>Ga0209370_1000018_pt1 | contig 636972 bp, 579 predicted proteins | sample AgamicAtPrz_FD_187164 | JGI IMG/M metagenome (GOLD analysis project Ga0209370, IMG submission 187164) | Agave microbial communities from Guanajuato, Mexico - At.P.rz (SPAdes) (version 2) | ecosystem: Host-associated > Plants > Phyllosphere > Phylloplane/Leaf | place: Guanajuato, Mexico...
TCGATTACATTGAAGTGTTCTACAACCGGGCCCGGCGCCACAGTCACCTCGGCGGCGTCAGTCCGGAGGCCTTCGAACAGGCCCAATCGTGAGGACAGAATTTGTCTACGGGCGTGGGGTCAGTCCATGATAATATTGATATTCGTACTCCGCCATTGACATCTGAGTACTCGAACCATGCCACCGCTTGCTGTTATAAAAATTTCGATGTAATCAAAAATATCGCTGCGGGCCTCTTCGCTGGTTCCGTATATTTTCCTCTTTATCCTTTCACGTTTCAGTAGCTGAAAAAAGTTTCAGCTACTGCATTGTCTTAGCAGTTACCGAGACGACTCATGTTGCCTTACAAACAGTGTAATTTCAGGAATGACTGCCGCTCATGGCTTGGATGCACTAGCACCTGTTTTAGGGGGTTCGTCGTCACACGGTCATCAGAAACAATGACATCGAACCCACTAAAACGATTATCTGCTTGTACGAACACATCTGGTAGTCTAATTATTCCGTCTAATATTTATTGTCCCTTCCTGTTGATTTGAGCAGGTATGTTTTTAACAGTAGATAGGGATTTCCTTTACGACTTTCATATTAATACAAATATCAAATCTATAATGGTAAAATTACAAGATTTGGCTTCTGGATTAATCTTCATTCCAGCTTTAAAAAGAGAATTTAGTTCACGCCAACCAAACTTACCAGCATTAACTTTACCAATATCAGAATGGATATCCTTAGTTGTATTAGTACCGCTTCCTACCACCTTCACTGCACTATTACCAACTCCTATAGCTCCCGCAGCACCTACCACCAAGAGTAACAACAAATAACCAAGAAGGTGGCATTGTGGATGAAGAGCTTTCACGGTGCGCTTAATCACCGGCGATATGCAGGTAATTAAGTGCGGTAAGAAGTATTTTTCTTGAGAATACCATAGCGGCTAATAAATCGATCCCGGCACGAGGCTGCGATCTTGATAGTATTCATGGAACCAACTGGATCGGGAAGATGACTTCCCGACCTTCAATATAATCCCATGTTATTTCACCCAATACTCTAGATATTTTGGGGTTTAAAGGTATCACGGACATTATTAACTCATCAAGGCCATCCGTATAGGCAATCCCTCTTATACCCTTATTATCAGATATTTTTGCAGAAAAATATTCTGCCTTACCCTGCACGCTCAAACAATAATAAACAACACTTGTTTGCGATTCATAATTCATTGATAGCAAACCAATATTATGGTTTGTAGACACTGTGTCCATTCCACGTATCCTTAAATTCATTAATGGTCATCGTATAACGAGTCCCTTTAAATGGATCGTTGATTATTACGTTTCCTACATCATCAGTACCTTTGACTACAACCCAATGACCGACTTTATTACCCGAGTCTCACATCATTGCACTCCAGGAACCAGTATGATTTAAAGCCTCAAAGCTAGATGAAGAGACATTATTAGCCACCCAACCACTATCGGCTTTATTAAGTTTATTGGCCAACGAAGTCATTGAAGTTAATTCTGTTCCTAACTCAATTTGAGAAGATAAGATGCCTCTATCCTTCAACATCATTTCAGCACATGCAGCACCGCAACTTGTCGGAGTGACTTGCTTGACCACATTTGGATCAATTACTTCATCCAGAACATTCCAGCTTCCCCCAGCCCCACCTTTCATCCCTGCGAGGTTTACAACATCCGTTGAGTTGCCACCAGATAGTGCTTTTACAGGGCCAGCCCCCCCGCACCTGCCTGAGTCAGGCCATAAATTCCCTCTGAATAAGCAGAGGGTACCCCTAAACCTTCCAGTAACCAGGCACCACTGGTTTTCTGATCGGCCCCCGACAGGAAAGCGTTCCACCCGGCGTTAGCCGTATCCAGCCCCGAGGCTGCCAGATAACTACCATATCGCGCGTTTTAACCGGACCTACCGGACAGAAATTCTGGATTTTTATCTGTTTAGAACCCTGAATGAAGCACGGGAAATCACAGAGCGCTGGCTGACAGAATACAACACGAGCGGCCCCATGAATCCCTGAATAACCTGACACCGGAAGAGTACCGGCTGATGGCTGATCTCAAAAAGTGCGTGAAACTAAAACAGGTGTGCTTATACCAGGATCGCTGATTTAGCAATTTCATCTATAAATAATCAATTTTTTATTTTTTCAATTCTTGGATGACTGTACCAGTCTGATTTTTTATACGCATCAAGCCAATCCATTTTTCCTTCAAGCATTGAAGGGAAGTGGTTTTTTAGCGCATTCGAAAAATAAAATAGACTTTTCACATTCCTTATGTGCACCGCTGTCTCATCTGTAGGTATAGCGCTATCATCTATAACCCTATCCTCATTAGTCATATACGTTATAATAAAATCTCTAACGTTATATTTCAGCATTTCATTATCTGATTTAACCACGCAAAAATTAACCTCAACAGCCTCCCTCCAAATTATAAATTCAATTTCAAAGCCACTTCTTAGTAAAGAAATTGTTTCATCATCACTCTTAACTTTAAAACCATAATAATCAATAATTGACTTAAAAATCTCATTAAATGAAAGAAGATACGCATTCATATTATTTACCTTTTATCATTTGCATTGACTTATTATCGAAAGTATAACCATTATCGATCAGATAGTTATATTCTCTACCAAACCCAGTCATTTCCATCTTTCCTGTAGCATCATTCATTCTATACAAGTTTTCATTTGTTGGTTTTGTCGCAAGTATGATCCAATCATTTCTTGAAATGACATTATCAAGCCACGGCTTGTTATACTCATCCCAGAACTGAATTGGATTTTGATACAGTTCATCCGGTGTATTTAATAAATTAAACTCACCATTTCTAGCACCAAAATCTGTAGATTTTGGCAATCTGAGTTCGTTAATAATTTCTTTGGTGTCCGCATTGTATGTGCCTAATATTGTTGTTGTTTTATTGGGGTCTGCTACTAATGTCAGTCCAGATGTGGTTTTGCGTTCAAGCTGAGTTGTAGTGTTGGCCGCAGATCCAGATGGTTTCACTGCCTGTCCACTTCCATTGATAATATCATCTATAGCCGCGTTTCCAGCACTCCCTACTCCACCAACTCCCGCAGCACCCACCTGCGTCAGACCATAAATGCCCTCGGAGTAAGCCGGAGGTACACCTAAACCTTCCAGTAGCCACGCACCACTCGTTTTCTGGTCTTCTCCAAACAGGAAAGCATTCCACCCGGCGTTAGCCGTATCCAGCCCCGAGGCTGCCAGATAACTCCCGGCCAGACACGTTATGCCGCCCGTACACGCTGCCACGCCACCAACTGCTTGTAGCTCTCCTCCGGTGAATTGCGCCAGACCGCCTATACGCGTCCCCACATTGTAGCGTGAGAGTGTGTCGCCAGTCTGATCGCTGAGCGAATACCCGAACATCGGCACACTGGCATAGGTGTAACTGCCCATCGCGTAGATCAGTTGATTGCTACTCTGCGACGCCAACTGCGTGCGCTCGCTCGCATATGCGTCACTGTTACCTAACTGCTCCAGTGCTTGCGCTTTGATGTAATCCGCAGAACCTTCCGCAAATTCAGCGGAACATTTGACCAACGCACAGGCCGCCGCTTTCAGACGCGCTTCTTTTTCTTTATCTCCATCGGATAATTGCTGGATACGGGCGATTTCATCAGGATGCAATTGCCGGTTATAACGTTCGGCATCCAGTGATGCTGCCGCGCCGGACTGCGCGCCGTTCGATCCACCAATCATCCCGCCTATTGCGCTACCGCTCAGTGCGGCGGCCCATTGGGTAATCGCCCCTCTTTCATTGCGGTCCAGTTGCGTATTGTTACTCAGATAGGTATCAACCATCTGACCAAACGCTTCACTGCTCAACCCGGCGAGCCCACCTGCCAAAGCATTCCCGCCGCCCATACTCGCCTGGATAGCACCTATCACGCCGTGAATAGCCGCTTTTTCCGGGCTATCCGCCGCCCATCCCATCGCCTCACCAATATCTCCGGCGGCAGTGTTCGCCATCTGCCCGAACACCGCAGCCAGTTCTTGCTGCTCTGCGATTTTCTTCTCATCAAAGATTTTATCGATGTGACCATTGGCGCTGTCGGTGTCGCGACTTAACCCTGCAATATCCTGTACCTGCTGATCAGCAGCACGTATTACGATGCTGCCTGCAGCAATGGCGGATTGCGTTGTACCTGAAGCCGCACCGCGGCTCGCCGCACTGATGGCAGGCACAACACCACCGCTGTTTACACGCTCGCCTTTGTCATTGTTTCCTGATGAGAAACCACCGGAAAGGCCTTTGCTACTGGCGCTGTACTGCGCTTTGTTATCTATGTCGCGCCATCCTAACGTACCGGTATCAAGCAGATTCTTATCTGCCGTTGCGGTACTGGCTATGACTGCGCCATCCAGTTGGGTATGGTCGCCGACCGTAATATCGAACCCTTTATCCCCGGCAAACAACCCGCTTTGCTGACCGACGCTGGCGTAGTCGCTGTCGGTTTTGCTTTTATTGATACTCAGGGAGGCGGAACCGGTCATTGACCCAAAGGTGAAACTGGCACCGCCGCTCACGCTTTTCTGCTGGCTGTGGTACTCGTCAGTATCCTGCAAGCTGGTAACCGTCAGGTTACGTCCCACCTCTGCAGTGATTTTTTCACCCAATGCCTGTGCGCCGGAGATGACCGTATCTCCACCGCTGCTCAGGCTCAGCTCGTTACTGGCGTTGACGCGCGTATTTACATATTCGGTACTCTTACCGTCAGCCGTTCCTTTTGATTGGTAACCATTGGCTGACACACCTATTCCTGTCTCCTGACCCAGTGATAGATGCACCCCCACATTCCAGCCGCTACTGCTATTCTTGCTGGTTTGCTCAGTGTTGTTCGATGCGGCGTCCAGCAATAGATTATTCTGCGCCACAAGAGTGACATTCTTGCCAGTCACACCGCTGCCGCTGATGTGAAGGTCTCCGCTACTCCCGTTCGCTCCCGTCGCCACCAGCGTTGTATTCCCTCCTGCGCTGAGCGTACTGCCACGAACCTGATTTTGCGTAGAACTGGACTCTGACGAGCTTTTACTCGAACCGACGCTTACCTCCACCTTGACGGCATTCATATTGCCCTGGGCTATATCAGCCGCCATAGAAGGAGCTTGCGAGGCAGCCACCCATGCATTTTTTGCTGCCTGCACGGCATACAGGGTTTTCAGTCGTTCATCGCTGACTTCCTGGCTGCGTTTCAGTGTATTGTTGGCTGCCATCGCGGCATCGATTACAGGACTCGATACGGATAATGTCAGACCACTCTTCTTCTGTTCGAAACGTTCCTGGCGTTTCAGTAGATCGTTACCCGGGTCAACGATAATTTCCCCTGCGACCACGTTCAGATTTTTATCTGCAATCACATCAGCGCCACTGATGTGCGCTTTTTCACCGGCGACAATATTGGCGTTACCCCCGGTCGAGCCAATAGTGCTCACACTCTGGCTCTGGGTGGTCCCCTGCTCTTTCAGGCTCTGCTTCGTACTGGAACTGCCGATGGTAAAACCGATGCCGCCGGAGCCCATCAGGCCGCTCTTTTTCTTCTCTTTAAACTGCCAGTTCGAGTCGGTATTGGTGGCGGCTGTGATGTCCACGTTATGCGCCGCACTGAGCGTCACGTCACCGTCGCCCACCACGGCAGAGCCTTTCACCAGCAGGTCATTACCGGATTTCACCGTCACGTTATCGCCGCTCAGCAGGGTGCCGGATTCACGCGTGGCACTCTGCTCGGAGATGGTGTGGGTGGTGGTTTTTTTCAGGAAACCTTTTTTGGTTTTGGTCTCTTCCTTGTAGTGGTAATCGCTCTCGGTGGCGGTCGTCAGGTTCACATCGCGCCCGGCCAGCACGCCGATATCGCCTTTCGCCGTCACCTGCGCCGCTTCGGCATTCATATCGCGCCCGGCGATAATCGTGGTGTCGGTGCCGCTGGCAATCTCGGTGCCCTGCTGGCGGACCTGCTCGTTAATGACCGTTTTCTTGCTGGCTTTGTAGCTGTCGCCCTGGGTGGTGGCTTCCGCCAGCAGATTGACATCGCGCCCTGCCTGCATGCCGACCTGCTGCTCTGCCGCCAGCCCGGCGGCCTGCGAATTGATGTCCCGGCCTGCCGTCAACAACAGATTGTCGCCGGCACTGACCGTGGTGCGATCAACACCGGTGCTGTGGTTTTCACTTTTGCCGCTGCGGCTGGCGTTGCTGGTCTGCTGCGCATCGAGGTTCAGATCGTTGCCTGCCGACAACTTTGCCGATTTCCCGGCGCTGACATTGCTGGCACTGAGCGTCAGATTGTTGCCCGCCTGCATCGCCAGATTGCCACCTGCGGTAATGCTGCTGCCCTGGTAACCGACGGTGGAGCGGCTGGTATCCGTGCGATTGCGGAAACCGGACTGGCTGTAAGCCTCATTTTTCTGGATGGCGTTAACGGTGATATTGCCGCCAGCGTCCATCAACAGCGCGCCACCCGCGGAGGCCGTCGCGCCGGTAAAGGTGATGTCCTTGTCCGCCATCAGCGACAGGCCATCCGTCGCGGTAATGCTGGCGAGGCTGCCCAGCGTGGTGTCCCTGATACTGACTGAACCCGATTTATTCTTCGTGTTGAGCGCAAATTGATCGGCCAGCGTCAGGTTGTTGATGCTGCCCTCCACGCTCTCCAGCGCCACGGTTTTACCGCTGATGGTGGCGCTGATGTTGCTGATATCGCCAATGGCGCTGAGATCAACATTGCCGCCCGCTTTCAGCAGTGCATCATTGCTGTTGGTTATCTGCCCGCTGCTGTTGACGCTGAGATCGTTACGCGCCAGCAGTGTGCTGCCGCTGTTGGTGACACTGCCGCCGTCAAGGCTGACGTTGTTCCCGGCGATCACGCTGCCGTTGTTCACCGCGACGTCTTTTGGCGACAGGTAGAGTTTGGGGATCATCACCGTCTCGCCGTTAATCGTTGCACTCTCCCACCACAAAATACTGTGGTCGAGGGAAGCGATTTGCTCCGCGGTGAGCGCCACGCCGAATGACAGCCCGAGCGACTGCTGCGCGCTGGCGGCGTTATCCATCAGATACTGCATTTGCGCGAGATCGGAACCCATACCGTTCAGGTAGCGGCTGCCGGTCTGGTTCAGCAGCGCATTGCTGACATAGCGCGTATCAAACGCCGCATCGCCGAGGAACCGGTAGTCATAATCGGGGTTCAGGTTGAGGCGGCCTAACATATACGACGAACCGAGGAACTGGGTCTCACTGGTATACGTCGGACTGGTTTCGCGCGGCGCGGCGGTCGGGGTGATGCCAAGTAACTTATTCAGATCGCCGAACAGTGCCGGATCAAGTTGCCCCAGGCCGTCGAGTTTCGGGTTCACGGTGATGAGGTACGGGATTTTCGGGTTATCCGTGACCACAAAATAACCGTTATTGCCGGTCGGCAGCGGGTAAGCGCTGGTATCGACGGTTTTGCCCTGCTGCGGTGTCGTGCCGGTGTTTTTCAGCGCTGCCGTGGTCACCCCAGCGCTGGCCAGGCTGCCGGTATTGCCCAGACTGGCATTGCCTTTCTGCTGGCTGCCCGGCGTTGCCAGCGCCGCGCCGGATGCCTCGCCGTTATCGAGCCCGCTGCCGCCGTTAATCTGTTGCAGCGCATTTTGCAGTTGATCCTGCCACTGCGGGGAGTTCACCGCGACCGGCCCTGCGGCCAGCGCCTGTTTCGCCACGCTACCGCCGATACCCTGATTGCTCAGGGTATTCAGTGACGGGGCAGTGATGGTTCCTGTAACACCACCAGTATGAGCCGTGGTGTTTGTATTACTGATATTGTTGCTGAAACTGGCAGTGACATTGCCGCCCGCCTGAATGACAGCGCGGTAAAGCTGGCCCTGTGTTGTCTGTATTTCATGCCCGATCAGGGTATAAACGATATCTTGTACATATTGTTGATATCTGTTGTTTTTATTCTTTAACCCGCCATCCGGAATCGCATCTTCAGCATAAGTAACCTGATTCCCCGTTCCGTATTTGTAAACAAGAACGTCTGCAGAGGTGCTGTTTTGCCAGCTCTGGTTATTAAGCTTCGTCCCCTGCAATAACAAATTATTTGCGCTGAGTATATCGCTGGCTTTATTGTCTAGCACACCTGCCGAAATCACCGCATTCCGGCCTGACGCGATACGAGCGCTTCCGCCACTACTGCTGACATCCGTCCGGGTTTCACTTAAAACAAATTTTTGGGTGTCATATCCTTCGAACGGCGCATAGTGATAAGTCGTTTCTATCCATACAGAACACCCACCATCAGCTCCTGCACAGTTGTTGCCTTCCACAGAGTCTTTAACCGTGTAGTAACCATAAGTTCCCTTAGGGAGCAGCGAATAATGTACGCTCAAGGTAGGATCGCCGACCCCTGGAATGACCTGAGCCGTAGTTTTTACAGTATTTGCTGTTAAACCATCCCGCTGATTCAGCAGATGCCCGGTCTTAATGGTGATATCGCCATTTCGCGTTTCGATACTGCCGGAGGTGTTGATCACCTCGCTGTTGGCATTCCCCGCCGCGTCGCGTTGCAGCACCAGATTGTTACCCGCCAGCATATCGCCACGCTGGTTGGTGATACTGTTGGCATACAGCGCCAGGTTGTTCGCCGCATACAGCAGCGCGGTGTTGATGATGGCGCCCGGCGCGTTCAGCGTCAGGCTGCCCAGTGTTCCGGCAAAGCCGTTCGCCGTAATCCCTCCCCGGCTCACCAGTGCCACATCGCCGCCGCCCTGAATCGCACTGTTGCCGTTCAGCACAATATTGCTGCCGCTTAAGGTACTGGCCCCGCTACCGGTGGTGATTTGCCCGTTGTTGGTCAACTGGCCGCCCGCGCTGAGATTCACCGCCTGGCCCTGCATCACGCTCTGGTTATCGATCGCCCCGTTGCTGGAAACAGTCAGGGTTTTGCCCGCTGCCAGCGTGGTTTTGCCGGTAAAGGCATTCGCCAGTTGCAGCGTCAGGTTGCCGAGCGCCACCACCTGCCCCAGCGCGTCCAGCCCGGTCGCGCCGACAAACAGATCGCCGCCGCTGAACAGCCTGCCGCTGGCGGACTGATTCACCTGCGCGGCATTCAGCGTCAGTTGGTTTGTGCCAAGCAGCGTGCCGTTGTTGGTGAGCTGGCGGTAATTCAGCGTCAGGTTATCCGCCTGCGTCGTCCCCTGATTAGTGAAGGTATCGCCGATCAGCGTCATCTGCCCGGCCAGCAGCGTGCCGCTGCCGTTGTTGTTCGTCGCATTCAGTATCAGGTTGCTGGCCTGTAACCAGCCCGCGCCACTGTACTGCGGCGTGGTGAGCGTCAGTTGCCCGCCGGAAAGCAGTTTGCCGCTGTTAATCGCCTGCGTGATGGCGTCAATACGGGTCTCCCCCGCGCCCTGTAGCAGCCCGTCATTGACCAGCGTCGGCGTGGTGAGCGTCAGCGTGCCCGCGCTTACCGTTTGTGCGCCACTGCGGTTGGTCAGCGTCGCAGCGGCAAGCGTGACATCATCGCCCTGCACCTTACCGGCGTTATCGAGCGCAGCCGCCGTCAGGTTCAGCGCCCCGTTACTGGCAAGCGAGCCGCCGCTCTGCTGGGTGACATCCCCGCTCAGCGTGGCGGTCAGGCCGTCGCTGCCGCTGATGGCTCCGCTGTTATTCAGCGTCCCGCCGTTAAGCGTCAGGTTTTTCGCCGCCCACTGCCCGTTGTTGGTCAGCGATAAGGCCTGCAGCGCGGCCGTGCCCATGGCGGTAATTTTGCTGCCTGCGGCGGAATTCAGGTCGCCGGTAAGCCGGAAGTTCAGCGCCCCGGCGCTCTGCACGGCACCGCTGTTATCCAGTGACTGTGCCGCCAGCAGGATGCTGTTACCCTGCCAGATCCCGCTGTTATTCACCGAACCGGCAGTGATATCCAGCGCGCCCTGCGTTAACAGCGAACCGCTGTTGAGCAGCGCCAGTTGCGGCGTAGCCATCGCCATCCGTGCCTGCAATGTCGCAGTTGCCTGGCGGTTATCCAGCGTCAGGCTGTTAAGCCCGGTGAGCGCACCGTTGTTGGTGATGCCAGCTTCGTGCGCCGTCAGTGTATTGCCCTGTACGGTGCCGTTATTGATGAGTTGCTGCCCGCGCAGGGTGATGTCCCCGGCGCTTAACACCTGGCCGTCATTGTTCAGCGTCTGCGCAGCGAGTGTCATCGCCCCCTGGCTTTGCAGCGCGCCCGGCAGGTTCAGGGTGTTGCCGACAGTGGCCGTTAAATCGCCCTGGCTCAGCAAGGTGCCGCCAAGCGTCCAGTCATCCGCCGTCACGCTGACCTGCCCGCCCTGTAAGGTGCCCTGCGTGGACAGTTGCCCGGCGTTCAGTGTGAAATCGCCGCCGCTCAGCGTGCGCGAACCGCTGGCGGTGGTAAGGGTGTCTGCATTCAGCGTCAGACCGTGCGTGCCCTGCCACAGCCCGCCATTGCTGAGCGTGGAGGCGTCAAGCGCCAGCGTATCGCCGCTGATGCGCCCGTTGCCGGAGAGGCTGTCGGCGTGGATATCCGTTACGCCACCGCTGACCAGTTGACCGTTGTTGGTCACCGCGCCGCTGTGGATGCCTGTCAGGCCGTGCAGACCATTGATGATCCCGGTGTTATCCAGCGTGTCGTCACGCAGCGTGACCTCATCGCCCTGCACTGTTCCGTCGTTGGTCAGATTACCGTTGAGCGTCAGCCCGCCGCCAGAAAGCCAGCGTCCGCCCGCTGTGTTAGCGATGCTGTCCGCCGTGGCCTGCATCTGCTGCGTGCCCTGCATCAGCCCGCTGTTGGTGATGCGGGTGCCCGTCAGCGCCAGTGTGTCGGCAATGAGGTTACCGCTGTTGGCAAGCTGGTCCGCCTGTAACGTGGCATGGTTATGCGCCAGCAGCGTCCCGCTGTTATCGAGGCTGCCGGTGGTGGCATCCAGCGCGCCGCTTTCCAGGCTGCCGCCGTTGATCAGCGTATTGCCGGTCAGCGTCAGGCCATCCTGTACGTACAGCAGCCCCTGATTGTTGAAGCTATCAAGATTCAGGTTCAGCCCGCTGCCGCTCACTAACTGGCCGTTGCCGCCATTGAGCAAATGTTGCGTGGCGATCGTCAGGCTGTCGTTACCCTGCAGAGTACCGTTACTGGCGATGTCCGGCGCGGTCACAGTGAGATCTTTTGCCGCCAGTTTGCCGTCGTTGGTCAGTTGCGCGGCGCTGATGGCGGCCCCGCCCTGGCTCAGCATCTGCCCCTGGTTATCAAGCGAATGGCCAAGCGTGGCGTTCAGGGAGTCCTGCGCCTGCACCGTACCGCCGTTGCGCCAGCTGTCTGCGGTGGCGGTCAGGTTGCGCCCCTGCATGCGTCCCTGATTGTCGAGCGTGGTGCCCTGTAATGTCAGGCTGCCGCCGCTGAGCATCTGGCCGTCAGCCGTGCCGGTAAAGGTGGTGCCTTGCCAGTTCAGCCCGTCAGTTCCCTGGATCAGGCCGCTGTTGCGTAAATCGCCGTGCAGCGCCAGCACCTTCGCCATCAGCGTACCGCTGTTGTTGCTGCTGTCTGCGGTCAGCGCCATCGCTTGCTGGCTGACCACGCTGCCCTGATTATCCAGCGTGCCGCTGACCGTGGCATTCAGCCCGTTTTGCCCGAGCGCCGTGCCACTGTTCAGCCACTCGCCGGTCGCCAGATCGAGCGTGCCGCCCTGCATCTGCCCGGCGTTGTTGAGACGATCGTTTTTCAGCGTGACCGCGCCGTTACTCAGCAGCAGGCCATTCTGCTGGTTGGTCAGTGTGCTGCCCGTGGCGGTCAGCAGGCTGGAGCCCTGCAGCGTACCGCTGTTGGTGATGTCGCTGCTGTTGAGCGTCAGGCTTTTCGCGGCCAGCAGGCCGCTGTTGATCAGCGCCTGCCCGCTGAGATCCAGTGAATTCCCGCCCGCCAGCGTCCCGCTGTTGCGGGTGTTCTGTGTCTGCAGTGTCAGGGCATCATTACCCTGCAGGGTTCCTGCGTTATCGAGGGTGTCTGCCGTCACGCCGGTGGTGTTGGCTGCCACCAGCCCATTGTTGTGAATGCTGTCTGCCGCGAGGGTTAACTGCCCGTCGGCCAGCAGACGGCCGTTGTTGCTCAGGCTGTGGTAATCGCTGAACAGGTTAACGCCATTCAGTTCGCCGTCGCTGGTCAGCGCGTCACCGTGCAGATACAGGTCGCCATCGGTGGTGACAAGACCGCTGTTGTTCAGTTGCGGGATGGCAAGCGTCAGGTCTTTCGCAGAGTAGAGAGTGCCGCCGGCGAGGTTATCAAGCAGCCCGGTGTGCAGGTTCAGCGCCTGCGTGCCCTGTAACAGGCCGCTGTTGCTGATGTGGCTACTGCTGAGATCCAGCATGTCCGCCACCAGCGTACCGCTGTTGGTGAGGCTTTCCGGTGCTCCAAGCGTAATACGGGTCGCCGCTGATTTACCGCCGTGGTTCAGCGTTTTCGCCCCGACGCTGAGCGTCCCTTTCGCTGCCTGCGTGCCGTTCAGCGTGGCGCTGTCAGCCTGGAACGTCATGTCACCACCGGCAACCACTGTTCCCTGCTCGGTGAGGGTCTGCGCCTTCAGCGTGGCATTGCCTGCGGCATTGGCCTGGGTGGAGGCATCACTGGTGAGCTGTTTCCCACTAAGTGACATGTCGCCGCCGCTGGTGAGTGAACTGCCTGCAAGGGTGGTGTTGCCCGCGCCGCTGAGCGTCAGTTTGCCGTCGGCGGCCAGCGTGGCGTGATTCAGCGCCACATCCTGCACGGCCGTAACCGCGATATCGCCGCCCGCTTTGTGGCTGCCACTGAGGGTGACTCTGTCGCCTTTCGCCGTCAGAGCGCCGCTGGCGATGCTCTCTTTCACCACCATTTTGCCGTTCGCATCAAGCGTGATATCGCCCTGGCGTGCCGTCATGTTGCCGAGGTTGACGCCGACGCCTTTCTCGGTGGACACGAGATGAATACGGTTGGCATACATGCCGCCGAGCGCGCCGGTATCCACCGCCACCACCGGCGCTGCACCCTCACCGGCAATCGCTGTCGCCTTACCGCTGGCATCCACCCGGTTGGCCCCGGTGGTCACGGTTAAGTCCTTCGCATGAATGGCGGCGTTCACTTCGGTGGCGCGGGAAATCAGCGCCAGCGCATCGCTGCCGCTGGCGTTCAGCCCCTGCCCTTCCACGGTGATGGTGCCTCTGGTCACTTCCAGTGCGGAGAGATTGCCCGCCGCATCGAATTGCGGTTTACCAGTAGTCAGGGTGGCGTTCGGCGTGTTGATAAACCCGCAGCCGTTACAGGTGATGCCGTACGGGTTGGCGACCATCACATTCGCCGCTTTGCCCGCCACTTCGGTATACCCCTGCAGCTGCGATCGGCTGCCGCCGGTCACTTCGTTGATAATGCCCTTCGCTTCCTGCCCGGCGCGCAGGTTCGGGTTGTTCTGGATAAGCCCGCCAAGCTGCGTCTGCGTCAGTTGCCCGGTGGCGTTATTGAGGATCAGCCCCTCTTTGCCGACGTTGTAGTCATTAAACTGGTTGTGCGAGATACCTGCCCCGTTCGGCGTGGCGATATTGACCACCGGCACGCCGTTGCCGGCTTTATCCATGCTGGCGCCGCCTGTCGGCGTGATGGCCGCAGCAAACGCGGGCGCTACCGGCTGCCAGACCAGCAGGCTGATAATCAACCAGCTGACAGCACGCTGGGAAAAACGAACCGGTTTGTCAGTCTTCATCGTCCTGATCCTTAAAACGTGACAGCAACGCGCCAGTTAACACTGACGTGATCGGGGCCGAGCCAGTCGGGGTAATGCAGCGGCGTGCCAACGGAGATCTGGCTGGCAAACCAGCGTCCGGCGCTGCCAAGCCCTGCTGACGCGCCCCACAACGTGCCGGAGGCGTAGCGATCGAGCCGGTCTTTTTCCAGCCAGCCGCCATCCACCGCCGCCGTGGCGCTGATCTGCCCCAACAGGGGCAACGTGAACAGCACGTAATTGAGTTCGTTACGCCAGTAACCGCCGTTGTCGCCGGAGAGATACTGCTCTTTAAAACCGCGTACGGAGCTTTCGCCGCCGAGCGTCAGGCGTTCGCTGCCGTAGAGCCTGTCCGGTGACCACTGCGCATACAGGCTGGTGAGCCAGACGATGTCGGCGCTGAACGGGCGCTGGAAGCTGGCGCTCAGGCTCCCTTTACGGAACTGCGCACGGGGTTCATCGCCACTTTTGCCTTCGTCGGTTTCGGCGTTAAACCACGGCATGCCGTGGCTGAATGTCGGGTTGAAGGTCGCCACGCCGCCCAGTACTTTCTGCGTATGGCTGATGCCCAGTTGCAGGCTGGAGAGATTGCGCGTGCTGCTGACCAGCGGCGCGTCGTTAAGCCAGTTGCGCGAGGAGCGCTGTGTGACGCCAGCGGTAAATGCGGTTTTGATATTGCCGTTGCGGAACACCACCCACGAACCGTTCAGGCGGTGCGTTCTGGTGTCACCGGTGGAGATCCACGGAAAGCCCTGATTGATAAGGGTGGTGCGGTAGTTGCTCCATGCATAGCTGTAGTCGAGCAGGCCGTAACCGTACGGCATGCTGAACCCGGCCTGAAAATTTTGCGCGTCATAGCCGGTGGCGAAATCGCTGCTGCGCCCGCCGCTCACCTGCCACTGTTCCGCCAGTCCCAGCAAATTACTGGCGGTCAGCGAACCATTTAACTGATCGTCACCGGTACTTTTCTGCCCGCTGTTATCCAGCGAAACCGAAGCACTTAACGGAAATTCCGGCGTGGCGGTTAAATTCACGCTGGAATAACCCGGTTCACTGTCGGGAACGATATCGATCTGCACCGGTTCGCGCCGCAGACGATTTATTTGTTCCATCCCCTGTTCGATATCCCGCAGATTAAGGATTTTCCCTTCCAGACCGGGGAAAACCATTTTCAGCATGCGCGGCGATTCTCCCTCCAGGCGGATATGACGTAATTTTCCTTCCAGCACGACAATGCGTAATTCGCCGTGCGATAAATCCTGTTCGGTGAGAAAAGCGCGGCTGGTAATATATCCCCGGCTGATATACCAGTCGGAAATCGCGGCAGCCAGTTCGGTTATTTTCGCCATATTCAGGCACTGGTTCTGCCAGGGCGCAGTCAGTTTCTGCTGCGCTTTTTCGCTGATAAGCGTCACGCCGGAAAGGGTAATGGTGTGAATATCAAAACAGGGGCCACCGGCCTGCGGGGCAGACGTACTCTGGCCTGAGCGCGGCAGCGTGGTGCTGCGCTCCAGTTCATCACGCTGCTGCTGGCTCTGACGAAGCAGCTGTTCCTGCTGTTGACGGACAGCGTCACGGTCTGCCGGAGATAATGGCGCCGCCTGTGCCGTAAACGCGAGTAATAAAAAAAGAGCCGAACTACGAATGTAATTCAACGGTGATGTCATCCCTGCCATAAAGCAAATTAATCAATAGGTGTATTTTAATTTTCTTTTTTAAGGATGTTACTAAAGACAAAAAATAACAACAATTAATACACCCGGAAAATAGCCATTACATTTGTGAGTTTGGCTTTGGGTGTGAATTTTATAGTGTGCTTATCCTGGCACGCTGGATCCAATCTTAGCTATTCGTGCTATTTTGGCACTAAAATAATTAACCAAAAATAAAACTTAACGAAAATTTCTTATAAAGATTTTAGTGTTGCTGCCGCTAATGAGATAACGCGACCCGGTGTTGAGAAACCTCGTCGGGCAATTTAATAAGCAAACGATTGATGCGCGTTAATTTTAATAATAGAGAAAGGGAAAACATGAAAATTCAGTTTTTGATTACCGGTGCCTTATCCGCCGTATTGTTAAGCGGCTGCGCAACCAATACGACGTCACATGCAGTGACCGCAAGCAACGGCAGCAAAGTCGATGTCGCTACCATCTTCAGCCCTGCAGAAATGAACAATAATCTCTATCCTGACGTTAAATTGCGGGAAGTCTCCCCGGCACACTCCGGCACCGGAATGGGGCTTGCGGTTCTGGGTGCCGTACTCGGCGGCGGCATCAGCAGCAATTCGTTCGATAAAAATGTCTATAAAGGGAACACCATCGATACCCTGCCTGAACCAACCTCCCGCTATTTAGCGCCGAAAGCGGAAGCCAAAATTCACGACTGGCTGGAAAAAAATGGTGGCGGTTACGCTTACACGCAGCCTCTCTTTATCGCAGCGTCACAGTGGTCACTGATTTATACCGATATGTCGACCAGCAACAGCAATTACGATCTCACCTATCGGGTTAAATTTTACAAACGTCCGGAAGGCGGCAATGCATTCAGTCCTTATGTGATTGCTGAATGCGCACCGACGGTGAAAACCGCGCCGTTAAGCGACTGGAAAGCCAATAATTACGCGAAAGTGAGCGAAGAGACGCAGAAAATGATGGATGCCTGCGTACTTGAGCTGGAGAACCAGTTGCCTCGTCTGCTGAAAAAATAAAGGACCTGGGCGCAGGATATTTCACAGGGGATATCCTGTCGCTCACTGGCAAATCGCGCCGCACATCTGAAACTGAAAGCATAGTGCGTTTGCAAACGCGCGCATACATGATGAAGTGATAGCCACTCTCTTCCCGAAATAGTACGTTAAGAAAGACCTTAATCTGATCCGGTGAAAGAAACAGATCTCTTTCACCGGTGAAGATTAATTAACCCGTTAACGTGTTGCGCTATCAGGCATGTTGTGGAATCCGGAATACGCTGACCAGATCTTGCATGACTCTTGCCTGTTCGTTAAGCATTTCAGAAGCGGCAACCGATTCCTCTACCAGCGCGGCGTTCTGCTGCGTCGTGGTATCGATCTGCCCGATGGCGATATTAATTTGATGAACACCATCGCTTTGCTCAAGGCTGGCCTGCTCTATTTCCTTCAGAATACTGGTGACGCTATCGACATTTTGCACCAGTTCATCCATTTTTCCGTTTACCTGCCGCACCATCTCCAGCCCACGGACGCTTTGCTGCGTTGAGTTCTCGATCAGTGTCCTGATCTCCTTCGACGAATTGGCCGTTTTCTGGGCCAGATTGCGAACTTCCTGCGCCACGACAGCAAACCCTTTACCATGCTCACCCGCACGCGCCGCTTCAACAGCGGCGTTAAGTGCCAAAATATTGGTCTGGAAGGCAATGGAATCAATCAGATTAATGATGTCAGACATCTTATCCGCTGAGTTGCTGATGTTCTGGATCTCTTGCGTCAGCGAAGCCATCAATTTTCCGTTATCCGTCACCGCATTACTCGCTCTCGCCGAAAGTTGTGAAGCATTCGCCGTATTATCGCCAGTATTTTTTACCGTTGCGGAAATCTGTTCCATTGACGATGCAGTCTGTTCGATAGAACTGGCCTGCTCTTCTGTACGGGCTGATAAATCACGGGTTCCGGCCATAATTTGAGAAGCGCCGGTCGCAATATTTTCGGCTCCGCCACGTATTTCCGTGACAATTTTTATTAATTCATCCTGCATATGAGAAATAGCGCTGGTCAGTTGCCCGGTTTCATCTTTTGATGTCACCTTTATCTCTTCCCCAAGGTTGCCTGCGGCGATACGCGTAGCAGCCTCAACCGCATGTTTAATGGGAATAACAATAGCGCGTGAAATAATGATCGCCATGGTGGCGCCAAGAATCAGGCAAACTATCGCGATAATGATCATGACCATTTTTGACGTACTGTAATCATGCAAAAAATCAGTATATGACGATTGCATTTCATCTCGCTGAAGATTGATAAAGGTGTTAATTTTATCAATGTACTGTAATTCTTTTTCACGCGTATTATTTGTATATTCATCAATTGCTGAAACAGGATCTGATTGAATGTTTTGTATCACCTTATTACGCGACTGGATATAGAGTTTTCGCATGTCAGTAACATTGGCTAAAATCGCCTGGGACGCTGCATCGTCTGCCGCCGTGTTGAGTTGTTTATAGAGTTCGTTGATTTTTTCCGATCGTGAAGTCACTTCCTGCATTAACTGGCTTTGCTTTTGCGGATTTTTCTCTATTAATGCATTGAGAAACAGAATCGTTGATGTATTAACTTCTCTGATAAGATTATTACCCATTGCCGTGGTGGGATAATCCTCCGTGACAATTTTTGAGATCTTATTTTTAGCTTCATCCAGTCGATACAGCGCATTTCCGGCAATGAAAGCCAGTAACACGATCAGAATACCGAACGAAAAAATAATCTTATTTCTGATACTTATGCCTGTCGGCTTTACTATGGTAGCTTTGTTTTTCATTATCTTTCCTTAGTGAATTAATAAGCACACCAACTGCGCAATCGCAGATGGCATAGAAAAATATCGGCAGGATAATGATTTCTCTTAGGTATTGATCGGAATAAACTTAAAAAAACACTACTACGATAGGTGATAGCTATCAGAAAAGGGACGATCGATCGTTTATTTATTTCTTATCGTTCGTCAATAAATAATTTAAAAATATCCCCATCAACTTATCCAAAAATATTGATGAATCGGAAGATGCTTTCCGATGTTTTGTAAGTAAAAAAAATAAAGTGAAATCTATCAGATTGCGTTTTATCTTGATTAAGAAGAATCGTAAACCCTGAGAAACTTGATGGTGTTTCTCAAGGTTGAGATATGTAAACTATTTATTACCTCATACTAAATTAAATTTTTGCAAGGTGTCATTAAGAGAAGCAATCGCGCTGGCAATTCCTTGTTGTTTAATCTCTTCACCTTTTGATGCCCCTTCCGCGCGAATAAACCCGACATCGCTGATTCCCGGAAAGCCAAAAAACGAAGCCAGATAGTTTTCCTGAAAATCCATGCTCTGAAGCGGCGTCTGATGGTAAAAACCACCCCGCGCTGATACAACGATAACTTTTTTATCTCCAGCCAGCCCAACAGGGCCAGAAGATGTGTAGTTAAATGTTTTTCCCGGTTGCGCTATTCTGTCCAGCCATGCTTTTAGCTGACCGGGAATTGAGAAGTTATACATCGGTGCGCCAATGACGATAATATCACTGTCAAGAAATTCAGTGACGAGTTGTTGCGAAACTGATTGTTCACTTTTATCAAATGCTGTTTCAGCTACGGCGTAAGATAATGGTCTGAACCCCGCAGCGATATCTGCTGTGAGGTGCTGAATTTCATTTTTTACAACGTCACGATAAATAACTTCACTATATTTCCCGCTGTCGGTGAGTTGCTTAACAACTGCGGATGATAAATGACGGGAGATGGAAGCATCGTGGGTAATACTTGAATCAATGTGTAGAATTTTCATCGCTATTTCACCTTTATTGACCAGACGGAGTTATTTCACGGGCGGCTTTATCTATCAATTCCGCCACCTTTTCCGGGTGGGATATCATCGACATGTGGCTGGCGTTGAGCCGGGTGGTATTAGCACCGATAGCGCTGGCGAAGCGTGACTGAACCGCAGGCCGAAGTGCATGATCGTTTTCAGTGACAAGGTACCAGGAGGGTTTGTTTCGCCATGCCGCCTGCGTAACTTTCTCTGAAAAAGCGCCCACTGCGATGGGCTGTTGGACAGAGGCCAATAACGCCGCCTTTTTCTGCGACACATCATTTGCCATAACGTCATGGAATATCTTCGGGTCATCCAGCCAGATAAAGCCGTTACTGTCTGCCTGCATCCCTTCCATCGGGGCTTTTAACCGCTGAAGTACATCAGCAGCAGATTCGTTGCTGTCTGGCACCAGTGCCGAGAGATAAAACAGCCCCTTAACATTTGCTGCATTTCCCGCTTCGGTAATAACGGCTCCGCCCCAGGAGTGGCCGACAAGAAGGACGTCTCCCTGCTGGCGTTCCAGCACTCTGCGGGTTGCCGCAACGTCATCCCGCAGCGAGGTCAGGGGGTTTTGCACAGCGGTAACATGGTAACCAAGGGACTGAAGGCGTGTTATCACCTCACTCCAGCTTGAGCCATCCGTAAAAGCGCCATGAACCAGGACAATATTTTTAATAGGGAGCTCCTCTGCATGCAGCCTGATGGAAAAAAAAACGATTAACCCGATGAATGCCAGGCGTTTTAAATTTCGTAACTGAAGGTACATATCCTCATCCGTTCTACAGTTTTTCAGCCTATCCGTGCAGCTCAGTGTAGGGCCGGATAAAGGGGGGTATGAAGTGTCTTAAATGACAGATATGATGCAAAATCTGACAATCTGTGGCGGATAAAAAATGCATATCGCACTTCTGGCTCTGCCTGGCAGCATGAAATCGGCTATCGCTGGGCTCTCTGACATGTTCTGGCTGGCTAACCAGGTCATCTCGCAAAGACCTGGCCTTAATACCCACGCTGACGCTTCAGCGCCCTGGTTCATGGTTAAAGTGATCACGCCAGACGGAAAACCGGTGGTTGACGCGCAGGGGCGATTGATTGAAAGCGACGGCGCGTTTAGCCACGCTGAGAGATTTGATCTGGTTATTGCCAGCGGTATGCGGCTTGATGCCGACAAATTCCCGGTGGATTTTGCGGCGGTAAAAGCGGGCGCAGCGTGGGTTAAACATCACTATCAGCAAGGAAGCATTGTCGCGGGCGTATGTGCGGGAGGGTTTGTGCTTGGCGAAGCAGGCGTGCTGAATGGCAGGATGTGCACAACAACATGGTGGCTTTTTCATACGTTGCGTGAACGCTACCCTGCAGCCAACCCCATATGGGGTAAGACGCTGGCGGAAGAGGGAAATGTTATTACCACCGGCGGTCCGTTATCCTGGGCGGATCTTGTCATTCATATTGTGCGAAAAAAACTGGGTAATGACGCGGCAAGAATGACAGCAGATATGGCCGTCGCTGACAGCCAGCCACTCTCACAGCATATTTACGCGCCCGGTGGATTTCTGAATTCGGTGCATCCATTACTTATCAAAGCCGAAAATATTGTTCGTTACCAAAACATCGCTATCTCCGTTGAGCAACTCGCCGCACAACTGAATATGTCTTCACGGACGTTGCACCGGAAAATGGGGGAATTGTCACAGGAAACGCCCAAAAGTTTTATCACCCGGGTGCGCATTGAAAACGCAGCCGTGTTGCTGGAAAAACCGGGAAAAACGTTAGCGCAGATTGCCGGCGAATGCGGTTACAGTGACGAAACGGCCTTTCGACGCGCCTTCATTAGCGTTATGGGCATGTCACCCGGCAGGTATAAGGAGTGGATTAAACAAAGAAGCGGCTTACAGCAGCCCTGATACAGGATCTTTCCAGCCGCAGAAAGAGACTGTTCACAGCAGGAACGGGAAAATTTCTCGATGGCTGGATATCCCTTTTCACGCTGACGTAAAAGGAAAATGAGCGCGGGAAGGGAGAATTTCTCAGGCGAGTAGACAGGAGCCAGAAAAACAAAGGGGTTACCTTTCGGTAACCCCTTGTTTAATCTGGCGGAAGCGCAGAGATTCGAACTCTGGAACCCTTTCGGGTCGCCGGTTTTCAAGACCGGTGCCTTCAACCGCTCGGCCACACTTCCGGAATGAGGCGCACTATAAACATCCACGGGTCGTCTGTAAAGACTGAGAATGTTTGTTTGCCTGAAAAACAATCAAAAACGTGTTATTTGTCTGAAATATCAGCGTTATGATCGTTTATTCAGCGCGCTTCCCGGCAAAACTTAGTGTTTCTTGATGTACAAATCTTTTGTCAGATAGACACCGAGACTGTCAGGCGCAAAACCTCCCACCCAAGGTTTCACCAGATGCGTACGCACGTAATGGTAGACCGGAATGGCCGGAACATCCTGGGCGAGGAGATCTTCCGCTTGCTGGTAGTATTTCCCGCGTTCGGCAACGTCCTTCGCTTTCGCCGCATTTTGCATCGCTTCGTCATACGCCGGATTGCTGTACTTGCTGGTGTTTTCGCTGTCGCCGGTTCGGAAGTTATTCAGGAAGGTCGCGGCATCATCATAGTCGGCAATCCATGCATAGCGTACCGCATCAAAATTGCCGGTATGCATGGTATCCAGCATGGTTTTCCACTCCTGATTTTGCAGCTTCGCTTCCACGCCGAGGTTTTTCTTCCACATCGAACTGGCGGCAATGGCAATGCGCTGATGCGTCTCCATGGTGTTGTAAAGCAGATTGAAGCTCAGCGGATGCGACGCGTTGAACCCGGCTTCGTTAAGCAGTTTTTTCGCTTCGGCTATGCGCTTTTCACGCGGCCATGACGCATAATCCGGCGACGCGATTTTCACGCCGCCGATTTGCGGCTGGCTGATAACCCATGCCGGACGCTGCCCCTGCCCCATCACTTTATCGGCGATGATGTCCTTATCCAGCGCCATATTCAGCGCGCGGCGTACGCGCGGATCGTTAAACGGCGCTTTGGTGGTATTAAACTCGTAATAATAGGTCGCCAATTGCGGTGAGACATGTACCTGATCGCCCAGCGTTTGCTGTAGCTGCGCGAACTGATTCACCGGAATGGTGTAAGTAATATCGATTTCACCCGCCTTGTAGCGGTTAACATCCGCCGTTTCGGCATTAATGGGCAGATAGGTGACTTTATTAATGACCGTCTGTTTGTTGTTCCAGTAGCGCGCGTTGCGCTCGGCAACGATGCGTTCGTTGACCACCCAGTCGGTGACCTTATATGCGCCGCTGGTAACGATATGCTCCGGTTTGGTCCACTTATCGCCAAAGCGATTAATCAGCACCGGATCGAGCGGCACCAGCGTCGGGTTCGCCAGCATCGCCAGGAACGCGGCCGTTGGCTGCGTCAGCGTGACTTCCAGCGTTGAATCATCCAGCGCTTTTACCCCCAGCGTATCAGGCGATTTCTTGCCTAATGCAATCTCCGCCGCATTCAGAATGTGCATGTTGCCAGGATAGCTGGCGTAAGGTGATGCGGTTTTCGGATCGACTAAACGCTGCCAGCTCCAGACCACATCTTTCGCGGTGATGGCGGTACCATCTGACCAGGTGATGCCCGGACGCAAATGGAATACCCAGACCGTGTTGTCCTTGTTCTCCCATTTTTCCGCGAGGCGCGGTTCGATGGAACCGTCGTTCCTGACTGCCACCAGCCCGTCGAAGATATCGCTAATAATATTAAATTCGACGTCGCTTTCTACTTTCTGCGGGTCCAGTGAAGAGGGCTCGCTGCCATTGTTGCGTACTAGTTCCTGTTTTTCTGCCAGCACAGTCCCTGCTGGCACGGTTGCGGCAAACGCGCCACTGCATGCGCTCAGAATGCCGACAGCCAGGAGGGAAAGTGCAATATGATTACGTGGTTGTGGTTTCATGTCCTTTTCGCCTTATTCATTTATAGTATGCCGACGCGTTTACACTCTTAGCGCCCAAAGATTTATATAGCAATAGATTTCAGTGACATATAAGACACCGATATGGTTCTGCTTCACATTAATCCCTTTATTCTGGCTGGAGCTCATTTCGTCGCAGGAAATATTGTGCTGGTACCCTTGCTTTATGAGTAAAGATGGGTAAAACAACTTTGTTACAAAGCCAGTCTTTTCTAGACTCGGCAGACAATTACATCTGTCATAAGAGAGTGACTCATGGATCGTATTATTACTTCATCGCGTGACCGCAGTTCCCTGCTCAGCACGCACAAAGTTTTACGCAATACCTATTTTCTGCTTAGCCTGACGCTGGCGTTTTCCGCTATCACCGCCACAGCCAGCACCGTGCTGATGCTGCCTTCGCCGGGGCTGATCCTGACGCTGGTGGGAATGTACGGTTTGATGTTCCTGACCTATAAACTGGCCAACAAACCGACCGGTATTCTGGCGGCGTTCGCATTCACCGGTTTCCTGGGTTATATCCTTGGGCCAATCCTGAATGCCTATCTGTCAGCCGGTATGGGTGATGTGATCGGGCTGGCGCTCGGCGGTACTGCGCTGGTGTTTTTCTGCTGCTCGGCTTACGTGCTGACCACGCGCAAAGATATGTCCTTCCTCGGCGGTATGCTGATGGCGGGCGTAGTGGTTGTGCTGATCGGTATGGTGGCGAATATCTTCCTGCAGCTACCGGCACTGCACCTGGCAATTAGCGCCGTGTTTATCCTGATTTCCAGCGGCGCGATTCTGTTTGAAACCAGCAACATCATTCATGGCGGCGAAACGAACTATATTCGTGCAACCGTCAGCCTGTATGTCTCGCTGTACAATATTTTTGTCAGCCTGCTGAGCATTCTGGGCTTCGCCAGCAGAGACTAAACGGCACGTCTGTACAACAAGCCCCGCTTATGCGGGGCTTTGTTTTTTGCTACACTGCCGCCGTTGTTGGCTGACGTTGTGAAAAACTATGTTGATGTTTGAAGGCAAAGAAATTGAAACCGATAGCGAAGGCTATCTGAAAGATACCTCCCACTGGAGCGAAGCTCTGGCAGAGGTTATTGCGCAACAAGAAAGCATTACACTCTCCCCGGAACACTGGGAAGTGGTGCGCTTTGTGCGCGAATTCTATCTGGAATTTAATACCTCGCCGGCCATTCGCATGCTGGTAAAAGCGATGGCGAATAAATTTGGCGAAGAGAAAGGCAACAGCCGCTATCTGTACCGCCTGTTCCCGAAAGGCCCGGCAAAACAGGCGACGAAAATCGCCGGCCTGCCTAAACCGGTGAAATGTATTTAATAGCGGATGCCAAAGTTCGTCCATTCTCTGCCGGGTTGATGCGGTTCAGTCAGCACTCTGTCAACCCGGGCGCTGCGCGGCCCCCCCGCTTTCAGCCATGCCACCAGTTTGTCGACATTTTCCGCTTCTCCGCAAGCCACCACCTCGACACTGCCGTCGTCCAGATTACGTGCATACCCCGTTAGCCCCAGACGCTGAGCTTCATGCTGCGTGCTATAACGAAATCCGACGCCCTGCACCATTCCGTGTACCCAGGCAATTGTGCAAACTTGTGTCATCTTGTTCCCCTTTCTGTGCTGGCGCGTTGCATTTGCCCGGCGAACCCGTGACAATAGCGCCCATTTTCTTCAGTCTACAGAATAGCCGAATATGAGCGTACGTTTAGTGTTAGCCAAAGGGCGCGAGAAATCATTGCTGCGCCGTCACCCCTGGGTTTTCTCCGGTGCAGTCGCACGGATGGAGGGCAAAGCCAGCCTCGGTGAAACCGTTGATATCGTTGATCACCAGGGCAAATGGCTGGCGCGCGGAGCGCTGTCGCCTGCCTCGCAAATTCGCGCTCGCGTCTGGACGTTCGATAAAGATGAAAGTATTGATATCGCTTTCTTTACGCGTCGCCTGCAACAGGCTCAGCAGTGGCGTGACTGGCTGGCGCAGCGCGACGGGCTGGACAGCTATCGCCTGATTGCAGGGGAATCCGACGGGCTGCCCGGCGTGACTATCGACCGTTTTGGTAATTTCCTCGTATTGCAGTTGCTGAGCGCAGGCGCGGAATACCAGCGTCCGGCGCTTCTCTCCGCGCTACAAACCCTCTATCCGCAATGCTCTGTTTATGATCGCAGCGATGTCGCAGTTCGTAAAAAAGAGGGGCTGGAACTGACGCAGGGCCCTGTACTTGGTGAGTTGCCGCCTGCGTTGCTGCCCATCGAAGAGAACGGCATGAAGTTGTATGTCGATATTCAGGGCGGCCATAAAACCGGCTACTACCTTGATCAGCGCGACAGTCGCCTGGCGACCCGCCGCTATGTCGCGGATAAGCGCGTTCTGAACTGCTTCTCCTATACCGGCGGCTTTGCTGTTTCTGCGCTAATGGGCGGCTGCTGCCAGGTTGTCAGCGTGGATACTTCCCAGGAAGCGCTGGATGTGGCAAAGCAGAACGTCACGCTCAACAAGCTTGATCTGAGTAAAGCCGAGTTTGTCCGCGATGATGTGTTCAAGCTGCTGCGCAAATACCGCGATCAGGGCGAAACCTTCGATGTGATCGTGATGGATCCGCCGAAGTTCGTTGAAAACAAGAGCCAGTTGATGGGCGCATGCCGCGGTTATAAAGATATCAACATGCTGGCGATTCAGTTGCTGAACCCTGGCGGCATACTGCTGACATTTTCCTGTTCCGGTTTGATGACCACCGATTTATTTCAGAAAATCATCGCCGATGCCGCAATAGATGCAGGCCGTGATGTACAATTTATAGAACAGTTCCGTCAGGCCGCCGATCATCCTGTGATCGCTCCCTACCCGGAAGGGCTGTATCTGAAAGGGTTTGCCTGTCGCGTCATGTAACTTGAATTTTGGAGCCGCACCCTCATATCTGAGGGAACAGAAGGTTCCCGGGAGGTGACAATGATAGCCAGCAAATTCGGTATCGGTCAGCAGGTTCGCCATTCGCTGCTGGGATATCTTGGCGTGGTGGTCGATATCGACCCTGAATATTCACTTGAGGAGCCGTCGGCGGATGAGCTGGCGGTAAACGACGAGTTACGCGCTCTGCCCTGGTATCATGTCGTTATGGAAGATGACGACGGCCAGGCGGTTCATACCTACCTCGCGGAGGCGCAACTCACCAGTGAAGTGATGGATGAGCACCCGGAACAACCCTCAATGGACGAACTGGCGCGCACCATCCGCAGACAACTTCAGGCGCCACGCCTGCGTAACTGAACATACCCCGCCGACTGCGGGGTATTTTTTTACTTCGCCAGGCCCAACCGGGGTATTTCAATCGCCGGGCAACGATCCATCACCACCCGTAATCCTGCCTCACGCGCCAGCACTGCCGCCTGCTCGTTAATCACCCCTAACTGCAACCACAGCGTTTTCGCACCAGCAGCAATGGCTTCCTGCGCCACACCCCAGGCCGCTTCCGAGTTGCGGAAGACATCCACCATATCGATTTTTTCCGGCACTTCCGCGAGCGTTGCATATCCCTGCTGCCCAAGCAGCGTTTTGCCGGCGACTTTTGGCGAAACGGGGATCACGTGATATCCCTGATCCAGCAGGTATTTCATAACGCGATAGCTCGGGCGGTCAGGCTTATCGCTTGCCCCCACCAGCGCAATAGTCTGGGTCGATTGTAAAATATCGGCGATCTCGGTTTCTTTCATGGTTTCCTCCGGGCGATTTCCCAAAGTGTACGTCAAACAGAGCCTCTCAACCATTTTCAGATTTTTTTATCTACTTCTCTTGCAGCATCAGGTGCTTCCAGTAATCTGTAGCGAAAATAACTGACGGGAACCGATGATGGAATCAACAACTCGCACCCTACCCGTGCGCAAACATATTGCACTGGTGGCACACGATCACTGCAAGCAATCGTTAATGAAGTGGGTAGAGCGGCACCAGCCAGTGCTGGCAAAACATGAACTTTATGCCACCGGCACGACCGGTAATTTGATTCAGCGTGCGACAGGTCTTGAAGTGAACGCCATGCTGAGCGGCCCCATGGGCGGCGACCAACAGGTAGGCGCGTTGATTTCAGAAGGGAAAATCGACGTATTGATTTTCTTCTGGGACCCGCTGAATGCCGTTCCGCACGATCCGGATGTCAAAGCGCTGCTGCGTCTGGCGACGGTCTGGAACATCCCGGTGGCGACTAACTTATCGACAGCGGACTTTATTATCGCCTCACCGCAATTCAACGACAGCGTCGACATTTTGATCCCGGATTATCAACGCTATCTGGCCGAACGGCTGAAGTAAGCACAGGCGGCAAAAGCCGCCTGTTGTCAGGGTTTTCTCGCCTGAGGAACATCCAGCGATTTGAGGATATCGACAAAACGCGACGGGTTTTCTTTATTAAACAGCAGCCAGACACGCTTACGCGCGCGCGTTAACGCCACGTACAGCAATCGCCGCTCTTCCGCGTCAGGAAACGTTTCTGTCTGAGGTAGCAGCGCCTGTTCCATAATCGACTCGCGCGCCGGAGCAGGAAAACCGTCCTGCCCCTCATCTAACCCCACCACGATCACATAATCTGCCTGCTGACCTTTACTGGCATGGATGGTCATAAAATCGAGCTGCAACTTCGGCCAGCGGGTTGCGGCCTTTGCGAGACTTTCCGGTTTACGGTGATGGTAACGCGCCAATACCAGGATGCGATCCTCGGGCGTCGCATAACCGCTGAGTTTATCCAGTAAGGCATCGAGTTGATCCTCAACCATCAGCGTTACCGCGTGTTTATCCCCAGCGGTCAGGCTGTTAAGCGGTTTCGCCAGTTGCCACGGGTTTTGCTGAATAAAGCGATTTGCTACTTCACCGATGCGTGAATTGAAACGGTAAGTGGTATCGAGCGCACAAAGATCGCCCTCGCCAAAGTAGTCATGAAACGCGGTGGTCAGCGAAAGCTGCGCCCCGCTAAACCGGTAGATAGCCTGCCAGTCATCACCGACGGCAAACAACGTAGTCTGCGAGTTTTGTTTACGCAAAGCCGCCAGCAGCGCCGCTCGCTGTGGGGAAATATCCTGAAATTCATCCACCAGGATATACTTCCATGGACTGATAAAACGCCCTTTCTCCAGCACATTGATGGCCTGATGAATCAGACCTGAGAAATCGACCGCATTTTCCGCCTTCAGCGCTGCTTTCCAGGCTTTTAATAGCGGAGCCATCAGCTTAATACGTTTACTGAACAGGTCGCGTACCTCTTCTGGCGCGTCGGCAATCATTTCAGCCTGCGCACCGCCATGCATTCGCATCAGGCCGATCCAGCGATCGAGGCGTGGCCCTATGCGGCGCTGAAGTTTGTCATTTTCCCAGAAATTGCCTTCCGGCACGTCCCAGGCCATCTCCTCCTCAAGCCATTGCCGCCAGCCTTTTGCCTGCGCCTTTTTCTCGCTGCACTGCTGACACCAGGTTTCCGTAAGCAGCGCCATGCGCGCGGCAGTGTCGTTCTCCAGTTCGCTCAGCGCAGGCACTTTTTTACTGCCCTGCCGGATGATATACAGCGCCAGCGCATGGAAAGTCCGCGCGGTAATCTCTTCGGTATGCAGCCGTTCGCGGATGCGCTCATCCACTTCCTGAGCCGCCTTGCGGCCAAAAGCTAATAGTAAAATCTGATCGGGAGCCGCCTCGCCGCGCGTAAGCAACCAGCCAGCGCGCGCCACCAATACGGAGGTTTTACCACTGCCGGCTCCGGCCAGCACCAGCAGCGACTGTTCTCCATTCACCACGGCTCGCGCCTGCGAAGGATTGAGCGGAGAACTTTCTATCTGCTCAAAAAAGGCGGCATATTGCGTGAGCATCGCCTCGGTATAGGCCTTATTATGCTGCGCCCTTCGTTCTTCAACATCGTTCAGCCATGCCTGGCACTGCTGCCAGAGCTCGCGGCAGTTCTCAAACTCCGTCAGTCGACTTACGGGCATCGGCAGCGCAGTAAACGCCTGCTGCAACTGCTGTTGTAGTCCGGTAAGCTGTTTGCGCGTCAACCATTTCGCCTGGTCGACACGCCCGGCAATAAGCTCAAGCTGCTCCGATAGCACGCCAGCCGCTACTTCGCTCATCTCCGCGCCCCATTTACTCCAGCGCTCATTAAGATGGTGATAAAAACGTTGAGTTTCGTTCCACTCCGTACCGTGAAGGCGCACCACTTTTTTATCGGCAAGCTGAAACTCCATCTCGCCCCAGACCAGCCCGCGTTTGCACTCAATTGCCAGCAACTGATTAAAAGGAATAAGGTATTCATGCCGGTCACCCGTGACTTTGATGCCCGCGTTCAGAATTATCGCGCGATCGTACGGGTGCTGGGCTAACCGTTTTCCCAGTGAAGTCGCTTTCAGTTCCATGACTTATCGTTCTCAGCCTGTGACAATAAAAGCCAGTTTACCTGCCAGAGAATTGGCGCTCCAGTCCAAAAAGTCGTTACAATTGCCGGGATACACCACTCACAGGGTTGTTCTGAGGTTTTATGCGTACTGTTCTGAATATTCTGAACTTTGTTCTTGGTGGTTTTGCCACCACACTGGGCTGGTTGCTGGCAACTGTGGTCAGTATCGTGCTGATTGTAACGCTGCCGCTGACGCGTTCCTGCTGGGAAATCACGAAGCTCTCGCTTGTTCCGTGGGGAAATGAAGCGATCCATATAGATGAACTGGAACCCGAGCGCCAGAATAGCCTGCTGAACGCGGGGGGAACGGCTCTGAATGTCATCTGGTTTGTGCTGTTTGGCTGGTGGTTGTGCGTCATGCATATTGCCGCCGGTATCGCGCAGTGCCTCACCATTATCGGCATCCCGGTAGGCGTGGCGAATTTTAAAATTGCGGCGATTGCGCTCTGGCCAGTGGGTCGTCGTGTGGTTTCCGTCGAAACCGCCCGCGCAGCCCGCGAAGCTAACGCTCGTCGTCGTTTTCAGTAACCGGACCGAATGCCGCTATGTTAAGCCCTCTGCTTCGTCGTTACACATGGAATAGCGCCTGGCTGTATAACGTCAGAATTTTTATTGCCCTCTGCGGAACAGCAGCGCTCCCCTGGCTGCTTGGCGAGGTCAAACTGACCATCCCCTTAACGCTGGGCGTCGTGGCTGCCGCATTGGCCGATCTGGACGATCGCCTGAGCGGACGACTGAAGAACCTGATCATCACGTTGATCTCCTTTTTTATTGCTTCCGCCTCCGTCGAATTGCTGTTCCCGTGGCCGTGGCTGTTTGCTATCGGGCTTGTCAGCTCCACCTGCGGTTTTATCTTGTTAGGCGGGCTTGGGCAGCGCTACGCCACCATTGCTTTTGGCGCATTGCTGATTGCTGTTTACACCATGCTGGGGATTTCGCTTTTCGACCAGTGGTATCAGCAACCGCTGCTGTTGCTGGCAGGTGCAGTCTGGTTCAATTTCCTGACGCTGGTTGGGCACCTTGTTTTCCCCGTTCGCGCTTTGCAGGACAACCTTTCACGCAGTTACGGACAACTGGCACACTACCTTGAACTGAAATCCCGCCTGTTTGATCCGGATATTGAAGATGAAAGCCAGGCGCCACTTTACGATCTGGCATTGGCGAATGGTCAGCTCGTCGCTACGCTCAACCAGACCAAAGCAACATTGCTGACGCGCCTGCGTGGCGATCGTGGACAACGAAGCACGCGCCAGTCCCTGCATTACTATTTTGCCGCGCAGGATATCCATGAACGCGCAAGCTCATCGCATATTCAATACCAGACGCTGCGCGAACATTTCCGTTACAGCGATGTGATGTTCCGCTTTCAGCGTCTGCTATCAATGCAATCGCAGGCCTGCGACAGGCTGTCACATGCCATTCTGCTGCGAACGCCCTATCAACATGATTCACGCTTCGAACGTGCGTTTACTCATCTTGATGCCGCGTTAGATCGCATTCGCGCCAGCGGCGTAACGTCAGCCGATCATCTGAAAGCTCTGGGTTTTCTGCTTGATAACCTGCGCGCGATTGACGCGCAATTAGCTACGATCGAAACGGAACAGCCGCAGTCCCAGCTTCTGAATGAGACAGAAAACCAGTTAGCGGATGACAGCCTGAATAGCTTTAGCGATATCTGGTTGCGGCTGCGCAATAATCTGACGCCGGAGTCTGCGCTTTTCCGCCACGCTGTACGTATGTCGCTGGTACTGTGTGTTGGCTACGCATTTATTCAGATCACCGGTTTACAGCATGGTTACTGGATCCTGCTGACCAGTCTTTTCGTTTGCCAGCCCAACTATAACGCCACCCGCCATCGTCTGACCCTGCGCGTCATCGGCACGCTGGTAGGTGTGGCGATAGGTTTGCCGGTGCTCTATTTCGTTCCTTCCCATGAAGGGCAACTGGTGCTGATCGTGATTACCGGCGTACTGTTTTTTGCTTTTCGCACCGTGCAATACGCGCATGCTACGATGTTTATCACCCTGCTGGTGCTGCTCTGCTTTAATCTGCTCGGCGAGGGTTTTGAAGTAGCGATTCCCCGTATCATTGACACTCTTATAGGCTGCGTGATTGCCTGGGCGGCGGTAAGCTTTATCTGGCCTGACTGGCGTTTTCGCCACCTGCCACGCGTGACAGAGCAGGCTTTCGATGCCAACTGCCGTTACCTCGACGCTATTCTGGAACAATATCATCAGGGGCGCGACAACCGGCTGGCGTACCGTATTGCCCGACGCAATGCTTATAACCGTGATGCTGAGCTGGCGTCGGTCGTATCCAATATGTCTTCAGAACCCGGTGCATCGCCTGAACTCCGCGATGTGGCATTCCGTTTACTGTGCCTGAACCACACCTTTACCAGCTATATTTCTGCACTTGGTGCGCATCGCGAGCAGCTCACCCATCCCGATATTTTGCGTCTGCTTGATGACGCCGTCTGTTATGTAGACGACGCCCTGCATCACCTTCCTTCTGATCATGCGCGCGTACAGGAAACGCTAAGTTCCCTGTCGCAGCGCATTAAACATTTAGATCCGCGCCCGGATAGCAAAGAGCCGCTGGTCCTTCAACAGATAGGCCTGCTTATCGCGTTATTGCCGGAAGTTTGCCGTCTGAAAAGCCAACTGGTTCAGTGAGGATTGGCCGTTTTCTTCATCACAATAGTGAACCACTCCATCAGTTCCTGGCGCGTCTGCGCCGGGAGCGCCGCTTCGTGCAATCCAGTGATAGCGCCTTCCAGCGCCAGAAGAATTTTCACCCCCAGATGGCAATTCGCTTTCCGCAACCTGAGCCAACTGGCCTTTGCGCCAAGAAGACGCAACGTCTGTACATCCATAATTCCGACGTCACGAAGCTGCATTTCGAGCTGAAACGTCAGATTAGGGAGATCGCGAAGACGTTTTCGGGCGCTGCGCTGCACTTTTTCACGCCGTGCAGCATCGAGAGAATATGCCGAAAGTTCCAGCAGCATAGGGCGATCGTTCCATAATGCCTGGTCCACAAAGTAGTAATTTAACGAAACCTCCCGTCCACGTTTGTTGAATACTAAAAGTGGCGCATGGTGCGTTATTGCATATTGAGCGCTTTGTTCACAGGCCCGCAGATAAAGCTCTCCTTCGGCCACCATTGCAAAAACCGTGTCATCCACCGACAAGCTATAACCGCCAAAATGCGCACGGTGACGAATTTCGCCAAGCGATGTGAGACATTCACATGATTGATATATACGCTGATAAGAAAGGTCTTCCATGATTTTTTCCTTATAAATCACACAGTAAAGCCACTACAATGTTAGCTGTTTCGTTAGGCAGGAACATAGGCAACTGTGGACGGGACAGCAAGCGAATTTTTCGTTGTGCGGTAAAGACAAAACAAAAATGCGAGATAGTTTCAGAAATTGAGGTTGATCTTTGAACATTCAGGGGTTACTGTATGTTTATACAGTAACTCACAGGGCTGGATTGATTATGTACACTTCAGGCTATGCTAAGCGTTCAACGACATTCGATTCCGCACTCACTACGTTAAATCATGCTGACTCCTCCCGCGGAGCGTCCGGGCTTATTAGCGAAGTGGTTTATCGCGAAGATCAGCCAGGAATGACACAGCTTCTTTTATTGCCCTTGTTGCAGCAACTTGGCCAACAGTCCCGCTGGCAGTTATGGCTTACGCCACAGCAGAAACTGAGCCGTGAATGGGTGCAATCCGTTGGTCTGCCACTCACCAAGGTGATGCAGGTTAACCAGCTTTCACCTTGCCTGACGCTGGAATCAATGATCCGCGCATTACGCACCGGGAACTATAGCGTCGTAATTGGCTGGCATGCGGAAGAATTAACCGAAGATGAGCACCACCGTCTGGTGATGGCAGCAGAAGAAGGCAACGCGATCGGCTTCGTTATGCGTCCAGTACGCCATGATCCCCTGGCTGCGAGACAGCATTCCGGGATAAAAATTCACTCAAATTTGTATCATTGAGTAAATTTAAGAGTATTCCTGGGATTATTTTTGCCTGAAGGTTGCTTTTGCATTTTATCCGCAAAATACAGCGACAAAGCCTGCGTGGCGCGCTTTTCAGCTTAATTGAATCGGACAAAATAACAGCGGAATTGTTAAATATTGTGTATACAAAGCCTTTTTTTTCATATGCCTGACGGAGTTCACACTTGTAAGTTTCCAACTACGTTGTAGACTTTACATCGCCAGGGGTGCTCGGCATAAGCCAAAGATATCGGTAAAGATATCTGTTGAATAGTTAGTGAGCAACGCCCCCGGTGAAGGATTTAACCGTGGCATCTCTGAGAGATAACCATGGCGATTTTTGGATGATAACGAGGCGCAAAAATGAAAAAGACAGCTATCGCGATTGCAGTGGCACTGGCTGGTTTCGCTACCGTAGCGCAGGCCGCTCCGAAAGATAACACCTGGTATGCAGGTGGCAAACTGGGTTGGTCCCAGTATCATGACAAAGGTGCGGTATGGCAGAACGATGGCCCGACCCACGAAAGCCAACTGGGTGCTGGTGCGTTCGGTGGCTACCAGGTTAACCCGTACGTTGGTTTCGAACTGGGTTATGACTGGCTGGGCCGTATGCCGTACAAAGGCGACACAGTTAACGGCGCGTTCAAATCTCAGGGCGTTCAACTGACTGCTAAACTGGGTTACCCGATCACTGACGATCTGGATATCTATACCCGTCTGGGTGGTATGGTATGGCGTGCTGATGGTCAGAGCAACCAGGGCTTCAAAGATCACGATACCGGTGTTTCTCCGGTCTTCGCTGGTGGTGTTGAGTATGCACTGACTCGTGATATCGCTACCCGTCTGGAATACCAGTGGGTTAACAACATCGGTGACGCAAGCACCGTTGGTGCTCGCCCGGATAACGGTATGCTGAGCGTAGGCGTTTCCTACCGTTTCGGTCAGCAGGAAGATGCAGCTCCGGTAGTTGCAGCTCCGGCACCGGCTCCGGCTCCGGAAGTGCAGACCAAACACTTCACCCTGAAGTCTGACGTTCTGTTCAACTTCAACAAAGCAACTCTGAAACCGGAAGGTCAGCAGGCGCTGGATCAGCTGTATGGTCAGCTGAGCAACCTGGATCCGAAAGACGGTTCAGTAGTGGTTCTGGGCTTCACCGACCGTATCGGTTCTGACGCTTACAACCAGGGCCTGTCCGAGAAACGTGCTCAGTCCGTTGTTGATTACCTGGTCTCCAAAGGTATCCCGGCGAACAAAATCTCCGCACGTGGTATGGGCAAATCCAACCCGGTTACCGGCAGCACCTGCGACAACGTGAAACCACGCGCAGCGCTGATCGATTGCCTGGCACCGGATCGTCGCGTAGAGATCGAAGTGAAAGGCAGCAAAGACGTTGTAACTCAGCCGCAGGCTTAAGTTTACGTCTTAGCAAAAACCCCGCCAGAGTGCGGGGTTTTTTATTGCCTGAAATTCTGTCACGTCTTAGGGAAAACTCACTCTTTACCTAACAGCGCCTGCAAATCATGTTTCAGTGTGGACATCTGCGAAGCATACTTCTCTTTATGTTCCGCGTCCTCAATCAGTTGTACAATCGTTTCAGACAGTGTTTTCCCCCGCCGCTGCGCCAGCCCCGCAAGTCGTTGCCAGACGACAAACTCCAGGTCGATTGACTTTTTACGCGTATGCTGGTGCTCCGCGTTAAAATGCCGTTTACGCCTGGCGCGGATAGTTTGTTTCATTCGGTTAACCAGTGCCGGATTGATATGGAGACCAATCCATTCATTCACCTGTACCGGCTCATTTTCGAGGGTCAACAATACATCGACGGCTTCCTTCGCAGCACTGGCTTCTATATAACGCGTGATCAGTTCCCCTTCACGGTGCTTTTTAACCAGATACTTCCATTTCCAGCCGCTTTCGAGATTTTCCAGTTGTTGATATTTCATTGCTCTCTCAACGTTACCGTGTAACTCAGTTCAGAATATCAGTTTTTTGTCACTCTGCTTAAAAGAAATCATCCGCTGTGAGCTATCATCCAGCTTCGCATCGCGAAAGCGCGTAATCCCGGTGTGTTAAAGAAGGGTTTACGGTATAATCTCGCCTTTTACACCAGACCAAAAAAACGACTTTGACCATTACAAAACTTGAATGGAACGACCTGGTTCCTGATACTGAAAGCTATCAGGAAGTTTTTGAATCGTCCGGATCTGCGCACGAAGCGGTCTTCTCGCTGGCCGATACGCAACCCCGATTACAGTACGCGCTGGAGCAACTGCTCTATCCGCAGGCGACGTCACGCTTTTTACTGGCAAAAGCGCCAGAAGAAGCTGAATACCTGGCACTTATTGCCAGCGCTACCGGAGAAATGCTCCCTCAGGACCGCCCGCTTGTCGGGGGGCAATACAACATCAACGGCTCATCCGTAAGTTTTGACCCGGCAACCAGTGCGCAATCTACTTTCACGGGAAGTAAGCCTGTAGCAATTGCTGAGTGGATCGAAGCGGAGCAACTGTTTGGTTGTTTGCGTCAGTTCAATCATGAAATTACTTTGCAGCCTGGTCTGGTACATCAGGCAAACGGCGGCGTGCTAATCATTTCCCTGCGCACGTTGCTTGCGCAACCGCTGCTGTGGATGCGTCTGAAAACAATGGTGTCTCAGCACCGTTTTGACTGGATCTCCTTCGACGAATCTCGCCCTCTGCCGGTAAGTATCCCGTCTATGCCGCTGGATCTGAAAGTCATTCTTGTTGGAGAACGCGAATCGCTGGCTGATTTCCAGGAGATGGAGCCCGATCTGGCCGCCCAGGCAATTTACAGCGAATATGAAGAAACGCTGCAAATTGTGGATGCCGAAACAATGGGAGCCTGGCGTCAATGGGTCGAGCAGGTTGCCCACAGCGCTCAGCTCCCCTCACCCGGTACCGATGCGTGGCAGCCGTTAGTTCGTGAAGCCGTGCGCTATACCGGCGATCAGGAGACGTTGCCGCTCTGCCCATTATGGCTGGCGCGCCAGTTGAGGGAAGTCGCGGCGACAACCACAGGCGCAACGTTCAGTGGCGAAGAACTTCGCTCGATGTTTGCTCAACGTGAATGGCGCGAAGGATTCCTCGCTGAACGGATGCAGGACGAAATTCTGCTGGAACAAATTCTCATCGAAACCGAAGGCGAACAGATTGGTCAGATCAACGCGCTGTCAGTCATCGAGTTTCCTGGTCATCCACGTGCTTTCGGTGAGCCTTCACGTATTAGTTGCGTCGTTCATGTCGGTGACGGCGAGTTCAACGATGTTGAACGCAAAGCCGAACTGGGCGGCAATATCCACGCGAAAGGCATGATGATCATGCAAGCGTTCCTGATGGCGGAACTGGAGCTGGAACAGCAGCTTCCCTTCTCTGCCTCGCTAACCTTTGAGCAATCTTACAGCGAGGTTGATGGCGACAGCGCCTCTATGGCGGAGCTGTGCGCTTTAATGAGCGCCCTTGCAGAAGTGCCCATCAATCAGAGTCTGGCGATCACTGGCTCCGTGGATCAGTTCGGTCGTTCACAGCCGGTTGGCGGGTTGAATGAAAAAATCGAAGGATTTTTCGCCATTTGCCAGCAGCGGGAGCTAACAGGTAAGCAAGGGGTGATTATTCCGTCAGCAAATGTACGTCATCTCTCGTTGCATCAGGAACTGCTGGACGCGGTTCAGGCACAACAATTCTTTATCTGGGCCGTAGACGATGTTCGTGATGCGCTACCTTTATTAACAGGCCTGCCGTGGGAAGCTGAAGGACAAAACAACCTCAAGCAACTCATTCAGGAACGTATTGCACAGGCGACGCAACAGGATGCACGCCACCGTTTCCCGTGGCCGCTGCGCTGGTTGAATTGGTTTAACCAAAACTGATCGGACTTGTTCAGCGTACACGTGTTAGCTATCCTGCGTCCGAAATTACAAATAAGGTTTACTGAGAACATGGTAGATAAACGCGAATCCTATACAAAAGAAGATCTTCTTGCCTCTGGTCGCGGCGAACTGTTTGGCGCAAAAGGCCCGCAATTGCCGGCACCCAATATGTTGATGATGGACCGTGTGGTCAAAATGACCGAGACCGGCGGTAACTTTAATAAAGGCTATGTCGAAGCTGAGCTGGATATCAATCCGGACCTGTGGTTCTTTGGCTGCCATTTTATCGGCGATCCGGTGATGCCTGGCTGTCTTGGTCTGGATGCCATGTGGCAGCTGGTTGGTTTTTACCTCGGCTGGCTTGGCGGCGAAGGTAAAGGCCGTGCGCTGGGCGTCGGTGAAGTGAAATTTACCGGTCAGGTTCTGCCGACAGCAAAAACCGTTACTTACCGTATCCACTTCAAACGCGTTGTTAACCGTCGTTTGATCATGGGTCTGGCCGATGGTGAAGTTCTGGTCGATGGTCGCGTGATCTACACTGCTTCCGACCTGAAAGTGGGCCTGTTCCAGGACACCTCCACTTTCTGATAGCGAATTCTCATCCGCTATAAAGGCGAAACCTCCGCATTGCGGAGGTTTCTTTTTAAAGAGACAGAATCAGGCGATAACGGCCCTGTCTTCCATGGCCTCTCGCCAGCCTCCCAGCCATTCGGACCTTTGATTCAGGGTTTGGTACGGACACATTTCTTTCGGGCGTCCGGTAATACCAGCCTGATAACCACGTTGATGTGCCCGTTCCAGGCGATCTCGTTTTTGTCTCTTCATGCCTCGTTTCCCTCACTCTTTGATCTGGTGGAAAAGAAAACAGTGGTCACTTAATGTGCAGCCACAGGTAACGAATACCTTGAATAGGCGTTGTCGTCAATGCGCAAAATTCACGCCAGTGTCATAAATGTGAGCTACACAGAAATTCATTTGTACAAAAAATGTGAGCCAGCACAACTAATGTACGGAGCATACTGATAAAAAAAACCGTCACGGTTTTTAGCCATGACGGTTCATTTTTGATTAAATTTTCTTATGGCAGACGATTTAGCTGTGCGGCTATGCTCGCCGCCTCCTGCTGCCAGCCCTGAGCCAACATTTTCACCATTTCATCATACCCATCTTGCTGTTGCTTGAGCTCAATATGGAACGGTCGCTTAATCAGTTGCCCCTGGTGTTTGAGCAACCACTCCCCGCTGACAATAACGCGACCATCATAACGCCCGTGGAAACCGGTCACCGTAACATTCAGCGTGTCCTGCTCACTGCCCAGCGGCTGCGATGCCACAACCCAACCCGGCAACTGATTGCTCAGGTTAGCGACCAGCGTATTGCGCAGTTGCTGGTCAAGCGGGCTGGCCCACAGATTGTTATTCGCAATAACATATTGCACATCCGTGGTTTGATACACTACACCATTACCCGCCAGGTAATCCGGCACTGAAACCTGCTCAACCCATAACTGACGATTGCCCTGGCTCTGCACGGTGCTGGCCTGCACTGCCGTTTGTGGCGGCGACGGTAACTGGTAATAACTTTTATTGTCACCGCTGCTGCCACATGCCGTCAGCAACAGCGCCACAATTATTAGCGCGCTCTTTTTCATTGTTTCGCCCTCTTCGGCTGCGGATCGTCTTTCCCTTTCGCTTCGAATACCAGCGCATTGCTCTTGTCGTTGAGTGTTTTCAGCACCGGTTGCAATTCCCGCAGTACCTGATCCAGGCGCTGCATATCCGCCACCATCTTGTTATAGGCAGCAGAGCCAGGCTGGAAGCCCTGCATACTGCGATTCAGTTCACGCAGCGTGGACTGCATATCCGCCGGAAGCTGCTGCATCGACTGGCTGGACGTCAGCTTGTTGAGATTATCCAGCGTCGTTTGCAGACGTTTGAGCGTCTGCTGACTTTCAGCAAGCGTTGACGTCGCCTGCTGGATCATCGGATTCAACGGCAGATTGTTGATCTTATCCAGCGTATCCATCAGACGCTGCTGGATCTGCGCCAGCCCGCCGCTCACGGTTGGAATGATCGGGTAACCAGCAAACTCTCGCATGCCACTTACGGCAGGTACGTTGTTATAGAAGTCGAGGTCGACATACAGCGCACCAGTAATAATATTCCCGGTCTTCAACGAAGCGCGCAGGCCGCGTTTGAGCAGTTCATTCAGACGCGCGCTCACATCGGGATCTTCGCCCAGTTCATTAATCAACCGCCCAGGTTCAATACGGACCAGCACAGGAATGCGGTAATCATCATTCAGCGCCTGACGCATACCAGTAGTGAAGAACGGCACCCTGCTTACCGTGCCCAGACGAATGCCACGGAATTCAACCGGCGCGCCAGGTTGCAGGCCGCGAATCGAGTCTTTGAAGAACATCAGGTAGTCGATGTGATCGGTATAGAGCGACTCCTGAATGCTGCGCTGATCGTCATACAGCGTGAAAGCTGCATTCTCCGCCACCGGCTGGCCCAGATCCACGCCTTCCGGCACGTCAAAACTGACGCCGCCGCCGAACAGCGTAGCCAGCGAGCCCATCTCCACACGCATTCCGACGGAGGTCAAATCAACGGCAATACCGCTGTCTTTCCAGAAACGCACATTGCTGGTCACCAGCCGATCGTTCGGCGCATTGATAAACAACTGATAACTCATCGTGCGTTTTTGCGTATCGAACGTGCTGGTCTCAACCGAACCGACGCGATAACCACGGAACAATACTGGATCGCCGGGACTCAGTTGCCCGGCTTTGCTGCTGTCGAGGATCACACGAATGCCTTTGGCGTCAGGCGGCGCCAGAGGCGGGGAATCGAGCAAGTTATAACGATCCGGCGCGCTGCCTTTTGCACCCGGTTGCAGCTCGATATAGGCACCCGAAAGCAGCGTGCCCAGACCGCTAATCCCTTCACGGCCCACCTGCGGTTTCACAACCCAGAAAACAGAATCATCATGCAGCAGCTTTTCCATACCGGAGTTAAGCCGCGCCTTGATTTCCACATGAGTTAAATCGTCAGTCAGCGTCATGCTTTCCACCACGCCGACATCAACGCTGCGACTCTTGATGGTGGTCTTACCGCCGACAATTCCCTCGGCATTAGTGGTGATCAGTGTCACCTCCGGCCCCTGGTGGCTGTAATGATAAAAGAGGATCCATGCGCCAATCAGCGCCGTAACAATCGGGAAAATCCACACCGGCGACCAGTTTCTCACCTTTTGCACGTTGGCTTCCCCACTCTTATTCTCCATGCTCTAACGACTCCTCATGGTGCGTTTGTGGCTCACGATCCCAGCTCAAGCGCGGATCGAAAGTCATTGCCGCAAACATCGTGATAATAACGACCAGCGCAAACATCAGCGCACCCATCGCAGGATAAATATTCATCAGCCCGCCCATCCGCACCAGCGCGGAGAGTACGGCAATCACAAACACGTCAATCATTGACCAGCGCCCGACAAACTCCACCACTTCATAAATAAAATGCATCCGCTCGCAGTCTCGTCGGCCATGGCCTTTTGCATCAATACAGAGCCAGGCAATGCCTATCATTTTCAGCGTCGGCACCATAATACTGGCGATAAAAATCACCAACGCCACCGGGTAAGAACCCTCGCTCCACAGCAAAATCACCCCGGCGAGAATGGTCGATGGCATGCGATCGCCCAGTAGGTCGGTCACCATGATCGGCAAAATATTGGCAGGCAGATAGAGCATCATCGCAGTCATCAACAGCGCCAGCGTCCACTGGATACTGTTGCGCCGTCGGGCGTGTCCACGCGTGTGGCAGCGCGGGCACACAGGTTGATCGATCGCGACAATCGCCGTACAGCACGGGCAGGAACGCAGCCCCTGACGGATCCCCGGCACACCGACGCGCAATACCTGTTGCGGCTGCGGCGCGGGCGCAATGTCATCCCACAACCAGTGACGATCAACGCACTGGAAAGCGCGCAATTGCAACAGACAGAACAGACACCAGGGAATAAAACTGCTGCCAATGCCAATATCACCATAGGCCATCAGCTTGACAAAACTCACCAGCACACCTGCGAGGAAGATCTCCGCCATTCCCCAACTTTTTAGCTGGAATAACACCCGCGCCAGATTAACACGCAGACGGAAGTCCATCGGCACACGATTCACCAACAGCAGGATAGTCACCAGGCAGAATGCCGGAACCAGTTGTACGAACAGCAGGAAGAAAGTGCCAAGGCTGGCGTAATCTTCAGAAAAGAGCACGCCGGGAATTTCCAGCAGTGTGACCTCGCTGGCGACACCGGCGACCTGCATATTAACGAAAGGAAAAAGGTTGGCGAGCAACAACATGAACAATGCCACAATGGCATAAGCCGTGGGACGCTGCCGGGGCGCGTCCCATTCGGTTGTCAGTGTCGTGCCACAGCGCGGACAAGTCGCTTTATGACCATGCTGCAACAGCGGCAGCGCCACCAGCATGTCACATTGCGAACAAAGAATGTGCCGTGTGGCGTGGTGGTGTTCACACATACTGACTCCCTTTATGCGCCGTTTTTCAAAGCCTCCAGGTACTCCCAGCGTTCAAACGCCTCTTCCAGCGCCTGTTCCGCCGCAGCCATGTCAGCCAGGACTTTTTGCGTATGATCGTGCGGCTGGCTAAAGAAGCTGGCATCGGCGACCTGAGCCTGCAAATCACTCAGTTCCGCTTCCAGTTGTTCCAGCTTTTGCGGCAATTGTTCCAGTTCTCGTTGCAGGTTATAGCTTAGTTTGTTACTACCGCGTTTGACAGTTCCTGCTTTGGTTACTGGAACTTCCACCGTTTTCTTCGCCGCCGCCTGTTTAAAGGCCTGTGAAGCCGCTTGCTGACCGCGGGCATCGTGGTAACCGCCCACATACTGTCCAATCCGGCCTTCGCCTTCGAAAATCCAGCATTCGGTCACTGTATTATCCACAAACTGACGATCGTGGCTCACCAACAGAACGGTGCCCTGATAGCTATCAATCAGCTCTTCCAGCAGCTCCAGCGTTTCCACATCCAGGTCGTTGGTCGGTTCATCGAGAATCAACAGATTGCTGGGTTTCAGGAACAAACGCGCCAGTAACAGACGGTTGCGTTCCCCGCCGGAGAGCGCGCGTACCGGCGTCATCGCCCGTTTCGGATGGAACAAGAAGTCCTGCAAATATCCCAGAATATGGCGCGGCTTACCGTTTACCAGCACTTCCTGCTTGCCTTCAGCCAGGTTGTCCATCACCGTTTTATCCGGATCAAGTTCGGCGCGGTGCTGATCGAAGTACGCCACTTCCAGCTTGGTACCCACATGCACGCGGCCACTGTCAGCTTTCAGTTGATCCAGCATCAGCTTCAGCAAGGTGGTTTTACCGCAGCCGTTCGGACCAATCAGCGCAATTTTATCGCCGCGCTGTACCTGCGTGGAGAAGTCGCGCACCAGCACTTTGCCCTCCACGCCATAATTAACGTTTTCCATCTCAAAGACGATTTTGCCGGAGCGAGATGCCTCTTCGACCTGCATCTTCGCGCTACCCATCACTTCACGGCGTTCACTGCGCTCGCGACGCATCGCTTTCAGCGCACGGACGCGGCCTTCGTTACGGGTACGGCGCGCTTTAATCCCCTGACGGATCCACACTTCTTCCTGCGCCAGTTTGCGGTCGAACTCGGCGTTTTGCAGCTCTTCAACGCGAAGGTTCTCTTCTTTCTCCAGCAGGTAAGTATCGTAATCACCAGGATAGGTAACCAGCTTGCCGCGATCGAGATCGACAATGCGCGTCGCCATATTGCGGATAAACGAACGGTCGTGCGAGATAAAGATAATGGTGCCGCTAAAGGTTTTCAGGAAACCTTCCAGCCAGTCGATCGCTTCAATATCCAGGTGGTTCGTCGGTTCGTCCAGCAGCAGTACTTTAGGCCCGCTGACCAGCGCACGGCCCAACGCCGCTTTACGCAACCAGCCACCGGATAACGCCGACAGCTCCATATCCGGCTCCAGACCGAGTTGCCCCAGCACCTCATTGATACGATCTTCCAACTGCCACAGGCCGTGGTGATCCAGCATCTCCTGCACTTTCGCCAGTTCATTGAGATTTTTATCACTCGGATCGGTCATCACCAGATGGGAGATTTCGTGATAACGCTTCAGATACTCAGCCTGTTCAGAAATACCTTCCGCGACGAAGTCATAGACGCTACCGGTGACATTGCGCGGCGGGTCCTGCTGTAGGCGTGAAACGATCAGATCCTGTTCGTAAACAATGCGGCCATCATCCAGGCCCTGTTCACGGTTGAGGATCTTCATCAACGTCGATTTACCTGCGCCGTTACGGCCGACCAGACAGACGCGTTCATTTTCTTCGATATGCAGTTCAGCATTATCGAGGAGCGGCGCATCGCTGAACGACAGCCACGCGCCATGCATACTGATTAATGACATTTATTTATCCTTTCAGGCTGCGGTAATCAGCCAGCAGTTGTGGATTTGACGGTTGCGGGCAAAATCCTGCGACTGCGTTTTTTGAGTAATTTCTTGTGCCTGCAGACCCAGTTTCGCCAGCCCGTCGAGATCCATACGGAAACCGCGTTTGTTATTGGAAAACATAATGGTGCCGCCTTTGCGCAGCAGGCGTTTCAGATCCTGCATCAGACGCATATGATCGCGCTGCACATCAAAAGAGTCTTCCATACGTTTGGAGTTGGAGAAGGTCGGCGGATCGATAAAGATCAGATCGAACTGCTCATCGGTCTCACGCAGCCAGCTCAGACAATCGGCCTGAATCAGGCGATGAGCGCGGCCGCTCAGGCCGTTAAGGCGCAGGTTGCGCTCGGCCCACTCCAGATAAGTACGCGACATATCCACCGTAGTGGTGGAACGCGCGCCGCCCAGACCGGCATGCACGCTGGCGCTGCCGGTGTAGGAGAAGAGATTGAGGAAGTCTTTACCCTTGCTCATCTGCCCCAGCATACGGCGGGCAATACGGTGGTCAAGGAACAGGCCGGTATCCAGATAGTCCGTCAGGTTGACCCACAGGCGGGCGTTGTATTCGCTCACCTCCATAAAGTCGCCCTTCTCGTTCATTTTCTGATACTGATTGGTGCCCTTTTGCCGCTCACGGGTTTTCAGCACCAGCTTGTTCGGCGCGATACCCAGCACCTGGATAGTGGCAGCGATAATATCAAACAGGCGCTGGCGCGCTTTTTGCGCATCGATGGTTTTCGGCGCGGCATACTCCTGCACCACCACCCACTCGGCGTAGCGATCGACCGCCACGTTGTAATCCGGCAGATCGGCATCGTACAGGCGATAGCATTCAATGCCCTCCTGGCGCGCCCATTTCTCCAGTTTCTTAACGTTCTTGCGAAGGCGGTTGGCATAGTCTTCCGCCATCGCTGGCGCTTTTGCTTCGCCGGTATTTTCGGCCAGATGGTAATTTTTCTGTACGCAATCCAGCGGGCCGTTCTTGGCTTTGAACTGGCGCTCAGCACGCAGTTGCAGGCAGTTAAGCAAATCGACAGAGGCGCTGAACAGCGACAGATGCCAGCCGCCAAACTGCGCTTTCAGCAGGCGACCCAGCAGGCTATGCAGCGCGATCAGTGCCGGCTCGCTCTCCAGACGTTCACCGTACGGCGGGTTACTGATCACAGTACCGTACGGGCCTTTCGGCAACGGGTTGCTGAGCTGGGCGACATCTTTTACTTCGAAGGTCACCAACTCGCCAATCCCGGCGCGGCGGGCGTTGCTGCGGGCACGCTCAATAACACGCGCATCGTTGTCGGAGCCGTAAAAGTGAGATTCATAACCCGCCAGCCCCTGGCGCGCGCGCGTTTGCGCTTCTGCTTTTACCTCTTTCCACAGCGCTTCATCATGCTGCGCCCAGCCGCCAAAACCCCAGTGACCGCGATGCAGACCCGGTGCGCGATCGGTTGCCGCCATGGCAGCTTCGATCAGCAGCGTGCCGGAACCGCACATAGGATCGAGCAGCGGTGTGCCCGGCTGCCAGCCGGAGCGCATCACAATGGCTGCTGCCAGGTTCTCTTTGATCGGCGCAATACCGGTACGATCGCGGTAGCCGCGCAGGTGCAGGCCTTCGCCGCTCAGATCGAGGGAGATATTCGCTGTCTCCTGATTCAGCCAGACGTTAATACGCAGATCCGGCAGTTCACGCTCAACGTTTGGACGCGGCAGATTTTTGCGGGTAAAGCTATCGACTATGGCGTCTTTCACTTTCAGCGCGCCGTACTGGCTGTTGCGAATCTCATCATTCAGACCGCTAAAGTGCACAGCAAACGTCGCGCCAGGATTGAAAATCTCTGTCCAGTTGATCGCCTGCACACCGAGATAAAGGTCAAGATCGCTATAAACCTTGCACTCTCCGAGCGGCAGCATAATGCGCGAAGCCAGGCGACTCCACATCAGGCTCTGGTACAGAAGCCGCGTGTCACCTTCAAAATGGACACCACCCTGAACCACGCGGCACTCCTGCGCGCCGAGTTTTTCCAGTTCAGTTTTTAACAGCTCTTCCAGCCCGCGGGCCGTACTGGCAAACAGAGAAATCATAATGTCACTTATACTCAACGAAAATTGTTGCGCATTATAGCTAATCTGGCGGTCATGTCATAAAGTTGAGGGCTTATTTTCGACTTACAGGGGGCAAGACGTGCCTACGATTTCGCGTCTCTTTATCCATCCGGTGAAATCCATGCGCGGTATTGGGCTGACGCATGCGCTTGCCGATGCCAGCGGCTTTGCTTTTGACCGTATTTTTATGGTCACTCAGCCCGATGGCACTTTTATTACCGCGCGTCAGTATCCGCAGATGGTACGCTTTACACCCTCGCCATTAACCGATGGCCTGCATCTGACCGCACCGGACGGCAGTAGCGCGATAATTCGTTTTACCGATTTTGCGCCTGATGGCGCGCCAACGGAAGTGTGGGGCAACCATTTTACCGCGCTAATCGCGCCGGATGAGATTAATCGCTGGCTCAGCGGCTTTTTCGCCCGTGAAGTGCAATTGCGCTGGGTCGGCCCGGAATTAACCCGCCGTGTTAAGCGTTATGAAGATGTACCGCTCTCCTTTGCTGACGGTTTCCCTTATTTATTGACCAACGAAGCTTCGCTGCGTGATTTGCAAAACCGCTGCCCGGCCAGCGTGAAGATGGAGCAGTTTCGCCCCAACCTGGTGGTAACTGGCGCGCAAGCGTGGGAAGAGGATAGCTGGAAAGTCGTGCGTATCGGCGATGTGGTGTTTGATGTTGTTAAACCGTGTAGCCGTTGCGTATTTACCACCGTCAGCCCGGAGCGTGGGCAAAAACATCCGACCGGTGAACCGTTATCCACGCTGCAAGGTTTTCGTACTGGGCAGGATAACGGCGAAGTCGATTTTGGGCAGAACCTGATTGCGCGCAACAGTGGCGTCATCCGCGTGGGCGACGACGTGGCCGTGCTGGCGACCGCACCAGCAAAAATTTATGGCGCTGGCGCCGTGGCAGAAGCGCTGGAACCGGAAGTTCAGGCAGCGGGAACAGTAGAGATTAGCTGGCAGGGGCAAACATTTATTGGCAACAATCAGCAGGTGCTGCTGGAGCAACTGGAAAATCAGGGGATCCGCGTACCCTATTCCTGCCGGGCGGGCATATGCGGCTGTTGCCAGATCAAGCTGATTGAAGGTGAAGTGAGTGCGATGAAAAAATCGGCCATCAGGCAGGGCGGTGCCATCCTCTGTTGCAGTTGTATTCCGAAAACGGCACTGCGACTGGAGGCTTAAACCGCCTGTTCGAAACGGAGACTCTCGGCGTGAAGCTGGGGTTTCAGGCGATCGTTCATCACCTTAATCGCATCACCCAGTTGCATCGTGCGCCCGGCAATCACCACGCCGGGTTGCGCCAGCAGGCACAGTGCAGCATTTTCGCCCGGCTCAACCACCAGCAGGTTTACGCACTCCTGAGTGTCGCTCAGCCAGACACAGGCACCTTCACCGGTCGCCGGCGACCAGAGCGTATCGTGCGTCATAAAGTGCCAGCTTTTCGGCATTTGCGGTTTCAGGAAGCGAATCGCCACGAGCGCGTTAAGTACCAGTTCCGCACGCTGCTCATTAGAGAGATCAAGGTTGCGGCATTTTTCCTCAAACGAGAAATATAAAGCAGCGTCATCAACACAAAAACCGGAAGGTGAAAACGCATCCGGCGTCAGCATTTTTCGGGCAAAACGGGAGCGAAATAACATGCCATTGGCTAAATCGAGCATCATACGATCGTGCTCGTCATCAAAATACCAGCGCCAATTATCATCAGGTTTAATTCGCATTGTTCTCTCCCCTCCCCTTAAACTTCCTGTCGCTTTTTTATCCTGTCGCCGTCTCGCTTATTGCTCTAATAATAAAAGACCACAATGTACAAATTAGCAACAATGAGGGAATATAAAACAACCAGGGCCGGAAATAAAGCCCTGGATACATACTGACAAAAAAAGATTAGATATGGGTGACGATTTCTTTAATCAGCGGCGGGCCTTTAAAAATAAAGCCGGAATAAATTTGCACGATAGACGCACCCGCAGCGATCTTCTCACGGGCAGCAATCACTGAGTCAATACCGCCGACGCCGATAATTGGCAAACGACCATTTAATTCCTGCGACAGGCGACGGATTATTTCCGTGCTTTTTAATTGCAGCGGGCGTCCACTTAAACCACCGGTTTCATCACAGTGTTTCATTCCCTGCACCAGCGATCTTTCCAGCGTGGTATTGGTAGCAATAACACCATCAATATTGTGGCGAACTAAACTGTCGGCCACCTGGATCAATTCTTCTTCAGAAAGATCGGGCGCGATCTTCACCGCCACCGGAACATATTTATGGTGGATATTTTGCAGATCGTTCTGCTTATTTTTAATCGCCGTTAAAAGATCATCCAGCGCTTCGCCATATTGCAGCGTGCGTAAACCTGGGGTATTCGGTGAGGAAATATTAATGGCGATATAACCGGCATAGGCATAGACTTTTTCCATGCAAATCAGATAGTCATCTTTCCCCTGCTCTACCGGCGTGTCTTTATTTTTACCGATATTAATGCCCAGTACGCCGTCAAAATGCGATTTTTTGACGTTCTCGACCAGGTTATCCACGCCAAGATTATTAAACCCCATGCGGTTGATCAGACCTTCAGCATCCACCAGACGGAAGATCCTCGGCTTGTCATTTCCCGGCTGCGGGCGAGGCGTAACGGTACCGATCTCAATGGAGCCAAAACCCATTGCCCCCAGTGCATCGATGCATTCACCGTTTTTATCCAGCCCGGCCGCCAATCCCAGCGGGTTCTTAAACGTCAGTCCCATGCACTGCACAGGTTTTTCCGGCACGCGCTGACGAACCAGTGCCTCAAAAGGCGTTCCGGTAATACGGCGCAACTGCTGGAAGGTCAATTCATGGGCGCGCTCTGGATCGAGCTGAAAAAGGGCTTTACGAACGAAAGGGTAGTACATGAACTCTCCTGAATTCCCGGGTGCAAACCGGGGGCGTATTATCAGTGAAAGTGTCGCGAAAGGGAATTGACCTGTGGCAAAAAAAGCGCATCCGACGCAATCGTTTTCTCTCCTCGTTTTGCTTTATGCATTTTTCAGCAATTTTTCTTCGAATAAATCATTTAGTGGAATAAATCGCCTCTGCCACACTGGAGGAAATTGTTATGAATGTTATCTAAAAGCAAACAATTGGTTATAAGGAGCGATTATGCGAGTTGTCACCCTGGCGGGAAGCCCACGCTTCCCCTCCCGCTCCAGCGCGCTGCTGGAATATGCCCGCGAGCGCCTCAACGCGCAAGACGTCGAAGTGTGCCACTGGCACCTGCAAAACTTCGCGCCGGAAGATCTCATTTATGCACGTTTCGATAGCCCTGCCCTGCAAACCTTTATTGAACAACTAAAAGAAGCAGACGGACTAATTGTTGCCACGCCTGTTTACAAAGCAGCTTATGCCGGAGCGCTGAAAGCCCTGCTTGATCTGCTCCCTGAGCGGGCGCTGGAAGGCAAAGTCGTATTACCGTTAGCGACCGGCGGCACCGTGGCGCACATGCTGGCGGTGGATTACGCCCTGAAACCGGTGCTCAGCGCGCTGAAGGCGCAAGAGATCCTGCACGGCGTGTTTGCCGACGATACCCAGGTGCTGGATTACCAGCACAAACCCAGCCTGACGCCGAACCTGCAAATGCGCCTTGATAACGCGCTGGAAACTTTCTGGCAGGCGCTGCACCGCCGGGAGATTCAGGCACCGGATTTTCACCGCCCACAAGGAATTGCTCATGTTTAATCGTTTCCCCTGGCTGGCGCTGGCCGGGCTGCTGTCGTTTTCCGCTTTATCGCAGGCCGCAGATCCCGCACCGGACGCGCTGCGTATTGGCTACCAAAAAGGCAGCGTCAGTATGGTGCTGGCAAAAAGCCATGGGCTGCTGGAAAAACGCTACCCGAACACCAAAATTTCCTGGGTCGAATTTCCGGCAGGTCCGCAGATGCTGGAAGCGCTTAATGTCGGCAGTATTGATCTTGGCAGCACCGGCGATATTCCCCCCATCTTTGCGCAGGCAGCAGGCGCGGATCTGGTGTATGTCGGGGTAGAGCCGCCGAAACCGAAAGCCGAAGTGATTCTGGTGGCGGAAAACAGCCCAATCAAGACGGTGGCCAATCTGAAAGGACATAAAGTGGCGTTCCAGAAAGGCTCCAGCTCCCATAACTTGCTGCTGCGCGCCCTGCAACAGGCCGGGCTGAAGTTCAGTGATATTCAACCGGTGTTTCTGACGCCTGCCGATGCACGCGCTGCTTTCCAGCAAGGGAATGTGGATGCATGGGCAATCTGGGATCCTTACTACTCTGCAGCCTTGTTGCAGGGCGGCGTACGGGTACTGAAAGACGGCACCACACTCAAACAGACCGGTTCCTTCTATTTAGCCGCTCGCCCGTATGCAGAAAAGAACGGTGAATTCCTGCAGGGCGTGCTGGATACCTTTAGCGAAGCCGATGCCTTAACTATTAGCCACCGCGACGAAAGCGTGGCGCTGCTGGCAAAAACCATGGGGCTGCCGCCTGCGGTGATTTCCACCTATTTCGATCATCGCCCGCCAACCAAAATCGCACCAGTTAATGAAGCCACTGCAGCGTTGCAGCAACAAACCGCCGATCTCTTTTATGACAACCACCTGGTGCCGAAGAAGGTCGATATCCGTACCCGTATCTGGCAGCCGACCAAAGAAGGAGTGAAATCATGAGTCTGAATCTGTTCTGGTTTTTACCGACGCACGGCGACGGCCACTATCTTGGCACCGACGAGGGCTCACGCCCGGTGGATCATAACTATTTGCAGCAAATCGCGCAGGCTGCCGACCGGCTGGGTTTTAGCGGTGTGTTAATTCCTACTGGCCGTTCGTGCGAAGATGCGTGGCTGGTGGCCGCCTCGCTGATTCCGGTCACTCAGCGCTTAAAATTTCTGGTCGCGTTGCGTCCAAGCGTGGTCTCGCCGACCGTCGCGGCGCGTCAGGCGGCAACGCTGGACAGGCTCTCTAACGGCCGTGCACTGTTTAACCTGGTCACCGGCAGCGATCCGCAGGAACTGGCCGGTGATGGCGTCTTTCTCGATCACAACGAACGCTATGAAGTCTCCTCCGAATTCACCCATGTCTGGCGCCGCCTGCTGGAGGGTGACACGGTGGATTACGAAGGCAAACATATTCATGTTCGCGGGGCGAAGCTCTTTTTTCCACCGGTGCAGCAGCCGCGTCCGCCGCTCTATTTCGGCGGCTCCTCGGATGTGGCGCAGGATCTGGCTGCGGAACAGGTCGATCTCTATCTCACCTGGGGTGAACCGCCGGAGCGGGTGAAAGAGAAGATTGCCCAGGTGCGCGCCAAAGCCGCAGCCCATGGCCGTAAGGTGCGGTTTGGTATTCGCCTGCATGTCATCGTTCGTGAAACCACTGCCGAAGCCTGGCAGGCAGCGGATCGCCTGATTTCTCATCTTGATGAAGAGACCATCGCCAAAGCGCAGTCTGCTTTTGCGCGTCAGGATTCCGTCGGCCAGCAACGCATGGTGGCGCTACACGGCGGTAAGCGTGATCAACTGGAGATCAGCCCTAACCTTTGGGCGGGCGTCGGTCTGGTACGCGGCGGCGCAGGAACAGCGTTGGTCGGCGATGGCCCGACGGTTGCCGCGCGGATTAATGAATACGCCGCGCTGGGGATCGACAGTTTTATCCTTTCCGGCTATCCGCATCTGGAAGAGGCATACCGGGTGGGCGAGCTGCTGTTCCCGCATCTCGATGTCGCCATTCCGGAGATCCCGCAGCCACAGTCATTGAAATTGCAGGGCGAAACGGTGGCAAATGAGTTCATTCCCCGCAAAGTGGCGCAAAGCTGAGGTTTCTATGGCTCAACAAAACAGATGGTTACTGCACCTCGCTCCGTGGCTGCTGCCCGCCGGGATTGTGGTGGTCTGGCAAATCGCCTCCTCTACCGGCTGGTTATCTACGCGCATCCTGCCTTCACCGGAAGGCGTCGTAAAAGCGTTCTGGACGCTGAGCGCCAGCGGCGAGTTGTGGCAGCATCTGGCCATCAGTTCGTGGCGGGCGGTGATTGGCTTCTCCATCGGCGGTTCGATTGGATTGACGCTCGGGCTTATCAGCGGCCTGTCGCGTTGGGGAGAACGCCTGCTGGATACGTCCATTCAGATGCTGCGTAATGTGCCGCATCTGGCGCTGATCCCGCTGGTGATTTTATGGTTCGGTATCGACGAGAGCGCCAAAATATTCCTCGTGGCCCTCGGTACGCTATTCCCCATCTATATCAACACCTGGCATGGCATCCGCAATATTGACCAGGGTCTGCTGGAGATGGCGCGCAGCTACGGCCTTTCGGGTTTCAGCCTTTTCATCCATGTGATTCTGCCCGGCGCGCTACCGTCAATAATGGTGGGTGTGCGTTTTGCACTCGGTTTGATGTGGCTGACATTAATTGTGGCGGAAACCATTTCAGCCAACGCCGGGATCGGTTACCTGGCGATGAACGCCCGCGAGTTCCTGCAAACCGATGTCGTAGTGGTCGCCATTATTCTCTATGCCCTGCTTGGCAAACTGGCAGATGTCAGCGCACAACTGCTGGAGCGCCTGTGGCTGCGCTGGCATCCCGCTTACCACACCAAAGAGGTCACCGCATGAATACTGCCCGACTGAATCAGGGGATCCCGTTGTTACTCAACGGCGTCAGCAAACGTTACGGCAACAACCTGGTGCTGAATGCGCTGGATTTGCATATCGCCGCCGGGCAGTTTATTGCCGTGGTGGGCCGCAGCGGCGGCGGGAAAAGCACCCTGCTGCGCCTGCTGGCCGGTCTGGAGTCGCCGAACGGCGGAGCGTTGCTGGCTGGCAATACACCGCTTGCAGAAATTCAGCATGACACGCGCATGATGTTTCAGGATGCGCGTCTGCTGCCATGGAAATCGGTGATTGATAATGTCGGGCTGGGGCTGAAAGGCCGCTGGCGCGAAGCAGCACAACAAGCGTTACAGTCAGTGGGGCTGGAACAACGGGCCAGTGAGTGGCCTGCCGCCCTTTCGGGCGGGCAAAAACAGCGCGTCGCGCTGGCTCGCGCGCTGGTGCATCAACCGGGATTGTTATTGTTGGATGAACCGTTAGGCGCACTGGATGCCTTAACCCGGCTGGAGATGCAGGCGCTGATCACTGAATTGTGGCAAAGCTATGGTTTTACCGTGGTGCTGGTGACGCACGATGTCAGTGAAGCGGTGGCGATGGCGGATCGCGTGTTATTGATAGAGGAAGGGAAAATCGGCCTCGATTTGACCATCGATCTGCCGCGCCCGCGCCGCCTGGGTTCGGTAAGGCTGGCAGAACTGGAAGAAGAGGTACTGAACCGGGTGATGAAACGCGGCGAGTCGGAACAGAGTGCATTGCCCCGGACTCGCCACGCTTAACCCGCTTTTTGCCCGATGGCGCGATGCTTATCGGACTTACGAAATGGGCAGGCAGAAAGCCTGCCACGCTGAATAGCAGCCGGATGACGGCTGCGTCTTATCCAACCGATAGAGGCCCGGTAAACGCTGTGCCACCGGACCATACAGCATCACGCCAGCGCTTTGCTGACTTTCTCAAACAGATCGCCAGAGAGATTCGGCAGCGCTTTCAGCTGTTCCAGTGCCGCACGCATTAGCGCCTGACGTTGGCTGTCATAACGTTTCAGGCGGATCAGCGGCTCAATCAAACGCGATGCCACTTGCGGGTTGCGGCTGTTCAGCTCGGTTAACATTTCCACCAGGAACTGATAGCCGCTACCATCCTGCGCGTGGAACGCCGCCGGGTTGCTGCCAGCAAAGGCGCCGATCAGCGAGCGAATACGGTTCGGGTTGCTCAGAGAGAACGAGCGGTGTTTCAGCAGGCTGCGTACTGTTTCCAGCACGTTATCCGCCGGGCTTGTCGCCTGCAGGATGAACCATTTATCCATCACCAGACCGTCCTGATGCCACTTGTCATCGTACTCCTGCATCAGCGCATCGCGGCACGGAAGCTGCGCGGCAACAGCAGCAGAGAGCGCGGCCAGCGCATCCGTCATATTGTCCGCATCGTGGTACTGCTGGCTGACCAGCTTGTCGGCCAGCTGTGCATCGCCGAACGCCAGGTAGCGCAGCGCGGTGTTACGCAGGGAACGCTTGCCGATATCGGCATGTTCAACCTGGTAGCGGTCGAGTTTGTGAGCGTGATAAATCGCCAGGAACTCATCGGCCAGCTCTGTCGCCAGCGTGCGGGTTAACGCTTCGCGAACGGCGGCAATTGCCAGCGGATCGATGATGTCAAACAGTTCGGCAATTTCGTTCGCCGATGGCAGCGTAAGGATCTCTGCGGCCAGCGCCGGATCGATCTGCTCATCAAGCAAAATGGCGCGGAACGCGTCGGCAACATGCAGCGGCAGCGACAGCGCCTGGCCTTGCTGATGGCGCGCAACATTCAGTTTGATGTGCGTAGCCAGCAGGCTTTGCGCCGCGTCCCAACGCGAGAAATCGTTGCTGGCATGACGCATCAGGAAGGTTAACTGCTGATCGCTCCATTTATATTCCAGTTTCACCGGCGCGGAAAACTCACGCAGCAGCGAGGGTACCGGCTGGAAGTAGACATTGTCGAAAATAAAGGTCTGCTCGGCCTGAGTGACATTCAGCACATGATGAACCGGGTGGCCATCTTTCTGCAGCGGGATCACCTTGCCTTCGTTATCGTACAGTTCGATATCGAACGGAATGTGCAGCGGCTGTTTCTCCTGCTGCTCGGCCGTTGGCGGTGTGCGCTGGCTGATGGTCAGCGTGTACTGCTCGGTATTCGGGTTGTAATCGTCAGACACCGTTACAATCGGCGTACCGGCCTGGCTGTACCAACGGCGGAAATGCGACAGATCGACATTCGACGCATCTTCCATCGCCTGCACGAAGTCGTCACAGGTCGCTGCGCTGCCGTCATGACGTTCAAAGTAGAGCTGCATCCCTTTCTGGAAATTCGCTTCGCCAAGCAGCGTGTGCATCATGCGGATCACTTCCGCACCCTTTTCATACACCGTCAGTGTATAGAAGTTATTCATCTCGATAACTTTGTCCGGACGGATCGGGTGCGCCATCGGGCTGGCGTCTTCGGCGAATTGCAGGCCGCGCATGGTGCGAACGTTGTTAATGCGGTTAACCGCGCGGGAACCCAGATCGGAGCTGAACTCCTGGTCGCGGAAGACTGTCAGCCCCTCTTTCAGGCTGAGCTGGAACCAGTCGCGGCAGGTCACGCGGTTACCGGTCCAGTTGTGAAAATATTCGTGGCCGATAACGCGCTCAATATCAAGATAATCTTTATCCGTAGCGGTATCGGTGCGGGCAAGAACATATTTAGAGTTGAAGATATTCAGCCCTTTATTCTCCATCGCCCCCATATTAAAGAAGTCGACAGCGACGATCATATAGATGTCGAGATCGTATTCCAGACCGAAACGCTGCTCATCCCACTTCATCGAGTTTTTCAGCGAGGTCATCGCCCACGGCGCGCGATCGAGGTTGCCGCGATCGACATACAGCTCCAGCGCGACTTCACGCCCGGAGCGGGTAGTAAAGGTATCGCGCAGGACGTCAAAATCACCGGCCACCAGCGCAAACAGATAGCACGGTTTCGGGAACGGATCCTGCCACTGTACCCAGTGACGGCCATTCTCCAGCTCGCCCTGCGCCACGCGGTTGCCGTTCGACAGCAGGAACGGGTAGCGGGATTTATCGGCGATCAGTTTGGTGGTAAAGCGGGCCAGCACGTCCGGGCGATCGAGATACCAGGTAATATGGCGGAAACCTTCGGCTTCACATTGCGTACACAGCGCTTCGCCGGACTGATAAAGCCCTTCCAGCGCGGTATTCGCCGCAGGGCTGATCTCATTCACAATGCGCAGAGTAAAGCGTTCCGGCAGACCATCGAGAACCAGCCGGGAGCCTTCTTCTTTATAGTTGGTCCAGGGTTCATCATTGACATGCACTGAAATCAGTTTCAGCTCGCCTCCATCAAGGCGCAGCGGCGTCGCAGAGGCGCTATGGCGTGACACGGTACTTAATGCGGTAACGACGGTTTTTGCGGCATCAAGATCAAAGGTCAAGTCAATATCGCTAATCAGGTAATCCGGCGCACGGTAATCGTGGCGGTATTTGGCTTGTGGCTGTTGTGTCATAAAAAACCTTTAGCATCTTCTGTTTGGTTACGACTCCAGTCTATTCCGGTTGCCCAAATCGCGCCATGTAGAATGTTCATCTTTTCAGAGGGAAAAGCTCTGCTTGCTACATTTTTATAACAAGAGGCACAAAATGCCATCGACCCTTTCAGCACGATATGGTGTGATCAGGGTTCAATAACCTGGTAAACAAGGTATACTCCAGCGACGACCTGCTTTGTTTATTGTACTAAACGCTCCTGTAAGAGGATGCTACTGCGCACCATGACTCAACTCGCTTTCCCTGGTCTGCAAACGCTGCTGGATACCGACGCCTATAAGCTGCATATGCAGCAAGCGGTGTTCCATCATTATTATGACGTGCACGTCACGGCTGAATTCCGCTGCCGCGGCGACGATCTGCTGGGTATCTACGCCGATGCTATCCGCGAACAAGTTGATGCGATGCAGCATCTGCGCTTGCAGGATGACGAGTACCAGTGGCTCTCCGGCCTCCCCTTCTTCAAAACCGATTACCTCAACTGGCTGCGGGAGTTCCGTTACGATCCGCAACAAGTGACGATCAATAATGACAACGGCAAGCTGCATATCCGCCTTTCCGGGCCGTGGCGTGAAGTCATTATGTGGGAAGTTCCGCTGCTGGCGGTGATCAGTGAAGTGGTTCACCGCTGCCGCTCGCCGCAGGCTGGCGTGCAGCAGGCTCTGCTGCATCTGGAAGAAAAACTGGCTGATTTTGCTGTTCGCTCAGAACAGTTGGATATGTCCGGTTTCCGGCTGATGGATTTCGGCACCCGCCGTCGCTTCTCCCGCGATGTGCAGCAAGCGATTGTGGAACGTCTGCAACAGGAACCGTGGTTTATTGGCACCAGTAATTACGATCTGGCGCGTCGCCTGTCGCTGACGCCGATGGGTACACAGGCACATGAATGGTTCCAGGCGCACCAGCAAATCAGCCCGGATCTGGCTACCAGCCAGCGCGCGGCATTAGCTGCATGGCTGGAGGAGTATCCCAATCAGTTAGGGATTGCGTTGACCGACTGCATTACCATGGATGCGTTTTTACGCGACTTCGGTGCAGAATTCGCCACGCGTTACCAGGGCCTGCGTCATGATTCAGGCGATCCGGTCGAATGGGGCGAAAAAGCCATTGCTCATTATGAAAAACTCGGCATCGATCCGCTGTCGAAGACGCTAATCTTCTCCGATAACCTCGATTTGACGAAAGCACTCGACCTCTATCGTCACTTTGTCTCCCGCGTTAAACTCGGTTTTGGTATCGGGACGCGTCTCACCTGCGATATTCCGGGCGTGAAGCCGCTCAATATTGTTATCAAGCTGGTGGAGTGCAATGGAAAACCGGTGGCGAAATTATCTGACAGCCCCGGCAAAACCATCTGCCACGATAAAGCCTTCGTCCGCGCGCTGCGCGAAGCCTTCGACCTGCCGCAAGTCAGAAAGGCCAGCTAATCACAAGGGAGCCGACGGCTCCCTTCTTTATTTCCGATAATTTATTAATGCTTCCTTGCTAATTCTGCTTGTCTGATGGCGCACGCCAGGTAACATAGAAAACCCCGTCTTTTTGGGCGGACAAAGTGTTTATTTTTTCCGACTATTAATAGAGAGAATATTATGAGCGTTGTGCCTGTAGCCGACGTATTCCATGGCCGCGTTGCCGTTGACAGTGAAGTCACCGTGCGCGGATGGGTACGCACCCGCCGAGATTCTAAAGCTGGTATCTCCTTCCTCGCCGTTTATGACGGCTCCTGCTTTAATCCTGTACAGGCCGTTATTAATAATTCTCTGCCCAATTACAATCAGGACGTTTTGCGTCTGACCACCGGTTGCTCAGTGATCGTCACCGGTAAAGTGGTTGCATCTCCGGGGGAAGGTCAGAGTCTGGAAATTCAGGCCACCTCTGTTGAAGTGACCGGCTGGGTTGAAGATCCGGATACCTATCCGATGGCGGCAAAACGCCACAGCATTGAGTATCTGCGTGAAGTTGCGCACCTGCGTCCGCGCACCAACCTGATTGGCGCGGTGGCCCGCGTTCGCCATACGCTGGCGCAGGCGCTGCATCGTTTCTTCGACGAGCAGGGCTTTTTCTGGGTCTCCTCACCGCTGATTACCGCATCGGATACCGAAGGTGCCGGCGAAATGTTCCGCGTCTCCACGCTGGACATGGAAAACCTGCCACGTACCGCAGAAGGCAAAGTCGATTTTGATAAGGACTTTTTCGGCAAAGAAGCTTTCCTGACCGTTTCTGGCCAGTTGAACGCCGAAACATATGCCTGCGCGCTGTCAAAAGTGTATACCTTCGGCCCGACCTTCCGCGCTGAAAACTCCAACACCAGCCGCCACCTGGCAGAGTTCTGGATGCTGGAACCGGAAATCGCTTTTGCCAATCTCGACGATAACGCCCGTCTGGCAGAAGCCATGCTGAAATATGCCTTCAAAGCAGTGCTGGAAGAGCGTCTCGACGATCTGAAGTTCTTCGAGGAGCGCGTCGATAAAGACGCAATTGGTCGTCTTGAGCGTTTCATCGCAGCGGATTTCGCGCAGGTGGACTACACCGATGCTGTCGCTATTCTTGAAAAATGCGGCGAGAAATTCGAGAACCCGGTTTACTGGGGCGTTGACCTGGCCTCCGAGCATGAACGCTATCTGGCAGAGAAGCACTTTAAAGCGCCGGTGGTAGTGAAAAACTACCCGAAAGATATTAAAGCATTCTATATGCGCCTGAACGATGACGGTAAAACCGTTGCCGCGATGGACGTGCTGGCGCCGGGCATCGGTGAAATCATCGGTGGTTCACAGCGTGAAGAGCGTCTTGATGTGCTGGATGCGCGTATGGCCGAAATGGGTCTGAATAAAGAAGACTACTGGTGGTATCGCGATCTGCGTCGTTACGGCACGGTTCCGCACTCTGGTTTCGGTCTTGGCTTCGAGCGTCTGATCGCCTATGTCACTGGCGTACAGAACGTTCGTGACGTGATTCCGTTCCCGCGCACGCCGCGCAGCGCGACATTCTGATAAACATAAAAAGCCAGCTTCAACGCTGGCTTTTTCTTATCCTTTTCCTGTCAACTTTCGTTAACAACTTTTCGACATCCTCGTCGGCAATCCTACCCCCTTACCTTTCTTTGCACATTTTTACGCCTGAAATAAGTCTGAACAAAAAACGACCGGCGGAGTTATTGCGGGATATGTCTGGCTGTTAATTAGCACATTTGGACAAAAAACACACAGCTATCCGGATGGCTAAACTCTGTCATAAGAAAAAGCAAGATGAGAATGGTTCCGGACCAGGAAAAGCTATTATCTCAATTAAATATAAGTAATTCATATAAATAGGAATGGGAGTGCCGTTTTTATCAGCGGTTGGTGCTGAACTTTGAGATGGTTCACAAAGTTCCCTTAAATTCATACTTTTTTACACAATATTTCTTTTTGTTACCGCTTTAAGACATTTGTAGCACTTTCAGGCTAGCGAAACGATTATATGTTTGGAAAGATGCCTCTCAGACACAGAAAGACACCAAACTCTCATCAATAGTTCCGTAAATTTTTATTGACGGAAATTATTGGCGGCAGTGGCAGGTGTCCAAAAAAAACCAATGAGGGTAATAAATAATGATGAAGCGCAATATCCTGGCAGTGGTTATCCCTGCCCTGCTGGTAGCGGGTGCAGCTAACGCTGCTGAGATCTATAACAAAGATGGCAACAAAGTAGATATCTACGGTAAAGCTGTAGGTCTGCACTACTTCACCAAAGACAACGGTAGCGATGGCTACGCTGGCAATGGTGACAAAACTTATGCTCGTCTGGGCTTTAAAGGCGAAACCAAAATCAACGACCAGCTGACCGGCTACGGCCAGTGGGAATACAACTTCCAGGGTAACAACTCTGAAGGTGGTACTGATGTTCAAGATGGTAACAAAACCCGTCTGGCATTTGCTGGTCTGAAAGCTGGCGACGCAGGTTCTTTCGACTACGGTCGTAACTACGGTCTGGTATACGATGCAATCGGTGTAACCGATATGCTGCCAGAATTCGGTGGTGATACCAGCAACAGCGACAACTTCTTCTCTGGTCGTCAGGGTGGTCTGGCTACTTACCGTAACAGCAACTTCTTCGGTCTGGTTGACGGTCTGAACTTCGGTGTCCAGTACCTGGGCAAAAACGAGCGTTCTGACGCAACTCGTTCCAACGGCGACGGCTGGGCGACTTCTTTAAGCTATGACTTCGAAGGCTTCGGTATCGTTGGTGCTTATGGCGCGGCTGACCGTACTAACGCTCAGCAAGCTCTGACCGCCTTTGGTACCTCCGGCGAAAAAGCTGAGCAGTGGGCTGTTGGTCTGAAATATGACGCTAACAACATCTACCTGGCTGCTATGTACGAAGAAACCCGCAACGCGACTCGTCTGGATACCACGCTGCCAAGCGGTGTTGCACAGAATGGCTTCCTGAACAAAACTCAGGATTTCTCCGTTGTTGCACAGTACCAGTTCGATTTCGGTCTGCGTCCGTCCATCGCTTACTACAAATCTAAAGCGAAAGATGTTGACGGTATTGGTAGCGAAGACTTCATCAACTACGTAGAAGTGGGCGCAACCTACTACTTCAACAAAAACATGTCCACCTATGTTGACTACATCATCAACCAGATTGATAAAGACAACAAACTGGGCGTAGGTTCTGACGACACCGTTGCAGTTGGTATCGTTTACCAGTTCTAATCAGTCACCCCTCGACTGTTATATGCATATCAAACAGGGCTCCGGCCCTGTTTTTTTATGCCTGAAACAAAAATGCCGACGACTTTTGAAAAGCATCGCGCTTTTTATCGCAAACGGTTGGCAATTTGTGCGTCAGCCGTTACCCTGATAGCGGATCTCCCTTCTGTCATCAAAATGGAACCTCGTCATGTTTGAGAATATAACCGCTGCCCCTGCCGACCCTATTCTGGGTCTGGCCGATCTGTTTCGCGCCGATGAACGCCCCAATAAAATCAACTTAGGGATCGGTGTTTATAAAGATGAAACCGGCAAGACCCCGGTATTAACCAGCGTGAAGAAAGCAGAACAGTACCTGCTGGAAAATGAAGCCACCAAGAACTACCTCAGCATTGATGGTATTCCTGAGTTTGGCCGTTGCACCCAGGAACTGCTGTTCGGCAAAGGCAGCGCGATTATCAATGACAAACGTGCACGTACCGCACAGACTCCGGGCGGCACCGGCGGGCTGCGCGTCGCGGCAGATTTCCTTGCCAAAAACACCTCCGTTAAGCGCGTCTGGGTAAGCAATCCAAGCTGGCCGAACCATAAAGGCGTCTTTAACTCCGCTGGCCTCGAAGTCTGCGAATATAACTATTACGATGCGCAGAACCATGCGCTGGATTTCGACGGCATGCTGGCGAGCCTGAACAATGCGCAGGCTGGCGATGTGGTGCTGTTCCATGGTTGCTGCCATAACCCGACGGGTATCGATCCTACACTTGAGCAGTGGGAAATGCTGGCGAAACTCTCCATTGAGAAAGGCTGGTTGCCGCTGTTCGATTTCGCCTATCAGGGGTTTGCCCGCGGTCTGGAAGAAGATGCTGAAGGCCTGCGTGCGTTCGCAGCGCTGCATAAAGAATTTCTCGTCGCCAGCTCATTCTCCAAAAACTTCGGTCTCTACAGCGAGCGTGTCGGCGCCTGTACGCTGGTCGCGGCGGATGCAGAAAGCGCCGATCGCGCCTTCAGCCAGATGAAATCCGTGATCCGCGCCAACTACTCCAATCCACCAGCACATGGCGCTTCTATCGTGGCAACCATTCTCAGCAATGACGCACTGCGCGCGATCTGGGAACAGGAGCTGACCGATATGCGCCAGCGTATTCAGCGTATGCGCCTGCTGTTTGTGAATACGCTGCAGGAGAAAGGGGCTAATCGCGATTTCAGCTTTATTACCCGTCAGAACGGTATGTTCTCGTTCAGCGGCCTGACTAAAGAGCAGGTGCTGCGTTTGCGCGAAGAGTTTGGCATTTACGCTGTCGCTTCCGGGCGTATTAACGTCGCAGGTATGACGCCGGATAATATGTCGCCGCTGTGCGAAGCAATTGTCGCCGTGCTGTAAAATGTCACGCATGCAGAAAGGGTCGCCGAAGCGACCCTTTTTTATTTACCACACCGGTAATTCATCCTGCAGGAACGGGTTGTGCAGCCGTTCATTGCCCAGCGTCGACATTGGCCCGTGTCCAGGAATAAAGGTGATGTCATCGCCAAGAGGCAGCAATTTACGTTTGATTGAATCAATCAACTGCGCATGATTCCCCTGCGGGAAATCGCTGCGCCCAACGCCGCCTTTAAAGATCACATCGCCAGAAACCAGCAAACGCGACTGCGCATCAAAAAACACCACATGTCCCGGCGTATGACCCGGGCAATGCAATACCTGTAATGTCACCTTACCGACGGTAACCGTATCGCCTTCATTTAACCAGCGGTCGGGCGTCAGCGGCGGGCAATCATCCAGACCAAACATCCGGCTTTGGGCGGGCAGCCCCTGCAACCAGAACTCATCATTTTTTTCCGGGCCAATAATCGGCACATCGTAATGCTGCGCCACTTCGGCTGCCGCACCCACATGATCAAGATGACCATGCGTGAGCAGAACTTGCGTCAGCGTCACGCCGGAAGCATCCACTTCGGCGATAATACGCTGTGCATCACCGCCAGGATCGACCACGGCGGCAAGTTGAGTCTGTTCACACCAGATTAACGAACAATTCTGTGAGAACGCGGTAACCGGAATAATACGATAGTTCATACTGCTCCTCTGAGGTTTACCAGTGCCGCACCGGCCCGGTATCAATATGCACAAAGTTGCTGCTGGGGTAGTATCCTACACCACCCGCGCGCAGAGATAACGCTGCTTTGCGAATATTACTCAGAGCAATCCCTTCAATATGGAAATCCATGGCCTGGCCTTTGGTGTGGTAACTCTGTTTCGCCACGCCGCGGCTGTGCGCGCGTAGTTCATTATTGGTATCAACAGAACGATAGCCGGAAATGAGTTGCACAGGCTTGCGTGTTCCCAGCAGCCCCTGCAGGCGAAAGAGGTGGTCAAACAGTTGAGGATCGATGGTTTTAATTTTATTCGCGCGGTAATCACGGAAAAAATGATTCAGTTTTGCTAATTCATCCTGAATATAGCCTCTGCCATCAAAGAACTCAGCTTTAATAGACTCTCCGGTATTCAGATTATTCAGCGTCAGAATACGCGGTCGTGGCGTGGAAAGGGTAGCAAACGCCTGCGTTGGTAACATGGCGGCGCCAAGAGCAACCCCACCCAACGCCAGCAGTTTGCGGCGATTAGCGTCAAATTTATCCATGATAATAAATTCTATAGATAAGCAAAGTTAAACGTAATTTATGCACTTCTTTAGCGCACGAAAGGCACCTTACCGGGCTATAAACGCCGCGTCAAGGCAGCCTCCCCCCAGCAACGACGGGCTTTGGAGCTTACAAAGCCCGTTTATTGCCAGTTATTACGACAATGCTATTTGCCAAACTGCTTCATTTATCTGATTAATTGTTCAGCTTTTGGCAAGATTTGTGCGCCCGATCGCGCAGTAAGATCGTAATTGTAAATATCTGTACGATACTGCGTGCGACCATCGGCCCCCACAAACGCGGTCAGATAGTAGAGATTAACGGGGATATTGTGTCGAATATTCACGTAGCGGGTATCTCCCTGCTTTAAGGCATCGGAGATACGCGTATCGTTCCATCCGGCATCCTGCAGCAACATATTTGCCAGTTCAGACGCCTTATTCACCCGCACGCAGCCAGAACTCAGTGCCCGCGTCTCTTTCTGGAACAGGTTATGGTTCGGCGTGTCATGCAAATAGATGGCATCAGAGCTCGGCATATTGAATTTATAACGGCCAAGGGAGTTCTGTACGCCTGGCGCCTGCTGGAAACGGAACGGTAAATTCGATGGCGTGATCGTCGCCCAATCAACCATTGACGGGTCGATGGCCTCTTTGCTGTTCCAGCCGCGCAGCACGGTATAACCGTGGCGTTCAAGGTATGTCGGATCGTTCAGAACCTTCGGAAGAATATCCTGGCGCGCCAGCGTCGGCGGTACATTCCACGGCGGATTGACCACCACATTGTTCAGTGCGCTGCTCATCATCGGCGTTTTGCGATCGGGACGTCCGACAATCACCCGCGACGCCAGCACCTGGCTGCCGTTGAGATAATAAACCAGCGAGTATTCCGGAATATTCACCATAATGCCGGTGGAAAGCGTCGCCGGCAGCAAACGCAGCCGTTGGATATTGAGCGCCAGTAATGCAGCGCGCTGCGACGGGCTGACATTCAGCCAGTCACGTGTGCCCTGACCAATCACGCCATCGGCATGCAGCCCCTGCCAGGCCTGAAAGCGTTTTACGGCCTCAACCAGTTGCCGATCGTAAGCCGCAGCACGCGTCGGTGTTTTTTTCCTGGTCGATGCTGGGGAGGATGTGCTGACCGCTACCTGATCGCCTGGCAGCACGATGTTCGGCCCACCCTCCAGCATGCCGGTACGTTGCAGGATCTCACGCAACGCAGGAACATCGTTGCTCCACTGTCCTGGTCGCAGCGTGACGTTACTGGCGATTTGCGGCCACGGGCGAGAATCCCCCACCAGCGTCAGCAATGACTGGTGCATGGCGGCATATTGCGGATGGTGTGGCGCAAGGCTCTGGATGAATGACGGCAGCGAACCGTTATCCAGCGCCAGTTGCCATTGATTGATCACTGAAATCGCCGGTGTTGCCAGCGCATAGGGTTTGTCGCTATAAAGCCAGCGCTGGCCTTTCGCCTGAATACCGGCAACAAAATGCAGATAGCCCAGCATGGCGTCAGAGAGCACCACATCACGCGCCATACCGGAAACACCCGGGTCGGTTAACAGCTCAACCCAGGTGGTAAATTGCGGCTGGAAACCGGCAATCGCCACTTCCGCCAGTTGCTGTTGAAACGCCTGCACCGCATCGCGGTTATCCCACATGGGTTTCTGGCCGCGCGCCGCATACAGGGCCGCCAGTTGATTCATATAGATGGGTGTCCAGTTGGCAGGCAATTGCGACTGCAACTGTGCGCGAACATCTGCCACAGAAACATCGGCAGGATAAGGCTTCACGCCGATTAACATAGCGGTAGCAGGCGATTGTGCCTGCGGCTGCTGTAACACGGTCGGCTGATCGCCCGGCGTGGCGGAACTATCAACCGGCACCATTTCAGGCTCATCGGCCTGTACGCTGAACAGTGGAGCAAATGCCAGTGCCAGGCACAAACTCAGCGCTGACATCCGACGACCATTTAACTTCTTAAGCAACATCCCTTGCCCCCTGTTTCTCTCACATTGCTCGTGACGTGTGCGTCACCTTTTTTCAGTATATAAAGACAAAAAAGCATTTGCCTTGCCTAATGTAAAGAAATTTAAAGATGAAACACAGGCCGCAGCGCCCCTTTCTGTAATAAAAAAGGCGACATCGCTGTCGCCTTTGTAATCTGCCCGACCGTTAAGAGGCATCCGCCGTACCAGGGAGCGTTTCCGGCAGTTGGGCGGCAAAACCGCGCAGCCCCACGACGTGTACATGCTCATGATTCTGGAAGACTTTACGCACCAGTTTGTAGGTGGTGCCTTTTTCCGGACTGATATTTTCCGGTGCTGCGATAATCAGCTGCATCTCCAGACGTTCGCACAGCTCAAACAGCGTTGCGATGGAGCGGGCATCAAGACGCGCCGCTTCGTCGAGGAACAGCAGTCGGCACGGTGAAATGTCTTTGCCGCGCAGACGACGGGCTTCGTCTTCCCAGCTCTGCACCACCATCACCAGAATCGACATCCCGGTACCGATCGCTTCACCAGTCGACAGCGCGCCCGATTCCGCGCGCAGCCAGCCGTCGGAACCGCGGTTAACCTCCACTTCCATCTCCAGATAGTTGCGGTAGTCGAGCAGCTCTTCACCGATGGTTTGCGGCGTCCGCTGGCCCATATCGATTTGCGGGTTCAGACGCTGATAGAGTTTCGCCAGCGCTTCCGAGAAGGTCAGGCGGTTACTGTTAAACAGATCCTGATGCTGTTCATGTTGTTCAGAAAGCACCGTCAGCAACGTCGCGTGGGTTTCCCGCACGTTCACGTTCAGCCGCACGCTTTTGACCTGACCAAACGAAACGCTTTGCAGCCCCTGGTTCAGCATGCGAATACGGTTCTGCTCACGCTGAATGGTTTTGCGGATAATGTTCGCTACGCTGCGGGAGCTGATAGCCAGCTTCTGCTCGCGCGAGGTCAGCTCTTCCGTCAGACGGCTCAGCTCGATCTCCATCTGTTCGATCGCTTCAACCGGATCGTCAGTGCGAATAATATCCTGACGGATACGTTCGCGCAGATGCTGATACACCGCGACAAAGAACTGGATCTTACGTTCCGGACGCTTCGGATCTTCCGACATACGCAGCACATCGCGCAGATGTTCGTTATCCGCCACCGCCAGACGCAGCGCACCCAGCGCTTTATCCGACATGGATCGCAGTTCGTCAGCAGAGAGATAGGCCAGCTCGCGACGGTGCAGACGGCGCTCGACGCCATTGTCTTTCACCATGCGCATCACCGCACACCAGCCCGCTTTTGCCGTGACCACCTGCTCGCGCATTTCGTGATAATCGCGCTCCAGGCGACGCAGTTTGCGGGTCAGGTTATCCATCTCCGCTTCACAGAAGGTGAGCGCTTTTTCCAGTTGGTTGCGACGCGCACGGTTCGTGGAAAGTTGCGTATGCAGTTCATCACGGCGAATACGCGCCCGCTCTTCCGCGCCGCCGTCGGCGCGCACGCCGATCTCCTGCAACTCTTTTTGCAGATCGTTAAGCAGCTCTTTTTTGGTATCAAACGAACTTTTCAGTGAAGCCAGCACCTGGTTGTACTGGCTGAACTGCGCGGCGTGGCTGCGCATCGCTTCACGCGCCCGGGTACGTTCGGCTTCAGCCTGCTCCAGACGCTGACGCAGCTTCTCGTTCAGATCGTTATTGCCGTTGAACATCTCCGCCGAATCGGAGTAGCTGAAGTGCGCTCGGCGCTGTACCACTTCCGCCAGCACAAACGCTTGCTGACGAGCGTCGCGTTGCACCTGTTGGGATGCGGCATAATCGGCTTTTAACTGCTCGAACTGTTCCGGGTCGCTTTGCAGTACCGAAACGACCGGTTCCAGTTTTGCCAGTTGGTTGCCAAACTGCTGAATAAAGCGCGCGGCTTCCTGCGCTTCGTCCAGGCGTTCCTGTATTTCATCAACACGATCGGCCAGCGTATCGTCAGCCAGCAAATTCACGCGCGGCAGCAGGCGGTTAAGCTGGGCAACGCCCTCTTTCGCCTGCTCAAACTGCACGCGGTTTTGCTGGTTGTCATTTTCATGGTTGCTGATAGCACGTTCCAGCTCGCCGCGGCGACTGTTGAGCGTGCGGATTTCCGCTTCCGGATCGTCCTCAAAGGCAACCGCCAGATGGCTGCCGATAAAGCGGCTGAATGCCTGATGCAGACGCTGCGTTTTTTGCACATCGAAAGAGAGCGTCGCAAAACGCTCGGCCAACTCTTCACGCTCGGCGTGCAGGCTTTCGATACGGCTTTCTCGCGCCGCACGACCAAACAGCGGCAGCGTCGGGAAACGCGAATAACGCCACTGGCGATCGGCAATTTTCACCACCACCGCTTTTTCCAGCTCGTCGACGGCGAACACGCTATCGTCGAAGGATTGCGGATCCCCTTCAATCAGATAGAGATCTTCCGGGCAATCTTCCAGCCCTTCCAGCATCTCCGCCACCTGCGACAAATCAGGAACCACGATGGCGTGACGCGACGGGCCATACAGCGCTGAATAATAGGGCGCATCATCAATACTGACATCGTCATAAATTTCCGACAGCAACACACCGCCGAAGCGTTCCGCCAGCGCGTTCAGACGACTATCTTCCGCGCCGCCAGGCTGGCTTAAACGTTCAATTTCATCATCAACAGCACGTTTACGCGCGCCAACTTCATCACGCTCAACGATCGCTTCGCGTTCACGCTCCAGCAATTGTTGCAGGTATTCCGTTACTTGCTGGCCAGATTCGAACGCTTCGCCGCTCTGCTCGCTCAGTTGCGTCAGGCTGCTCTGCGCCGCCAGCCATACCGGCGCGCGTTTGGTTAGCGTCTGAATGCGCGATTGCAGTTGTTCCAGCTCCTGGCGCAGCGCAAGACGCTGTTCACCGGCAGCGGCAACGTTATCGGAAAGCGCAGCAATTTGCGCCTCCAGCTCCTGATGCAGGTTATCCAGCTCTTCGACGTCATACTGTTTGCCCTGACGCTTGCAGAACTCGGCGAACAGGCGCTCGGCTTCCTGCTGCTCACGCAGACGCTGTTCCAGCTCGTTCAGACGCATGCGCAGCGGCTGCACCTGTTCAGCCAGATGGCGCTGATTTACCCCATCGCGCAGCAACTCGCGCGCCACTTCCCAGGCTTCATTACGCGCCAGCGGACCGTTGATGGCGGCCACCAGTTGGTAAGCCTGCTCGAACTGGCTGTGCGCGGTCTGCGCAACGCTTAATTTCTGATCCAGCGACAGCAGTTTTTCGGTCGCTTCCTGCTCTTTGGCCTGGAAAGTTTCCAGCCATTCAGCAGCGGTTTCCGACGTCAGATCCGGCAGACGGCACAGATCTTTTGCCCGCTCCAGCGCCTGCAACGCCTGGTTGTACTGGATAGCGCGGGTTTGCTGTACATCCAGCGCCTGCTGGTAATCGGCAAGCTGGTTTTTCAGCTCATCCACTTCCAGCTCGGCGGCTTCAGCGCGGGCTTCGTTCTCTTCCTGGCGCTCGGCGGCTTCAGCCACCACTTCATGCTGCTCTTCGAGGCGAATCTGTAACTCTTCGAGATCCGATTCGTAGCGCTCGATTTTTTCCTGCTGCCGCAGTGCCGTTTGCACCAGGTTCAGGTGATCGCTGGCCGCCTGGTAATCGGCTTCCAGATCGCCTTCCGCACCAGCGTGCTCTGCCAGTTCGCGCGCCATATCGACATGCTTATACTGCTCGGTCGCCAGCTGCTGGCGCGAGGTAAACAGATCCCGGCGGAACTCCAGCGCTTTATCCAGATGCACGCGGCGCTCATTAGCGTGGCGCATATAATCTGCCGCCACATAGTTGGTGGCTTCGCTGATCAAATGTTTGAACAGATCGCGATCCGACTGGGTCACGCGAATCGCTTCCAGCGTCATTCGGTTTTCGCGCAGCGCCGCTTCCATATCCTGGAACGCTTTACGCACGCCGCTGTTTTCCGGCAACAGATAGTCGCGCAGCGAACGGGTGATGGCGCTGGAAATCCCGCCGTACAGCGAGGCTTCGATCAGGCGATAGAATTTGCTGCGATCCGATGCGGAACGCAGACGACGCGCGACAATGCCCAGATCGAACATCAGCGCGTGGTAATCGGTGATGGAGTTGAACTGCTTAAACTGCACACCTTCCATCGCATCCAGTTTGTCTTTCACTTCCTGCAACGACAGTACGCGCGCCTGGCGCTCGTTCAGCGTTTCGGTCAGCAACTGCGTTGGCAGGACGGAGGTCGGCAAGCCCTGAATGGCGAAAGGTTTAATATCCACTTTACGATCGCGCCCGGCGACCTGTTGCAGACGCACGCCCACCAGCACGCGCTGATGGCGGGAGTTGATCACATCCAGCACCGAATAGCAGACACCGGCTTTCAGCTTACCGTGCAGCCCTTTATCACGGGAGCCGGAGGTCGCGCCCGCTTCGGTGGTGTTACGGAAGTGCAGCAGCGTCAGATCGGGGATCAGCGCCGTAACAAACGCCGCCATGGTGGTGGATTTCCCGGCGCCGTTCCCCCCGGAAAGCGTGGTAACCAGCTCATCCAGGTCAAAGGTGCGGGCAAAAAAGCCGTTCCAGTTAATCAGCGTTAGCGAACGAAATTTACCGCGATCGATCATTACTCTTCCTCCGAGCTATCCGGCTGATTTTCTTCAGGCTCATCATTGAGCTGCAAGTGGTTTTCGACTGGCATGGCTTCACCATCGCGGATCATACGCAGTTGCGCTTCGCGCGGATCGTCGCCGGAGCGGACATCTGCGCCAAAGCGGAACACCGATTCCGTGATGCGGAATTTGCTGCTGTCATTGCCCATAAACCAGATCATGCCAAGGCGACGCAGACGGTTGAGCGAGGAGCGAACCTTTTCCTGCAACTTCTGCCGGTCAAGATCGGAGCCGGTTGAGCGGTTGTTGGCCAGTTTCAACAGTTTCGGTTCATCAGCCAGCGACAGCAGTTCGTCATACAACTCCTGCTGCGTGAAGATCCCTTCATTCGCCAGACGCTCCGGGCTCAGGTACAGGTAGCAGAGAATTTTACCCACCATCATATCCAGCTCGGAAAGCACCGAACGCGGGATCAGCGTGGTGGAGCGCGGGCGCAGATAGAAGAAACCTTCCGGCGCACGGATCAGCTCAACGTTGTAACGCGCGTAAAACTCTTCCAGATACTCCTGAAAGTCCATCAAAAAGGCGTGATTATCCAGCTCGTCAAGGCCGATATGCCGTCCTGAGCGCAATGCGCTGTCGAGCGCCGGAAACAGTGGGTTAGCCAGCGCCTGCGCCAGTTTAACCGGCATCACTTGTTCAATATTTGTCGATGACATGCGCCTGTACCTTGGCTCCGTAATCATTAATCGGCTGCCATTTCGGCGGCAGTCCGGTGAAATCTGCTTGCGCTACGCCAAGACGTACCGCCTGATCGACGACAATACGCGCGATGTCGAAATGCCGGACACGCGGATACTGCGTCAGATATTCGCGGGCAACCAGCCCAAGATCCAGCGGCACACCTTTGGTTTTATAAATCGCCAGTTGCTGCTCAATCATTGCCGCCAGTTGCTCACGGATTTCATTAAACTCTTCAAATTCCAGATCCGGCGGCAGTTCGCCGGTTACCTCTTCATCGCGTAGCGCCATCTCTTCGTCGCGCATATCCAACAGCCTGTCGGCGTTGGCGTAGGTCAATGCCCACGGCGCATCAAAATAAGACTGCACCGACTGGCGCAGACGCTGAGCGAAGACGCGGTTTTTATCCATATCGATAGCGGTACGGATAAATTTGTGCACGTGGCGGTCGTAACCGATCCACAGATCGATCGACTGCTGGCCCCAGCTCACGATGCGATCCAGCTTGCTTTGCAGGTTGAACACCAGTTGATCGAGGAACTCCAGATCGTCGCGGCCGACGGTGGCATCCTGAATGCTCAGCAGATTCGCCTGAAGTTTGTCTCCGGCGGCATCCAGCGTATCCTGCAATTCACGCAGTGTACCGGAGGTTTCTGACAGCAAAAGTTCACAGCTGGAAATGGCCGCCCGCCAGTCTTTATTGAGTAACTGGGCGATATCATCTTTCACCTGCTGTTGCTGTTCATCCATTAAGCGCTGGGTCAAATCGATGCTGTCGAAAATCTCCGCCACCGAATATTTCAGCGGCGCAAAGACGTTGCGATGCCAGTGAAATTCGTCACCGCCCTCTTCCGCCGCGTCAGCAGCGCGTTTTAGCTCGCTTGCCACAATCGACAACTGCATAGAGAGACGCAGCGTGGAGAATTCACGCTGGCGGATGTAGTAATCAGTGATGCCGATGCCTAGCGGCGTCAGGCGGTAGATCGCATTGCCTTCCACCAGTTCGCTGGTAAAGCGGTTTAACAAACGCTGACGCACCATGTCATTGATAGCGTTATTGGCGCGCTGAATGATAGTTTCGCTGGTTTGCTCAAACGCCTCGCTGACGTGACGAAACGCGTCCACCAGTTCACCTTCGCTCATCTCGCCATCAAGACGCTCACCGTTGAGCGTGGCGATAGCCAGCAAAAAAGAGAGTCTGTCGACCGGCAGCGAGATGGAGAAATCATTTTTCCTGGCCCAGGCAACCAGTTCGGGGACTGTCTGGGAAAATTCACTCATCGTTTGTCCTTCCATCGATTTGCGGCTTAAGTGCTGTCACGTGAATATAGCGGCCAAGGCTGATATACGGCTCCTGACGACAAAAGCGTGTTTCAAGCTCAAGCAATGCGTCAAAACAGTCGTGCTGTTGATGTTTTTCACGCAGATAATCGTGAAAAACCCGTACGCCGGTTTTACCGGTAATGTGCCAGCCAATCTGTTCGAGCCAGCCGTAAACGTCCGCAGGATTACGCGGATAGTCCGGGGAAAGGGTGCGTTTTTTACGTTTTGGCATACCTGCTTTCACGTAGTCGAAATTCCCTGCCACCATATTGTGCATTAGCAAACCGTCGGCATTATAAAACATCAATGACAACGCGCCGCCCGGGCGCAGTACCGACCACAATATTTCTAACGCAAATACTGGTTCTGCTACCCATTCAAGCACAGCATGGAACAATATCAGATCAACGGGCGATTCCAAATGCTCAGCCACATCCTGAACGGCGCATTGTACAAAATGCATGTTACCGCTCACACCTTTCGCCTCTGCTGCGGTTTGCGCGCGCGCGATCATCTCTTTCGACACATCGCACAGGGTAACGTGGTGGCCCAACTGCGCCATCCGAATCGCCGTTTGCCCTTCACCTCCGCCAGCATCCAGAACCCGCAACGGAACATTGCCGCGCGTTGCCAGCAGCGCATCCAGATCCTGCCACAGGATCGCCTGACGCAACTGCCCTTTGGTGGTGCCGTAGATGTTGCGCGAGAATTTCTCCGCGATATCGTCGAAGTTACGATCCTGCATGCACGCTCCACGCTTTTGGCAAAACAGCTATTTTGTCACAGCCGTGACGAGAATGAACCCATCTGGTGTAAGATCGGCTGAAATCACTTGCTGTATGCTCAAAAAGGAGACGGTTCCGGTGCTTTTCACCCTAAAAAAATTCCTGGGCGGCCTGTTGCTTCCCCTGCCTTTTTTGCTTTTGGTGATCGGGCTGGGGGTTATGCTTGTCTGGTTCAGCCGCTGGCAGAAAACGGGTAAGACATGTATTACTTTCGGCTGGCTGGTTTTGCTGCTGTTAAGCCTGCAACCGGTCGCGGATGGTCTGCTAAAACCTATCGAAGCGAAATATCCCACCTGGCGCGGCACACAGCCGGTGAAGTATATCGTCGTCCTCGGCGGCGGTTACACCTGGAATGATGCCTGGGCGCCCAGCTCAAACCTGATTAATAACAGTCTGCCCCGTCTGAATGAAGGGATTCGCCTCTGGCAGGCCAATCCGGGCGCGAAACTGATCTTTACCGGCGCGGCAGCGAAAACCAATCCGGTCAGCACGGCAGAAGCTGGTGCGCGTGTGGCGGAAAGCCTTGGCGTCCCGCGCAGCGAAATCATCACGCTGAATGATCCAAAAGATACGGAAGAAGAAGCGGCGGCGGTGAAGAAGGCCATCGGCGATGCGCCATTTCTGCTGGTGACCTCCGCATCCCATTTGCCGCGAGCGATGATTTTCTTCCAGCATGCAGGGCTGCATCCGCTCCCCGCGCCGGCAAACCAGATGGCGATTGAGTCGCCGCTGAATCCGTGGGAGCGCATTATTCCTTCCCCGGTCTGGCTGATGCACAGCGACCGGGTAGGTTATGAAACGCTGGGGCGTATCTGGCAGTGGCTGAAAGGCAGTTCAGACCAGCCAGGGGAGCAGTGATTTCGAGGCGAGATCAAAATTGGCGCGGCTAAATCTGCCGGTGTTCACCAGTTGCGCCACTTCGTCCCAGAGTAAATAGAGCCAGCGCCGCCAGAGGAAAGGCTCCGCCACTGGCGCGCGCTGTAAATAATGCCAGAGCAACCCTTCCGCCTGCGGCCCATCGACAAGACGAAACAGCTCATATTCACGGGGCGCCCACAGCATAATGCCAGGCCCCACCATCGCCAGTAGCTGATCGCTGCGGGCATCCTTCAGCATACTGCGCAAATTAAAGCTGCCGTGCACCAGTACGCAGTTATCATTGAAACCGTCAAACAGCGCGGGCAGGCATTCGCGGGTGCGGAACAGCAGCCGTTTGTCCTGCATGGTTAGCCCGGTATTCTGATATTGATTGAGGGTCGTCCACAGCACCTCCACGCGCTGGCGATACCATGACGGCCAGATATTTTCCTGGGTACTGTCGACCATGCCGACACAGCCGTGGCTGTCATGACGGTGCCAGGCAAGCAGCGCCTCAACAATCTGATCTTTTAACTGTTCCCAGCGCTCCGGCGTACGCGTCGGGGCTTCAACAGGCACGCCGCGCAGACGCTCAATCAGCAACACATCGGGGCCGGGATGTTCTTCATGTGTCATCACCCCGTATACCACCGGCATCCGCACTGCACCGCTCCTTGCCAGCATTGAGATCTTCCAGGCCAACTGGCGAGCAATGCCTGGCGTAGAGAAACTCCGGGCCAACAGCGGCATCGGATTTCCCTGGCTGTCATACAGCGACCAGAGTACAGAATCAGGCTTTTCGCTGACACACTCCATGCGGCTCAATTTTTCTCCCAGCAGATGACTCAGTTCAGCGCGCAGTTGTTCCATAGCAGAATGCCCTCACAAAAACGACTGCTTTTATAATGAGCGCCCGCAGGACGGATGTCACCCTGGTAAGATCAAAACAGCGCAGGAATTTGGCGGGAAACGGAAAATCCCCTCCGGACAGAGGGGATGAAAGGCTTAACGCAGCGCCTGACGGACGCGTTCAAGATCGTCTGGCGTATCCACACCCGTACCCGGCACAACGCTTGCCACGGCAACGTGGATCTTCTCGCCATACCAGAGCACGCGAAGCTGCTCCAGCATTTCGATTTGCTCCAGCGGGCTGGTTTGCCAGCTGACATAGCGGCGGATAAACCCGGCGCGATAGCCATAAATGCCGATATGGCGCAGGAAGGTGTCACCAATCGTTTCGCAGGAAAGCGCAAAACGGTCACGATCCCACGGGATCGTGGCGCGGGAAAAGTACAGCGCATAACCTTCGGCATCCATCACCACTTTAACGGCGTTGGGATTGAACGCCTCTTCCGCGCTGTGAATGGGTACGGCGAGCGTTGCCATACCAACGTTGCGAATGCTGAGATTCTCAGCCACCTGACGAATAATCGCTGGCGGGATCATCGGCTCATCGCCCTGGACATTCACTATCACCGTATCGTCGCTGAAGCCACATTTTTCAACCACTTCGGCCAGACGCTCGGTTCCGGACTGGTGATCGGCGCGGGTCATGCAGACTTCGCCGCCAGCCGCCTGCACCGCGCGCATTACCTCTTCGTTGTCCGTTGCCACAATGATGCGATCGGCGCCGGATTCACGCGCGCGTTCCAGCACGTGCACCACCATCGGTTTGCCGTTGATATCCACCAACGGTTTTCCCGGCAGACGCGTGGAGGCGTAACGCGCAGGAATAATCACAACGAAACTCATGGCCGGCTCTCTTCCGCAGTTAACGAACGCGCTTCGGTTTCCAGCAAGACCGGAATGCCTTCCCGCACCGGGTAGGCCAGACTGTCGATTTTACAGATTAGCTCTTGCTTATCCTGGCTGTAGTAGAGTTTGCCGTTACATACCGGACAGGCAATAATTTCAAGCAAACGGTGATCCATCTTTCCTCCTGATACACCGACAATTAATGAGTTAAGCTTATCACATTCATTTCTTACACCGCGTCTATTTCCAGACCGCTGCGGCAGGCTGAAAACAGCCCATCCGGCAGACGCGCAAACGTGATCCTTCGGGCCCCCTGCCAGCGAGCGAATTCCGTAATGGCGTTTTGCAGCCCCTTTTCCAGCGTGCGGCCAGGCTTAACCCCGTCCTCAAGATAGAGCGCAATCACTTCCAGTACGCCCTCTTTGCGGTGCATCTTGGCATCCATACGCCCAACCAGCCGCCCGCAATGGAGCAGCGGCAACACGAAATAGCCAAATTGCCGCTTAGGCGCCGGGGTGTAACACTCCAGGCGATAGCTGAAATCGAAAAACTGCTCTGCCCGTTTGCGATCCCAGACCACCGGATCAAACGGTGACAGCACCGCGCTATGCGTGGCGGTGAGTTTATCTTCCTGCGCCGTTGCCAGCAGCGGCAATAGCGAGGCGTGCAGCCAGGCTGGGCCCAGGGTTTCAACATTGACCGGATAAATTTGTCCGGCTTCCTGCAACTGCTCCAGCAGCAACGGTAATGCAGGCTGACGCAGACGGTAGTAGTCTGCCAGCCACTGGGCGCGAAACACCCCGAGACTGCGGGCGCTGTTTTCCAGCATCCGGTACTCCGCGGCCTCCTGCGACAGCACGTCCCGCTCATCATCCCAGTGCGGCATCACCCGCTGCGTGAGATCATAGACACGTTGAAAATTACGGCGTTCGACAACCATCACTTTCCCGGCCGTAAACAATCCTTCCAGATGACGCTTGTGAGGTTTCCACTCCCACCAGCCGCTGGTGCCTTTACGCGGATGTTCGAAATCGGCTGAGCGCACCGGCCCATTTTGCTCGATATGGGCAACAAGCTGCTCAATCTCTTCAGCGTGCTCCTGCATCCACTCTTTACGGTACTTCCAGCCCATCTTGTCAGGTGCCAGCATGCGGTGGCGCATAAGGGCAAAATCATCACGCGGCAAAAAACAGGCTTCATGTGCCCAGTATTCCATCAGTTCACCGCGGCGTAACGCATCGTCAAGCCAGTGCTGTGGATACGCTCCGAGGCGGCTGAACAGCACCAGATAAGGGCTACGGGCAACAATGTTGATAGTGTCGATTTGCAGCAGCGACATGCGCTGGATCATAGAGAGGATATCGGAAGGTGTGGCACGTCTGGCTGGTTTGCGCAGTAAACCTTGCGCGGCGAGATGTAAATGACGGGCAGATGTTAACGAGAGTTGCGGCACAGACATGGGTATTCCTGTTCAGTTAACAGGGCGCAGCCGATGCAGCAATCGTCAGCGCGCCAGAGTAAGCAATTCCTGCAGCAGCTTGTTCGCCTGTTCGCCTTCCAGTTGCGCGTCCACAGGCAAATACCACCAGTTATCTTCAGCGAAGGACCGACATTTCACCGCGTCTTTTTCGGTCATCACCAGCGTCTGTCCCGGTTTGACCATCGCCTGAACATCCGCCCGGGTTAATGCCTGATGATCGGCGAGCGCAAAAGTCTGCTCCGGCATCACGCCGCACTCACTGAGCGTAGCGAAAAAACGCGGGGGATGGCCAATACCAGCCATCGCCACGCAAGGCGACAGCTCGCGTACTTCGCGCCGTTCACCGGTGCGCAAATTAACTGCCAGCCCCGGAATCAGGTGCATCGGGATCTCACCCGACCTTGCCACGCCGCCGTTGGCGATCACCGCATCAACCGTCTTCAGACGTGAAGCGCGTTCACGCATCGGACCCGCAGGAAGCCACCAGCCATTGCCAAAACGTCTGACGCCATCAATGACCACAATCTCTTTGTCTCGCGCCAGGCGATAATGTTGCAGGCCATCATCAGTCACGATTATCTGCACGGAATGGTGTGCCAGAATGGCTTCCACCGCCTCACGGCGGTTGGGAGAAACCGCAACCGGCGCACCGGTGCGCTGGTAAATCAGCACAGGTTCGTCACCTGCCTCTTCCGTGGTGGAATCAGACGTCAGTAACAGCGGGTAACGTTCTGCCTTCCCGCCATAACCTCGCGAAACTACCCCCACGCGGATACCACGCTGCTGAAGCTGTTCAACCAGCCAGACAACCACCGGTGTTTTACCGTTACCACCGGCCGTCAGGTTACCGACCACCACCACAGGAACCGGGGCGCGCCAGGCTTTTTTCAGCCCCAGACGATAAGCCAGACGGATTGCGCCACTCACCAGGCCATAAAGCCAGGAGAGTGGCAATAACAGTAGCCACAGCGGGGATTCACCGGACCAGATACGTGCAATCATGCGCCAAACTGCATTTTATGAAGCTGAGCGTAAACGCCACGGTGCTCCAGCAGCTCGGCATGACTGCCGCGCTCAACGATACAGCCATCTTCCACCACTACAATTTCATCGGCCTGTTCAATGGTTGAGAGGCGGTGGGCGATAACCAGAGAGGTACGGTTTTTCTGCAACTCATTTAGCGCAGCCTGAATCGCGCGTTCAGATTCGGTATCCAGCGCTGACGTGGCCTCATCAAGGATCAGGATCGGACTGTCACGCAGCAGCGCACGGGCAATCGCGATACGCTGACGCTGGCCCCCAGAAAGCAGCACCCCATTCTCACCAATTATTGTATCCAGGCCTTCATCCATTTTATTTATAAAATCAAAGGCATAGGCCATCTTCGCTGCTTTCTCAATCTCCTCACGGCTGTACACATCTGTACGGGCGTAGGCGATGTTGTTGGCAACGGTATCATTAAAGAGATGCACGTTCTGGGAGACCAGCGCGACCTGGTCACGCAGCGATGTGAGCTTGTATTCGCGCAGATCGTACCCATCCATCAGGATCTGCCCTTCATCAATATCGTAGAAACGCGTGATCAGGCTGGCCAATGTCGATTTCCCTGACCCGGAGCGCCCCACCAATGCAACCGTCTTACCCGCCGGGATCGTCAGGTTGATATTGCGCAGTGCTGGCGTATCACGGCCAGGATAAGTAAACGTTACATTGCGGAATTCAATATCGCCGCGAGCACGTTCGATAACACGCGTTCCTTCGTCTTTTTCCTGCTCACTATCGAGGATAGCAAACAGCGTCTGGCAAGCCGCCATACCGCGCTGGAACTGAGCATTGACGTTAGTCAACGATTTCAACGGACGCATCAGGGCGATCATAGAAGAAAAGACGACGGTAATCGTACCAGCCGACAGCGTCTGCATGACGCTTGGGAAGCTGGCGGCATAAAGCACAAATGCCAGCGCCAGTGATGCAATTAACTGGATCAAAGGATCGGAAATAGAGGAAGCAGAGACCATTTTCATCCCCTGCAAACGCATCTTGTTACTGACTTTGTCAAAGCGGTGGGTTTCCACTTCCTGACCGCCAAACATCAGCACCTCTTTATGTCCTTTTAACATCTGTTCCGCGCTGGTGGTCACCTGCCCCATCGTGTTCTGCATGTTTTTGCTGATATTACGGAAACGCTTAGATACCATGCGAATAGCGACAGAAACAATTGGCGCCAACACAATCAGGATCAGCGACAGTTGCCAGCTATACCAGAACATCATCACGAACAGGCCGATGATCGATGCACCTTCACGCACCACGGTGATCAATGCGCTGGATGAAGACGAAGCCACTTGTTCCGAATCGTAGGTAATACGTGACAGCAAGGTGCCAGTCGATTGCTTATCAAAAAATGATACCGGCATACCCATCATGTGGCTAAACAGGCGGCGGCGCATGGTCATCACCACTTTCCCCGAGACCCAGGAAATGCAGTAACTGGAGATATAACTGGTGATACCGCGGAGGATCATCAGCCCGATAACCACCAGCGGCATCCACAGCAGCACCGAACGGTCCGTTTTACCAAAACCATCATCCAGTAACGGTTTAAGCAGCGATAACATGAATGTATCGCTGGCTGCGTTGAGGATTAACGCAATCCCCGACACGATCAGACCCGTTTTGAAAGGCGCAATAGTTGGCCATAGTCGGCGGAATGTCTGCCATGTGGAGAGATCTTTATCGTTCTGCATTCAGAAAACCAGCACTTGTTGAAATAGCCGCATATTCTACCCGTTATCGTTTGGGACGCCAAACCACTGATGATACCAACGCGGTAAAAGTTGATCCCGTAAGCTATGGATTTCCCAGCCCTGCGGAGAAAATGAGATGGTTATCTGCCCCTGGTGCGGAGTGTCATACCAGCGATATCCCTGTTCCCGGTAACGTTTTACGACCTTTAGCGAAGGGAAGCGCCAGGCGTTATACCGCGATGCTGATGCCACTGCCGCCTTGCCTTCTACCCGCTGCAAGAAAGGCAGAGACGACGAGGTGTTACTTCCATGATGAGGTACCTGCACAAGTGTAGATTGTAGGTGCTGCCAGTAGCGGCTGAGCATTGCCATCTCTCCCTGCGTTTCGATGTCACCGGTTAGCAGGATACTGTGTTTCCCATCCTCCACCTTCACGACACATGAGAGATTGTTCCCCTGCATCTGCGCTTTCGGTAGCGGCCAGTGCGCGCTGAATGTCAGCCCCTGCCACTGCCATGTCTCTCCACGCAAACAGGGTGCGTGGCCAGCCCAACCTAATGGGCTGCGTACCCACAATTCTGGCCAGGCTTTCAGTAAGGACGCCAGACCACCGCGATGATCCAGATGTTCATGGCTCAGTATGATGCCCTCGGGCTGCAGAGCGTGCCAGCGCAGCCACGGAATAATCAGTTGCTGCCCACTGTCACCTCCAGGCCACGCAACGCCGGTATCGTAGAGAATCGCTTTACCGTTGCGTTCAATCACCATTGCCAGCCCCTGCCCAACATCCAGCATATGTACTGACCACTCCCCTTGCCGGTCAGCCCGCCATAGCGGTAATAACAGCATCGTCAGGCCAGTCAGACACAGCGCAGGAATACGACACCACAGAGACAAGCGCCAGCAGATCAGCATCAACCATGGTACCCAGGCTGCTGCCTGCCAACGCGCATCAATATTGACCCATCCCGCGGGCAACCATCGCAGAAAAGCAAACAATAGTGCGAGCGTTTGGTCCGCAAGATACCAGCAGGCTTCCTCAATTAGCGGGGGTCCGGTCAAGTGCAGCAGCATTCCCGTTAAAATCAGGGGGACGGTGACAAATGTTACCAGAGGGATCGCCACCAGGTTGGCGACCAGCGAGCTCAGACTGATTCCATGGAACATAGATAATTGTAAGGGAATCAGTAATAACGTCATCCCAATTTGCAAATGGACCAGGCTCATACCGCTATGTATAAGCCAGTGTTGCTGCGCTGGCATCGGTAACCACTGATACCAGAACAGCAATGCTGCCACCGTGAAGGCCGATAACCACAGGCTGTATGACAATACGGAGATCGGATCGATAAACAATATCGCTGCGACACAACAGAGCCAGACTTGCCAGGGCGACCATAACCGACCTGAAAGACGTAGCGTAGCCCATACGCTAAGCGAAATGGCTGTGCGCAATGCTGGGGGTTGTAAGCCTGTAAGATATGCATATCCAATGGCACACAATACTCCGGCGAGCAGTGGCAACGCCCAATTAATCCGGTGGGCCGGGAAGTAAAACTGTATTCCACGGGTAACAACGCCGCCAAGCATCGCGGCAAGAGCGATATGCAGGCCAGATATCGCCATTAAATGGGCGGTTCCAGTCTGGCGCATAATCTCTTTTACCGGGCTTTCGAGTGCTGAACGTTCTCCCATTCCCAGCGCCAGAATCACCGGACGCCAGGAATAAGGGGAAAGCGTGTGCACCAGCGACTGAAGATAATCAGCGCGCCAGCTACAAGTTGGCTCGATTAACCGCGCATCGCTAAAGTGGCCGCTAAGAGGAAGATGGCTTGCCAGTGCGTAGCGCTGAGAATCAAACCCTCCGTCGTTGAGCTGACCGTGCATCGCACGTACACGAACGGTCATCACCCATCGCTGCCCTGTACAGACCGGGACAGGTAAGTATTGCCCATAGAGTGTTATGCCAGCGGCCGGGAACAAGCGCTTGCCATTAAGACGCACTATCTTCGCCTGATGGCGGGTCATATTGTCTGTTTCGGTAATAATGACTTCAACCTGACGGTTCGCTCCCGGAAGGTTCACCGTTGGCCAAAGTGCCTGCATTGCGTTCAAAACGCCCCAGGCAAAAATGAGTAACGTGGTGCCCCCATAGCGTAAAAGCCTTGGTCGTACGCATGCCAGCAGGCATCCACTAATGATGACGCACCAAATACTGCGGATATCGGGTAATACCGGCAACCACAGCAGCGGTAAAATACCCAATATGATGCATGCAGCTAATGTAGATAACGCCATGCATACCTCCTTGTTGGATCAGAAGTATGCGGGGCTCTGGCTTGATTTTCTTTCGTGTGTTTTCAGGTTTGCGGCGTGAATTGTTGGTTTTTTATCGCATTACATCGCACCAGCAAAAATGTGCGAGGCTGCTTCAGGAAAAGAAAAGCAGAAAATGAAAAAGGCACCCTTTCAGGTGCCTTCTCGCATGTAATTCTTTGCTATTCGCTAAGAATTACTCATAAATATTGGCGCGGTCACGTAATTCTTTACCCGGCTTAAAGTGCGGAACGTATTTTCCTTCCAGATCCACTTTATCGCCTGTTTTGGGGTTACGCCCGGTGCGAGGTGCACGATAGTGCAGGGAAAAACTGCCGAAACCGCGGATCTCAATGCGCTCACCCTGGGCAAGAGTAGAGGCCATATGCTCCAGCATCTCTTTTACAGCATCTTCCACGGCTTTAGCCGGGATATGCGATTGCTGGCTTGCAAGTCTTTCTATCAATTCTGACTTGGTCATGATTCCTCCGGTTTCCTTCAACGCAATATTCGCTTAATAGCTTTAACAAGGGCGGCCGTAGCCGCCCTTTGTCATTGATTACAGGACGAATCCTGTGATCTGTCAAGTAACTCATCGTCGTTCGCACGGCAACTGTGTGACTTTCGTCCTGTTACCGTGCAAATAACTCCGGGTTCTTGATCTTACTCGCCTTTAGCTGCTTTGAAAGCTTCAGCCATAGCGTTAGAGAAGTTGCCTTCTTCCTGTTTGTTGTTAACAGAAGCGATAGCATCTTTCTCGTCAGCTTCGTCTTTCGCACGTACAGACAGGCTAACTACACGGTTCTTACGGTCAACGCCGGTGAATTTAGCTTCAACGTCATCACCAACATTCAGAACCAGAGTTGCATCTTCTACACGATCGCGAGAAGCTTCAGAAGCGCGCAGGTAACCTTCAACGCCGTCAGCCAGTTCTACGGTTGCGCCTTTAGCATCAACTGCAGTGACTTTACCGTTTACGATTGCGCCTTTCTTGTTCAGTGCAACGTAGTTGTTGAACGGATCTTCTGCGAGCTGTTTAACGCCCAGAGAGATACGCTCACGCTCTGCGTCAACCTGCAGAACAACAGCTGCGATTTCGTCGCCTTTTTTGTATTCACGAACTGCTTCTTCGCCTGCAACGTTCCAGGAGATGTCAGACAGGTGAACCAGGCCGTCGATGCCACCGTCCAGGCCGATGAAGATACCGAAGTCAGTGATAGACTTGATTTTACCTTCAACGCGATCGCCCTTGTTGTGGGTTTCAGCAAACTGCTGCCACGGGTTGGATTTGCACTGTTTCAGGCCCAGGGAGATACGACGACGTTCTTCGTCGATATCCAGAACCATAACTTCCACTACGTCGCCAACGTTAACAACTTTGGACGGGTGGATGTTTTTGTTGGTCCAATCCATTTCGGAAACGTGAACCAGGCCTTCAACGCCTTCTTCGATTTCAACGAAGCAGCCGTAGTCGGTCAGGTTGGTCACGCGGCCAGTCAGCTTGGTGCCTTCCGGGTAACGTTTAGCGATAGCTACCCACGGATCTTCGCCCAGCTGTTTCAGGCCCAGGGACACACGAGTACGTTCGCGGTCGAATTTCAGCACTTTAACAGTGATTTCGTCGCCAACGTTTACGATTTCGCTCGGATGCTTAACGCGTTTCCATGCCATATCGGTGATGTGCAGCAGGCCGTCAACGCCGCCCAGATCAACGAATGCACCGTAGTCAGTAAGGTTCTTAACGATACCTTTAACTTCCATGCCTTCCTGCAGGTTTTCCAGCAGCTGATCGCGTTCTGCGCTGTTTTCGGATTCGATAACTGCACGACGGGAAACAACAACGTTGTTACGCTTCTGGTCAAGCTTGATTACTTTGAATTCAAGCTCTTTGCCTTCCAGGTGCAGAGTGTCACGGACCGGACGAACGTCTACCAGAGAACCTGGCAGGAACGCACGAATACCGTTCAGCTCAACAGTGAAGCCGCCCTTGACTTTGCCGTTGATAACACCGGTAACAGTTTCAGCGTCTTCGTAAGCTTTTTCCAGCGTGATCCAGGCTTCGTGACGTTTAGCTTTCTCACGGGACAGCAGGGTTTCACCGAAGCCGTCTTCTACTGCATCCAGAGCAACGTCAACTTCGTCACCAACCTGGATTTCCAGTTCGCCCTGGGCGTTTTTGAACTGCTCAGCCGGAATGGCGGACTCAGATTTCAGACCGGCGTCAACCAGTACTACGTCTTTGTCAATAGCAACAACAACACCACGAACGATAGAACCCGGGCGGGTTTCGATTTCTTTCAGGGACTCTTCAAAGAGTTGAGCAAAAGATTCAGTCATATTGATAATCTTCAGGATTCTTCAATTTAACGTCCACCTGGCTTCATGCCGGATGGGGTTGTTTCACATGCCTGCTCACATTCCATTGCAGCAGGTACTACGAATTCGGTCGCTTACGCGAGAGCCAATTTTTGGCGTGCATATTGTAGCGCTTTCTCAATCACTTGCTCAATGCTTAAACTGGTTGAATCCAGAACTAAAGCATCAGCAGCGGGAACCAGCGGCGCTACAGGACGATTACGATCGCGATCGTCACGTTCCTTGATCTCGGCCAAAAGGCGTTCAAAGTTAACACTAAAGCCTTTCTCCTGCAACTGGAGCATGCGACGATTCGCACGTTCTTCCGAAGAAGCGTCAAGGAAAATTTTCACCGGCGCGTCGGGGAAAACGACCGTCCCCATATCACGTCCATCGGCTATAAGACCCGGTGCTTCGCGAAACGCGCGCTGGCGGCGTAATAACGCTTCACGCACGCGCGGAAACGCAGCCACTTGCGATGCTGCATTCGCTACTTCCTGGGTGCGAATTTCACCGCTCACGTCCTCACCTTCGAGGATCACTTCCAGATTTCCGTCGGTTGAGACAAATCGCACATCCAGATGCGCCGCCAGCGGAACCAGCACTTCTTCCGAGGAGACATCGACGTGGTGATGCAGTGCAGCGAGCGCCAGCACACGATAAATTGCGCCTGAATCCAACAGATGCCATTGCAACGCTTCCGCCATTGCCTTGCAAAGCGTGCCTTTTCCCGCACCGCTTGGCCCATCAATGGTGATTACCGGGGCAATTGCCGTCATCTTTTTCTCCTTACTCAAGGCATATCGTTACGTAAACGCCGCGCATTATACGCGGCAATGCACACAATCGTTACTACTGCGTGCGAATAACAGAAGGGTCTGAAGCTGAGTGTAGAATAAATGTGCGGCTGGCCGGGCTGATTTACACCAGCCCGGAGCAAAGAAGATTACGCGAGCGTACTGATGCGAGCTAACTGCTCAAAATAGTCGGGGAAGGTTTTCGCCGTGCATTTCGGGTCCAGAATGGTAACCGGCGTATCCGACAGCGCTACCAGCGAGAAGCACATCGCCATACGGTGATCGTTATACGTACCAATTTCCGCAAACTGCAATTTTTCCGGCGGAGTAATACGGATATAATCCTCGCCCTCTTCCACCGTTGCGCCCACTTTGCGCAACTCTGTCGCCATCGCAAACAGACGATCTGTTTCCTTCACTCGCCAGTTATAGATATTACGTAGCGTAGTGGTGCCTTTGGCAAACAGTGCAGCCGTCGCGATAGTCATTGCGGCATCCGGGATATGATTCATGTCCATATCGATAGCATTCAACTCGCCGCGCGTACAGGCAATGTAGTCATCGCCCCAGACCACCGTTGCGCCCATTTTTTCCAGTACGTCGGCAAAGCGGATATCGCCCTGCACGCTGTTGCGTCCAATCCCGGTCACTTTTACCGTGCCGCCTTTGATCGCCCCTGCAGCCAGGAAATAAGAAGCCGAGGAGGCATCGCCCTCCACCAGATACTGGCCCGGAGACTGATATTGCTGACCGCCGCGAACCACAAAACGCTGATAGTGCTGGTTTTCCACCAACACATCAAAGGTTTCCATCAGATGCAACGTGATGTCGATGTAAGGTTTAGAGACCAGATCGCCTTTGATAGTGATAACCGTATCCTGCGGCGCCAGCGGCGCTGCCATCAGCAATGCGGTCAGGAACTGGCTGGAAACGCTGCCGTCCACGCTGACGTCACCGCCGGTAAAACCGCCGCGCAGGCGCAGAGGAGGGTAATTTTCTTGCTCAAGGTAATCGATTTGCGCTCCACCCTGACGCAGCGCGTCAACCAGGTGTCCAATCGGGCGCTCTTTCATACGCGGTTCACCGGTCAGCACCAAATCGTTTGCCCCAAGACAAAGCGCCGCAGCCAGAGGGCGCATTGCCGTTCCGGCATTGCCAAGAAACAGCTCCAGTTTTTCCGCAGAGTGCAGCGGACCACCCACGCCGGTCACTTCACAACGGGTGCGGTCGGCAGACAAGGTATAATGAACTCCCAGCGCGCTGAGGGCATTCAACATATGGCGCACGTCGTCACTGTCCAGCAAATTGGTCAGAACGGTAGTGCCACGGGCAAATGCGGCAAGCAACAAAGCGCGGTTTGAGACACTTTTCGAACCAGGCAGATTGATGGTGCCATCTACCCGCGCGATGGGTTGTAACGTCAGGGATTCCATGAAACTTTACTCTCTACAGACAAAATAAAACCCCGCAGTCCAACTGCGGGGAATGCAGACTACAGCAATTAACCGTGGCGACGTTCGAAGTCAACCATAAAGTCGGTCAGCGCCTGTACGCCAGCCAGCGGCATCGCGTTATAAATTGAGGCACGCATACCGCCAACGACGCGGTGGCCTTTCAGGGCGTGCAGACCCGCAGCGAACGACTCTTCAAGGAAAAGTTTGTCCAGCGCGCTGTCCGCCAGTTGGAACGGAATGTTCATGCGTGAACGGTTAGACTTCGCCACATCATTGCGATAAAAGTCGCTGCGGTCGATTACGCCATACAACAGCTCGCTTTTTTGCTGGTTGACTTTCTCCATTGCGGCGACACCGCCCTGTTTTTTCAGCCATTTAAACACCAGCCCTGAGAGATACCAGGCAAAAGTCGGCGGCGTGTTGAACATAGAGTCATTTTCATTCAGCACGCTGTAGTCGAGGATAGACGGACAGGCCGCATGAGCTTTGCCCAGCAGATCTTCACGTACTATCACCAGCGTTAAACCTGCCGGACCGATATTTTTCTGTGCGCCCGCATAAATCACACCAAAACGGCTGACATCAATTTCGCGCGACAGGATGGTTGAAGAGAAATCAGCCGTTACCACTACATCACTGGCGAATGCGGGTGTTTCATCGATCGCGATGCCGTCAATCGTTTCATTCGGGCAGTAGTGGAGATAAGCCGCGTTATTGCTGAGTTGCCATTCGCTCATCGGCTTAACAGCACGCAGGCCATCAACAGTGATTTTCGCGTCAATAACGTGTGGAACGCAGTATTTTTTCGCTTCTTTGACTGCACTTGCCGCCCAGTAACCGGCATCAACATAATCAGCGGTTGTTTTATCACCCAGTAAATTGAGCGGAATGCCAGCAAACTGACCACGACCACCGCCGTGACAGAACAGAACCTTATAGTTGGAGGGGATGTTCAGCAGATCGCGAAAGTCCTTCTCCGCCTCTTCAGCCACATGGATAAACTCTTTACTACGATGGCTAATTTCCATCACCGAAGTGCCAAGACCTTGCCAGTCGCACAATTCCTGTTGCGCCTGTTTGAGCACATCCGCCGGTAATACTGCCGGGCCAGAACTAAAATTGAAGACCTGAGTCATTTCCCCTCACCACGCTAAAAAGCAATAAGTTATTCCTGTGACATCGGTTTTATCATTGCGCGTCACGCGCCGCAATGGGTAATAGCCGCGCAGGGGGAAATGTGCGCTCAGTCACATAGCAGAATGTTTTGCTCAGTCGAGCCGGGCCCGATAAAAAACCTGTTATGTCACCCGAATGGCCCTGCTGGCCTTCGACCATTCCGGATTTGCACAGCGCGGGCAGGATCGCTTTTCGCCCGCCTGTAAGGCGACAATTTTACTGCAACGTACGCAAACGTAATCGCCCGATTCAGGCACCGAGGTAAATCGTTCACTGCATCCTTCCGGCAGAATACAGAGCCCTGGTTTAACCTCGTTGTCGGGGAAGTAATAGATGCTGATTTGCCCGTTGGTTTCCATGATCGCCAGCCGAATCTGCCCGAGATGTTCTATACCGTTGACGCGCAATTCCATGAAAAACTCAAATTCAGTCATGTTCTCTTCATGCAATTTTTCCCATGCCAGCTCACCGTTCTCAACAATAACAACCGGTTTGCCTTCCAGCAGATCTTCCAGCTTTTCGCTGTGCGACATCAACCACATCACCAGACGATAAAGCACCGCCAGCGTAATAAAAACCACCAGTACGGGCAGCATTGGAACGTCGTCATAAAAGGCCACATCTCCCGCTGCCGAGCCCAGCGTCAGGATAATGAGGACTTCGAATAGCGACATTTGCCGTACGCCACGTCGGCCGGTGATCTTGAGGAATAAAAAGACTAAAACGAAGGTATAAAGGCTGCGCAGTGCCACTTCCCACAAAAAATCAAAGGGAACTTTATCCAGTGCCATGCGATGAAGGTCGAACGCTTTCATTTTTCCATCCGTGAACAGTCGGGTACTCTCCCTAAGCATAGACTGCTGCTTTATTTTCGCCGGGCAGACGCGGAAGATGGCGCCAGTCACGCAAAACCCGTATCATTGCGCGCTTTACGTACGAAAAAAGTGACCGCCATGACTCAAACATTTATTCCCGGCAAAGACGCCGCACTGGAAGACTCCATCGCCCGCTTCCAGCAAAAGCTCACCGACCTCGGTTTTCACATTGAAGAGGCCTCATGGCTAAATCCGGTGCCGAACGTCTGGTCTGTGCATATTCGCGATAAAGAGTGTGCGTTGTGCTTCACCAACGGTAAAGGCGCAACGAAAAAGGCTGCGCTTGCCTCTGCGCTGGGCGAGTACTTCGAGCGTCTTTCTACCAACTACTTCTTCGCTGACTTCTGGCTGGGTGATGCCATTGCGCAAGGCCCGTTCGTTCACTACCCGAACGAAAAGTGGTTCCCGCTGCCGGAAGATGACTCGCTACCCGAGGGGATCCTCGATACTCGTCTGCGCGCGTTCTACGATCCACAGAACGAGCTGACCGCCGGGATGCTGGTCGATCTGCAATCCGGTAATGATGAACGCGGTATCTGCGCCCTGCCGTTTACCCGTCAGTCTGATGAGCAGACGGTCTATATTCCGATGAATATCGTCGGCAACCTGTATGTTTCCAATGGCATGTCTGCCGGTAACACCCGCAATGAAGCCCGCGTACAGGGTCTGTCTGAAGTGTTCGAACGCCATATCAAAAACCGTATCATCGCAGAGAGCATCAGCCTGCCGGAAATCCCACAGGAAGTGCTGACCCGCTATCCTGGTGTGGTGGAAGCCATTGCTAAACTGGAAGCCGAAGGGTTCCCGATTTTTGCCTATGATGGCTCGCTGGGCGGAAAATATCCGGTGATCTGCGTCGTGCTGTTTAATCCGGCGAATGGCACCTGCTTCGCCTCCTTTGGAGCACACCCGGATTTTGGCGTTGCGCTGGAACGTACAGTCACCGAGCTGTTGCAGGGGCGCGGTCTGAAAGATCTCGATGTCTTTACCCCGCCGACCTTTGATGACGAAGAAGTGGCTGAACACGCTAACCTCGAAACTCACTTTATCGATTCCAGCGGTTTGATCTCCTGGGATCTGTTTAAGCAAGATGCGGATTATCCGTTCGTTGACTGGAGCTTCGCAGGGACCACCGAAGAAGAGTTCGCCACGCTGATGGCTATCTTCAATGCGGAAGATAAAGAGGTCTATATCGCCGATTACGAGCACCTTGGCGTGTACGCCTGCCGTATTCTGGTGCCGGGCATGTCCGATATTTATCCGGCAGAAGATCTGTGGCTGGCGAATAACACCATGGGCAGCCATCTGCGCGAAACTATCCTGTCACTACCAGGCAGCGAGTGGGAGAAAGAGGAGTACCTCAACCTTATCGCCCAACTGGACGATGAAGGTCACGATGATTTTACCCGCGTTCGTGAGTTGCTGGGTCTGGCGACCGGTAAAGACAATGGCTGGTACACCCTGCGCGTTGGCGAGTTAAAAGCGATGCTGGCGCTGGCTGGCGGCGATCTGGATCAGGCGCTGGCCTGGACCGAATGGACCATGGAATTCAACGCGTCCATCTTCAGCGCGGAGCGCGCCAACTACTACCGCTGCCTACAAACGCTACTGCTGCTGGCGCAGGAAGAGGATCGCGAGCCGCTGCAATATCTGAATGCATTCGTACGCATGTACGGCGCGCAGGCAGTTGAAGCAGCCAGCGCCGCGTTGAGCGGTGAAGCGCCGTTCTATGACCTGCAACCGGCAGACGGTACCCTGCAGGCGTTCCCGGCGCATCAGTCTCTGTTAGCGGCTTACGAAAAGTTGCAACGCGCCAAAACGGCATTCTGGGCGAAATAACGACAAGTAGCACGACAATATGTAGGCTTCATAGCAGGTCTACGCTATATTACGGGGCAATTTTATTGCCCCTTTTTATTTATATTTTTTCAATGTCAGTCAGTTGTAATAATTAAGTTAAATATGGGTAAATAGTATTATTACTTGCGAACTAATATTGTTACTTCTAATGGCAACTACCCCATTTTAATTAACGATTTTTCGGAGGCTTCATAAAAATACTCAACTCATTTTATAACTTTTAAACTTTATTTTTATTTATACAATCAACAAGTTACTCCGCATTCGTAGAAAAACCACGCTCTTTGCGGTCCTATAAGCCAGGCGAGATATGATCCATATCAAATTCTCTTCTATAATGCTTTGTTAGTATCTCGTCGCCGACTTAATAAAGAGAGAGTTAGTGTGAAAGCTGACAACCCTTTTGATCTTATCCTTCCAGCCGAAATGGCCAAAGTTGCCGAAGAAGCTGGCGTCTATAAAGCGACTAAACATCCGCTGAAGACTTTCTACCTGGCTATCACCGCAGGTGTGTTCATCTCTATTGCTTTTGTTTTCTATATCACCGCCACCACCGGCACAGCGGCAATGCCCTACGGTATTGCTAAACTGATTGGGGGTATCTGTTTCTCCCTGGGGTTGATCCTCTGCATTATCTGCGGTGCGGATCTTTTTACCTCGACTGTGCTGATTGTCGTGGCGAAAGCCAGTGGGCGTATCACTTGGGGGCAACTGGCCCGTAACTGGATTAACGTCTACTTCGGTAACCTGGTAGGTGCGCTGCTGTTTGTCCTGCTAATGTGGTTGTCTGGCGAATATATGGTCGCCAATGGTGGCTGGGGCTTAAACGTCCTGCAGACCGCAGACCATAAAGTGCATCATACTTTCATCGAAGCTGTTGCACTGGGTATTCTGGCCAACCTGATGGTTTGTATGGCCGTGTGGATGAGTTATTCCGGTCGCAGCCTGATGGATAAAGCGATGATTATGGTGCTGCCGGTAGCGATGTTTGTCGCCAGCGGTTTTGAGCACAGTATCGCAAACATGTTTATGATTCCGATGGGTATCGTAATCCGTAACTTTGCTAGCCCGGAGTTCTGGACCGCAGTTGGTTCCAGCCCGGAAAGTTTTTCTCATCTGACTATTACGAATTTCATCATCGATAACCTTATTCCGGTAACAATCGGGAATATCATAGGTGGTGGGTTATTAGTCGGGTTGACATACTGGGTCATTTACCTGCGTGGCAACGATCATCATTAATGGTTGTTTCAGGCAGTAAATAAAAAATCCACTTAAGAAGGTAGGTGTTACATGTCCGAGCTTAATGAAAAATTAGCCACAGCCTGGGAAGGTTTTGCGAAAGGTGACTGGCAGAAAGAAGTCAACGTACGTGACTTTATCCAGAAAAACTACACCCCATATGAAGGCGACGAGTCCTTCCTGGCTGGCGCTACTGACGCGACCACCGCCCTGTGGGACAAAGTCATGGAAGGGGTTAAACTGGAAAACCGCACTCATGCGCCAGTTGATTTTGACACCTCTGTTGCTTCCACCATTACTTCTCACGACGCTGGCTACATCAACAAAGCGCTTGAGAAAATCGTTGGTCTGCAAACTGAAGCTCCGCTGAAACGCGCTATCATCCCGTTTGGCGGCATCAAAATGGTTGAAGGTTCCTGCAAAGCGTACAATCGCGAACTGGACCCGATGCTGAAAAAAATCTTCACCGAATACCGTAAAACCCATAACCAGGGTGTATTCGATGTTTACACCAAAGACATTCTGAACTGCCGTAAATCCGGTGTTCTGACTGGTCTGCCGGATGCTTACGGCCGTGGTCGTATCATCGGTGACTACCGTCGCGTTGCGCTGTACGGTATCGACTTCCTGATGAAAGACAAATACGCTCAGTTCCTGTCTCTGCAATCCGATCTGGAAAACGGCGTAAATCTGGAAGCGACTATCCGTCTGCGTGAAGAAATCGCTGAACAGCACCGCGCGCTGGGTCAGATCAAAGAGATGGCGGCTAAATACGGCTGCGATATCTCCGGTCCGGCAACTAACGCTCAGGAAGCAATCCAGTGGACCTACTTCGGTTACCTGGCTGCGGTTAAATCTCAGAACGGCGCTGCAATGTCCTTCGGTCGCGTATCCACCTTCCTGGATGCTTACATCGAACGTGACCTGAAAGCAGGCAAAATCACTGAAAAAGACGCTCAGGAAATGATTGACCACCTGGTCATGAAACTGCGTATGGTTCGCTTCCTGCGTACTCCTGAGTATGATGAACTGTTCTCCGGTGACCCGATTTGGGCAACTGAATCTATCGGTGGTATGGGCGTTGATGGCCGTACTCTGGTTACCAAAAACAGCTTCCGTTTCCTGAACACCCTGTACACCATGGGCCCGTCTCCGGAACCGAACATCACCGTTCTGTGGTCTGAAAAACTGCCGCTGAACTTCAAAAAATTCGCTGCGAAAGTCTCCATCGACACCTCTTCTCTGCAGTACGAGAACGATGACCTGATGCGTCCTGACTTCAACAACGACGACTATGCGATTGCTTGCTGCGTAAGCCCGATGGTTGTGGGTAAACAAATGCAGTTCTTCGGTGCTCGCGCTAACCTCGCGAAAACCATGCTGTACGCAATCAACGGCGGCGTTGATGAAAAACTGAAAATGCAGGTTGGTCCGAAATCTGAGCCTATCAAAGGCGACTTGTTGAAATTCGACGAAGTCATGGAACGCATGGATCACTTCATGGACTGGCTGGCTAAACAGTATGTCACCGCACTGAACGTTATCCACTACATGCACGACAAGTACAGCTACGAAGCCTCTCTGATGGCGCTGCACGATCGTGACGTAATTCGCACCATGGCATGCGGTATCGCCGGTCTGTCCGTTGCTGCTGACTCCCTGTCTGCTATCAAATATGCGAAAGTTAAACCGATTCGTGACGAAGACGGTCTGGCAATCGACTTCGAAATCGAAGGCGAATACCCGCAGTTTGGTAACAACGATGCTCGCGTCGATGATCTGGCAGTTGACCTGGTAGAACGTTTCATGAAGAAAATTCAGAAACTGACTACTTACCGCAACGCTATCCCGACTCAGTCTGTTCTGACCATCACCTCTAACGTTGTGTATGGTAAGAAAACCGGTAACACCCCGGATGGCCGTCGCGCTGGCGCTCCGTTCGGACCAGGTGCTAACCCGATGCACGGTCGTGACCAGAAAGGTGCTGTTGCCTCTCTGACTTCCGTTGCTAAACTGCCGTTCGCTTACGCTAAAGATGGTATTTCTTACACCTTCTCTATCGTTCCGAATGCGCTGGGTAAAGACGACGAAGTGCGTAAAACCAACCTCGCGGGTCTGATGGACGGTTACTTCCATCACGAAGCGTCCATCGAAGGTGGTCAGCACCTGAACGTGAACGTGATGAACCGTGAAATGCTGCTCGACGCGATGGAAAACCCGGAAAAATATCCGCAGCTGACCATCCGTGTTTCAGGTTACGCAGTACGCTTCAACTCCCTGACTAAAGAACAGCAGCAGGACGTTATTACTCGTACCTTCACTCAAACCATGTAATGGTGCTACCCAAGAGTTTTCGGGCTGCATTGAGGCCGGTAAGAGAGCGAATCCCGATGAGCTTACTGAAGTCAAGTGAGTTGGGTGAGTGAAAACAGCCAGCAAAGATACAGCTTGAAAGACGAAGGGTATTGACTGAAATCGCGAAGTAAAAAGCGTACAATAAAGGCTCCACGTAAGTGGGGCCTTTTTAATACTCAAGTCCGCTTTGTCAGACGTCTATACTTGCTGGATATCTGACAAAACAGACTTAGCGCAAAAGGAAATAAATTGCGCAGACACAGGCCCGGATGGGCCGCATCTGGAGAAAACACCGCAATGTCAGTTATTGGTCGCATCCACTCTTTCGAATCCTGTGGCACGGTCGACGGCCCGGGCATCCGCTTCATTACTTTCTTCCAGGGCTGCCTGATGCGCTGCCTCTATTGTCATAACCGCGATACCTGGGATACACACGGTGGTAAAGAGATCACGGTTGAAGATCTGATGAGCGACGTGGTGACTTATCGTCACTTTATGAACGCATCCGGCGGTGGCGTAACCGCGTCCGGCGGTGAGGCTATCCTGCAAGCGGAGTTTGTCCGCGACTGGTTCCGCGCTTGTAAAAAAGAAGGGATTCATACCTGCCTCGATACCAACGGCTTTGTGCGCCGCTACGATCCGGTGATTGATGAACTTCTGGAAGTTACCGACCTGGTCATGCTCGATTTGAAACAGATGAACGATGAGATTCACCAGAATCTGGTCGGCGTTTCTAACCACCGTACGCTGGAGTTTGCCCAGTACCTTGCGAAGAAAAATATTAAGGTCTGGATCCGCTACGTGGTCGTTCCGGGCTGGTCAGACGATGACGACTCCGCGCACCGCCTCGGTGAATTTACCCGTGATATGGGCAACGTCGAGAAAATAGAACTGTTGCCTTACCATGAGCTGGGTAAACACAAATGGGTCGCCATGGGCGAAGAGTACAAGCTTGATGGCGTCCATCCACCGAAAAAAGAGACCATGGAACGTGTCAAAGGCATTCTGGAGCAGTACGGCCATAAAGTGATGTACTGAGCCGCAGTAAAAGCAAAAAAGCCACAACACCTCGTTGTGGCTTTTTTATGCCGGGTTGTTTCTCCGCCGATGCACTCAGGCGTGCGCAACCGGAGTAGGATGGTGCCCTGCTTTACGCATCAGCATCACCAGATAGATAAACGATACGCCCGCAATCATGATAAACAACAGACTGTCTGAATAGCTTTGCATCAGCATCGCCGTCAGCGTCGGGCCCAGAAGGCTGCCAATGGTGTAGCTCAACAGCAGAGCCTGATTCATGGCTACCAACTGATGGTGTTCCACTTTCTCACACGCCCACGCCATTGCCACCGGGTAAAGAGTAAAACCAGCCGTTCCCAACACAAACAGCGCCGGCGCCATCGCCGCATTACTCAGCATTCCCATACAGCCGATGATCACAACAAAGACCTGCACACGCAGTACAAGCAACCGGCCAAAACGATCGGCCAGACGGCCAACGGGCCACTGTCCGATAATGCCTGAGCTCACCATGAGCGCCATCCAGAAACCGATGCCGGAATCACTGATCCCCTGATGTGAAAGATAGAGCGGCATCAGACCATACAACGAGCCGAGAATAATCCCGGAGATAATGCAACCATTTACCCCCAGGCGCGCCTGGCGAAGGCGCAACATCGGCCATACTGAAGTCGCGGCTTGCTCCTCGCTCTGTTGATTAACAATACGGGTAAACAGCAGCGGCAGGATCGCCGCCAGCACCAGCCCTGTCATCAAAGGCAGTACGCTCATCAGATCCGTCGGCAATTTGCTGACAATCACCTGACCCAGCACGGTGCCTACATAATAAACCATCATGTAAGCTGCCAGCAGGCGGCCACGGTTACGGGAGGTGCCACTGCACATTAATGCGCTTTCCACCACCACCCAAATCATTGCGCAGCCCACACCGGCAATGAAACGCCAAATCATCCAGCTCCAGAAGCCCACCATCAGCCCCAGCCCAACGCAACCAGCAGCGAAAATCAGCGAGGCAATGTAATAGCTGCGGTTAAAACCCAGGCGGCGGATAAGACGCCCGGTCAATAAAGTGCCGAGTAAATTACCGGTAAAATAAGACGAACCCACCATACCGACCTGCCAGGTGGGTAAGTTTTCGTGGGCAAGCCAGAGCGGCACGAGCGTATTCAGCGTCGCGATCGCCAGCGTCAACAGCATCAGGCCGCAGAGCAATAACAGCACCGGCCGGGTATAGGTGGACATGGATTCAAACCGTGAGGAAGTTCAGATTGCGTGCGCATCATGCCATTGGCAAAAGCAAAGTCAATCCACAGAATTAGCGGGCTGACATGAATTGCGCCTTGTCGATTTGAAAAACTTATCCCGCATCAATTCAAGATACTTCAGGTAATATTCATCTGATTGTTTTTATTGTACTAAGCCACAGAAGCAGTAAAGAGATCAGTAGAAAAATTTCATGGTAGAAAACCACATTTCACCCGGCCGGCCCGGGAGTAATTAGCAGGTCCGCATATATCATAGAAAAACTGGTTAATGGAGGATTACTCAGCAACGGGACATAAAAAAAGCGCCAACAGGCGCTTTTCAGGAACACTAAAGAAGTATTAACCGATGAACTCAAGACCGTTCATATACGGACGCAGTACCTCAGGAACTTCGATACGACCATCGGCTTGCTGGTAGTTTTCCAGCACGGCAACCAGCGTACGGCCAACAGCCAGACCAGAACCGTTCAGCGTATGCACCAGACGGGTTTTCTTATCGGACTTGCTGCGGCAGCGTGCCTGCATGCGACGCGCCTGGAAATCCCATACGTTAGAGCAGGAAGAGATTTCACGGTAAGTATTCTGCGCCGGAACCCATACTTCCAGATCATAGGTTTTGCATGCGCCAAAACCCATATCACCAGTACAGAGCAGAATTTTGCGGTACGGCAGACCGAGCAGTTGCAACACTTTCTCAGCATGACCAGTCATCTCTTCCAGCGCGTCCATTGACTCTTCCGGACGAACAATCTGCACCATTTCAACTTTGTCGAACTGGTGCATACGAATCAAACCACGGGTATCACGACCGTAAGACCCCGCTTCGGAACGGAAGCACGGTGTGTGAGCGGTCATTTTGATCGGCAGATCATCTTCGTCGATGATCTCATCACGTACCAGGTTGGTCAGCGGCACTTCAGCCGTCGGAATCAACGCATAGTTGCTGCTATCAGATTCTTCTTCCAGCGGACGCGTGTGGAACAGGTCGCCAGCAAATTTCGGCAACTGGCCGGTGCCATACAGCGTGTCGTGGTTGACCAGATACGGTACGTAGTTTTCCGCGTAGCCATGCTGCTCGGTGTGCAGATCCAGCATGAACTGCGCCAGCGCGCGATGCATACGGGCGATTTGCCCTTTCATCACCACGAAACGGGAGCCGGTCAGTTTTACAGCGGCCGCAAAATCCAGCCCGCGGTGCATTTCACCCAGCGTAACATGATCGCGGATTTCAAAATCAAATTGACGCGGTGTACCCCAGCGGCTGATTTCGACGTTATCGTTCTCATCGCGCCCTGTCGGGACACAATCGTCAGGCAGGTTCGGGATGGTCAGCGCAATTTCGCGGATCTCAGCCAGCAGGGTTTCCAGCTCGGCTTTCGCTGCGTCAAGTTCTTCACCCAGCTTGTTCACTTCCAGGCGTAATGGCTCGATGTCTTCCCCGCGTGCTTTCGCCTGGCCAATGGATTTCGATCGTGAGTTACGCTCTGCTTGCAGGTTCTCAGTATTAACCTGCAAAACTTTACGACGCTCTTCGAGCGCGCGTAATTTATCTACATCCAGCTTAAAGCCCCGGCGTGCCAGTTTTTCAGCGACTGCGTCTGGCTCGGTACGCAGCAGATTGGGATCGAGCATGCTTTTCCTGTGCTTGTTGTATTGTAAAAAAGAAGAAGTCGATCGCTGCCTGCGATCGATATAATGTACAGCGGTAACCTTACCGCAACGCCCGCACTAGCGATAGCGTTTTATAGGGCTTTTATGATCCTGTTCGGCTAGCCAGGCGAGCTTTTCGCCAATCTTGCCCTCAAGACCTCTGTTGGTGGGGTGATAATAGCGCGTTTGTGCTAATTCCTGCGGGAAATACTCCTCGCCAGCGGCGTAGGCATTGGGTTCGTCGTGCGCATAACGATACTCCTGGCCGTACCCCATCTCTTTCATCAATTTTGTTGGTGCATTACGCAGGTGCACAGGCACATCGAAATCCGGACGATCGCGTGCGTCTGCAAGTGCCGCTTTAAACGCTGTATACACCGCGTTACTCTTCGGCGCGCAGGCCAGGTAGACAATTGCCTGTGCGATTGCACGCTCACCCTCCGCCGGGCCAACGCGTGTAAAACAATCCCAGGCGGAAATGGCCACCTGCATGGCACGCGGATCGGCATTGCCGACATCTTCCGAAGCAATCGCCAGACAGCGACGCGCCACGTACAACGGATCGCCTCCGGCAGTGATAATGCGTGCATACCAGTAAAGTGCCGCATCCGGCGCGCTACCGCGTACCGATTTATGCAATGCGGAGATTAAATCGTAAAAACGGTCGCCTTTGTTATCAAAGCGCGCGCTGCGTTCACCAGCAATCTCGGTCAACAAGGTTGATTTCAACACGCGTTTGCCGGCATCATCCAGCTCCGCCATGTCGGCCATCATCTCCAGCGTGTTGAGCGCGCGTCGCGCATCACCACCAACCAGTTCAGCAATTGCCCGTCGGGTGTCATCCGGCAGTACAATATCCTGACCGCCATAGCCACGGGCTTTGTCTTCCATCGCCTGCGTCAATACCTGTTCGATATCTTCAGTCGTGAGAGATTTCAGCAGGTAAACGCGTGCACGGGAGAGCAACGCTGAGTTGAGTTCAAAAGAGGGATTTTCGGTTGTTGCGCCGATAAAGGTGATAGTACCGTCTTCAATATGCGGTAAAAACGCGTCCTGCTGGCTTTTGTTAAAGCGGTGGACTTCGTCAACAAACAGAATGGTACGCCGCCCGGCATTGCGATTCTGCCGCGCGCGCTCGATGGCTTCACGGATCTCTTTCACGCCAGACGTCACCGCAGAAATGCGCTCAACATCCGCGTTCGCATAACGGGCAATCACTTCCGCCAGCGTCGTTTTCCCCGTACCCGGCGGTCCCCAGAGGATCATCGAGTGCAGATGCCCTGCCTCAATGGCGCGCGGCAAAGGTTTGCCCGCCGCCAGAAGGTGCTGCTGGCCTATGTACTGCGCTAAATTTTCTGGCCGCATACGGGCGGCCAGAGGTTGAAACGCATTGTCGGAGAAATCGAGCGACATATTGCTCATCCGCGCCTCTTACTTACGCTGATCGTCAACCGTTACGCCCTGCGGCGGGGTAAAGGTGAATTTAGCGGGATCGACCGCGCCATTTTGCTGTGATTTCAGTTGATAGCTACTGCGCTGATCGTCCTGTTCAATTGCACTGAACTGATGAATGGTGCCATCGCGACCAACATTGATAGTGAATTGCTTCAGATTACCGTTGTTACCTTTCGGGGTCAGAACAAAGTCATCGCCCTTTTGCTCTATATTGTACTGCTGCCAGTCACTGGCCTGATTACGGGCAATCAGCATAAACGGTGTATTGCCGGTGGCATCTTTCAACCAGGTCGCAGTAGCCTGTTCAACAAACGGGTTGTAGAACCACAGGGTTTTCCCGTCAGAAACCAGCACGCTTTCGTCCGGCTGAGTCATATGCCAGTTGAACAGATTCGGACGCTTAACCCACAAATCCCCTTGACCTTCCTGTACCGCAGCTCCGCTGCCATCCGTCACTTTTTGAGTGAAACTGGCATGGAAACTGCTGACTTTATCGAGACGGCTTTTCAGGTCGCTGGAAGCATCCGCCCATACGTTGCTGGCCAGCAAACTGCCCATTAACGCATACGCCACGGCGATTTTTTTCATCGTTATTCCTCAAATACGTCACTCCCGACGTGGGAGAATACTTCTGTCACTCTAAGCACCGAATACAAAGAGAGACAGAAGAAAAGACTGAATTTTTACTTAGTTACCCAGCATTGCAATCACTCGAATGGCGGCGGCGCCAGTACCTCACGGTTACCATTGTGCCCCTGTTCGCTGACAATCCCCTGAGCTTCCATCTGCTCGATAATACGCGCCGCACGGTTATAGCCAATGCGGAACTGGCGCTGAACACCGGAGATAGAGGCCTTGCGTTTTTCGGTCACGAAGTTAACGGCCTGATCAAATAACGGATCCAGCTCTTCCGCACCGTCAAAACCTCCGCCTGCACCACCTTCACTTTCGCTGTCAGACGTAATGCCATCGACATATTGCGGGCGACCACGCGCTTTCCAGTCCTGCACCACAGCATGCACTTCCTGGTCACGGACGAACGCCCCGTGGACACGCACCGGCGCGGAGGTAGAGTTTGGACCGGAGTAAAGCATATCGCCCATCCCAAGCAGAGATTCCGCACCGCCCTGATCGAGGATGGTACGCGAATCAATCTTACTCGATACGGTAAAGGCGATACGCGTCGGGATGTTCGCTTTAATCAGACCGGTGATAACGTCAACCGACGGACGCTGGGTCGCCAGGACCAGGTGAATACCTGCGGCACGCGCTTTCTGCGCCAGGCGCGCAATCAGCTCTTCCACTTTCTTGCCGACGGTCATCATCAGGTCAGCAAATTCGTCCACCATCACCACGATATACGGCAGTTTTTCCAGCACCGGATGCTGAGCATCCATACTGTCGCCCGGTTTCCAGTACGGATCCGGGATCGGACGCCCCATACGGGCAGCTTCAGCAATTTTCTCGTTGTAGCCTGCCAGATTACGTACGCCGAGCGCCGACATTAACTTATAGCGACGCTCCATCTCGTTGACGCTCCAGCGCAACGCATTGGCAGCGTCTTTCATATCGGTAACCACTTCGGTCAGCAGATGCGGAATACCTTCATACACCGAAAGTTCGAGCATTTTCGGGTCGATCATAATAAAGCGCACCTCTTCCGGCGTCGCTTTATACAACATGCTGAGGATCATGGCGTTCACGCCCACCGACTTACCAGAGCCAGTTGTACCGGCAACCAGCAGGTGCGGCATTTTCGCCAGATCGGCAATCACCGGATCGCCAGCGATATCTTTACCCAGCACCACGGTCAGCGGCGACGGGCTTTCCCTGAATTTCACGCAGTCCAGCACTTCACGCAGATAGACGGTCTGACGTTTCTTGTTCGGTAATTCCAGGCCAACATAAGGCTTACCGGGAATCACTTCCACCACGCGCACGGCAACGGTGGAAAGCGAACGCGCCAGATCGCGGGACAGGTTGGAAATACGTGCGGCTTTCACCCCCGGTGCCAGATTCAGCTCAAAGCGGGTAATTACCGGCCCCGGCGAATAATTCACCACATCGGCTTTGATGCGGAAATCGGCCAGACGCGCTTCGACCAGTCGCGCCATTTGCTCAAGCGCAAAGGTATCAACCGGTTCGACTTCCGCTGGCGGCTGCGTCAGCAGATCCAGTGACGGTAACGGCGTCGTCGGTTTCTGCACCGGTCGGCTGTCGCCATTACGCATCAGCAGAGGATGGATCAGGCTCTCTTGCTGCTGTGGCGCAGCCTGATGCTGTGGCGGCATAGTGGGCTGCTGAACCGTCTGTTGAACCTGCGGCTGATAGTGCGGCTGTGCTGGCTGCTGGTGCGGCGACGTCGGTTGTTGATAATGCTGCGGCTGCTGTACTGGCGGCTCCGGCTCTGGCATCACGCCTGGCGTAAACAGCGGTTCGTGCGGACGATCATCAACCAGCGTTTTCATTGGTGAAAACGCAAAATCCTCAGGCATAAAGGCCGGAGCGCCTGCTGACTGCTCTCCCGAATAACGCTGTTGCTGAGAGGCTGCGAACTGGCGGGCCAGCTCAGCTTCTTCCGCTTCTTCCTCGCTCATTACCGGATGCTGCGGATGAAACTGTGGCGCATCGTGCTGGAATTGATTTCCATAGCGATCTTGCTGTGTTGCGGCAAACTGGCGTGCCAGTTCGTTCTGCTGCAGCATATCGGCTTCATCGTCATCATGCTGACGCACTTCTTCCTCGCGGGCGCGCTCTTCGGCCATGCGCTGGGAAGGCAATTTGATACCGTAAGACGCCAGCTCGCGGCGCGTCGGAACACGAACACGGTTCGGGCGGGGCAACTGCGGACCAATCCCCTCTTTAACCTGCGGACGCGGCGCGCCACCAGCAGCCAGGCTAAAGACAGGCGCTGCAGCTGCCGCTGCGGCGCTGACATGGCCCGTAGCTTGTTGTACACCAGCCGCGACAGGAGCAACGGATGGATCAACCGCGGCAACCGATGGCGCAGAGAAAACAGCAGGTTTTGCTGCGGGTTCATCAACAACAGGCTCCGGAATTGGCTGATACCAGGCGGCAAGTTGTTCACGCTCACGCGCACGCTTCTCTTCCACTTCTTCAAAGTAGTAAAGCGGCGGACGAGTCTGTTTTACTTCTTCAACGACCGGTGCAGGTTCAGGCGTGATTATCGGTTCCGGAGCCGGTGCGATTTGCGGTTCGCTTTGCCATGGCAACGGTTCCTGCAGTTGCTGAGCATAAACCTCTTCTTCCGGCGGCAGTGGCGCTACCGGTGCATCCGGCATCCATATAGCTTCTGCGGCAGGTTGCTGCCACTCGGGGAGTGCATGCTGAGGAGAATGATACGGGACCTCCTGAGCAGCTTCGACATACTGCTCTGGCTGATAAGGCGCTTGCGGTGGTACTTGAGTTGCTGGAGCCTGCGCATACGGCCATTCAACATCTTGCTGCATTGCGGGGACGTAAGGTTCAGCAGGTGCCGCATAGGCCTGCACAGTGGCGGTTGTCGCTGCTGCGGCTGCCACTACCGGTTCAGTGACGCTGTGTCCGTTCAGCAGTGGATCGTACTCCTGCTCAGCTTCCGTAGCGCGGTGCCCGGAGAACAGGACGTCATCAGCATCCGCCGGCATACCGCGAGCGCTGTATGCGATCTCATCTTCTTCATCGTCCATCCGCTTACCGGAGAACAACGCTTCGTCGGTTTTACGCCCCATCGGGTTGGCGAATTTTTCAGCCACGCGCTTACGGCGTGCCAGCGCGCCACGAAGAATACGAGCACGGCGCGACTCTCGCGGTTTTTCCTCTTCGTACTCTTCATCGTCTTCGTACTCGTCATCATCAACCCAGGTGTCATCGCGGCGGGTACGATTACTGGCGAAGGTCAGAATATTAAGGATGACACTGCCGATTTTCTCGGCGATGGTGACCCACGACCAGCCGGTAAATAGGGTCAACCCGGCGGCCCAAATGCAGAGCAGCGCAAGCGTACCACCGCTGCTGCGCAACAGAGGTTGCAGCGTAGTACTTAGCAGACTGCCAATCACCCCGCCGGAGGCGAAATACCAGATATCATCGGCATTAATCGCGGCCAGACCGCAGGAGGTCAGGATCAATGCCAGCGCACCAATCATGCGCAGCGATACGGCAAAGTAATCGATGTAATCTTCACTGGCGCGGTGACGATAAGCAAACCAGCAGCCGCCAATGATGATCACCGGAATGGTGTAGGCCATAACGCCAAAAATAAAAAACAGCGTATCGGCAAGCCATGCGCCGGGCACACCACCCAGATTATGGATAGGTTCATGCCAGGCCGTTTGCGACCAGCTAGGATCAGACGGGTTAAAACTTAAGAGCGCTGCCATCAACCAGACGGCAGAAAGTGAAACGAGGATCAGCAACGCCTCCAGGAGTCGGCGCCCGCTGCTAAGCTTGGTCAGTGTGACTTCTTTGTCTTCGGTGTATTCCTGGCTCAAGACAGGCTCTCCAGGTCCTTGATGCTAAAACGGACAACAGCGCCGGGTCTCCCCGGCACTGTTGCTGTATGGATTAACAGGAGTGTAATCAAAAAACAGCGATTGTGCACCTGTTCCGTATTAGCGCGTCTTAATTACCAGACGATTGCTCTGTTTAACTTCTTCCATCACCACATATGTGCGGGTGTCGTTCACGCCCGGCAGACGCAGCAGGGTTTCCCCTAACAGTTTGCGGTAGGCCGACATATCCGGTACACGCGTCTTCAACAGGTAGTCGAAGTCGCCTGAAACCAGATGACACTCTTGAATTTCTTCAAGTTTTTGCACAGCGGCGTTGAATTGTTCAAACACATCGGGCGCGCCACGATTCAGAGTAATCTCAACAAATACCAGAAGTGATGCATCCAGATAATGCGGATTTAGCAGCGCGGTATAGCCCTGAATAAATCCTTGTCTTTCCAGCCTGCGCACACGCTCAAGGCACGGCGTCGGGGAAAGTCCCACTCGTTTAGAAAGCTCGACGTTGGAAATACGCCCATCTTTTTGCAGTTCGTTCAGAATATTACGATCAATGCGGTCGAGATCTTTGCCTGGGCGCTTCTTGCTATCTACCATTATTATTGTCTCTCTGTATTCCTTCCCTACTCCTGTCTTGACCCTGTGCACTTCACTGTTCAGAGTCTTTGCCCGTCGCGTTACGGCATTGCGGAGGCAATATTAAGAAGACCGTTGCCAAAGGCAGCTATCGATATCATGAATGGCGTCTGTCCACGCCATGCGTAGATTTCACTAGCCCGGTAAAAAATGGCATTTACGTGCGTAAGTTTGCATCACGCGCGAAACACTGCTTTTTTCTTCCTTTGATGTTTTCGCAAATGCGCAGGGGATTGTCAAAGCAAAACATCTTTTTTTAGTACAACATGCCAGATATTCATCAACACCACTCTCTAATCCTCACTTTATCACCTTATAACAGGCCGATTTTCAGTAGAAATTATTATATTTCTGGCCTAAATCCCCCCACGTCATCGGTCATTTCTATTACACATATCGTTAACAAAACTGGCGCGCCCTTTTTTTACGACGCTAAATTCCCTACAATTCAGCTCAATGTCTGCCAAACAACAACGAGGATCTCATGGGTACGGCCAAACACAGTAAGCTGCTCATCCTTGGTTCAGGCCCTGCCGGTTATACCGCTGCGGTCTATGCTGCACGCGCAAACCTGCAGCCAGTGCTGATTACCGGGATGGAAAAAGGCGGCCAGCTCACCACCACCACTGAAGTGGAAAACTGGCCGGGCGACCCGCACGATCTGACCGGGCCGCTGTTGATGGAACGCATGCATGAGCATGCCACCAAATTTGATACTGAAATCATTTTTGATCACATCCACAGCGTTGATTTGCAAAACCGTCCTTTCCGCCTGACTGGCGATAGCGGCGAATATACTTGCGATGCGCTTATCATCGCGACTGGCGCGTCTGCGCGTTACCTGGGGCTGGCTTCGGAAGAAGCGTTTAAAGGTCGCGGCGTTTCCGCCTGCGCAACCTGCGACGGTTTCTTTTACCGCAATCAGAAAGTGGCGGTGATTGGCGGCGGCAATACTGCCGTTGAAGAAGCGCTATATCTGGCCAACATCGCCTCTGAAGTGCATCTGATCCATCGTCGCGATACTTTCCGTGCGGAAAAAATCCTCATTAAGCGTCTGATGGATAAAGTAGAGAGCGGTAATATTGTGCTGCATACTCATCGCACTCTGGAAGAAGTCACCGGCGATCAGATGGGCGTCACGGGTCTGCGTCTGCGTGATACGCAAAATGCAGACAACGTGGAGTCACTGGACGTTGCGGGGCTGTTTGTGGCTATCGGCCACAGCCCAAATACCAGCATCTTCGAAGGTCAACTGGCGCTGGAAAATGGCTACATCAAGGTGCAATCCGGTATTCACGGTAACGCCACACAAACCAGCGTTCCAGGCGTCTTTGCCGCTGGTGATGTTATGGATCATATCTACCGTCAGGCGATCACTTCTGCGGGCACGGGCTGTATGGCGGCTCTGGATGCGGAACGCTATCTCGACGGGCTGGCTGAAAGTAAATAATCTTTACAAGTCAGTAACAAAGGTAAAAAAGGCGACTATAAGTCGCCTTTATTTTTGCCCCGATGTAACATTGCGCAAGCTAAAAATTCCGATAACTTCACCTGCTAAGCGCGCAATGAATAAAACCCGTCAACAAGAACTCACTCGCTGGTTGAAACAGCAAAGCATTATTTCCCGCCGCTGGTTAATGCTTTCCCGCCTTCTCGGCGTGGTCAGCGGCGCACTGATTGTGGCGCAGGCCTGGATACTGGCGCGCATCCTTAATCATATGATTATGGAAAATATTCCGCGTGAGGCGTTGCTGCTACCCTTCACTTTACTGGTGCTGATCTTCATCCTGCGTAGTTGGGTTGTCTGGCTGCGTGAACGGGTGGGATTTCATGCCGGGGCGCACATTCGTTTTGAAATCCGTCGACAAGTGCTGGATCGCCTGCACCAGGCGGGTCCGGCCTGGATTCAGGGTAAACCCGCCGGGAGTTGGGCAACGCTGATACTTGAACAAATTGACGATATGCACGATTTCTATGCCCGCTATTTACCGCAGATGGCCCTTGCGGCCAGCGTGCCGCTGTTAATCGTTCTCACTTTATTCCCCGTCAATTGGGCCGCCGCGCTTATTTTGCTCGGTACAGCTCCCCTTATCCCGCTGTTTATGGCGATGGTTGGAATGGGGGCCGCCGATGCTAACCGCCGTAACTTTAAAGCGCTGGCGCGTTTGAGCGGTCATTTTCTTGATCGCCTGCGAGGTATGGAAACGCTGCGTATCTTTGGTCGCGGTGAAGCGGAAACCGAGAGTATCCGTCGCTCATCCCAGGATTTCCGTAGCCGGACTATGGAAGTATTGCGTCTGGCCTTCTTATCTTCCGGCGTGCTGGAGTTTTTCGCTTCGCTATCGATTGCGCTGGTCGCGGTCTACTTTGGCTTCTCTTATCTTGGCGAGCTGAATTTTGGTCATTATGGCACCGGCGTTACGCTGTTCGCCGGTTTCCTTGCTCTGGTGCTGGCACCGGAGTTTTTCCAGCCGCTACGCGATCTGGGTACCTTCTATCATGCCAAGGCGCAGGCTATCGGCGCTGCCGACAGCCTAAAAACGTTTATGGAAGCACCGCTGGCTCAGCCACAACGCGGTGAAACCCGGTTAGCAAGCGATGAGCCTATCACACTCACCGCAAGCAATTTGATAATAAAGTCTGCCGAAGGCGCAGAACTCGCCGGGCCGCTCAACTTCACTCTTGCCGCCGGAAAACGTGTGGTAGTGGTAGGTAAAAGCGGTTCCGGTAAGAGCTCACTGATTAATGTTCTCTCTGGTTTCTTGCCCTATGAGGGCTCACTGCGCGTAAATGGGATTGAGCTGAGCGCGCTTGAGCCGGATAGCTGGCGTGAAGCGATAAGCTGGGTGGGGCAAAACCCACAGCTTCCGGCAACCACGTTACGGGAAAACGTCCTGCTGGCGCGGCCAAATGCCAGCGCTGCTGAACTGCAAACGGCACTGGATAAAGCCTGGGTCAGCGAATTTTTACCTCTGTTGCCGGAAGGGCTGGAAACGCAGCCTGGCGACCAGGCCGTACGCCTCTCTGTTGGTCAGGCGCAGCGTGTCGCCGTAGCCCGTGCGCTACTTTCACCGTGCAAATTACTGTTGCTGGATGAGCCTTCCGCCAGCCTGGATGCCCATAGTGAGCAACGGGTTATGCAGGCGTTGACTGAATCTTCCCACCAGCAAACCACGTTGATGGTTACTCACCAACTGGAAAATCTGAACGAATGGGATGCCATTTGGGTGATGCAGGATGGCAAGATCATTGAGCAAGGCAGCTATGCGGAACTTTCAACGGCGCAGGGAACGTTTGCCGACCTTCTCGCCCACCGCCAGGAGGAGATTTAAATGCGTGCTTTGTTACCTTATCTCGCGCTGTATAAACGCCACAAATGGATGTTGCTGCTGGGCGTGATCCTCGCGATTATCACCCTACTGGCCAGTATCGGGCTGTTAACGCTCTCCGGGTGGTTCCTGTCGGCCTCTGCGGTCGTTGGCGTTGCCGGGCTTTACAGTTTTAACTATATGCTGCCTGCGGCCGGGGTTCGTGGCGCGGCTATTACCCGTACCGCCGGACGTTATTTTGAGCGTCTGGTCAGCCATGAGGCCACTTTCCGCGTACTGGAACATTTGCGCGTCGCCACTTTCAGCAAACTGTTACCCCTCTCCCCTGCCGGGCTGGCGCGTTTTCGCCAGGGGGAATTGCTGAACCGGGTGGTGGCCGATGTCGATACACTCGACCATCTTTATTTGCGCGTCATCTCTCCGCTGGTCGGCGCACTGGTGGTCATCATTGTGGTGATGGTCGGTTTAAGCGTTCTGGATGTCTCTCTGGCGCTGATGCTCGGCGGTATCATGCTGGCAACGCTGCTTATATTGCCGCCACTCTTTTACCGGGCGGGAAAACCAACCGGCGAGAACCTGACAGCTCTGCGCGGCCAGTATCGTCAGCAATTAACCAGTTGGTTACAGGGCCAGGCGGAGCTGACCATTTTTGGTGCCAGCCAGCGCTACCGTGAACAACTGGAGAATACAGAGTTAAACTGGCACGACGCCCAGCGCCGTCAGTCTGACCTGAGTGCCGTTTCGCAGGCGCTGATGTTGCTGATTAGCGGCGTAGCGGTCATCGTCATGCTATGGTTTGCTTCCGGCGATGTTGGCGGCAATACGCAGCCAGGCGCATTAATCGCGCTGTTCGTCTTCTGTGCGCTGGCGGCGTTTGAAGCGCTGGCGCCGGTTACTGGCGCTTTCCAGCACCTTGGCCAGGTGATCGCTTCCGCCACCCGCATTACGCAAATCACCGACTGCCCGCCAGATGTGACTTTCCCACAATCCAGTATGCCTGTATCAGAGCATGTTGCGGTGCAATTTAAGGATCTGGCTTTTAGCTATCCCGGGCAGCCGCAGCGTGCGCTGGAGAATATCGCATTGTCGATAGCCGCGGGTGAACATGTCGCCATTCTGGGCCGTACCGGCTGCGGCAAATCAACGCTGCTACAACTGCTTACGCGCGCCTGGGATCCTCAGCAGGGCGAAATTCGGCTGAACGATCGGCCGCTGAGCGAGATTGCCGAAGCAACGCTGCGTTCACTCATTAGCATGGTTCCACAGCGCGTACATCTGTTTAGCGCTACGCTGCGAGATAACTTGTTGATTGCGGCGCCGCAGGCCAGCGATGAAATGTTAAGCGCGATGCTGACGCGCGTCGGGCTGGAAAAACTGCTCGATGATGGCGGTTTGAACGCGTGGTTAGGTGAAGGTGGTCGCCAGCTTTCCGGCGGTGAATTGCGCCGCCTGGCAATTGCCCGCGCGCTGTTGCATGACGCTCCGCTGGTCTTACTGGATGAACCAACCGAAGGGCTGGACGCTGAAACAGAAAGCCAGGTGCTTGAATTACTTCGTGAAGTGATGAAAGACAAAACGCTGTTAATGGTCACGCATCGTCTGCGCGGGCTGGCGTTTTTTGATCGCATAATTGTGATGGACAACGGACAAATAATTGAGCAAGGTAATCACGCAGCGTTAATGGCGAAACAGGGTCGGTATTACCAGTTTAAGCAGCGTCTGTAGTTGATATTCGTCATTTTGCCGCTTCTGCCGCAGCGCGATTAAAGTGAAATGGCAAAATGACGATATTAAAAGGGGTCCCTTGTCGCGTTGTGGAGCGTTGTTGTCATGCGCCTGGTTCAGCTTTCTCGTCACTCTATCGCTTTTCCTTCGCCTGAAGCGGCGCTACGCGAACCTAATGGTCTGTTGGCGCTGGGCGGAGATTTAAGCCCGGCCCGGTTGCTGATGGCCTATCAGCGCGGCATTTTCCCCTGGTTTTCTCCCGGCGATCCGATTCTCTGGTGGTCGCCCGATCCGCGCGCCGTACTGTGGCCGCAGACGTTTCATATCAGCCGCAGCATGAAACGCTTTCATAAATCTTCTCCCTACCGAGTTACCCTCAATCATGCCTTTGGCAAAGTGATTGACGGTTGCGCGCAGGATCGCGACGAAGGCACCTGGATTACGCCCGATATCGTGATGGCCTACCATCGCCTGCACGAGCTTGGTCATGCACACTCAATTGAAGTGTGGGAAGGCGACGAACTGGTCGGTGGAATGTACGGCGTGGCGCAGGGCTTGCTGTTTTGCGGCGAGTCGATGTTTAGCCGCCGCATTAACGCCTCGAAAACGGCGCTGCTTGTTTTCTGCGACGAGTTTCTCCGTCAGGGCGGCAAATTGATTGATTGCCAGGTGCTGAATAATCACACCTCATCGCTGGGCGCAGTAGAAATACCGCGCAGAGATTATTTACTCCAGCTTGCCGAATTGCGTGCAGTCCCTTTGCCTTCACATTTTTGGGTGCCGCGAACGCTGTTTTTATCTCCTGAATAATGTTTTCGGCACATTTTTTATCAGGGTGTTATAATGGACGCTCAAAGCAGCTTTTGCCTGTTGCCCCGCCCCATCCGGGAGTCGTTCGTATCAGGGATGCCCTTCGTTTTATTCCATCGCTCCCCTTTACGGTTGCGCATTTAGCGCGTCCTGGCTGTGGCGTGAGGGTAACTGGCAAAAGTCGTTTTGCTGCGTTTTATCAGCACAAATCTTTACTTAACACACGAACTTCGGCATTATCTTGCCGGTTCAAAAATTATGGTAGTGATACCCCCGAGGATTAGATGGCCAAAGAAGACAATATTGAAATGCAGGGTACCGTTCTTGAAACGTTACCTAATACGATGTTCCGCGTAGAACTGGAAAACGGTCACGTGGTCACTGCGCATATCTCCGGTAAAATGCGTAAAAACTACATCCGTATTCTGACGGGCGATAAAGTGACTGTGGAACTGACCCCGTACGACCTGAGCAAAGGCCGCATTGTCTTCCGTAGCCGCTAAGATCTTCCGCCAGCACAACTAAGTGCACCTGATATTAAAGGCCGGGTAAAACCCCGGCCTTTTGTTTTTCTGAGTTCTTCTTTCCTTTCGCAACTCAGGACAAATGTCTATACTGAACCATGACAAATGTCTGCAAAGAGGAGGGAAAATGAGAACCTGGAGCCCGGAACAAAAACCGGTTGAAAATGCGCTCTGGCGTTTCGCCGGTTTCCCCGCTAACCGCGGTATAAAACTTGTTCAGATGTTGAATGAGGGTTTGCCTGTCAGCATTCTGGATAATATCCATGAGTGGACGGAGATGTCTCGCTCCGACATCCTGCGTGTCACCGGTATTAACGAGCGCAATGTCGCCCGCCGTAAGAGCGCGGGACGCACCTTAACGCCGGAAGAGAGCGAGCGGATCGCCCGCTTGGTTCGCGTGATCGACGCCGCCGTTCAGTTTTTTGGTGATAAAAAAATGGCGTACGCCTGGCTGCAAGCGCCGGTACGCGGCCTCGGTAACGTTGCTCCTATCTCCCTGATTGCGACTGAAAGTGGCGCACTGGAAGTCACCGATCTGATTGGCCGCCTGGAGCACGGAGTATTTGCGTGATTTTTTATCGCCTTGTGTCGCGCCGCTACGCCAGCGAAGCCTGGACCGGCAGCGGTGCGAATCAATATGGCGGCAGATGGAATCACAAAGGTCACCCGGCGGTTTATATTGCCTCATCCGTTTCCCTCGCCGCGCTGGAAATGCTGGTGCATGTACGCAGCGACACGATCCTTAGCCAGTACGGCCTGTTCAGTATCGACATTCCCGATAAAGAGATTGAATATCTGGATAAACAGTGGCTGCCGCCGGACTGGCAGGAAAACCCGGCTCCGCTTTCAACGATGGATCTGGGAACCGCCTGGCTGGAAGCCAACAGCGCCGTCGCGCTGGTAGTTCCTTCCTGCGTCATTCCTCTGGAAAACAATGCCATCCTCAATCCACAGCACGCTGGATTCAGCAAGTTACTCAAATCAGTAAAAGAGCTTCCTTTTTCGTTTGATGCGCGTCTGGCTTCATCCTGATCGCTGGCGGGAACCTGATTTACTGGATAACATACTTATCTGATCCGGCCACCAGCAGGCAAATCGCAGACATAAAAAAACCGGGTTCAGTGACCCGGTTTTTGTGAGTTAATGACAGAGATTAGTGGGCGGTTTCCGGTCTGTGCTTCTGGGCACTCTGGAAGTCATACTCCAGCACATCTTTTTCCTGATTCAGCGTCACGGTTACCTGACCACCGTCAACCAGCGAGCCGAACAGCAGTTCGTTGGCCAGCGGTTTTTTCAGATTGTCCTGGATAACACGCGCCATCGGGCGAGCCCCCATTGCACGGTCATAGCCTTTCTCGGCCAGCCAGTTGCGGGCTTCCTGACTGACTTCCAGTGACACGCCTTTCTGATCCAGCTGCACCTGGAGTTCGACGATAAATTTGTCGACCACCTGATGGATCACCTCGGTAGACAAGTGATCGAACCAGATAATGTTGTCCAGACGGTTGCGGAATTCCGGCGTAAAGATCTTTTTGATCTCTTCCATCGCATCGGTGCTGTTATCCTGGTGGATAAGACCAATGGATTTACGCTCGGTTTCACGCACCCCGGCGTTGGTGGTCATTACCAGCACCACGTTGCGGAAATCTGCTTTGCGCCCGTTGTTATCGGTCAGCGTACCGTTATCCATCACCTGCAACAGCAGGTTAAAGACATCCGGGTGCGCTTTTTCGATTTCATCGAGCAACAGCACCGCGTGCGGATGTTTGATCACCGCATCGGTCAGCAGACCGCCCTGATCGAAGCCGACATATCCCGGAGGCGCACCAATCAAACGGCTGACGGTGTGACGCTCCATATACTCGGACATATCGAAGCGCAGCAACTCAATACCCAGCGCTTTCGACAACTGTACGGTCACCTCGGTTTTACCCACACCGGTTGGACCAGCAAACAGGAAGGAGCCGACCGGTTTATGGTCCTGACCCAGCCCTGCGCGGCTCATTTTAATGGCTTCGGTTAATGCCTCAATGGCTTTATCCTGGCCAAACACCAGCATTTTCAGGCGATCGCCGAGATTTTTCAGCGTGTCGCGGTCACTCTGAGAAACGCTTTTCTCAGGAATACGCGCGATGCGCGCAACAACCGATTCGATATCCGCCACGTTGATGGTTTTCTTACGCTTGCTCACCGGCATCAGACGCGCACGCGCGCCCGCTTCATCGATCACATCAATCGCTTTATCCGGCAAATGACGGTCGTTGATGTATTTCACCGCCAGTTCCACCGCTGCACGCACCGCTTTCGCCGTGTAACGTACATCGTGATGCGCTTCATACTTCGGCTTCAGACCGTTGATAATCTGCACCGTTTCCTCAACGGACGGTTCAGTAATATCAATTTTCTGGAAGCGGCGCGCCAGGGCGCGATCTTTTTCGAAAATGTTGCTGAATTCCTGATAGGTAGTCGATCCCATCACACGGATTTTACCGCTGGAAAGCAGCGGCTTAATCAGGTTAGCAGCATCGACCTGCCCGCCGGACGCAGCGCCTGCACCGATGATGGTGTGGATCTCATCGATAAACAGAATGCTGTTGTTGTCCTGCTCAAGCTGTTTCAGCAGCGCTTTGAAACGTTTTTCAAAATCACCGCGGTATTTGGTACCCGCCAGCAGCGAACCGATATCCAGCGAATAGATAGTGCAGTCGGCCATAATTTCCGGCACGTCACCCTGCACAATCCGCCAGGCAAGGCCTTCGGCAATCGCCGTTTTACCGACCCCGGACTCCCCAACCAGCAGAGGGTTGTTTTTACGGCGGCGACACAGCACCTGCACCGCGCGCTCAAGCTCTTTGCTGCGGCCAATCAGCGGGTCGATGCCACCAACACGAGCAAGCTGATTAAGGTTGGTGGTGAAGTTTTCCATACGTTCCTCCCCGCCTGCTTGCTCTTCGCTGTTCACCTGGCTGCTACTGCTGCTACCTGCATCCGATGACGGTCCCGGTTCGTCTTTACGCGTACCGTGAGAAATAAAGTTCACCACGTCGAGGCGGCTCACTTCATGTTTGCGCAACAGATAAGCCGCTTGCGACTCCTGCTCGCTAAAAATGGCAACCAGCACATTCGCCCCGGAGACTTCACTACGACCAGAGGACTGAACATGAAACACCGCGCGCTGCAAAACACGCTGGAAGCTGAGCGTCGGCTGCGTGTCGCGCTCCTCTTCGCTCATAGGTAGAACGGGTGTGGTTTGTTCGATGAAGGCTTCGAGTTCCTGCCGCAGCGCCACCAGGTCCACGGAACACGCTTCAAGCGCTTCGCGGGCCGAGGGGTTACTGAGCAATGCCAGTAACAAGTGCTCGACGGTCATAAACTCATGTCGGTGCTCGCGCGCTCTGGCGAAAGCCATATTTAAACTGAGTTCCAGTTCTTGATTGAGCATAGGGCACCTCCCCCAAGTTTCATGCCTGCATTCAGGCTCTTTCCAGCGTACACAGCAACGGATGCTCGTTCTCCCTCGCATACTTGTTCACCATCGAGACCTTAGTCTCTGCAACTTCGGCGGTGAAAACACCGCAGATAGCCTTGCCGTGATAGTGAACTGTAAGCATCAGTTGCGTTGCACGTTCTACATCATAAGAAAAGAACTTTTGTAGCACGTCAATAACAAATTCCATCGGCGTGTAATCATCATTCATTAACATGACTTTATACATGGATGGCGGTTTTAGCGCATCGCGCAATTTTTCTTCCGCCAATTGGTCGAAATCGAGCCAGCTATTACTCTTACCCATCGTTAGCGCTTCATCTTAGGTTACAGGTTCCGGCGGTCTTTAATCGGCCGATTACATGAGTCTAGATGTATTTTTAATCTACATCAGATGTCAGATAACAATCATCTATCGTTGCCATCCGCGACGGCTGTCACATTCTGTTGTCATAGCGTTAACTGCTTCAAAATTTTGATGCGCCGCCTCCCAGAACCCCTGCCAAACGCTTGACGCATTATACGATTTATCTAAATTGTACAGTCGAGAGTTGGTGAGGTTTTGAACAGCCCACTCGCTCTGCCACCGGTTCATTCCATCTTACTTAAATAAGATTTACGAAGGATGTCGAAGCATGGAAACGGGTACTGTTAAGTGGTTCAACAATGCCAAAGGGTTTGGTTTTATTTGCCCTGAAGGCGGCGGCGAAGATATCTTCGCGCATTACTCCACCATTCAGATGGATGGTTACAGAACGTTAAAAGCCGGACAGACAGTCCGGTTTGATGTACACCAGGGCCCTAAAGGCAATCACGCCAGCGTTATCGTGCCCGTCGAAGTGGAAGCCATGGCCTGACGCCAGCAACCTCATTGTGTACATGCCGCAGTTAAAATGCCAGCCCAATCGGCTGGCATTTTTATTACTCGCGAGCCAACGCATCCACCGGGTCCAGGCGCGCCGCATTGCGTGCCGGCAACCAGCCAAACAGCACCCCGGTAAACGTTGAACACAAAAAGGCAGTAATCAACGCAACCGGTGAAAAACCAATTTCCCAGCCTGGTAAAAAGAGCTGCAACGTAAACGCGATCAACATCGAAAGCGTTACGCCGAGCGCACCACCGACCAGGCAAACAAACACCGCCTCAATCAGAAACTGCGACAACACATCGCCCGCTCTGGCACCCACCGCCATCCTGATGCCGATCTCGCGGGTTCGCTCGGTCACAGAGACCAGCATGATATTCATCACACCGATGCCACCAACCAGCAGGGAAATCACCGCCACCAGCGTCAGGAACAATTGAAGAGTACGTGTGGTCTTTTCCGCAGTTTTCAATACCCCGTCCATATTCCAGACGAAGAAATCTTTTTTTCCGTGCCGCAAATTCAGCAATCGGGTGAGCTGCTGTTCAGCCTGCTCACTGCTGTAGCCATCTTTCACCCGAACGGTAATAGAGTTTAGCCACGACTGGCCCATAATACGCCCGGAGATGGTCGTGTAGGGCAGCCAGACGCGCAGGATTTTGCTGCTACCGAACATGGATTGCTTCTCTTCCGCCACGCCAATCACCGTTGCCGGCATATTGCCGACCAGGATAACCTCACCCACCACGCTGACTTTATTGGGAAAGAGCTGGCGGCGGGTATTGCTGTCGAGCACCACCACCTGCGCCCGTCCCTTCTCCTGCTCGGCATTGAACGACGCGCCTTCGCTGAAGGTCATGCCATAAACATTAAAGTACTGCCCGCTCACACCATTCGCGCTGGCCGCGACATCAATATTGTCATTGCGCAGACGCAGGTTTTGCGAAACCGACGGTGTCGCCGATCGCACCCACGGCTGTTTCTGGATCGCCAGCAGATCGTCATATTTCAGCGCCTGCTGGTATTGCGGCTCGTCATCGCCAAAATCCTTACCGGGATAGACATCAATGGTGTTGGTGCCGATCGAACGGATATCCGCCAGCACGAGCTGCTTCGCCGCATCGCCCACTACCACAATCGAGACCACGGAGGCGATACCGATAATAATGCCGAGCATGGTCAACAGCGTGCGCATCTTATTCGCCGCCATTGCGCGCCAGGCCATAGTCAGCGCTTCATGAAAACGGCTGATAAACTGCCGCCAGCCACCCACCTGCACAGACACGGCATCGCGGTTACCCGCCGTTACCGCTCGTTCACGGGCCGGAGGATTACTGATAAGTTCGCCATCGCGAATTTCAATCACTCGCTCAGCCTGTGCCGCCACTTGCGGATCGTGGGTGACGATAATCACCGTATGCCCACGATCGCGCAGCTGGTGAAGGATCGCCATCACCTCTTCGCCTGAGTGGCTATCCAGCGCACCGGTGGGTTCATCGGCCAGAATGACCTGCCCTCCGTTCATCAACGCCCGGGCGATGCTGACGCGCTGCTGCTGGCCGCCAGAAAGCTGAGAAGGCTGATAATCCGTCCGCTCGCCCAGGCCGAGGCGCGTCAGTAACTCTCTGGCGCGTATCAGCCGCGCTTTACGATCGCTTCCGGCGTATACCGCAGGCACTTCAACGTTCTGCGCGGCCGTCAGATGCGAAAGCAGATGATAACGCTGGAAGATAAAACCAAAATGTTCACGCCGCAGTTGCGCCAGCGCATCGCCGCCAAGCGTGGAGACATCCGTTCCGGCAACGCGATATGTACCGCTGGAGGGTTTATCCAGACAGCCGAGTATGTTCATCAGCGTCGATTTACCGGAACCCGAAGCCCCGACAATCGCCACCATTTCACCGGCATTGATACTGAGAGTAATGCCCTTCAGCACCTCCACCTGCTCGTCACCAGAAGGATAACTGCGGCGAATATCCTTCAGCTCCAGCAGTACCGTCATTGAGCGGCCCCGCGATTCAGCTCGCCGATCACCACTTCTTCACCAGCATCCAGCCCTTTCACCACCACTACATCGGTATCATTACGTGCACCCAGCATCACTTCGCGCTCGCGGGTTTCACCGTTGCGCAGCACTTTCACTTTATAGCGATTATCACCAACCGGATCGCCCAGCGCCGCCAGTGGAATGGTCAGCACATTTTTCAGGCCGTTCAGTTGAATATGCACCTGCGCGGTCATATCCAGGCGCAATATGCCCTGCGGGTTCGGCACTTCAAAACGGGCGTAATAGAAAATAGCGTCATTGACCTTCTCCGGCGTCGGCAGAATATCTTTCAATACCCCTTCATAGCGGGTGCCGGGATCGCCCAGCACGGTGAACCACGCTTTTTGTCCGGGTTTCAGATGGATAACATCCGCCTCTGAAACCTGCGCTTTAACCAGCATGGTGCTCATGTCGGCCAGCGTCAGGATGTTCGGCGCCTGTTGCACCGCAATCACCGTTTGCCCTTGCAAGGTGGTAATTTGCGTCACCTCACCGGCCATCGGCGCCAGAATGCGTGTGTAATCGAGATTGGTTTTCGCGGTATCCAGCGTCGCCTGGTTGCGCTTTATCTGTGCATCAATAGTGCCGATCTGCGCCTCTTTGACTGCCACATCGGTGGCCGAGGTATCCAGATCCTGGCGGGAGATAAGATTGCGTTTCACCAGTTGTTGCTGACGCGCCAGTGTCACCTGCGCCAGCTTCAGTTCCGCCTGCGCCTGACGGCGTTGCGCACGCAGTTCCATCAGCGTGGCATCCACTTCTTTGATCTGGTTTTCTGCCTGGTCAGGATCGATAACCCCGAGCAACTGATCCTTTTTGACTTTATCGCCAATATTGACCAACAGCGTTTTTAACTGGCCATTCACCTGTGCGCCAACGTCAACTTTACGTAATGCATCAAGCTTGCCCGTCGCCAGTACGCTCTGTTGCAATTCGCCAGGGCGGACAATCAGCGTCTGATACTGCACCACCGGCGCGTTTAATTTTCCCCACAGCCAAAAGACGGCCAGTAAAATGACGACCGCCAGTACGATAAATACCGTCCTGCGTTTTCCCTTAAGTTTCATAAAAATCCCGGATAATCTGACACGCGGCCTGTAGATAACATTCTTAACCAAACAAAATATCAACGAAACAGAAAATTCTTAATCTCTCCGTTATTCATTTAGATGTTGTTGAAGCGCCGACTGATGGAATGGCGATCTCTGTGAGATACCCGGATTTCAATATGTCCACCATCGCCGACACGACACATACCGATATGCCACTGCCGAAAACGGCATGGCAACTCTTTTATTCTCTTGCTTCGGGCGAACTGATGCCAGGACTGGCATGGCATCATCCTGCCTATCGCCGCAAATTTCTGCTACGTTCGCTGGCCACGCCGTTCAGCACCGCCCATTTTCTCACACGCCTGATACGTCAGCCCATGCTGGCCAAAATGTTACAGGTGCAGCCAGGTTTACCTTGCCGCCTGCATCGCCCATGGTTGTCGATGAATATCAACCGTGCACAAACGTGCGACGCGCTGTGCTGGCATTACAACACGATCGCGGCCCTGCTGCCCGCCAGGCTGGTTAATGGCTATCTTAACAAGTCGGGAATCACCGTTGCACTGTTGAACGGTAAAGATGAGCAGCATTATTCGTTGCGTCTGTGTTCGGAAGCCATGCTGGACAAGGAAGGTGAAGCAACGCTGGTATTCTGCGATGCACAGAATACCGTACTGGCCGGGCTGACATTTACCCTGTGTCAGTTTACCGGCAAAAACACGCTGTATATTGGCGGGTTACAGGGAGCCAAAGCCCACGTGCCGCATGAACTTATTCAGGCTGCGACCAAATCCTGCCACGGTCTCTTTCCAAAACGTCTGTTGGTAGAGGCCGCGATGACGCTGAGCCAGTTCCTGAACGTGCAGCAGATCCGCGCTGTCAGCAACGAAACCCATATCTATCGCAATATTCGTTACCGTCGAAAAAAGCAGGGGCAACTGCACGCAGATTACAATAGTTTTTGGCAATCGTTGGGCGCCGTAGCTGACGCGTCCGGCGATTATATCCTGCCACTGGCAATGCCGCGTAAACCGATGGAGGCGATCGCCAGTAAAAAACGCGCAGAGTATCGACGCCGTTACGAATTACTCGATAGTCTGCATAGCCAGACTGCCAGACTCTGCCGGAACTAATCCGCGCGCCCGCGCGCCAGCCACAGCACGCGGGAAAACATCTTGCGCAACAGGGGCGGTACAGCATCTATCCCGCGGCGCCCCGCTTCCATCGCCACTTCTATCGCCAGATCCGGCTTCGATGAGCGATGAATCGCTTTGATGATCACCCGACGCATATTCATCTGCACATTTTCCGGCAGTTGCGCCACCCGATGATAGATATCAGCAAAACCTTCCCGGTACATAAAATGTTCCATATCACGCGCCGGCAACTCGGTCAGATGCTCCCGTATCTGAACCTGATCATTATCCAGCAGGCTGCGCACCGTGGCGGCGTACTTTTTCCCCGCTTCATCGCCGTCCACCAGCACATGCCATTGAATCCCCATACGGCGGGCAAACTTAACCAGCGGTTTTAATCCGGACTGGGCGAATTCAATGACTTTCACCCCTTCGGCATCGAAATGGTGGCCGCACTGGCGCGCCAGTTCGTTAATCACCCAGGTTTCTGTCTCCCCTTCCACCAGCAGCCAACAGCGGGCAAACAGCGAAGAGGCGCGGTTGAAGCGGATATGGAAAGCGATACGCCGCGCATCCTCGGAATTTAAGCCGCCGGGCCCAAGACGCCAGGCCGCAACGCGCGACGATTCGCGCACCAGCCGACAGACCTGCTCAACCGGCGTCATCGACAACAGCTCACCAGAATTGGTCGTCGTCACCTGCTGCAATGGCAACAAATTCAGCAGTTGCCAGGCGACCGACAACATAATCGGGTGCAGCCGTGTTTCAGGATCTTCCACCAGCAGCAATGGCCGCGCGTCGCGGTCGAGGCGCACCGTTCCTTTCGCCTGCAATAAGGTGGCAAAAAAACTCAGCAGGATCACCCGGTACATACGGCCGCCGGGTTTGTCGATCATGCGGTTGATAATATCCAGATAGCGCCAGCTACGCTGTTCATCATGAGAGCGACGCCGCATCAGACGCTGGTGCGAAGCCCCACTGCCCTGTTCAGCGAAGTAGTGTTCCAGCAGTTGCACCATTGCGGAGAGACCGTGGCGGATCTGCCCGTCCGTCAAATTTTGTGGTCGGGAAACCAGCTCGTGGGAGAGGAAATCAAGCTGCCGGGCGGTAGTTTCCATTTCGGGTGTATCAGGCATCGTACCGCTGCGGATACGCCGTAAAAATCGCGCATCGCGCAGACGCAACACCGGCATCAAACGCACCAGATGACGGGCGCACTCGTCGATATCGGGAAGATCGAGCAACTCCCCCTGTTCATTCAGAAAACCACGCAATGTCAGCACACTGCCATCATCAGACAGTTCGCCTTCATGGCGATAAAACAAGCGATGGTATCCGTCGTGACTGGGCACCCAGCATTCAGCAAGAGGACGATAGCGTCGCACGCGGTAGCGTCCCGGCTCAGATTCACGGAAAGTCAGAATAATGTGCAGATGGTGCTCACGCCCCTGGATATCTCCCGGCGGGAACCAAAAATCTTCCCGAACAAAATGGTAGAGATCGGTTTCCGGTGACAGTAATAACGTTAACGCATCAAGCAAGCTGGATTTACCCCAGGCGTTCTCACCAATCAGCACGTTATTCTGCTCAAGCTGCAACGATAAACGATTGATGCCGCGGAATCCGACAATGTCTACACGCTCCAGAATCATTCTTCCCTCCGGCTGTTTTCGTCTTTCTCGTCTATGCTTTCTGAGAAGTATAGCGGGGCGGAAAGCGCCAGGTCATGCGCTAAGTACAAAATTTTATTGAAAAATATGTAGCAAAGCGCAAATGCGGTTGAGGGAAGTACAACGCAAACAAATAAAAAGAACAAGAACCCAATCATAAAACAAATATCAAAACTCAATACCAAAATAACCCTATAGAACATATATTATATTTCAATTTATTTTAATTTATCAGTTGTTTTAACTACCACCAGGATTAGAATAACCGCGCATTTATTGGTGCTTTACCTATGGCAAGGGCGTTTGCCCGGTTCTGTTCTTATCGAGGTGGCTATGTTCAGAAAATTAGCAGCAGAGTGCTTTGGCACATTTTGGCTGGTGTTTGGCGGCTGCGGCAGCGCAGTGCTGGCCGCAACGTTTCCGCAAACCGGTATTGGTTTCGCCGGGGTTGCGTTGGCGTTTGGTTTAACGGTGCTGACCATGGCTTTTGCCGTTGGTCATATTTCAGGCGGGCATTTTAATCCTGCAGTGACAATAGGCCTGTGGGCAGGCGGTCGTTTTCCGGCGAAAGACGTGATTGGTTATATTGTCGCGCAGGTCGTTGGCGGCATTGTGGCAGCGGCGGCACTCTATTTTATCGCCAGCGGCAAAGCGGGCTTCGATGCAACAGCCAGTGGTTTTGCCTCGAACGGTTATGGCGAACATTCGCCGGGGGGATACTCCATTTACTCCGCGATGCTGATTGAAATCGTGCTGACCTGCGGCTTTCTGCTGGTAATCCATGGCGCCACGGATAAACACGCGCCGGCGGGCTTTGCCCCTATTGCCATTGGTCTGGCGCTGACGCTTATCCATTTAATCAGTATTCCGGTGACCAATACTTCCGTTAACCCGGCGCGCAGTACCGCCGTCGCAATATTCCAGGACGGCTGGGCATTGCAGCAATTATGGTTCTTCTGGGTAATGCCGATTATCGGCGGCATTCTGGGTGGGGTGATTTACCGCACATTGCTGGAAAAACGCGATTAATAAAATCAGGCCCGGCAAGCACGCCGGGCTTTTTTTTACATTATTACTGCGTCTTTTCGTGGCTTTACTCAGTTCCCACCTTTCGGTAGTGTGTCCGGCGCTTACTCATTTTTGCAAGGATTCGGGCTGTTCATGCTTTCAGGATTGCTAATTATTCTTCTGCCGCTGATCGTCGGCTACCTTATTCCCCTGCGTCATACTGCGGCTCTTAAACTGATCAATAAATTACTGAGCTGGATTGTTTACCTGATCCTGTTTTTTATGGGGATCAGCCTCGCGTTCCTCGATAATCTCAGCGCCAATCTGCTGTCGATATTTCACTATTCCGCGGTGAGCATCGTGGTGATCCTGCTGTGCAATGCCGTTGCACTGTTATGGCTGGAGCGTTCTCTTCCCTGGCAGCACCAGCATCAGCAGGAAAAATTGCCTTCGCGTCTTGCCATGGCGCTGGAATCCCTGCGTCTGTGCGGTGTGGTGGTTGCCGGTTTTGCCATTGGCCTCAGCGGGCTGGCGTTTTTACAGCATGCCGCGGAAGCCAGCGAATATACGCTGATCTTCCTGCTGTTGCTGGTCGGCATCCAGCTACGCAACAGCGGTATGACGCTGAAGCAGATTGTCCTCAACCGCCGCGGAATGATCATCGCCGTAGTGGTGGCGCTCAGTTCGTTGGTTGGCGGCGCCATCAACGCATTACTGCTTGGCCTGCCGCTCCAGGCAGGTCTGGCGATGGCCTCCGGTTTTGGCTGGTATTCGCTGTCCGGCATTTTGCTGACCGAATCTTTTGGCCCGGTCATTGGCAGTGCAGCCTTCTTTAATGATCTGGCGCGCGAATTGATCGCCATCATGTTGATCCCCGGCTTAGTACGCCGCAGCCGATCCACGGCGCTCGGTCTGTGCGGTGCAACGTCAATGGATTTTACCCTGCCAGTGCTCCAGCGCAGCGGCGGTCTGGAGCTGGTACCTGCAGCCATTGTTCACGGCTTTATCCTCAGCCTGCTGGTGCCATTGCTCATGGCCTTCTTCTCTGCCTGATACCTCTTTGGCGGTAACTTTTTGCCGCCAAAATTGCGCTAAATCAATCTCCCTGTAAGTTGCACTGAAAAGCGCTTTTAAGGCTTCTCTCACCAGCATAATCTTAAACATGTATTTTAAATATAACTTTAACAGTGAAGGTGTGACCATGTTTTGTGTGCAATGTGAACAAACCATTCGAACCCCGGCGGGTAATGGCTGTGCGTATGCGCAGGGGATGTGCGGTAAAACCGCCGAAACGTCCGACCTCCAGGATTTGCTGATTGCCGCGTTACAAGGGCTCTCTGCCTGGGCCTGCAAAGCCCGTGACTACGATCTCATCGATCATGAAATCGACAGCTTCGCGCCGCGCGCCTTCTTCTCGACGCTGACCAATGTCAACTTCGACTCCGTACGCATTGTCGGTTACGCCCGTGAAGCGATAGCCAAACGTGAAGCGCTGAAAGCGCTCTGCCTTTCTATCGACCCGAACGCCAGCGTTGATAACCCGATGGCCGAACTGCAACTGGTCAGCGACGATCTGGGCGAATTACAGCGCCAGGCAGCAGAATTCACGCCGAACAAAGACAAAGCCACGATTGGCGAAAATATCCTTGGCCTGCGTCTGCTCTGCCTGTACGGTCTGAAAGGCGCAGCCGCTTATATGGAGCATGCGCACGTACTCGGCCAGTACGACAACGCTATTTATGCCCGCTACCATAAAATTATGGCCTGGCTGGGTACCTGGCCTGCGGACATGAACGCTCTGCTTGAATGTTCAATGGAAATTGGCCAGATGAACTTCAGCGTCATGAGCATCCTCGATGCCGGTGAAACCAGCACTTACGGCCATCCAACGCCGACCCAGGTGAACGTTAAAGCCGTCGCCGGGAAATGCATTTTGATCTCTGGTCACGACCTGAAAGATCTCTACAACCTGCTGCAACAAACCGAAGGCACCGGCGTTAACGTCTATACCCACGGTGAAATGTTACCGGCACACGGTTATCCTGAACTGCGTAAATTTAAACATCTGGTCGGCAACTACGGTAGTGGCTGGCAGAACCAGCAGGTGGAATTCGCCCGCTTCCCCGGCCCAATCGTAATGACCTCCAACTGCATCATTGATCCGACCGTCGGTTCTTATGACGACCGTATCTGGACCCGCAGCATTGTTGGCTGGCCGGGCGTGAACCACCTCGAAGGCGACGATTTCGCTCCGGTGATCCGCCAGGCACAGCAGATGTCCGGTTTCCCGTTCAGCGAAATCGAACACCTGATCACTGTCGGGTTTGGTCGCCAGACCCTGCTTGGTGCGGTGGATTCGCTGATAGACCTGGTGAGCCGCGAAAAACTGCGCCACGTCTTCCTCGTCGGCGGCTGCGACGGCGCACGCGGCGAACGTAATTACTTCACCGATTTCGCCACCCAGGTACCGGATGACTGCCTGATCCTGACGCTGGCCTGCGGGAAATATCGCTTCAACAAACTCGACTTCGGCAATATCGAAGGATTGCCGCGTCTGATCGATGCCGGTCAGTGTAATGACGCCTACTCGGCGATTATTCTGGCGGTAACGCTGGCGGAAAAACTGGGCTGCGGCGTGAACGATCTCCCGCTGTCACTGGTACTCTCCTGGTTTGAACAGAAAGCGATCGTCATCCTGCTGACTCTGCTGTCGCTGGGCGTCACCAATATCGTTACCGGCCCGACCGCGCCGGGCTTCCTGACGCCGGATCTGCTGGCCGTGCTGAATGAGAAATTTGGCCTGCGCCAGGTCACGACCGTTGAACAGGATATGCAGCAGTTGCTGAGCGCATAAGGAGATAACGATGACCATGCCAACCCCTCAATGCCCGTGGCGCATGCAGGTTCACCATATCCATCAGGAAACGCCGGATGTCTGGACGCTGTCGCTGTTATGCCACGATTACTATCCGTATCGCGCCGGGCAATACGCGCTGGTAAGCATTCGCAACAGCGCCGACACGCTGCGTGCTTACACCCTTTCATCCACGCCGGGCGTGAGCGAATACATTACGCTGACCGTTCGCCGTATTGATGATGGCGCAGGTTCCCGGTGGCTGACCCAGGAAGTAAAACGCGGCGATTATCTGTGGCTTTCCGATGCGCAGGGGGAATTTACCTGTGATAACGAACCGAACGATAAGCTGTTGCTGCTGGCGGCAGGGTGCGGCGTGACACCGATTATGTCGATGCGCCGCTGTCTGGCGAAGTATCGCCCGCAGGCCGATGTGCAGGTGATCTTCAATGTGCGTTCGCCGCAGGATGTGATTTTCGCTGATGAGTGGCGCGAATATCCTGTCACGCTGGTGGCGGAAAATGACGCCAGCGCAGGTTTTGCTTCTGGCCGTCTGAGCCGCGAACTGCTCAGCCAGGTGCCGGATCTGGCCGCGCGCACGGTGATGACCTGCGGCCCGGCGCCGTACATGGATTGGGTTGAGAACGAAGTGAAAGCGCTGGGCGTAACGCGTTTCTTTAAAGAGAAATTCTTTACCCCTGTCGCGCAGGCTGCCACCAGTGGGTTGAAGTTCAGCAAACTCTCGCCGATGAAAACCTTCTACGCGCCTGTGGGCAGCACGCTGCTGGAAGCGCTGGAGAGCAATAAGATGCCAGTGAATGCCGCCTGCCGCGCCGGTGTGTGCGGCTGCTGTAAAACGCAGGTGGTTTCCGGTGAGTATACCGTCAGCAGCACCATGACGCTGACGGAGCAAGAGATTGCCGCCGGATATGTGCTGGCCTGCTCCTGCCATCCCCGGGGGGATTTGGTGCTGGCGTAACGCTTTCTGCACAAAATAAAACGCCCTTCATCTGGAGGGCGTTTTTTGGATCTCATTGACCGGGTATCGTTCCGGTACGCTGTTAACTCTGCACTACTTCCACGCTGGTGCCACGGAATAGCGGCCCGCACCAATAAAAGCAATCACCAGCGCAGCAATAAAGAAGTAAACAATACTTTCAATCGCCCACGCGCCAGTTGCATCCAGAGCACCCGTTTTACCAATGCCGACCAGTAACCACGCCACCACCATCGTAAATGCCAGCACCAGCGCGGCGGGGCGAGTCAGAACGCCCAGAATGATCAGAATCGGGCACAGCACTTCGCCAATCAGCACGCCGTAAGCAATAAAACCCGGTAACCCTTTTGCCACCAGCATGCCCGCAATACCATCAATACCGCCGATTAATTTGTGCAGCCCGTGAAACAACATCAATCCGCCAACCAACAAACGCAGCAACAGTCGGCCAAGATCTTCATGCGAAAACATATTATTAACTGTATTTAACAATGATTTAACCATTTGAAATGATTCCTGTTTTCATCGACCTTTTTCAGAGTATTACGGAGTGTAACTGAAATAAACCCCTGTTTTAAAAAAGGGCATCGTTAATCTCATTCCAGGCAGAATCATTGTCTAAGCTTGTAATCAAGATCACAAAAGGAGCTTTCCATGAAACAGACAGTGGCTGCTTATATTGCTAAAACCCTTGAACAAGCGGGCGTTAAACGGATTTGGGGGGTAACCGGTGATTCTCTTAACGGGCTGAGCGACAGCCTGAATCGCATGGGTACCATTCACTGGATGCCAACGCGTCATGAAGAAGTCGCCGCCTTCGCCGCCGGGGCGGAAGCGCAACTGACCGGCGAGCTGGCGGTTTGTGCCGGTTCCTGCGGGCCGGGAAATTTACATCTGATCAACGGTCTTTTCGATTGCCACCGCAACCATGTTCCGGTGCTGGCCATTGCGGCCCACATTCCCTCCAGCGAAATCGGTAGCGGCTACTTCCAGGAAACCCATCCTCAGGAGCTGTTTCGCGAATGCAGCCACTATTGCGAACTGGTTTCCAATCCGGAACAGATCCCGCAAGTGCTGGCGATCGCCATGCGCAAAGCCGTGCTTAATAAAGGCGTGTCCGTCGTGGTACTGCCTGGCGACGTGGCGCTGAAACCCGCGCCGGAAAGCGCCAGCAGCCACTGGTACAGTGCGCCGCAACCGGTGGTCACACCGACACAAGAAGAGTTACAAAAACTGGCGCAGTTGCTGCGCTACTCCAGCAATATCGCCCTGATGTGTGGCAGCGGCTGCGCCGGTGCGCACAAAGAGCTGTTGGCTTTCGCCGGGAAACTGAATGCGCCCATTGTCCACGCGATGCGCGGTAAAGAACATGTGGAGTACGACAACCCATACGATGTCGGCATGACCGGGCTGATTGGTTTCTCTTCCGGGTTCCACACCATGATGAATGCCGATACCTTAGTGCTGCTCGGCACGCAATTCCCCTATCGCGCCTTCTACCCCACTGATGCCAAAATCATCCAGATCGATATCAATCCGGCCAGCATTGGCGCGCACAGCAAAGTGGATATGGCGCTGGTGGGCGATATCAAAGCCACCCTTGCCGCGTTGCTGCCGTTGCTGGAAGAAAAAACCGATCGCCGCTTCCTTGATAAAGCGCTGGCGGATTACCGCGAAGCCCGCAAAGGGCTGGATGACTTAGCGAAGCCGAGCGAGAAATCGATTCACCCGCAATATCTGGCGCAACAAATCAGCCATTTTGCCGCGGATGACGCGATTTTCACCTGTGATGTCGGTACGCCAACGGTGTGGGCGGCGCGATATCTGAAAATGAACGGCAAGCGCCGCCTGCTTGGTTCCTTTAACCATGGTTCGATGGCCAACGCCATGCCGCAGGCGCTCGGTGCAAAAGCAACCCACCCGGAAAGACAAGTCGTGGCGCTCTGCGGCGATGGCGGTTTCAGCATGCTGATGGGTGATTTTCTCTCTGTTGTGCAGATGAAGCTGCCGCTGAAAATTATCGTCTTTAATAACAGCGTGCTCGGCTTTGTGGCGATGGAGATGAAAGCGGGCGGCTATTTAACAGATGGTACGGAGTTGCAGGACACCAACTTTGCCCGCATCGCCGAGGCCTGTGGCATTACCGGGATCCGCGTGGAGAAATCCGCCGATGTTGACGAAGCGCTCCAGCGCGCTTTCTCGATCGATGGCCCGGTGCTGGTGGATGTCACGGTCGCCAAAGAGGAACTGGCGATCCCGCCGCAAATCAAACTGGAGCAGGCCAAAGGTTTCAGCCTCTATATGATGCGCGCCATTATCAGCGGACGCGGCGATGAAGTCATCGAACTGGCGAAAACCAACTGGCTCAGGTAAAACAGAAGCTTAACCTGAGCCAGAGAAAGGAAATGCCGTGATTGATTTACGTAGTGATACCGTAACCCGCCCGGGGCGCGCCATGCTCGAAGAGATGATGGCCGCCCCGGTCGGGGACGATGTTTACGGTGATGATCCCACCGTTAACGAACTGCAGCGTTACGCGGCGGAACTCAGCGGTAAAGAAGCCGCACTGTTTCTGCCGACCGGTACGCAAGCCAACCTGGTGGCGCTGTTAAGCCATTGCGAGCGCGGCGAAGAGTATATTGTCGGCCAGGGAGCGCATAACTATCTCTACGAAGCGGGCGGAGCCGCAGTGCTCGGCAGCATTCAGCCGCAGCCCATTGATGCCGCCGCCGACGGGACGCTGCCGCTGGACAAAGTCGCGGCAAAAATCAAAGCCGATGACATCCACTTCGCACGCACCAAACTGCTCAGTCTGGAAAACACCCACAACGGCAAAGTGCTGCCGCGCGACTACCTGAAACAGGCGTGGGAATTTACCCGCGAGCGCGGGCTGTCACTGCACGTTGATGGCGCACGCATCTTTAACGCCATCGTGGAATACGGCTGCGACCTTAGCGCGATCGCGCAATATTGCGACTCCTTCACCATCTGCCTGTCGAAGGGCCTCGGCACGCCGGTCGGTTCATTACTGGTGGGCGACAAAGCTTATATCACCCGCACCAACCGCTGGCGCAAAATGACCGGCGGCGGCATGCGCCAGGCCGGGATCCTTGCCGCAGCGGGCCTGTATGCGCTGAAGCACAACGTCGCGCGGCTGAAAGAGGATCACGAGAACGCCGCCTGGCTGGCTGCTCAGCTACAGGAGATTGGCGCCGATGTGATGCGCCACGACACCAACATGTTGTTCGTTCGTGTTGGCGAACCGGCCGCAGCGTTGGGGGCGTTTATGCGCGAACGCGATGTGTTAATCAACGCTTCGCCGGTGGTGCGACTGGTCACCCATCTCGACGTCAATCGCCAGCAGCTCACCGAGGTGGTTCGCCACTGGCAGGCTTTTTTACAGCGCTAAGGAGCAGATGTGGCGCAGCGGATCCTGGTGCTTGGCGCCAGCGGTTATATCGGGCAGCGGCTGGTGGCCGCGCTCAGTCAGCAAGGCCACCAGGTCAAAGCGGCGGCGCGCCAGTTAACGCGCCTGCAAAAGCAGCGGTTGCCCGGCGTGACCTGCCACACTATCGATCTCTATTGGCCACAGGATCTTCCGGCGCTGCTGGCCGATATTGATACGCTCTACTATCTGGTGCATAGCATGGGCGAAAGCAGCGATTTTGTGGCGCATGAACGGCAAATCGCCCTGAATGTGCGCGATGCGCTGCGGGAAACGCCGGTCAAACAGGTTATTTTCCTCAGTTCGTTGCAGGCAAAAGGAGCAACGGATTCTGACCATCTACTGGCGCGGCAATATACCGGCGATCTGCTGCGGGCAGCCGGTGTGCCGGTTACCGAATTGCGCGCCGGAATTATTGTCGGCGCGGGTTCGGCGGCCTTTGAAGTGATGCGCGATATGGTATTTAATCTGCCGTTGCTGACGCCGCCGCGCTGGGTGCGTTCTCGTACCACGCCGATTGCACTGGAAAACCTGCTGTATTACCTGCTGGAGTTGTTGCATCATCCGGCGGCGGAACACCGCGTGTTTGAGGCTGCCGGGCCGGAAGTGCTGAGCTATCAGCAACAGTTCGAGCACTTTATGCGCGTCAGCGGCGTACACCGCCCGCTGATCCCCATTCCGCTGCCAACGCGGCTGATCTCCGTCTGGTTTTTACATCTCATCACTTCCGTGCCGCCAGGCATCGCAAAGGCGCTGATCCAGGGGCTGAAGCACGATCTGCTGGCCGACGATCGCGCATTGCGCCGTTTGATCCCGCAAACGTTGATCCGCTTTGATGACGCAGTGCGTCAGACGTTGCAGGAAGAAGAAAAGCTGGTGAATTCCGCCGACTGGGGCTATGACCCGCAGGCCTTCTCACGCTGGCGTCCGCAATACGGCTACTTTCCGAAACAGGCCGGTTATCAGGTAAAAACCGCAGCCAGCCTCAGCGCGCTGTGGGAAGTGGTTAACCGTATCGGCGGCAAAGAGCGCTATTTTTTCGGCAATCTGCTATGGGAAACCCGCGCGGCGCTCGATCGTTTAATTGGCCACCAACTGCCGCGCGGGCGTCCCGATCGCGCCTGGTTGCAAACCGGTGATGCGGTGGATAGCTGGAAAGTGATCATCGCCGAGCCGGAGCAGCAACTGGCATTATTGTTTGGCATGGAAGCGCCGGGGCTGGGGCGGCTGACCTTTACGTTAAGCGACAAAGGCGATCACCGGCTGCTGGATGTCCGCGCCTGGTGGCATCCGCACGGCATGCCGGGTTTGTTTTACTGGCTGCTGATGTTCCCGGCTCATCTGTTCATCTTTCGTGGTATGGCGCAACAAATTGCCCGTCTGGCAGAAAAAAATAGCGAAAAAGTCTGACGGTTAACGTTTTTCTTTTACTTCTCCCATTGCATCGCGGCGTAATTCACGGAAGAATGCGCGCGATAATTGCTTTTCAACACAGTGGATTGATATGAAGGTACTGGTCACGGGCGCAACCAGCGGTTTAGGCCGAAACGCCGTCGAATATCTGCGTCAAAAAGGGATCAGCGTCAGGGCGACGGGCCGCAACGAAGCGATGGGCAAGTTGCTGAGCAAGATGGGCGCCGAGTTTGTGCATGCAGATTTAACCGAGCTGGTTTCATCGCAGGCTAAAATCATGCTCGCTGATATCGATACGCTGTGGCACTGCTCCAGCTTCACCTCACCGTGGGGAACGCAGGAAGCGTTTGACCTGGCGAATGTGCGTGCCACGCGCCGTCTGGGTGAATGGGCTGTCGCCTGGGGCGTACGCAACTTTATCCATATCTCCTCGCCTTCGCTCTACTTCGATTATCACCACCATCGCGATATCCCGGAAGATTTTCGCCCGGCGCGTTTCGCCAACGAATTTGCCCGCAGCAAAGCCGCTGGCGAGCAGGTCATCGATCTGCTGGCGCAGGCGAACCCCAATACCCGCTTTACGATTCTGCGCCCGCAAAGCCTGTTTGGTCCGCACGACAAAGTATTTATCCCACGTCTGGCGCAGATGATGCACCACTACCGCAGCGTGTTACTGCCGCGCGGTGGTGATGCGCTGGTGGATATGACCTACTACGAAAATGCAGTGCATGCGATGTGGCTCGCCAGCCAGCAACAGTGCGACACGTTACCCTCAGGGCGGGCGTATAACATCACTAACGGCGAGCCGCGCTCGCTGCGCAGCATCGTACAGCGGCTGATTGACGATCTGGCGATCTCCTGCCGCATTCGCTCCGTACCCTACACCATGCTGGATATGCTGGCCCGCAGCATGGAGCGTTTTGGCGATAAGCGCGCGAAAGAACCCGCCTTCACCCACTATGGCGTGTCGAAGCTCAATTTTGATTTCACGCTGGATATCACGCGCGCGCAGGAAGAGCTGGGCTATGCGCCGATCGTGACGCTGGATGAAGGCATCAAACGCACGGCGCACTGGTTAAAAGATCACGGTAAACTACACCGCTAACAGATCAGAACGGCCCGGATTTAATCTCAGACACCCGCTGGCCGCTCTTATCAATGTAGTACCACTCCCCGCCGCTCAACGAGATATGCTCGCCTTCACGCTGCGGTTTGCACCCGATGCAGACCAGCGCTTTGCCACCCTCAAACTGCGAAGCGTAATCATAGCGGGCGGCAATGCGGTTGCGAAAACTGTCATCCCAGTAGCCCACTTTGCCGTTCTGCGTTGAGCGCACCAGTCCCTCAACAAACCAGTCCGGCCCGTTATCGAAATGAATCACTGGCAAATACTCGTGCGCAGAACGCACATAATAATCCGCATCCTGCTCCCCCGCTCCACGGGTATAATTGTGCAGCCCGACCCACGACATGCCATCGACATCATGGGTTTTGGCAAATAGCGCGGGTAAAAATACCAGCTTGCCGTCTTTCAGTACGGCGCACTCATCCAGCGTTTCCACACTGTCAGTTTGTTTGTCCCAGTAGGAACATGCGTACGGCGGGTTTGGCGCAGCGTGGACAGCAAAAGCCGCCATCAGCAGTGCACCTGTCATGATGCGAAACACCATTTCCATTGACCTCGTCATAAAAAAACCAGCGGCAGTCACCCCTGGCCATATTTTTCCAGTAATGCCTCGGCAATGGCCTGGCTTTCGGCATCCGCAACACCGTTCCATAACCCCGGACGGAAATGCATCTGAAACGCCTCAATCACTCGTTTCTGCTGCGCAGACGTCATTTCCGGTTTCACTTCGTAGCCGTAGCGCGCCAACAAATCAAGCAGCGACGCCGTTTCCACCGGCTGATGAGGAGAACGACCATTCAGGTAAAATGCTACCCGCGCCGCATCCGGCCAGGCGCCAATCCCCTGAGCGGCCAACGCCTGCCACGGGAATAACGGGCCGGGATCGTCTTTACGCTGCGGCGCGATATCGGCATGCGCCACCACGTTTTGCGGCGCGATGTTGTACCGCGCGATAATATCTTTTACCAGTGGTATCAATGCACTAATTTGCTCAGGAGCAAAAGGCGCGAAGGTTTTTCCTCCCGCGCTTCGTTGCCAGCCGCGGTTTTCTAACTCAATGCCGATGGAGGTATCGTTGATGCGCGTCGCGCCGCGCCAGAAACTCACCCCCGCGTGCCAGGCAAGATCCTGCTCCGGCACCAGCTGCCAGATGCGCGGTTTACCGTGGTACAGCGGCGGCCTGGCGGGTACCAGGTAATGGGCGCTCACCTGCTTGTCGGTGAGCGTCGCCAGCGAGACATCAAAATCATCCGCCGTGTAATGAATCACCAGCACCTTGATACGTGGATAGGCTGCCTGCGCCTGACGCCGCGTATCCAGCTGGTAGCCGTTTTTATCGATAATCCCTTTTTCACTCGCACAGCCAGCCAGAAGCAGCGCCAGCATTGCTAATGCATACTTTTTCATCGGCGCGTTTTAACCGCCGTACCGCTGACGCTCACCATTAGCATGCTGCTGTCTTTGCCTACAGTTTCATAATCGATATCAATACCGACCACCGCATCTGCGCCAAGTTGCTGCGCCTGTTCGCCCAGTTCACGAAAGGCAATTTCCCGCGCTTTACGCAGTTCTTTCTCATAAGCACCAGAACGTCCGCCGACAATATCGCGGATACCGGCAAAAAAATCGCGGAAAATATTGGCGCCCAGAATCGCTTCGCCCGTCACGACGCCGCAATACTCGATAATCGGCTGTCCTTCGAGTGTCGGCGTGGTTGAAAATTGCATAAGGTTCTCCTTTTGATTGCGCACGTTACGAGACACATTATCAGATCAATACACTATTCTTGAAAGGTCGTGTCTTCTGAAGAGAAATAAGGAAATCAACATGCGCTATTCAGTTTTGACTCTTGTAATGCCGTGCGCGCTGCTGCTGAGCGCCTGTACCACCGTAACCCCGGCCTATAAAGATATTGGCGCCCATAGCGGGCAGTGTGTGGAAGGCGGTCCGGACAGCGTTGCACAACAATTTTATGACTACCGCATCGCTCATCCGGGCAGCGACCTGACAGCATTGCGCCCATACCTGAGTGACGACCTGGCAAAAATGCTGAATAACGCCAGCCGCGATCCACAAACCGCTGCGTTGCTAAAAACCGATCCCTTCTCCAGCCGTAGCGTTGCCGCCGATCATGCCGACGTCGCCAGCGCTTCCACCATTCCTAATAGCGATGCGCGGAATATTCCGCTGCGCGTAACGCTAAGCCAGGGCAGCCAGAGCTGGCAGGATGAAGTACTGATGATCCGCGAAGGACAGTGCTGGGCGGTGGACGATGTCCGCTACCTGGGCGGCTCGGTACATGCGCCCGCCGGGACGCTGCGCCAGTCGGTAGAACATCGCTAACGGTTATCACAACATGTGGTAACCCCCGTAAATTGTCTGGCATTCCCCGGGGAATGCCGACATTTATGCCTGGTTCCCTCACCGCCCGGTATTTTGTGCTAACTTTATCGCATAACCTGGTTTATTTTTAAGTTTTAACGCACAAATATTGCATAACTATTCTGTCAACGTTACTATTTGCGGCCTCAATTGCTATCAGACTGCTTCGATGAGTATTAAATTAAACAGCATCAATTGCTTTTATGGCGCACACCAGGCGCTCTTCGACATCACACTGGATTGCCCACAGGGTGAAACTCTGGTGCTGCTCGGCCCAAGCGGTGCGGGTAAAAGTTCGCTGTTGCGCGTACTCAACCTGCTCGAAATGCCGCGTTCCGGCCAGTTAAGCATTGCAGGCAACCATTTTGATTTTGCCAAAACCCCGTCAGATAAAGCGATTCGTGAATTGCGCCAGAACGTGGGCATGGTGTTCCAGCAATATAATCTTTGGCCGCATCTGACCGTGCAACAAAACCTGATTGAAGCGCCGTGCCGCGTGCTCGGTTTAAGCAAAGATCAGGCGCTGGCGCGCGCCGAAAAGCTGCTGGAGCGTTTACGTCTTAAACCTTATAGCGATCGCTATCCGCTGCACCTGTCCGGCGGACAACAGCAGCGTGTCGCCATCGCCCGTGCGCTGATGATGGAGCCGCAGGTTCTGCTGTTTGATGAACCTACCGCCGCACTCGATCCGGAAATCACCGCGCAAATTGTCAGCATCATTCGCGAACTGTCGGAAACCGGCATTACGCAGGTCATCGTGACCCACGAAGTGGAAGTGGCGCGCAAAACCGCCAGCCGCGTGGTGTATATGGAAAACGGTCACATTGTTGAGCAAGGGGATGCCAGCTGCTTTGCCGCGCCGCAGACCGATGCGTTTAAATACTACCTATCTCACTGAAGACTCGGGAATAAAGACAATGAAAAAAGTACTGATTGCCGCACTACTTGCCAGCATCAGCCTTAGCGCTACAGCAGCCCAGACCATTCGTTTTGCGACAGAAGCGAGCTACCCTCCGTTTGAATCCACCGATGCCAACAACAAGATCGTCGGCTTTGATGTGGATCTGGCGAATGCATTGTGTAAAGAGATCGATGCGACCTGTACCTTTACCAACCAGGCCTTTGACAGCCTGATCCCGAGCCTGAAATTCCGCCGTTTTGACGCGGTAATGGCCGGTATGGATATCACGCCAGAGCGTGAAAAACAGGTTCTGTTTACCACACCGTACTACGACAACTCTGCGCTGTTCGTCGGCCAGCAGGGTAAATTCACCAGCATCGATCAGCTGAAAGGCAAACGTGTTGGCGTGCAGAACGGCACCACACACCAGAAATTCATCAACGATAAACACCCGGAAATCACCACCGTGCCTTACGACAGCTACCAGAACGCGCGTCTGGATCTGCAAAACGGCCGTATTGATGCTGTCTTTGGTGACACCGCAGTGGTCACCGAATGGCTGAAAGCCGATGCCAAACTGGCAGCAGTAGGCGATAAAGTGACGGACAAAGAGTACTTCGGTACCGGTCTGGGTATCGCCGTACGCCAGGGCAACACTGAATTGCAGCAGAAATTCAACGCTGCGCTGGAAAAAGTGAAGAAAGATGGGACTTACCAGGCCATCTACAGCAAATGGTTCCAGAAGTAATCCTTAATGAACGAAATGTTTCCATTAGCAAGCGCCGCCGGGATGACCGTCGGCCTTGCCGTTTGTGCGCTGCTCATCGGCCTGGTGCTGGCGATGATCTTTGCCGTTTGGGAGTCCATTAAGTGGCGTCCTATTGCATGGATCGGTACCGCGTTGGTCACGCTGCTGCGCGGCCTGCCGGAAATCCTCGTGGTGCTGTTTATCTATTTCGGTGCCTCGCAGCTACTGCTGACGCTCTCTGATGGTTTCACCATCAATCTGGGCGTGGTGCAAATCCCGGTGCAGGTACAGATTGAAAACTTCGATGTCAGCCCGTTTCTGTGCGGCGTAATCGCGCTCTCTCTGCTCTATTCGGCTTACGCCTCACAAACCCTGCGCGGTGCATTAAAAGCTGTGCCGGACGGTCAGCGGGAATCCGGCCAGGCGCTCGGTCTGTCGAAAGGAGCGATCTTCTTCCGTCTGGTGATGCCGCAAATGTGGCGCCATGCGCTGCCGGGTCTGGGTAACCAGTGGCTGGTGCTGTTGAAAGATACCGCGCTGGTGTCGCTGATCAGCGTTAACGATCTGATGTTGCAAACCAAAAGCATTGCGACCCGTACTCAGGAGCCTTTCACCTGGTACATTGTGGCGGCGGCGATTTACCTGGTGATCACTCTGTTCAGCCAGTGGATCCTCAAACGTATTGACCTGCGTGCGACGCGCTTTGAACGGAGGCCGGGATAATGCTTGCCTATTTACCAGAGCTGTTTAAAGGCCTGCATACCAGCCTGACGCTGACCATCGCGTCACTGATTGTGGCGCTGATCTTGTCGCTACTGTTTACCGTCATACTGACGTTGAAAACGCCGGTGCTGACGCACATCGTACGCGGCTATATCACGCTGTTTACCGGTACGCCGCTGCTGGTGCAGATCTTCCTGATTTACTACGGCCCCGGCCAGTTCCCGTCGTTGCAGAACTATCCGTTCATCTGGCATCTGCTGTCGCAGCCGTGGCTGTGTGCGCTGCTGGCGCTGTCACTGAACAGTGCGGCGTATACCACGCAGCTGTTTTACGGCGCGATCCGCGCGATTCCGCAAGGTCAATGGCAATCCTGCGGCGCGCTAGGCATGAGCAAGAAAGACACGCTGGCGATCCTGCTGCCTTATGCCTTTAAACGCGCCCTTTCGTCCTATTCCAACGAAGTGGTGCTGGTGTTTAAAAGTACATCGCTGGCTTACACCATCACGTTGATGGAGGTGATGGGGCACGGCCAACTGCTTTACGGCCGCACCTATGACGTAATGGTGTTTGGCGCAGCCGGGTTGATTTATCTGGTGGTGAACGGTCTGTTGACGCTAATGATGCGCCTGATTGAACGCAAAGCGCTGGCTTTCGAACGCCGCAGCTAATTGCATAAATAATAATCAACGGCGAGATAATGCTTTAATATCTCGCCTTTTTTATATCCAATAAAATATATTTAAGCATTTTTATTGCATATAAATTCAATTAATGGCATCGTAAACGCCATGCTGAAGACACGGCAAAAACAATAAGATTGATCGACAGGAGTTCGAAAATGAAAAAACTGATGCTGGCCGCCGCCCTGATCGCGACTTTCGCTGCAAGCGCCTCTGCTGCTGATAAAATCAATTTCGGCGTTTCCGCCACTTACCCGCCGTTTGAATCGCTGGACGCGAACAATAAAATCGTCGGTTTTGATATCGACCTGGCAAATGCGCTGTGCAAACAGATGCAGGCAGACTGCACCTTCACTAACCACGCGTTTGACAGCCTGATCCCATCGCTGAAATTCAGAAAATATGATGCGGTGATCTCCGGTATGGATATTACGCCAGAGCGCGCCAAACAGGTCTCTTTCACCGATCCGTACTACGCGAACTCCGCCGTGGTGATTGCGAAAAAAGACGCGTTTAAATCTTTCGACGATTTGAAAGGTAAACGCATCGGTATGGAAAACGGCACCACGCATCAGAAATATTTGCAGGATAAGCACCCGGAAGTGAAAACCGTGGCTTATGACAGCTATCAGAACGCGATTATCGACCTGAAAAATGGCCGTATCGATGGCGTGTTTGGTGATACCGCAGTGGTTAATGAGTGGCTGAAAACCAACCCGCAGCTTGGCGTTGCAACACCGAAAGTGACCGATCCGCAATATTTCGGCACCGGCCTCGGCATTGCTGTTCGCCCGGAAAACAAGGCGCTACTGGAAAAACTGAATACCGCCCTGAAAGCGATCAAAGCTGACGGTACGTACCAGAAAATCAGCAACCAGTGGTTCCCGCAGTAAGTGCAGCCTTGCCCGGTAGCGTCGCGCTTACCAGATCAACGGACTTCTCATCTGTCATTCGGATAAGACGAAGCCACAAGATTATAAAAAAGCCGCTTGCGCGGCTTTTTTATTGCTTAACCAACAGCGTCAACACCTCGTAATGCGCGGTATGCGGAAACATATCAAACAGTTGCACGCGTTCGATGCGATAGCCTGGAAGCTGTCGAATATCTTTCGCCATTGATTGCGCATTACAGCTTGAATAGACGATAAAAGGCGGCGCCATACGGCTTAAGTAGTCGCATAATTCCGCCCCGATGCCGCGTCGCGGTGGGTTAACCAGTACCAGATCCGGCACGTCCTGTTGCGCAGTGGCGAACTGTGTAGAATCGAGCGCCTGAAAATGCAAATTATGCAATCCCAGCACCTGCGCCGACTGCGTTGCGCAGGCGATCGCTTCCGGGGCGATCTCGATGCCGGTCAGCCGCATTTCAGGTGTAGCGCAGTGCAGACCAAAACCGCCAACGCCGCAGAACAGATCCCACATATGCGCGACCGGTAAAGCACGCACCCAGTCACGGGCGGTGGCGTACAGCGCGCTGGCGACGGCAGGGTTAGTCTGGAAGAAGCTTTGTGGGCGGATCCACAGCGGCACACCATTGAAATTTTCCGCCAGCGCCTGCTGTTCGGTGAGGAAAATCTCCGTCTCCCCTTCCATGATCGCCATATGCACCGGCTGAATATTTACCGAAATAACCTTTAACTGCGGTAATTGCGCCTGCAACCACGGCAGCGCGGCGCGCAGTTGCGCCAGCTTAACTTCGGAACGCAATACAAAACGCAGCATCATGCCGCCATCCTGCTGGCTTTCGGTCAGCAGCAGGTATTTCAGTTCGCCGCGCTTGCGTGTCACGTTGTAGGGCGTTAACCCCGCGCGGGCAATAAAGGGTTTAAGCGCAGCAAAAACCGGGGCAAAAGAGTCGGGATAGAGCGGGCAATCAGTGAGATCTTCCGGCGTACCGTCGCGGTGCAGCATACCGAGCAGCGGTTTTTCTACGCTGCCGCTGACCACCATTTTGGCTTTATTGCGAAACCCCTGCTCCGGGCCACTCACCGGCGTGCGCCACTCTGCCACCGGCAACCCTGCCAGCAGGTGACGGAGATCGTCCATCTTAGCGGTAAGCTGGGTGGCAAGCGGTTGTTCGATCCACTGACAGGAGCGACAGCGACCAGCATCGTAGAGAGCGCACTGCATAATAAAGCCTTTCGTTTTGCGGGGCCGGGATTGTACCACCGTTATTGCAGGCGGAAAAAGCGTCGACTGGGCGTGGGGATAAACAGCAGGAACAGCACCAGCATATCAGGCAGTTTTTGCAGCATCAGCGAACGGAAAATCTCCCGGCGCGATCCACCGGCAATACTGAACAGCTCCGGATAACCATAGCCGAGCGAGGCGGCCCACAAATAGCCGGTAGCGATAAGCTGCGTCAGAAGATAGAGCCAGCGCGCCCAGTTGCGCCCTTTCACTACCGAAAACGCACAAAGGATCTCGATAAACACCAGCAACAGGCTGCCGAGAAAAATCAGCGTCAGCGCCCAGGTCTGTGCGCTGCGCTGGACAAAATCGATAATACCGCGTCCGCCCAGTACATTGAGCACCATCAGCACATCGACACAGCGAATGGTGATGATGGCAATAGCCGCCACCTGCACCATCGCGGGTACATTCAGTTTCGCGTGATGAGTGGTTTTCTTAAAGAAGCCCAATCCTGTGATTTCCTTGTGAAAAAATGCCGCGACAAGCGCGGCATCAGCGACACAATTTCCCGATTTTAATGAGAATGATCTTGTCTTGCACGCTGGATATCGCGAATCCGCTGCTTTTCCGTGCGCGCCATCAGATACCAGGCGATTAAACCAACAATCCCGACCACGCCAAGGATCAGCGTCGCCAGCGCGTTGATTTCCGGGTTCACCCCCATGCGCACACTGGAGAAGACCAGCATCGGCAACGTTGTCGCGCCCGGCCCGGAGACAAAGCTGGCGATCACCAAATCATCCAGCGACAGCGTAAAGGCCAGCAGCCAGCCGGAGATCACCGCAGGCATGATCATCGGCAGCGTAATAACAAAAAAGACTTTCAGCGGTGTGGCGCCCAGATCCATCGCCGCCTCTTCAATCGAGCGATCGAGTTCACGCAGGCGTGAGGAGATCACCACCGCCACATAAGCAGTACAGAACGTGACGTGCGCCAGCCAGATGGTTAACATCCCGCGATCCGAAGGCCAGCCAATCGCATGCCCGAGGGCGACAAACAGCAGCAGCAGCGACAGACCGGTAATCACATCCGGCATCACCAGCGGCGCAGTGATCATAAAAGCAAAACCGTTGGAACCACGGAAGCGGCCAAAACGCACCATCACAACAGCGGCTATGGTGCCGAGGATCGCCGCCATGGTGGCCGCACAGGCGGCAATGGTCAGGCTTAAACCCACCGCGCTCATCATCGCATCATCATGGAACAGTTCGCCGTACCAGCGCGTTGACCAGCCCGCCCATACCGTGACCAGCTTCGAACTGTTGAACGAGTAGATCACCAACATCAGCATTGGCGCATACAGGAATGAGAACCCAAGCACCAGGATCAGGATACGCCACGGCGATCGCACTACCGGTAAGTTGTTCATGCGTGATCCCCCGCCTGTTTCTGCTGATGTTTGTGGAACCACATGATCGGCACAATCAGCAACAACAACATGATCACCGCCACTGCAGAGGCCACCGGCCAGTCGCGGTTATTAAAGAACTCCTGCCACAGCACGCGCCCAATCATAATGCTGTCCGGGCCGCCAAGCAGTTCCGGGATCACAAACTCCCCCACCGCCGGGATAAACACCAGCATCGACCCGGCGATAATCCCGCCTTTGGTCAGCGGCACAATCACGCTGAAGAAGGTTTTCAGCGGTCGCGCGCCGAGATCCAGCGAGGCTTCCACCAGCGAATAGTCGATACGCGTTAACGCGGTATAAATCGGCAGCACCATAAACGGCAGATAGGCGTAAACGATGCCAATATAGACCGCCAGGTTGGTGTGCAGAATATTCAGCGGCTGATCGATAACGCCCAGCCACATCAGGAAGTTATTCAGCACGCCGTTGCTTTTCAAAATGCCCATCCACGCGTACACGCGGATCAGGAACGAGGTCCACGACGGCAGAATCACCAGCAATAGCAGAATATTGCGCGTTGACGGCTTACTGTGCGCCACCGCCCAGGCCAGCGGATAGCCAAGCAGCAAACAGCACAGCGTGGAAATCGCCGCCACTTCCAGCGATTGCAGGTACGCCTCGATATAGAGCGGATCGTCGGTCAGTTGCAGGAAGTTGCCGATATTCAGCGTGACCGTAAGCTGGCTGTCGGCCCACTCAATCAGATCGGTATACGGCGGGATCTGGCGCGCCATCTCTGCAAGGCTGATTTTGAAGACAATCAAAAACGGCAACAGAAACAACAAAATAAGCCAGATATAGGGCAGCGCAATCACCAGCTTACGCCCGTGGCGCATCTGCATACGCGCCAGCCACAGTGTTAAACCGCCCGGTTTTTCAACGCGGGCCGGCGGCTCCAGTGTACTCATCACCGCTCCTTAAACCGTCAGAACCACACAACTATCGGCATCCCAACAGAGACGAACTTCGTCGCCCCAGGTTGGCGCGCCTTTACGGTAGCGATGCGCGTTTTGCAACTGGGCGCTGATCATCTGCCCGCTTTGCACACGCACGTGATAAATAGAAAGGTCGCCAAGGTAGGCAATATGCACCACTTCGCCGACGGCAAAGTTGTAGCCATCGGCTGGCGGCTCGTCGCAGAGCATGATTTTTTCCGGGCGCAGCGCCACGTACACCGGCACGTTGTCCACCACCGATGCATCCGGATCGACCTTCAGCGGATGCACCAGCCCAGGAGATTCGACCACCAGGCCATCATCCTGACGCTCTTTCAGCAACCCTTCGAAGACATTGACCGAGCCGATAAATTCAGCGCTGTAGCGGGTGGTCGGATGCTCATAAATCTCTTCCGGCTCGCCAATCTGCACGAATTTACCACGGTTCATGATGGCGATACGGCCAGCCATGGTCATCGCCTCTTCCTGATCGTGCGTTACCATTACGCAGGTCACGCCAACGCGCTCGAGGATATCCACCACTTCCAGTTGCATGCGGTCGCGCAGTTTTTTATCCAGCGCGCCCATCGGTTCATCCAGCAGCAGCAATTTCGGGCGTTTCGCCAGACTGCGCGCCAGCGCCACGCGCTGACGTTGCCCGCCGGAAAGCTGATGCGGCTTACGTTTGGCGAACTCGCTCATATGCACCAGATTGAGCATCTCCGCCACGCGGCTGGCAATTTCCGCTTTCGGCAACTTGTCCTGTTTCAGCCCGAACGCGATGTTCTGTTCAACCGTCATATGCGGGAACAGGGCATAAGACTGAAACATCATATTGATGGGGCGCAGATATGGCGGCACGTGCGCCAGATCGACGCCGTCGAGCATAATTTGCCCCTGCGTTGGCTGCTCAAAACCGGCCAGCATACGCAGCAAGGTCGATTTGCCGCAGCCGGACGCGCCTAGCAGTGCAAAAATTTCGCCTTTGTAGATAGTGAGGCTGACATCATCAACGGCATGCTGGCCGTCAAACGATTTGGTCAGATTGCGGATTTCAAGCAGCGGCGTCAGATCCTTGCGGCTCTTCGCCTGCGGGCGGGGAATAGCGTCGTTCAATCCAGTGCTCTCCGGCATAAACATCACCCTGTTTCAACAGGTTGACTTACAAATGGCTGAACAGAGGCGCAGTACCTCTGTCCAGCTTTGGGGCAATCGCACCATGTTGGTGCATTCAAATCACCGGTCAGGTAATTGATTTACTTGCCGCTTTTAACTTTAGTCCATGCGCGGGTTCTTACGCGGTCAATCTTCGGATCCTGGACTTTCAGCGTAAACAGTTTGGCGAAGACATCCGGCGGCGGGAAGATTGCCGGATTGTTACGCACTTCTTCGCTGATCAGTGGGACAGAGGCTTTGTTGCCGTTCGCGTAGAACACGTGATCGCTGATATGAGCAATCACATCCGGGCGCATCAGATAGTTAAGGAACTGATAAGCCTCATCTTTATTTTTCGCATCAGCAGGCATCGCGAAGACGTCAAAGAATGCCAGCGCGCCCTCTTTCGGAATGGTGTAGGTCACGTTGACGCCGTTTTTCGCTTCTTTCGCGCGGTTAGCGGCCTGCCATACGTCCCCTGCCCAACCAATCGCCACGCAGATGTCGCCGTTAGCCAGATCGTTGATGTATTGCGAAGAGTGGAAATAACGGATATTCGGACGCAGCTTCAGCAGCAAATCCGTTGCCGGACCGGTGTAATCATCCGCTTTGTTGCTGTTCGGATCTTTGCCGAGGTAGTTCAGCACGGTGGCAAAAATCTCTTCCGGCGCATCGAGGAAAGAGACGCCGCAGCTTTTCAGTTTTTCCAGGTTTTCCGGCTTCAGCACCAGATCCCAACTGTTCACCGGCGCATCTTTGCCCAAGGCAGCTTTAACTTTATCGATGTTATAACCAATACCGGTGGTCGCCCACAGGTACGGCATGGCGTATTTGTTGCCCGGGTCATGCTTGGCAACCATTTTCAGCACGTCTGGATCGAGGTTCTTCCAGTTTGGCAGCTTGCTCTTATCCAGCGGCTGGAACACGCCGGCTGCCAGCTGGCGCTCAAGGAAGCTTGCCGACGGCACCACCAGGTCGAAGCCGGTGCTGCCCGCCATCAATTTGCCTTCCAGCACCTCGTTGGAGTCAAACACGTCATAAACGACTTTAATACCGGTTTCTTTTTCGAAATTTGCGACGGTGTCCGGCGCAATATAATCAGACCAGTTGTAAACATGCAGCGTCTTTTGCTCGGCTGCGAGCGTGCTGGCAGAGACAGCCATCAACGCACCCGCGACAAGACCTGATACCCATTTTTTGCTCAAGGCGGTCATATCTCATTCCTTCTGGAAAAGCCCGTTAACATACGAACCAAATGTACGCATTTTAAGGTATGCAAGAATCATGCATATTTTGTCACTCTGCACAGCCTCGGAGGAGAAAACTCTTCCGGCAGACACCGCATGCTGTTGTAAGCAGCGCAAGAATAACTGTAGCCAGGGTTTGAGGCTATAGGTCAGATTAAAAAACGCGGTTTATCAATTTTTTATGCAGGATCTGTCTATGGGATAAGCCTTCACCGCCGGAATTGCGGTGAATAGTTCTTTAAAGAAAGGTTAAAAGCAGAATAAAAATATTTATTTTGCAGCCGCGCTGGCAGCGACTGCATGAATTGCGGCAAAGAGTCAGTGGAGAAAATTGCGCGTTGCGTCGCCCATGACGGCCTCTTCCTCGCTGTCTGTCGCAAGAAACAGCAGCTGGTGCGCGTTGGCTTCCATAATCACCATAGAAATCTGCTCCTCGCTCTGGCGCATAAACCAGGCGAACTGCTCGAAGGTGACTCCCGGCCCAACGCATAAAGACTGACATACCACCAGCTTCGGCAGATTATCATCCTGAATATCGAGAAACGCTTTTACGGTCAACGAACTGGCGTTAATGGCAGAGAGATCCGCTGACAGCGCCAGCAGCGCCGAAGGTTTAACTTCCGCCATCGCCGTAAACAGCATGATGTCATTAACCAGGTCAAGTTTCGCATCGAACACGCCATCAAAATTTTGCATATGCGGCAGGTGCAGCGCCTGACAGTTATCACACTCAAAAAAAGTGATGCCCAGTTCGTCGAGCCAGTGACGAAGCGTGTCCAGACCAGGAACGACGAGTGAATCCATAACGTAATACTCTCTTACTGAAAAAATTACCCATAGCTTACGCAAAAAGCACGGCAGGCACCATTAATAGCGCAGGGAAATGCCCTAGCCGCCTGTTTTCAGGCAAAATCCAGGCGTTGCCTGACGCTCAATCCACTGGATCATTCGCCCGGCGATATCGATGCCGGTGGCCTTTTCGATGCCTTCCAGCCCCGGCGACGCGTTCACTTCCATCACCAGCGGCCCGCGACTGGCGCGCAGAATATCCACGCCCGCCACATCCAGCCCCAGCGTATGCGCAGCAGCCAGCGCGATTTCGCGTTCGCGCGGCGTGATGTTGGCGACAGTCGCCTGCCCGCCGCGGTGCAGGTTGGAGCGAAAATCCCCCTCTTTCGCCCGGCGTTCAATGGCCGCAACCACTTCATTGCCGACAACAAGACAGCGGACATCGCACCCTTTGGCTTCGGCGATAAACTCCTGCACCAGGATATGCGCATTCAGGCCGCGAAACGCGTCAATCACGCTTTCTGCCGCCTGGCGGGTTTCCGCCAGCACCACGCCAATCCCCTGCGTGCCTTCCACCAGCTTTACCACCAGCGGCGCGCCGCCGACCATATCGATCAGATCGCTGGTGTCATCCGGCGAATGCGCAATACCGGTCACCGGTAAATCGATCCCCTGGCGTGCCAGCAGTTGCAGCGAGCGCAGTTTATCTCTGGCGCGGGTAATGGCGACGGATTCATTGAGCGGATAGCTGCCCAGAATTTCAAACTGGCGCAGCGCAGCCGTACCGTAAAAGGTAATGGCGGAGCCAATGCGTGGGATCACCGCATCAAAATGCGGGAGCTGACGCCCTTTATAGTGAATGGACGATGCCGCAGGGCTGATATTCATGTAACAGGAGAGTGGATCGAAAATTTCGACCAGATGGCCGCGCTGCGTAGCCGCTTCGCGCAGGCGTTTACATGAATAGAGCGTTCCGTCCCGGGACAATATGGCAATTCTCACCCTGCACCTCGCTAAAAAGAGCCGTTAAAGCTCGCGTATCATACACGCAGCGAAGAGCAGGATGAACGGGAATTAGCGTGTTGCCCATCCCTGTTTATGCAAATAATCGAGAATAAAAGGACGATTCTCTTTAATCAGCGTGCGACGGATATGATCGCTCCACGTATCGCGGCGCGTATTGCTGCCACGCGTCAGATAGTAGTTAGCGATCTCTTCGTCATACTGCGCCAGCACATCGCGATCCAGCGGCTGATAATGGTTTTCATGCACCAGCAGCGACGCTGGCATCCGCGGTTTTAACCCCGGATCGTCCGCCGGCCAGCCAAGGCACAGGCCAAACAGCGGCAGCACATGTTTTGGCACCTGTAACAGTTCACCCACCACTTCGATATTGTTACGAATCCCGCCGATATAAACACCGCCAAGCCCCAGAGATTCCGCAGCCGTAAAGGCGTTTTGCGCCATCAGCGCGGTATCCACCACACCCAGCAGCAACTGTTCCGCAAGACCGGGTTTCGCTTCCGGGCTGATCTCAAAGTTACGATGGAAATCCGCGCAGAACACCCAGAACTCAGCCGCCTGAGCGACATGCTGCTGCCCGCCGGTCAATGTCACCAGTTGCTCACGCATCGCCCTATCGGTTATCCGAATAATCGAGCTGCATTGTAAAAAGCTGGAGCTGGAGGTCGCCTGCGCGCTGGCGATAATCGCTTCACGCTGCTCCTGTGTGACTGGTTGATCGGTAAAGTGGCGAATGGAACGATGGGCGCACAGCAAGTCAATCGTTGGTGTCATGATGAATAATCCCCGTATAAACAAGACCCCGAGTATAGGACAGAGACACAGGATCGCAGTAAACCGAAATTGTCCTGAAAGGTTGCAGAGATTAATGCAACAGGCAAAACCTGCTTTCCAACAGGCCGGGGGTTGGTCATGATAGCGACCATTAACCTTCAGGTTTAAGGAGAGAGTATGTTTGCTGTAATTTTTGGCCGCCCGGGCTGCCCGTACTGCGTGCGCGCAAAAGAACTGGCAGAAAAACTGACTGCCGAACGTGATGATTTCAACTATCGCTATGTCGATATTCACGCAGAAGGAATCACGAAAGCCGATCTGGAAAAAACCGTCGGTAAACCGGTAGAAACCGTACCGCAAATTTTCCTCGACCAGCAACACATTGGCGGCTGCACTGATTTTGAAGCCTACGCCAAACAGCATTTCGGCCTGTTTGCATAACGATCCGACGCCCGCCCCCACTTTCGGGGGCGTTTAGTGCCTGAACATCCTGCCCACAAACAGACACGCCAGACCGCCAATCCCACACCAGAACACCGCGCTGAACAGCCAGGCCAACTCCTGCCAGACCGAACGCGACGGCAGCAGAAACAGATGAATCAGTACATAGCAGAATGGTAGCGCCAGTAGCGCACCCAGCAACGCAATAACCACCCGGCGACGACGGGCAACAAGGCCGCTGGCAATACCGGGCAATATAAAAAACAACAAACCTGTTTCGGGTTTACCAGAACCGGGTAAATCCCCTTTCATGCTTACAACCAAAGAAAGGCATACCGCAATAAAGAGTAGAAAACTACAAATAACACCGAGCCGACGTCGCCTGAGCTTCAAACAATCCTCCTGACTCTCTATCACACACCAGTTCGTTCAAAAGAATGTCCGGACAGATAAAGGGTGACGGCAATCCATACCTGAAATGGCCTGGCCGTAAACACGCGATTCTCACTAGCCGTTGTAATCTAATCCGATTAAACTATCGCCCTGTTTTTGTTTTGCGAAGAATGCATGGTGCAAGACCGCTTTTTAATGCCAGCGCACATTCAAAACACTAGCTCAAATAACCATTCCTTTCAACAACTTACAAGTAAACAAGAAGTTAGCCTCCGTGAATATAAACGTCGCAGATTTGTTAAACGGGAATTACATACTGTTATTGTTTGTCGTACTGGCACTCGGCCTTTGTCTTGGTAAATTACGTCTGGGTTCGGTACAACTCGGTAATTCCATTGGCGTTTTAGTCGTTTCGTTATTATTAGGTCAACAGCATTTCAGCATAAACACAGATGCATTAAATCTTGGCTTTATGCTGTTTATTTTTTGTGTGGGTGTTGAAGCCGGTCCCAACTTTTTTTCGATTTTTTTTCGCGACGGTAAGAATTATCTGATGCTCGCGCTGGTATTAGTTGGCAGTGCGCTATTAATTGCTTTAGGGCTGGGAAAATTGTTCGGCTGGGATATTGGCCTCACCGCCGGGATGCTGGCAGGTTCGATGACCTCAACCCCGGTTCTGGTCGGCGCTGGCGATACACTGCGCCATGCTTCGATGGAGAGCGGCAATCTTGCCAGCGCGCTGGATAACCTCAGCCTTGGCTACGCGTTAACCTACCTGATTGGTCTGGTCAGCCTGATTTTCGGCGCGCGTTATTTGCCGAAGCTGCAACACCAGGATCTGCAAACCAGCGCCCAACAGATCGCTCGCGAACGCGGCCTCGATACCGATGCCCATCGCAAAGTGTATCTGCCGGTGATCCGCGCTTACCGCGTCGGGCCGGAGCTGGTGGCCTGGGCTGACGGCAAGAACCTGCGCGAGCTGGGGATCTATCGCCAGACCGGTTGTTATATTGAGCGTATTCGCCGCAACGGTATTCTCGCCAGTCCGGACGGTGACGCGGTGCTGCAAATGGGCGATGAGATCTCGCTGGTCGGTTACCCGGACGCACATGCACGCCTCGATCCCAGTTTCCGTAACGGTAAAGAGGTGTTCGATCGCGATCTGCTGGATATGCGCATCGTGACGGAAGAAGTTGTGGTGAAGAACCACAATGTGGTTGGCCGCCGTCTTGCACAGTTAAAACTGACCGATCACGGTTGCTTTCTTAACCGCGTGATCCGTAGCCAGATTGAGATGCCGATCGACGACAATATCGTGCTCAATAAAGGCGACGTGCTGCAAATCAGTGGCGATGCCCGCCGGGTGAAAACCATTGCCGACCGTATCGGCTTTATCTCGATTCACAGCCAGGTGACCGATCTGCTCGCCTTCTGCGCCTTCTTTATTGTTGGCCTGATGATCGGCATGATCACCTTCCAGTTCAGCTCGTTCAGTTTTGGCGTGGGTAATGCCGCCGGTCTGCTGTTTGCCGGTATCATGCTTGGCTTCCTGCGTGCGAACCACCCGACGTTCGGCTATATCCCGCAGGGTGCGCTGATGATGGTGAAAGAGTTTGGCCTGATGGTGTTTATGGCCGGTGTCGGCTTAAGCGCCGGTAGCGGCATTGGTCATGGTCTGGGCGCCGTCGGCGGGCAGATGCTGATTGCCGGGTTGATCGTAAGCCTCGTTCCGGTGCTGATCTGTTTCCTGTTCGGCGCTTACGTGCTGAAAATGAACCGCGCTCTGCTCTTTGGCGCGATGATGGGCGCACGTACCTGCGCGCCCGCCATGGAGATCATCAGCGATACCGCGCGCAGCAATATCCCGGCGCTGGGCTACGCCGGAACCTACGCGATTGCCAACGTGTTGTTAACCCTGGCGGGGACGCTGATTATCATCATCTGGCCGGGACTCGGATAACTCCTAAGCTGAAAAATATTTCAGTTATGCGCAGAACTTTTTTCTGGGGTGTCAGTCATAACTAGTGCCACTGCTTTTCTTTGATGTCCCCATTTTGTGGAGCCCATCAACCCCGCCATTTTGGTTCAAGGTTGATGGGTTTTTTGTTGCCTGGAATTCACTCCCTAAGACATTCAGCCCTGCTCTGCGGATTTCGTTTTCTGAAATCTCACCGCGCTCCGGTGGCCTTGATTACTCCGCTTACAGGTTATTATCTTTACCGCTTGCCGCTTTACCTTCACCGTTAGGCGCGCCCAGTGTCTGCTTGAACCATTCGACCACCGTTTTGATCACCGCAGGCTGGAACCAGGAAATATCACCATGCTCCGCGCCCTTGACCAGAATGTATTTCGCCTTGTCATGTTTCTCTTTCAGCGCATTGTAAAGCTGCGCGCTCTGCTCCGGCGACACCAGCGTGTCGGCGCTGCCGTGCATGATAAGGAACGGTGGCTCATTACCGCTGATATGCCCCATCGGGCTGGCATTCAGCGCTTTTTGTTTATCGCTGTCGATGGTCGCGCCGGGGAAATTCCTGAACGCCGCGCCGTTCACCAACAGCGATTCGGTGACCGCCGGGGAACGATGCACTTGCTGGATCTCTTGCGGGAATCCTTCACCGATATTCAGCAAGTTTGAAATGCCATATAACGTCGCAACCGCCTGCACTGCCGACGATTGATCGGTGTTATCGCCGGTATCGAAGGTTTTTAGATTGTTGGTGGTGCCGAGCATCTGGGCCAGCCAGCCACCAGCGGAATCCCCCAACACACCGATTCGTTGCGGATCGATGTTGTACTCCTTCGCATGTGCACGCAAATAACGCACTGCGGCTTTACCATCTTCCAGCGGCGCCGGGAAAGTATTCGGTACAACACGGTACTCCGCCGCGGCGACAACAAACCCCGCTTCCGCCAGCGCCATACGCATTTCAATAAATTTATCGTAATCAGCGGAAGTAAAACCGCCTCCGGGAAAGTAGACGATGGCTGGTTTCAGCGCGCTGGTGCGCGGAACCAGTAACGACATGTTTAACTGGCGAACGGAACGCACATTCCGAATCTGGCTGTAAACGATATTGCTCAGTAAATCGATCTGCCCGCGGGATTTTTCAACATTAATAACCTCCGCACCGGGCGTATTACCCGCCAGCTCATGGCTGGCAGCCAATGCCGAACCCGAAATACTCGCCATCAGAAACCACCCCGCTACCGTGAATCGACCTCGCATTATGCACCTCTCCATTCTCATTAAAAAAATAAGCGAGAGTGGGCAAAGCGGGAATGGTCGACACAAACGTTACCAGCGATTTTTTTAACGTCAAACCCAATAAGCGAATGAAATTCATCTGAATTTTAGATGAATATATGCAGACCTTTTCCAGAGAAATCGCCAGCGGATTGTTTTTCATCGCGCGATTCTGCTTTATTACTGGACCACAACTCACAGAGGCCTCCCATGATGAGCAACGCCTGGTTCAACCAAAACCCGTTTGACGTGCGGCTGGAGTGGGGGTTAGCGGCAGCGGAACATCTGGCGCACGAAGCCGATTGCGTGGTGATTGTCGATGTGATGTCGTTTTCCACCTGCGTCAGCCTGGCAAATGATAACGACGCACTTATCTATCCATGGCCGTGGAAAGATGACAGCGCGCTGCGCTACGCCCAGGAGAATGGTGCCGATGTCGCCAGTTTCGAGCGCACGTTCAGCGGCGAGCGCTATACGCTCTCACCCACTTCATTGCGCGATATTCCCGCCGGGCACCGGCTGGTGCTGCCCTCGCCGAACGGTTCGACGATCGCCTTCAAAGCGCGCGACTGTGGCGCGGCGGTATTTAGCGGCTGCTTTCGTAACCGGACCGCCACCGCACAAGCCTGCGCCGGTTTTCAACGTATTTTGCTGATCCCGGCCGGAGAGCGCTGGCCGGATGGTAGCCTGCGCCCGGCGGTAGAAGATTATCTGGCGGCGGGAGCGATTATTGCCGCCCTCGGCAAACGCCATCTTTCGCCGGAAGCACAAGCCGCAGCCGCGGCATTTCGTGAAAGCAGCCTCGCTGATTTGCATCACTGCGCCTCAGCAAGAGAGCTTCAGGAGCGAGGTTTTGCCCGCGATGTCGCGCTGTGCCTGGCGCTGGATGTCAGCCGCCGCGCCTGCCGGTTGCAGGATAACGCATACCGCTCAGAGCCCGGCGATCCGGCCAATTATTAGGCGGATCTCTTCGCGGCTCAGCGGTTGCCTGTCGGTCACAAAGTGCAGCGTCATCCCTTCGATAAAGGCGTCCAGTGCGCGCGCCGTGCTCGGATCAAACCAGCGTTCAAGGGTTGTCTGGCTGGAGCGCATCCAGTTTTGCATCACGCTTTTCAGCACCGGCTGGCGGCTCATAAAGGCGTAAAGCTGGTACATCAGTTCCATATTGCGCGCGGTGGTAACCTGCGCGCCGTAAATCAGATCCGTGACCGCATCACAGGCCCGCGCCGGGCTATCAACACCGTCAAAGAAAGCGGCGTACTGCGCCGACATCTGCCCGGTAAAACGGCTGAATGCCTCTTCCAGCAGCGCGTCAATGCCGGAGAAATAGTAGGTCATCGAGCCGAGCGGCACATCCGCACAGCTGGCGATTTTGCGGTGGGTTACCGCCTGGATGCCGCATTCGGCGATGGTGTCCAGCGTCGCTTCAAGAATGCGGTCGCGCCGCTGCGGGTCGTTCGGTCGTCGTGCCATAGATCCTCTCACTGATTTATGTACAAATGTACACTTCCTTGCTAGTGTTGTCTCACCTTTTCATTTTCCGACGTGAAGTTATGACCGTAATTGCCTCCCGCAATGCCCTGCGCAACCGTCTATGGGCGCTGTTTACTTTCTTTTTTCTGCCCGGATTACTGATGGCCTCCTGGGCAACGCGTACGCCTGCAATCCGCGATATTTTGTCCGTCTCGACAGCGGAAATGGGCGGCGTGCTGTTTGGCCTGTCGATCGGTTCGATGAGCGGCATTCTCTCTTCCGCGTGGCTGGTTAAACGCTTCGGCGCGCGCAAAGTGATCCGCGCCAGCATGTCCTTTTCCGTGCTCGGCATGATGATCCTCAGCCTCGCGTTGTGGGTCGCTTCACCGCTGCTGTTTGCCCTCGGGCTGGCCGTGTTCGGCGGTAGCCTCGGCGCGGGCGAAGTGGCGATGAATATTGAAGGCGCGGTGGTTGAACGTGAAATGAATAAAACCGTGCTGCCGATGATGCACGGTTTTTACAGTTTCGGCACGCTGGTCGGCGCAGGGATCGGCATGACGCTAACCGCACTCGGCCTCACCGCCAATGTGCATATTCTGCTGGCGGCGCTGGTGGCGATTGTGCCGATTATCCTGGCGATTGCTGCTATTCCGGATGGCACCGGCAAAAACTCCGCAGAAGAGAACGCGCAAGGGAAGAAGGGAATCCCCTTCTGGCGCGATAGCCAATTATTGCTGATTGGCGTAGTGGTGCTGGCGATGGCGTTTGCGGAAGGCTCCGCCAACGACTGGTTGCCGCTGTTGATGGTGGACGGTCACGGTTTTAGCCCCACTTCCGGCTCACTGATCTATGCCGGTTTCACCCTCGGTATGACCGTTGGCCGTTTTACCGGCGGCTGGTTTATCGACCGCTACAGCCGCGTTGCGGTGGTTCGCGCCAGCGCATTAATGGGCGCGCTGGGGATTGGTTTGATTATCTTTGTCGACAGCGCCTGGGTGGCAGGCGTGTCGGTGATTTTGTGGGGGCTTGGCGCGTCGCTTGGCTTCCCGCTGACCATCTCAGCCGCCAGCGATACCGGCCCGGACGCCCCTACCCGCGTTAGCGTGGTAGCGACCACCGGTTACCTGGCCTTTCTCGTCGGGCCGCCGCTGCTCGGTTTTCTCGGCGAGCACTACGGCCTGCGCAGCGCCATGCTGGTGGTACTCAGTCTGATGCTGATTGCCGCGCTGGTCGCTCGCGCCGTGGCAAAACCGGTTCCGGAAGCACAAGCGGAAACCTGTTAACAGCAAGGCGGCGCACTGCCGCCTTAAACTTCCAGCGAATTCCCCACGCGTTTATCGCGCAGAAACACCACCATCAGGCCGATCCACAACACGCCATTTGCCAGGTTGAAGAGGCTGAACAGACCATTGCCGCCCGCCAGCCAGGCATGCTTGCTGATTTCGATCCCGACAGTAAAGATGAACATCTGCAACATGCCCATCGCCGCTGACACCGTGCCCTTACTCATCTCACTGGCGAACAGCGTCAGCCGTACCAGCCCGGCATTCGCCAGCCCAATGCCAAAAGCGTAGAGGCTCAACCCGGCAGTCATCCACAAATAAGCATGCGAAGAGACCAGCGTCGCGACTGCCGCCAGCAGCAGACCAGCAGCAATCGGCCAGCCGCCCATAATGATCAGCGCCCGTACGGTGCGCCGCGACGTCAGACGCGCCAGCGCCAGGTTACCGAGAATCAACGCGCCGAAAACCGGCACCTGCAACAGCCCGTACTGATAGCTGCTGAGTTGCTCACCGCTAATGATGATGATCGGCGACTGGGCGATCCACGCCAGTAACGGCAGGCTGACAAACCCCGTCGCCAGCGCGCCGGCGACAAAACGCAGGTTTTTCATGACTTCAGCATAATCGCGCCACAACGCCTTCAGTGAGAGCGGCTCGCCAAGGCGGGTCGCCGTTTCCGGCATCGCCTTTTGCAGACCAAAAAAGGAGAACGCCGCCAGCGCCGCGAACAGCACAAACATCCCCTGCCACGGCGCGGCGTGCACCCAGGCCGCACCCACCAGCGGGCCAAGCAGCGGCGCAATCAACGCCACGTTGGCCATCAGCGCGGTAATTTTGATACACACGGCCTCTTCAAAGGATTCCTGAATCGCGGCGTAGCCCACCGCACCAATAAAGCACAGGCTAATGCCCTGTAAAAAACGCAGCAGCGTGAATTGTTCGATATTTTGCGCCAGCAGCGTGGCAAGGCAGGTCAAAATGAACCACACCACGCCGGTCAGCATCACCGGACGGCGGCCAATGCGATCCGACAGCGGCCCGAGTAACCACTGTAAAAACATGCCGCCCGCCAGGTAAGCGGTCATGGACGTTGGCACCCATTCGATCCCGGCGTTGTACTGCTCCACCACCGCCAGCATGCCGGGTTGGATCATGTCGTTGCCGATATAGGTCGAGAATTCGTAAAGCACCAGGCAGAGGGGAAATAGTAGCGCCCGTCGTCCCAGACGTTGGCCAGATAAGGAATGGTTTTGCATGCTGTCTCTTCATCTATGAAAAATCGCGCAGAGTGTAATAAAAGCTGTCCGGCTGTGATAGCGAATTTGCAGCCATTGCCTAAATTTAGCGCTTTTCGGCAAATTAAGGTTTTCTTAATTGCCTGGGCGTAGCGTGCGCATTATTACAGTTTTGTTTAAGAATCGTCTAACTCTCCTGGGAGTAAGATAAAACCCCTTTACCGTTTGCCGACGCACTTTTAAGGTGGGCGCTTTCGCGCAAATGTGGTCGTTTAATCAAAGAGTAACAAACCTATGCTAGAGAGCCTCAACTACACGCTGTTCTACTGGATTAACGCAACGCCCGACTCCCCCCACTGGTTAATTGCGCTGGCCGAATTTAGCGCCAGCGATCTCATCAGTATTGTGCCGCTGCTGGCGGTGGGCCTTTGGCTGTGGGGTCCGCGCCATCAGGTTAGCGCCCAGCGTCAGTTGGTGATTAAAGTGTCGATGGCGATCGTAGTCAGCATGTGCATCTCACTGTTATTAGGCCACTTCTTGCCGCACGATCGTCCCTTTGCCGATCATGTCGGCTATAACTTCCTGCCGCATGCACCGGACAGTTCTTTCCCGAGCGACCACGGTACGGTCATCTTTACTTTTGCCGTGGCGTTCCTCGCCTGGCACCGCCTGTGGTCGGGTGCCGTGCTGATGGCGGTTGGTCTGACGATCGCCTGGTCCCGCGTCTATCTCGGCGTCCACTGGCCGCTGGACATGTTCGGCGCGCTGTTAGTCGGTATCAGCGGCTGCCTGAGCGCGCAAATCCTGTGGCAGGGTTTTGGTCCGACGCTCTACCGTATCATTCAGCAGATTTATCGGTTCTGCTTCGCAACGCTGATTCGCCGTGGCTGGGTGCGTGACTAAGCCCAGCGCCAAAGGTAAGATGAACGCCCTGCTCAATGCAGGGCTTTCTTTTATTCAGGGGAAATATGGAAACAAGACGTGACGAACGGATTAGCCAGCTGCTGACGGCGCTCAGGCACAGTGACAAGCTGCATCTGAAAGAGGCGGCAACGCTGCTTGGCGTTTCAGAGATGACCATTCGCCGCGATCTCAGCGCCAACAGCGCTCCGGTGGTTCTGCTGGGCGGTTATATCGTGCTGGAACCGCGCGCGGCCAGCCACTATCTGTTAAGCGATCAAAAAACCCGGCTGGTCGAAGAGAAACGCCGCGCCGCAAAGCAGGCTGCCGCGCTGTTGCGCGCGCATCAGATGGCCTTCTTCGATTGCGGCACCACCATGCCGTGGGTGATTGATGCCATTCCTGACGATTTGCCGTTTATCGGCGTTTGCTACTCTCTGAACACTTTTCTGGCTTTACAGGAAAAACCGCAGTGCCGCGCGATCCTCTGCGGTGGCGAATTCCATGCCAGCAACGCGATTTTCAAACCGCTGAATTTTAATGAGACGCTGAAAAATCTGTGCCCGGATATCGCCTTCTATTCGGCGGCAGGCGTGCATGTGCAACAGGGCGCGACCTGTTTTAATCTCGAAGAGTTGCCAGTGAAACACTGGGCAATGGAGAGTGCGCAATACCATGTGCTGGTGGTGGATCACAGCAAATTCGGTAAAGTGCGCCCGGCCTGCATGGGCGCGCTCAACCAGTTTGACGTGATTGCCAGCGACTGCTGTCCCGATGACAGCCTGGTGCAGTTCGCAAAACAGCAGCAAATCACATTGATGTACTGACCGTGCCCGCCGGGGCACGGCCTGTTAACGTCAGGAGAACCAGCCGCCAAACCACTGGTGGAATTTCAGCAGAACAAAATCCCACATCCGGCCGATAAACCCGGCCTCTTGCACCGCTTCCATCACCACCAGCGGACGCTGTTCGATGGTTTTACCGTTCAGCTGAAAATCGATCGTCCCCACCACCTGGCCTTTGCTCAGCGGCGCTTGCAATTCCGGCTGCGTCAGCGTGTAGCTCGCTTTCAAATTATTAAGCTGCCCTTTCGGGATAGTGATCGAGCCCGCCTCGCCTGCGCCGAGCTTCGCTTCGCTGCTGTCGCCAAACCAGACGCGCTGCGTGACAAAAGTGGCATCAGGTTTGATTGGCGTTACGGTATCGAAGAAGCGGAAGCCCCAGTTGAGCAGTTTCTCGGATTCATTAAAGCGGATGCGGTCGGTTTTCGCGCCCAGCACCACCGAGATCAGGCGCATATCGCCCTGCGTCGCGGACGCCACCAGGTTGTAACCGGCGCCGTCAGTCGTGCCGGTTTTCATGCCGTCCACGTTCATACTGGTGTTCCACAGCAGCCGGTTACGGTTCGGCTGGCGGATCTTATTAAAGGTGAACTCTTTTTCCTTGTGAATGGCGTACTCATCGGGCACATCATGAATTAAGGCTTTGCCGAGCAGCGCCATATCGCGCGCAGTGCTGAACTGGCCCGGCGCATCCAGCCCGTGCACGGTTTTAAAGGTGGTATTGGTCAGCCCCAGTTTCTGCGAGTAGCTGTTCATCAGGCTGACGAATGAATCCTGGCTCCCGGCAACATAGTCGGCAATGGCGATGCTGGCATCGTTGCCGGACTGAATAATGACCCCTTTATTCAAATCCGCGACCGACACCTGATCGCCCGGTTTCAGGAACATCAGCGAGGAACCGCGCAGTACCGGGTTGCCGGTCGCCCAGGCATCTTTACCGACGGTTACCGTATCGGTGAGGTGAATTTTTCCGGCTTTCAATGCCTGACCAACCACGTAGCTGGTCATCAGTTTGGTGAGGCTGGCGGGATCGAGTTTCTCGTCGGCATTACCTTCCGCCAGCACTTTACCGCTGGCGTAATCCATCAGGATCCATGCGCGGGCGTCAACCGGCGGCGCCGCCGGGTTTTGTTCAACCGCATAGAGTGAAGGAGAAAAGAGAAATAACAGCGCGGAGCCCGCAGCCAGGCCGCGAAGGGATAAAGAGAAATGCGTCATATATGGCCACCCGAGTATCCATTCAAACAAACGTCACAACACGTGCCGCAACAAACGGTGAGTAATAGCGCACAAACGGAGCGAAAAAAACCGTCGGTGAGTAAAGTTATTAAAGTTTATGCAATAACAGGGTGTTGCGCTCACTTTGTGCGATCTTTTTCTAAGTCGTTGCCAGAACGTTAACTTTCCCCCACCATAAATCCCCAGACAGAGATCCACTTCAAAGGGGTAAAAATGATAACGCTATGGGGCAGGAATAACTCAACTAATGTCAAAAAAGTTCGCTGGCTGCTGGAAGAACTGGAGTTGCCGTACGAGCACATTCTGGCGGGCGGGCAATTTGGCCTGAATCACGATGCCGAATATCTGGCGATGAATCCGAACGGGCTGGTGCCGCTGCTGCGCGACGATGAAACCGGCGTTGTGCTGTGGGAATCAAACACTATCGTGCGTTATCTTGCCGCCCAGTACGGGCAGGGCCGCCTGTGGATTGAAACTCCCGCCGCGCGTGCGGAAGGGGAAAAATGGATGGACTGGACGATTGGCACCCTGGCGCCGAAATATTCCCAGGTGATGATTGGGCTGGTACGCACGCCGCCAGAGCAGCGGGATAACGCCGCGATTGCTGCCGCAATACAATCGCTCGAAGGAATGCTGGATATTCTCGATAACGCGCTGGCAAAACAGAGCTGGTTTTCCGGCGAAACTTTTGGCTGCAGCGATATCGCCGTTGGTCCGTTTATCTACAACCTGTTTGCGATTCCCGGCTTAAGCTGGGCGCCACGCGCCAATCTGCAACGCTGGTACGCGCAACTGTGCGAGCGTCCGGGGTTCCGCATAACCGTGATGATTCCGGTAACCTGATACCCGACGTTACCGGGCAGGGAAGCCCGGTAAACCCCGCGCCCTACTCTTCGCCGCCTTCGTCATCTGCAAATAGTGCTTCATCTTCTTTGAACAAGTTGCTCTCATCCCATTCGATTTCTTCGCTGGCATAATGCACCGGATCAATGCCGCAGCACTCTTCCAGCACTTCTTCGGCTTCATCCAGCAAGGCAATCGCATCCTGCCAGCAGACCGTGATGTCCGCATCGACAAGCTCGCCATTATCAATCGCCTCAAGTTTCGTCATCGCAAACTCAATATTATGTAAACTCTCCAGCACCAGATTGACTTCTTCGCCGAGCCCCATACCGGAAATAGCTGCAGCATGATCATCACTCAATGCGTCATCGAATTCATCGCCCGCGTTATCTGACAACGCAGATGTTCTGGCGACAGCCAAAAATAACTGCGAACGTTTTTTGAGAAAACTTGCCCGTTCTAACGAAAGATCCAACTGTGCAGTGACTTCAATATCCATCATCTCAATCTCATAAAGTGATATACAAAACTCATGGCGGTAGCTGAATATTTTTCTAAATGCGATGTTAAAGGGTGCGGAAAACAGAGCAGCATTGCTGAGAAACAAACGCTATGCCGTTTTTAAACGTTTGCATCTCAACGTGTTGCTCCTCAAATTTAAACGCACGTTGGTGCGCAGAAAAACAATCGTTACACTCCCTGGCGCACAGGGCGAAGCCGGGCACTAATCCTGCCTGCGACATCATTGCCGAAACTGTAATATTTCTCTTTCATGATATCGCCCGTGCGCATCATCAAAAATACTTTGCGGGATAAATTATTATCCTTAATATTGATATATTTGATGCTGCTTTGCTCATTTCCAAGCGTTGACAATTTCGGAAAGAAAGAAACATTATCAGAATTTCTCACCATATATCTGATGGTTTCCAGATCGTTTGAAATACTGCGCGCATGATTGAGAATCTCCTCACTACCTGGCTCAAGCTGTAAATGTTCTGGCATCGACTTGGTCATAATGAGTTTATGCTTCTTCAAATCTTTGAGCTCAATAGCTTCATAGCTGGATAACGGATGGCTGATATTCACCCCCAGAACAAATTGCTCTTCATAAAGTTGGGCTTCGAAAAAACGATCGTTATCAATCGGGCCAATCAGCAAACCCAGTTGCAATTGCCCTTTATCCAGCATGCTCAATAGATTATCTTCATTGACCTCATGCAACTTGATTTCATTATCAGGAAATTTCTCTTTAAATACGCTAAATAAATCGTCATGAATGTAAGAACCCAGCGTCGGGGTAATGCCGATATTAATAACACCAACCGGCTGAAAACGTAGCCAGCGCGCCATTTCCTGAAGGTTATGAACTTCACGGAGAATATTTTCGATCACCGGCAATAGATGCAGGCCGGTTGGCGACAGGCTAAAGCCTTTACCTTTGCGGTGCAGCAGAGGGATGCCCAGCTCTTCCTCCAGCTTCTTGATTTGTATGCTGAGGGTCGGTTGTGAAACATCACACGCCTCGGCAGCTTTCTGGAAATTCATATGTTGCACCAACGATACAAAATATTCCAAATCCTGGGTTCTCATATTGTCAACTCTCCCGTGTGTAGAAAAAATAAAGAACAAAACACTACAGAGCATAAGGTCTTTTATGTTTCCAGCGACACAAACAACCTGCCGATGGCATTTAAGTAAATTCTTATGCGTAATTTAATTTAAGGACCACAAAAGCACTTTTCATCAATTATTTGTTTTATACAAAACCCCAAATTTACACGCATCAATAATCGATGACAGAAGTAAAAACTTTAATCGGTAATTTATATCGTCAAAATCACAATAGGATGTAACGATGTAAAAATAGAAAATTTGCTTTTAGTGGTGCTTTTATGACTACTATTTCACCTGTTTTATAATCATCACATTAATGAACAACAAGAACGGAGAAAGTTACCCACCGATTTCTTTTAAGCAGGGAATTCTGATAGCAGAACGCATATTCAAATATGAGACTAACAGCATCGAACAGTTAAGAAAAGCTAATTTATAGTGTGTCTCCCGCTCTCCGCATAAACAAACAATAAAATCATAATCGTTGCTTAATTGATTGTTAAGCAATACTACATTAAATTAAACGCAGACTAATCAATATTTCATCTCTTAGGTAAAATTATAATTGCAATGGCCTATAGAAGATCTGCAAATAGAATTAACCGTTGTCATAATTAATATATTCAAATTACCTATTAGCTATAAAATCATTATGTTGAACAGTGATATTTATAAAATAAAAATATTCTCCATTTAAATTTAAAGTTTTATTAATCCCATCCGATATGATTGAAGCCCGGCGATATTATCAGGGCGACACTAATAGATTAATTCTATATTCCTGGAGAAATAAAATGGCTGTTATTAATACCAACACCTTGTCTTTAACGACCCAAAATAACCTGAGCAAATCGCAATCTTCATTGGGCACCTCCATTGAACGCCTGTCATCCGGTCTGCGTATTAATAGCGCAAAAGATGATGCTGCTGGTCAGGCAATTGCAAACCGCTTTACATCAAATATTAATGGCCTGTCTGTTGCCGCACGTAACGCCAATGACGGGATCTCACTGGCGCAAACCACTGAAGGCGCACTGAGCGAAGTCAACAACAACCTGCAACGTATTCGTGACCTGACTGTACAAGCGCAAAACGGTTCCAACTCCGCATCTGACGTTGACTCCATTCAGGCCGAAGTCAACCAGCGCATGGAAGAGATCAACCGCATCACCACTCAGACGGACTTCAACGGTCTGAAAGTGCTGAACACCGGTTCCGGCGACAGCGTGTATAACTTCCAGGTTGGCGCGAAAGATGGCGAAACCATCAGCATCACCGTCAGCAGCAGCGATGCCTTCAACCTCTACAGCACCACCGGCGCAACGGCTTCCACCACCGGGCAAATTGTCAACGGCAGCGCGCGTGCCACTGACGCGCACGGCTTCGATGTATTGCAGGGCGTGGTTGATGCCACCGGCGGCACAAACGGTAACCCGCTGGCGGATCTGGATACCGCCATCAAAGCGGTGGACAGCGAGCGCAGCCTGCTGGGTGCTTCCCAAAACCGTTTTGAATCCACCATCTCTAACCTGAATAACACCACCAACAATCTCTCTGCCGCGCGCAGCCGTATTCAGGATTCCGATTACGCGACGGAAGTTTCCAACATGTCACGTGCGCAGATCCTGCAACAGGCTGGCAGCTCGGTACTGGCGCAGGCGAACCAGGTTCCGCAAACCATGTTGTCGCTGCTGCGTTAAGCAGGCTAAGGTCCGTTACCCTCCTTCATAGCGGATCGTTTTAAACGTTATTTCAGGTAATACATCCCCGCTTTGCCATGAGGGCGGGTGATTCAGCATAACTGTCTATTGAGAAATATTTTTATCCCGCAATGTTAGATGGCATTGCGGGATTTTTTTCGCCTGTTTTATTATGCTCCTGTGCACAAAGTTATTATCCCGCAGAAATAAAAAAAGGATGCAATGAACCATTGCATCCAGAATAAATAACAGCAAGTAAAACAGCTTTTACATCACCTGAGGGTTTTCATAGTGCAGCACAATTACTGATTACAGACCAAGGCTATCCAGTAACTCATCAATATCATCTTGTGTGGAAGCCGCAGGCAAATGTGCGGCGTGTTCTTTCTCTCTGGTCAGCGTCGCCCGGCTTTCCTGCGGTACGCTGTCTAATAAGACCGCGAGGAATTGTTTTTCTAAATTCTCCAGCAGCGCCATCATGCGCACAATAATGCGCGCGGTGGTATCCGGAAAATCCTGCGCCAGCATAATATCGCGCAGATAGTTTTTGGTGGCATCGGTACAAAGCGGCACCGCGCCAAGCCAGCCGCGCGTTGCGCGGGCAAGCGCCATCATACCGTCAATGCCATCGCTCTCTTTAATACCATCCCATTGTGACAGTAGCTGGCTGGCTTCTTTGCTGAGCCGCTCCTGCAACGGCTGCGTCTGCTCAATCAAATTAAGCGTTTTACCGGAGGCCTGCGCCGTCAAATCGACAACATATTGCAAACGGCTGCGCGCATCGGGAATAGAGTGGGCGATTTCAGCAATAGTAATATCATGCCCCAGCTCACGCAGGCTGGTTCTTAACATCCGGGTCACATTACCAATGCGGGCAATCAATTCATAAATATCGGTTGCCGTATGCGGAACAGTATGCACATTCATTATTACCTCTCCTTTACGCCATCTTTTCTCGGATATTCAGTTATCGGCACTTTATCCACACACTTAAATAAAAGGCGCAAGATAGCCAACCGCTATATAAATAGAGAAAGGCGTAAAGGTTTATTTTAATAAATATAAAAGGCAGACATTATAGAACACCGTAATATAGTTATTATCTAATACTGCGTTTTAACCAGGAAAAAGCGAAAAAGGGAATCCATTCCCCCTCTTCACGAAGCCGGACGCACTTTCCACAGCTCGCCGTCCGATGAATCCGTCAGCACGTAAAGGTAACCATCCGGCCCCACGCGCACATCGCGGATACGCTGTTTACGATCGGTAAGAATGCGGCCATCTTCCGTGACTTTGTCGCCATTAACACTCATCACGATGACATCTTCATCTTTAAGCGCGCCAATAAAGAGTTTGTTTTTCCACTGCGGGAACGTGTCGGCGTTATAGAATGCCATGCCGCTTATCGCCGGAGATTTCTGCCAGTAGAAGATCGGCTGTTCGGTGCCAGGCACAATCTGCCCCTTCGCCTCGGGGATTTTCAGCCCGCTATAGTTAATGCCCCAGGTAGCAATTGGCCAGCCATAATTTTTGCCTTTTTGCGCAATATTAATTTCATCACCGCCGCGCGGGCCATGTTCGTGCCACCACAGGGCATTGCTCCACGGGTTTATCGCCATTCCTTGCGGGTTACGAATGCCATATGACCAGATCTCCGGACGGGCATCTTTGCGGCTGACAAACGGGTTATCATCCGGCACTTTCCCCTGATCGGTCAGCCGTACCAGTTTGCCCTGCAATTTCTCCAGATCCTGCGCCGTCGGGCGCTGGTTGTTCTCACCCAGCGCAATCCACAGATAGCCTTTGCCGTCAAACACCAGCCGACCACCAAAGTGGTTGCCGGTTGAGAGTTTCGGCTGCTGGCGGAACACCGTCTGAAATGCCTCCAGACGGGTGAAATCCTCGCTCAGGCGGCCATAACCGACTGCTGTACCGGCTTTGCCCTCTTTGTCCGCTTCCGCATAGCTTAACCACACCCGGCGCGACTGGGCGAAATCAGGCGCCAGCACCACATCCAGCAAGCCGCCCTGCCCGTGCGCCCACACTTTCGGCACACCGCTTATCGGATCGGAAAGCCCCTTACCGGCCTGCCACAAACGCAGTTGCCCGCCGCGCAAAGTAATTAGCATGCCGTGATTATCGGGCAAAAATGCCAGCGACCAGGGGTGATCAAGTTTGCCTTGCAGAACATCAACCTTCACCGCCGCGGGCTCAGCCCATACCGGGACGGAAAGAAACAGCAGCAACAGGGGAAGACGGCGCATCGGGCTCTCCTTTATTCAGCAGCTTCGCAGAGTAAAGGGTAGACCGGGGCGCAGAAATGAAACGCAGGTTTACAGAATTTATACATTCGGCATGAAAGAAAACGGACAGACAAGAAGGGGGAGTTCCCTCCCCCTTAAGCTTAGGCCTCTTCGAGCGGTGAATGCTCGTTAAGGTAGAGAATGGCATGATCAAGCACATTCAGTGAACGTTCGAGTTTGTCGGCATTCACAGAGATATACGTTGGGCAATCCTGTCGCCCGCTCATCAGGCAAACCGCCGCTGAAGAGAGCGCCTCTTCGGCGCGGTACAACGCACCCCGCGATTCGCGATCCGGCATTTCATTCAGCCGTTCTCCTTTATCACGAATCTCAAGCGCCAGGGCAAACAGACGTTCACGCAGACGATCGTTTTCGCTGACCGACATATAACCTTTTGCCTTCCTCATCTGGGTGTAGGCCGCAAGGTCCGCTCTGGCAGCAGTCAACTTCGTCAACAAGCGACGAACAAGTTCATCAAAGCTCATACATATTTCCTCCCTTGTCAGCCAATGGGGTAAGTTAATAGTATGGCTGCTATTTGCACAAAATCATGCACGCGGTCAATAATTAATCGATATTGACAATCCTTTACAAACCGGAAGCCAGCCAGGCGCGCCATCCTCCGTAAGACGTGATCTCCTGCGCCCCCTGCAAGCCATAATTTTCACAAATGAATCCGCTCAACCAGCGACCATCTTCCAGCTCGACTTTACCCAACCCAAGCGGCGCCGGAATACCAGCAAGGAAAGAGCCGACTTCGCTGTGCGGCAGTTCCCACACTTCCACGTCGATCGCCGTACCTTGCTGCTCATCGCGCACCATGCCTGGCCGTTTACCGTCTGCCAGCGCATATAACCGATAACGCGGCGCGCTGCGGGTGGCGCTAAGTAGAGTCGCGCCCCGCTGACGCAACTGCCCATTAAGCGCCAGCCCGTCCAGATGCGCGCCACACACCACCAGCGCCAGCCGATCGTGGCTCGCGGTATTTACCGGAACGGCAGCCGCCATTTTCCGCCCACCGGGCAAGGCCAGCGACGCGTTGCGCTGCATCGCATCGGCAAGGCTCAGCAGATACTGATCGGTAAACGCGCGGCCAAACAGCGTAACGCCGGAAGGCAGGCCGTTGGCCATCATGCCGTTTGGCACCGCAACAGCGGCGTAATCCAGCAGGTTCATAAAATTGGTGTAGTAACCGAGATCGGCATTGCGTTTTACCGGTTCATCAGCCAGCTCCGCCAGCGTCACCGGGCGCGGATAGGTCGGCGTCAGGACGCAGTCCAGACCGGTAAGCAGCGCGTCGCACTGCGCTTTGTAGGCCTGTAAGCGGTATTGTGCATCAAAGGTCGCCACTGCATCGGTGGAGGGCGCTTTGCTCAGCACCGCCTTGATCACCGGCAGCACCGCATCCGGCTGTTTTTCAATCAGCGGCCCGACGACGTGGTAGCGCTCCGCCACCCACGGCCCTTCATACAGCAGGCGCGCAGCGGCAAGAAACGGGGCGAAATCAAGCGTCACCGGCACGCCGCCAAGCGACTCCAGCCGCGCTTTTGCCGCATAAAACAGCGCCTCACTCTCTGCGCAGCCGAGGAATTCCAGCGTAGCCGGGACGCCAAAACGGAAACCCGGCTGCGGCGCGCCAAAGGCCTGCGCGCCGTTCCACGCCGGGTTACTGCGGCTGTAGGCATCGCGCACGTCTTTCACTGCTGTTAGCGCCAGTAAACGGCTGGCTTCGGCGGCGGTAGCGGTAAAAAAGGTCACGCAATCGAGCGTGCGACAGGCCGGTACCACACCCGCCGTGGAGATCAACCCTTTGGTCGCTTTCAGGCCAACCAGATTATTGAGCGACGCCGGAACACGCCCGCTGCCTGCGGTATCCGTGCCGAGCGCAAAGCTTGCCAGCCCAAGCGCCACCGCCAGCGACGATCCGGCACTGGAGCCACCTGCCGGATAATCGGCATGCACACTATTACGGCAGACGCCATACGGTGAACGCGTGCCGTTCAGCCCGGTGGCAAACTGATCGAGATTGGTTTTACCCAGCGGCACCGCGCCCAGCGCAATCAGTTGCGCAACGATGGTCGCATCCTGTTCTGCGGTATACGCAAATGCCGGGCAGGCGGCGGTGGTCGGAATGCCAGCCAGATCGATATTGTCTTTGATGGCGAACGGCACGCCATACAGCGGCAGCGACTGAGGCGGCACGTTGTCCAGCGCCGCCAGATACGGTTCCAGTTCCGCCGCGCTGAGAAGATAAATAAAGGTGTTGAATTCCGGATTCAACGCCAGCGCCCGCGTGCGCAGCGTCGCTATCACGTCGCGCGGCGTTAAATGGCCGTCGCGGTAAGCCTGCGCCAGAACATCAAGGCGTAAATCAAATGGCTGCATCATGCTGTTTTCTCCAGAACCACCACACATTGACCTGCACGCACCGAACTGCCCGGCTGCACGCGCACCTGGCTTACCACACCATCGTGGGCGGCAAGCAGCGGGATCTCCATCTTCATCGACTCCAGCACCACCAGCACATCGCCTGCGCGAACCTGGCTGCCCGGCGTGACATTCACCTGCCACAAGTTGCCGGAGATCGGGCTGTAGATGCCCTGTTGCCCCGGCTGTAACGGTGCATCTTCGCCCTCTTCCGCCAGCGCTTCACTGCTGTCGAAATGCGCCTGGCCGCTGGCGATCCAGCGATCGCGTTCGGCGGCGAAAGCGCCCTGCTGTTGCGCACGGAAAGCAGCAATACTTTGCGCTTCATCGGCGAGAAACTGCTGATACTCCGCCAGCTTCAGCGTGGTGTGCTCAATGCGCAGCGGATAACGCCCGAGCGGGAAGTCGCGACGAATGGTTAACAATTCATCGGCAGACACCGGATAAAAACGGATCTGATCGAAGAAGCGCAGCAGCCATGGCTTACCGGCAAAATCCGCCACGGTATGGTAGCGATTCCACATTTGCAGCGTCCGCCCGACAAACTGGTAGCCGCCCGGCCCTTCCATGCCATACACGCAAAGGTACGCACCGCCAATGCCGACCGAGTTTTCCGCCGTCCAGGTGCGCGCCGGGTTGTACTTGGTGGTCACCAGACGGTGGCGCGGATCGAGCGGTGTCGCCACCGGCGCGCCAAGGTAGACATCGCCCAGCCCCATCACCAGATAGCTGGCGTCAAACACCGTTTTGTAGACTTCATCGATATTCGCCAGATCGTTAATGCGGCGGATAAATTCCAGGTTGCTCGGGCACCACGGCGCATCGCGGCGCACGGTGGTCATATATTTGTCGATGGCTTTCTGGCACGCCGGGTCGTCCCACGAGAGTGGCAGCCAGACAATGCGCGACGGCACATCCAGATCCTGGCGCTCACACACGCCCTGCCACAACCCGGCCACCGTCTCCAGCAGTTGCGCCAGCCCCAGCGCTTCCGGCTGGTAGTGAATTTGCAGCGAGCGAATGCCCGGCGTCAGATCGATAACCCCCGGCAGCGCCAGGGCTTCCAGCGCCTGCATTAAGGCGTGGGCGCGAAAACGCAGCACCAGATCCAGCTCCGGCTCGCCGATCTCCAGCAGCAGATGCGTATCGCCGGAAAGCCGCGCCACCAGGCGCTTATCCGCCTCGCCGCAGTTCAGGACGATCGGCGAAGCCAACGCCACGGGTTGCCATACCACCTCCTGCGGTGTGAGGCTGGCGATTTGCGCTTCCTGCGCCTGCGCCAGACGGCGCGCAGTGGCGATATCCACCGGGATAAAACGCACTTTATCGCCCGCTTTCAGTTGGCCGACGGCCGGTAAATCCGCTTCGATAATGGTCACCGGACAGACAAAACCGCCGAGGCTCGGGCCGTCCGGGCCGAGAATCACCGGCATGTCGCCGGTAAAATCCACCGCACCGATGGCATACGGGTTGTCGTGAATATTGGAGGGATGCAGCCCGGCTTCGCCGCCGCTGTCGCGCACCCACTCCGGTTTCGGGCCGATCAGGCGCACGCCGGTGCGGCTGGAGTTGAAATGCACTTCCCAGTCGGTCGCCAAAAAGGTCGCCATATACGCCGGGGTGAAGTACTCCGGCGCGCCGTGCGGGCCATAAATCACCCGCAGCTCACGCACCGGGGAAAGCGGCGTATGCAACACCTGCGGTAGCGCCGTTTCGCGGCATGGTGCCGTTAACGGTGCCAGATGCAGCACGTCGCCGGTACGCAGCGCGCGCCCGGCATGGCCGCCAAATTGCCCCAGCGTGAAGGTGCTTTTGCTGCCCAGGTATTCTGGTACCTGCAATCCCCCGCGCAGGCAGAGGTAGCTGCGCACACCGTCACCGCTGATGTCACCGATGTGCAACGTCATCCCCGCCCGCAGCGTGAAGATACAGTTCATCGCCAGCGGCTCGCCATCGAGCGTTAGCGCAATATCCGCCCCGGTGACAACCGCCTGTGCATCGCAGTTAAATTTCAGCGTCGGGCCGCTCAGAGTGATCTCCAGTGCCGCCGCGTTGTCATCATTGCCCAGCAGACGGTTGCCAAGACGCAGCGCGCGGCTGTCCATCGGGCCGGATGGCGGCACACCCACCGCCCAGTATCCCACGCGCCCGGGGTGATCCTGCACGGTGGTTTGCGTCCCGGCGCTCAGCACCTCCAGCGTATACGCCTGATACGTCAGCCCTTCAAGGCAGCGCGTCCAGGGTTCACCGCAGGCGAACGGGGCAAAGGTTAAGATCTGCTGTAAATAGGTGCGGTTAGTCTCCACGCCGTATAAACGGGTTGCGCCCAGCGCGTCGTGCAGCGCATGCACCGCCGCCTCACGCGTGGGCTGCCAGGCGATGATTTTCGCCAGCATCGGGTCGAAGAACGGCGGCACTTCACAGCCGGATTCCACCCAGCTATCGATACGCAATGTCCGGCGATCGTCCGTCGGAAATGCCACGTCAGTCAGTAAACCGGGAGATGGCTGGAACTGGCGGCCAGGATCTTCCGCATAAACCCGCGCCTGAATCGCGTGGCCGCTGGGTGTCAGGCTGTCGCGAAGCTGCGCCAGCGGCGGCAGTTCTCCGGCGGCGAGCGCAATCATCCAGCCCACCAGATCGACGCCCCACACCTGCTCGGTCACGCCGTGCTCAACCTGCAAACGGGTGTTCACTTCGAGGAAGTAAAACCGTTTAGCTTCGCTGTCGTAGACAAACTCCACCGTGCCCGCGCTGCGGTAGTTGACCGCTTTGCCGAGCTTAATGGCCGCGCTGCACAGCGCTTCTTCCATGCCCGCAGGCAGATTTGGCGCAGGCGTCTCTTCCAGCACTTTCTGGTTACGACGCTGCACGGAACAATCGCGCACGCCAAGGGCAATCACCTCACCTGCGCCATCGCCGAAGATCTGCACTTCCAGATGGCGGGCGCGGGCGATGTACTTCTCAATAAAGACCCCCGCGTCGCTGAAGTTGTTTTTCCCCAGCCGCACCACCGCGTCGAATGCGTCGTGTAATTCAGCCGCCGTCGTGCAGACGCGCATCCCAATACCACCGCCACCCGCCGTGCTTTTCAGCATCATCGGGTAACCGACGATTTCTGCGGCGCGCAGCGCTTCATCCACATCCGCCAGCAGTTCGGTGCCTTCCAGCATTGGCACCCCCTGTTTTTTCGCCAGCGCGCGGGCGGTATGTTTCAGGCCGAAAACGCGCAGTTGCGCAGGCGTAGGGCCAACAAAGGCAATGCCCGCCGCTTCGCAAGCTTCGGCAAAGGCCGCGTTTTCAGAGAGGAAACCATAGCCGGGATGAATAGCCTGTGCCCCGCTCTCGCGGGCGGCGGCAATGATTTTTTCCGTCACCAGATAGGTGCCTGCTGCCGGGCCATCGCCGAGGCTAATCGCTTCGTCGGCCTCGCGGATGTGCAGGCTGCTGATATCGGCATCGGAATAGACGGCAACGCCGCCAATCTGCATGGCACGCAAGGTGCGCAGGATGCGGCAGGCAATCGCCCCGCGGTTGGCGATCAGGAGTTTCGTAAACATAGGTCAGACTCAATCGTGGCGGGTCGTCCCGCCGAACATTGGCTCACCGCATGGTCGTCCATGGGGAAAATGCGATTACAGCAGGATGCGTCCGGCGCGTACCGCGCAGAGGTGGTAAAGCGCCAGGCGCAGGCGCTGCCAGCGAGTTGGCGTCAATTCCATACCAGCACCTCCGCAGGCGTCGGATTCCAGCCATTGCACGGGTTGTTGAGCTGTGGGCAGTTAGAGATCAGTACAATCACATCACACTCGGCGCGCAGTTCAACATATTTCCCCGGCGCGGAGATGCCATCTTCAAACGTCAGCCCGCCCTGTGGCGTTACCGGCACGTTCATAAAGAAGTTGATGTTTGCGCCAATGTCGCGCTTTTGCAGGCGGCCATCGTGCAGGCAGGCGCAGAGGAAGTTATCGCGGCAACTGTGCATGTGCCGTTTATCCAGCGCATAACGCACGGTGTTGCTCTCTTGTGCGCAGGCGCCGCCAAGGGTGTCGTGGCGGCCACAGGTATCGGCGACAATGGTCAGCAGCGGGTTGCCAAGGTTGGAGTACAGCACGCTGCCGCTGGTGAGATAGGCGTTGTTCTGCCGACGCAGCGTGCGCTGGGCATCGTAGCGTTCACGCGGGTTCTGCGCATTGTAGAACAGCGTATCAATGGCCTGATTTCCTTCCAGATCCAGCAAACGCAGTGTCTGACCTTTTTTCACTTCAAACAGATACGGTTCACCCGCCGGGATCACATGGCGGAAAACGGCATGTTGGGCTTGTTTTTCGCTGGCAACTGTCATCGTGCGGCTCCTTACAGGGCGAAAAGTTGGGTATTGGTGAAGGCACGGCTGTTTTCCGGGCGCGTCAGCAGGGCGTTGATCATCGCCTGCTCATCGTCGGCCTGCCGCCAGCTCAGTTGTACCGGGCGCGGCGCATACTCGCGGGAAGGGTCCATCGGATGTTGCAGCGCGGTCAGCACCACCAGCACATCCATCGGCGCAAACAGTTCAACATAGCTTCCCGGCTGAGAATGGCCACTGTGGAAGGTGAACTGGCCGTGGTCATCAACCGACACTTTGCTGAAGAAGTTAACCACCATCAGCAGATCTTCGAGGTTGAGATCCCACTTGCCCATCTCCACCAGCAGGTTATCCGCACCGTTGCGGAAAAAGCCGTTACGCAGCTCCTGGTAGCGCCCCTGGCCGTACTTTTCCGCCACTTCGGCCGCGTTCAGTACGCCGCCAAAGGGATCGTGCCAGCCGCTGGTATCAGCGGTGATGCCCGCCAGCACGCGCCCCATATCCGAGTAGAAACAGTGCCCGGCCGTCAGGCGCGCGGTGTGCTGGCCTTTCAGGGTATCCGGCAGGTTCAGGCGCTCACTTTTTTCATGGGCGTTGAGCATCATCAGGCTGACGTTTGCGCCGCCTTCGATGTCGGTCATGCGCAGGATCTGCCCGCGTTTGAGGATAAAAGAGAGATGGCCGCCGCCAGGCAGGATCTCGTCACGAAGAACAGAAGTTGGATTCACAGGATTATCTCCTTAATGCGTAGACGTTATCGGGCTTCGCGCCGCTCATCGCGGAGAGCCGCGTTTCGTTGAGCGGGATGTCATAGGTGATGCGTGCGCCGTAAGCGTTGGGTGCCTGCGGATCAATACGCACCTTGTCGAACACCAGCAGGCGGGTGCCGAGGTTGAAGCCTTCCGAAAGATCGTGGGTCACCATAAAGACCGTCATGCGGGTTTCACTCCACAGTTGCAGCAACAGTGCATGCATCTCTTTACGGATACCGGGGTCAAGCGCGCCAAACGGCTCATCCAGCAGCAGGACGCGCGGTTGCATAATAAAAGCCTGAGCAATGGCTAAACGCTGTTGCATACCGCCGGAGAGCTGTGCCGGATATTTCTTCAGCGCGTGGCCAAGACCGACTTTTTCCAGCAATTCTCTGGCCTGCTCGCGGGCGGCGCGTTTTTTCGCGCCAAAGAACCGCCCAAAAAACGGAGATTGCGGCAGTTCGAGGCCAATGGCGACGTTATCCAGCACCGTGAGGTGCGGGAACACCGAGTAGCGCTGAAACACCACGCCACGGCTGCTGTCCGGTTCGGCGCTCAGCGGTTTTCCCTCCAGCGTGATGACGCCGCGGCTCGGTTTTTCCTGGCCGAGCAGCAGGCGCAGAAAGGTTGATTTGCCGCAGCCGGACGCGCCGACCATCGAGCAAAACTCCCCCTCTTTCACCTGCAAGTTCAGGCGCTCCAGCACCACGTGGTCGCCGTACTCCTGCCAGATATTGTCGATAGTGATAAAGCTCATGCCTTCCCTCCTTCCGCCCAGGGAAAACAGGTTTTGTGTAACTGACGCAGCGCCAGATCCATCAGCCACGCCAGCAACGTGATCCACAAGACGTACGGGATAATGACGTCCATCGCCATATAGCGACGCACAAGGAAAATGCGGTAGCCCAGCCCGGCGGTTGAGGAAATCGCCTCTGCCGAGATGAGAAACAGCCACGCCGAACCCAGTAGCAGACGCAGCGACATCAGCAGGCGCGACAGCAACTGCGGCAACACCACCCGCAGCACCAGCGTCCAGCTATTGGCGCCGAGGGTTTGCGCTTTGATCAGGATCTCCGCCGGGATTTCGCAGGCGCGCTGCTCCAGATCGCGGGCCAGCATCGGCGTGATGCCAATGACAATCAGCATCACTTTCGACAGCTCATCGAGGCCAAAAACGATAAACAACGCCGGTAAAATCGCCAGCGGCGGGATCATCGACAGCACCGTCATCAGCGGCGACAACGACGCCCGCCACAGCGGGAAAACGCCGGCGGTGATGCCAATGCACAGACCAATCACCGAGGCGATAGCAAGGCCCATCAGCAAGCGGCCGAGGCTCACCAGCGTGTCCATCCAGAACAGGTATTCGCCGCTGCGCTTATCCGGGGTAAACGCCATCCGTGAAAGTGCATCCAGCATCTGTTGCAGACCGGGCAGCAGCTTGTCCTGTGGATTGGCCTCCAGCCGTACTGCTGAGCCCATAAAATAGGCGGCCAGCAGCAGGACGAAAGGCAGCAGGATCAGCAGCGTCCGCATGCCAGAGGTGGGATGGCGATTAATTTGTCGCATGGCGAACTCCGTCAGTTATCACAGCTTGCCGGCAGCGGCCATCTTCACGAAGCTGTCGTCAAAGCGCAGTTTCACGTTATTCGCATCGCCCTGCGTAACATTGCCGGGGAAGGTCATACCGATAAAATCCGCGCTCTGCGCACCATCGCCGAGCAGGCCTTTTTCAAAGGAGAATGACGCAACGCGCTGCATGGTTTTCGCCAGCTCCGCTGACGTCACAAAAGCAATGTTGTCCGCCGGGGTGTAGAACAGGTGGGTGGTTTTCAGTTGCGCCTTGTAACCAGCCAGATCGGTACCGGAAGCGGCGGCCATCGAATTAAGCGCCGTGGCGTCCTGCGCTTTCATCAGCCCCATCATTTCATACCATGCGCCGGTCAGCGCTTTACCCAGCGCCGGGTTATCTTTCAGGGTGGCGCTGTTGACCACCATCATGTCGATCAACTCGCCCGGCACCTGCGAGGAGCTAAAGACTTCGGTGGTTTTCGGCGTGGCTTTAATCACGGAGAGCTGCGGGTTCCAGGCGACGGCAGCCTGCACATTTGGCGTACCAAACGCCGAGACAATATCCGCATCGGAGGTGTTCACCACGGTGACGTCTTTCTCCGCCAGCCCGGCTTTTTCCAGCCCGCGCACCAGCAGATAGTGAGAAACGGAGAGTTCTGGCAGGTAGACTTTCATCCCTTTCAAATCTTTGAGGGTTTTGCCCTCACCTTTCATTACGACACCGTCGTTGCCTTCGGAGTAACTGCCAAGGATCAGCGCCGTACTGTCAACGCCGCCCGCAGCCGGAATGGTCAGCGCATCCATATTGGTCATGGTGCAGCCATCAAACTGGCCGGCGGTGTACTGGTTGATGGATTCGATATAGTCGTTCAGTTGCACGACATTGATCTTGATACCGTATTTGCTGGCCCATTTATCAATGACTTTGCTACTGCTGATGGTGCCCCACGGCATCCATCCGGCGTAAATGGTCCAGCAGACGTTGAACTCTTTTTTCACGGCGGCAAAGGTGGGGAGACTGACCAGCATCGCCAGCGACAACACAAGAGAGCGGAACAATGGAGATTTCTTCATTCTTGACCTCTGATTGGCACAAAGTTAGGGGGCAGCGCGACACCCATTGGTGCTGCTGTCTCCCGGGTTTTTGTCCCGCCGTGTAACCTCGCAGAGGTCGCCAGCTCTTGGACCAGTCATTCACCGAAGTGAACCGGAACCCTAGCCAGCTATTTTCAAATTGTGTGTTGCACTGCCCTCTCGCATTTGCAAGCGCTGTGCCAGGTTGTTTTTGCTTTATCGTCATAACGTTAGCGATTTGTTGCGTTACGCTATCCCTGTTTTGGTGAGCCACAACAAGGCACTGCACCATGCTGGTGCTACAGCGCAAGTGGCGGGAATACATTCGACTGGTGTATTGTTTTTAAACGATTAATCACGCAGACGGATGTTTATATATGCTCAAAATCCTTGGCAAAACCTCTTCTATCAATGTGCGTAAAGTGTTGTGGACCTGCGAGGAAGCGGGGCTGGATTATTTACAGGAAGATTACGGCAGCGGTTTTGCTTCGACCGAGACCGACGCATTCCGCGCACTGAACCCGAACGCCATGGTGCCCGTTCTGCTGGATGATGAGTTTGTGCTGTGGGAATCGAACTCGATTTGCCGCTATCTGGCGCGTAAAACGGGGCGCAGCGATCTGTTACCTGCCGAACCGCAGGCCTGCGCCATTGTGGAGCACTGGATGGACTGGCAAGCCACCGAGTTTAACAACGCCTGGCGCTATGTCTTCCCCGCGCTGGCGCGCAAAAACCCGGCCTTTAATGATCCAAAAGCCATTGAGGCGGGTATCAAAGAGTGGAACCACTGCATCTCCATTCTGGAGCAGCAACTGCAACGCACCGGCGCCTTTGCCGCGGGCGATACCTTTACCCTGGCAGATGTGGTGCTGGGGCTGTCGGTGAACCGCTGGAAAATGACACCGTTTGAACATCCGGAGGTGCCGGCTATCGACGCGTGGTTTGCGCGGCTGAACCAGCGCCCGGCGTTTTTGCGCCATGGTAATAATGGGATGGTGTAGGAAAGCGGAGCAGCGAAAAGGATTTGAAAACGGCAGAAAACTGTATTTATATACAGATTTCTGCAAACCTGGTGAAAAGATGACGCGAGAAAGATACTGCCTGTCGGTTGCCGTTTTTGTCCTGCTGCGCAAAGAAAATCATATCTGCATGTTGAAACGCACCGGCACGGGCTGGATGGACGGTTGGTACAGCCTGCCTGCCGGTGGGCTGGAGGAGAATGAAACGCTGGCGACGGCAGCGGCCAGAGAAGCCAAAGAGGAGAGCTGCGTGCTGATTGCCCCGCAGGATCTTCGCTTAAGCCATTCGATGCATGTCCGCACGGAAGACCGCTCATGGATGGGGCATTTTTTTACCTGCACCCGCTGGGAAGGCGAACCACACATTGCCGAGCCGGACAAGCACGGCGATATGCACTGGCAGGCCATTGCGGATTTGCCGCAAAACACTATCCCGTATGTCCGGCAGGCGGTTCAGCAGATTATCGCGGGGCAGCCCTACTCAGAATACGGCTGGTGAAGTGCGGGGTTCAGCGCCCGAGGATTGTCCGCACCCCTTTTACACCTCGCGCTAAGCCCCAGGCAATAACCAACACAATCAGCACCAGCATGAAAGTGCTTGCCGGATCCATGCCCCATTCGTAGGTATCAGCAAGGATCTTGTGCTGCCAGAGCAGATCAAAAAACCTGTCCGATGACCACAGCCAGAATCTATCGACAGGCCTGACGGCACCGGTGATAAAAAAGCGATCGCCACATAGAACAGCCCCGCCAGAACCTTAATAATTGCCGCCCGCATCGTTTTTCCCTTTACAGCGCTGCTCACTTAGAACGGTTTTACCAGCGCGTGGCCTGCATATCGATAACAAAGCGATACTTCACCTCGCCTTTCAGCATGCGGGCAAACGCCATTTCAATCTCTTCACCGTTAATCATTTCGATATCAGCGGTGATGTTATGTTCGCCGCAGAAGTCCAGCATCTGCTGAGTTTCCTGAATGCTGCCAATCGATGAACCGCTGATGCTCAGGCGACGAAAAACCATGGGCGTAATGTCCGGCGCGGCGTGTGGCCGATCCGGAATGCCAACCAGCACCAGGCGGCCATTGGTTTTTAAGGTGGCCAGATATGGATCGAGATCGTGCGGTGCGGCAACACAGTCAAGAATAAAATCCAGCGAGGTCTGGCAGGCGGCCATCTGCGCGGCATCGCGGGAAACGACAACGCGCGTTGCTCCAAGGCGGCGGGCATCGGCGCCCTTCTCCGGCGAGGTGGTAAACAGCGTCACTTCTGCGCCCATCGCGCTCGCCAGTTTCACCGCCATATGCCCCAGCCCGCCAAGGCCGACGACGCCCACCGCATCGCCAGCTTTAACGTTGAAATGGCGCAGCGGCGACCAGACGGTGACCCCAGCGCAGAGCAGCGGCGCAACGCCCGCCAACGGCAAGTTTTTCGGTACAGAAACGACAAAGTGCTGATCGACAACCACGCGCTGCGCATAACCGCCCCAGGTACTGTCGCCGGTATATTTATCGATGCCGTTGTAGGTGGCGGTAAAGCCCGTTTCGCAATACTGCTCTTCCTGCTGTTTGCAGAAGTGACATTCACGGCAGGAATCGACCATCACACCGACACCAACGATATCGCCAGGTTGATATTTCGTTACCGCCGCGCCGGTTGCCACCACGCGGCCGACGATTTCATGCCCCGGCACCAGCGGATAGCGACTCACCGCCCATTCGTTACGCGCCATGTGCAGATCCGAGTGGCAAACGCCGCAGTAAAGGATCTCGATACTCACGTCCTGCTGTTGCAGCGGGCGCAGATTAATCGTGCCGGAAGTCAGAGGGTTAGCCGCATCGCGTGCAACTAATGCATTGATTTTCATAGTGCCTCCATGAGAACAGGCGTTGGCTGACTGAAGGCGGCAGACTATAATCCTCATGGTTCGATATTGATAGTAGTCACCATTTGGTGACCATAACGTGGGGAGATCGCCATGCCAGCCTGGGTCGACGGCAAACTCTTTTTCTATGCGGATTCGCCGCCGCGTCGTTTGATGGATCTTTTTTCAGTGAAATGGAGCACCATGGTGCTGCATGCGTTGTATCACTGGCCGGAAGGACGCGCCCGTACCGGCGAACTGCAACGTAGCCTGCAAGGCATTTCGAAAAAGATGCTGTTTCAGACGCTAAAGGAGCTGGAGCAACGCGGGCTGATCGTGCGCCACGTTTATGACGTAGTGCCGCCCAGGGTGGATTACCGGCTCACGGCGCTGGGTAAAACCTTTGCCGAACCGATCGAACAGATGTATCAGTGGGGGCTGGAAAACCAGGCCGCGCTGGATGAAATGGAAAAGAACTACCGCACGCCGGAATAACTGCCCCGCCCGCGCGGTCACCCTAAATTAACGCTCAGATTGATCGGCCGGTTTTTTGGCGTTCTGGTAAATATCTGGCCGGGCGATGGTCCAGGTGTAATTTTGCCGGTTAACCGGTTGATAGCCGAACTTCTCGTACAGCCAGGGGGCGGTGGAGGTAAATAGCACGATCCGGCGTAATTTCGCGAAAACCGGATGCGCGTGGCAGCAGGCGATCAGCCAGCGGCCCAGCTTCTCCCCCTGATACTCCTCCAGCACATATACGTCGCAAAGATAAGCAAACGTGGCGTAATCCGTCACCAGCCGGGCAAAACCGACCTGCTCACCGTTGTGAAAAAGACCGAAATTCAGGCTGTTTTGTACGGAGATAGCCACCGTTTCGCGATCAATACCCGCCGCCCATGTGGAACGGGTCAAATAACGGTGGATTGCCGCGATATCCTGCTTCTCTTTATCGGTGGTGATCAGATAACCCTCTTTACGCCATTCCTGTGTCGCTATCATGCTGGTTTCTCTTCTGTCGTCTCGCCCAAAAGTTCACCGTACCACGATCTGAGAACAAAGAAGTACGGTATCGTTTTTTTACATTGCCCTGTATTGAGCAGGCAGACTGCATACAATGCCGTTTGAAACCGACGCGGAAGATGAAGCGCAGGCGGTGGATAACATGCTGGCGCATTTCAAAGAGAACACCGCTGCGCCCGAAGAATTCATCAAAGATGACTGCATTCCCGCCACGATTTTTGAACTCATTTTCGCCGCAGCTCGATAAAGCGAAGGCCGCAGGCGCGGCCTTTTTTAATGCGATGCGGGCAGCGCCTCGCCGGACATATGCAATATTGCCGCCTTCATCGACACGTCAAACATCGCGCCGTGCGTCAGCCCAGGATAGAGCAAATACGTAACCGGCAAATCATCAGCGCGCAGGCGGGAAACCCTGTGTTGTATAGCGCTTAATACACCGGACGTGGCGTTTTCATCATTGGCCTTGCGGTCGCCATCACCTTCGAGAAACCACAGCGATTTATGGCTGAATGACGCTTTCGGCAACCTGCCCATCGCTTTGAGCAACGTAAAGTTGTTCCGCTCCAGCGAAGGTACAGCCGAGTAATAAGCGCTAAAAAATGTCGATGAGAGATAACTCTCCAGCACCAATAACCCGCCGTAAGAGTGCCCCCACAGCGCCCGTTTCTGCGGATTTACCGCAACGCCTTTTTCGGCCTGCGGCGCGATGGTGGTTTCCAGCAACTGACGGAAAAGCGCGCTGCCACCGCCCTGACGGCCACGCAGATTTTGCGGCTCTCCTTCTGCGGCAGGTGTGTAATCGTAGGCCCTGGCCGTCAGATCAAAAGGCAGATCGGTCTGATAACCGACCGCCACCAGCACCGGCGGATCGCGTTCTGACAATTTCTGCAACAGCGGCTCCGAAAGCTTGTCCATTACCGCATTGCCATCCAGCAGATACAGCACCGGATAACCGGCCGCGGGAGGACTTTTTTTCGGTATCGCGGTCCACACTTTGTAATGCCGCTTGCCGTCGGTGGAATCAAAAGTATTGACGGCAAAATGGTAAAATGCCGACCCCTTATCGGCGATATTCGGCCCGAGCGGGGTCATATCAGGCCGTGAAAAAACGGTTTTCGAACAAAGCAGCAGCACAACCAGCGCGGCCAGGCGCGCGGCATAAAAACGACGATGCATTACGCATACTCCCTGTGCATCAGCACCGCAGTCTTCGCTGCCAGGCTGAAAGGTCAAATGAACGGGACAAACGTTAATAGGAATTATTCTTGATTGCAATAATTACGCGTTTACCTCTTACCTGAACAAATCTGGCTTCATCTTCCTTCCACGACCGAACAACGCAGAACACCAGGCGGCTTTCCTGCCTCTCCTCTCTCAACCAGGATAAATCTTATTCCGCGAAAAATAGCCCGATGTAGCATGACAACGCCTTGTTATCTTGTGGTTTTCATTTTTTCAAAGGGAATTTTATGGGATGGGATAGATCTGCTGCGGTGGATTATCTGGTGAAACATGCAGGCACAAAATCCCGGTCTGAATGCGCAAAATACACTCGACTGGCGATAGCTGCTGGCGGCATCAACCTTATACAAACGCGGTATGCGAAAGATTATGGCGACTCATTGCTGAAAGCTGGATTTGTCGCCTTACCGCAAACGGCAACACCAGAGAAAGGCGATGTTGCCATTATTCAGCCCTATATTGGGGGGAACGGTATCGGACATATGACCATGTTTGATGGTAAAACATGGTACTCAGATTTTAAACAACGAGACATGTATCCGGGGCCGGGTTATCGCAGACTTCACCCTTCTTATACTATCTACAGGAAGAACTGATGCGTTTAATAATCTCATTATTGCTCGCGTGTTATCTGCCCTTCGCCAGCGCAAATACTGCCACCGATGTGCAGAAAAATATTACGGAATTCTATACCTTTTATCTGCATGAATTAGATAAAACACCGCCGGATGAAATGGCCAAAATGGAGAAAATGCACAAGTGGGTCTCCGGTAAATTACTGGCCCGCATTGCAGCTATCTATAATATGCCTGAACAGGAGTTGCTGGGAGCCGACTATTTCACCTACAGCCAGGATTATGATCCGGCGTGGATCCCACGCCTGAAAGTTTCTCCGGCGTATCCTGATGGGGATAATCTTAAGCTCGATGTCTGGCTGGGTATAGAAGATAACAAGCTGGCGCATCTGCAGGTCTGGACATGCAAGGAAGACGGACAATGGAAAATCTTCCGGGTTATTGATGCCGGGGAACATATCGAACAAAAATTGTATTAAATCGGCTTCGCCCGTGGAAACACGGGTTTTATTTCTGCTTCAAAACACCAATTTAATACCGCCGGGTGTTTATTTACTTCCCCACCCCACGTTATTCGATATTCGCTCCCGCCTTAATTGTGATCGATCTCTTTTCCCTTCCTGTTCGCCTGGCCTGTTATTAACGTCCGGCAAATCGGATATCCAGCGGCAGCACAATGACCGGGCGAGTATTTTTCTGACGTTTAATCCACGCGCCCTCTTGCTGCGGTTGTTCTGTAATGCGCGTTCCCTGTTCACGCAAAATCGTAATGACATGTTCGAACTCGGTTTCACTCACCGGCCGGGGCTGCCAGAATGTTTGCTGGTTATCGGTAAAAATGGGCTGTAATTCCAGCGCTGGCTGTGTGCCCCCTAAGGACAAACGCACGATAAAACCGTACGGCGGCATTCCGCGTGACTGATACTCTCCGTTGCTGTTGAACACGCCATTACCAATGCTGTAGAGCACCCAGCCTTGCCCGGTGCGCAGGATATCGCCAGGAATATGCGGGCCGGAGCCAATAATCAGATCGGCGCCAGCATCCATCAACCGCTTCGCAAGCTGGCGCTGCTGAGGGCGTGTCCATTGATAATCTTGCCCCCAGTGAGCCAGCACAATCAGCGTTGCCGGATCGTCGCTGCGTTTTTCCTCGCGCAGCTTTTCCGTTAATCCTCCACTGATACAGGCAACGCCTGCGCGGCGGGGCTGCGCGTAGAAAGCGCAATCCTGCTCCATATATTGTCGAAACCAGTAAGCGCTGAAAAATTTAAAACGCCTGTCGTTGATCGCCAGCGTCAACGGCGCATGCGCCTGTGTGGCATTCATTCCCGCGCCAAACGTTGATATTCCTTGCTGATGAAAAGCATCCAGTGTACGACGTAGCCCGGCGATCCCCGCGTCCATTGCATGATTATTTGCCAGCGTCACAGCATCAATGCCATGATTTTTTAAGGTCACCGTTGTCGCGAGCGGATCGCCGGTAAGACAAAAGGGTTTACGCCCCGCCAGCGTGCCTTGCGTGCTCTCGGTGAGCGCCGCTTCAAAATTCGCGATCGTCAGATCGCTCCCCGCCAGTAGCGGCGCAATGCCGAGGAACGCGTGATCGTAACCGTAACGTTGCAGCCCATCATCGATGCCGCGGCGCTGACGCTGGCGCGTGTACCACTCGCCACAATAGGTGTCGCCCAGCAGCGCCACGGTAATGTCGTTTTTATCGAAGGTGATGACCTGCTCATCATTAACCACCGTTGCCTCTCCTTCCGCCTGCGCTAACAATTCATCCAATAAATAATCGAGATGAAAAGCATCATCTGCACCAGCGGCACAGGCCAGCCATAGCTCGCCGCCGTGGCGATGAATGGCAAATCCCCAGCGCGGTGTCCCGCCGGAGCTATAGCTGTAGCTGGCGCGGCCTGCGGCCTGAATATTGCTGCTCTTGCGGTAAAGCCGCTCGCCAGACACCATTTCGCTTTCGGCAAACCAGTGCAGAAAATGAGGAAAATGGTGGTAAAAATGGCGAACCAGCTGCGCGATATCCTGCACCGTTGTTTGCTGCCGCCGCCACAACCGCCCCGACACATTACTGATTTGCGTCTGCGTCATCTTCAGCGCCTTTGCCTGCGCCTGCACGCGCGAAAGCGCCGCCGCCGTATCACCGGCCAGATAATACGCCAGGTTAACGGCGGCATCTCTGGCGTTGTGAATGATCAGCGCCTGCAGCAGACATTTTACGCTGTACTCTTGTCCCGCTTTCAGCCCCAATGCCGGGCCTTTTTGCAAAATACCGGCAGGCACCGTTTTCGCGATGATGGGGGTGGTCAGCGCACTGTTGTTTTTGTTCTGCCGGGCGGCAAGTTGCGTAATTAATAACAGATGACTTAAATGCAAGGGTTCGAAAACCGCATCAGCATGGCACGACACCACCTGCTCACCGTGGGAAAGATTGATCAACACACCCGCCGTCTGACCCTCTTTTAACGCTGGCGCCGCACGACGGCTGATATTTTTCATTCGCCTGACGATCTGATGGAAGTCGGAGTCACTGACGCTGCCTTTTACCAGAACCACATCCCCCGCTTTCAGCCCGGCCATCACGCTTTCAGCCATCTCGTCAACCCGGGTAAAGTGGCCGCTGACCCGTCCGGCAGGCAACACGGCCATCAAATCCCGCATCTCTTCGCCATGCAACCAGACCCGATCAAAACCAGCCTGCAGCAGAGGTTCCGCCAGGGCAATATGGCTCTCTTTAGCCAGTTCGCCGAGGGTTGCCAGCCGCCCGAGAACCGCAACACGCCGTTGCCCTGGACGCATTTGATACAGGGAGGCAACCTCAAATGCATTGCACATTGAGGTCAGCGTGGCGTTATAGTTGTCATCAATCAGTGTCACCGAACCGCCGCCAGGCAGCGTCATTGTCCCGGTTTGTAATTTATTTTTATGATTACGGTAATCTGCAATACGTCCGGCCGCTTTATTGATATCGCCGCCTGAAAAATGAATGGCAATCAGCGCAGCAACAGAATTTCTCGCCATGCCTTTTCCCGGCACATTCAGTTGATATTTAATTGCCGTGCCGTTGAATAAAATTTCTATTATTGAGTGGTCCGTTTCCGCTGCATAATTTGTGACAGGAACATCAGCCTGCGGATGAAAACCATAACTGATTACGCGGGCGCCGTAGCGAATAGCCTCCTGAGATACAAAATCATATTCATCCATATCACGATTTAATATCGCGTAGCCGCCAGGTAAAATCGCATTGCATAACCGTGTTTTAAAACGTGCAGTATCACGCAATGTTTTCACATTACGCCCCACCTGCGTCATACCTATTTCCGTGATGATAACAATATGGGGTTTAATTCGCGTCCCCGCGCCGCCAGACTGCATCCATAATGCGGAAATAGCCACTTCCAGCACCGCATATTGTGGATCGGTAATACAGCGAGCAAGGCTTACCATCGTTCCGGTTCGGGTATTATGGTTCCCTTGTGTCGCAATCGTGGCCCCCTCCTCCGCCAGCAACATATGTAATAAATCTTTCGTCGATGATTTCCCTACCGTACCGGTGATAGCAATAATGGTGCCATTCATCCGACGGCGTGCTTCATCGGCGAGAACCGGTAATACATCATAGGTATTTTCCACAACCATTTGCGGAAACCAGTCAGGAAGTTCCGCAAGATAATGCTGAACAATTGCGCCACAGAAGTGATGATAATTATTTTTTAATACTTCATGAGTATCTTTCCAGCCCGCATAAATACCCGTATTCCCGGAACCGGCATGCCAGGTTTTTTCATCTATCGCGATAAATAAACATTTACCGTTATTTTTTTGGGTATCAACCATGGTTAGCGCAATATTATCTGCCCGCCAGTCTGTGCCAGGTTGTACGTGCCATTTACTGCCCAGCAAACGCTCAAGCTCCGCGCTTTGCCATCTTCGTTGATGTGCATTGTTTGACATACTTTAACTCTTGATTGCCTTTAAGATTATGATATTCAGGGGGATATGCAGGCGATTCAATTAAAGCGACGCGATGATGTTTATCACGCAATGCGCGTGCAAATTTAACCTGAAGTTCAAAGGGGGTGATTTGATCCTGAAGATTACCAATGATCAGAATCTGACGCTGCGGGTCAGGAGGAATATTATCAATGTGGTAGAGCGGATCATAAGGATTATCCAGGCCGGTAATATCTTTCCCTGCATCGCTGCGCTCACCACGTTCTTTACGCAGCACTTCTGCCCGATTAAGAAGATCCCATGCTCCTGACGTTAAAATCACACAGCGAATATCATTACGCCCGAGCGTTAATAATGCTGAAGCCGCAGTTGCGCCGCCACTATGGCCTGTCAAAATAAACTGCCCGATATTGTATTGTTGTCGCAACTTGTCCAGCGTGGCGTTTAACGCCAGAAATTCAGCACGTTGCCGACGATTATAGTGATTACCGCTGGAGCCGTAAGTCCCTGGTCTGGCAACAATAACGACCGGCAGGCCGGTTCGTATACTGAATTTTTGTGCGATTTTTCGTTGTGCCGTCGCGGTATTTGCCGGAATAGTTTGAGGATCGCGCTTGATAAAAGGCACACGATCGCCCAGAAATACCACCACCACCAGGGGTGCATTCTGCATATTTCCACCTGCAAAATAGCGGATACAGTCAACTCCGCCATCATATTTTACCCAGACTTCATCAGCCGTAATGGGACAATTACTGCTAATGGCTTTTTGATTCCATAACAAGGGCATATCCGCATAAACAGAAACGGATAAAAAAAATAATGTGATTATTCCGATACGCAGTGGAAATAACATATTTGCCCCCAGAACCAGAACAATGGGCTGCTACAATTGCAGGGTATAAACCTGAAATTATTAAGAATAGATGTTGCTGGCGCTAAAAATTAACGGGGAGCCAAATGTCGCTTCATCAATTACTTACACATATGCAGCCCGCCGCAGAACAACTGGATATTAGCACGCCTTCCTCTTCCTCACCTGGCTGGGTTATTTTTTTCAGCGCCAGCGATGGTAAAAGCCGTGCTCAGGTTGTGTGCGGGCGCGGCCAGCGTTTCGATGAAGCATGGCAGAACGGAGCTGCTGTATTGCAACATTCATGTGGTATCCGGGAAGCAGACATGATCTGGCTGCGCGTTGATATCGTTGAACAGGTTGAAAAACTGCGTTGGGAGAAATTGCAGGAGAAGCTGGCGGCGACCAAACGTAACTATTTTCGTTGGGGATTAAGTTTCGATCCCGCTTTTAACTATGCCTTTCTGGAACAGGAAATTGCTGCCAACGCGCTGCTGTATGATGGAAAACAGGGCGTCGCGACGCCCAATAGTGCAAATCTGGCGCACTTTACCCGGCGGCGTTTTGGTGCGCGATTCGACTGGCCGCAGGAGGCGGATCGGCCGATCTGGCGCTTCAAAACCAGAGCGCTTTTTTCCGACGGTAAAACGCTACTGCCCATTGAATCTCACGGGCGAAACTCAGGGTATCGTCAACTAACGCACTGGCAGGATGAACTGGAGATGATGATCCTGTCGGCCACCGATTATCTGGCGCGCCAGATAAAACCTGGCGGCCAATATGAATATGGCTGGTTTCCCTGTTTTGACCGCCGGATCCCCACCTACAACACGTTACGCCACGCCAGTTCGACCTATGCCTTACTTGAGGGCTGGGAGGTGAGCCGCAACGATGATCAGCGAAGGGCTATCGAACGCGCCCTGAAAAACCTGAGCGATGAGCTGATTCAAAATTATCAACTCCCCGATGGCAGCAGCGCGGATTTTCTTATCGATAGCGGTAATGAAATCAAGCTGGGCGGTAACGCAGTTTGCATCCTGGCAATGGCAAAACATGCTGAACTCACCGCCGACGATCGTTATCTTGCGCAGATGAACCGGCTGGCGAATGGCATTTGTTATATGCAGGATCCGCAAACCGGCGGTTTTGTGCATGTACTGCATGCAGCTGATTTATCACTAAAAGCTGAGCATCGCATTATCTATTACGATGGCGAAGCCGCCTTTGCGCTGATGCGCCTGTACGGAATTACCCGCGAGCCGCGCTGGCTCTCCTGCGTTGAACGGGCGATGGACTATTTTATCGCTCAGCGGCACTGGCAGGCGCACGATCACTGGTTAAGCTACTGCGTGAATGAGTTGACACTCTATCGTCCGCTTGAACGTTATTACCAGTTTGGCCTTGACAACGTTCATGGCCATCTTGATTTTGTACTGAACCGGATCACAACCTACCCAACACTGCTGGAACTGATGATGGCGGCGGCAAAAATGATAGCCCGCCTGACGGAATCTGAGCACCGGCATTTGTTAAAAGAACACGATCCTGAAAAATTTTCTCTGGCGCTGGAAACTCGCGCCCGTTATCTGGCTAATGGTTTTTTTTGGCCGGAACTGGCGATGTTTTTTAAAAATCCATCGCGTATCGTTGGCAGCTTTTTTATTCGCCACCACAGCTATCGGGTCAGGATTGATGATGTCGAACACTATCTTTCAGGTTACATCGCCTATCGAAAATACTGGCAACAACAAGCCGCTCAGAAAACTGAACAACACTCGGCTCTTTAGTACTGACTTATGAACGGGCGCCTCTACTCAACCAGAGCAGGCCACGGCAGGCAGCGATATTTGTGCTTCTGGTTGTTGCTTGTGTTTCTTTTTTCTCCCGGCGGATTGGCGGCGAGATGGGATTTCAATGCCATTAATTCCCGCACGCACCAGTTATATGGCACAGCAACGCCAGCGGCTCAGCAACGAATTGATCAATGGGCAATATTGGTGAATAACCCGCCGCAGGAATCGATTAAAGGAAAGTTAAATCGTGTGAACCAGTTTTTTAATCAACGCATGCTTTTTCGCGATGACAAGCTGGTCTGGGGAACGGAAGACTACTGGGCAACACCGATTGAATTTTTACGTAAAGGTGAAGGCGACTGCGAGGATTATGCATTAGCCAAATATTTCACATTGCGCGAAATTGGCGTGCCTGCCAGCCAGTTACGCATCACCTATGTCAAAGCAGTAAAACTGAACCAGGCGCATATGGTGGTGACGTGGTATGCCACGCCGGATGCAATCCCGTTGGTACTGGATAATTTGAACACCGCAATTTTACCGGCCACGCAGCGTCCGGATCTTCTGCCGGTTTATGCATTTAACGGCGAGGGGCTATGGCTGCCAGGAGCCGGGGGAAATAAACGTGTCGGCGACAGTAAGCGCTTATCCCGCTGGCAGGAGCTTCTCACAAGAATGCGGGCGGAAGGATTTGTCATTCAAGAATAGGAGATTGCCATGTCATTGTATAAGCAGCTACTGATCGGCATCTGTCTGTTTACATTGGTTCTTTTATGCGGAAATTACGTGATCACGCTTGAAAGCTCACGTGAGCAATACAGTAATCAGCTGAACTCGCACGCTCAGGATGCCGCGACCGCGCTGGGCGTTGCACTGACCGGCCATATTGACGACCCGGCAGTGATCGAGCTGATGGTAGATTCCATTTTTGACAGCGGTTATTTCTACAGCATTCGCCTGGTCGATGTGAAGAGTGGTAAGACGTTAATTGAGCGAAAAGGCACGCCGCAAAGTGCGAATGTTCCCCAGTGGTTCGCACATCTGGTGAGACTGCGGCCAGGCGTGGGCGATGCCATTGTGATGAATGGCTGGATTCAGGCAGCACGTGTTGAAGTGGTCAGCCATCAGATGTTTTCTGTGGCCCGGTTATGGAACAATATGGTCGCCAGTTTCCTGTGGTTGAGCCTGTGCAGTTTGCTGTGCATCCTGTGCGCGATGTTCATGTTGCACCGCAGCCTGCGCCCTTTGAATAATGTTGTTGAGCAGGCTCGCTCCATCTGCCACCGCGAGTTTCGCAAAGTCACCGATGTACCTAAAACACCGGAGCTGATGCGTGTTGTCGAAGCCAGCAACATGATGGTTTCGCAACTGAAAGCCCTGTTTCATGAGCAAGCAGAACGCACCGAATCTCTGCGTGAAGCCGCCTATCGCGATAGCCTGACGGAACTCAATAACCGCCGCGCGTTTGATATCAAACTGCAATCACTGCTGAGCGACGAAGAGAGCAAAGAAGGGAACCTTATTTTACTGCGGGTGCAGGATCTTATCGGGTTGAATCAGCGCATCGGCGCAGAAAAAGCCGATGAACTACTGAAATCTATTGCCACTATTTTGCGCGAACTACAGAAACGCTTCCTGCGCAACGAGGGTTTTCTCGCCCGCATTCGCGGCAGTGAATTTGCTCTCCTGACCGGCGAGTTTCTTCCGCCAGAACTGGAAAACACGTTGTCCAGGCGGCTGAAAGCGCTTAACGACACGGGGATGAGCGATACCTCGCCCGTCGCCTATTTCACGCATGTTACGTTTCGCATGGGTGACACGCCACAGGCGGTGCTGACGCAGGCCGATCACGCGCTGGCGGAGGCCGAAACGGAGAAACATTACGCCGCCGAACCGTGGATAACAGCAACGGGATACAGTGAGGAGAACCATCACCAGTGGCTTAGCAAACTCGAAAAAGTATTGAGCGCAGAAAAGTTTATCCTTTACGCGCAGCCGGTATTTTCCTGTCACGATCAACAGCGCATTTTGCACTATAAAGTGCTGGCGCGAATAAAAGAGGATAATGGCGAATTAACGCCTGCCGGACATTTCATGCCCTGGATTCATCGGTTTTCACTCAGCTTTCGTATGGATTTAGTCATGCTTAAGCAAATACTGCGTGAAATGACAAATATCCCCTACCCTTTAGCGCTGAGCATCAGCGGTGAAAGCGTAGCGAATGACGAAAAACTGGATGCGATATTACAGCTGTTAAAAAATGCGCCGAATCAGGCCAGTCGCTTAACACTCGAACTGGATGAAAATGAATTGCCCCATGCCGAGCGCGTCAATGAACTGGTTAATAAACTTAAAGCCGTGGGTTGCCATCTGGGTATTCAGCATTTTGGCGGTAGATTCAATTTGATAGGTAATTTACCTCAATGGGGGCTGGCCTGGATAAAGGTGGACGGCGCCTATATTCATCTTATTGATACAGAAGAAGACAAGAGAATTTTTATTGAAGCGATGTACTGGGCAACCCGGCAAATCGATCTTCCGCTTATTGCTGAGCGAGTGGAAACATCCGGAGAATTAGCGATACTCAATAAAATAGGTCTCTATGGGGCAATGGGGCGTTACTTCGGCGATCCCGGTTTATTGTCGAAACAATAAGTTAATAGTCACATCATAAATACAACAGGAGTTAAGCATGCATTACATTGAACGCGATGCTGAAGGACGAATTACACGAGTCGAATCCTCGCCATTTGCGGGGATGGTAGAACAGCGTGAAGAAGATACTCAAGAAATCACCGAATGGATTCGTATACATGCCATGCATCAGGAGACGCTTAAACGGCTCCAGCAAAGCGATCTTGAAATGGTTCGTGTGCTGGAGGATCTTATTGAAGTATTGATGAGTAAAGGAATTATTAGTATTACCGATCTGCCGCAAGCCGCGCAAAGCAAACTGATTAATCGCACGCAAGCGCGACTTACACTCAGCGGGCTGGAACGTTTAATCGATGATGAAGATGAGGGGATCTTCTGAATTATTTTTCACTTTCGGAATAATCATCAACTTATAATAAATACTATTTTTTAGGAAAAATCACATAACTTTTAAATAACATTTCTTTTTTATCTTAGGAATAATCACGAACCTTAAAATAAGATGACCCTTAGGAAAAATCACATTTCCTTAGAAATCATGTTGATTTTATTTTAGGAAAAATCACCACCTTTAAAACAACGCTTTAGAAATAATGATTCCGATACCGAATATAATTACCCGGGCATCGATTATTTAATTTAACAAATGCATTTCTGATTATTCAGCGGCAAATATCTGACGTATTTAAGAGGCTAATTTATATGAGTGTCGGGGTCGTAAAAACAGTTATAGGACAAGTCTTTGCGACCTCCCCTGACGGAAGCAGACATCTGCTGGTTGAAGGCGACACAATCCAGGAAGGAGAGCAAATAGATACGGGTGCCGCAGGTGCCATTTCGATTACCTTATCCGATGGAAAAACCCTCGATTTGGGCCGTGATACCCATTGGGATAGCCACGACGTTGCTTTAACCGCGGACTCCGAAACCCCATCCACAGACGTTGAAGCCATCCAGCAGGCGATTGCCGCCGGGCAGGACCCGACGCAAACCCTTGAAGCACCTGCTGCAGGCCCGAATGCCAACGCCACACCCGCCGCGCCGGATGGCGGTGAGGAAGGCGGTAGCCACACTCAGGTCATCCTCGATCTTACCGGTGAGATCCTCGATCCCACCGCCGGATACCCCACTGCCGGAATTGATAATCCCGATGGCGACCTGCGTGAAGAATTAGGCCTTCCTGCATCCGAACAAGGCCCCGAAATCGCTGCCGCGAATGCAGATGCGGATGCTGACTCCGATGCTGATGCTGATGCCGACGCGGATGCCAATGCGGATGCCGATGCGGATTCCGACGCTGATGCCGACGCCGATGCGGACGCGGATTCTGACGCGGATTCTGACACGGATGCAGACGTCGATTCGGATGCTGATGCAGATTCGGACGCCGATGCTGATGCGGATGCGGATGCAGATTCGGACGCCGATGCCGATGCAGACGCCGACTCCGATGCTGATGCTGATGCTGATGCGGATGCGGATGCGGATGCGGATTCAGATGCAGATTCGGACGCCGATGCAGACGCCGATGCTGATGCTGATGCTGATGCTGATGCTGATGCTGATGCTGATGCCGATGCAGACGCTGATGCGGACGCGGATGCCGACTCCGACGCCGATGCCGATACCGATGCTGATTCGGATGCCGACGCGGATGCAGATGCGGATGCAGATGCGGACGCTGATGCCGATGCAGACTCCGACGCCGATGCTGATGCTGATGCTGATGCTGATGCTGATGCTGATGCTGATGCTGATGCTGATGCAGACTCTGATGCCGATGCGGACGCCGACGCGGATGCTGATTCGGATGCCGATGCAGACTCTGATGCCGATGCGGACGCCGACGCCGACGCGGATGCTGATTCGGATGCCGATGCAGACTCTGATGCCGATGCGGACGCCGACGCCGACGCGGATGCTGATTCGGATGCCGATGCGGACGCCGACGCCGACGCCGACGCCGACGCCGACGCGGATGCTGATTCGGATGCCGATGCAGACTCTGATGCAGATTCCGATGCGGATGCCGATGCCGATGCCGATGACGATGCCGATGCAGATGCCGACTCCGATGCAGATTCTGATGCCGATTCGGATGCTGATGCGGACGCTGATGCAGATTCCGATGCGGATGCCGATGCCGATGACGATGCCGATGCAGATGCCGACTCCGATGCAGATTCTGATGCCGATTCGGATGCTGATGCGGACGCGGATGCCGATGCGGATTCGGACGCTGATGCCGACGCCGACGCGGATGCCGACGCAGACGCCGACGCGGATGCCGACGCAGACGCCGACGCGGATGCCGATGCGGATGCCGATGCGGATGCAGATGCCGATGCGGACGCGGATGCCGACGCTGATGCAGATTCCGATACAGATGCAGACGCTGATGCGGATGCAGATTCCGACGCGGATGCAGACGCAGATGCCGACGCTGATGCAGATGCGGACTCCGATGCGGATGCGGACGCCGACGCTGACTCTGATGCAGATGCTGATGCGGACTCCGATGCAGACGCAGATGCTGATGCGGATGCGGATGCGGACGCCGATGCGGATTCTGATGCAGACTCCGACGCTGATGCAGACTCCGACGCTGATGCAGACTCCGACGCCGACTCGGACGCAGATTCCGATGCCGACGCCGATGCTGACTCCGATGCCGATGCCGATGCCGACGCGGATGCTGATGCAGATTCCGACGCAGACGCGGACGCGGACGCCGACGCCGACGCCGACGCGGACGCGGATGCGGATGCGGATGCCGATGCTGATGCCGATGCTGATGCTGATTCCGATGCGGACTCCGACGCCGATGCAGACGCCGACTCCGACGCCGATGCAGATGCCGATGCAGACGCCGATGCTGATGCTGATGCTGATGCTGACTCCGACGCCGATTCCGACGCTGACGCTGATGCAGATTCCGACGCGGATGCTGATTCTGATGCGGATTCCGACGCTGACTCGGATGCGGACGCCGATTCCGATGCTGATTCTGACGCCGATGCGGATGCGGATTCTGACGCCGACGCGGATTCCGACGCCGATGCGGATTCGGACGCCGATGCCGATTCCGACGCCGATGCCGATGCCGATGCCGATGCCGATGCAGACGCTGACTCGGATGCGGACGCCGATTCCGATGCTGATTCTGACGCCGATTCCGATGCGGATTCTGACGCTGATGCAGATGCGGACTCCGATGCAGATTCGGATGCCGATGCGGATGCGGATGCTGATTCTGACTCCGATACCGATGCCGACGCTGATTCGGATGCCGACGCTGACTCGGATGCCGACGCTGACTCGGATGCCGACGCTGACTCGGATGCCGATGCTGATTCGGATGCGGACGCCGATGCCGACTCCGACTCCGACTCCGACGCTGATGCGGATGCCGATGCGGATGCGGATGCGGATGCGGATTCCGACGCCGATGCGGATTCTGATGCAGACTCCGATGCCGACGCGGATTCGGACGCAGATGCAGATGCAGACTCCGACGCAGATGCTGATTCTGATGCGGATTCCGATGCGGACGCCGACGCAGACGCGGACTCTGACTCCGACGCAGATGCGGATGCCGATGCGGATTCCGACGCAGATTCGGACGCCGATGCTGATGCAGACTCGGATGCAGATTCTGACGCCGATGCCGACTCCGACGCTGATGCGGATGCCGATGCGGACTCCGACGCGGATTCTGATGCAGACGCGGACGCCGATGCAGATTCCGACGCGGATGCGGATTCCGACGCCGACTCCGATGCCGACGCAGACGCTGATGCGGACTCCGATGCAGATTCGGATGCGGATGCGGATGCGGATGCTGATTCGGACGCCGATGCCGATTCTGACGCGGATGCTGATGCAGACTCCGACGCGGATGCGGATTCTGACGCAGACTCCGACGCCGATGCCGATGCGGACTCCGATGCTGATCACCCTTCTGATTCAGGCAGCGATTCGGATGTGCATCTGACTGTAACGGTGACGCCGGGCAGCAGTACGGATAATTCGTCTGACAATGACGTCATTCATATTAATGGCGGCAGCGGCAATCCAGATGGTTATGACATACAGAATGGCGTGATTGTTGCTATCGGCGACAACGTGCAGATCTGGCTGACACCGGACAGCCCGGACGGCGCAATTCAGGGGGATTTTGTTCCCAAATGCAGCGATCCGAGTCAGATTCACTATTACGACAGCAACGGTAACGTGAACGGCAGCTCAGCCGGTCATACCGATATTTTTGTGGTGGGCGATCATACCGGCGGCTACTACCAGCAGGGTGACTGGTCGAACGATCACTATGATTTCCGTCCAGTCAATAATATTACCGGCAACCAGGGTGTACCTGAGGGCGAAGCGGGCAAAGACTATATTTTTGTTAACGGTGACAGTTCGAATTACAACGTAACGGGCGTCGATCACCCGGATAACCATCAGAACAACTCCGTTGATAACGTACAGATCACCAATACGGAAAATGGCTCGCACCCGATCGGTAATGCGAACGGTGTCGAAGGCATTATCTTTGGCGATGGCCCCTCTTCCAGTCTGGGCGGCTCTACGGATGTGACGCACTCCGTAACGCTGAACGTCGATGTGGATCTGCAAAGTTCCGACAGCAGCGATCATCTGAACTCGATCACGATCAATGGTCTTCCGGAAGGGGCTCAATTTGGCGGCGAATATACCAGCGTCACCTACGATCCTGAGCATGGCAGCTACACGCTGACGTTTGATGACAGCACTACCCATTACGACGGGCAGGTAACGGTTACCCTGCCGGATGGTGCAAGCAATCTCGGCGAGATAACCATAGATGTCGGCTCCACGGCATCTGATCAGATCGATCACGACTTCACCTTCGATGGCGAAGAAGGCGGGCAATTGACCAGCGGCACGGAGAGCGCGTCGGCTGATACCCTGCATCCAGTCTCAGAAAGCGTGGCTACAGATGTCACGCATGATGAAGCACCCGCTACCACAACGGATGATTCCGGCACGACAGCGACGGATGACGCCAGCGCCGTAACCGCTGATGATGCAGGCACAACCACGGCTGAAGAGACTGCCAGCGACGCAGCCGCAGCGCAGCCCGATACGGCAGCAAGCAGCCATAGCAGCGCTCAAGCGGTGCCAGTCGCAGACGCGACCGTGACCAGTATCGAAGCCGTTGATGTTCATCTCACGGTAGACGTTAGGCCGGGTAGCCAGTCGGAAGAGGCTTCTGATAACAAAGTGATGCATATCAACGGCGGTAGTGAAGATCCGAACGGCTACGATGTGCAGAATGGCGTCATTATCGCGATTGGCGACAACGTGCAAATCTGGCTGACGCCGGACAGCCCGGACGGCGCGATTAAAGGCGATCACGTTCCGGAATGCAGTAATCCGGGTCAGATTCACTATTACGACAGCAACGGTAACGTGAACGTGAACGGCAGTTCGGCCGGTCATACCGATATCTTCGTGGTGGGCGATCACACTGGCGGCTACTACCAGCAGGGTGACTGGTCGAATGATCACTATGATTTCAGGCCAGTACATAACATTACCGGCAATCATGGTGTGGCTGAGGGCAGCGCTGGCAAAGACTATATCTTTGTTAACGGTGACAGCGCGAATTACAACGTTTCCGGCGTCGATCACCCGGCAAATCACCAGAACAACTCCATCGATAACCTGCAAATTACCAATACCGAAAATGGCTCGCACCCGATCGGGAATGCGAACGGTATTGAAGGCGTTATCTTCGGTGACGGCCCCTCTTCCAGCCTGGGCGGCTCGACGGAGGTTACGCACTCCGTAACGCTGAACGTCGACGTGGATCTGGAAAGTTCGGACAGCAACGATCATCTGACGTCGATCACCCTTAACGGGCTTCCGGAAGGCGCTGAGTTTAGCGGTGAATATACCGACGTCAGCTATGACGGCGACAAAGGGTCGTACACCCTGACCTTTGACGAGCATGCCACCCATTACGATGGGCAGATTTCCGTCGACCTCCCGGAAGGCCAGCATGATATCGGTGATATCTCAATGGAGGTGAACTCTACCGCCTCTGAGCATCACGATACTGACTTTAGCTTCAATGCCGGGGAAGGCGGGCAATTCGTCAGCGGAACCGACACAACCGACAGCGACGATCACCCTGCAGATGACGCCGCTGATAGCGCGCACGCTGAAGCCACCAGCGCCGCAGTGGATGACCTCTCGCATGCCGATGCCGGTGATACCCACGCGAATACCGATGATACCCACACCGATGCCGGAGATGCACCGGCCGACGCAGAGACAGCCGCCGATACCGATGCGACGGCTGCCGATAACGCCAGTGCGCCATTACTGGTCGATAGCAGTGAGATCAGTCTGGACTTTGGCAGCAGCGAAGATGCCGAAGCGCACGACGACCAGAGTATATCGACAACGGATGCAGGTTCGCTGAATAACCTGCTGGAAGACGATGGTGAGCAGGCTGAGAACGACACGGGCGGGACAGCGGATCACGCAACGCAGCCTGACAACAGCAGCGCTTCGGGTGAAGGCAGCGAAACTGCCTCACTGGATAGCGGCGACAGCACCTCGCCAGGCCTTGACCAGGATCAGCCGATCAACTTCAGCGACATCATCCTCGATGGTGACGAACACCAGGATCTGGCAAGCCTTATCCAGGGTGACAGCGCGCCAGCCACGCCAGTAGATCCCACGGAGGATACCGATCATCCCGCCCCTGCCGCACCTCCCGGTGAAGGCGGCGATGACGCGGGCAGTGGTGATGGAGGCAGTCACGATGACATGGATAACTTGATCGCTAAACCCGACAGCGATGGAGGCTGATGATTCAGCTCCCTTTTGCCCGGAATAAACCTCAACGCAGTACAAGGTGACATATGTTATATCGCAATACGCTGTTATTCGGAGTTGGGCTCTCGCTGCTTTTACTGAAAAGCGCGAACGCCACGACGCTTGAGCAAGCGGTGAAAGATGCCATCCTCTGGCATCCGGATGTGAGCGCTTCCAGTAATCGTCGCTATTCGGCGGAACAGGATCTGCGCGCAGCGCGTGGGGGATATTATCCCAGCGTGGAACTCTCTGCGGGAACGGGTTGGGAGCGAACGGATAACTCCACCACGCGCGCAGAGGGATACCATCGGCGCGATCTGCAACGCAACGAATCCAGCATTTCGGTGACGCAGAACCTGTTTAGTGGTTTTGCCACCCGTAGCGAAGTGGCCAGGCAGACCGCCACGGTCAACTCCCGCGCCTGGACGGTGCTGGACACCAGCGAAACGACGGCGCTGACGGCGATTCAGGCCTATCTGGATGTGCTGAGAGGTCGCCAGATGGTACTGCTGGCAGAAGATAACCTGAAAAACCACGAGCGTATTTTCGATCAAATTACCTTACGTACCGAGCAGGGCGTTGGCCGTCAGGCCGATTACGAACAAGCCGAAGCCCGACTGGCGCAGGCACGCAATAACCTGCTGACGGAACAGACCAACCTGGATGATTCGCTGGCGAATTATCAGAGCGTGGTTGGTAAAGAAGCCGATGATCTCACCCTTCCTGCAAAGTCGGCGATCCCTGATTCGCTGGAAGCGGCGCGAAAAGTGATGTTGCAAAACAGTCCATTACTGAAACAAGCCGATGAAGATGTGGAAGCCACACGGCAGCAATATGAAGCGGCGAAGTCACGTTTTTACCCCAGCGTAAATCTGGAAGTGGCGCGCACAATGGATGACAACATTGACGGCACCCGGGGCCATAACCAGGAATGGCAGGCGATGGTGCGCATGAGTTACAACCTCTACAACGGCGGCAGTGATAAAGCGGCCTTAATGTCCGACGCTTACAAAATGAAGGAAGCGCAGGATGTCAAAAACAACGCCCTGCGCCAGCTTAACGAAGAGTTACGCCTCTCCTGGAACGCGTTACAGAACGCCGAGAAACAGGTTCCTATCGCCAAAGATTATGCAGATCGAAGCAAGACAGTTCGCACCGCTTATCAGGAGCAGTTCAGCTTAGGCGATCGGTCACTGCTGGATATGCTCGACAGCGAAAACGAAGTCTTCACCGCTCAACGACGTTACGTTGAGCTGCAATTTATCGAGATGTTTACGACGTACCGTATCAACGCACGTACCGGAACATTACTCAAGACACTGAATATCCAGCCGCCCTCTTCGGCTCAGCCCGTTGACGAGTTGCAAACTTCAAAAGTCGAATTGCCGGAACTGAAGTAACAGTTCGGATTCAGGCAAGGGTATTTCAGGTGTTCCGGATGGAATATTCCCTTATTGGTTCTCCGCATAGCAGATTCACCGCTGGTTTGAGAGGTCAGAATATGACGCAACATGATGATTCTCAAGATAACACTGATTCGTCTAATGAGATTCTCAGGAGCGATCCACGACAGACACATGACGATCCTTTACTGGATTGCCTGATGATTGTCTGCACGCTGCACAACATTACTACGTCGCGTCACGCCTTAACGTCCGGGCTGCCGCTAAAAAACCATACGCTGATCCTCAGCATTTTTCCGCGCGCGGCGGCACGGGTCGATTTGAAAGCGAGAACGCTCCAGCGCCCGCTTCAGACTATCTCTTCCCACTCATTACCGGCGATCCTGCTGCTGAAAAACAACCAGGCTGCCGTGCTGGTCGCCTGGGACGGAGAAAAGGCGCGGCTGTTACCGAGTGAAACGGAAGGTGGGGAAATTACCCTGACGCGCGAAGAACTGGAGGAGGATTACAGCGGTGTCGCGATCTTTCTCCAGCCGCAGCATGAATACGATACACAAGCGACGGCGAAGATTCCGCGTACCAAAAACTGGTTCCAGGATACGCTGAAGCTCTCGAAGTTTCTCTATATCGATGCGGTGATTGCCAGTCTGCTGGTTAATATCATCGCACTGGCCGCTCCACTGTTCGTTATGAACGTCTATGATCGCGTCGTACCCAATCAGGCGACGGTGACGTTATGGGTGCTGGCAATTGGCATTACCATTGCCTACTTTTTTGATTTTATTCTGAAAATATTGCGCGGCATGTGTCTGGATTTGGCGGGTAAAAAAACGGATCTGATCGTTTCTGCGGCGCTATTTGAACGCATGCTGGGCATGAAGATGAAGCTTCGCCCGCCGCGCGTCGGAAGCTTTGCGCAAAATTTCCAGGAGTATCAGTCAGTGCGCGATTTTCTCTCCTCGCTGACGCTGACCGGGATGATCGACTTTCCTTTCACCCTGCTCATTGTACTGGTCATCGGCATCATCGGCGGCCCGCTGGTTTTTATTCCGCTGGTCGCCTACCCGGTTGCGTTGGTGGGTAACTGGCTGCTCCAGCGCCCGTTGATGTCCAGAGTCCAAAAAACGTTCCGCTTGTCCAGCGAGCGTCAGGCCATGCTGGTCGAAACCCTGACCGGGCTTGATGCCATCAAAGTGAATAACGCGCAAAGCGAACGCCAGTATCAGTGGGAACAGATTATTGGTCAGCTCAGTAAAATGGAATTGAAGGTGAAATCGCTCTCGTTCGTCGCGGTTAACTTTACCTCGTGGGTGCAGCAGGCCAGCGGAGTGGCGATTATCGTCGCCGGGGTTTATGTCATTATCAGCGGTAATCTCACCCAGGGCGGCCTGGTTGCCTGCTACTTACTGCATCGCCGCGCCATGATGCCTGTCGGGCAGCTTTGCGGGCTGATTACCCGTTATCAACGGGCAAAAACCACCAAAGAAACGGTGGATCGCATGATGGATCTGGAGCAGGAAGTCCACGACGATGAGGTTCCGTTAAAACGCGAGAAACTCTCTGGCGCGATTGAGTTCCGCGATGTCACGTTTCACTATCCATCCAACCAATATACATCGCTGAATAATATTTCTCTGACTATCAAGCCGGGCGAAAAAATCGGCATTATTGGCCGCAGCGGTTCCGGCAAAAGCTCGCTGGCAAAATTGCTGGTCGGCTTCTACCAGCCGGATGCAGGCAGCATATTGATTGACGATATCGATGCCCGGCAGTTGGATGTGCATGAGCTGCGCCACAACATTGGCTATGCGCCGCAGGATATTCATTTATTTAGCGGCACGTTGCGCGACAACTTGCTGTATGGCGCCAGCTATATGGATGAAGAAGCGATGCTGCGGGTGGCTACAATCACCGGCGTGCATGAGTTCGCGCGTCGCCATCCCTCGGGCTATAACATGCGTGTGGGCGAGCGTGGAATGAACCTTTCCGGCGGTCAGCGCCAGGCGGTGGCGCTGGCCCGCGCGCTGCTGCTCAATCCCCCCATTTTGTTGATGGATGAACCGACCAGCTCAATGGATAACACGAGCGAAGAACTGATCAAAAAAGCCTTGATGCCGGTGGTAGCCGATAAAACGCTGTTATTGGTGACCCACCGCGCTTCATTACTGTCACTGGTTGAACGACTCATCATTCTCGATAACGGCAAAATCATTGCCGATGGTCCGAAAGAGAGTGTGATGAGTGCTCTGAAAAAGGGGCAAATCCATGCGAATCGTTGACATGCTTAGCCGCCTGATGGGCTGGCTTTTCGGCGACAGAAAATCCAGCCCAATCGCCATTAATGAAGTCAATCAGGCGGTAATCGATGACTCACCGCGCGTTATGCGTATCACGCTGTGGGCAATATTTGCCTTTTTTATCTGCATGTTTTTCTGGTCGGCCCTCGCCGATATTGATGAAGTGGCGCGCGGAGAAGGCCGGGCGATTCCCTCTGCTCGTCTGCAAAAAATTCAAAACCTGGAGGGCGGGATTGTCGCTCAGGTCTACGTGCGCGATGGCGATATTGTGAATGCCGGTGCGCCGCTCATTCGGCTCGATGATACCCGTTTTCGTTCGAATGCCGAGGAAACCGGTGCCGATCGTTTGGCATTGCGGGCGCGCGTAGAGCGCCTGACAGCCCAGACGAATGGCGACACAACGCTGACGTTGTCAGCCGATATTGTTAAAGATGCACCGGATATCGCCAAAGGCGAAATGGAACTGTTTACCAGCATTAATAACCGCGTCAACAGCGCTATCGCGGGGCTGAATGAACAGCTGGTGCAAAAAAAACAGGAACTGCTTGATATGCAGGCCAAAGCCGGGCAGTACCGGAAAAGCCTGCAATTGTTGCAACAGGAGATCAGCCTTTCTGTCCCGTTAATCAGCAAAGGCGCGATCTCCCGCGTGGAAGTGTTGCGACTCCAGCGAACAGAAGTGGAGACGCGCGGGCAACTGGACACCACAACAGTGGCGATACCGGGTGCGGTAGCCGCGGTAAAAGAGATAGAAAGCAAAATCAAAGAGACGCTGGACAATACCCGCAGCGACGCACTCACTCAACTGAATCAGGCTCGTACCGATCTCAGCAAAGCCGAAGCAACCAACAAAGCGATTGAAGACCGGGTCAATCGCACCATGGTCGTCTCACCGGTACGGGGGATTGTGCAGCAGGTCATGGTCAACACCATTGGCGGCGTTATTCAGCCAGGAAATGATATGGTTGAAATCGTACCGCTGGATGACACGTTGCTGATTGAGGCAAAAATTCGCCCGCAGGATATTGCCTTTATCCATCCGGGGCAGGAAGCGATGGTGAAATTCTCCGCTTACGATTACACCATTTACGGTGGTCTGCCTGCCAAACTGGTGCAGATAAGCCCGGATACGGTGACAGATAAGGATGGGAATAGTTTCTATGTTATTCGTCTGCGCACCGATAAAAACCATCTTGGCACTGACGATAAACCGTTATTAATCATTCCGGGTATGGTGGCTTCGGTCGATATTATTACGGGTAAGCGCACCATTCTTCAGTACCTGTTAAAACCGCTCTTGCGCGCCAGAGCAGATGCATTACATGAAAGGTAAAATCACGACGGGTGTCGCTGCGCCGCCACCCGTACACCATCGCCCGGCCCCATCAGATGATCTTTTATTGTGTTCTTCGAGCGAACAGCGCCCGCCGGGGATCTTCAATTTCAATAAGTTCCATTCGGCGCGTAAAACAAACGCCCGGTTAACCCTTTTATGCGGCCTTTTCGATAACCAGCAGATATAGCTGTACCGTTGAGGCATATGTATAATCCCCCGATTCCGAGCAATGTACAGTATAAAAAATGTCTAAGATTGGTTTTATATCGTTAGGGTGTCCGAAAAACCTGGTCGATTCCGAGCGCATCCTTACCGAGCTGCGCACCGAAGGTTACGACGTTGTCCAGAGCTATGACGACGCCGATATGGTTATCGTCAATACCTGCGGCTTTATCGACAGCGCGGTGCAAGAGTCGCTGGAAGTCATCGGCGAAGCGCTGAACGAAAACGGCAAAGTTATCGTCACCGGTTGCCTGGGTGCGAAAGAAGATCAAATTCGCGAAGTGCATCCGAAGGTGCTGGAAATCACCGGGCCGCACAGCTATGAGCAGGTGCTGTCCCATGTTCATCACTATGTGCCGAAACCGAAACACAACCCGTTTATCAGCCTGGTGCCGGAACAGGGCGTAAAACTGACGCCGCGTCACTACGCGTATCTGAAAATTTCCGAAGGCTGTAACCACCGTTGCACCTTCTGCATCATCCCGTCGATGCGTGGCGATCTGGTGAGCCGTCCGATTGGCGATGTGCTGGCCGAAGCCAAACGTCTGGTCGATGCGGGCGTGAAAGAGCTGCTGGTGATCTCGCAGGATACTTCCGCTTATGGCGTGGATGTGAAGCATCGCATGGGCTTCCATAACGGCGAGCCGGTGAAAACCAGTATGGTCGGCCTGTGCGAGCAACTGGCGAAGCTCGGCATCTGGACGCGTCTGCATTACGTTTATCCGTATCCGCACGTTGATGATGTCATTCCGCTGATGGCGGAAGGCAAAATCCTGCCGTACCTGGATATCCCGCTGCAACACGCCAGCCCACGCATTCTCAAGCTGATGAAGCGCCCGGGTTCGGTCGATCGTCAGTTAGCGCGCATCAAACAGTGGCGTGAGATTTGCCCGGAGCTGACCCTGCGCTCCACCTTTATCGTCGGCTTCCCTGGTGAAACCGAAGAAGATTTCCAGATGCTGCTGGATTTCCTGAAAGAAGCGCGTCTGGATCGCGTCGGCTGCTTCAAATACAGCCCGGTGGAAGGCGCAACGGCCAACGAGCTGGCGGATCAGGTGCCGGAAGAGGTCAAAGAGGAGCGCTGGAACCGCTTTATGCAGTTGCAACAGCAGATCTCGGCGGAACGTTTGCAGGAAAAAATCGGCCGCGAAATTCTCGTCATCATTGATGAAGTGGATGAAGAAGGCGCGATTGGCCGCAGCATGGCAGATGCGCCTGAGATCGACGGCGCGGTGTACCTGAACGGTGAAACCCGTGTCAAACCGGGCGATGTGATCCGCGTGAAAGTGGAAAACGCCGACGAGTACGACCTGTGGGGCTCCCGCGTTTAATGCCATAAAAACCCGGCTACTATGCCGGGTTTTTTGTTTCTGCTGTACCATTTACCCAGATCAAATAAGCCGACGCCGCCATCCGGCAATAGAGATCGGCCTTACCCTTTAATCTTCGGATCCAGCGCGTCGCGCAGGCCGTCGCCGAACAGGTTAAACGCCAGCACCGTCAGAAAAATCGCCAGCGATGGAAACAGCGCCACATGCGGGGCAATCACCATATCCGCACGGGCTTCGTTGAGCATCGCGCCCCACTCCGGCGTCGGCGGTTGCGCGCCCATTCCGAGGAACGACAGGCTGGCGGCAGAGATAATCGAGGTGCCGATACGCATGGTGAAATAGACCACAATCGACGACACCGTTCCCGGCAGAATATGGTGGAACAAAATCACCGTATCGCTGGCGCCGATGCTGCGCGCCGACTCGATAAACGTCTGCTGCTTCAGCACCAGCGTATTGCCGCGCACCAAGCGGGCAAAAGCGGGCACCGAGAAGACGGCCACGGCAATGATCACATTCGCCATCCCGCTGCCCATCACCGCCACCACCGCAATCGCCAGCAGAATGCCGGGAAACGCGAACAGCACGTCGCAGATGCGCATGATAAGGCGATCCCACCAGCCTTCGTAATAACCCGCCAGCAACCCAAGCACCGTACCAATCGCTGCGCCAATCAGCACGGCAAAAAGGCCGGCCGCCAGCGAGATCTGCGCGCCAACCAGCACGCGGCTGAAGATATCGCGGCCCAGCGAATCGACGCCGAACCAGTGCACCAGCGACGGCCCTTCATTCAGCCGGTCATAGTCGAAGTAGGTTTCCGCATCGTAGGGAGCAATCCACGGCGCAATTACCGCCAGCAGGATCAGCAGCAGCACAAACAGCCCGGCGGCCATAGCCAGTGGCTGGCGGCAAAAACGTCGCCAGAACTCATGCCACGGCGTGCGGACATGTCCCGGTTTCACCACCGGCATGGCGTTCAAAATCGCCTGTCGGCGCCAGTTAAACAATCGCATCCTTACTTGTACCTGATAGCAGGGTTGAGCGCGGCGTAGAGCACATCAACCACCAAGTTGATAAGAATAAATTCCAGCGAAAAGAGCAGCACTTCCGCCTGGATCACCGGGTAGTCGCGCATTTCCACCGAGTCCACCAGCAAACGCCCCAGCCCCGGCCAGTTAAAGACTTTTTCCACCACAATCGAGCCGCCCAGCAGGAAGCCAAATTGCAGCCCCATCATAGTGACGACCGGGATCATCGCATTACGCAGACCGTGCTTAAGGATCACCCAGCGCTCGCTGACGCCTTTGGCGCGCGCGGTGCGCATATAATCCTCATTCAGCACATCAACAAACGAGGCGCGGGTGAAGCGCGCCATCACGGCGGCCACGGCCGCGCCCAGCGTCAAAGAAGGCAAAATATAGTGCTGCCAGCTATCGGCGCCCACGGTCGGCAACCAGCCCAGTTCAACGGAGAAGATTTGCATCAGCAGCATCCCCAGCGCAAAAGCGGGGAACGAGATCCCGGTGACCGCCAGCGCCATTCCCAGATGATCCGGCCAGCGGTTGCGCCACACGGCGGCGGCAATGCCGGCACCCAGCCCGAACAGCATCGCCCAGAACATGCTGGTGAGGGTTAGCAGCAGCGTCGGCATAAAGCGGCTGGCGATCTCATCCACTACCGGGCGGCGGGACGCCATCGAAATGCCGAAATCCCCCTGCAACACGCTGGTGATGTAGTGCCAGAACTGTAACCACAGCGGCTGATCCAGCCCAAGCTGGCGGCGCACCAGTTCAATCACCTGCGCGTCAGCCTCCTGCCCGGCAATCAGCCGCGCCGGATCCCCTGGCAGTAAATGCACAAATAAAAACACCAGCACGGCCACAATCAGTAGCGTCGGGATCAGGCCCAGCAGGCGTTTAATAATATAATTAAGCATCGCTTGTTCCCTCATGCCCCCTTCCGTCCGGTAAGGTGGAATGAGTCAGTTATTTCACCAAATCAGCATTGTCAAAGCTGAACCCGGTATCGGGCATGATATAGAAACCGGTCAGCTTCTTGTTATGCGCGGAAACCAGCTTTTCCACCACCAGCGGCACCCATGGCGCCTCCTGCCAGATGATGTCCTGCGCCTGTTTGTACAAACGCTCTTTCTCTTGCGGGCTGAAGGTTCTTAGCGCATCGGCAAAATCTTTATCCACCTGTGGGTTACTGTAAAACGCGGTGTTGAACTGCGTCGGCGGCCAGTTCCATGAAGCAAACAGCGGCGACAGCCCCCAGTCTGCTTCGCCGGTTGAGGCCGACCAACCGGTATAAAACATGCGTACGCCACTCTCTTTCTGCCCTTTGGCTTCCACTTGCGCCGCGCGCTGCCCGGCATCCATCGCGGTCACCTGCACTTTAATCCCCACCTGCGCCAGTTGCTGCTGGGTAAACTGCAACACCTTCTGCGCGGTACTGTGGTTATGCGACGACCACAGCGTTGTGCTGAAGCCCTGCGGATAACCCGCCTCTTTCAGCAGCTCGCGGGCTTTTGCCGGATCGTAAGGCCAGGGCTGATATGCCTGCGAATAGGGGATCGACGGCGGCAACACGCCGGTAGCGGGCGTAGCGAAACCGGCAAAAGCTACCTTCACCAGCGCCGGGCGGTTGATAGCGTAGTTAATCGCTTCGCGCACTTTCGGGTTATCAAACGGTTTTTGTGTGACGTTCATGCTGATGTAACGCTGCATAATCGACGGGCTGGCGACCAGTTCAAGCTTGCTGTTTCTCTTCAGCACTTCCGCCTGCTCATAAGGGATCGGAAATGCGAACTGCGCCTCGCCGGTTTGCAGCATCGCCGCACGCGTATTGTTATCCACCACCGGGCGCCAGGTGATGGAATCGAGTTTCGGCTGCCCTTTCTGCCAGTAACCGTCGAACTTCTTCACCTTCACAAAGTCGGTCTGATTCCAGGCTTCCAGTTCATACGGGCCGGTACCCACCGGATGAAAACCGATATCTTTGCCGTACTTTTTTAGCGCCGCCGGAGAGATCATCGCCGTTGCCGGATGCGCCAGGATATTGATAAACGCCGAGAAAGGCTGCTTAAGAATGATTTTTACCGTGTAGCGATCCACCACCTCGGTTAAGTCGATATTTTTATACAGGTTGTAGCGCTTCAGGCTGTTATCCGGATCGCTGGCGCGATCGAGGTTGGCCTTAACGGCTGCGGCATCAAAATCGGTTCCATCCTGAAACTTCACGCCCTGACGCAGGAAAATGGTGTAGATCAGCCCGTCGGCAGAAACTGTGTAGCTTTGCGCCAGCACGTTTTCCAGTTTCATATCTTTATCCAGGCCAAACAGCCCCTGATAAAAGGATTTTGCTACCGCCTGCGACAGCGTGTCATTGGCATCATAGGGATCGAGCGTGGTGAAATTGGAGCCGACCGCAACCACCACGTCTTTCGCGGCAAAGGCCTGCGTGGCGGTCAGCGCGAACAACATGCCTGCAACGAGCCGCCACTGCCGGTAAACGAATTGTGTCATGTTGCTCTCCTGAATAACCCTGCCACTGCTCAGTTAAAAACGGGACTGCGTACTGCCAGGCGTGGAACGGGCAACATAGTGCCCCGGCCCCACGTTCTGCAACTGCACGCGTTGCATTGACTCGCCGCGCTTGCGGATATTGCTGGGCATGTCATCAGATAACAGCACTCTTTGCGCATGGGTATGCGCAGGATCGGCCACCGGAACCGCCGACATTAATTTGCGCGTATAGGGGTGTTGCGGGTTTTCGAATACCGCGCGGCGCGGGCCAATCTCAACAATCTGCCCAAGGTACATTACCGCCACCCGGTGGCTGATGCGCTCCACTACCGCCATATCGTGGGAAATAAACAGGAACGCGATCCCCATTTCACGCTGGAGATCGAGCAATAAATTGATGATCTGCGCGCGGATAGAGACATCCAGCGCCGAGACCGACTCATCCGCCACTACCACGCGCGGATTCAGCGCCAGCGCGCGGGCAATGCAGATGCGCTGCCGCTGGCCGCCGGAAAACTCATGTGGGTAACGCCAGGCGTGCTCCGGTTTCAGGCCGACGCGCTCCAGCAGCCACTCAATCCGCTGATGTCCCTCTTTTTCCGCTAATAAATTGTGCACCCGCAGCGGCTCGATAATCGAATCGCCCACCGTCTGTCGGGGATCCAGCGAAGCATAAGGATCCTGGAAAATAAACTGAATATCGCGACGCACCTGTTTCAATTTGCTGTCCGGCAACGTGTCGATCCGCTGACCGTTAAAGATAATCGAACCGCCCTGACTCTCCACCAGCCGCAGCAGCGCCCGCCCGGTAGTTGACTTTCCACAGCCGGATTCACCGACCAGCGACAGCGTTTCGCCCGGCCAGAGATCAAAGCTGACGCCTTCCACCGCATGCACCTCTTTAGTCACGCGGTTGAGAATACCGCTACGCAGCGGAAAGCGCGCTTCCAGATCGCGCACCTGCAAAATCGGCTCGCCCGGCACCACCGTATTCTGTTCGGTTTCCGCTTCCTGATGCTGAGGGTTTTTCATGGAAATCAGCGGAAAGCGGCGCGGCAGATTGCTGCCGTTCATCGCGCCAAGTTTGGGCACTGCAGCCAGCAGCGCTTTGGTATAAGGATGCGACGGCGCATTGAAAACCTGATCTACCGTGCCCGTCTCCACCGCTTCGCCATCGTTCATCACCAGAACCCGGTCGGCGACATCCGCCACCACGCCCATATCGTGAGTGATAAAAATCACCCCCATCGACATCTCTTTTTGCAGCACCGCGATCAGTTGCAGGATCTGCGCCTGGATCGTGACATCCAGCGCGGTGGTCGGCTCGTCGGCGATCAGCACCGCCGGGCGACACGACAGCGCCATAGCAATCATCACCCGCTGGCGCATGCCGCCGGAAAGCTGATGCGGGAAGCTGGATAAAATAGCCTGCGACTCCGGAATGCGCACCAGGTCGAGCATGCGCCGCGCTTCATTCATCGCATCTTCACGCCCCAGCCGCTGGTGCAGGCGAATCGACTCGGCAATCTGCTCGCCAACCGGAAAGACCGGGTTGAGCGAGGTCATCGGTTCCTGAAAAATCATCGCAATGTCAGCGCCGCGCACGCTACGCATCTGCGACGAAGAGAGGCGGGTCAGATCCACTTTCTGGCGATTGCGCCGCGTCAAGCGCATATGATCGCAGCTCACTTCACCGCCCGCCTGTTCAATCAGGCGCAGCAGCGACAGCGCCGTCACCGATTTACCGGAGCCGGACTCGCCGACAATAGCCAGCGTTTCGCCCCGTTTCAGGGAAAATGAGAGGTGACGTACCGCCGGGGTCAGCTCTTTTTCATCACGAAAACCGATATTCAGATTGCGGACATCCAGCACCACATCGGCATCTGTCTCAACCCCGTGCGACACCCCACTCTCCTTATTCACGATAAATGCCTACGCTCGGCGCATCGCCGGCATAGCCCCAGGCGCGGTACATCCCTTCGCTGTTAAACGGCAATGCGACATTGCCTTCACGATCGATAGCAATCAGCCCGCCGCTGCCGCCGAGCGCCGGGAGTTTATCCATCACCACCGCTTCGCAGGCCTCGTGCAGACTTAATCCGCCGTAGTCCATCAGCGCCGCAATATCGTACGCCGCCAGCGTGCGGATAAAGACTTCGCCGGTGCCGGTACAGGAGACCGCTACACTGGCGTTATTGGCATAACACCCGGCGCCCGGCAGCGGGCTGTCGCCGACGCGCCCCGGCAATTTATTGGTCATACCACCCGTAGAGGTCGCGGCCGCCAGGTTCCCCTGTTTATCGAGCGCCACCGCACCAACCGTACCGAATTTTTTACTCTCATTGAGCGGCGCAGAGCCATGATCGAGCACCGTTTGCCCGTTTTCCCGCGCCTGCAACAGTTGCTGGAAACGCTCCGGCGTAGAGAAGATCGTCGGCGAAACCTCGGCCATACCGTGCGAAAAGGCGAAATTCTCCGCCCCTTCGCCAATCATTAATACGTGCGGGCTTTGCTCCATCACCAGCCGCGCCGCCAGCACCGGGTTGCGCAGGCGGCTGACGCCTGCGACGGCCCCGGCGTGCAGAGTGTTGCCATCCATCACGCAGGCATCAAGTTCGTGGGTTTCATCGCGGGTGAACACCGCGCCGATCCCGGCGTTAAACAGCGGGCACTCTTCCAGCAGGCGCACCGCTTCGGTGACCACGTCCAGCGCGCTTTCGCCCGCCTCCAGCATTCGCTGGCCGGTTTCGACAATCGAAGAGAGTGCCTCGACATATCGCAGCTCCTGTTGCTGGCTCATCTGCGCACGGGCGATCGCTCCCGCCCCGCCATGTATTGCGATTACCGCTTTCACCATTTGTGCTGCCCGGGTTCACTTCGTTTCCGACGATTTCTGAATATAGAAATTCGTTACAACGATGTAAAGCGATGTGATTACAACGAGGTAGCCGCAAGCCGTGTTGGCGACTCGCCTTTTCTGCCATAATGTGCCCCTTAACGCATTGTGCAGGACAGTAAATATGGAATCATCAAATGGCCTGATCTCACTGGAGACGGCCCTGTCACAGATGTTGTCACGCATTTCGCCGCTGACGGAAAGCGAAACCTTACCGCTCATCGCCTGCTTTGGCCGCGTGGTGGCAGAAGATATTATCTCCCCGCTAAATGTCCCCGGTTTTGATAACTCGGCGATGGACGGTTATGCCGTGCGGATCGCCGATGTGAGTAGCGGCAGCGCTTTACCGGTGGCGGGCAAAGCCTTTGCCGGACAGCCTTTCGCAGGCGAGTGGCCAGCAGGCACCTGCGTGCGCATTATGACCGGCGCGCCGATTCCTGCCGGTTGCGATGCCGTTGTGATGCAGGAACAAACCGAGCAAACAGACGCCGGTATCCGCTTTACCTATGAGGTACGCCAAAATCAGAACATCCGCAGGGCCGGTGAAGATATCACCAAAGATGCCGTGGTGTTTCGCGCCGGAACCAAACTGACTGCCGCCGAGTTGCCGGTGCTGGCATCGCTGGGCATTGCGGATGTCTCCGTGCTGCGCAAAGTCCGCGTGGCGCTGTTCTCTACCGGTGACGAGCTGCAACTGCCGGGGCAACCGCTGGCCGACGGGCAGATTTATGACACTAACCGCCTGGCTATTCATCTGATGCTGGCGCAACTGGGTTACGAGGTGATTAACCTCGGCATTATTCCGGACGATCCGGAAAAACTGCGTGTAACCTTTATTGCCGCAGACCAGCAGGCCGATGTGGTCATTAGCTCCGGCGGCGTGTCGGTAGGCGAAGCCGATTACACCAAAACCATCCTCGACGAACTGGGCGAAATCGCCTTCTGGAAGCTGGCGATCAAGCCCGGCAAACCCTTCGCCTTCGGCAAGCTGAGCCATAGCTGGTTCTGCGGTCTGCCCGGCAATCCGGTTTCCGCTGTTCTCACTTTCTACCAACTGGTGCAGCCGCTGCTGGCGAAACTGAGCGGCGATACGGCTACTTTCGAGCCGCTGCGTTTTCGCGCCCGCGCCGTGGAACGGTTGAAAAAGACACCCGGTCGTCTCGATTTCCAGCGCGGCATAGTAAGCCGCGGCGAAGATGGTTCGCTGGAAGTGCGCAGTACCGGACATCAGGGTTCGCACATTTTCAGCTCCTTCAGCCAGGGCAACTGTTTCGTGGTGCTGGAGCGCGAGCGCGGCAATGTCGAAGCGGGCGAATGGGTGGACGTTGAGATGTTTACCCCGCTCTTTGGAGGCTAAAGATGGTCGAACTCAGCGACGCGGAGATGATGCGCTACAACCGGCAGATCATTCTGCGCGGTTTTGATTTTGACGGTCAGGAGCGGTTAAAAGCTGCCCGCGTGCTGGTGGTCGGCCTGGGCGGTCTGGGTTGCGCTGCCGCGCAGTATCTGGCGGCGGCGGGCGCCGGGCAGATGACGCTGCTCGATTTCGATAGCGTGGCGCTCTCCAATCTGCAACGCCAGACGCTGCACGGCGATGCGGATATTGGCGTGGCGAAAGTGGATTCCGCCCGCGAATCGCTGCTGCGCATTAATCCGCATGTGCAGTACACCGCCATCAATGCGCTGCTGGATGAAGCGTCGCTGTTCGCGCAGATTGCCGCCCATGACCTGGTGCTGGACTGCACCGATAATGTCGCCATTCGCAATCAACTCAACGCGGGCTGTTTTCAGCATAAAGTGCCGCTGGTTTCCGGCGCGGCCATTCGTATGGAGGGGCAGATCAGCGTCTTTACCTGGCAAGAAAATACCCCCTGCTACCGCTGTCTGAGCCGCCTGTTTGGCGAAAACGCGCTGACCTGCGTGGAAGCCGGTGTGATGGCGCCATTAGTGGGCGTGATTGGTTCGTTGCAGGCGATGGAAGCGATAAAAGTGCTGGCGCACTATGGCACGCCAGCGGCGGGGAAAATCGTGATGTATGATGCGATGACCTGCCAGTTCCGCGAAATGAAACTGCAACGCAACCCCACCTGTGAAGTATGCGGCGGCTGATGTCATTGCCGGATGGCGCGATGCCAGCCGGCTTATTACTCAGAGCGTGACGCGCCCAAAGGCCGCCAGCCAGTCCTGTTCAAACTTCCCGACTGCCGCACTTACTGCCGGAGCGGCAATCATCTGCTGCGCCACATCCAGCGGCAGCGTAATGGATACACAGCCCGCCAGCAGGCAATCCAGCGCCTGGCGCGGTGTTTTAAAGCTCGCCGCCAGCATTTTCGACTGCGGCGCATGCAGCGTAAGCAGGCGCTGCAACTCCGTCACGGTCTGGATTCCGTCGCCGCCCTGCGCATCTACGCGGTTAACATACGGCGCGATATACTCCGCGCCCGCCAGCGCCGCCAGCAATCCCTGCGCCGCGCCGTAAACGGCAGTGCCGAGCGTCGGAATACCTTCCGTTTTTAAGCGCTTAATCGCCGCCAGACCTTCTGCCGTTACCGGTACTTTCACCACCAGATCGGCCACCATTTCCCGCAGCTTACGCGCTTCGGCCACCATACCGTCGGCATCATTCGCCAGCACCTGGGCAAACAACCGCCCGCGGCCGTCCAGCGCCTCATGCAAGGCGGGCAACAGTTTCTCAATTGGTATAGCGCCGCTGGCGACAATGCTGGGGTTTGTGGTTACACCCGCCAGCGGGAAGATACGCGCCAGTTTCTTCACTGCCGCGACATCAGAGGTATCAAGATAGAGTTCCATCGTTTTCACCTGAAGTGTGAGTTTCCGCATGCTTTAACGCTATCACACAACAACCTGCCAAAGAGTTGACCTTTATCAAAATAACTTTCATTCGAAAGTAATTTACTATTCATATGAAACAACGGAGGCAGGTTATGATTTTCAATATTCAGCGCTATTCCACCCATGATGGCCCCGGTATTCGTACGGTGGTCTTTCTGAAGGGCTGTTCGCTGAGCTGCCGCTGGTGCCAGAACCCGGAAAGCCGCTCCCGCACGCGCGACCTGCTGTTTGATGAGCGTCTGTGCCTTGCAGGCTGCGATTTGTGTCAGCAGGCCGCACCGCAGGTGATTGAGCGTGCGCTGAACGGTTTGCTGATCCACCGGGAAAAGCTAAACGATACGCAGCTTAACGCCCTGACCGATTGCTGCCCGACCCAGGCGCTGAGCGTCTGCGGCGAAACGCAAAGCGTTGATGAAATCATGGCCGCCGTGCTGCGCGATAAACCCTTTTACCTGCGCAGCGGCGGCGGGATCACCCTTTCCGGCGGCGAACCGTTTATGAACCCGCAACTGGCGCAGGCGCTGCTGCAAAGCAGCCACCAGCAGGGTATTCATACGGCAGTGGAAACCTGCCTGCATGTGCCGTGGCACTATATCGAACCTTCCCTGCCTTACGTTGATCTGTTTCTGGCGGATTTGAAGCACGTCGATGAGGCTCTATTTCGTCAGTGGACCGGCGGTTCGGCCAGACGCGTGCTCGACAACCTGAAACGGCTGGCGCAGGCGGGGAAAAAGATGACCATCCGCGTGCCGCTGATCCCCGGTTTTAACGCTGACGAAGCGTCAATCAAAGCCATTACCACCTTTGCCGCCGACGAACTGAACGTCAGCGACATCCATTTTTTGCCTTATCACACGCTGGGCATGAACAAGTACCACCTGCTTGGCGAACCCTACACCGCCCCTGAAAAGCCGCTCGACGCCCCGCAATTGCTGGCGTTTGCCGAAGATTTTGCCAGCCAGAAAGGGCTGACGGCGACATTACGAGGATAACACCATGACCACACTGCAACTGAACACGCTGACTGACCGCATCAAAGCGCATAAAACGGCGCTGATCCATATTGTTAAACCGCCGGTCTGCACCGAACGCGCCCGCCATTACACTCAGATTTATCAGCAGAATATGGATAAACCGCTGCCGGTACGTCGCGCGCTGGCGCTGGCGCACCATCTGGCGCAGCGCACGATCTGGATCAAGCATGACGAGTTGATTATCGGCAACCAGGCCAGCGAAGTTCGCGCCGCGCCGATCTTCCCGGAATACACCGTTTCGTGGATTGAAAAAGAGATCGACGAACTGGCGGATCGCCCCGGTGCCGGTTTTGCCGTCAGCGAAGAGAATAAGCGCATACTGCATGAGATCTGCCCGTGGTGGCGCGGCCAGACGGTGCAGGATCGTTGCTATGGTATGTTTACCGACGAACAAAAAGCGCTGCTCGACACCGGCATTATTAAAGCCGAAGGCAACATGACCTCCGGCGATGCGCACCTCGCCGTCAACTTCCCGCTGCTGCTGGAGAAAGGGCTGGATGGTCTGCGGCATAAAGTGGACGAACGCCGCACGCGCATCAACCTGACGGTGCTTGACGATCTGCACGGCGACCAGTTCCTGAAAGCGATCGATATCGTGCTTGAGGCCGTGAGCCTGCATATTGAGCGTTTTGCCGATCTGGCGCGGAAAATGGCGGGTGAAGAAACGCGCCAAAGCCGCCGCGACGAACTGCTGGCGATAGCGGAAAACTGCCTGATTATTGCCCATGAACCGCCGAAAACTTTCTGGCAGGCGTTGCAGCTTTGCTATTTTATCCAGTTGATTTTGCAAATTGAATCCAACGGCCACTCGGTCTCGTTCGGCCGCATGGATCAGTATCTCTATCCCTATTACCGCCGCGATGTTGAACTGCAACAATCACTGCAACGGGAAGATGCCATCGAGCTGTTGCACAGTTGCTGGTTGAAGCTGCTGGAAGTGAACAAGATCCGTTCCGGCTCGCACTCGAAAGCGTCGGCGGGTAGCCCGCTATACCAGAACGTCACCATCGGCGGGCAGCAGTGGATTAACGGCGCAGCGCAGGATGCGGTAAATCCGCTGTCGTATGCGATCCTCGAATCCTGCGGTCGTCTGCGCTCCACGCAGCCGAACCTGAGCGTGCGTTACCACGCCGGGATGAGCAACGACTTCCTCGACGCCTGCGTGCAGGTGATCCGCTGCGGCTTCGGCATGCCGGCGTTCAATAACGACGAAATTGTGATCCCGGAATTTATCAAACTGGGCGTCGAAACGGCCGATGCCTACGACTATGCCGCGATTGGCTGTATCGAAACAGCGGTCGGCGGCAAATGGGGCTACCGCTGCACCGGCATGAGTTTTATCAATTTTGCCCGCGTGATGCTGGCCGCGCTGGAAGGCGGTCGCGACGCCACCAGCGGTAAGATCTTCCTGCCACAGAGCAAAGCGCTTTCCACCGGTAACTTTGCAGCATTTGATGAAGTGATGCAGGCGTGGGATCGGCAGATCCGCTATTACACGCGTAAATCCATTGAGATCGAGTATGTCGTCGATACCATGCTGGAAGAGAACGTGCCGGATATTCTCTGCTCGGCGCTGGTTGACGACTGCATCGAGCGGGCGAAAAGCATCAAACAGGGCGGCGCGAAGTATGACTGGGTTTCCGGTTTGCAGGTCGGGATCGCCAACCTCGGCAACAGCCTGGCTGCGGTGAAAAAACTGGTCTTTGATCAGGGCGTAATCGGGCAGCAGCAACTGGCAGATGCGCTGGCGGCGAATTTTGACGGCCTGACGCACGAACAACTGCGCCAGCGTCTGGTGAACAGCGCGCCGAAATACGGTAACGACGATGACAGCGTGGATAACCTGCTGGTGCGCGCCTATCAGACCTATATCGACGAACTGAAGCAGTACCATAATCCGCGCTACGGCCGCGGCCCGATTGGCGGCAATTACTACGCCGGAACGTCGTCGATTTCCGCCAACGTGCCGTTTGGTGCCGCCACCATGGCAACGCCGGATGGCCGCAAGGCGCACACCCCGCTGGCGGAAGGTGCAAGTCCCGCTTCCGGTACCGATCATCTCGGCCCGACTGCGGTCATCAGTTCGGTGGGTAAACTGCCGGTCGAAGCGATCCTCGGCGGCGTGTTGTTGAACCAGAAGCTGAACCCGGCAACGCTGGAAAACGAGAGCGATAAGCAGAAACTGATGGTGCTGCTGCGCACGTTCTTTGAAGTGCATAAGGGCTGGCATATTCAGTACAACATTGTTTCGCGCGAGACGCTGCTGGAAGCGAAAAAACATCCGGATCAGTACCGCGATTTAGTGGTGCGCGTGGCAGGTTATTCGGCGTTCTTCACCGCCCTGTCGCCGGATACGCAGGACGACATTATCGCCCGTACCGAACACACTTTGTAAGGTGATTGCCGGACAGCGCTGCGTTTGTCCGGCAATATACATAACGCCGCTACCTGTACTCCCTTCCCCTTTAACCTATGGATTTCGAATGGCAGGAAGGCGGCAAGGCGGTAAGTCCCCGGGAGCTTACACTAGTAAGTGACCGGGGCGCACCGCCGCAGCCAACGCACCTGCGGTTCGAAAGACGACGGTTAAACTTTCATATGAAATAAAATTTGTGCATCAGCTCACATTGTCTCTAGAATATTGCTCGTTACAAAAATATTCAGGAGCGCAGTATATGACCGTCAAAGTTATCGTCACTGACATGGACGGAACTTTCCTTGATGACGCCAAGCAGTACGATCGCACGCGGTTTATGGCGCAATTCCAGCAACTTCAGCAGCGCGGTATTGAGTTTGTGGTCGCCAGCGGCAACCAGTATTACCAGCTGATCTCCTTCTTCCCGGAACTGAAAGAGAAGATTTGTTTCGTCGCCGAAAACGGCGCGCTGGTGTATGAACATGGCCAGCAACTGTTCCACGGTGAGCTGACCCGTCACGAAGCGCAGGTCGTCATTGGCGAACTGTTAAAAGACAGCAGCCTGAACTTTGTCGCCTGCGGGCTGGAAAGCGCCTACGTAAGCGAGAACGCCCCGGCCGAATTTGTCGATCTGATGTCAAAGCACTACTACCGTTTAAAACCGGTGCGCGATTTCCAGAAGATTGACGACACGCTGTTTAAGTTCTCGCTGAACTTACCGGACAGCGAGATTCCGCAGCTCATCGATGAACTGCATGTCTCACTTGATGGCATTATGAAGCCGGTCACCAGCGGTTTTGGCTTCGTTGATTTGATTATCCCCGGTCTGCATAAAGCCAACGGCATTACCCGCCTGCTGAAACGCTGGGGCGTGTCGCCGCAGCAGTGCGTCACCATTGGCGACAGCGGTAATGACGCTGAAATGCTACGCATGACGGAGTTCTCCTTTGCCATGGGCAACGCCGGGGATGCCATTAAAGCCATTGCCCGCCATCAGACCGATGACAACAATCATCAGGGCGCGCTGAACGTGATTCAGGCCGTGCTCGATAATACCGCACCGTTCGACCGCTAATCTCCCGCCGGAGCGCCCGCTCCGGCTTTTTCCTCCCCTGCTCTTCTCTCTTTTCTCCCTTTGTGCTGCCCATCAAATTTTTAAACTTGCATTAACTTATTTTTAACTTAGATTATCACTTGTAAGTTTAATTTCTTTCGAATGAAAGCTGAGAGGTTCACATGACGTTTACCAGCGAGACCTTGCCTGCCGATCACAAAGCGTCGATTCGTCAGATGAAACAGACACTGCGCGCGCAGATCGGCGACGTGCAAAGCGTCTTTAACCGCCTGAGCGAGCAGATTGCCGCCCGTGTCGCAGAGATCAAAGCGCTGCAAGCGCGCGGCGAATCGGTCTGGCCACAAATCCCTTACGCCGATATTGCGCAGGGCCGTGTTAGCGACGCGCAGCGGGCGCTGATTAAACAGCGCGGTTGCGCGGTGATCAAAGGCCACTTCCCACGCGATCGGGCGCTAGGCTGGGATCGCGCAATGCTGGATTATCTCGACGCCAACCATTTTGACGATGTGTATAAAGGCCCGGGCGACAGCTTCTTTGGCACGCTGGAAGCGTCGCGCCCGGAAATCTACCCGATTTACTGGTCGCAGGCGCAAATGCAGGCGCGGCAAAGCAATGAAATGGCGGCAGTGCAATCTTTCCTCAATCGCCTGTGGCGTTTCGAAAGCGAAGGCCGCCAGTGGTTCGACCCGGATGTCAGCGTGATCTACCCGGATCGCATCCGCCGCCGCCCGCCTGGTACCACCTCAAAAGGGCTCGGCGCGCATACCGATTCCGGCGCGCTGGAGCGCTGGTTGCTGCCCGCTTACCAGCGCGTATTCGCCAGCGTGTTTAACGGCAAACTGGAAGAGTACGATCCGTGGGATGCCGCGCATCGCACCGAGGTGGAAGAGTACACGGTGGATAACACCACCAAATGCTCAGTATTCCGTACCTTCCAGGGCTGGACGGCGCTGTCGGACATGATCCCCGGCCAGGGATTGCTGCACGTGGTGCCGATCCCGGAAGCGATGGCGTATATCCTGCTGCGTCCGCTGCTTGACGATGTGCCGGAGGATGGGCTGTGCGGCGTCGCGCCGGGCCGCGTTCTGCCGGTTTCAGAGAAGTGGCACCCGCTACTGATTGAGGCGCTGAGCAGCATACCAGCGCTGGACGCGGGCGATTCCGTGTGGTGGCACTGCGATGTTATCCACTCGGTCGCGCCGGTGGAAAACCAGCAGGGCTGGGGGAACGTGATGTATATTCCCGCCGCGCCGCTGTGCGAGAAGAACCTCGCTTATGCCCGCAAGGTGAAAGTGGCGCTGGAGCAAGGCGCATCGCCGGGGGATTTCCCGCGCGAGAACTATGAAAGCGACTGGACAGGCCGCTTTACGCTTGCTGATCTGAATGCGCACGGTAAACGTGCGCTGGGTATCGACGTTTAAGCGTCGTATAGCCCCTGCCATTCAACGGCGGTGCGTTGCTGTCCCGAACGTATCCGCCGTACCGATTCCCGCACCACCAGCGTGCCGTTCAACAGCAGCGAACCGACCGCCGCCTGCGGACGAATCAACCGCTGCTGTAACAGATGCACCGCTTCAACGCCCAGCTCATCGCGCGGAACATGCACCGCCGTCAGCGGGACATCCTGAATCGCCGCCAGGTTAAAGGCATCGATACTCATCACCGAGATATCCTGCGGCACACGCAAACCGCGCTGCTGCAACGCGCGCACTGTGCCTTCCGCCATAAAATCCCCACTGACGAGAAATGCCGTGGGCGGCACATTATGCGCCGGGTCGTCCAGCCATTCGCCCACCCGCTGCTGCGCTTCGCGGGCGCTGAAACTGGGAACCGTGATCAAATTGCGCTTGCTGTTAAAGCGCAAATTGTCATGCAGCCAGGCATCTTTGATCCCCGCCAGCCGCAGATCCATGGTGTAACGGCGCAGGCACATAACAGTCACCACGTCGCGGTGGCCCATATCAAACAGATAGCGTGCGGCAAATTCGCCAATGGTGCGGTGATCCGGCGCGATCGACGGTAGACGCATCCGCCTGTCGCGGCAGTTGATCAACACGCAGGGTTTACCGCTCTCTGCTGCCAGATCGTGAATGTGCGGATCGTCAATGCCGAGCAGGATTGCGGCCTGCGTTTCTGCAGCCTGTATCCTGCCAAGAAACGTGCCGGCGTCGCTGTCCAGCTCCTCCAGCGCACAGTAGCGCAGCCGTACTTCGTGAGAATCGAGCGCTTTGTTGATGCTCTGGATCACGCGGTAATAAAAGATGTCGGACCGCTCATCAAAAGCGCGCTGCGGCGCAAAAACCACCAGGTTATTCAGCAACAGACGCCCGGCGGCAATGCCCTCCATTACGCCCAGCTCACGGGCGCAGGCGAGCACCGCGCTTCGTGCCTGCTCGCTGGTGTTTGCTTTACCGGCCAGCACGCGTGAAACGGTACTGGTAGACAGGTTTGTACGGCGGGCAATTTCACTGATTTTTAGCTTTTTATCCATTCTGTGATCTCGCTCCATTTGCTGAATGGGAAAATTTTCATGAGCCATAAACCCTGTTATTCATGGCATGAATAAGAGTTTGCCGCATATCTGCCGTCACTGATGAGAATCCTTGCACAAAATCCGCTTTAGCGGCGCATTTTTCTCACCTAACGTAAACCTGTCGTACAACTTCCATACTAGTTGTATGCATTTTGATGGCAAAAAACGAAAAAAATCTTCTGGCGAACCACTTCGGTATAACAAATCTGAAAGACTCGCCCCGACTTCCCTACAAAACGATGTGCGGAGAAAAGAATGAGCCAGGGAATCAACAACGAAATGGCGGCCAGCAAGAGCCGCCGGATAGTGAAAAAATTACGCTGGTGGATGCTGGTGCTGTTTTTATTCGGTGTGACGGTGAACTACATCACCCGTAACTCGCTGGGCATTCTGGCGCCGGAACTGAAAAGCAGCCTCGGTATCACCACCGAACAGTACTCGTGGATTGTCGGCGCCTTTCAGCTCGCTTACACCATTTTTCAGCCGCTGTGCGGCTGGCTGATCGATGTCATCGGCCTGAAAGTCGGCTTTATGGTGTGCGCCATTATCTGGGCGCTGGCCTGTATCTTCCACGCGGGTGCTGCCAACTGGGTGCATCTGGCGATCCTGCGCTTCACCATGGGCGCATCGGAAGCTGCTGCCACGCCAGCCAACGCCAAAACCATCGGCGAATGGTTCCCGAAAGCGGAACGCCCGGTTGCTGCGGGCTGGGCGGGCGTCGGCTTCTCGATTGGTGCGATGCTGGCGCCGCCGATCATCTACTTCGCCCATGCCTCGTTTGGCTGGCAGGGCGCGTTTATGTTTACCGGCGTGCTGGCGCTGGTGTGGGTCATTTTGTGGTGGGCGTTTTACCATAATCCGGATAAACACCCGAACCTGAGCAAGGACGAACTGACCTTTATTCAGCAGGATCACGAACCGCCAGCGGTGAAACTCCCCTTCTTTACTGCGCTGAAAACCGTATCGAAAAACAAGCGCTTTTACGGTATCGCCATTCCCGCTTTTATGGCGGAACCGGCATGGGCGGTGCTGAGTTTCTGGGTGCCGCTCTATCTGGCGAAAGAGCACGGCATGGATCTGAAGCAGATTGCGATGTTCGCCTGGCTGCCGTTCCTCGCCGCTGACCTCGGCAGCGTGGCGAGCGGTTATCTGACCAAACTCTATACTCGCTGGTTTGGCTGCACCCGCGTGAACTCGGTGGTGGCCAGTTCCGTGACCGGCGCATTCCTGATGATTTCGCTGGCCGTGGTCGCTATCACGCGCGATCCCTACATCACCATTGTGTTGATCTCGATTGGCGGTTTTGGTCACCAGATCATCTCCTGCATGTTGAGCGCGCTGGTGGTCGAGTCCTTCGATAAAGGGCAGATGGCGACGGTAAACGGCATGCGCGGCTCGGCGGCGTGGATCGCCAGCTTCCTCTTTTCACTGCTGATCGGCGTGACCGCCGACAAGATTGGTTTCAATCCGCTGTTTATTGCCATGGGTTTCTTTGACCTGATTGGCGCTCTGTTCCTGGTGGCATTTATTGCTGAACGTCGCGCTAAACGCGCCTGATTGTGGATCGTTGAAATGAAAACGCTGAAGAACTGGACATTACAAAAACAGGCGGCTCACCACGTTGAGCTGCTGGTGGACGGGCAACACACCTTGTGCCTGTATGTGCTGGAAGAGCATCTGTTCCGCGTGCTGCTAAAACGCAAAGGCGAGCTGGCGCTGGACAGAACCTGGAGTATTGCGCCGCGTGAAGATGTGCCGTGGGAAGGCCGTTCGCGCGAAGATGTGTCGGGCTTCACCCTGCCCGCCTGGACGCTGACTCAGCAGGCCGACACGCTGGTGCTGGAAAGCGCGCAGCTACGCGTGACGGTCCACCAGCCGCTGTGGCTGGAGTGGCACTACCGCAATGCGGCGGGCGAGTGGCAGTGGCTGGCAGGCGATCGTCCTACCAGCGCCTATCTGGTGAACGCGCACGGCGACGGCGTGGCGCACTATCTCAGCCGTAAAAAAGAGGAGCGCTTTTACGGTCTTGGTGAAAAAGCGGGCAACCTGCAACGTAACGGCCAGCGCTATGAAATGCGCAACCTTGATGCAATGGGATATAACGCCGCCAGCACCGATCCGCTGTACAAACACATTCCCTTTACCCTGACGCGCCGGGACGATATCAGCTACGGCTTGTTTTATGACAACCTCAGCAGTTGCTGGCTGGATCTGGGCAATGAAATCGATAACTACCACACCGCTTATCGCCGCTGGCAGGCCGAAGCCGGTGATATCGATTACTACATTTTTACCGGCGCACGCGCACTGGATGTGATCAAAGCGTTTGTCCGCCTGACGGGGAAAACGCTGTTCGGGCCGAAATGGAGCCTCGGTTACAGCGGCTCGACCATGCATTACACCGATGCGCCGGATGCGCAAAATCAGCTGATGAACTTTATTCGCCTGTGCGAAGAACATGCGATTCCGTGCGATTCGTTCCAGCTCTCCTCCGGCTATACCTCAATTAACGGTAAGCGCTACGTCTTTAACTGGAACTACGACAAAGTGCCGCAGCCGAAAGTGATGAGCCAGGCGTTTCACGATGCCGGGCTGAAGCTGGCGGCGAATATCAAACCCTGCCTGTTGCAGGATCACCCGCGCTATAACGAAGTGGCGGAGAAAGGCCTGTTTATTCGCGATTCGGAAAACGACGCGCCGGAGCGTTCCAGCTTCTGGGACGATGAAGGGTCTCATCTCGATTTTACCAATCCGCAGACCGTTGCCTGGTGGCAGGACGGTGTGACCACGCAACTGCTGGAGATGGGGATTGATTCCACCTGGAACGATAATAATGAATTCGAAGTGTGGGACGGCGAAGCGCGCTGCCAGGGTTTTGGCCGCGAAATCGCCATCAAACATATTCGCCCGGTGATGCCGCTGCTGATGATGCGCGCCTCGATGGAAGCGCAGCAGCGTTTTGCGCCGCAGAAACGCCCGTATCTGATCTCCCGTTCCGGCTGCGCCGGGATGCAGCGCTATGTGCAGACCTGGAGCGGAGATAACCGCACCAACTGGGATACGCTGCGTTACAACACGCGGATGGGCGTCGGCATGAGCCTTTCCGGGTTGTATAACGTCGGTCACGATGTTGGCGGTTTCTCCGGCGATAAACCGGATGCGGAACTGTTCGTTCGTTGGGTACAGAACGGCGTGATGCATCCGCGCTTTACCATCCACTCCTGGAACGACGATCGCACGGTCAACGAACCGTGGATGTACCCGGCAATTACACCAGCGATCCGCAGCGCCATTGAATTGCGCTACCGCCTGTTGCCCTATCTCTACACGCTGCTGTGGCAGGCGCACGTCGACGATGAACCGATGTTGCGCCCAACGTTCCTCGATCACGAACATGACCAACAGACGTTCGAGGAGTGCGACGACTTCCTGCTCGGCCGCGATATTCTTGTCGCCAGCGTGGTTGAACCCGGCCAGCGCGAACGCCGCGTGTGGTTACCGGCCAATGACAACGGCTGGTATGACTTTTACAGCGGCGTCTGGTATGCGCCGGGCCAGTGGGTAACGCTGGATGCACCGCTGGAAACCCTGCCGTTACTGGTTCGTGCCGGTGCCGGATTGCCGATGAGCGAGCGCATTAGCCATGTGGATGCCAAAGCGGATGATACCCGCGAGCTGAGACTCTTCCCGGTAAAAGGTACGGGGCGTTCCGGCGGTCTGTTGTTTGAAGATGATGGCGAATCCTGGGGATATAAAGACGGCAATGCGCTGTGGCTGGAATGGGAAATGGTTTGCAGCGGCAGCAGCGTGGATTTACAGGTGCGCACCCGCGGTGATTACCGACCGGCCTGGCAGGCGCTGAAAGTGACGCTGCCTGCGGGAGATAAACGCCAGTTATTGATCAATGGCGTGGCGGCAACGGAGTGGATGTTTGCATAACGCCGATACCGGATGGCGCTGGCGCTTACCCGGCATCAGCGCCCTTTCAGCAATGAGACAGTTTTTGCTAACACCAGTCTTGCAGCGATGGGGTTAAGTTCCCCGCTCGAAATCGGCGAACCGAAGCGCAGATGACAAGGTCTGGACGCCATGGATGGCGGCCAGAGGCGAGTCGAGCAGGACAAAATTGCCGGGAGCAATTTTGAACAGCGCTTACGCTGGCCCCGAAGGGGCGAGTCCCATGGATGGGACGAGTAATCACGAGTCGACCCGACCGCAGGCAAATGTGCGGGAGGTGAGCGCAGTGCGAAGCACCGATTTCCCGCGGGGCCGCGGGGGATTGAAAAGGGGAAGCGCGGTGGCTTCCCCTTTTCCCGTTCACGTGATACCGAGTTGATGTGACCACCGTTCATCTGGTGAACGGAACAATTCCACCTACGTCAAACCAACGGTTTTGCCGGAAGGCGGCAAACCTGAGTATCCCTGGGAGCTTACATAAGTAAGTAACCGGGGTACGAAGGTGCAGCCAACGCACCTGCGGCGTGAAAGACGACGGAATACGCCGCAATTTACCTAAGTATTTCGCGTTGCAGGAAGGCGGCAAACCTGAGTATCCCCGGAAGCTTACATGAGTAAGTGACCGGGGTACGAAGGTGCAGCCAACGCACCTGCGGCATGAAAGACGACGGTAAATTTATTCGATACCCTGGCTACGCAGATAATCTTCATAGTTCCCGGTGAAATCCACCACGCGCTGCGGCGTAATCTCAATCACGCGGGTTGCCAGCGAACTTACGAATTCACGGTCGTGAGAAACAAAGATCAGCGTGCCCTGGTACATCTCCAGCGCCATGTTCAGCGACTCGATGGATTCCATATCAAGGTGGTTGGTTGGTTCATCCATCACCAGAATATTCGGTTTTTCCATCATCAGCTTACCGAACAGCATACGGCCCTTCTCACCACCGGAAAGTACCTTCGCCGGTTTCTTGATATCGTCCTGGCTGAACAGCAAACGACCGAGAATACTGCGCACCGCCTGCTCGTCATCGCCTTCCTGTTTCCACTGGCTCATCCAGTCGAACACAGTCAGATCGTTATCAAAGTCTGCGGCATGATCCTGCGCGTAATAACCGATGCTGGCATTTTCCGACCATTTCACCGTTCCGTTATCCGGCTGCAGATCGCCGACCAGCGTTTTCAGCAGAGTGGATTTACCCACGCCGTTAGTACCGAGCACCGCCACTTTCTCGCCCACTTCCAACAGCAGGTTGAAGTTTTTAAACAGCGGGCCGTTATCAAAACCTTTGGTCAGTTGCTCCACTTCCAGCGCATTACGGAACAGTTTCTTGTCCTGCTCGAAGCGAATAAACGGGTTCTGACGGCTGGAGGCTTTCACCTCATCCAGCTTGATCTTATCAATCTGACGGGCGCGGGAAGTTGCCTGGCGAGATTTCGAGGCGTTGGCGCTAAAGCGGCTGACAAAGGATTGCAGCTCGGCGATTTGCGCTTTCTTCTTGGCGTTATCCGCCAGCAGGCGTTCGCGCGCCTGCGTTGCCGCCGTCATGTACTCATCATAATTACCCGGGTAAACGCGCAGCTCGCCGTAGTCGAGATCCGCCATGTGGGTACACACCATGTTGAGGAAGTGACGGTCGTGCGAAATGATGATCATGGTGCTGTCACGCTCGTTCAGCACCTGCTCCAGCCAGCGAATGGTATCGATGTCCAGGTTGTTGGTCGGTTCATCGAGCAGCAGAATGTCCGGGTTAGCGAACAGCGCCTGCGCCAGCAGCACGCGCAGCTTCCAGCCGGGTGCCACTTCGCTCATCGGGCCGTAGTGTTGTTCTACAGGAATGCCAACGCCGAGCAGCAGTTCGCCCGCACGCGCTTCGGCGGAGTAGCCGTCCATTTCGCCGTACTGTACTTCAAGATCGGCCACTTTATAGCCATCTTCTTCGCTCATCTCAGCAAGGCCGTAGATGCGATCGCGTTCCTGTTTCACTTCCCACAGTTCGGCGTGGCCCATGATCACCGTGTCGAGCACGCTGAACTCTTCAAAAGCAAACTGATCCTGACGCAGCTTACCGATACGCTCGTTTGGATCGAGAGAGACGTTCCCCAGCGTCGGTTCTAAATCACCGCCGAGGATCTTCATAAAGGTGGATTTTCCGCTCCCGTTAGCGCCGATCAGGCCATAACGGTTGCCGCCGCCGAATTTGACGGAAATATTTTCGAACAGCGGCTTGCTGCCGAACTGCATGGTGACGTTGCTGGTGACTAACACAGAGGTATCCTGAAATATGTGACAAACACCCTATTATGCCACAATTCCGAATTAGATTCCTGCCCGCTGTCAGATGGCTAAACTGCAAGCAAAAGGAAAAAAGTGTGATTTCGTACACATCTGAATTCCCTGAGCGCAGGAATGCACATATAATGCGCTTCCTGCATTCCTAACCCAACGGCCTGTGTGGCAAAAATCTCGCACAAAATGAACATGAAAATAAAAACCCTTTTCGCGGCGGCTTTGGCTGTCGTGGGATTTTGCAATAATGCGTCTGCTGTTACTTATCCGCTGCCGACAGACGGTAGCCGATTGATTGGTCAGAACCAGGTTGTCACTATCCCGGAAGGCAACACTCAGCCTCTGGAATATTACGCCGCTGAATATCAGATGGGCCTGTCCAACATGCTGGAAGCCAACCCGGGCATTGATGCCTACCTGCCGAAAGGCGGTACGGTAATGAATGTTCCGCAGCAACTGATCCTGCCGGATACCGTTCACGAAGGCATTGTCATCAACAGCGCAGAAATGCGTCTCTACTACTACCCGAAAGGCACCAATACGGTAATCGTGCTGCCTATCGGTATCGGCCAGCTCGGGAAAGATACCCCGATCGCCTGGACCACCAAAGTTGAGCGTAAGAAAGCCGGCCCGACATGGACGCCGACCGCGAAAATGCACGCGGAATACATTGCAGCAGGTCAACCGCTGCCGGCAGTGGTTCCGGCTGGCCCGGACAACCCGATGGGCCTGTATGCGCTCTATATCGGCCGTCTGTATGCGATCCACGGCACCAACGCCAACTTCGGTATCGGCCTGCGCGTAAGCCACGGCTGTGTGCGTCTGCGTAACGATGACATCAAATTCCTGTTCGAAAACGTGCCGGTCGGCACCCGCGTACAGTTCATTGATGAGCCAGTAAAAGCGACCACCGAGCCGGATGGCAGCCGCTATATCGAAGTTCACAACCCGCTGTCCACCACGGAAGCGCAGTTCAACGGCGGCGAAATTGTGCCGATCGCGCTGAGCAAAGCGGTACAGGCCGTCACCAGTCAGTCTGATGTGGATTCAAACGTTGTCGATCAGGCAGTGCAGAACCGTTCCGGTATGCCGGTACGTCTGAACTAATCTGCGGTTTAATGCCCGGTGGCGCTACGCTTACCGGGCCGACAAAACCCACAGGCCGGATAAGGCGTCAGCCGCCATCCGGCCAAAAAATCACCCGTTATTGACCACAATTATCCCGCCGTGATCGTAGCGATAATGGCAATGGGCGTACTCCAGCGGCGTGCCGTCTTCCAGATAGATAACCTGTTCCACTTCCAGCACCGGATCGGTCTCTTCACAGTTCAAATACTGTTTGTCCTCCGCCCAGGGTTTCAGCGCGCGCACAATACGATACGAACCCATGATCTTCAGCGCCAGCTCTTCCTGAACATAGCGAAAGACGGAGCTTTCCAGATGCCCGCGATTCAGCCCCGGCACCAGATTGACCGGCATCAGCGTGAACTCCAGCGACATCGGTTCGCCTTCCAGCATGCGCAAACGGATAAAGTCGTATACCGGATCGTCCGGCCCCACCAGCAGCGATGCCTGCTCTTTCTCACTGGGAAAACGCAGTTCGAAGCGGATGATTTTACTCGTCACTTCGCCAACGCTCTCCCAGGTTTTGGTGGCGCCAAAATAGTCGCTGCCGGGCAGATCCCTGCGCGACAACTGAAGAAAGTTTTTGCGGATGAACGTGCCCTGCCCCTGGCGGGTATAGACCAGCCCCTCCACAATCAGCTGGCGCATCGCCTGCTGAATCGTCATCCGGCTGGTATTAAACTCTGCCGCCAGCGCAAATTGATCCGGTAACGGTGCGCTGGCAGCGTAGTGCTGGCTGAGAATGCGCCGCTTAATCTCGCGCGCAATCATGATGTATTTTGCCGCCATAGCCCTTCTCTGTAATTATTGTATCCCATTGTTTTTCAAGGCCACTCGCTAGGCAATTTTGAGGAAAGGCAGGTAAAAGAATACACCAAAGACAATGATGATCAACTGCACCACCACCGCCCGCCAGTCACCCGCCGTTGCCAGCCAGGCGCTGAGAATCGGCGGTGTCGTCCATGGGATCATCACCACACAGCGCGACATCCAGCCCAGCGTTGTACAGAGCCAGGCAAACCAGATGCCAAGCGCGGGCAACAGCACAAACGGGATCATCAGCGGCAGGTTGAATACGATCGGCAAGCCGAAAATCACCGGCTCATTAATATTAAACAGCCCCGGCGAAATGGCGAGGCGCGCCACCTGCTTCGCCGATTGCTGTTTCGCAAAGAGAAAGATGGCGATCAGCAGGGAAATCGTACTGCCGGTGCCGCCAATCATGCCAAAGGTCGGAACGAAGATATTGTTGATGATATGCGGGATCGGCTGCCCGTTGGCAAAAGCCAGCATATTTTCGTTGGTGTTGATCAGCAAAAGCGGCTCCAGGATCACGCCGTTGACCACCGTCTGGTGGATGCCCAGCGTAAACAGGAAGTTGCCGAAGCTATAAATAAACAGTGTGCCCGGCAGGCTGGTGTTGATCTGCCGCAGCGGTTGCTGGATAAGCGTGGTGATCAGGTGGATCAAATCGGTGTGGAGAAGATTCGCCAGCAGCGCGGCAACGATGGCAAACAGCGACAGGGTAATAATGGCCGGGATCAGCGAGGAAAAAGATTGCCCTACCGCTGCAGGCACATTCTCGCCCAGCGAAATTGAAAACCGTTTCACGCCAGCGACACGGATAAACAGCTCGGTGGAGAGCAGCCCGATAATCACCCCGGCAAAAATCCCGGTCGAGCCGATGTTAGTGAAAGCCAGCATCTGCGTCACACTGACCGTGGCTTTCGCGCCCACCGGCACCACCTCAAGTTGCATCGGCATCATGATAATAAAGCTGGACAGCGCAATGACCACCGCCGACACCGGGTTGCCAAAGTTCTTATTGCGCGCCAGTGACCAGGCCGTCATCGGCGCGATCAGTAGCGCGGCAATATTCAGCGTTCCGTTGATCACCGCTTCGCCCCATACTTTAAAACGCGCCAGCGTCTCCCCTTCCAGCACCCAGGGGAAAATGACGTTGTTGATCAACACCGCCAATCCGGCAAGGATAAAAATCGGCATCACTGCCGCAAAGGCGTCGCGCAGGGAACGCAGGTGCACCTGGTTTGCCAGGCGGGCAGAAAAATCGACGAACTTATCGACGAATGACTGCATATTCGGCGTGATTTTAGTTTCAGACATAGCGCTGTCCTCTCAATCAATGTGTTACATGTCGCGCCCGTTACTGCGGATCACCTGTTGCAGCCAGCGATAACTCTTCTTCGGTACGCGTTTCATATCTTTCAGATCGTGATTTTCCCGGTTCACATACACCACGCCGTAGCGCTTACGCATATCGCCCTGTGAACTGAGAATGTCGATTAAGCCCCAGCCGAGATAGCCAATCACCTGTGCACCATCAATGAAAATGGCATCCTGCATCGCCTGGATATGGTCGCGGTGGTAGGCAATACGGTAGTCGTCATCGATGGGATTTACGCCGTCCCACTCTTCAATCACACCAATGCCGTTTTCAATCGGGAACACCGGCAAGCGCCAGTCGTTGTAGTAACGGGTGATAATGGCGCGAAAACCAAGGGGATCGATTTGCCAGCCCCATTCGGTGGCTTCAAGGTACGGGTTGGCTTTATCGCCCTGTTGCAGGTAGTAGTTGACCGGGGTTTCTGGCGAGATGGCGTCGCTATCAAGGGTTTTACTGGCGTAATAGCTGAACGCCATAAAGTCGTTTTTCACGCGGGCGATTTGCGCCAGATCCTCATCGCGATAGATATCGCGGAAACCTTCGCGATCGACGACCGCCAGCACTTCCGGGCTGTAGCCCTGCCCGGCAAACACCCTCAGCAAATTCTGGTTGAGAAACTCGTCATACTGGGTCGCGCAAAAAACATCGCGCGGCTTGCAGGTTGCCGGATAAATCAGTTGATGCGCCAGCATGCCGCCCATCAGGCGTCCGGGTTGTGTCTCATGCAGATAGTGGGTGAGCAGCACATGCGACATCATCACGTGATGCTGGATCTGATACAGCTCGCGCAGGGTTTTCTCGCCGTTGATATAGCCGCCCACCTGGAACGCGCCCGGCATGTGGTAGATGTTCTGCTCATTGAAGGTCAGCCAGAACTTCACCCGGCTGCCGAAGCAATCGATCATTTTTTTGCCGTAGCGCACAAAGGCGTCCTGCACATGTCGATCGGCAAAACCGTTGTACTGCTGCGCCAGTGCCAGCGGCATATCAAAGTGGTAGAGACACACCATCGGTTCGATGCCGCGCGCCAGCAGATCGTCAATAAAGCGGTCGTAAAACGCGATCCCCTCTTCGTTGAACTCACCGTCGCCCTGCGGGCAAACGCGGCTCCAGGCAATCTGGAAACGGTAACAGTTCATGCCCAGATCCTGCATCAGATCGAAATCTTCGCGGTAGCGGTGGTAAGAATCGGTGGCGACTTTCCAGTCTGAGGCAAATTCGCTGGCTTCACGGATGTCATATACCGACATCCCTTTCCCGCCCTCATTCCATGCCCCTTCAGTCTGCATGCTGGAAACGGAATTCCCCCACAGGAAGCCAGTCGGTAACGTTTTGCTCATCGCGCTTTCTCCATGACTAGTCATTTAATGAATATGACTAGTCATATAGATAACGGCGAAAAAATGGGCAAAGAAAGATGTGCAGATTTGTGATGGTTTTCGAAAGATTTACCGAATAACAGCATAAGTAGGCCGAATAAGACGTAGCCGCCATCCGGCGTTTTTTGGCCAGTGGTGCCACGATTGCCGGATGACGCTAATGCTTATCCGGCCTACGGGGTGTGGTGAACGGATTTAAATTACTGCTGTTTTAACTGATTACGACGATACTCGCCCTGGCGCTCCAACATCCAGCCAGGATACTCGCGGGGCAGCGCGCTTACGGCGTCAAGCTGTTGCAGCTCATCTTCACTTAAACGAATCGCGGTGGCCGCAAGGTTGTCATCCAGTTGTTCCTGCCGTTTAGCGCCAATGATCACGCTACTGACTACCGGCTGATGCAGCAGCCAGGCCAGCGCGATTTGCGCTACCGAAACGCCTTTACTGTCGGCAATGGTGCGCATCACATCCACGCAGTCAAAGGCGCGATCTTTGTTCACCGGCGGGAAATCAAACTCCAGCCGACGACCGCCCGCTTCCCCATTGCCATCGCGATCGTATTTACCGCTCAGCAAACCGCCGGCCAGCGGGCTCCAGACCATCAACCCGACGCCTTCGCTCTGCATCATCGGCACCAGCTCGCGTTCCAGATCGCGACCGGCAATGGTGTAGTAGGCCTGCAACGAGGCAAAACGCGCCAGCCCAAGCCGTTCGGAAATCCCCAGCGCCTTGGTAATCTGCCACGCCGCCCAGTTAGAGACGCCGATATAGCGTACATGCCCGTGCTGCACCAGATTATCCAGCGCGTAGAGTGTCTCTTCGATCGGCGTAGCCGGATCAAAACCGTGCAGTTGGTAGAGATCGATATGATCGAGCTGCAAGCGACGCAGGCTCTCTTTCACACTGTTGATAATGTGATAGCGCGAACTACCGCGCGAGTTCACCCCGGCGGTGCCGGTTTCACCAAACACTTTGGTGGCGACAACCACGTTTTCACGCGGGACTTTCAGATTCTTCAGCGCCTGGCCGGTGATCTCTTCCGAGCGCCCTTCAGAATAAACATTGGCGGTGTCGATAAAGTTAATGCCCGCATCAAGTGCGCGGCCAATCAACTGCTCCGCCTGCGCCTGCTGTAGCTGGCCGATTTTGCCCCACATTCCGCCTTCGCCGCCGAAGGTCATGGTGCCGAGGCATAACTCAGAAACAAACAGTCCGGTATTACCCAATTTTTGATAGCGCATGATGGCGTCTCCTCATCGGTTTAGTTGACGCAACAGTTATACGGAATCTTTTGGCAGGAGGAATGTGAGGATCCTGCCTGTTTCTTGCCCAATTCTCTGATTATCCGCGAGGCGCATCACCAAAGACTTTGTAATCAGGCAGTTGCACATTTTGATACGGTTCCCAGCCGCCGCCGAGCGCCTTGTACAACGCCACGAGATCAAGGCTACTCTGCACGCGCGCCTGCTCACGCTGCTGGCTGGCCTGCGCCAGCTGACGCTGCGCATCCAGCACGTCGATAAAGCTGGCGATCCCTTTACGGTAGCTGTCGCTGGCAAGGTCAAAAGCACTTTGCAGGGCGCTGATTGTTTTATCCAGCGCCGCTTCCCGCTGCTGATCGGCGCGATAGCTGACCAGCGCATTTTCCACATCGCCTAATGCGCTCAGTACCGTCTGGCGATAATTGATCACCCCCGCGCCCTGCTGCGCACGTGCCAGCTTAACGCTCGACACCAGCCGACCGCCCTGGAAGATCGGAATCGAAATCTGCGGGCCAAAGCTGTAGAAGTGGCTGCTCCAGTCGGTCAGCCAGTTGGTTTCACTGTTGCGCAGGCCAAACTGACCGCTCAGAGACAAGCTCGGGAATAGCTCAGCAACCGAAACACCAATCTGTGCCGTAGCGGCATGCAGGCTGGCCTCGGCTTCGCGCACATCCGGGCGACGACGCGCCAGCGTCGAAGGAATACCGGTCGGCACAACTTCCGGCAATGCTGGAAGCGGCTGCGCGTTACGCAGTTCGTCATCCAGCGCGCCCGGCGGTTTCCCCAGCAGGATCGCCAGCGCGTTCATCGCCTGGCGCTCCTGCGCCTGGTACTGTGGCAGTTGCGCCTCAAGATTACCGACCTGCGCACGGGCATTTTCCACATCCATCTGCGGCGATAACCCGCCTTTCTGACGATTCTCTGTCAGGATAAAGGTCTGCTGCGCGCTGTCGATTTGCGTATTCAGCGTGGCGATGATGCCCTGCGCGCCGCGCAGCTGCAGCCAGGCGCGCGCCACTTCCGCTTCCAGCGACACCAGCGCGTCATTACGTTGTTCTATTGTCTGCTGTTGCTGCGCGGAGGCGGCTTCTACCTGACGGCGCACTTTACCCCACAGGTCCAGCTCCCACTGCGCATCAAAGCTACCCTGGTAGAGATTCACCGGCTGGGTTAACGCGCCCAGCGCACCGCTGATGGCCGGATCGGCATTATCCAGTTGCCCGTAAACATCATGAGATTTCAGCTCACCTTCAAGGCCAAGCTGCTGACGCGTGGCTTTCAGCGAACCGTTGACCGACGGCAGAAGCGCGCCGCCAGCCTGATTGATTTGCTCGCGCGCCCCGGCAATTCGCAGCACGGTTTGTTGCAGCGACAGGTTACCGGCAATCGCCCGTTCAATCAGACTGTTGAGTTGCGGTGACTGAAACGTGGTCCACCAGCGCGGGTTAAGCGCCTGCATGGAAACCTGTGACTTCACCGCACGGTCTCCCGGATCGTTCCAGCGCGCAGGCGTTTGCGGTTGTGGCGGCCGGTAATCAGGCCCCACGGCACAGCCTGCCAGCCACAGCGATAACAGGGTTACGGGAAAACGACGCCACCTCATATTAATGTGCTCCTGCGCTGCCTTCGCTTTTGATCGGCGAAAGCAATAGACAAAATGGAATCAATAACAGCGCGACCACGCTCAAAATTGTAAAAACATCGATGTACGCCAGAAAACGCGACTGGGCGACCATCGCTTTGTACATCTGTCCGTTGGCGCTGGAAAGCGGATCGCCCAACAGACTGGTGAAATTGCGAATCGCCTCGGCAGTCTGGCGCAACGCCAGCTGAAATTGCTCATTAAACGGGGAGGTATGTTCCGACAAATGCGACATATGCGCCTGCGAGCGCTCTGTGATGGCAGCCGTGGAGAGCGAAATGCCGATCGAGCCTGCCACGTTACGGAACATGGTAAACAACGCGGCGGCATCCGCATTGAGTTCGCGCGGCGTGGAGATAAAAGCAATGGTGGTGAGCGGCACAAACAGGAAGCCAAGCCCGATGGATTGCGCGCTGCGAAAAAGCACTAACGTTTCGAAATCGATATCCGGCGTCAGCGTACGCGACCACCAGAATGAGGCTGCGAGGCAGCAAAAGCCGAAGGCGATAATCCAGCGCGTCTGCACTATCGGCATCAGCTTCAGTACCAGCGGAATGGTCATCACAATCAGCACCGCGCCGGGCGACAGCACCAGCCCAGACCAGGTAGCGGTATAGCCGAGATCCTGCTGCGCCAGTTGCGGGATCACCACCGAGCTGCCATACAGAATCATCGCCATGCCCGCCATCATCAGGCTGGAGACGGTAAAGTTTTTGTCCGCCATGCAGCGCAAATCCACTACCGGCTTTTTGGCGTAGAGCAGCCAGTAGATTGCGCCGACAATCCCCACCGCCGTCAGCACCGCGAAAATGCGGGTGAAATCTGACGCGAACCAGTCTTCATCTTCACCGCGATCGAGCATCACTTGCAGGCAGCCCAAACCCAGCGCAATCAGCCCAATCCCTGGCCAGTCGATAGTCAGTTTTTGCTTCGATTTCCGCTCCCACGGCGGATCTTCCAGCAACTGGTAGATCGCCAGCACGGTGATAATACCCACCGGAATATTGATGAAGAACACCCAGCGCCAGGAGTAGTTATCGGTGATCCAGCCGCCCAGCGTCGGCCCCATTACCGGCGCGACAATAATGGCAATCGACGACAGGCCAAACGCTTTACCGCGATCCTCCGGCTTAAAGTAATCCAGTAACACCGACTGCTGCGTCGGCTGCAGGCCACCGCCAAAAAAGCCCTGCAAAATACGAAACAGGATGATCTGCCACAGCTCAGTCGCAATGCCGCAGAGAAATGAGCAGACGGTGAACATCACAATGCAGATAAGGAAAAACTGTTTGCGGCCAAACGTCCGGCTGAGAAAGGCCGAAATCGGCAGCACAATACCGTTCGCCACCAGGTAGCTGGTCAGAACCCATGTCGATTCGTCGTAGCTGGCCGACAGCGAACCGGCAACGTGCGGCAGCGCCACGTTAACAATCGTGGTGTCGAGGATCTCCATAAACACCGCGAGCGTAACCACCCATGCCACGGCCCACGGGTTGCTGGCGGGTCGCCAGTTTTCGTGGCTGTGATCGGTCATTCCAGCGTTACCTTCGGTTCGACGGAGAGGCCCAGCGGCAATGGCTTATTCGCATCCAGCCCTTTATCAATGACGATTTTCACCGGCACGCGCTGCACGATTTTGACAAAGTTACCGGTGGCATTTTCTGACGGGAAAGCAGCAAATTTCGAACCGCTGCCCTGCTGGATACTGTCGATGTGCCCTTCCAGCTGCAGATCCGGCCAGGCATCGACTTTGATGCTCACTTTATTGCCCGGACGCATCCGCTCAAGCTGCGACTCTTTGAAATTGGCCACCACCCAGATTTCCGGCGACACCAGCGAGAACAGTGCCGTGCCGGCCTGCACCAGCGTACCGTTCTGGACGTTACGTTTGGTGACAAAGCCATCGAACGGCGCGCGGACTTCCGTCCATGAGAGATTCAGTTCCGCCGTTTCCAGTTGCGCTTTCGCCTGCGCGACCTGCTGCTGGCGCGCCTCAACGTTGGTCTCCTGCTGACGGATTTGCAGTTGCACCTGCTCCGCTACTTCCAACTGGGCGCGGGCACTGGCAAGCTGCGCCTGCGCGCTACGCAACTGGGCGTTGGCGCTGTCGATATTTTGCTGCGTGGTTGCACGGGGATCGACGCCGCGCTGACGACGGTAAGCGGCTTCGGCATTCGCCAGATCCGCCTGTGCTTTCAGTACCTGCGCCTTCGCTTCATCGCGCTGTGCGGGGTACTGCACTTTTGAGAGTTCGAGTTGCGCCTGCGCCTGGTGCAGTTGCGCCGTTGCCAGCCCTAACTGCGCCTGTGCCTGATCGCGCTGCGCGGTGGCATCGCGGGGATCGATAACCACCAGTAAATCGCCCTTCTTCACCCGCTGGTTATCTTTGACCCGCAACTCGGTAACGTAACCGGCAACTTTCGGCGCAACAGTGACCGCATCGCCATCGGTGAAGGCATCATCGGTACTCTCTTCGTTACGGGTTAAAAACCACCATACCAGCGCGACGATCACCATCACGCCAACCACAATGGCGAGGATAATCAGCGGCTTCTTTCCGGGGCGTTTACGGGTGTCGTCATTATTATTTTCCTGAACATCGTCAGGAGAGGTTGTGTTTTCTGCCATAGTATCGCAACGGTCCTGTCAGGTAACGGCGCCAGGGATGCACCGTTACCTAAAGTTAGGCGGTTGCTATACATTTTCCAGGATAAACTGACAAATCAGCACTATCTGAATAAGAGTAATCCGTATCCGACGGCCGCAGCCCACAGCAACATCGGCAGGGAATAGAGGTGAAAGCGCCACCAGATACGGCGATCATTCGCCATCCGCAGCGCAATAAGATTGGCCAGCGATCCGGGCAATAAACCAAAACCGCCGACGTTCACCGCCCAGGCCAGCAAGGTATCCGGTGGAACATAGTTGAGCAGCAAAATGGTGGCGGGCACGTTACTGATAAATTGCGACAAACCAATGGCCGCAAGCCACAGGCCCGAAGGTGAAAGCTGACTGGTGCTGGTCAGCACGCTGTGCAGCGCCGGAAGCTGTATTAGCAGATGCACATCGATAAACATGGCAATAAAGACCAGCAGCAATGTCCAGTCAACGCTCAGCACCACGCGACGCGCCAGCAGCAGAAAACCGACCGCGATCAGCCCCAGCCCCCACAGCTCCTGCTTTAGCTCCAGCGCGGTAATAAAGACGAGGTAAAACGCGAGACAACTCCATACCAGGCGCGGTTGCCAGTCGGCAGTCTGCGCGCCGCTGTGGTAGTTAAGCTTTTTATTGGGAAAACAAAACCAGCACAGCGCCAACAATGTTGCCATCATCACCAACGCCAGCGGCGTCATCTGCCAGATAAACGCAGGGAATGAGAGGCCGGAGCGCCCCCATAATAAGATGTTTTGCGGGTTGCCAATCGGCGTCAACAACGAACCGGCATTGACCGCCAGTGCTTCGAAGATGATTAGCCGGTTGACCGGGATTTCACACAGCTTCTTTAGCGTAATGGTCAGCGGCACCACAATAAACAGCGCCACATCGTTGGTTAAGAAGGTGGAGAGCAGCGCCGCCGCCAGCACCATAAACATCGCCAGGCGGCGTTCATTGTGAAAACGACGCACCATGCGCCGCCCGAGCACATCGAAATAGCCGCTCAGCTCAACGCCCTTGGTCAGCAGCATCAGGCCGCTCAGGGTGATAATGGTGTGCCAATCAATTGCCCCTGGCCAACGCGCAGGCGCAAACGGAACGAAGAAGCAGAGCACAATGCCAATGATCAACAGCAGATGGAGAAAATGGTCGCGCGCCAGTGCGCGAAACAGCGGTATGTTCATTCGGAAGGCAACCCGTGTTGCAGGGTAAAACGGCGGAAACAGTCGAGGGTTTCCTGGCTGACGTGGTGCTCCATCCCTTCCGCATCGCGGCGGGCAATCTCCGGGCTGACGCCAAGTACCAGCAGAAAACTTTCTACGATTTGATGGCGCTCGCGGCTCTCCTGCGCCAGCTTCTCCCCTTCCGGCGTCAGAAAAACACCGCGCCACGGGATCTGCTCAATCAACCCGACGGTCGCCAGCTTTTTCAGCATTTTTGCCACAGTAGGCTGCGAAACGCCAAGACGCGCCGCCATATCAACCTGGCGGGCTTCGCCCACTTCGCGAATTAAATCGGAAATCAGTTCAACGTAGTCGTCAATCAGCTCACGACGATGCGCTTCGCGCACCTGGCGAAAGCCTTCGACGTGCTCTTCAACATTTACCAGCGTCACTTTTTTTATTGTTGGATTCGCTGCGCGACGGTTCATTGTGCTTCCTCTGACGGTGTGACGCGGTACTGCATCATATAAGAGAAGCGCCATTGTAAACCATCCGTGAACCAGCACAAAAAATTAACGCATTAGCCATAGCTATAAAATATAGCCTGTGCTATATCTGTATGTAATGCATTCACCCTTCACGGAACGAAAGGTCACGAAAGCGTAAGGAGGTTCCGATGAATGAGTTCAAGAGGTGCATGCTTGTGTTTAGTCACTCTCCCTTTAAAGTCCGTTTAATGCTGCTGAATATGCTGTGCGATATCATCAACGGCAAACCGCAGCAAACCCCGGACAAGCCTTCCAACTAATGCGGCGTCGCGGTACGCCGCTTCATTTTTCTGTCACAATCCCACGTCATACTGAACGTTTCGTCTAAAAATTCGCGTATTTTTGCTGGATTTGCAATCACCCTCTCAAAACAACCGTTTAGCCGGTGTTGACCTTCGTTGCGCCTCGCTCTATCTTTGCGCTGCCCTGCACAAATTGCGGCTCGCAGAAGCGGACCACATCCCCTCTCCACGCACTGTCCGGCAGGTTTTGACCCTTACGCCAGGGTGAGCACATGGCGGTTTCGCGATAGTCATCAATGAGCCTAATTCTGAAAGAATCCGCTGCGTTTCGCAGCCAGACCGTCAATCCGTGGACGGGTTTCTATTTTCTCCAGTCGATGTTGATTAATTTCGCTCTTGGTTACGAATTTAGCGTGTTGTATGCCGTTGTCCTGACCTGCGCCCTGATTGTGCTCTGGCGTCAAGCGCCACGCGCGCAGAAGGTGTTTGTCGGCATAATCTCTCTGGTGGCAGCGTGTTATTTCCCGTTTGGCCAGGCCTACGGCGCGCCGAACTTCAATACGCTGCTCGCTCTGCTGTCGACCAATATGGAAGAGTCCACGGAAATTCTGACTATTTTCCCGTGGTATCACTATGCAATTGGCCTGTTTATCTTCGCTCTGGGCGTCATTTCGATGCGTCGCCGCATCCCGGCCGTGCCGACGCCGTGGCTAAAGTGGGATACCGTAGGCGCCGTGTTTTGCGTGGCATCTTATTTTATCGGCCCGGTACAGAACCACTTCCTGGGATATGACTTCAGGATTATCGATACTGGCGTGCCGGTGCTGCGTTTCGTGCGCGATGTAGCGTTTAACTACTATTTAGTGCGCGTCGAGCAGGAGAATATGGCGCAGTTCGCCAGCATGAAAGACACCTGGACCGTAACGGCGGTAAAACCGAAATATCACATCTATGTGGTGGTGATTGGCGAAAGCGCACGCCGCGATGCGCTCGGCGCGTTTGGCGGCCACTGGAATAACACGCCTTTCGCCAGCCAGGCAAACGGCACTTTCTTTATGGATTACGTATCTGCCAGCGGCTCAACGCAGAAGTCGCTCGGTCTGACGCTGAACCGGGTGGTCGATGATAAACCGCAATACCAGGATAACTTTGTTACGCTGGCGAATCGTGCGGGTTTCCAGACCTGGTGGTTCTCTAATCAGGGGCAGATTGGCGAATACGATACGGCGATTGCCAGCATTGCAAAGCGCGCCGATGAAGTGCAGTTCCTGAAAAATGGCGATTTTGAAGCGAATAAAAACACCAGTGACGAAGAGCTGCTGAAGTTGACCGCTCAGGTCTTTTCAACTCAGCGTACGCAGCCTCAGTTGATCGTTCTGCATCTGATGGGTTCGCACCCGCAAGCCTGCGATCGCACCGGCGGTAAATACAATGAGTTTGTACAATCGAAAGAAACGTCCTGCTACCTCTACTCCATCACGCAGACGGACGATCTGCTTGGCAAGCTCTATTCCCAGCTGGTGAATACCGGCGACAGCTTTTCGATGGTCTATTTTTCCGATCACGGGCTGGCAATTAAAGAGCGCGGTAAAGAGGCGCAGTATCTGGCGCATGCCGACAAATTCCAGCAGGATTTCCAGGTGCCGTTTATGGTGATCTCCAGCGACGATACAAAGCACCGGATCGTCAAGGCTCGCCGTTCAGCCAATGATTTCCTTGGTTTCTTCTCGCAGTGGACCGGGATCGCCGCCGAGCAGATAAAAAATTCTTACCGCTTTATCTCCGAGCAGAAGGCCGGGCCAGTCTACATTACTAACTTTAAGTTACAGAAAGTTGACTACAACCAGCTGGGCACAGATCTTTTTGATACCCACAGTAAACACTGATTGGTGAGCGTTTCCGGCAAAAAAATCCGCCCATTGGGCGGATTTTTTATATCGCCGAAGCGATTAGAAACGGTAACCAACACCGGCAATCCAGGTGCCAACGTCAACGCTACGAATACGGCTCTGCTCGTAAGAGAAGTCCAGAGCAACGTTTTCCATCGGGTTGAACTGCAGACCGGCACCGTAAGAGAAGCCGTAGTCGCTGGTGTCAGAAACTTTAGCGGTATCAACAGTCTGCTGGAATTTACCGTAACCAACACCTACTACACCGTAGATGCTCGCCCAGTCGTTCAGACGGTAAGCCGGACCCGCGGTGATACCGTAGTACTGCGCTTTGTTATAGACGCCGCTTTCGGTACGATCTTTTTCAGTGTAAGTAAAGGAACCGATAACACCCAGCGGGTTGTCATTCTGCTCGTAGCGGTATTTCAGGTTGAAGCCGTTGGTTTTGTTAGCAATACCCTGCGCATCGCTCTGAGCGTAGCCGCCGGTAACGGTTGAAGTTGCTGCTACTGCGGAACCTGCAGATACCGCCAGAAGAGCGGCCAGTGCTGAAAGACATGCAATTTTTTTCATAATCCACCTCAAATGTGCTTCAAGTAAATCCTACGTCCTACGTTTTTAAATATATCAAAAATGGTCAGGAAACTCTTTGCAGGAATTGGGGTCTAAAGTGCCATTTGATGTAACAGAAAGTTTCCGCTGTTGAACAACCCTTTCAAAAAACACGTATTTTCCCGCATAACGCGCCATTATGATGCTCAATAAGTGGCACATTCATCCAGACAATTCTTAAATCAACAGGTTAATTAACCATCAGATAATCCTTATTCTACGGATATTCGGGCAGTTTTTTTCAACGAACGCTCAACCAGCCGGAGGTATTTTCAAGTAGACTGACGGCTTTACTTCACTTGACATAAATTGACGGGAGAAAGGATGCCAGGGTTGTCTCGTAAGCTGCCGGTGTGGCTGCCGGTTTTGGTGTTACTTATCGCCATGATCTCTATTCAGGGCGGTGCATCGCTGGCGAAATCTTTGTTTCCACTGGTCGGCGCACCTGGCGTTACTGCACTGCGTCTGGCGCTCGGCACGATTATCCTGGCCATCGTTTTCAAACCCTGGCGGTTACGTTTCACCCGTGAGCAACGTTTGCCGCTACTGTTCTACGGGCTGTCGCTCGGCGGGATGAACTATATGTTCTACCTCTCCATTCAGACCGTACCACTTGGTATCGCCGTGGCGCTGGAATTCACCGGGCCACTGGCCGTTGCGTTGTTCTCCTCCCGCCGCCCGGTCGATTTTATCTGGGTGATCCTGGCCGTACTTGGGCTATGGTATTTGCTGCCGCTGGGAGAAAACGTCTCGCATGTGAATCTGAGCGGCGCAGCCTTTGCCCTCGGCGCCGGTGCCTGCTGGGCGATTTACATCCTCTGCGGCCAGCGCGCGGGTGAGGAACACGGCCCGGCAACGGTCGCGCTTGGATCGTTAATTGCGGCGATCGTGTTTGTCCCTCTCGGTACGCTCCAGTCTGGTGAACTGCTGTGGCACTGGTCGATTTTGCCGCTTGGTATCGCCGTTGCCGTGTTGTCCACCGCACTGCCCTACTCACTGGAGATGATTGCATTAACCAGGCTTCCCACCCGCACTTTCGGTACGCTGATGAGTATGGAGCCCGCGATGGCAGCGATCTCAGGCATGGTTTTCCTTGGCGAAACGCTCGCTTTGCAGCAGGTGCTGGCGCTGATGGCCATCGTCATCGCCTCGATGGGCTCCACGCTGACGCTGCGGCGGGAAAGTAAAATCCGCAAAGTGGATATTGGTTAAATAATTATTGTTCAGCATGAGATTTGTCTTATGCTGAATATCCTCCAACTGCAGAGACATTATTTCTTACGTTTACGTACATTTCTCTTGAAATAGGATTACCGTCCCCCTTCCATTCACGAAATTATTTAATTTTTCTTATAATTCATCTTGTTAGTTGTCACCACATAAAAAATGAGCATATATTCTGGTTTTGCTATTGAACCGATAGGCACAGCCAAAACAGATAAATGAAATCTGGTGCTATACTTAGTTTCGGTAATTACCTGGGACACAAACATCAAGAGGATATGAGATTATGAGTACCGCTAAACTGGTTAAAACGAAAGCGTCTAATCTGCTTTATACCCGCAACGATGTATCGGATAGCGATAAAAAAGCGACCATTGAGTTGTTGAATCGCCAGGTGATCCAGTTCATTGACCTGTCGCTGATTACCAAACAGGCCCACTGGAATATGCGCGGTGCTAACTTCATTGCCGTACATGAAATGCTGGATCAGTTCCGTACTGCGTTGACCGACCATCTTGATACGATGGCGGAACGTGCTGTACAGCTGGGCGGAGTGGCACTGGGCACCACGCAGGTGATCAACAGCAAAACCCCGCTGAAAAGCTACCCGCTGGACATCCACAGCGTTCAGGATCACCTGAAAGAACTGGCCGATCGTTATGCCATCGTGGCAAATGACGTGCGTAAAGCGATTAGTGAAGCGAAAGACGAAGATACTGCAGATATCTTCACTGCGGCATCCCGCGATCTGGATAAATTCCTGTGGTTCATCGAATCCAATATCGAATAATCCATAAGCTTTATCAATGACCCCTTCGCTTCCCGCGAAGGGGTTTGCACTTTTAAGGTGCAATGTTTTTCCTTTTTCCCTGCCTAAAGTTTCCTCTACGTTATTATCTCATCACAAAATTGTTAATAACCGATTGTTTTACACCCACGTTCTGCGCTAAAAAAGAGCAAAATCCGCCGGGTTATTTTTATGCACCAAAAGTGCGCACCAAAATAGTGCCAAACAGTCTCGTTGCTATGCTTATTGTGCAACCGGTTAAAGCATCGCCTTTACAAAACAATAGGTTGTAAACCTGGCATGATTTTTTCATACTGCGTTCATTCTCGCAGGGGATCGCTCCCCGGATACAAAAGGAAAAACTATGAAGTCTGTACTGAAATTTTCCCTGGCTGCACTCGCTCTCGCCTTTGCTGTTTCCTCTCAGGCTGCTGATAAAAAACTGGTGGTTGCCACCGACACAGCATTCGTTCCTTTCGAGTTTAAACAAGGCGACAAATACGTTGGTTTCGACGTGGATCTGTGGGCAGCTATCGCGAAAGAGCTGAAACTGAATTATGAACTGAAGCCGATGGATTTCAGCGGCATCATCCCAGCGCTGCAAACCAAAAACGTCGACCTGGCGCTGGCAGGCATTACGATTACCGAAGAGCGTAAGAAAGCGATCGAGTTCTCTGACGGCTATTACAAAAGCGGTCTGCTGGTGATGGTGAAAGCCAACAACAACGACGTGAAAAGCGTCAAAGATCTGGATGGCAAAGTGGTGGCGGTGAAGAGCGGTACCGGTTCTGTTGATTACGCGAAAGCAAACATCAAAACCAAAGACCTGCGTCAGTTCCCGAACATCGACAATGCATACATGGAACTGGGCACTGGCCGCGCAGATGCCGTTCTGCATGACACGCCAAACATCCTGTACTTCATTAAAACTGCCGGTAACGGTCAGTTCAAAGCGGTTGGTGAGTCCCTGGAAGCGCAGCAGTACGGTATCGCCTTCCCGAAAGGCAGCGACGACCTGCGCGAAAAAGTGAACGGCGCGCTGAAAACCTTGCGCGAAAACGGCACCTACAACGAAATCTACAAAAAATGGTTCGGTTCTGAGCCTAAATAATTATTAAAAAATAAAGCGTTACTCCTCAGGGGCGATCTTCGCCCCTGATACATTTGTTACAACCACGGTATACAGGAACACATCATGCAGTTTGACTGGAGCGCCATTTGGCCTGCCATTCCGCTTCTGATCGAAGGCGCGAAGATGACGCTGTTGATCTCGGTCCTCGGCCTCATTGGCGGGTTGATCATTGGTCTGGCAGCGGGTTTCGCACGCACTTTCGGCGGCTGGATTTCCAACCATATCGCACTGGTATTTATCGAAGTTATTCGCGGTACGCCTATCGTCGTACAGGTCATGTTTATCTACTTTGCCCTGCCGATGGCGTTTAACGATCTGCGCATCGATCCTTTCTCGGCCGCCGTTGTCACCATTATGATTAACTCTGGCGCCTATATTGCGGAAATCACCCGTGGTGCAGTGCTTTCTATTCATAAAGGCTTCCGGGAAGCGGGCCTCGCGTTAGGTCTGTCGCGTGGTGAAACCATTCGCCATGTGATCCTACCTTTAGCGCTGCGCCGTATGCTGCCGCCGCTGGGCAACCAGTGGATCATCAGCATCAAAGATACTTCGCTGTTTATTGTTATCGGCGTCGCCGAACTGACCCGCCAGGGCCAGGAAATCATTGCCGGCAACTTCCGCGCGCTGGAGATCTGGAGCGCCGTTGCGGTCGTCTATCTGATCATTACCCTGGTGCTGAGCTTCATTCTGCGTCGTCTTGAAAGAAGGATGAAAATCCTGTGATTGAATTTAAAAACGTCTCCAAGCACTTTGGTCAAACCCAGGTGCTGCACAACATTGATCTGAATATCACTGAAGGTGAAGTGGTGGTCATTATCGGGCCGTCCGGCTCTGGTAAATCAACACTGCTGCGTTGCATTAACAAGCTAGAAGAGATCACCAGCGGTGATCTGATTGTTGATGGCCTGAAAGTCAACGATCCGAAAGTGGATGAGCGCCTGATCCGCCAGGAAGCTGGCATGGTTTTTCAGCAGTTCTATCTGTTTCCGCATCTGACGGCGCTGGAAAACGTGATGTTTGGCCCGCTGCGCGTGCGCGGAACCAATAAAGCCGATGCTGAAAAATTGGCAAGAGATCTGCTGGCGAAGGTCGGGCTGGCTGAACGTGCGCACCACTATCCGTCCGAGCTTTCCGGCGGTCAGCAGCAGCGCGTCGCGATTGCCCGCGCGCTGGCGGTAAAACCGAAGATGATGCTGTTCGATGAGCCAACTTCCGCGCTCGATCCGGAACTACGCCACGAAGTGCTGAAAGTGATGCAGGATCTGGCTGAAGAAGGCATGACCATGGTGATCGTTACCCATGAAATCGGCTTCGCCGAGAAAGTGGCGTCGCGCCTGATTTTCATCGACAAAGGCCGCATTGCCGAAGACGGCAATCCGCAACAGTTGATCGAAAATCCACCCAGCCCGCGCTTACAGGAATTTTTACAACACGTTTCCTGATGCGCTTGTGCCCCTCCGCCAGGAGGGGCGTTTCCCCCGGATTGTTCTCATTTCCTGCCCTGCTCCGCCCGGCATCTATACTTATCATTTTGCTGTACTTTCTCACCGGAGGAGCATATGCCGTGGATATTGCTATTCATCACTCTGCTGTGCGCGCCGCTTCAGGCCGCGACGATACCCGGCATCACAGCACCCGCAGCCAGTAGCGCGTCATCTACCCAAAACAGTGAACCCAGCGTCGAACAAAAAAAAGCAGCCTATGCGGCGCTGGCAGACGTGCTGGAAAACGATGATTCACGCAAAGAATTGATTGATCAACTGCGGAAAGTCGCCACCACACCGCCGCAGGAGCCGGTTCCGGAGATCACGCCGCCGGAAGTCAAAGAACAGAAAACGGTGCTGGAAAATGTCACCGAAGTCAGCGGCTACTACGGCGAAGCGCTGGCCTCTCGCTTCGGCCAACTCTACCGCAATATCACCGGCTCGCCGCATAAGGCCTTTAACCCGCAAACCTTCACTAATGCCGCCAGCCACTTTTTATTACTCGCGGTACTGGTTTTTGCTTTCTGGATACTGGTGCGTCAGTGTGTTATGCCGCTCTACCGCCGGATGGGCAACTGGGGAAGGCGCAAAAACCGCGAACGGCGGAACTGGTTGCAGTTGCCCGCCATGATAATTGGCGCCTTTATTATCGACCTGCTGTTACTGGTGCTGACGCTGTTTATCGGCCAGTTGCTCAGCGCCAGGCTGAATGCGGGCAACAGCACCATCGCTTTCCAGCAAAGCCTGTTCCTTAATGCGTTTGCGCTGATTGAGTTTTTCAAAGCCATTCTGCGGCTGATTTTCTGCCCGCGCATTCCGGAACTGCGTCCGTTTCGTATTGCTGACGGCACCGCTCGCTACTGGCATCTGCGCCTGAGCGCATTGAGCAGCCTGATTGGTTATGGCCTGCTGGTGGCGGTGCCGATTATTTCCAATCAGGTGAATGTGCAGGTCGGCGCACTCGCCAACGTGGTGATTATGCTGTGTATTACCGTCTGGGCGATCTATCTTATCTTCCACAATAAGCGCGAGATCCAGCACAACCTGATTGAGCTTGCCGACCACTCACTGGCATTCTTTAGCTTATTTATCCGCGCTTTTGCGCTGATCTGGCACTGGCTCGCCAGCGCCTACTTTGTCGTGCTGTTCTTTTTCTCGCTGTTTGACCCGGGCAATAGCCTGAAATTTATGATGAGCGCGTCGGTTAACAGCCTTGCCATTCTGAGTATTGCGGCCTTCCTCTCCGGCGTGCTGTCGCGCTGGCTAAATAAAACCATCACCCTCTCGCCGCAGGTGCAGCGCAACTATCCGGAACTGCAAAAGCGGCTGAACGGTTGGCTGTCGGCGGCACTGAAAACGGCGCGCATTCTGGTCGTGTGCGCCACCATCATGCTGCTGCTGAATGCCTGGCGACTGTTTGATTTCTGGCACTGGCTCAATTATGGCGCGGGGGAGAAAACCGTCGATATTCTGATCCGCATTGCGCTGATCCTCTTCTTCTCGGCGGTGGGCTGGACGTTGCTGGCGAGCCTGATTGAGAACCGCCTGGCATCGGATATTCACGGCCGTCCGCTGCCAAGCGCACGCACGCGCACGTTACTGACACTGTTCCGCAATGCGCTGGCGGTGGTGATCAGCACCATCACGGTGATGATTGTGCTCTCAGAAATTGGCGTCAATATCGCACCGCTGCTCGCCGGTGCCGGTGCGTTAGGGCTGGCGATCTCATTCGGTTCGCAAACGCTGGTCAAAGACATTATTACCGGGATTTTTATTCAGTTCGAAAATGGGATGAACACCGGCGATCTGGTGACTATCGGGCCGCTAACCGGCACCGTCGAGCGAATGTCGATTCGTTCCGTCGGCGTGCGCCAGGATACGGGGGCGTACCATATTATTCCCTGGTCATCGATAACCACCTTCGCCAACTTTGTCCGCGGTATTGGTTCGGTAGTGGCAAATTATGATGTCGATCGCCATGAAGAGACCGATAAAGCCAATCAGGCGCTGAAGGATGCGGTGGCCGAACTGATGGAACAGGAAGATATTCGCGGGCTGGTGATCGGCGAGCCGTCATTCGCCGGGCTGGTCGGGCTAACCAATACCGCCTTTACGCTACGTGTTACCTTTACCACGCTGCCGCTGAAGCAGTGGACAGTCAGGTTCGCCCTCGACACCATGGTGAAAAAACATTTCGATCGCGCGGGCATTCGCCCACCGGTGCAGACGTATCAAGTGCTGCCTGCACCGCAAAACTCACCGCAACCGGCCTCACCGGCGAGCCCGCCGCCAGCAGAGCCTACCCTTTAAAGCGGCTCTGCGCCCAGCGTTTACGCTGGGTCTCATCGAGGAAAGTCCAGGCGATAAATCGGCTCTGCTTTTGACCCTGGGCCATCTCTTTTTTCATTACCTTCACCGCACCTGCCTGCGTCAGTGCGCGATACAGCTCGGGCAGGTTATCGCCACGCGAGACCAGCGAGGTGAACCACAGCACCTGGCGGGCGAACTGCTGGCTCTCCGCAATCATCTTGCAAATAAAAGCGACTTCGCCGCCTTCGCACCATAACTCCTGCTGCTGACCGCCAAAGTTGGCGGCATCGCTGGCAGATTGCCCCAGATTACGGCGTTTACGCTCGCTGCCCGCCCGCGCACTCTGCGCCGAGTCATGAAACGGCGGATTACAGAGCGTGGCATCGTACTGCTCATTTTTATGGATAACGCCAGCAAGAATTGCTGACGGATCTTTTTGCCGACGCAGACGAACCGCGCGGCTCAACCCCGGATTAGCGCTAATAATCGCCTGCGCGCTGGTCAGCGCCGCATCGTTAATTTCGCTGCCGGTAAAACGCCAGCCATATTCATGGTGACCAATCAGCGGATAGATGCAGTTCGCCCCGGTGCCAACATCCAGCACGCTGGCCTGCGCAGGGATCTGCCCTTCGTTGCTCTCTGCCAGCACATCAGCCAGATGGTGGAGATAATCGGCGCGTCCTGGCACCGGCGGGGTGAGAAAACCCTCGGGGATATCCCACTCACGCACACCATAGAAGTGCGCCAGCAGCGCTTTGTTTAAAGCCTTCACCGCCTGCGGTTCGGCGAAATCAATGGTCGACTCGCCTTTTGGGTTAGCGGTGATAAAGTCGCGCAATGACGGATTCGCGACGCACAATGCGTCAAGGTCGTAGCGGCTGTGGTGGCGGTTACGCGGGTGCAAACCCGGCTTCTGGGCATTCATGGCATTCTCCTGTTAGCAGCGGCGTAAGATACCCGTTGACGTTGACCGGGTAAATAAGTGAGGCTGAAGAAACTTGTCTGACAACCAGGAAACGCTATGTATTTTTATGAACCGGCGAAAGGCCACGGCCTGCCGCACGATCCGCTGAATGCGATTATTGGTCCGCGTCCTATCGGCTGGATTGCCTCGCTGGATGGCAAAGGCCAGCGAAATCTTGCGCCGTACAGTTTCTTTAACTGTTTCAATTATCGCCCGCCGATTATTGGCTTCGCCAGCAGCGGCTGGAAAGATAGCGTACGCAATATTACTGAAACCAAAGAGTTTGTCTGGAACCTGACGACCCGCGATTTAGCAGTGCGGATGAATGAAACCTCCGCGTCGCTGCCCCACGGCGAAGATGAGTTTACCCGTGCAGGCCTGACGCCCGTTGCCGGTCGTATCGTCAGCGCGCCGCGTGTGGCGGAAAGCCCGGTCAACTTCGAATGTCGCCTCTCCCAGTGTATTCAACTGACCACCGCCGATGGCAGTGCCATCGATAGCTGGCTGGTGCTGGGCGAAGTGGTCGCGGTACACATTGATGAATCGCTGCTGGAAAACGGCATTTATCAGACCGCAAAAGCACAGCCCGTGCTGCGCGCGGGCGGCCCGTCGGCCTATTACGGGATCAGTGAAGCGCAGCGCTTTGATTTGATCCGCCCGGATAACCGCTAACCCCGTTTACCTGTCCCAGCCAGGAGCCCTGTGCTATCGGGCGTTTGCTATAATTACGCTATTGCAACTAAGGAGGCGATCATGGCTTCAGGCTGGGCAAATGACGGTGCGGTACAGCAGCAGATCGACAGTACGATTGAAGATGCCGTGGCGCGCGCCCGTCGTGATTTACCCCACGGTGAAAGTCTGCTGACCTGCGAAGAGTGTGGCGAACCGATCCCGGAAGCGCGTCGTAAAGCGATTCCAGGGGTGCGCTTATGCGTTACCTGCCAGCAGGAGAAAGATTTACATAACTCTACATTCTCAGGATATAATCGCAGAGGTTCAAAGGATAGCCAGTTACGTTGACCTTTCCTGACGTTTTCAACCAGCGCAAGCGGTTGCCTTTACATCCACAAAATCTCGCAGTGAAAGTAGCAAAATGTGCCGCAAAATTGTCCGCTGCGCTGATCTGCTGGCGAATGTCCTTTTTTCTTACACAAAAGCCTTTTAAATCAAACAGCTATATCTTATTCAATTTTTTAGAATAAGGTCGTCAATTCTCTTCGATTTTATCTCTTGTGAAAAACCGTGATACTTATCACATCGACGGAACATCGCCCCCAACACAGAATAACCTGCGAGAAATTGACTATGAAAACCATCAAATATGCTGTTGCTGCTATCGCGCTTTCTACCCTCTCTTTCGGTGCCTTTGCTGCCCAGTCTGTGACTGCCGCACAGGCCGAAAGCCTGGACAAAATCGGTGTTGTTTCTGCTCACGGCGCAACCACGCTGGACGGTCTGGAAGCCAAATTGGCTGCCAAAGCGCAGGCTGCTGGTGCCAGCGGCTACAGCATCATCTCTGCTGCCGGCAATAACAAACTGAGCGGCACTGCGGTTATCTACAAATAACCCAACCGAAGTTGTACCCCCCGGCAAATTAACCCTCTGCCGGGATGCTCCACCCTCATTGACCCTGTTGTTACCCTGTTTTTGCCCGTCCTGGATTGTGACGGGCTTTTTTTGCTTAAAAACTCTGTGCTACCCGCGCCAGCCCCTCTTCCAGCGTCGCGCTTTCTCCGGTTGCCACCAGGCAACAGGCCAGCTGAATTTTTAGTGACTCCGGTATTGCTTCGCGCCCGGCAAGGCAGTGTTCGATCCAGCGAGCCGTGCTCTCTGCATCTTTTGCCACGCCTTCCAATGCAACCTGCTCGGCGGCATCGTTGCGCGCAAAGAGGATCCGCTCGCCCGCCGCGTCAATCAGGTTGATCTGCGGACAGCGCTGCGGGTTCGCATACACTTCCCCTTCCGTCCCCGCCATCAGCAGCGCACGGCCACCGATGTCGGCGAAAAATTTCCCCACCCGCGTAAGGTATTCGGGATGAGAAACGCTGGATAAACGCAGTGCCGCGTCGGTTTTAAACGGCGTTACCAGCTTCGCCAGCGTGTGCGCACTGTTGCGCACGCCCATGCGCCAGCGCATCGCCAGCTGTTTTTCCAGTGGCGGACAGAGCGCGTGTACCGGCATAAAGACCGGATGATGGCCTTCCAGCTTCGCCTGCGCCTGCCCGGCGTGCAGCGTCGGCTCAATGCCCAACAGGGTGAAAATACTTTCGCTAATCACGCGCGTGGGATCTGCGCTAATGCCGTGCACCAGCACCGGGAAACCCAGCTTATTCAGCAGAATAGCCAATAATGGCGTGAGATTAGGCTGTTTGCGCGCGCCGTTATAGCTGGGAATAACAATCGGCATCGGTTTCGCCACCGGCGGCGTCAGCGCCAGCGTGTGCTGCTGCATCGCCTCGTAGAAGCCGCGCATTTCCGCCTCGCCTTCGCCTTTAATGCGCAGCGCAATCAGAATGCCGCCCATCTCCAGATCTGGTACGTCGCCGTTCAGCATCTGCGCATAGAGACCACGCGCGGTGTCAATATCCAGATCCCGGGCATGGTTCTTTCCGCGACCAATCTCTTTGATAACTTTACGGTAATCCATGACAGTTCCTCGCATGCTCACATCGTTAACGGCGCTTGCGGCGCTTTTGTTCTGGTTTTTTCACCGGTTTCTTCACTATAACGTCCGGCATTGCCGGTTGGGAAATAGGAAACACCGGCAGCGCATCAAGCAGACGTTTTCCATAGCTTTTGGTCAACAGGCGCTTATCGTAAATCACCACTTCGCCGCGACAACCGTGGCTACGGATAAGCCTGCCGACCTGCTGGATAAGATTAAACGAGGCGCTGGGCAAACTCTGTACTTCAAACGGATAACGGTTGAGGCTCTTCAGCCATTCACCTTCGGTGATCACCACCGGGCTATCAATCGGCGGAAAGGCGATTTTATGAATATGCACCTGTGTCAGGTAATCGCCTTTCAGATCAAGCCCTTCGGCGAAGGATTGCAGGCCAACCAGCACGCTGCGCTCGCCCGCGTCGATCCGTTTACGGTGCAGTTCCACCAGCCGGTAGCGCGGCTGATCGCCCTGCACCAATAGCAGCAGGCGTAAATCCGCCACGTAACTTAAAAACAGTTGCATCGCGCGCTGGCTGGCGAACAGCACCAGCATCCCCGGATGGGCTTTACTTTCCACCTGCTCACGAAACCAGGTCGCCATTTCGGCGATATGCTGCTCTTCATTTTCAATCAGCGGTTCGTAGCGCATTTGCGGGATAACAATCTTCCCCTGCTCAACGTGATTGAAAGGCGAATCCAGCGAGACAAATCGGTCGCCCGCTTTCTCTTTCAGGCCGCTCATCTCTTGCAGGCGATTAAAACTGTTCAACGACCTCAGCGTGGCGGAGGTGATAACAATATGCGGTACGCTGCGCCACAGCAGCTTCTCCAGCTGATCGCTGACGCGAATGCCTACGCAGTGAAACAGCAGATGTAGCTGCCCCTCCCGCACTTCGCGCGTCGCCCATTTCGATACCGGCGCACCGGAAGCCTGCACCATTGAGGCCAGCCGCCAGAGTTTGCTCTGGCTTTCAAACATGCCAAGCGCACGGTTCATTTGCAGGATCACCCGGTGCAAACGCACAATGTCGTGGCTACCGGTCTTTTCGCTTAAATCGTTGAGGAACAGCTCCGCCAGCCCGCGCAGCATCTCTGTTAGCTTCGCCAGCCGCTGACAAATCGCCATCACCTCATCCGGCAGCTCGCCCATAGCAAAGCGGTGTTCGGCTTCCTGACCAGCAGGAAGATAGAGGTTGAGCATGTTATTCAATGATGAAATCAGCCCGAACAGCTCTTCGCAGTGGGCGTTGAGCCGCTCCGGCGTCGCCAGCGGCGGCAGAGTTTTCGGCCGGAACTGCTCCAGGCATGTCGCCACCAGCCGGATAAATAAGTCGAGCTGTAGCTGATACCAGGACGCTGTTATTTCGGCGCTCATCTCCAGCGCATCGCGCGCCACATCCGGCAGATGATGGCCTTCATCCAGCACCAGCAGTAGGTTTTTCGGCTCCGGCAAGACGGCTTCGCTCTCCAGCGCCGCCATCACCAGCGCGTGGTTCGCTACCACCACTTCCGCTTCCTGAATTTCACGCCGCGCGACAAAGAACGGACATTCCCGGTAATAGTGGCAGTTGCGGTTCAGGCAACTGGCTTTATCGGTACTGAGGCGACGCCATAAATCATCACTGATGGCTTTATCGGTGTGATCGCGCAGGCCGTCCCATTTGTAGCTGTCGAGATCGGCTTTCAGCGTCGCGCACTGCTTCTGTTCCTCTTTGCTGCCCGGCGTCAGCTCATCATCAAGGAACGCCAGCAGATCCTGCTGGTCCGGCTCGCTGCTGGCCAGCGCAGCCAGATTGCGCGGGCAGACATAGCGCCCACGGCCAAACGCTGCGGTAAAACGTAAATCGGGGATAATTTTGCGCAGCAGCGGCAGATCTTTACTGTAGATCTGATCCTGCAACGCCACGTTGGCGGTACTGACCACCAGCGTTTTTTGCTCTTCGCGGGCAATAGCAATACCCGGAATTAAATAAGAGAGCGTTTTCCCGACGCCGGTCGGCGCTTCGATCGCCAGATGCCTGCCCTCTTCACCCGCCAGCGTTTTCGCGACATCAGCAATCATCTGCCGCTGCGGCGCACGGGGAATAAAGTCCGGGATCTGTTGTTGCAACGCCTTATACCAGGCGGCGATCTGCGCTTTTAGCGCGGCGGTAAGAGCCATGAAGAGACCTGAAATACTGTATAAACAGCCACTATTGTGGCATTTTTAGCGCCCGCTGGGTAACCCTTTTTGCCATTCTGGAAGCGGCCACGAAAACCCATTTTCCACCTCTGCAATACAGGATATTTTTCGCCGGGCGGATCACAAATTAGCAGATCTATTCATAAGTACTCTATATAGCGCGTTGATCATTTAACAGGGCAATGCTAGTTTTTACCTGCATTACGCTTGTTACCGAATATCGGGCAAAACCTAAATGCAGAGAACAAGGACAGATGATGTCCATTGCTGTATTTACGTTTTGCCCGTTTTTGTTTGCAGGAGTTAGCGATGCTGGTCAAACAAATCTTAAATAATAACGTGGTCAGCGCCATCGACGATCGTGGCTTTGAGGTTATTCTGACCGGGCGAGGGCTGGGTTTTAATACGCAGAACGGCGCCATCGTTAACGAACAAGCCATCGAGAAAATATTCCATTTGCAGGATTCGCAGGTCTCTGCCCGTTTTAAAGATCTGATTAGCGAAGTTCCTGTCGAAATAGTGCAACTGACCGCCGACATTGTCACGCTGGCCCGCAGCCAATTGTCGCATAAATTAAGCGAAGGTTTGTACGTCACGCTAGCTGACCATCTGCATTTCGCGCTACAACGCAATGAAAAACATGAGCAATTGCCGAATCCGCTGGAGTGGGAGGTACGCCATTTTTATACCGCTGAATATGCCCTTGGTCGCCAGGCGATTGGTATGGTGGTGGCGCGCACCGGGCAATTATTACCTGACGGCGAAGCCTGCAGTATTGCGCTACATATTGTGAATGCCGGGCTGAACGACAGCATGGGAAAAACCACGCAAATCACACGGCTTATTTATCAACTACAGAATATCGTTAAATACTTTTTCAGCCTGCCACTCGACGAGCACAGCCTGAATTACCAACGTTTCATTACCCATTTAAAATTTTTCGCCCAGCGGGTGATTGATGGGGTGGTGTTAAATAATGACGACGAAGAGTTATTTGCCATGGTACAGCGCCGCTATCAGACCACCCTGAAATGCGTCGATGCCATCAATGAGTTTGTCGGCAAAAACTATCACCACACCATGAGCAACTCGGAAAAGCTCTATCTGACCGTGCATATCGAAAACGTGGTACAGCGGGCAGAACCCAATTAGTTTACCCAACATCATTCGCGTAGCCGCAACCACAAAGCGGCAGCTTGAAGGATGAAATGTATAGATTCCGTCCAGGCTTGTTACTGTTCAATCAGGCAAACCCCAGAGGAAACAAGGTATCGGCGTAAAGCCGATGATTGTGGATGATGCCAGCAATGCGGGCGTCAGTCTGGAGGAATTATCATGAATTATCAGGATACCGCGCAGCAGATCATCAACAGGATCGGCGGCAAGGACAATATTCTGTCGCTGTTTCATTGTATTACCCGTCTGCGTTTTTTACTCAAAGATAACGACAAGGCCGATCGCGCGGCGCTGGAAGCGCTGGATGGCGTGATAGGCGTCAATATCTCTGGCGATCAGTTTCAGTTGATTATCGGTAACGATGTGGCCCCACTGTGCGACGCGCTGCTGGCCAAATTACCCGGCGTCTCGTCCGGCGGCGCTGTGCAACATGGTAAACGTCGCAACCCGGTATCGGTGCTGCTGGAGGGGCTGTCCAGTATCTTCTCGCCGATCATCCCGGCGATTGCCGGAGCCGGTATTCTGAAAGGCGTCCTGGCGCTAGTGGTCGCGATGCAGTGGCTGGAAACCAGTAACCAGACCTACCAAATTCTGCTCGCCATTAGCGACGGCGTGTTTTACTTCATGCCGCTGGCGCTGGCTTTCAGCGCCGCCAATAAGTTCGGCGCAAATCCTTACGTGGCAGTGGCGCTGGCCGCCGCCCTCTTCCATCCTGCAATTCAGGCGCTGTTTAAATCCGGCGCGCCGATCAATTTTTTGCACCTGCCGGTGCCAACCGTGAATTATGCCTCAACGGTGATCCCGATCCTGCTGGCCATCTGGCTGCTGAGCCGGGTAGAGAAGCTGATTGATCGCATCATGCCCGGCGTACTGAAAACGATGTTTGTGCCGCTGTTGAGCCTGGTGATTGTCACGCCGATTACGCTGATTGCCATTGGCCCACTGGGGATTTTCGCCGGTAATGCGCTCTCCGGCGGCATTATCTGGCTGGTGGAAAATGCCGGCATCGTGGCGGGCGTAGTGGTTGGCGGCACGCTGTCGATGATCATCATCACCGGCATGCACTATGTGCTGGTGCCAATCATGATCAACAACATCAGCACCCTGGGTTTCGATCCGTTCAAAATCCTCTTCTATATTGCCAACCTGGGCCAGGCGGGTGCGGCCTTTGGCGTGTTCCTGCGGGCGCGGGATAAAAAGCTGAAATCGCTGGCGCTAACCACCAGTTTCAGCGCGGCCATGGGTATTACCGAACCGGCGATGTACGGCATCAATATTCGCTATAAACGCCCGTTTGCTGCCGCGCTGATTGGTGGCGCGTGCGGCGGCGGTGTTGCCATGGCGATGGGGGTGAAAACCTACGCCTTTGCGCTCAGCGGTCTGCCCGGTCTTCCGGCGCTGGTCGGCCCGACATTTTTATGGGCGCTGGTCAGTATCGCCATTTCGTTTGTCTGCGCTGCGGTTGTCACGGTGATCCTCGGATTTGAAGAGACGGTGGTAGCCGGGGTCAGCCCGATGTCGGTGGCACGTACCGAAGAAAAACTGTTTGCCCCGGTGAGCGGCGAACTGAAACCCCTCAACACCCTTAGCGACCCGGTGTTTGCCGATGAGATTTTCGGTAAAGGGCTGGCGATTTATCCCACCAGCGGCGAGCTACGCTCTCCGGTTAACGGCAAGGTGGAATCCCTGTTTGGAACCCATCACGCACTGGCGCTGCAAAGCGATACCGGCGCGGAGATCCTCATTCATATCGGTATCGACACGGTAAAACTGGGTGGTAAGCACTTCACCAGCCACATCGCCGTCGGGCAGAGCGTCGAGGTAGGCGATCTGCTGGTGAGCTTTGATCTGGCGGCGCTGAAGGCCGCTGGCATCGATCCGAGCGTGATTGTGGTCGTCACCAACAGCGAACAATACGGCGATATCAGCCCGGTCAAAGTACAAGGCGATGTCGCCAGCCGGGACGCATTTCTCACACTGACCGCGACAGCGGCGTAAGGAGCAAAGGTATGGCATTTTCGAAAGCATTCCCGGAAGGATTTTTATGGGGCGGCGCAACAGCGGCGAATCAACTGGAAGGCGCATGGAATGTGGGCGGCAAAGGGCTTTCCGTTTCTGATGTCTACACGTTTGATATCAACACGCCGCGGGAGCGCTGGCTCGATCAATGGCTTGGCATGACGCACGCTCAAATACGCGAAGCGCAGGACCCTGGCAGTAAAAAGTACTACCCGAAACGCAAAGGCAACGACTTTTACCACCACTTTAAAGAGGATATCGCCCTGTTCGCCGGAATGGGTTTTAAGTGCTTTCGCATGTCGATTGCCTGGACGCGCATCTTCCCGCGCGGCGATGAAACCACGCCGAACGAAGCCGGGCTGAAATTCTACGACGAGGTGTTCGATACGCTGCTGGCGCACGGTATTCAACCGATTGTGTCGCTGTCGCACTACGAGATGCCGCTGGCGCTGGTGACCGACTATGGCGGCTGGCCGAACCGCCAGTTGGTCGATTTCTACGTACGTTTCGCCACCACGGTCTTCACCCGCTACCGCAAAAAAGTGAAGTACTGGATGACCTTCAACGAGATCAACTGCGTGAAACATCACCCGTATGTCAGCGTTGGTGTGATCGAAGAGGACAACCCGCATCTCGAACAGGATAAATACCAGGGCGCGCACCATCAGTTTGTCGCCAGCGCACTGGCCACCAAAGCCTGTCATGCCATTATTCCCGGCTCGCAGGTCGGCTGCATGATCAGCTACCAGATGCTCTATCCGCACACCTGCCATCCGGATGATTTGCAGGCCTGTGAAGAGATGCAGCGCGTGTCGCTGTTCTTTAGCGACGTACAGGCGCATGGTTACTACCCGGCGTACACCGATCGCATGCTGGCGGAAAAAGGCGTCACGCTGCAAAAAGTGGTCGGTGATGATGAGATCCTGCGCCAGCACCCGGTCGATTTCGTCTCCTTTAGCTACTACATGTCGAGCACCGTTAGTGCGCACCCGGAAAAACGGGAAATAGCGGAAGGCAATATGGTGACTGGCGGCATCCGCAACCCGTACCTGCCAACCAGCCAGTGGGGCTGGCAGATTGACCCGAAAGGGCTGCGTCTTGCCTTAAACCAGCTCTATGACCGCTACCAGAAGCCGCTGTTTATTGCCGAAAACGGTCTCGGCGCGATCGATACCGTCAACCCGGACGGCTCTATCGACGATGATTATCGTATCGATTATCTGCGCCAGCACGTGGAACAGATGCAGGAAGCGATTGGCGACGGCGTCGATCTGTTTGGTTACACCTGGTGGGGGCCGATTGACGTGGTCAGCGCCGGAACGGCGCAAATTTCCAAACGCTACGGCTTTATCTATGTTGACCAGGATGACATGGGCAACGGCACGCAGGCGCGCTCGCTGAAGAAAAGCTATCACTGGTACAAAAAACTGATCGCCTCTAACGGCGAAGACTTACGCGATTAAGGAGCTGAGATGGCTATTTTCCCGAAAGATTTTTTGTGGGGCGGCGCGATTGCCGCCAACCAGGCGGAAGGCGCATGGAACGAGGATGGCAAAGGGCCATCGATTGCCGACGTGGTGCGCGGCGGTATCGCTTCCGGCAAACATGATGCGACGATTGACCCAAATCTCTATTACGCCAGCCACGAAGCGATTGATTTCTACCATCGCTACAAAGAAGACATCGCGCTGTTCGCAGAGATGGGTTTCAAATGCTTTCGTACCTCGATTGCCTGGTCGCGCATTTTCCCGCGTGGCGATGAAACTACGCCAAACGAAGCGGGGCTAAAATTTTACGACGATCTGTTTGATGAACTGCTGAAGTACGGCATTGAACCGGTGATTACCCTCTCCCACTATGAGACGCCGCTGGCGCTGTATCAGGAGTATGGCGGCTGGAAGAATCGCCAGTTGATTGATTTCTTCAGCCGCTACTGCGAAACGGTATTCCGCCGTTACCAGCGTAAGGTCAAATACTGGATGACCTTCAACGAACTGAACAATATGAACCGTATGCCGTTCGCCACTGGCGCGGTGGATGCCAGCGCCGGTGCGCAGGATATCTGGCAGGCGAATCACCACCAGTTTGTCGCTAACGCACTGGCGAACAAGCTGTGCCACGACATCATTCCCGATGTGCAAATCGGCTGCATGCTGTCGCTGAGCACCGTTTACCCGGCAACCTGCAACCCGGAAGATATCTTCTCTACTATGCAGTTACGCCGCCGTTCGCTGTTTTTCTCCGATGTGATGATGCTCGGCCACTATCCGGCATTTGCGCCGCGTCTGTTCCGCGAACTGGGCGTGGAGCTGACCATTGCCGATGGCGATCTGCAACTGCTGGCCGATTATCCGTCGGATTATCTCGGCTTTAGCTACTACCGCAGCGTATTACATCAGGCGGGCGGCCAGTTCCGTATTGATACCGGCGGTACTGCCGGGCTGGATAATCCGTTTCTTGAAAAAACCGCCTGGGGCTGGCCGATCGATCCGCAGGGTTTCCGTATCGTCTGTAATGAACTGGCGGATCGCTACCGCAAGCCGCTGTTTATTGTCGAAAATGGTTATGGCGGTATCGATGAGCCGGATGCCAGCGGGCAGATTAACGATCTGGCGCGAATCGATTATGGCCGCCGCCATATTCAGGCAATGGCAGAAGCCATTGACGATGGCTGCGACATTATGGGTTACACCTGGTGGGGACCGATTGATATCGTCAGTGCCGGAACCGGCGAGATGAAAAAGCGCTATGGCTTTATCTATGTCGACAAAGATAACGACGGCAACGGTACGCTGAAGCGTAGCAAAAAACGCAGTTTTGAATGGTATCAGCAAGTTATCGCCAGTCATGGTGAAGTGCTGTAAGGTTGAAGCTCGCATTGTGTTCCCGTGCGGTTGCCAGGCGCCGGATGGCGGCTTCGTCTTACCCGGCCTGAGCTCGCAGGCCAGATAAGCATCAGCGTCATCCGGCAAACCGGCCGCACCGGACATTTTTCTGGCTTAGACAAGGTACCTATGAGCACATGGCATTTGGTTGACCCCGAACTTCGTCCCGCACTGGAATCCTGGACACCCACCACGCTCAACGCCGATGCACTACCCGCCTTACGTGTACAGCGTCAGCAGGCCGCACTGGCGGCTATGCAACTTGATGATGGCTTAGCGCTGGAAATGAGCGAGCGCAATATTGAAGGCATCGACGGCGAACCGCCGGTTCGGGTGCGCATTATCACCCCGGTAACACCACGCGCTAACCGCATGGGGATTTTGCATATCCACGGCGGCGGCCATCTGTTTGGCAGCCCGGAGCAATCCCTGTCGCTGACGCGACCAACAGCAGCACGCCATAACTGCGTGGTGGTGTCAGTGGATTATCGCCTGGCGCCGGAAAACCGCTTTCCGGGTTCGCTGATGGATTGCTACGCCGCGCTGGTATGGATGGCGGAGCACGCGGCGGAACTGGGTATCGATGCAAACAATATCGGCTTGATGGGCGACAGCGCGGGGGCTGGCATTGCCGCCGGGCTGGCGCTACTGGCGCGGGATCGCCACGGGCCTGCGCTGGCATTTCAGAATCTGATGTTCCCGATGCTCGATGACCGCACGGTCACCAACACCGAACTGAACCCGGCGACCGGGGAATTTATCTGGACGCGGGAGAATAACGACTTTGACTGGCGCGCACTGTTGGGCTGCGAGCCGGGTAGCGAAGAGGTTTCGCCTTATGCCGCTCCGGCACGGGCAAGCGATCTGGCGGGGTTGCCACCGACATGGATTGGCGTCGGCACGCTGGATCTGTTTCTTGATGAGAACATGGCGTGGGCGCAACGGCTGATTCAGGCGGGTGTGGCAGTGGAGATGAATATCTGGCCGGGCGCTTACCACGGCTTTAATTCCGATCCGCAGGCAGAGGTTGCACAGCGGGCGCGGGAAACGCGTCAGGCCTGGCTGGCGCGCGTTAATCGCCGATCGCAAGCCTGATAAAACAACGCCGCCAGTCGGTACATTGCCCGCTGGCGGCGTCGATTGCCGGATAAAGTGTATCCGGCCTGCAAAATGCGTTACTGCGCGGCGCTCGGTTTACGCGGACGGCGACGGCGTGCGCCGTTTCCTGCCGGTTTACCCTGGCCGTCACGCGCTGGCTGGGCGTTACCATCCAGACGGCGTGAACCCCCTTCACTGCGGCGTGGAGCACGCGGTTTTTGCGCTTCACCGTCAGTGCGACGCGGGGAGCGCGGTTTCTGCTCCTCACCCTCATTGCGGCGCGGCGCGGACTGACCACGACCACCGCCGCCCTGCCCGCGACCACCACCCTGACGACCGCCGCCCTGGCCGCGACCATTCTGGATCGGTTCGGCTTTGATGGACGGATCCGGTTCATAGCCTTCGATGGCAATGCGCGGGATCTCTTTTTTCAGCAGACGTTCGATGTCGCGCAGCAGTTTGTGTTCATCAACGCAGACCAGCGACAACGCTTCACCGGTAGCCGCCGCACGCCCGGTACGGCCGATACGGTGGACGTAATCTTCCGGTACGTTCGGCAGCTCGTAGTTCACCACATGCGGCAGCTCTTCGATGTCGAGACCGCGCGCAGCGATATCTGTGGCCACCAGCACGCGAATATCCCCGGATTTGAAATCCGCCAGCGCACGGGTACGCGCGCCCTGGCTTTTGTTACCGTGGATCGCCGCACTGGTGATGCCATCTTTATTCAGTTGTTCCGCCAGATGGTTGGCGCCGTGCTTGGTGCGGGTAAAGACCAGCACCTGCTGCCAGTTACCCTGGCCAATCATCTGCGACAACAGCTCACGCTTACGTTTTTTATCTACAAAATGCACATGCTGAGTCACCTGCTCGGAAGCGGTGTTGCGGCGCGCCACTTCAATTTCCAGCGGGTTGTGCAACAGCTTTTCCGCCAGCGCTTTGATGTCGTCGGAGAAGGTCGCGGAGAACAGCAGGTTCTGACGGCGCTGCGGCAGTTTTGCCAGCACGCGGCGAATATCGTGGATAAAGCCCATATCCAGCATACGGTCGGCTTCATCCAGCACCAGAATTTCCACGCTATCGAGTTTCAGCGCGTTTTGGTGTTCCAGATCCAGCAAACGGCCAGGCGTGGCGATCAGCACATCGACGCCACCGCGCAGTTTCATCATCTGCGGGTTGATGCTGACGCCGCCAAACACCACCAGCGAACGGATGTTCAGATACTGGCTGTAGTCGCGTACGTTTTCACCGATTTGCGCCGCCAGTTCACGGGTTGGCGTCAGGATCAGCGCACGCACCGGGCGGCGGCCTTTCGCGTGCGGCTCTTTTTGCACCAGCAGTTGCAGCAGCGGCAGGGTAAAGCCAGCCGTTTTACCGGTACCGGTCTGGGCGCTGGCCATCAGGTCGCGGCCTTGCAGTACGGCGGGGATCGCCTGCTGCTGAATAGGGGTCGGCTGAACATAACCCTGCTCGGCGACTGCGCGCAGGATTTCCGGATTCAGGCCAAGGGCATCAAATGACATAACAACTCCACACCGCCCCGACCTGTCACAGGTGTAGTTTTCAGGGAGATATAATTTGACTGATGACAAAAACCACAATGTCATGAAGGTGCGGAGTGTATCAGCTTTTGTGATCGAGCGCATAAATATCCGGCCAGGGATCATCCGCAATCTTTTCGCCTGTTGCAGATCACCCTGCCAGCCCCTTCCAGCATCAGTTGAACCGGTTTCCGCTTCATTCGTCACCTTTTCCTTGCCTGGCGCTGGACAAGTTTCGTCCTGAAGCATAAATTTAATCAATCGATTGATTAATTATTTTGCCCCCATGAATACAACCCCAACGACCAGTAAAGGCGAACAGGCCAAACAGCAGTTGATTGCTGCCGCGCTGGCGCAATTCGGTGAATACGGGCTGCATGCTACCACCCGCGATATCGCCGCGCTGGCCGGGCAAAATATTGCGGCGATCACCTATTACTTTGGTTCGAAAGAGGATTTATACCTCGCCTGTGCGCAGTGGATCGCCGACTTTATCAGTAAGAATTTCCACCCGCATGTTCAGGCAGCAGAGGCGTTGTTCGCGCAGCCGGAGCCGAATAAGGCAGAAATACGCGCTCTGATTCATAGCGCCTGCCGCAACATGATCACGCTGCTCACCCACGATGAGACGCTGAACCTGAGCAAATTTATCTCCCGCGAGCAGCTCTCGCCAACGCGGGCGTATCAGCGGGTGCACGATCAGGTCATTGCGCCGATGCACAGCCATCTCACCGCCCTGCTGGCGGCCTATACCGGGCGGGATGCCACGGATACCGAAACCATTATTCATACCCACGCGCTGCTCGGTGAAATTCTCGCGTTTCGTCTCGGGCGGGAAACCTTCTTGCTGCGTGCGGGCTGGTCGCAGTTTGACGAAGAGAAAACCGCGCAGATTTATCAGGTTATCACCTGCCATATCGATCTCATTTTGCAAGGATTAACGCACAGGAGTCCGGAGTGATGAAAAAACCTCTCGTTACGGTGTTGATTGTGGTGGTCGTTATCGCCGCGCTGGCTGGCGGCTGGATGTGGTATCAGAGCAGACAGGAGCGCGCGCTCACCCTGTACGGTAACGTTGATATTCGCACGGTGAATTTGAGTTTCCGCGTTGGCGGACGGCTCGCTTCGCTAAACGTTGATGAAGGCGATGCGATCCAGGCCGGACAGACGCTCGGTGAGATCGATAAAGCGCCCTACCAGAATGCCTTATTGCAGGCGCAGGCCAATGTCTCCACCGCGCAAGCGAAATACGATCTGGCTACCGCCGGCTACCGTGATGAAGAGATTGCCCAGGCTGTTGCGGCGGTGAATCAGGCGCGGGCCGCCTATGACTACGCGCAAAACTACTATCAGCGTCAGCAAGGGTTATGGAAAAGCCGGGTGATCTCCGCCAACGATCTGGAAAATGCCCGTTCCACACGGGATCAGGCGCAGGCAACGCTGAAATCCGCGCAGGACAAGTTAAGCCAGTACCGCACCGGTAACCGCCCGCAGGAAATTGAACAGGCGAAAGCGGGTCTTGAACAGGCGCAGGCCGCGCTGGCGCAGGCGCAACTGGATCTGCATGACACCACGCTGGTCGCCCCTTCCGCCGGGACAATCCTGACCCGCGCCGTCGAGCCGGGCAGCATGCTCAGCGCAGGCGGCACCGTTTTCACGCTGTCGTTAACCCGTCCGGTATGGGTGCGCGCATATGTTGATGAGATCAACTTGCAGCAGGCGCAGCCGGGGCAGGAAGTACTGCTTTACACCGATGGACGGCCGAATAAGCCGTATCACGGCAAAATCGGCTTTGTCTCGCCTACCGCCGAATTTACGCCCAAAACTGTGCAAACCCCGGATCTGCGAACCGATCTGGTGTATCGCCTGCGCATTATCGTTACCGATGCCGACAACTCGCTGCGCCAGGGGATGCCGGTAACCGTGCGTTTTGCGGGCGAGGCGCGTCATGAATGAGGCATCCATCCATTTACGCGGGCTGGTAAAACGCTTTCCGGGCATGGAAAAACCCGCTGTCGCAAAGCTCGATTGCGAGATTCGCGCCGGGTATGTCACCGGGCTGGTCGGCCCGGATGGCGCAGGGAAAACCACACTGATGCGCATTCTTGCCGGGTTGATGAAGCAGGACGAAGGCAGCGTGCAGGTGATGGGTCTGGATCCGCTGCGTCAGGATAGCGAACTACACGCCATGCTCGGTTATATGCCGCAAAAATTCGGGCTGTATGAAGATTTAACGGTAATGGAAAACCTCAATCTGTACGCCGATCTGCGCAGCGTCACCGGCGAGCAGCACCGTCAGACCTTCGAACGCCTGCTGGAGTTTACCGCCCTCGCCCCGTTTACCGGACGGCTGGCCGGAAAGCTCTCAGGCGGGATGAAGCAGAAACTGGGGCTGGCCTGCACGCTGGTCGGAGAACCGAAAGTGCTGTTGCTGGATGAGCCGGGCGTCGGCGTTGACCCGATTTCCCGCCGCGAACTGTGGCAGATGGTGCATGAACTGGCGGGCGAAGGGATGCTGATCCTCTGGAGCACCTCGTATCTTGATGAAGCGGAGCAGTGCCGCGATGTGCTGCTGATGAACGAAGGCGAATTGCTGTATCAGGGCGAGCCGACCGCGCTGACGCAGCGCATGGCCGGGCGCAGTTTTCTTGTCACCAGCGCGCAGGAGAACAACCGCCGCTTGCTGCGTCTTATTCTGCGTCAGCCGCAGGTCAGCGATGGCATGATCCAGGGGCGCTCGGTGCGCATGATCCTGAAAAAAGAGGCGCACGTCGACGAAATTCGCCACGCCGACAACATGCCGCCAGTAGAGATCACGGAAACCGCGCCGCGCTTTGAAGATGCGTTTATCGATCTGCTCGGCGGCGCGGGTGCGTCCGAATCCCCGCTGGGGACAATTCTGCATACGGTGGAAGGCAGCACGGACGAAACGGTGATTGAAGCCCGCTCGCTGACCAAAAAGTTTGGTGATTTCGCCGCTACCGATCATGTCGATTTTGCCGTTAAACGCGGTGAAATCTTCGGCCTGCTGGGGCCGAACGGCGCAGGTAAATCGACCACCTTCAAAATGATGTGCGGTTTGTTGGTGCCTACCGACGGCCAGGCGCTGGTGCTGAATCTCGATCTCAAAGTCAGCTCCGGCAAAGCGCGCCAGCATCTGGGTTATATGGCGCAAAAATTCTCGCTGTACGGCAACCTGACGGTGGAGCAGAACCTGCGCTTTTTCTCCGGCGTCTACGGCCTGCGCGGACGGGCGCAAAACGAAAAGATAACCCGCATGAGCGAGGCGTTCGGGCTGAAAGCCATTGCTCACCATGCGACCGATGAATTGCCGCTGGGCTTTAAGCAGCGCCTGGCGCTGGCCTGCTCGCTGATGCATGAACCGGATATTCTGTTCCTTGATGAACCCACTTCCGGTGTCGATCCACTGACGCGACGGGAGTTCTGGCTGCACATCAACAGCATGGTGGAGAAAGGCGTGACCGTGATGGTCACCACGCACTTTATGGACGAAGCCGAGTATTGCGATCGTATCGGGCTGGTGTATCGCGGAAAGCTTATCGCCAGCGGCACGCCGGATGATTTAAAGGCGCAAAGCGCCGATGCGGATAACCCGGATCCGACAATGGAGCAGGCTTTTATTACGCTTATCCATAACTGGGATAAGGAGCACGGCCATGCATCTTAACACTCTCAGTTGGCGGCGCGTGCGGGCGCTGTGCGTCAAAGAGACGCGGCAGATTGTCCGTGATCCCAGTAGCTGGCTGATTGCCGTCGTCATCCCGCTGTTGTTGCTGTTTATCTTCGGTTACGGCATTAACCTTGATTCCAGCAAGCTACGCATTGGTGTGCTGCTGGAGCAGCAAAGTAAAGAGGCGATGGATTTCACCCATACGCTGACCGGCTCGCCCTATATTGATGCCACGATCAGCGATAACCGCCCGCAGCTCATCCAGATGATGCAGGCCGGGCGTATTCGCGGGCTGGTGGTGGTGCCGACGAATTTCGCCGCGCAGATGGCGCGCACAAATGAAGTTGCGCCGATTCAGGTGATCACCGATGGCAGCGAACCGAATACCGCCAACTTTGTGCAGGGCTACGTACAGGGGATCTGGCAACTCTGGCAGCAGCAGCGGGCAGAAGATCGCGGACAAACATTTGAACCGTTGATCGATGTGCAAACCCGCTACTGGTTTAACCCGGCCGCCATCAGCCAGCATTTTATTATTCCTGGCGCGGTGACCATCATCATGACGGTGATTGGCGCCATCCTAACCTCGCTGGTGGTGGCGCGCGAATGGGAGCGAGGTACGATGGAAGCCCTGCTTTCAACCGAAGTGACGCGCGCGGAATTGCTGCTGTGCAAGCTGATTCCCTACTATTTTCTCGGCATGCTGGCGATGCTGCTGTGCATGCTGGTGTCGGTGTTTATTCTTGGCGTGCCTTACCGCGGCTCGCTGCTGATTTTATTTCTCATCACCAGCCTGTTTTTGCTCAGCACGTTGGGGATGGGGCTGCTGATTTCCACTATCACACGTAACCAGTTTAATGCCGCGCAGGTCGCGCTGAATGCCGCCTTTCTGCCGTCGATTATGCTATCCGGTTTTATCTTCCAGATTGACAGCATGCCTGCCGTGATCCGCGTGGTGACCTATATCATTCCGGCGCGTTATTTCGTCAGTACGCTGCAAAGCCTGTTTCTGGCGGGCAACATCCCGGTGGTGTTGATGGTTAACGTTCTGTTTTTGATCGCCTCAGCGCTGATGTTTATTGGCCTGACATGGCTGAAAACCAAACGCAGACTGGATTAAGGAAAACCCATGTTTCACCGTTTACTGACGCTTATCCACAAAGAGTTACAGTCGCTGCTGCGCGAACCGCAAACCCGCGCCATTCTGATCCTGCCGGTGCTGTTGCAGGTGCTGCTGTTCCCCTTTGCTGCCACGCTGGAAGTGACCAACGCCACTATCGCCATCTATAACGAAGATAACGGCAAACATGCGGTTGAGCTGACGCAGCGTTTTGCCCGCGCTAAAGCCTTTACCCATATTCTGCTGCTGAAAAGCCCGCAGGAGATACGCCCGACCATCGATACGCAGAAGGCATTGTTGTTAGTGCGTTTCCCGGCTGATTTCTCCCGCAATCTTGATAGCGGCCTCACCGCACCAATGCAGTTGATCCTCGACGGGCGCAACTCCAACAGCGCGCAAATTGCCGCCAACTATCTGCAACAAATCGTGCAGGATTATCAGCAGGAACTGCTGAGCGGCCAGCAGAAACCGAATAACAGCGAGCTGGTGATTCGCAACTGGTACAACCCGAATCTTGATTACAAATGGTTTGTGGTGCCGTCGCTGATCGCCATGATCACCACCATCGGCGTGATGATTGTGACCTCGCTGTCGGTGGCGCGTGAACGCGAACAGGGCACGCTGGATCAGCTACTGGTTTCGCCGCTGTCAACGTGGCAAATTTTTGTCGGCAAAGCCGTGCCAGCGCTGATTGTCGCAACGTTTCAGGCGACGATTGTGCTCTCCGTCGGTATTCTGGCCTATAAAATTCCCTTTGCCGGATCGCTGCTGCTGTTCTATTTCTCAATGCTGATTTATGGCTTGTCGCTGGTGGGTTTCGGCCTGCTGATTTCGTCGCTTTGCGCCACACAGCAGCAGGCATTTATTGGCGTGTTTGTCTTTATGATGCCCGCGATCCTGCTGTCGGGATATGTGTCGCCGGTAGAGAACATGCCGGTCTGGTTGCAGGATTTGACCTGGGCCAACCCTATCCGGCACTTTACCGATATTACCAAGGAGATTTATCTGAAGGATGCCAGCTTAACGATTGTCTGGCAGAGTTTATGGCCGCTGGTGGTGATTGCGGCCATCACCGGTTCAGCGGCGTATGCGCTGTTTCGCAGAAATATTGCCTAACTTACGCTCTTTGGTCAGCAGCGAGATCACCGCCGGACCCGCAAGAATAGCCAGCCCGGCAGCGGCCAGAATAAAGTGGTTAGGCAACACGCGGGAAAGCAGCCAGATAACGATCAGCGACGCGCCGAAATACCAAGTGGTAGTCAACTCTTCCAGCACATCGCCGATGCCGCGCCAGCGTGCATCGTGGTGGCGCTGGAGAAACAGCATCAGCAGCACGGACACACCGTAAAGTACGCACAGGCTCAGACCGACGCGCACCAGAGAACCGCTCATCCAGCCCATCACCAGCAGCGCGACTATCAGCATATGCAACATAATCTGCCAGCAACTCAGGCCTGTTACATCACGAATGTGCTGTTGCCACTTCATGGCCTCTCTCCTGAAGAATTTTTGTCTTTCTGAAGAGTACGCGGATTTACGGAAAATTCCGTAACCCCGCCACAATTTGTGACAGGGACTACAATTTATTTTCACGAGGAGAGTGACGCTGGCAGGAGAATTATGACCCAACACGCGCGACATTTTTCATTGAAAGTGCTCACCATCAATACCCACAAAGGCTTTACCGCGTTTAACCGGCGCTTTATTTTGCCTGAGCTGCGTGACGCGGTACGGACCGTCAGCGCGGATATCGTCTGCCTGCAAGAAGTGATGGGCGCCCACGAAGTGCATCCACTGCATGTGGAGAACTGGCCGGACACCACCCACTATGAATTTCTTGCCGATACCATGTGGAGCGATTACGCCTACGGACGTAACGCGGTTTATCCCGAAGGGCATCACGGAAATGCGGTGCTTTCCCGCTATCCGATCGAACACTTTGAAAATCGTGATGTTTCAGTTGATGGCAGCGAAAAACGCGGCCTGCTCTACTGCCGCATTACGCCACCGGATCTCGGCCATTCATTACATGTCATTTGCGTTCATCTTGGTCTGCGGGAAGCCCATCGCCAGGCGCAGCTCACTATGCTGGCAGAGTGGGTGAATGCGCTGCCCGAAGGCGAACCCGTCGTGGTGGCAGGCGACTTTAATGACTGGCGGCAAAAAGCCAATCACCCGCTGAAGACGCAGGCCGGGCTGGAGGAGATTTTCACCCGCGCTCACGGCCGCCCTGCCCGTACTTTCCCGGTCGCACTGCCATTGTTGAGGCTCGATCGGATCTATGTGAAAAACGCCAATGCCAGCGCGCCGACCGCGCTGCCGCTGCGTAACTGGCGACACCTTTCCGATCACGCCCCACTGAGCGCGGAGATCCACCTATGAAATGCACCTGGCGGGAAGGCAACCGTATTCAGTTGCTGGAAAACGGCGACAACTACTATCCGGCGCTGTATGACGCCATCGATCATGCGCAGCAACGCGTCATTCTGGAAACCTTTATCTGGTTTGAGGATAACGTTGGCCGCCAGTTGCAGCAGGTGCTGCTACGGGCTGCCCGTCGCGGCATCAACATCGAAGTGCTGCTGGATGGTTACGGTTCGCCGGATTTAAGCGAACCGTTTGTCAACGAGCTGACCACCGCTGGCGTGGTATTCCGCTATTACGATCCGCGCCCGCGCCTGCTCGGTATGCGCACCAATCTCTTTCGCCGCATGCACCGTAAAATTGTGGTGATCGATAACACCGTAGCTTTCGTTGGCGGCATTAACTACTCAGCAGAACATCTCACCAGCTATGGCCCGGAAGCCAAGCAGGATTACGCCGTGCGCGTCGAAGGGCCGATTGTGGAAGATATTCTGCAATTTGAGCTGGAGAATCTGCCGGATAACGCGCCGGCAAAACGCTGGTGGCAGCGCCGACGCCATCGCCCGGAAGAGAACCGTACGCCCGGTGAAGCGCAGGCGCTGTTTATCTGGCGCGATAATAACGATCATCGCGACGATATTGAACGCCATTATCTGAAGATGCTGGCCAACGCCCGCCGCGAAGTGATTATTGCCAACGCCTACTTCTTCCCCGGTTATCGCCTGCTGCACGCCATGCGCAACGCTGCCCGGCGCGGTGTCTCGGTGAAGCTGATTGTGCAGGGCGAGCCGGATATGCCGATTGTCAAAGTCGGCGCGGAGCTGTTGTACAACTATCTGCTGAAAGGCGGCGTTCAGGTGTATGAATATCGCCGCCGCCCGCTGCACGGCAAAGTGGCATTGATGGACGATCACTGGGCAACGGTCGGTTCCAGCAATCTCGATCCACTCAGTTTGTCGCTGAATCTGGAGGCTAACCTGATTATCCATGATCGTGAATTTAACCAGACGCTACGCGACAATTTGCAGGCCATTATTCGCGAGGACTGCGTGCGGGTGGACGAATCAATGGCGCCGAAGCGCACCTGGTGGAACCTCGGTAAGAGCATTGTCGTGTTCCACTTCTTACGCCATTTTCCGGCCATGGCCGGCTGGCTTCCTGCGCATACGCCGCAACTGGCCCAGGTGAAACCGCCCGTCCAGCCGGAAATCGAGACCCAGGATCGCGCGGAAACAGAACATTCGGGGGTGAAACCCTGATGAAGAAATCCCATCCTCGCTGGCGGCTGGCGAAAAAGATCCTGACGGTGCTGTTTTTTATCGCTGTGGCCGTGCTGCTGGTGCTCTACGCGCAGAAGGTCAACTGGGACGATGTCTGGCAAGTGATTCGCGACTACAACCGCACCGCGTTGCTTAGCGCCGTCGCGCTGGTGATTGTCAGCTATGTACTGTACGGGTTTTATGATCTGCTCGGCCGTGCTTACTGTGGGCATAAACTGGCGAAACGCCAGGTGATGCTGGTGTCGTTTATCTGTTATGCCTTTAACCTGACGCTCAGTACCTGGGTTGGCGGTATCGGCATGCGCTACCGGCTCTATTCACGCCTTGGGTTGCCAGGCAGCACGATCACGCGGATTTTTTCACTCAGTATAACTACCAACTGGCTGGGCTACATCTTACTGGGCGGTGTGATCTTTACCTTTGGCGTGGTGCAGATCCCGGCGCACTGGTATATCGATGAACACACACTGCGCATTGTGGGTGTGGTGTTGCTGCTGGTGATTATCGGCTATTTGTGGTGCTGCGCTTTCGCTAAGCGCCGTCATCTGACGGTGAAAGGCCATAAACTGGTGCTGCCTTCATGGAAATTCGCCGTCGCCCAGTTAGTGATCTCCAGCGCCAACTGGATAGCGATGGGTGCGATTATCTGGCTGCTGCTGGGCATGAAAGCGGATTTCTTTTTTGTGCTCGGCGTTCTGCTGGTAAGCAGTATTGCCGGAGTAATTGTGCATATTCCGGCGGGTATCGGCGTGCTGGAAGCGGTATTTATCGCTCTGCTGGCGGGTGAACATGTAGCGCAGGGAACCATTATCGCGGCCCTGCTCGCTTATCGCGTGCTTTACTATTTTCTGCCGCTGCTGCTGGCGCTGATCGGTTATCTGGCGCTGGAGAGCCGGGCGAAGAAACTGCGGGAGAAAAATGAACGCGCGATGGAGAAAGTGAGCTGATTGATGAGATGGTGGCTCGCGGGATGAGCAAAACGTAGCGCCATCAGGCGATTTGCCTGATGGCGACTGTCAAATCAACGGCGGTTGCCGAAAATGCGCAACAGCATCAGGAACAGGTTGATAAAGTCGAGATACAGCGTCAGTGCGCCGAGGATGGAATACTTACGCAGCAGCGAAGCATCACGCGTATCGATCTGCTCGCCAATGTTTTTTAGCTTCTGCGTGTCATACGCCGTCAGGCCAACAAAAATCACCACGCCGATATAGGTCACCGCCCACATCAGCGCTTCACTTTTCAGCCAGAAATTCACCAGCGAAGCAAGCACAATGCCAATCAGCCCCATAAACAGCATGTTGCCGAAACCGCTGAGATCCCGTTTGGTGGTGTAACCGTACAGGCTCATCGCGCCAAACATACCGGCGGTTACCACAAAGGTCGCGGCAATAGATTGCGCGGTGTAAACCAGCAAAATACTGGAGAGCGTTAGCCCGGTCAGCGCGGAATAGAGCATAAATAGCGTGGTCGCCATGCCCGCACTCAAACGCTGGATCAAGCCGGAAAGTACAAATACCAGCGCCAGCTGCGCGATAATCAGCCCAAAAAAGGTTATCCGGCTGGAGAAGACAAATGACATTACCGCTTCACTGTTGGCCGCATACCAGGCGACAAAAGCGGTGAGCAGCAGGCCACAGGTCATCCAGCCATAGACCTGCGCCATATAGGTCTGAAGCCCGGTGCGGCTCTGCTGGACGATAGAATCAGAACGAGGATAACGGTCCATAGTCACTCCTGATAGATGGGATTACATTACTAAGGTTAACACATCCCGGTTCAATGAATTACCAACGCTGTGCAGCCTGCTTATCGCTGTCGCGGGCTTCAACCCAGCGATCGCCATCCGCGGTGGCTTCACGCTTCCAGAACGGCGCGCGGGTTTTCAGGTAATCCATAATAAATTGCCCGGCATCAAAGGCGCTGCTGCGATGGGCGCTGGCGACGCCGACAAACACGATTTCATCGCCCGGCCAGAGTTCTCCGACGCGGTGATAAACCGTTACGCGACCAAGCGGCCAGCGGCCGCGCGCCTCTTCGACGATTGAAGCCAGCGACTTTTCAGTCATGCCCGGATAGTGCTCCAGCGTTAATGCGCTGACGCTGTCACCGAGATTATGGTTGCGCACTTTGCCGGTAAAAGTTACCACGGCGCCATCTTCATCATTCGCCGCCAGCCAGCTGTACTCTTCTCCGACGTTAAATGCCGCGCGCTCGACACAAATTCGCGTTTCGCTCATTTCAGCCTCCAGTGACCGGCGGGAAAAACGCCACTTCATCACCGCTGCTTAATGGGTGATCGAAGCTGACCAGCGTCTGGTTCACCGCCGCCAGCAGCTTGCCCTCTTCGAGCGCCAGCGCCCAGCGATCGCTCTTTGTCGCCAGATGCTGGCGCAGCGCTTCAACGGACGGGAAAACTGTCTCAGAGACCAGGCTGTCGCAGCCGATCAGTTCGCGTACCTGCGCAAAGAAAAGAACATTAATCATCGTGTTGCACCTTAAAATCTCCCGATTTACCGCCACTTTTTTCCAGCAGGCGCACCGGGCCAATCACCATATCTTTCTGCACGGCTTTACACATATCGTAGATAGTCAGCGCGGCAACCGAAGCCGCCGTCAGCGCTTCCATTTCGACGCCGGTTTTACCGCTCAGACGGCAGACCGCTTCGATGCGCACACGGTTGTGCTCCGGCTGCGCCTGCAACTGGACTTCCACTTTGCTCAGCAGTAACGGGTGGCACAGCGGGATTAGCTCCCAGGTGCGTTTCGCCGCCTGAATGCCCGCAATACGCGCGGTGGCAAACACGTCGCCTTTGTGGTGACTGCCTTCGACAATCATCGCCAGCGTGCGGGCCTGCATAGTGACAAACGCTTCCGCGCGCGCTTCACGAACGGTTTCGGCCTTGGCGGAAACATCCACCATATGCGCTTCACCCTCGGCATTAATATGGGTCAGTTGTGACATAGCTTACTTCTTAAGATGAGGATGGAAATTACACGGACGCGTGCGCGCATCAAGCTGTGGCGCAATGATATTTTCCCAGGCGGTGCGACAGGCTTTTGTCGAACCAGGCATGGCGAAAATCAGCGTCCTGTTGGCAATACCAGCTACCGCGCGGGACTGCAATGTCGCGGTGCCGATCTCTTCGAAAGAGAGCATGCGGAACACTTCGCCAAACCCCTCAACTTCGCGATCGAACAGCGGCAGCAGCGCTTCTGGTGCCTGATCGCCTTCGGTCAGACCCGTGCCGCCGGTGATCAGCACCACCTGCACGTCGTCGCTGGCGATCCACGCGGAGACCTGCGCACGGATCGCGTAGCGGTTCTCTTTGACAATCGCTTTCGCCACCAGCTGATGACCGGCATCGTGCGCGGCGTCGCGCAGCCAGTGACCGGAGGTATCGTCCTCTTCACCACGACGGTTTGACACCGTCAAAATAGCAAGCCTGAGCGGAATAAATTCAGCGCTGACCTGGCTCATCTCATTCTCCTTGCGGCTTAGCCGCCAATGTATGAAAGGTTTTGCGTAATGCCCGTGTTGCCATCATGCAGGAAGTGCGTCTGCTTTTTATGCGTCAGCGCGACGGCAATGCGTTGCTCCAGCATCGTTTGCTGCGCATCGTCCTGCATCAGGTCACGCAGATTCACACCGCCATCACCGAACAGGCATAAATGCAGTTTGCCCGTGGAGGAGACGCGCAGGCGGTTGCAACTGGCGCAGAAATCTTTTTCATACGGCATGATAAGACCGATTTCACCGACGTAGTCCGGGTGGCAGAACACCTGCGCCGGACCGTCGCTGCGCTGGCGCAACTGGTGGATCCAGCCGCGTTTGAGCAGCGCGTCGCGCAGCACCATGCCGGAGATGTGATGATTGCGGAACAGCTCGCTGCCCTCGCCGGTCTCCATCAGTTCGATAAAGCGCAGCTGGATAGGACGCGATTTGATCCACGCCAGAAAGGTATCGAGCTGGTGATGATTCACATCGCGCATCAGCACGGTGTTCACTTTGACTTTGGCGAAACCGGCAGCAAACGCGGCGTCGATGCCGTCCATCACCTGGCGGAATTTATCCTGCCCGGTAATCGCATGAAACTGGCGGGCATCGAGGCTGTCGACGCTGACATTGATGGCGGTAAGCCCGGCATCGCGCCACAGCGCAACGTCGCGGGCCAGCCGATAGCCGTTGGTTGTCACCGCGATCTGGCGAATAGCGGCGTTTTCATGGACGGCGGCGATGATGTCGGGGAAATCCCGGCGCAGTGATGGTTCTCCGCCCGTCAGGCGCACTTTTTCGGTGCCCATGGCACTGAAAGCGCGCGTGACACGGCGAATTTCATCGACGCTGAGAAAGCCATTGTTGTTGACGCCGCCCGGCTTGTAACCGTCAGGCAGGCAGTAGGTGCAACGAAAGTTGCACACATCCGTGATCGACAAACGCAAGTAATAAAACTTACGCGCGAACGCATCAGTAAGTTGTGAGGGCATGTACACCTTTCCAAATACGGGAGATGCAGTCATTTCTTCCTGCACCCTGGCAGCGAAAACCGTTGCCGGTTTTGCTACGGCCAAATCGTCATATTTCACGGTTAACCGGAAACGTAGACGAAGAGGCTAGAGTGTATGTTTTGTCAGTAACGCTAAAATTGCTTATGGCGATAGTAGCGCGGGAGAATCCTTTTCGCCATCATGAATATCGCTATATATATTTATATATAGCGCCATGATCGCGCACTTTCGCTACAGAGTACGAGAAAATCGCGTTTTTGCATTGATATGTGTCATTTTCCACTCAGCGAGGCATCGTCTTTTGGTGGTATTTAGGCTAACGTAGCGCGGTAAATCTTACTAAGGAATCACTATGCGTAATCGCACACTGGCAGATCTGGATCGTGTTGTCGCACTCGGCGGCGGGCATGGTCTGGGGCGTGTGATGTCTTCGCTTGCGTCGCTGGGATCGCGTCTCACCGGCATTGTAACCACTACCGATAATGGTGGTTCTACCGGGCGAATTCGCCGCTCAGAAGGCGGCATTGCCTGGGGCGATATGCGCAACTGTTTGAACCAATTAATCACCGAGCCGAGCGTCGCCTCGGCGATGTTTGAGTACCGTTTTAGCGGTAATGGTGAACTTTCCGGGCATAACCTCGGAAATCTGATGTTAAAAGCACTGGATCACCTGAGCGTGCGGCCTTTAGAGGCCATCAATTTAATTCGTAATTTATTAAAAGTGGATGCCTTTTTAATTCCCATGTCGGAACAGCCTGTCGATTTAATGGCCACCGACAGTGAAGGGCATCAGGTGTATGGTGAAGTGAATATCGACCAGCTTCATGCGCCGATTCAGGAATTAATGCTGTTTCCCAGGGTATCCGCCACCCGGGAAGCCATACAGGCGATTGCCGAAGCGGATTTGATTCTCATCGGTCCCGGCAGCTTTTACACCAGTCTGCTGCCGCTGTTGCTGCTGGAAGAGTTAGCTCAGGCGCTGCGCCGCACGCCCGCGCCAGTTGTGTTTATCAGCAATCTGGGGAAAGAGCTCAGCCCCGCCGCCGCCAGCCTGTCGCTCGCCGATAAACTGGCCATCATGGAACAATATGTCGGCAGAAAGATTATCGATGCCGTGGTGGTCGGGCCGAAAGTGAATGTCAGCGCCGTCACTGAAAGATTAATTATTCAGGAAGTACTGGAAGCTGGCGATATTCCCTATCGCCACGATCGTCATCTGCTGCGCGCCGCGCTGGAAAAGGCGGTACAGCAACTGGGTTAACTTTTCGGCGGCTTTTTTACTCGCCGCTGCATTAATTAATTTCTTAAGGTTGTCTTAAAAAACGCCTGTCAGCATAGCGCTACTTTCCTTTGCAGGACCCGAGAATACGTATGCTTCACCTTCGTCGGCCGGCGTTAAGCCGTCTTCAGTTTATTATTCTGTTCGCACTCTATATTGCGCTGGCGCTGAATATCGTTTTCTATCACCAGGCTTTTACGCTATTACCGGTAAACTCGCTGCGTAACTGGCTGGTGTTTCTGTCTATGCCAGTGGTGGCGTTCAGCGTGATCAATATCGTGCTGTCACTGGCGTCATTCTTCTTTCTTGAACGCCCCGTTATCACAGTATTTGTGCTGGTCAGCGCGGCAGCGCAATATTTTATTTCGACCTTTGGCATAGTCATTGACCGCTCGATGATCACCAATATTCTCGACACCACGCCAGCGGAAAGTTTCGCCCTGATGTCGACAAAAATGGTGCTGACGATTTTACTGACTGCCATCATGCCGGTACTCATTGCCTGGTTTATTAAAATTAAACCGGCACAATCCGCGCTGCGCAGCATCGCGTATCGTGCGGTCAGTATCGTTATTTCTGCGCTGCTTATCGTGCTGGTGGCGCTGCTGTTTTATAAAGATTACGCCTCGCTATTCCGCAATAATAAAGAGTTGGTGAAATCTCTCAGCCCGTCCAACTCCATTGTGGCGTCTCTGTCCTGGTATTCCCATAATCGCATGGATAATTTGCCGCTGGTGCGTATTGGCGAAGATGCTCAGCAACGCCCGGAAATGAAAAATGGTCCGCGTAAGAACCTGACCATACTGGTCGTGGGTGAAACGTCCCGCGCGGCGAATTTCTCGCTTGGTGGTTATGAACGCGAAACTAACCCGCTGTTAAAACAGGATAATGTTATTTACTTTCCGAACGCGACATCCTGCGGCACCGCCACCGCTGTCTCGGTCCCGTGCATGTTTTCGGGGATGACGCGGGAGCATTACGACGATCAGCTTGCCCACCATCAGGAAGGGCTGCTGGATATTATCCAACGCGCCGGTATTCAGGTTTTATGGAATGAAAATGACGGCGGTTGTAAAGGCGCCTGCGATCGCGTGCCGCATCAGGATGTGACGCAGCTAAACCTGGCGGAATATTGCATTAAGGGCGAATGCCAGGATGAGATCTTATTCCACGATCTCGCCAGCTATATCGACAAATTACAGGGCGACGGCATTATCGTTTTGCATACCATTGGTAGCCACGGACCGACTTATTACAACCGCTATCCGGCGCAGTTCCGCAAATTTACGCCAACCTGTGATACCAACGAAATTCAGGGCTGCTCACAGCAGCAACTGGTAAATACCTACGACAATACCATTTTGTATATCGACTATATTGTTGATAAAGCGATTAAATTATTGCAATCCAAACAGGACAGATTTACCACCAGCCTGGTTTATCTCTCCGATCATGGTGAATCATTGGGTGAAAATGGCGTCTATTTGCACGGTCTGCCTTATTCCATCGCACCGGAAACACAAAAACATATTCCGATGCTGATCTGGTTGTCCGATGACTACCAGAAACGCTACAGCGTGAATAACCAGTGCCTGCAAAAAAATGCGCGGGAGAAGGCGGTTTCGCAGGACAACCTCTTCCCGACAATGTTGGGTATACTGGGGGTCAGCACGAAAGAGTACCGTGCTGAAGACGATATTTTAACGTCGTGCCGGGAGCAGGCGAAATGAAGATTCTGGTGGTTGAAGACGATGCCCTGCTGTTGCAGGGGTTGATTCTGGCGATGCAAAGCGAAGGATATGCCTGCGATGGCGTATCCACCGCGCACGAAGCGGTGTTGTGCCTGGCGAATGGCCACTACAGCCTGATCGTGCTCGATCTTGGTCTGCCCGATGAAGACGGATTACATCTGCTCACCCGTTTGCGGCGCGAAAAATATACCCAGCCAGTGCTGATTCTCACCGCCCGCGATACGCTGGAAGATCGCGTCGCCGGGCTGGATACCGGCGCAGACGATTACCTGGTCAAACCCTTCGCGCTGGATGAACTGAATGCCCGTATCCGCGCGCTGCTGCGCCGTCATCATAATCAGGGCGAAAACGAAATCACCCACGGTAATCTGACGCTGAATGTCACCCGCCGCCAGGCGTGGCTGGACAACCAGTTGCTGGATCTGACGCCGAAAGAGTACGCCCTGCTTTCGCGCCTGATGCTGAAAGCCGACAGCCCGGTGCACCGGGAAATTCTCTATAACGATATCTACAACTGGGACAACGAGCCCTCGACCAATACGCTGGAAGTCCATATTCATAATCTGCGCGACAAAATCGGCAAGTCGCGCATTCGTACCGTCCGCGGGTTTGGCTACATGCTGGTTCAGCCGCAACACCGGGAGTAATCAATGGCGTTTTTCAATTTCAGCCACTGGAGCATGCGCCGCCGTCTGCTGCTGACCATCGGCGGGATTCTGGTGTTTTGCCAGTTGGTCAGTGTGTTCTGGCTGTGGCATGAAAGTGAAGAGCAAATCCAGTTACTGGTGCAGGCCGCGCTCCACAACCATAACAACCGTAAACATATTGAACATGAAGTCCGCGAGGCGGTCGCCAGCCTGCTGGTGCCAAGCCTGCTGATTATCGGGCTGGCGTTGCTGCTTTGTATGCAGGCGGTCAAAGCCATTACCCGCCCGCTGCTGGAGTTGCAGGAAGAGCTTAATAAACGTACGCCGAACAACCTGCAACCGATTACGTTAAACAACAGCGTCAGCGAAGTGGAAGCTGTTACGACATCGATTAACGACCTCGTCTCACGGCTGACGCTCACGCTGGATCGTGAGCGATTATTTACAGCGGATGTGGCGCATGAGCTACGCACGCCGCTGGCCGGGCTACGGCTGCACCTGGAGCTGATGGCAAAAACCAACGGCATCAACGTCGAGCCATTGGTACAGCGGCTCGAACAGATGACGGAAAACATCGCGCAGTTGCTGCTGCTTGCCCGCGTCGGACAGTCTTTTTCGGCAGGCAGTTATCAGCAGGTACAGCTGATGGCCGACGTAGTAGCGCCCATTCGCAGCGAGCTGGAAGCCATGCTCGCCGGGCGTAAGCAAACGCTGGCGGTGCCGGAAATTGACGCCGATATTGCCGTCTCCGGCGATGCCACGTTGTTAAGGTTGCTGGTGAGAAATCTGGTGGAGAACGCGTACCGCTACAGCCCGGAAGGTTCGGTCATTACGATACGCATCGAACCGGCTGCTACGCCAGTGCTGGCCGTGGAGGATGAAGGTCCGGGCATTGATGAGAGCCGCAGCGGAGAACTGAGCAAAGCGTTTGTCCGCATGGACAGCCGTTACGGCGGAACCGGGCTGGGGTTAAGCATCGTGTCGCGCATCGCACAGCTTCATGACGCACAGTTCTTTTTGCACAACCGCCTTACGCAATCCGGTGTACGGGCGTGGATTAAATTTCTTCCGGCCGCCCGCCATTTACCATCAGTAGCTCAGCACCCACAGATGAGCGAAACCGATCACTAATGCCAGTGCGAAGGCGACGGCTAAAAATTCACGAACGTTAAACTGCTGCATGACACTGCCCTCCAGAATAGTGGGGGCAGTGTGTCAGGAGTAGGTTAAGCAAACATTAAGATGCGACAATAAACAGTTCACGTAGCTGGTGCAATTGATCGCGTACCTGCGCCGCCTCTTCGAATTCCAGATTCTGCGCATGCTGCATCATCAGCCCTTCCAGCTCGTGGATTTTCTGTTGCAGCGCTTTCGGCGTCAGCGCCAGTTCTGCCGCTTCCACCTGCGCCGGGGTGCGGGTTTTTCCACGCCCTTTCGCACGCGTTTTCGCCAGCCCTTCGCCCATCGCCAGAATATCCACCACCTTCTTGTTCAGGCCCTGCGGCGTTATGCCGTGCTCAACGTTATAAGCGTGCTGTTTTTCGCGGCGGCGTTCGGTTTCACCGATTGCTTTCGCCATCGATGGCGTGATCTTATCGCCGTACAGAATCGCTTTCCCGTTGATGTTACGCGCTGCGCGGCCAATGGTCTGAATCAGTGAACGCTCCGAACGCAGGAAGCCCTCTTTGTCCGCATCCAGAATCGCCACCAGCGACACTTCCGGCATATCCAGCCCTTCGCGCAGCAGGTTGATGCCCACCAGCACATCAAACTCGCCGAGACGCAGGTCGCGGATAATTTCCATACGTTCAACCGTATCAATATCAGAGTGCAGATAACGCACCCGTTCACCGTGCTCTTCCAGATATTCGGTGAGATCTTCCGCCATACGCTTGGTCAACGTCGTCACCAGCACGCGCTCATTAATGGCCGCGCGGATGCGGATTTCCGACAGCAGATCGTCAACCTGCGTAGCGACCGGGCGCACTTCGATGATGGGATCCAGCAAACCTGTCGGACGTACCACCTGGTCAATCACTTCATCGCCGGATTTCTCCAGCTCGTAATTGCCCGGCGTCGCCGAAACATAGATAGACTGCGGCGCCAGCGCTTCAAACTCTTCAAATTTCAGCGGACGGTTGTCCAGCGCCGACGGCAGACGGAAACCGTACTCCACCAGTGTCTCTTTACGCGCCCGGTCGCCACGGAACATCCCGCCGATTTGCGGGATGGTGACGTGGGATTCGTCGATCACTAACAGGCCATCGGCTGGCAGGTAATCAAACAGCGTTGGCGGCGGCTCGCCAGGGCCGCGCCCGGAGAGATAGCGCGAGTAGTTTTCGATGCCGGAGCAGTAGCCCAGCTCGTTCATCATCTCCAGATCGAACTGCGTGCGCTGGCTGAGACGCTGCTCTTCCAGCAGCTTATTGTTCGCCAGCAGCGTTTTACGCCGTTCTGCCAGCTCATCTTTGATCTCTTCCATCGCCTGCACGATACGCTCGCGCGGCGTCACGTAGTGCGTTTTCGGGTAAATGGTAAAGCGCTGAACCGTCGATTCCACATGCCCGGTGAGCGGGTCAAACAGCGACAGACGCTCTACTTCTTCGTCGAACAACTCGACGCGCAGCGCCAGGTCATCCGATTCCGCCGGGAAGATATCAATCACTTCCCCACGCACGCGAAACGTCCCGCGCTGGAAGGCCTGATCGTTGCGGGTGTACTGAAGTTCTGCCAGACGACGCAGAATCGAACGCTGGTCGATAATCATGCCGTTGGTCAGATGGAGCATCATCTTCAGGTAGAGATCCGGATCGCCCAGGCCATAGATGGCCGAAACGGACGCCACGACCACCACATCACGGCGTTCCAGCAGCGCCTTCGTTGCTGACAGGCGCATCTGCTCGATATGCTCGTTCACCGAGGCATCTTTTTCGATAAAGGTGTCCGAGCTGGGCACATAGGCTTCCGGCTGGTAGTAGTCATAGTAGGAGACGAAATACTCCACCGCGTTTTCCGGGAAGAACTCCTTCATTTCGCCATACAACTGCGCCGCCAGCGTTTTGTTCGGCGCCAGCACCATCGTAGGGCGTTGCAGATCGGCAATGACATTGGCGATGGTAAAGGTCTTACCCGAGCCGGTAACCCCCAGCAGCGTCTGGTGCGCGAGGCCGTCTTCCAGACCTTCCTTAAGCCGACGAATCGCCTCAGGCTGGTCGCCGGAGGGACGAAAAGCAGAATTCAGTTTGAACGGTTTACTCATGAACGGCTACCTGGTGAAGGAATGAGCGGGCAGGTAACATATTTTACTCACCCTGTTCACTTTTGCCAATAAATAATACTGGATGAAAAAACAGTAGCAGGTTAGCTGATTTGGTCTACCCGCGATAAAGAAATGCGTTTTCGCGTTAAATTTCCCCCCCGACAAGATAAAACACCACACCCGCAGGGTTATCCCCAGGAATCTTCACTTTTTAACAATTGTCAAGCCGCACCTTGAAAGTTTTGTGGCAGCCAGTGACACTTTTCTTACAACCATTGATTTTATATAACCAATTGATAAATAAAAATTAATTCAAAAAGCCGGGTTTCGCACCAATTCAGACGGAAGCCGCGTCCGCTCTCGCTTGCCGCACGTTTTCTAACTCTAATACACAAGGTTATCCACAGGAATAGTGGATAACTGCCGCCAGCCCGTATACCTCGCCAGCCGACAAATTCCCAACAAGACCCAACAACTCTTCGTTAAAAAATTTTTATCATTTCTTTTTGCTCATTATCAGCTAAACAAAGACGTCATCCTCATGAGAGACCAATCACAAATTGTCGCTTTGCTGCACCACAACCCAACACTGGTAGCACTGGCAAAGTGCAGGATATTTACCTGCGTTCTCTCTTTCCCGCGTGTTAAACGGCAGTTTTATCATCCGCATCCGAAAAAAAAGCCTTTTTTCGCTTCTGGCAAGCCTTTTGCAATACGGAATGGTCACCAGAGCCGTAAGAAGGAGCGGACAATGTTGAGCTTACGCGCAGTAAACCAGTACTACGGTAATCAGCATACGTTATGGAATGTTGATCTTGATTTAACCCCGGGCGTATGTAATTCGATCATCGGCATGCCAGGAATGGGGAAAACAACACTCATAAATTGCATTTCCGGTTATTTACCCATTGAGAGCGGCAGCATGATTTGGCAGGAAGCAGGCGCACCACCGTGCGATCTGCTGAATATTCAGGCAGAGCACCGCAGCGCAATGGGAATTGGCTATGTGCCGCAGGACCGGCGCATCTTTTCGCAATTGACCGTGGAGGAGAACCTGCATATTGCCATGCGTGCAGTCGGCGAGCCGGGAAGCGTCATGGGGCGCGATATTTACGACCTGTTCCCTGAGCTGTATACGCTGCGTCCGGTACGTGGCGCAGAGCTGTCAGAGGATAACCAGCAACAACTGGCGATGGCGCGGGCGCTGGTCACCCGCCCGCGATTGCTCCTGCTTGATGAGCCGACGCGCGGGCTGGGCCAGGCGTTTATCCATAAACTGGGTAACCTGATCGTGCGGCTGAACCAGGAATTCGGCATGACCATTTTACTGGCCGAGCAGCATCTCTCATTCATTCGCCGGGTAGCCGACCGTTTTTGTCTGTTGCACCGGGGACGCAACGTCGCGCAGGGAGATGTCAGACAACTGGATGATCAGATGCTGTCACACTGGATGACACGGGAGTCAGTACGCTGAGATCGAGAAAATGGCCTGTTTTTTCTTTTTCGGGCGCGTGGGCAAACCAGGGGATTTCACCAATCAGTGGAGCCTGCATCACGCGCCGCAGCGTCGCCATATACTCCCGGTGACGCGCGCCTGGCGCCACCACATCGTTAGCAATCCAGCCCGCCAGCCTTAATCCTGCCTGGCGAACCGCTTGCGCTGTCAGCATGGCGTGGTTGATACAGCCCAATTTCACGCCCACCACCAGAATCACCGGCAACTGCTCCTGAATAACCCAGTCGGCATAGGTGAACGTTTCTGAAAGCGGCGTAAACCAGCCGCCCGCCCCTTCCACCAGCAGCCACTCTGCTTGCGTTTCCAGCGTGCGTAACCCGGCAGACATCACAGCGGCGTCAATCGGTTCGCCCAGATCGGCACTGACAATATGCGGCGAGGTCGGTTCCGCGAAGGTGTAAGGGTTCACGGTTTTATAATCCAGCGGCAAACTACTATGCTGCTGCAACGCCAGCGCGTCGCTATTACGCAGCCCCTGCGCCGTCATTTCACTACCAGATGCAACCGGTTTATACCCTGCACTGCGCAAACCGCGCAGGTTTGCCGCCTGTAGCAGTGCGCAACTGGCGACGGTTTTCCCCACTTCGGTATCCGTGCCGGTGACAAAATAGCGTTCAATCACGCGTGATAACTCCCCAAAAAAGATGATACGTCAGGGGACATTTCCCCTGCTGCTGCGGCCAGGCGAGTTGCAGACGTTGCAGTTTGCCCCGCGTCAGCCCCTGCTGCCTGCCGTCGTGTAAATGTGTCGCGCCAATGCCTTTCAGCGACCGCAGCGCGCGGGCGGCGTCATCAAAGTGCAAGGTGATGCTCTCGACACCGCTGCGTAACGACCAGCCCACTAAAGCCTGTTCGATTGCCGGAAGGGATAAAAAGCGATTGGCATGCGGCTGATCGTCCACCGCCCGCCAGGCTTGATTCAATTCTGGCAACGAAGCTTCCACCAGTGTGGTAAATGCCACAAGACCGCCGGGTTGCGTCACGCGACAGAGTTCGCTGATGGCCTGGCGTAAGTCATCACACCACTGCACGGCGAGGTTGCTCCACACCAGTGAGAACTGTGCATCCACCAGAGGCAGCGCTTCGATATCCCCCAGCAGATAACGAGCAGCGCTTTGCTGTCGACGCGCTTCATCCAGCATAGTGGCCGAGAGATCCAGTGCCGTCACATTACTGCCCAGCCCGCGCCAGTAACGGCTTATGGTGCCAGGGCCGCAACCAGCATCAAGAACGTTTGCCGGGGTGATTTCGCCCAGTTGTTTCAGCAGCAGATCGGCACTTAGCCGCTGCAATGCGTCGTGGTGAGCGTAACTTTGCGCCGCACGGCCAAATGCGGCGGCAACGGCGCGTTTATTCACCGCCATATAACGCCTCCAGCAGACTATCAATATCTTCCGCCAGGTGAGCCGCCGTCAGCGTCAGGCGCAGGCGCGCGGTACCCGGCGGTACGGTCGGCGGACGAATCGCTGTCACCCAGCATCCCTGCTGACGCAGACGCTCCGCCAGACGCAGGGCGCGCGCGTTATCACCGACGATGAGCGGCTGAATCGCGCTCTCTGAATCTGCCAGCGTCATCGGCAGTTGCGCCGCGCCGTGGCGAAAACGTGCGATCAGCGCCGCCAGCGTTGCCCGGCGTTGCTCGCCCTCATCACTGCGGATCACCCGCAATGCCGCGCTGAGCGCCATTGCCTGCGCGGGTGGCATTGCGGTGCTGTAAATCAGATGACGGGCGAATTGCAGCAAATAGTCGGCAACCGTTTCGCTGCACAGCACTGCCGCGCCGCTGACGCCGAAGCCTTTGCCAAAGGTAACAATCAATATCTCAGGTTTGATGCCATGCAGATGGCAACTGCCGCGCCCCTGCTCACCCACCACGCCGGTGCCGTGCGCGTCGTCAACCATCAGCCACGCCTGCGCTTCACGTGCCGCCTGGGCGATTTCCGCCAGCGGCGCGCTGTCGCCATCCATACTGAAAATGCCTTCGGTGACCATCAGTTGCTGGCCGTCAATGGGCTTTGCCAGTAGCGTTCGCATCTGCGCCACATCGTTGTGCGCAAAACGCCGCAACTGCGCCGGACTGTGGCTGGCCGCTTCCAGCAACGACGCGTGGCTCAGCTTGTCGGCAACAATGCGATCCTCTTTACCGGTCAGTGCGGCGATCGTCGCCTGATTGGCGGAAAAGCCAGAGATAAACAGCAGCGCGCGCGGGTATCCCAGCCATTCGGCCAGCTCGCTTTCCAGCGCCTGATGCGCCACGGTGTGGCCGCTGACGTGCCCCGAACCGCCGCTGCCCACGCCATAGCGTTCCGCGCCCTGCTGCCAGGCACGCACCACTGCCGGATGCTGGCTTAAGCCGAGGTAATCATTGCTGGAGAAGTTACAAAAACGCCGCTCACCGACCGTCAGCCAGCGTCCTGCGCCTTGTGCCACCGTCTGTCGCGAGCGCAGGGTATCTGCCGCGCGGCGTTCGCTCAACGCGGCATCAATACGCTGTTGCCAGCTCATAGCGCTGCCGCGTTGTAGAATTGCTCCGTATCGGCGTGCAGCAGTTGCTGCTCAATCTGCTGTTGCTGTTCGTTATCGCCATTCAGCACTTCCGTCTGCTGCGGGTTCAGCCCCAGTTTGCGGAACAGTTGCAGATCTTTATCCTCTTCCGGGTTCGGCGTGGTCAGCAGTTTACAGCCGTAGAAAATGGAGTTCGCCCCGGCCATAAAACACATTGCCTGGGTCTGTTCGTTCATTTGTTCGCGACCGGCAGAAAGGCGCACATGGGAAGTGGGCATCATAATGCGGGCAATGGCGATGGTGCGGATAAAATCGAAGGCATCGACATCGTCATTATCGGCCAGCGGCGTGCCTTTGACCTTCACCAGCATGTTAATCGGCACGCTCTCCGGCGGCGTGGGCAGATTCGCCAGTTGCAGCAGCAGACCGGCGCGATCTTTCACCGTTTCCCCCAGCCCGACGATACCGCCCGAGCAGACTTTGATCCCGGCTTCGCGCACTTTATCCAGCGTGTCGAGGCGCTCCTGGTAGGTGCGGGTGGTGATGATATTGCAGTAAAACTCCGGCGAGGTGTCGAGGTTGTGGTTGTAGTAATCCAGCCCGGCGCTGGCAAGGCGCTGTGCCTGGTTTTCATTCAGCGTGCCAAGCGTCATACAGGCTTCCATCCCCATCGCTTTGACCCCTTCAACCATTTTTTCAAGGTACGGCATGTCGCGATCGTGCGGGTTTTTCCAGGCTGCGCCCATACAAAAACGCGTTGATCCGGCGAGTTTCGCCTGTCGCGCCGATTCCAGCACCTGCTCCACTTCCATCAGCCGCTCGGATTCCAGCCCGGTTTTGTAGCGCGCGCTCTGCGGGCAATATTTGCAATCTTCCGGGCAGGCGCCGGTCTTGATCGACAGCAGCGTACTGACCTGAACCTGGCGCGGATCAAAGTGCTGGCGGTGAACCTGCTGCGCTTCAAACAGCAGTTCAAGGAATGGTTTTTCAAACAGGGCGGTAACTTGCGACATTGTCCAGCGTGCGTGGTGAGCCATCGGGCGTCTCCAAAGGGTGTTGTTAATTTTTGATTCGGTGTAGACTTGTAAACCTAAAACTTTTTAATTTGGTTTACAAGTCGATTATGACCGCAGACGATTTCGCTTTTGACCAGCGCCATATCTGGCACCCGTATACGTCAATGACCTCTCCCCTGCCGGTTTACCCGGTGCAATCCGCGCAAGGCTGCGAGATTCAACTCAGCAGCGGCGAGCGGCTGGTTGACGGCATGTCCTCCTGGTGGGCGGCGATTCATGGCTATGGTCATCCGGCGCTGAATGCGGCGATGAAAGCGCAGATTGATGCGGTTTCGCATGTGATGTTCGGCGGCATAACGCATCAACCGGCGATCGACCTCTGTCGCAAGCTGGTCGCGATGACGCCCGAAGCGCTGGAGTGTGTGTTCCTGGCAGATTCCGGCTCGGTGGCCGTGGAAGTGGCGATGAAGATGGCGTTGCAATACTGGCAGGCAAAAGGCGAAGCGCGACAGCGTTTTCTTACCTTCCGCAACGGCTATCACGGCGATACCTTTGGTGCAATGTCGGTCTGCGATCCGGACAACTCCATGCACAGCTTGTGGAAGGGCTATCTGCCGGAGAACCTGTTTGCGCCTGCGCCGCAAAGCCGCTTCGACGGTGAATGGGACGAGCTTGATATGGTGGCGTTTGCCCGGCTGATGGCGGCGCATCGCCATGAGATCGCGGCCGTGATCCTCGAGCCCATCGTGCAGGGCGCGGGCGGCATGCGCATGTATCACCCGGAGTGGCTGAAACGCATACGCAAGATGTGCGATCGTGAAGGCATTTTGCTGATTGCTGACGAAATTGCCACTGGCTTTGGCCGCACAGGCAAACTGTTTGCCTGTGAACATGCGGGCATCGCGCCGGACATTCTGTGCCTCGGCAAAGCGCTGACCGGCGGCACGATGACGCTCTCCGCCACCCTGACCACGCGCCAGGTCGCCGAAACCATCAGCAACGGCGAAGCGGGCTGCTTTATGCACGGCCCGACATTTATGGGCAACCCGCTGGCCTGCGCGGCAGCCGCCGCCAGCCTGACGCTACTTGAGAGCGGCGAATGGCGCAAGCAGGTTGCGACCATTGAAGCCCAGCTCAAAGAAGAACTGGCACCTGCGGCGCAAGCCGCCACGGTGGCAGACGTTCGCGTGCTCGGCGCAATTGGCGTGGTGGAGACCCGCTCACCGGTAAATATGGCGGCGCTACAGCGTTTCTTCGTTGAACAAGGCGTGTGGATCCGGCCATTTGGCAAGCTCATCTACCTGATGCCGCCGTATATCATTATGCCAGAGCAGTTGTCGCGACTGACCGGCGCGGTGAATCACGCCGTTGCACGCAGCGATCTGTTCGCATAGGCTACACTTCAGCCTGAACGAACAGAGGAGCCCGTAATGAAGCTTATCAGTCACGATTTACGCGACGGCGAAAAACTGCCGCATCGCCATGTGTTTAACGGCATGGGCTACGATGGCGACAACCTCTCCCCGCATCTGGCATGGGACGACGTCCCTGCCGGAACCAAAAGTTTTGTCGTCACCTGCTATGACCCGGATGCGCCGACCAGCTCCGGCTGGTGGCACTGGATTATCGCCAACCTGCCTGCCGATACGCGCGTTCTGCCGCAGGGCGCCGGTTCCGGCGTCGCTGAATTGCCGGAAGGCGCGATTCAGACGTGCACCGATTTCGGTAAAGCCGGTTACGGTGGCGCTGCGCCGCCGAAAGGCGAAACCCATCGCTACATTTTTACCGTTTACGCCCTCGATGTGGACCATCTGGAGGTGGATGAAAATGCCAGCGGTGCGATGGTCGGTTTTAATGTCCATTTTCATAAACTCGCCAGCGCCAGCATTACGGCGATGTTCAGCTAATTCATGCGCGCGCAACGTAGTGCATCCGGCGACTGGGTGGATTTTCGCCGCGAGCAGGAAACCGGCATTGAGAGCGTCAGCGCCCACTTTACCGGGCACGCCTACGATCCGCACGATCATGATGAAGTGCTGGTGGGCGTGACCCAGCAGGGCGTGCAACGTTTTAACTGCCACCGCGAGTTGCATACCAGCCGCCCCGGCCGCGCGATTTTGATTGAGCCGGGCGCGGTGCATGACGGACATGCGCCGGACGAAAATGGCTTCACCTATGCGATGCTTTACCTGCCGCAACAGTGGGTCACCACCATGCTGCAACAGCGCGGACACAGAGACGTATCGCAAATCGAAGCGGCCTTTCGTAACACCCTGACCGATGACAACATGCTGATCCACGCCATTCAGCAGGCATTTTTTGCCATTCATCATCATGAAGGCCGTCTCGCCCGCGATCAGAGTCTGGATCATCTCATGAAGCTGCTCACCCGCCATATTGATGGCAAAACCGCCCTGCCGCCGGATGAAACCGTGCTGCGTATGCAGCAGGTGAAAGAGATGCTGCATGACCACATGGCGGACGATATCGGGCTGGACGCGCTTTCGGCGCACTGCGGTATTGACCGTTTTCGCCTGAGCAGACAATTTCAGAAAGCCTTTGGCCAGACGCCGCACGCGTATCTGGTACGCCTGCGCTTGCGCACTGCCAGAGCCTTGCTGGCGCACGGGCTGGAGCCTGCGCAGGTGGCGGCGCAGGTGGGTTTTGCCGATCAAAGCCACCTTGGCCGATGGTTCCAGCGCGCGTATCGCCTCTCTCCCGCCACCTTCCAGCGCCAGTGCACAAACGTTCTATCCCGCTGAATGCGCTTCTCCGAAGATGGGCTTTTTACGACAGACGGAGAAGAAAAACGCATGTTTGATACCAAAGTTGCCCTTGTGGTACGTGACGATCTGGAAAGCTGGCAACGGTTGAATGTGGTGGCGTTTCTCGCCACCGGCGTGGTCTCTGCCGCGCCGGAAGTACTGGGTGAACCCTATGTGGATGCCGCCGGGCGCCGCTACGAGCGCATTGCCGGGCAGCCGATGCTGATTTTCGCCGGTACGCTGGCCGATTTGCAGCGTACCCACCGCAAAGGGCTGGAGCGGGAAGTGACGGTTGTGCCGTATGTGGAAGCGATGTTCTCTACCGGCAATGATGACGCTAACCGCGCCGTGTTTCAGCTGGAAGATGCGGATGCGATGAACCTGGTCGGCATTGCCCTGCGCGGGCCGAAAAAAGCCGTCGATAAAGTAATCAAAGGTCTCTCCCTGCATCCTTAATTTCCCTTCCCGCCGACGTCTTTGTGCGGCGGGAATTCCCCCATCCGCCAAATAGCGGTCAATTTCGCTCACTTACCGGTGACTTTTTTCGATTTTGGCTTCCCGTTTCGCTCAACTTAGTATAAAAAAGCAGGCTTTGACGTAACCCTTTCAACTTTGCATAGTCTGGAGCACGCTTTGAACACATCATCGGTTTCCCGTCTGGCGCTGGCGCTCGCTTTTGGCGTGACACTGACCGCCTGTAGCTCAACCCCGCCAGCTGAACGTCCCTCTGAACAGAAAGCACCGGGCACGACCTCGCGCCCAATCCTCAGCGCGGGCGAAGCGAAAAACTTCGTGGCGGATCGCTACTTCACCTCGCTGACGCCGGACGGCGCGGTATGGAAACCGGTGTCGATTCGTCTGCCGGAAAAAGCGGACTTCGTGGTTGGCCCGGCTGGTACTCCAGGCGTAACGCACACCACTATTCAGGCTGCGGTAGACGCGGCAATCAACAAGCATGCCAGCGATCGTCAATATATCGCAGTGATGCCTGGCGAGTATGAAGGCACGGTGTATGTCCCTGCAGCTTCCGGCAGCGTGACCATTTACGGTACCGGCGAGAAAGCGCTGGACGTAAAAATCGGTATGGCGATTGACTCTGAAATCGACCCGAACAGCTGGCGTCGTCTGGTCAATCCATCAGGCAAATATATGCCGGGTAAACCTGCCTGGTACATGTTCGATAACTGCCAGAGCAAACGCGCTGCAACTGTTGGCGTGATGTGTTCTGCGGTTTTCTGGTCACAGAACAACGGCCTGCAATTGCAGAACCTGACCATTGAGAACACGCTGGGCGACAGTGTTGATGCGGGCAACCACCAGGCGGTAGCGCTGCGCAGCGACGGCGATAAAGTGCAGATCAACAACGTCAACATTCTGGGTCGCCAGAATACCTTCTTTGTCACCAACAGCAGCGTGGACAACACCCTGCGTAGCGATCGCCAGACCCGTACGCTGGTGACCAACAGCTACCTCGAAGGGGATGTGGACATCGTTTCTGGTCGCGGCGCGGTGGTGTTTGATAACACCGATTTCCGCGTAGTGAACTCCCGCACGCAGAAAGAAGGCTACGTCTTTGCCCCGGCGACGCTCTCTAACCTGTACTACGGCTTCCTCGCCGTGAACAGCCGCTTTACCGGCAACGGCGTGGCGCAACTCGGCCGTTCACTGGATGTTGATGGCAACACCAACGGTCAGGTTGTTATCCGCGACAGCGTGATTAATGAAGGCTTTAACGTCGCTAAACCGTGGGCTGATGCTGCTGTTTCTGGCCGTGCATACGCAGGCAATGTCGGTGCGGTGGATGATAAAGGCAATGTACAGCGCGAGCTGAACAACCCGCAGTTCAACCGCATGTGGGAGTTTAACAACCGCGGCGTGGGCAGCCAGGTTGTCGCTGAGCCGAAAAAGTAATTCAGCAGTAATAAAAAACCTCGCCACGGCGAGGTTTTTTATGGCTGACGTTCGGTATCAGAAGGCGTTAACTACCACCCACATCGGCCCCTGGCCTACCGCATAGCGCGCTTTCTCGATCAGCAACCCCTGCTCGCCGGTGATTTCATACAGCGCGATGTGATGCGATTTCTGCCCGGCCGCGATCAGATACTTACCGCTTTTATCGATGTTGAAACCGCGCGGTTGTGTTTCCGTCGGCTGGAAACCTTCCAGCGACAGCACGCTGCCATCTTCCGAGACACTGAAAACCGTCAGCAGGCTGGCGGTACGATCGCAGGTATAGAGATGGCGACCATCCGGCGTGATATGAATATCTGCTGCCCAGCGGGTATCGGTAAAATCTGGCGGCATGATATCCAGCGTCTGTACGCACTCGATTTTGCCGTGCACATCGCTCAACTGCCAGACATCAACGGAGCTGTTCAGCTCATTCACGCAATAGCCGAAACGCGCGTTCGGATGGAACACCATATGGCGCGGACCTGCGCCTTCCACGGTGGTCACTTCTGCCGGGTTTTGCGCCGTCAGATTGCCGTCATCCGCCAGCGTGAACAGGCAGATGCGATCCTGCTTCAGCGCCGGAACCCACAACGTACGGTTGTCCGGAGAGATGTTCGCCGAGTGGCACCCTTCCAGCCCTTCCACCACATCCACGATCTCCGTCGGAATTCCGTCTTCCAGGCGCGTCACGCTGACGCTGCCTGCATTGTAAGAGGCGCTGAACAGGAAGCGGCCGCTGTGATCGGTGGAAATATGCGTCGGGCTGCCCGGCAACGGCGCTTCCGCCGTAAACGTCAGCGCACCGTCGTCAGGGGCGATACGGTAAGCGATAACGCGAAATTCAGGGCGAACGCCCACGTAGAGGTAACGTTTATCCGGGCTGACCACCATCGGCTGAACCTGACCCGGCACATCAACGACCTGAACCAGCGTCAGGGTGCCTTCAGAATTCAAACGCCAGACATGGATTTGCTGACTTTCCGGACTGGCGGTATAAACGGTTTGTTTCATGAACACTCCTTTCCTCTAATTCTTATTTGCGTTAAGTAACCAGGATAGCCTTTTTTCTGGCTTGATGCTGATTTTCTGCGCCAGATTTTGCGCATCCGGCGACGCGGTGTACCATGCCCGGACGCAAAAATTTCAACATCGACCACGGAATACGTTATGACTTCGCGAGTTATTGCTCTGGATTTAGACGGTACGCTACTGACACCGAAAAAAACGCTTCTGCCCTCATCTATTGAAGCGTTGACCCGCGCAAAAGCGGCAGGACATCAACTCCTCATCGTCACCGGTCGGCATCATGTTGCCATCCACCCTTTTTATCAGGCACTGGCGCTGGATACACCTGCAATTTGTTGTAATGGCACTTATTTGTATGATTATCATGCAAAAAAAGTACTCTCTGCCGATCCACTGCCGGTGCCGCAAGCGCAACAACTGATTACTCAGCTTAACGAGCATAACATTCATGGTCTGATGTATGTCGATAACGCCATGCTGTACGAGAAACCCACCGGCCATGTGCTGCGCACCAACAACTGGGCGCAATCACTGCCGCCAGAGCAACGCCCGGTTTTCCAGCAGGTAGCATCGCTGAACACTGCGGCGCAGGAAGTGGAAGCCATCTGGAAGTTCGCGCTCACCGATGAAGATACGCAAAAGCTGAAGGATTTCGCCCACCATATCGAGCAGACGCTGGGGCTGGAATGTGAATGGTCGTGGCACGATCAGGTCGATATCGCCCGCGCCGGAAACAGCAAAGGTAAACGCCTGGCTGAATGGGTGGCATCACAAGGTTTGTCGATGCAGAACGTAGTGGCGTTTGGCGATAATTATAACGATATCAGCATGCTGGAAGCGGCAGGCGTGGGTGTGGCGATGGGAAATGCCGACGATGCAGTCAAAGCGCACGCCGATGTGGTGATTGGCGACAATACCGTCGACAGCATTGCCAGCTTTATCTACAAAGAGCTGCTGTGATCGACCCGTTACCGTCCGGGCTGTTGAAAATGTGCTTCGGCCTGACAGCTCAGCGCATTGTCTTGCAAGCGATCAGGGAAGTTTCGTCCCGGGATGAATGGCGACAGTGAACCCCTGATTGCGCCAGTGCGTCAGTTGCTGCAACTGACTGCGCGTCAGCGGTTTTCCTGTCCAGACGAAAAGCTGCTGGCCGGGGAAGAACTCCGGGTGTGGGGAATCGAGCGGCTCGGCAAGCACATGAATGCGCCAGCCCTGCTGAGAAAGCCGCCAGGCTTCCAGCCACAAACGGGTACGATCGTGATTGTCCCAGGCCACCAGCAGCGCCTCTTTCGCCGCCTGCGAACGTGCCTGCGCGATAGCCGCGGCGGCATATTCAATCAGCACGCCATCCAGCAAACTGAGCATAACGCGCGCGGTATTGGGATCGAGGCTCATGCGCTGCCTGACCGGCATGATAATATCCTCAATAAACTGCTCTGCGGAGTATTGCTGCGCCAGCGTGGTCAGCATCGCCTGCAAACGGGCAGGATTGACCTGCCGTAGCGTGGACATCATCTCTTCCTGAACCGATGTCCATCCGGCCTGGCCTGCCAGCTTGTTCTCATCGAGCAACGCTTTCACTTTACTGACGGACACACCGCTCTCGATCCAGCGTTTGATCTCTTCAATACGCTGAATGTCGGACTCATCAAATTGACGGTGCCCGCCTTCGCTGCGCTGTGGCCTTAACAAACCATAACGACGTTGCCATGCACGCAGTGTGACCGGGTTAATGCCGCATCGCTCGGCAACCTCGCCAATGCTGTAAAATGCCATGGACTTCCTCTACTGGTAACGCCGGTTTACTCGGTTGCAAGACTAATTAACTCTGCCAGCTTGTACAAATACTTTTGTACAACTTTATGATGGTAGATCTTCTCTTTTCTCAGGCCAGGCCACTGCCGGGATCCCCGACAGCGAAGGCGGCGCGAACAAATAGCCCTGGAAATGGGTAATGCCCGCTGACTCCAGCCACATCCACTCTTCTGCGATTTCGATGCCAACGGCGGTAACGGCGATTTCAAGCGCGGTACAACAGCGGATAATCGCCTGAACAATGGCCTGCCGTGAGCCGCTTTTGTGTACGTCCTGAATCAACGCGCGGTTGATTTTGATCCGGTCCGGCTGAAACTGCGCCAGCAGCAGCAATCCGGCAAACCCGGCGCCAAAGTGCTCAATCGCCACGCGGATGCCCGCGCCTTTTAATAGCTTCACCGCCTGAGTAAATTCGTCCAGGTGCGAAAGAATTTCACTTTCTGTAAATTCAACGACAATCTGCTCCGGCACCAGTCCGTTGGCGCGAATTTCCTGCAGGAAAAACTCCACCGCATTGGGGACTTTGACCAGCGTCATTGGCAGGAGATTCACCGAGAGAGTTTGCGCGCCCAGGCGCAAGGCGGCCGCCAGCGCAAACGCCACTTTCTTACTGCGTAAATCTGCCGCATAGATATCTTCTCCCGCAAGGCCATCAAACCAGGCCTGCGGCGAGCCGCCTTCCGGCGTTCGCAGCAGCGCTTCCAGCGACACGATTTGCCGGGCAAACGGATCGACTACCGGCTGGAATGCAAAACGGCATTCGGCAAGGCTGTCGAGCGCCATTGCCGGCAGCGCAACCGCCTGTTCATCCTCAATGAATTCCCACGTATCGCCCGGCGGGATCTCAAAGTAGTTCTCTTTTTCACTGTCCTCGACAAAGGTCTGGAAAAATTGCAGCGCGCGATCGCCGTAGATCAGCTGATAACGTGAAGTGCCTCTGTCGAATACCGCCTGCAACACCGCTTCCCGGCGATGATCGCGTAAATCAAACAGCTCCATTCCGGTCTTACCGAACCGACGCGCAGGGGCGTAATCACGCAATAACTCAACCAGATTGTAATGACGGTTGTCTGCACAAATATCCTGATAGATGGCGGCGACGCCCTCTTCAGGCCCCTCCAGTAACTGGAAAAAATGAGTGCCGTTAAACAACAAAATCCCCGTAACGCCTGCCTGACCATTCTTGATATTCGCGGCGACGACCATCTCTTTAAGCACTTCATAAGAGACATGTTCATGCAAATGGCTACGGTAAATGATGGTGGTGAGCATAAAGGCTCCGGGGCGAAATGAAAGAACAGCAACCTTAGCAGATGCTTTCAGGGGCGTCTTGCATTGATTTTCCTTGGTTTATCGCCGGATGGGATAATGGATCAATATCAGACTTATCCGAGGACAGGTTGTACAACGTCTGTTTTTTCCTGAATTTTCAGAAATTTATTAACGCAATAAAACAACGAATTAGTGAGTGTTTCTATAGGACGCTAATAATTTTGTACAATTTTAATATACATTTTTGCCATGTTTGTATAACTTTAATTGTACTTATTTAACTGACAATTTCCTGAGGAGTGACAAATGCAACAGAACGGTTATCTTCCGAACACAGCAGCTGCCGTTACCCGTTATTTCAACAAAGCGACGCTACCGACCCAACAAGTGACACTCGGGAAAATTGCGGTAGAAATCCTCAGTGAAGGGCGTAATCTCAATCGTAAAGCCATTTGTACCAAACTGCTCAGCCGCCTCGAACAGGCATCCAGCCCGGAGGAGGAGAGCCACTATCATGCGTTGATTGGTATGCTGTTTGACCGCTAAGGCTCTGCTTAAACAGCAAAAATTATCTGGTATTTGAGTCAATTCTCGCGGGTCACGTAGCATTCTGCGAATGTTTCCACGGGAGAATGGGCTTCAGGCCGTCTTTGCAGATCCGCAATGGGCGGCAACCCGAGATGCAGTTATGAACAGTAGTGAAATTGAGCAACTAACCGATGAACTTATTGGCGTGGCGGTTCTGTCACTCCTTAAGGACAATTCGCCCGTTAGCACTCAGGCACTGATTAACCGGCTGAGGTCAATGGAGCGAAACGAAACCGATATTGAGCGGCGTAGCATGCTGGGGCGTATTATTGCCGAAATCATCAGCAATAACATTTCCTCGTTACGCCCCGCCACGGGTAGTGAAGCATTCTGGGACAAGGAAAACAGAAGTAACGTTTTCCCTCTGTTTGGCGAAAAATCGCCAGGCAACAACAAAAAACACTGAGGCCGCTCAGTCATGTTCAATCACAACAGGATCCACCCGATGAGCCAGGCTATGCAAGACCCATCATATGGTTACGAAAATCTGCCCGATGCTTCTCTTGCTGAATACTTCCGCAGCGGCGGCAATTTGTTATCAGAGGAATCGGCAATACTCGGTGCCGCCATTCGTCGTATTTCTGCCGCAGAGCAAAGGATCACGCACAAGGCGCTGATTCTTGAATTGATTAAGATGATCGAAACAACAAAAGACGTGGTCACAAGCGATGTTATCCGCAATACGCTGGAGATCGTTGTCCACCACACCACGGATGATCTCTGAGGCTCATCACCGCCAGCCACTTTCGCCACGACGGGGAGCTCTGCTCCCCTTCTTTATGTTACGCACTCAGGCGGTTATCGACACGCTCTTGATTTGCGCATACAGCCACTGACCCGCTTTCACGCCCAGTTCATCTCTCGCCCAGGGGCTGATGCGCGCCCACAACGTGCGGCTACCCACCTCCAGTTGAACTTCTACCTGCCCATCAACATCGAAACACTGCACAACTTTGGCACGCAGAATATTACGGATACTGGTATTCATCGGCGGTTGCAGCACCAGAGAAACATCCGTCGCCTGCACGCGAATGCGCAGCGTACTTTGCAGCGGGCGATCAATTTTGTTCACCCAGATATGCTGATCGCCAAGCGCCAGTGCGGTCATGGCGTAGTGCGGATGGTGTTCCAGCACCACCACTTTTAGTACGCTGCTTTGCTGCTCGGGCGGCAACCACGGGTTCATCACGCGGCTCCCCCAGACATCCTCCAGTCTGCCGAACGCTTTCACTTCACCCGCTTCCAGTACCATCACGTTATCGGCCAGATGCAGGATCTCATCCAGCGAGTGGCTGACATACAGCATGGGAATGTTGATCTCCTGCGCCAGCCGCTGCAAATAGGGTAACAACTCCCGTTTACGCGGAATATCCAGCGATGCCAGCGGCTCATCCAGCAACATCAGTTCCGGCGCTGTTAATAACGCGCGGCCAATGGCGACGCGCTGTTTTTCGCCGCCGGAAAGCGTCCCCGGAAGCCGCTCCAGTAAAGGCTCAATACCCAGCAGCGCCACCAGCTTGTCGAATTGCCCGGACATTGATTTCGCCATGCCGTAACGCAAGTTACCGAGCACTTTATAGTGCGGGAACAGGCGCGCATCCTGAAAAACGTAGCCGACACGACGTTTTTCCGGCGGCAGGCAAATTTTGCGCGAGGTATCGAGCAACACGCGATTGTTCAGGATGATGCGCCCCTCTTGCGGGTGCGTCAGGCCGCCGATCGCGTTAATCAGCGAGGTTTTCCCGGCGCCGGAAACACCAAAAATCGCCGTAATTCCGCTGGCAGGCAGCGATTCGGCGACACGCAGTTGATGTGTTCCCAGCGTCTGGGTGAAATCGAGCTCCAGCATCGGTTATCTCCCTGTCCGTTCACGGCTGATACGCGCCAGCCATTCCGATACCAGCAACGAGATCAGCGCCAGCACAATCGAGATCACACACAGCCGCGCCGCCGCGCTTTCACCGCCCGGCATCTGGATCAGGGTGTACATCGCCGAGGGAATGGTGCGCGTTTCCCCCGGAATATTGGAGACGAAGGTGATGGTCGCGCCAAACTCGCCGAGCGAGCGGGCGAAGGCCAGCACCGTACCGACAATAATTCCCGGCAACGTCAGCGGCAGCGTGATAGTGACAAAGACGCGCCAGCGCCCTGCGCCAAGCGTGCGTGCTGCCTGTTCGAGCTTTCTGTCCACACCTTCCAGCGCCAGACGGATCGCGCGTACCATCAATGGAAAAGACATTACTGCGGCAGCTAACACCGCGCCGCGCCAGCTAAACGCAAAGGTGATACCAAACCAGTCATACAACCACTGACCGATAAAACCGCGTCTGCCCATCGCCACCAGCAACAAATAACCGACCACCACTGGCGGTAAAACCAGTGGCAGATGCAGTACGCTATCAAGGAGGGCTTTGCCCGGAAATGTGCAACGCACCAGCAGCCAGGCGAAGAAGATCCCAAAGGGCAAACTGAATAATACCGCGAGGGATGAGACTTTCAGGCTCAGCAGTACCGCCTGCCATTCGGGATCCGTCAATATCATTAGTGCGTCGTAAATCCGTAACGTTTGAAAATTTCAGAAGCCTGCGGGCCTTTCAGGTAATCATAAAACGCCGTTACCGTCGCGTTTTTATGCCCGTCGATAATAGCCAGCGGGTATTCCACTTTTTGGTGTGAATCTTCCGGGAAGGTCCCCACCACTTTCACACCTTTGCTGACAACCGCATCAGAACCGTAAACGATGCCCAGCGGCGCTTCTCCACGTTCTACCAGCGCCAGCGCGCCACGTACATCTTCTGCCGGAGCGAGCTTCGATGACAGAGAGTCCCATGCTCCCAGTTTTTGCAGCGCTTCCTTCGCGTAAATCCCTGCCGGAACGTGGTCCGGGTCGCCAACGGCAAGGCGACCGCCTTTCAGCAGGCTGGCCCAGTTCGTTTTGGCATTAACGCTAATATCGCCCTGAGTGCTGCTTTTCGGTGCCACAACCACCAGGCTGTTGCCCAGCAGGGTTTCACGCGTCGCCGTATCAATGGCTTTTTTCTCGACGGCGTAATCCATCCATTTCTGATCAGCAGAAATAAACAGATCGGCTGGCGCGCCAGCTTCAATCTGCCGCGCCAGCGTTGACGAAGAGGCGAATGAAGAAACTACCTCAACGTTTTTCTCTTTTTTATACGCCGCCGCAATATCCTGCAGCGCATTGGTCAGCGACGCTGCTGCAAAAACGGTAATTTTGCTCTCTTCCGCCAGCGCATGCCCGGCAACAGAAAGCGATAAAGTCGCCCCAGCAAAAAGGCGTAACCATGTACCTGCCATTTGTAGCTCCTCTGAGTATCGTTATATACATTGAAACATAACGATGTTATCAGAGTTTTCATGGCGGCAGGTAATACCCATAAAGAATGAGTAACTTCAGTAAATATATCGGCAGGATGTCACAAAATCTTGAACAGTAAAACGCCCACCGAAGTGGGCGTTTTCGAAAGGATCAGCGCTGCTGGCTGGAACGGTCGCGACGACCAACGGCGGAAAAGACGTTAAACACTTCACCCAGGCCATAAATCAGCCCCAGGATGATAGCCATCACCACAGGAACCATGATCACGGCAAAAACCAGGCTTTTCAACAACTCTAACATGATCGACTCCGGATATTGTGAAGCAGGCATTTTAGCCTGATTCCACAGAAAAACACTCGCCTTTTGTGCGATTGCATGAGCCGCTTTGCTATCAATATCAGGGCTCAGGCTAGGCGTAATACCGCTTTTCCTTCACAATACTCTTTTTGCCAGGACATTGCGTAATGCAGGCTGAAATTCTCTTAACCCTCAAACTCCAGGAACGCCTTTTTGCCGATCCGCGCCGTATTTCTTTGCTGAAACAGATTGAACAAACGGGTTCGATTAGCCAGGGCGCAAAGAACGCAGGCATCAGTTACAAAAGCGCCTGGGATGCCATCAATGAAATGAACCAACTGAGCGAACATACGCTGGTTGATCGTGCGACAGGCGGTAAAGGCGGCGGCGGCGCAGTAGTGACCCGTTACGGGCAGCGCCTGATTCAGCTTTACGATCTGCTGGCACAGATTCAGCAGAAGGCGTTTGACGTGCTAAGCGACGACGACGCGCTGCCGCTGAACAGCCTGCTGGCAGCTATTTCCCGCTTTTCCCTGCAAACCAGCGCCCGCAACCAGTGGTTTGGCACCGTAACCACCCGCGATCACCAACAGGTGCAGCAGCATATTGAAGTGCTGCTGGCCGACGGTGAAACGCGCCTGAAAGTCGCTATCACCGCACAAAGTGGCGAACGGCTTGGCCTTGATGAAGGAAAAGAGGTGCTGGTATTGCTGAAAGCGCCGTGGGTCAATATCACACAGGATGCGCAGCGCGCAGCGCTTGCCGACAACCAGCTTAAAGGGTTTATCAGCCATATTGAGCGTGGCGAACAGCAAAGCGAAGTGCTGATGACATTGCCAGACGGACAGCAGCTCTGCGCCACAGTGCCGACGCATGACGTGGATAATTTGCAGGAACAGCGCGAAGTGACGGCATATTTTAATGCCGATCGCGTCATTCTCGCCACGTTATGCTAATCGCATTGACAAGTGAGTGCATTGCACGTATCCCTGAACTTCATTGCTGCAAAAAACGGGATATATCATGTCATCATTGCAAATTTCGCAAGGTACGTTTCGTCTTAGCGATACACGCACGTTGCACCTTGAGCAGTTGATCCTGCGGGCAGGCGAAAGCTGGGCCTTCGTTGGCGCGAACGGCAGCGGGAAATCCGCGCTGGCCCGTGCGCTTTCCGGCGAACTGACGCTGCTGAATGGTGAGCGTCAGTGTCAGTTTACCCGCCTGACGCGCCTCTCTTTTGAGCAGTTACAAAAACTGGTCAGCGATGAGTGGCAGCGCAACAACACCGATATGCTCAGCCCGGGCGAAGAAGATACCGGGCGCACCACGGCCGACATCATTCAGGATGAGGTCAAAAACCCACAGCGCTGTGAACAGTTGGCGGCGCTGTTCGGCATCACGCATCTGCTGACACGCCGCTTTAAATACCTTTCGACCGGCGAAACGCGCAAAACGCTGCTGTGCCAGGCGCTGATGTCCGAGCCGGAACTGCTGGTTCTGGATGAACCGTTCGACGGGCTGGATGTGAACTCCCGCCAGCAACTGGCGGAACTGCTGGCGCGGCTGAATAGTGAAGGTTACACCGTAGCGCTGGTGCTTAACCGCTTCGATGAAATCCCGGATTTTGTACAGCATGCTGGCGTACTGGTGGATTGCACCCTGACGGAAATCGGTGAAAAATCCGCCCTGCTGCAACAGGCGCTGATTGCGCAACTGGCCCACAGTGAAAAGTTGGCCGGGATTGCCCTGCCGGAACCCGATGCGCCCCCGGCCCGAGAAACATTACGCGCGGGCGAGCCGCTGATAGTGCTGAATGATGGCGTCGTTTCTTATAATGACAGGCCGATCATCAACCAGCTTTCCTGGAAGGTAAATCCCGGCGAACACTGGCAGATCGTCGGCCCGAACGGCGCGGGGAAATCGACGCTGTTGAGCCTGATCACCGGCGATCACCCGCAGGGTTACAGCAACGATCTGACGCTGTTTGGCCGCCGTCGCGGCAGCGGTGAAACTATCTGGGATATCAAAAAACACATTGGTTACGTCAGCAGCAGTCTGCATCTTGATTACCGCGTCAGCACCAATGTGCGCAACGTGATCCTCTCCGGCTACTTTGATTCAATTGGCATCTATCAGGCGGTATCAGACAAGCAGCACAAACTGGCGCAGCGCTGGCTGGATATTTTAGGTTTTGACGCCCGCACCGCCGATGCGCCCTTCCACAGCCTTTCATGGGGACAACAGCGGCTGGCGCTGATTGTCCGCGCGCTGGTGAAACATCCGACATTACTGATCCTCGACGAGCCGCTGCAAGGGCTGGATCCGCTAAACCGCCAGCTAATCCGCCGCTTTGTTGACGTATTAATCAGTGAAGGGCAAACCCAATTGCTGTTTGTTTCGCACCATGCCGACGATGCGCCAGCCTGCATTACTCACCGGCTGACCTTCGTGCCGGAAGGCGACAGCTATCGCTACCAACTCGAAACGCACGCCTCCTGATCAGCATCACTCTGGCGAACATCTGGAATATAGTCTTTTATCCTGTGCGCCGATTGCCTGACTGCCATCAATGACTTATAACCTCCTCGGGACGTTGTCCGGCTTTGCCGGCAGCGTCTGCGTTGCTGTAACGCAATGCAGTCATTTTAAGACTATTCATATTCGCCGGATAAGCGCCGCTAAAGCAGGGTTTTTCCGGCGGTTACGCGACAAACCGGACGACAGAAAATTCAGTGTAAACGATTCCACTAATTTATCCCATGTCACAGTTTTCACCTCTCTGTTATGCTAAGGTTTGTTCATATCAAATGCTTTATGGAGTGAAATATGCGAGTTCTGGTTACTGGTGGTAGCGGTTACATAGGAAGCCACACCTGCGTGCAACTGCTGCAAAACGGCCATGACGTCATCATTCTGGATAACCTCTGTAACAGTAAGCGCAGCGTGCTCAATGAAATCGAGCGCTTCGGCGGAAAATCCGCGCTGTTCGTTGAAGGCGATGTTCGCGATGAAGCGCTGCTGGCGGAAATCCTGCACGATCATGCCATTGAAGCGGTCATTCACTTTGCCGGGCTGAAGGCCGTTGGCGAATCCGTGGCGAAGCCGCTGGAGTACTACGACAACAACGTCAACGGTACGCTGCGCCTGATCGACGCCATGCGCGCGGCCAACGTCAAAAACCTGATTTTCAGCTCCTCCGCCACGGTCTACGGCGATCAACCGAAAATCCCTTATGTCGAAAGCTTCCCTACCGGAACGCCGCAAAGTCCGTACGGCAAAAGCAAGTTGATGGTGGAACAGATCCTCACCGACCTGCAAAAAGCCCAGCCGGAGTGGAGCATCGCGCTGCTGCGCTACTTCAACCCGGTTGGCGCGCATCCGTCAGGAGATATGGGCGAAGATCCGCAGGGTATCCCGAATAACCTGATGCCTTACATCGCGCAGGTTGCCGTTGGCCGTCGCGATTCTCTGGCGATTTTCGGCAACGATTATCCGACGCCGGATGGCACGGGCGTGCGTGATTACATTCATGTGATGGACCTGGCTGACGGTCACGTTGCGGCTATGCAACAACTGGCCGGCAAACCGGGCGTCCATATTTACAACCTCGGCGCCGGCGTCGGCAGCAGCGTACTGGATGTGGTTAACGCGTTCAGCAAAGCCTGCGGCAAACCGGTGGCATGGCACTTTGCGCCGCGCCGCGAGGGCGATTTACCGGCCTACTGGGCCGACGCGACCAAAGCCGATAAAGAGCTGAACTGGCGCGTAACCCGTACGCTTGACGAAATGGCAGAAGATACCTGGCGCTGGCAGTCACGCCATCCGCAGGGTTATCCGGATTGAAGGAGCAGTAATGACGCAATTTAACCCGGTCGATCACCCGCATCGCCGCTACAACCCGCTGACCGATCAGTGGATCCTGGTTTCTCCGCATCGCGCAAAGCGTCCCTGGCAAGGGGCGCAAGAAACGCCTGCGAAGCAAACATTGCCTGCACACGATCCGGATTGCTTCCTGTGTCCGGGTAATACTCGCGTAACGGGCGATAAAAACCCGGATTACACCAGTACTTACGTGTTCACCAATGATTTTGCGGCGCTGATGACCGACACGCCGCAGGCGCCGGAAAGCAGCGATCCGCTGATGCGCAGCCAGAGCGCGCGCGGGACCAGCCGGGTTATTTGCTTCTCGCCGGATCACAGCAAAACGCTGCCGGAACTGAGCCTGAACGCGCTGGAAGAGGTAATAAAAACCTGGCAACAGCAAACCGCCGAGCTGGGCCAGCACTATCCATGGGTGCAGGTGTTTGAGAACAAAGGCGCGGCAATGGGCTGCTCCAATCCGCATCCGCATGGCCAGGTGTGGGCGAATAGCTTTCTGCCCAACGAAGTGGAACGCGAAGACCGCCTGCAAAAAGCGTACTTTGCTGAACATCACTCACCGATGCTGGTCGATTATGTGCAGCGCGAGCTGAATGACGGCAGCCGTACGGTGGTAGAAACGGACCACTGGCTGGCCGTGGTGCCTTACTGGGCGGCCTGGCCATTCGAAACGCTGCTGTTGCCGAAGGCGCATATCCAGCGCATTACCGACTTAACCGCAGCACAGCGCAGCGATCTGGCGCTGGCGCTGAAAAAATTGACCAGCCGTTACGACAATCTGTTCCAGTGCTCTTTCCCCTACTCGATGGGCTGGCACGGCGCACCGTTTAACGGTGAAGAGAATGATCACTGGCAGTTGCACGCGCATTTCTATCCGCCGCTGCTGCGTTCCGCTACCGTGCGTAAATTTATGGTGGGCTACGAAATGCTGGCGGAAACCCAGCGCGATCTGACGGCAGAACAAGCCGCTGAACGCCTGCGTGCGCTGAGCGATGTCCATTTTCGCGAATCCGGAGAATAACAATGAGTCTGAAAGAAAAAACACAATCCCTGTTTGCTGAGAAATTTGGCTACCCTGCCACCCATACCATTCAGGCTCCGGGCCGCGTGAATCTGATTGGTGAACATACTGACTATAACGACGGTTTTGTACTGCCCTGCGCCATTGATTACCAGACGGTGATTAGCTGCGCGCCGCGCACCGATCGCATCGTGCGGGTGATTGCCGCCGATTACGATAACCAGACGGATGAATTTTCCCTCGACGCCCCGATTGTGACTCACGACAGCCAGCAGTGGTCCAACTATGTGCGTGGCGTAGTGAAACACCTGCAAAAACGCAATGCAGGCTTTGGCGGTGCCGATCTGGTGATCAGCGGCAACGTACCGCAAGGCGCGGGGTTAAGCTCCTCAGCATCGCTGGAAGTGGCGGTCGGCACCGTCTTCCAGCAACTTTACCATCTGCCACTGGATGGCGCGCAGATTGCCCTTAACGGCCAGGAAGCGGAGAACCAGTTCGTCGGCTGTAACTGCGGCATTATGGATCAGTTGATCTCGGCGCTGGGCAAAAAAGGCAGCGCGTTGCTGATCGACTGCCGCTCGCTCGGCACCAAAGCGGTGTCGATGCCGGAAGGCGTGGCAATTGTCATCATTAACAGTAATTTCAAACGCACGCTGGTAGGCAGTGAATACAACACGCGTCGTCAGCAGTGCGAAACCGGCGCGCGTTTCTTCCAGCAGAAAGCGCTGCGTGATGTCAGCATCGACCAGTTCAATGCGGTAGCGCACGAGCTGGATCCGCTGGTCAGCAAACGCGTACGCCATGTGCTGACAGAAAACGCGCGCACGGTCGAAGCGGCCGCCGCGCTGGAGAAAGGCGATCTGCAACGCATGGGTGTGCTGATGGCTGAATCCCACGCGTCGATGCGCGATGATTTTGAAATCACCGTGCCGCAAATCGATACGCTGGTCGAGATTGTGAAAGCCACCATCGGTGATAAAGGCGGTGTGCGCATGACTGGCGGCGGCTTTGGCGGCTGCGTTGTCGCGCTGGTGCCGGAAGCGCTGGTTCCTGCGGTCAAACAGGCCGTGGAAAGCCAGTACGAAGCCAAAACCGGCATCAAAGAAACCTTTTATGTGTGCAAACCTTCACAGGGAGCAGGACAGTGCTAAACGAATCTGCGACGGCGGCTCCGGACGGGCTGCCCTTTCGTCTCATCACTCTGCGCAACAGCGCCGGAATGGTGGTGACACTGATGGACTGGGGCGCGACGCTGCTTTCGGCTCGCGTGCCACTGAAAGATGGCTCCGTGCGTGAAGCGCTGCTCGGCTGCGCGTCACCGGAATACTATCTGCAACAATCCGCGTTTCTCGGCGCTTCGGTGGGCCGTTACGCCAACCGTATCAGCAAGAGCCGTTTTCAGCTTGATGGTCAGACATATGCGCTTACGCCCAGCCAGGGCGAAAATCAGTTGCATGGCGGCCCGGAAGGTTTCGACAAGCGTCGCTGGCGGATTGAGCGTCAGAATGAAAACGAAGTGCTGTTTTCGCTCACTTCGCCGGATGGCGATCAGGGTTTTCCGGGCAACGTAAACGCCACGGCGCATTTTCGCCTCGGCGAGGATAACCGTCTGGCAATTGAATATCGTGCCACGACGGATAAACCCTGCCCGGTCAACCTGACCAACCACGCCTATTTCAACCTCGATGGGTACCAGTCTGATGTGCGTAGCCACTCCCTGCAACTGCTGGCAGATGAATATCTGCCTGTGGATGAGATGGGGCTGCCGACCGGTGGGTTGAAAAAAGTCGCGCTGACCAGTTTTGATTTCCGTACGCCCAAAACCGTGGCGGAAGAGTTTCTCAGCGATGACGATCAGCGTGCGGTAAAAGGCTACGATCATGCGTTTTTGTTGCAGGCGAAGGGCGATGCCAGCCTGCCTGCGGCACAGTTGTGGTCGGCGGATAATCAACTGCAAATGACGGTTTATACCAGCGCTCCTGCGCTCCAGTTCTATTCCGGCAATTATCTCGACGGTACGCCAGCGCGCGGGGGGAAAACCTACGCTGCATGGCAAGGCCTGGCGCTGGAGAGCGAATTTTTGCCCGACAGCCCGAATCGCCCGGACTATCCGCAGCCGGACTGTGTTTTACGCCCCGGCAGCGAATATGTCAGCCTGACGGAATATCACTTTATTGCGCTTTAATCTCAGCCCTCCTCCCGGAGGGCTTTTTTTTGCTCATTTTGCTGAAATAAGCGTCACTTATCGACAAAACTATAACCCCTGGTTCACAAGCACCTTACACTGCGCGGCTATTTTCGCTATGGTTATGGGTAATCGTTGCCGGGGCTCTCTCTCCGGCAATATAATGAGAATTGTTATCATTCAATCAGGCTTACAGGAGTAAGAGTATGGCTGTTACTAAGCTGGTTCTGGTTCGTCATGGCGAAAGCCAGTGGAACAACGAAAACCGCTTCACCGGTTGGTACGATGTCGATCTGTCAGAGAAAGGCGTTGGTGAAGCGAAAGCAGCAGGCAAACTGCTGAAAGAGGAAGGCTACTCCTTCGATTTTGCTTACACCTCCGTGCTGAAACGTGCCATCCACACACTGTGGAACGTGCTGGACGAACTGGATCAGGCGTGGTTGCCGGTAGAAAAAAGCTGGAAACTGAACGAGCGTCACTACGGTGCGTTGCAGGGTCTGAACAAAGCCGAAACCGCAGAGAAATACGGTGACGAGCAGGTTAAACAGTGGCGTCGTGGCTTTGCCGTTACCCCGCCAGCGCTGACCAAAGATGATGAGCGTTTCCCGGGCCACGATCCGCGCTACGCTAAACTGAGCGAAGCCGAACTGCCGCAGACCGAAAGCCTGGCGCTGACCATCGATCGCGTTATTCCTTACTGGAATGAAACTATTCTGCCGCGCCTGAAAAGCGGTGAGCGCGTGATCATCGCTGCGCACGGTAACTCCCTGCGCGCGCTGGTAAAATACCTCGACAATATGAGCGAAGAAGAGATCCTCGAACTGAACATCCCGACCGGCGTACCGCTGGTTTATGAGTTCGATGAAAACTTCAAACCGCTGAAACACTACTACCTGGGCAATGCGGAAGAGATCGCCGCAAAAGCCGCTGCAGTAGCAAACCAGGGTAAAGCGAAGTAAGTTTTCCCCCATAAAAAAAGCGTGGATTGCTCCACGCTTTTTTTGCACTTCACACGCAATCAGAGACACAAAATAATTCGCGTTGCAGAAAGGCGGCGAAGCTAATCTCCGGCAGCTAACACAAAGTGACCCAGGTTAGCGAGAAAAGCCAACGTCTCTGCGGCTCGAATCAGGCACGACGCGCTTTTACCGCTGCCGCTAACTGACGCAGGATAGTGTCCGTATCTTCCCAGCCGATGCACGCATCGGTGATGCTCTTACCGTAGACCAGCGGTTCGCCGCTCTCCAGGCTCTGATTACCTTCCACCAGGTGGCTTTCAATCATCACGCCGATAATCGCTTTTTCACCGTTGGCGATCTGCTGACAGACATCGCTGCCAACGTCCATTTGCCTTTTGAACTGCTTGCTGGAGTTCGCATGGCTGAAATCGATCATCACCTGCGGTTCCAGGCCCGCTTTGGTCAGACCTGATTTCACTTCTGCCACATGTTTTGCACTGTAGTTCGGCTCTTTGCCGCCGCGCAGAATAATGTGGCAGTCGCCATTACCGGCGGTATTCACAATGGCAGAGTGGCCCCATTTGGTGACCGACAGGAAGCAGTGCGGCGCGCTGGCGGCGTTAATGGCGTCGATCGCCACTTTGATGGTGCCGTCGGTGCCGTTTTTGAATCCAACCGGACAGGAGAGACCAGAAGCCAGCTCGCGGTGTACCTGTGATTCCGTAGTACGGGCGCCGATCGCCCCCCAGCTCATCAGATCCGCCAGATATTGCGGCGTGATCATATCGAGGAATTCACCCGCAGCCGGCAGGCCGCTGTCATTGATTTCCAGCAATAATTTGCGGGCAATGCGCAGGCCGTCGTTGATCTGGAAGCTGTTGTCCATATGCGGATCGTTGATCAGCCCTTTCCAGCCAACGGTAGTACGCGGTTTTTCAAAATAGACGCGCATCACCACTTCCAGCTCGCCACCGAGCTCTTCACGCAATGCCAGCAGGCGCGAAGCGTACTCTTTCGCCGCCGCAGGATCATGGATGGAACACGGGCCAATCACCACCAGCAGACGATCGTCATTGCCGCGCAGAATGTTGTGGATCGCTTTGCGGGCGCTGGATACCGTCTGGGCGGCAGTTTCAGTGGCGGGGAATTTTTCAAGGAGCGCTACAGGAGGTAATAACTCGTTGATCTCTTTAATACGTAAATCGTCGTTCTGATAATTCATGATCTTTCCAGTGTGGCCATACTTTTTGTAATGAATGCAATCTTTCCAATCTATCTCGTCAGGCCCGAAGTGTAAACGCCCTTTTACACTTCGGGCGGATAATTCCTGGAATGGCGCAAAATGCCATGCAAAAGTCGCAGACTGTTAGATAGTAGCTACACTTTTTAACTGTAAACACCGTTAAATTGAACTTTAGCAATATTACATTCTGCCGTTAATAAATAAAGCGGCATCTTTCACCACTGAGCGTGATGACTCGTTCGCGCTGCTTTTATCGCCTTTGCCGGTGATGAAAACGACCAGAACAGGAGCTTTATGATGAAAATGAATAAATTAGCGACGCTTTTACTGACCTCGACCCTTACCCTTGCAGGTGGCGCAGCATGGGCTGCGGATTCTGCATCTGATGCCTCGGCCAATAACGGCCAGGCCAACTCCTCGGCAGCGGCGGGTCAGACCGCCCCGGATGCGCAGCAGAACCTTGCACCGAACGGGGTTGATAACAGCAAAATTAACAACGGCAGCACGAATTCTGCTACCGGTACGCAGCAAACTCACTCATCGCAGCATATGAGCAAAGATGAAGTGCACAAAAACACGATGTGTAAGGATGGGCGTTGCCCGGACGTAAACAAAAAAGTCGAAACCGGTAATGGCACTAATAATGACGTCAATACCAAAACCGATGGCACAACCCAGTAAAGAGTGATGCCATGACACATGAGGAGAGCTTCGGCTCTCCTTATTTTTTTCTTCTCACCGGTTAAAAATCTGTAATGATGTAAGGCGTTAAGCCTGGTTAAAAGGAAGGAGCCATTCATGGCGCATTCACATTCACACGCTCCCGCCGATGCCAACGCCCGGCGTTTGTTGCTGGCATTTATTGTCACCGCCGTTTTTATGTTGGTGGAAGTGGCTGGCGGGATTATTTCCGGCTCGCTGGCGCTACTGGCTGATGCTGGTCACATGCTTACCGATGCCGCCGCCCTGCTCTTCGCGCTATTAGCTGTCTGGTTTGCTCGCCAGCCGCCCAGCGCGCATCGTACGTTTGGCTGGCTGCGGCTGACGACGCTGGCCGCCTTTGTGAATGCGCTGGCGCTGGTGCTGATTACCGTGTGGATTGTCTGGGAAGCACTTCAGCGCTTCTACCATCCGCAGCCGGTCGCCGGGTTAACCATGATGGTGATCGCTATTGCCGGTCTGCTGGCAAACATACTGGCGTTCTGGTTGCTGCATCGCGGTAGCGAAGAGAAGAATCTCAATGTGCGTGCTGCGGCGCTGCATGTACTGGGTGATCTGCTCGGTTCCGTTGGGGCGATCGCCGCCGCGCTGGTCATTATGCTGACCGGATGGACGCCGGTCGATCCGATACTTTCCGTGCTGGTTTCAGCGCTGGTGTTGCGCAGCGCCTGGCGTTTATTGAAGGAAAGCGTCAATGAATTGCTGGAAGGTGCGCCGTCGACATTCGACATTGGCGCGCTGAAACGCCATTTGCGCCGCGCCATTCCGGAAGTGCGCGACGTACACCATGTTCATGTCTGGCTGGTCGGTGAAAAACCATTAATGACGTTGCATGTGCAGGTTATTCCACCGCGGGATCACGATAAGCTACTCGGTGAGATCCAGCATTTCCTCATCCACCATTACCAGATTGAGCACTCCACCGTGCAGATGGAGTATCAGCTCTGTAACGGGCCAGACTGTACGCTGGGAGAATCACAGCCTGACCATCACCATCAGCATCACCATTAATGTGAAAACGCGTGAGAACCCCGCTCACGCGCGCTGTTCATCCACATCCGGCTGCCATTAAGCGCAATGAATGTCAGGATCAGATACTCAAGCGACATCGCCCACACGCCTTGCAATGCGAAAATCACCACGCTGATGACGTTGATGATCACCCAGAGCAGCCAGTTTTCAACGTATTTGCGGGTCATCAGGATCATCGCCACAATCGACAACACCATCATGGAAGAATCCCAGAACGGGAAAGCATCGGGTTGCAGCTGCGGCATCGCCACATTCAGCCCCAGCGTTTGCATTACTGAGACAGCAATTTTCGTCAGAAACGCAAAGACAGGATCAATAAACGCGGTCATCAGGCCAATCGCGACCACGCACACGGCCAGCCACGCCAGCGCCTTCGGCAACGGCAGCCAGCGAATTTGCAGCTCAGCCTCGTTTTGCGATGTCTGGCGTGACCAGGCGTACCAGCCGTAAATATTGGCAGCAAAGAAAAAGAGCTGGAGCAACAGGCTGGCGTAGAGCTGGATCTGGAAAAAGATAATGGCGAACAGCGTGACGTTTATCAGACCAAACGCGTAATTACTGATTTTCTCCAGGCTCGCCAGCCAGATACACAGTAAGCCCGCCAGCGTGCCTGCAGCTTCAATCCATGAGAGATCGTACCCACCAGCACCCAGCGGTATGTGCACCAGGATGTTCTGTGTACTAAAAAAATCCATTCTTTCCCCAGAGCGTATTGTTACGCGTTAAAAAGTATTAAGGTCGTAGTGTAGCCGCAAAATCCAGCATGCGGTTCAGCGATACCAACGCGCCTTCGCGTAGTGCCGCATCAACATGGATCTCATGCTCAGCACCGGCGTGTTCCAGCCCTTCAGCAATCGCTTTCAGGCCATTCATCGCCATCCACGGACAGTGCGCACAACTGCGGCAAGTCGCCCCTTCTCCTGCTGTCGGCGCTTCAAACAGCTCTTTTTCCGGTACGGCTTGCTGCATCTTATAAAAGATACCCCGGTCAGTGGCGACAATAAGCTGTTTATGCGGCAGTGTTTTTGCCGCAGCAATCAATTGGCTGGTGGATCCTACAGCATCCGCCAGTTGCACGACCGATTGCGGCGATTCTGGATGCACCAGGATAGCGGCTTGCGGGTAGAGCGCCTTCATGCGCATCAGCGCCTGGGTTTTAAATTCATCATGAACAATACAGGCGCCCTGCCAGCACAGCACATCAGCACCGGTCTGTTTCTGCACGTAGCTTCCCAGATGTTTGTCCGGCGCCCAGATAATTTTCTCGCCGAGGCTATCGAGATGCTCAATCAACTCGACGGCAATACTGGACGTTACGACCCAGTCGGCACGCGCTTTCACTGCTGCCGAGGTATTGGCATAGACCACCACTGTACGATCCGGGTGAGCGTCGCAGAAAGCAGTAAACTCATCAATCGGGCAGCCCAGATCGAGCGAACATTCGGCGTGCAGTGTTGGCATCAGGATGTTTTTTTCCGGGCTGAGAATTTTAGCGGTCTCGCCCATAAAACGAACGCCTGCGACCAGCAGCGTGGAGGCTGGATGTCTGGCACCAAAGCGCGCCATCTCCAGCGAATCGGCGATACAACCCCCAGTCTCTTCCGCCAGTTGTTGGATCTCCGGGTCGGTATAATAGTGCGCGACCATCACCGCATCCCGTTCTTTCAGCAAGCGTTTGATTTTCTCGCGGTAAAATTGCTTGTCTTGCTGATCCAGCGGCTGGGGTTTTGGCGGAAAAGGATAGATTGCGGCTTCAGGGTCAAACATTACGCTCATCATGCTTACTCGTTTTTCTTGCTGAACTTAACAACCGGGTTCGTCGCCATGGAAGCGAGTAATCCGGCAGAGATGTTTTATATACTAAACAAGATAGCCGATTGCGTAAAAAATGTCGTGATGAATTTTTAAGGAATGGCAGATCCCCCTCCAACAGCAGCTACTGCTGACGCTGTGCTTAGCAGGCCTATGGATGGATATCGCGGGATTTACGGATGTCAGAAAGCAAAAAACCCGCCAGCGCCATTTTACATGGGTGGGTCGTGCAGGATGACTCGCTTCGCTCGCCCTTCGAACGCTGCGCGTTGTTCAAAATTGTTCCCGACAATTTTGTCGAATCTTCTCTATTCGCAGAAAGCAAAAAAGCGCCTTTAGGGCGCTTTTTTACATTGGTGGGTCGTGCAGGATTCGAACCTGCGACCAATTGATTAAAAGTCAACTGCTCTACCAACTGAGCTAACGACCCCTTACGAGACTGCTCTTCGAAGTAATCACCCACGTTGAAAGTGGTGGGTCGTGCAGGATTCGAACCTGCGACCAATTGATTAAAAGTCAACTGCTCTACCAACTGAGCTAACGACCCATAGGGGTAGTGACTTCGAAGATAATTTTACCAGGAACCACATTAAGTGGCGGATCGTGCAGGATGATTTGGCCTTTGCCTCGCCCTGTGGCGTCGCTGCTGACGCAACGTTATCCTTCACGTTTAACACCATTAGATTGATGTTAAATTGGTGGGTCGTGCAGGATTCGAACCTGCGACCAATTGATTAAAAGTCAACTGCTCTACCAACTGAGCTAACGACCCGAGTGGTGGGTGATGACGGGATCGAACCGCCGACCCCCTCCTTGTAAGGGAGGTGCTCTCCCAGCTGAGCTAATCACCCGATACTACTTGCTGGATACTACTTTAAGTGATGGGTCGTGAGGATGATTCGGCTTTGCCTTACCCTGTCGGGCCGCTGCTACGCAACGTTATCCTTCACGCTTAACATCTCCACCCCGATGTTAAATTGGTGGGTCGTGCAGGATTCGAACCTGCGACCAATTGATTAAAAGTCAACTGCTCTACCAACTGAGCTAACGACCCACTTTCATGTTGCCTCTGGTTTAAGAGATATCCCGTGGCAACGGCGGCATATATTACTGATTTAAGATTTCAGCGCAACAACAATTTCAACCAGAATGACTTAACTGCTTATGATTCATGCGACAAGACCAGAAAAAACACGATTTCTGGTCATGCGCTATGCATTACATAGAACCAAGGCGTTTTTGCGCTTGTTTCGCGCCGTCGGTACCAGGGTATTTACTGACCACCTGCTGGTAAACCGCTTTCGCTTTCGCGCTGTCACCTTTGTCCTGCATAATCACGCCGACCTTGAACATAGCGTCAGGCGCTTTAGGCGACTTCGGGTAATTCTTCACCACAGAAGCAAAGTAATAAGCAGCGTCGTCTTTTTTACCCTTGTTATAATTCAACTGACCAAGCCAGTAGTTGGCATTCGGTATGTAGGTTGAATCTGGGTACTTTTTGACAAAATTCTGGAAAGCAGCGAGCGCATCATCCTGACGGGATTTATCCTGTACCAGCGCAATCGCCGCATTGTAATCCGTATTTGCATCGCCGCTTTGAACGGGAGCACCAGACGTTGCCGCACCGTTATTTGCGCCCGTATCCGCTGCTGGCGCTTGCGCCGCCGCACCGCTCTGATCGCCGGAAGCTTGCTGCGTCTGTCCCGCCGCGCCACTGCTCAAATTGCCTATCTGCTGCAAAATTTGCTGTTGGCGTTCAACCACCTGATTGAGCTGATACTGATTTTCCTGGATTTGTCCACGAAGGGTATCAATATCGGCCTGATTATCGGAGAGTTGTTGCTGGAGTTGAGTCAAAAGCTGGCTATGAGCATTAGAAATACGCTCGAGTTGAGTGACACGGTCTTCGACCGAGCCTGAGCCGACACTACTGATTGGCGCCTGAGCATTAGCGGCCCATGGGGCCGCTATGCCAACCAGTAACGACAGACTCAACAAATGATGTCTGAAGTTACTGCTCATGCAATTCTCTTAGTAAACCAGTACGGCACGACGGTTTTTAGCGTAAGCCGCTTCGTCATGACCCAGTACTGCAGGTTTTTCTTTACCGTAAGAAACGATGGAGATCTGATCTGCGGAAACGCCTTTACCCTGCAGGTACATTTTAACGGCGTTAGCACGACGTTCGCCCAGGGAGATGTTGTATTCCGGAGTACCACGTTCGTCCGCGTGACCTTCTACGGTGACTTTGTAGGACGGGTTGCTACGCAGGAAGTTAGCGTGAGCATCCAGCATCGCAGCGAAGTCAGAACGGATGTCATATTTGTCCAGATCGAAGTAAACAATGTTGTTCTGCTGCAGCTGTTGCATTTGCAGACGCGCTTGTTCTTCGGAGGACATATTGCCACTACCGTTCATGCCAGTGCCAGCACCCATCATGCCTTCGCCGCTCTGGTCGCTGGTGTTGTTCTTGTGAGAAGAACACGCAGCAATCGCCATAACAGGCAGAGCCAGCATCAGGCCTTTCAGCACTTTGTTCAGTTGCATTTCTTTGATTCCTTTATAAATATTTATTATTACAGATACGGAGACCAGGCAGGGAATTTAACCTGACCATCAGTCGCCGGAAGACGCGCTTTGAAACGCCCATCTGTAGAAACCAGATTCAGCACGGATCCCATCCCCTGAGAAGAGCTGTAGATTACCATTGTGCCGTTAGGTGCCAGACTTGGCGTTTCATCCAGGAACGTTGACGTCAGAACCTGTACGCCACCCGCTGCCAGATCTTGTTTAGCGATGTGCTGCTGACCACCGTCAGAGCTTACCATCACCATAAATTTGCCGTCGCTGCTCACGTCAGCATCCTGGTTTTGTGAACCCTGCCAGGAGATACGCTGCGCTGCGCCGCCATTGATACCTACTTTATACACCTGCGGACGGCCCGCCTGGTCAGACGTAAAGGCCAGCGTCTGGCTATCCGGGAACCAGGTCGGTTCGGTGTTGTTGCTGCGGCCATCGGTAACCTGACGAATCTGGCCGGAACCAATATCCATGACATAAATGTTCAGGCTACCGGTTTTAGACAGCGCAAACGCCAGTTTAGAACCGTCCGGCGAGAAGGCCGGCGCACCGTTGTGGCGCGGGAAGGAAGCAACCTGGCGGATGCTTGCATTCGCCAGCGTCTGGATAACCAGAGCAGAACGACCGCTTTCAAACGTCACGTAAGCCAGTCTGGACCCGTCCGGAGACCATGCCGGAGACATCAGCGGCTGCGGCGATTTGTGCACCAGGAACTGGTTGTAACCGTCATAGTCAGAAACGCGCAGCTCGTACGGGAACTGACTGTTCGCAGTCTGCACTACGTAAGCAATACGGGTACGGAATGCACCTTTAATGCCGGTCAGTTTTTCGAATACTTCATCACTGGCGGCGTGAGCGGCATAACGCAGCCACTGTTTGTTCACTTTAAAGGAGTTCTGCGCCAGCACGGTACCCGGCGCACCACCGGTGTCCACCAGTTGGTAAGCGACGTTGTAGCTGCCGTCAGGATTCGGGGTTACCTGACCAACAACCACCGCATCGATGCCTAACGCAGACCATGCGGCTGGCTGAACTTCCTGTGCGCTGCCAGGCTGCTGCGGCAGGCGGGAACGATCGAGGGGATTGAATTTGCCGCTGTTGCGCAGATCCGCAGCAACGATACCGCCGGCATCTTCAGGCGCGGCACCAGGGCCTGCCCACTGGAAAGGCACAACGCCAATCGGGCGTGCCGAGTCCACCCCCTGGGTGATCTCGATACGTACTTCTGCGTGCAGCACCGCTGCCCACAGCATCAGAAAACCAAATGCAACACGTAATGCCTGCTTCATCATATCTCCCTTATCCGGGTGGAAAACCCGCGATAATTTAGCAGAATTTTAACAAACTCAATAAGACAAAACTACCCGCGTCGGAACAACCGGTACGATTTCCCCCCGCGCGGTGCGAAGGAAAGTCTACCTTATGGTTTAAGGTCCTGGTTTAAAGTCCAGCGGCGCATTTTTGAACACTTCATACACAGCCTGACTTGGCGGCTTCGGTATTTTTGCCTGTCTTGCAGCTGCAAGAGCCGCCTGACAAAGCGCCGGGTCGCCACCTTCGGACTGAATATCTAACAGCATGCCATCCGGCGCCAGTTTGACACGCAACGTACAGGTTTTCCCCGCATAGGAGGAGGAATCATAAAAGCGGCTTTCAATCGCCGATTTTATCTGCCCTGCATAGTTACTGATGTCAGCACCTGATGCGCCGTTGTTCTTAGTGTTACCAGAACCGGCTGCAGCTGCATTATTCCCTTTCGCCCCGCCACCTGTTTTCGGCGCATTCTTACCGGAACTTAAATCGCCAAACAGATCGTCAACGCCAGCGGCAGCAGCGGCTTTTTCAGCGGCGGCTTTCTTGGCAGCAGCCGCTTTTTCAGCTGCCGCTTTCTTATCGGCGGCGGCCTTCTCAGCGGCTGCAGCTTTCTTCTCTTCTGCAGCTTTTTCAGCGGCAGCAGCTTTCGCAGCAGCAGCCTTCTCAGCCGCAGCAGCTTTCTCTGCTGCAGCTTTCTCCGCGGCAGCTTGTTTAGCCGCTTCGGCCTGTGCTTTCTTCTCAGCGTCTGCCTGAGCTTTCTTCGCTGCTTCAGCTTCCGCTTTTTTCTTCGCATCTGCGGCGGCTTTTGCGGCTTCAGCTTCTGCTTTTTTCTGTGCGTCGGCAGCGGCTTTTGCGGCTTCAGCTTCCGCTTTTTTCTGTGCATCGGCAGCGGCTTTCTTCGCTGCTTCTGCTGCTTCTTTTGCCTGAGCGTCTGCTTTAGCTTTTGCATCAGCGGCTGCTTTCGCTGCGGCTTCTTCAGCTTGCTTCTGTTGCTGCTGCGCTTTTTTCGCCGCCTCTTCCGCTTGTTTCTGCTGCTCGGCCTGTTCGCGCGCGGCTTCCTGCGCCTGCAAACGCTCCTGCTCCAGCTGTTTCAAACGCTCCTGCTCGGCAGCCTGCTTTTCACGCAGCTCTTCCGCCTGCTGTTGCGCCTGTTTTTCGCGCTGCTCTTTGGCTCGTTGCGCGCTGGCTTGCTGCTGCTGTTGGCGATTGTAATTGTCCACCACAGCACCGGGATCGACCATCACCGCATCGATCGCCGAGCCACCGCCGCCGCCCGCAGACGCATCAATATGCTCGTCGAACGAACTCCAAATCAGCAGCGCCACCAGAATTACGTGCAGCACGGCTGAGATGATTATCGCTCGCTTAAGCTTGTCGTTTTGTACGGTTGCCTTTGACACTCTCGGTTCCCAAAAACTGTCCGCCTGTCAGGCGAGTGATCAGATAGGCTGCGTCATCAAGCCAACCGATTTCACACCCGCGCTATGTAACAGGTTCAGCGCTTTAATGATTTCATCGTACGGCACATCTTTCGCTCCGCCGATTAAGAACACGGTTTTCGGATTGGATTGCAGGCGACGCTGCGCCTCGGCAATCACCTGCTCTGGCGGTAGCTGATCCATGCGATCTTTTTCCACCACCACGCTGTACTGTCCGACACCGGAAACCTCAATAATGACCGGAGGATCGTCATTGGTACTGACGGTCTGCGATTCCGTCGCATCCGGCAGATCGACCTCTACGCTCTGCGTGATGATCGGCGCTGTTGCCATAAAGATCAGCAGCAGCACCAGCAACACGTCCAGCAACGGTACAATGTTGATTTCAGACTTGAGGCCACGACTGCCCCGCCCACGCGTTCTGGCCATGGATTACTCCTTATTGCTGTCGCTGCTGGCGAATGCCTGGCGATGCAGAATAGCCGTGAACTCTTCCATAAAGTTGTCGTAATTCAGTTCCAGTTTGTTCACGCGCTGGTTCAGGCGGTTATATGCCATCACCGCCGGGATTGCGGCAAACAGACCGATTGCGGTAGCGATCAACGCTTCCGCGATCCCCGGCGCAACCATTTGCAATGTGGCCTGCTTCACCGCGCCCAGCGCGATAAAGGCGTGCATGATCCCCCATACCGTACCGAACAGACCGATATACGGGCTGATAGAACCCACGGTACCAAGGAAAGGAATGTGGTTTTCCAGATTTTCCAGCTCGCGGCTCATCGAAATGCGCATCGCCCTTGATGCCCCTTCGACAATCGCTTCTGGCGCGTGACTGTTTGCGCGATGCAGACGGGCAAACTCTTTGAACCCGCTGTAGAAGATTTGTTCCGAACCGCTCAGATTATCGCGGCGAGCCTGGCTTTCCTGATACAAACGTGACAGTTCAATGCCGGACCAGAACTTGTCTTCGAATGCTTCTGCTTCGCGCCCTGCTGCGTTGAGGATGCGCGTTCTCTGGATGATGATTGCCCAGGATGCGATTGAAAAACCAATCAAAATCAACATGATAAGTTTGACCAGAAGGCTAGCCTTCAGGAACAAATCAAGGATGTTCATGTCAGTCACTGCTTAAACTCCGCGACAATAGACTTGGGAAGCGCACGAGGCTTCATTAAGAGTGGATCAACACAGACAATCAGCACCTCAGCTTCATTCAGCACTTTGTTCTCTGCGTTGACAATCCGCTGCGTGAACACCATGGAGGTACCACGCATTGATGTAATTTCCGTTTGGACTTCGAGCATGTCGTCGAGTCTGGCGGGCGCAAAATACTCCAGCATCATTTTGCGTACCACGAACGCGACGCGCTCAGCCAGCAGAACTTGTTGGCTAAAGTGATGATGGCGCAGCATCTCTGTACGGGCTCTTTCATAAAAAGCTACGTAGCTGGCGTGGTAAACCACACCACCGGCGTCTGTATCTTCGTAATAGACACGAACCGGCCATCGAAACAGCGTTGTATTCACTTTACATCCCGGTAATGCAAAAAAAGTTAGAGCTTTTAAACTTCGCTACTATACGCGCGGGAAAGGTGCTTTGGAATGGGTTCAGGTAAACGGATAGTAAAAATTTATGGGCTTTTGCAAGCCCATGAGGATAGCGGATATTTCTTATTCAAAAGAAGAAAAAAATAAGCCCCGCCAGCAGAACGGCATCAGCAATAAGCGGGCAGAAAAAACCCTGCCAGTGAATGGCGCGCGGACGAAAACCGACGCCATGGATAACCCCGGCACACACCGCCCACATCAGCAGCAATCCGTGCCAGATCTCCAGCTCGCTGGTTTTCGCAGCAAAACGGGACGGATCCCAGAAAATGCAGCCAGCCAGCAGGAGCGCCATTATTAAGGAAAGGGCCCTTAACGGGCCCTTATCCATTACCGCATACAATTTTGCGATAACTTTTTCCATTACTGTTCTTCTTGTCCGGCTTTCGACGCTTCAACGTGTTCCAGCGCCAGGGCGGTAATCACTCCAAAAGCACAGGCAAGAAGCGTTCCTAAAATCCATGCGAAATACCACATATTCAGCTCCTTACTTAGTACATAGAGTGGGTATTGCTTTCAATATGTTCTTTGGTGATACGGCCGAACATTTTCCAGTAACACCAGATGGTGTAGAGCAGAACGATTGGCACAAATACCAGAGCAACATAGGTCATCAGATTCAGCGTCAGTTGGGTCGATGTTGCATCCCACATGGTCAGGCTAGCTTTCAGCATGGTGCTTGACGGCATGATGAACGGGAACATCGCGATACCGGCGGTCAGAATGATGCAGGCCAGGGTCAGCGAAGAGAACACAAATGCCCAGGCCGCTTTATCCAGACGCGCGGTCAGTACGGTCAACAGCGGCAGGACTACGCCCAGCGCCGGGATCACCCACAACACAGGCGTGTTGTTAAAGTTAGTCAGCCAGGCACCAGCCTGTAGCGCAACGTCTTTAAGCAACGGATTAGACGGGGCGTGATGATCCATCACAGAGGTCACTACATAGCCATCAATGCCGTAAACCACCCACACACCGGCCAGTGCGAAGCAGATCAGCGTCACCAGTGCGGCGATCTGCACAGTAGCGCGAGCACGCAGATGCAGTTCACCCACGGTACGCATTTGCAGATATGTTGCGCCTTGCGTCAGGATCATCGCCACACTAACCACACCCGCCAGCAGACCAAACGGATTCAGCAACTGGAAGAAATTGCCGGTGTAGAACAGACGCATATCGTTGTCGAGGTGGAATGGCACACCCTGCAGCAGGTTGCCAAACGCCACGCCAATCACCAGCGGCGGTACGAAGCTACCGATGAAAATGCCCCAGTCCCACATCCCGCGCCAGCGATTGTCTTCAATCTTCGAGCGGTAATCGAAACCCACCGGACGGAAGAAGAGAGAAGCCAACACGAGGATCATCGCAACATAGAAGCCGGAGAACGCAGCAGCGTAAACCATCGGCCAGGCAGCGAACAGCGCGCCACCAGCGGTGATCAGCCAAACCTGGTTGCCGTCCCAGTGCGGCGCAATGGCGTTAATCATCACGCGGCGCTCAGTGTCGCTACGACCCAGCACGCGGGTCAGCATGCCCACACCCATGTCGAAGCCATCTGTGACAGCGAAACCAATCAGCAAAATACCGACCAGCAGCCACCAGATAAAACGTAATACTTCATAATCGATCATTTGACGACTCCTGTCTTAGCGTGCCGGCTGAGAAGCCACAGTGGACTGCTCATAGTGATAGCGACCTGTTTTCAGGCTGCTCGGCCCAAGGCGAGCAAATTTGAACATCAGGAACACTTCCGCCACCATAAACAGCGTATAAAGGCCGCAAATCAGAATCATGGAGAACAGCAGATCGCCAACGGTTAACGACGAGTTAGCCACCGCGGTCGGCAACACCTCACCAATCGCCCACGGCTGACGTCCGTACTCGGCAACAAACCAGCCGGATTCAATGGCGATCCACGGCAGCGGAATACCATACAGCGCCGCGCGCAACAGCCATTTCTTCTCGCCAATACGGTTACGAATCACCGTCCAGAAGGACGCGGCGATAATCAACAGCATCAGAACACCGCACGCCACCATGATACGGAACGCGAAGTACAGCGGCGCAACACGAGGGATAGAGTCTTTCGTCGCCTGCTGAATTTGCGCGTCAGTCGCATCGGTCACATTCGGCGTGTAGCGTTTAAGCAACAGTCCATAACCAAGGTCTTTCTTGACGCTGTTGAACTGATCGCGAACGGACTGATCGGCAGAACCTGAGCGGAGCTGCTCCAGCAACTGGTACGCTTTCATACCGTTACGGATACGCTCTTCATGCTGCACCATCAGCTCTTTCAGGCCGATAACCGGGGTATCCACCGAACGGGTCGCGATAATGCCCAGCGCGTAAGGGATCTGGATAGCAAATTTGTTCTCTTGCTTATCCTGGTCCGGCACACCAAACAGGGTAAATGCCGCCGGAGCCGGTTGCGTTTCCCATTCGGCTTCAATGGCAGCCAGTTTGGTTTTCTGCACGTCGCCCATTTCGTAACCGGATTCATCACCCAGCACAATAACAGACAGCACAGCGGCCATGCCGAAGCTGGCAGCGATAGCGAAGGAGCGTTTAGCAAAAGCGATGTCGCGCCCACGCAGCAGGTAGTAGGAGCTAATACCGAGGATAAAGATGGCGCCGCAGGTATAACCGGAAGCTACGGTGTGAACGAATTTCACCTGAGCAACCGGGTTCAGCACCAGTTCGGCAAAGCTCACCATCTCCATGCGCATGGTTTCGAAGTTGAAATCAGAGGCGACGGGGTTCTGCATCCAGCCGTTAGCAACAAGGATCCACAATGCCGACAAGTTAGAACCCAGCGCGACTAACCAGGTAACTGCCATGTGCTGCACTTTACCGAGACGATCCCAACCGAAGAAGAACAAACCGACAAATGTGGATTCGAGGAAGAAGGCCATCAACCCTTCGATTGCCAGTGGCGCACCGAAGATATCCCCAACGTAGTGGGAATAGTATGACCAGTTAGTCCCGAACTGAAACTCCATCGTCAGGCCTGTTGCCACGCCCAGAGCAAAGTTGATACCAAACAACTTGCCCCAGAACTTGGTCATATCTTTATAAATCTGTTTGCCGGAGAGGACATAGACCGTTTCCATAATTGCCAGCAGGAACGCCATACCGAGCGTCAGTGGCACAAACAGAAAGTGGTACATCGCAGTCAAGGCAAACTGTAAGCGCGACAGTTCGACTATATCTAACATTCTGACTCCTTGCTCATCGCATGAAGACTCCGAGAGTAAACCCCGTTAGCGCGGATTCACACGCATGCCCCAATACAAATTTGTTGCACTGCTTTTATTCACTGCCACATAAATTGTGGTAATGAATGAAAAAAGTTACAACCAGGTTAATAAAAATTTCGAATTGATCTCGCGAACATATTAACTCGGAAAACCCTTACGATAAATAGGTTTTTATTGAGTTAATTTTACGTTTTTCGACACCGATCAATTTATGCCAACCATACCGCTTTTTAGCCAATTTGATCTGCGACAATTTAACGATTTTCACAATCTTTTCCAAGCTTTTAGATATTGATTTAAATCATTTTTATTCTTTACTGTTAATTTTGTAGCTGGTGTATAGCTGTGGTAAAAACCTTGTTAACAGCATGTTCATTTTAACGTAATCAATGGTTATCAATCGGCAGGTAAAGGTAAATAATGGCGAGTATATTTAACGTTTATCATTTGCGTAAAAAAATGGGTCGTCCATGACAGATAAGGAACCTGAGAAATTAGACTTATTGCACATCTTTTTTATTTTACAAATATTTCACCATTACGATTATCATACTTAACACCGCTCCGTGATTATTCTTTTTATTCTCGCTCGCGCTAAAACCCTTTTATTTTATGGGGCATTGTTCAGCCGCATCCAGCGCCGTGTTGTAGCCCAGAAGATAAGCGCCAGCAGACTTACGGTAGCACCGAGCAAACAAACGCCCTGCCAGCCGAATCCAGCATAGATAACAGTTGTCGCCATGGCGCCCAACCCACTGCCTGTCGCGTAAAACAGCATATATAACGCCACCAGTCTGCCGTGTTGAGCAACGTTGGTGCGCAAAAGCAGACTCTGGTTCGTGACATGCAGCGCCTGTCCGCCGAAATCAAGCAGTACAATCCCCAGGATCAGCAGAACCAGAGAGTGTTCCAGCCTTGACAGCGGCCACCAGGCAAGCAGCAATAGCAGAAGAGACAGCAAACTTGTGCGCTGTGCATTACCGCGATCCGCTTCCTTTCCGGCTTTCGCCGCAGCCAGTGCTCCCGCAACACCCGCCAACGCCAACAAACCAATCGCCGTATGTGAAAAACCAAACGGCGCGGCACTCAACGGCAGCACCATCGCACTCCAGAAAATATTAAAAGCCGCAAACATCAACAGCGCCAGCACACCACGGATTTGCAATACCCTATCGGTGCATAACAGCACCAGCATTGAAGACATCAAACGAAACCAGCTTTCAGAAACCGCAGAGGCGCGCATGACCGGCAACCGTTGCCTGAGGAGCAGCAACAGCATCATCATCAGCAATGCAGAAACGCCATACACCGCCCGCCATCCCGCCAGGTCACTAATAACCCCGGCAAAGATACGCGCCAGCAGCAGGCCGATAAAAACGCCGCCTTGCGCGGCGCCCACAACCCTGCCCCGCTCCCGTTCACTGGCAATACTGGCCGCACTGGCGATCAATCCCTGTGTCATGGCCGTACCCAGCAAACCGGTTGCCAGCATGCCAGTGAGCAACACTACAGCCGATTGAGCCAGCGCCACCGTGCTCAACGCCACCATCAGCGCCAGTAACTGCACCAACAATAACCGACGTCGTTCAACAATATCGCCCAGTGGTACCAGCAGCAGTAAAGCCAACGCCGATCCCACCTGAGTTGCAGTCACCACGCCGCCGACGGCCGCCTGGCTAATGGCGAAACTCTGCGCCAGCGCATCAAGTAGCGGCTGAGCGTAATAAACATTCGCCACACATAAGCCGCTGGCCACGGCAAACAAGGCAATCAAACCCCGTTCTGTTGTCTGCTTGTTTTTATTCATTCCACTAACCTGGTTGCAAAATAAAACTGGTTGAAGCGTAGCCAGGCTAGTTTTAAAATGCAACCAGAATTCCAAACCGGAGATACGCCGTGCTACTGAAGACTCAACCCTGCCCCGTTGCCCGTTCTGTCGATTTGATTGGCGATCGCTGGGCATTGCTTATCATCCGTGATGCCTTCGACGGCGCGCGGCGTTTTGGTGATTTTCAGCGTGGTCTTGGCGTAGCGCGTAACATTCTTACCGACAGGCTACGCAAGCTAGTGGAAGCGGGCATTTTTACCACTCAACCCGCATCAGATGGCACGGCATATCAGGAATATGTGCTGACAGAGAGAGGCGAGTCGTTATTTCCGGTAGTAGTGGCGCTGCGCCAGTGGGGCGAACAACATCTTTTTGCTCCTGGTGAACCCCATTCCGTATTGATCGATAGCCAGAGCGGCGAAGCCATCCCCCCGATGCTGCCGCAAGCGGCTGACGGGCACCGGCTTACCGCTGCAAATACTGAAGTACGTAAATTACGGCAATAAAAAAGGCCGCTACGGGAGCGGCCAACCATGTCGAGACAAGTTTATGCTCCCCTCAGGGAGGAGCAATAGTTTTATTTAATGATAGATTTCAGTGCTTCACCGATATCAGCGAGGCTACGCACAGTTTTCACCCCGGCCGCTTCCAGCGCAGCGAATTTCTCGTCCGCTGTACCTTTACCACCCGCGATGATGGCGCCCGCGTGGCCCATACGTTTGCCTTTCGGCGCAGTGACACCCGCGATGTAGCCGACAACCGGTTTGGTCACATGTTCTTTGATGTAAGCAGCCGCTTCTTCTTCTGCGCTACCGCCAATCTCACCGATCATAACGATCGCTTCGGTCTGCGGATCTTCCTCGAACAGTTTCAGGATATCGATAAAGTTAGAACCCGGGATCGGGTCGCCACCGATACCAACACAGGTAGACTGACCAAAGCCGTAATCGGTGGTCTGTTTAACCGCTTCATAAGTCAGCGTACCGGAACGTGACACAATACCGATTTTACCCGGTTTGTGAATATGGCCCGGCATGATGCCGATTTTGCACTCGCCCGGGGTGATTACACCAGGGCAGTTCGGGCCGATCATGCGCACGCCAGCTTCGTCCAGCTTCACTTTTACCGTCAGCATATCCAGCGTCGGGATACCTTCAGTAATGGTGATAATCAGTTTGATGCCCGCGTCGACGGCTTCCAGAATCGAGTCTTTGCAGAACGGCGCCGGAACGTAAATCACGCTGGCTGTCGCGCCAGTGGCTTCCACCGCTTCACGTACGGTATTAAATACAGGCAGACCCAGATGCGTGGTGCCGCCTTTACCTGGCGTTACACCGCCAACCATCTGCGTACCGTAGGCAATCGCCTGCTCGGAGTGGAAAGTACCCTGGCTACCGGTAAAACCCTGGCAGATAACTTTGGTATTCTTATCAATCAAAACAGACATTATTTCCCCTCCACTGCGGCAACAACCTGCTGTGCTGCATCCGTCAGACTTTTCGCTGCGATAATGTTCAGACCGCTGTCCGCCAGACGTTTGGCACCCAGCTCGGCGTTGTTACCTTCCAGACGGACAACCACCGGGACGTTAACACCCACCTCTTCTACCGCACCGATGATGCCGTCGGCAATCAGGTCGCAACGCACGATACCGCCGAAAATGTTCACCAGCACCGCTTTCACGTTCTCATCGGAGAGGATAATTTTAAACGCTTCAGTAACACGTTCTTTGGTCGCACCGCCGCCGACGTCGAGGAAGTTCGCCGGTTCGCCGCCGTGCAGCTTAACGATGTCCATGGTGCCCATCGCCAGACCCGCACCGTTAACCATGCAGCCGATGTTGCCATCCAGCGCAACATAGTTCAGTTCCCACTGCGCAGCTTGCGCTTCACGCGGGTCTTCCTGCGACTGGTCGCGCATTTCGCGCAGTTCCGGCTGGCGGAACAGTGCGTTGCCATCAGCGCCCAGTTTGCCGTCGAGGCAGATAAGGTCACCTTGTTTGGTGATGACCAGCGGGTTGATTTCAATCAGCGCCAGATCACGCTCAAGGAAAATAGTCGCCAGCCCCATGAAAATTTTAGTGAACTGCTGAACCTGTTTGCCTTCCAGACCGAGTTTGAACGCCAGTTCGCGCCCCTGGTACGGCATCGGGCCAGTCAGCGGATCAATAGTGGTTTTGTGGATCAAGTGCGGCGTCTCTTCTGCCACTTTTTCGATTTCCACGCCGCCTTCCGTCGACGCCATGAACACCACACGTCGTGAGCTGCGGTCAACAACCGCACCCAGATACAGCTCTTTGTCAATATCCGTTGCCGCTTCGACCAGAATCTGGTTAACCGGCTGACCGTTGGCATCTGTTTGGTAGGTTACCAGGCGTTTACCCAGCCAGTGTTCCGCGAAAGCGCGAATATCTTCTTTGCTGCTAACGACTTTTACGCCGCCCGCTTTACCACGGCCGCCCGCGTGGACCTGGCATTTCACCACCCACGGGCCGGTGCCGATTTTCGATGCGGCTTCTTCTGCTTCACGTGGGGTAGCACAGGCGTAACCAACCGGAGTCGGCAGTCCTGACCGGGCAAAAAGCTGTTTCGCCTGATACTCGTGTAAGTTCATGTGTTCTATCCATCCTTCATTTAATTTGTCATGCCGGAAGCGCCAGAGCTTTCCGGCCTGCAAAGCAGGTGTTCGTTATAGACCCGGCAGCCTGCGCCGCCGGGCAAAGGACACTACACATCCAGCAGCAGACGCGTCGGATCTTCCAGCATTTCTTTAATTGCGACCAGGAAGCCCACAGACTCACGTCCGTCGATCAGGCGGTGGTCATAAGAGAGCGCCAGGTACATCATCGGCAGAATTTCAACTTTGCCATCTACCGCCATTGGGCGATCTTTGATGGCGTGCATGCCAAGGATCGCACTCTGCGGCGGGTTGATGATCGGCGTGGACATCAGCGAACCGAATACACCACCATTAGTGATGGTAAAGTTACCACCGGTCAGATCCTCAACGGTCAGCTTGCCGTCACGGCCTTTTACCGCCAGTTCTTTAATTTTCTTCTCGATGTCGGCCATGCCCAGCGTATCCACATCACGCAGTACCGGCGTAACCAGACCACGCGGCGTGGAAACCGCCATGCTGACATCGAAATAGTTGTGGTAAACCACGTCGTCGCCATCAATAGAGGCGTTCACTTCCGGATAGCGTTTCAGCGCTTCAACGACCGCTTTCACGTAGAACGACATAAAGCCCAGACGGATGCCGTGACGTTTTTCAAACGCATCACCGTACTGCTTACGCAGATCCATGATTGGCTTCATGTTGACTTCGTTAAAAGTCGTCAGCATGGCAGTTGAATTTTTCGCTTCCAGCAGACGCTCAGCTACGCGTTTGCGCAGACGAGTCATCGGCACGCGTTTTTCAGAACGGCCAGCCAGCTGCGGCGCCGGGCTGCTTGCCGGCTGAGCGGCCGGTTTGCTCTCTTCTTTAGCCGGGGCTTTCGCCAGGTACTTATCCACATCTTCACGGGTGATGCGGCCGCCAACGCCGGTACCTTTAATCGCACTGGCGTCAAGGCTGTGTTCAGCCAGCAGGCGACGGATCGCCGGGCTGAGCGCGTCGTTATTTTGCTCTTCCAGCGACGCCTGCTGGCGCTGAGCTGGCGTGGATTCTTTCGCTTCAGATTTGGCGCTGCTCTCTTTACCCGAGCTGTTGCCTTCTTTCAGGCGGCCAAGGATCTGACGGGAAGTGACCGTCGTACCTTCGTCTTCCAGCACCGCGTCCAGAACACCGTCCGCTGAAGCCGGTACTTCCAGTACCACTTTGTCCGTTTCGATTTCTACCAATACTTCATCGCGTCGGACGCTATCGCCTGGTTTTTTGTGCCAGGTCGCGACAGTCGCATCAGCAACGGACTCAGGCAGATCGGGAACAAGAATATCTACGCTACTCATTATTTATCCTTTATTGAATCGACGTTCAGCGCGTCATTCACCAGCTCTTGCTGTTGCTTCTGGTGAACGGACAGATATCCCACCGCCGGGGAGGCGGAGGCCGGGCGTCCTGCATAGCGCAGAGCGGCCCCAAAAGGTATCACATCACGGAAATGATGCTGGCTGCAGTACCATGCGCCCTGGTTAAGCGGCTCTTCCTGGCACCAGACAAAATCATGTACGTGCGCATAAGGTTTCAACGCGTCCTGCACCGACTGATGCGGGAACGGGTACAACTGCTCAATACGGACAATGGCGACATCCTTCTGGTCATTTTTACGACGCTGTTCAAGCAGGTCGTAATAAACCTTACCAGAACAAAGGATAACGCGCTTCACGGCTTGCGGATCCAAATCATCCACTTCGCCAATCGCCGGCATAAAGGTGCCATTCGCCAGTTCATCCAGCGTGGAGACCGCCTGCGGATGACGCAGCAGCGACTTCGGTGACATCACCACCAGCGGGCGACGCATACCGCGCAACGCCTGACGACGCAGCATATGGTAAACCTGCGCCGGGGTGGACGGGACGCAAACCTGCATGTTTTGCTCAGCGCACAGTTGCAGATAACGCTCCAGACGCGCGGAAGAGTGCTCCGGACCCTGGCCTTCATAGCCGTGCGGCAACAGCATTACCAGCCCGCACATACGGCCCCACTTCTGTTCGCCGGAGCTGATGAACTGGTCAATCACCACCTGCGCGCCGTTAGCGAAGTCGCCGAACTGTGCTTCCCAGATGGTCAGGGTACGCGGCTCAGCGGTGGCGTAGCCATATTCAAAAGCCAGCACCGCTTCTTCAGAGAGCACGGAGTCCCACACGCGGAACGGGCCCTGGCCATTATGCACGTGGCTTAGCGGCGTATAGGTTGAGCCGTTGGCCTGGTTATGGATCACGGCGTGGCGATGGAAGAAGGTACCGCGCCCGGTGTCCTCACCGGAGAGGCGCACCGGAATGCCTTCATCAACCAGCGTGGCGTAAGCCAGCGTTTCAGCACCGCCCCAGTCGAACAGTTTCTCGCCATTGGCCATTAACTGGCGATCGGCGTAGATTTTCGCCACACGGGGCTGCATCTCAATGGCTTCCGGCACCGTGCTGATGCGCCTCGCCAGTTCTTGCAGGCGTTTCATCTCTACTTTGTTCGGGTAACTCTCATCCCACTCGTGATTGAGGTACGGCGACCAGGTAAAGGAGTGCATATTCATTGGACGCCATTCAGCGACCACACACTCGCCCGCATCCAGCGCGTCGCGGTACAGGTTAACCATCTCAGTGGCATCTTCCAGCGTGATGGTTTTGTCCTGCTCCAGACGATCGGCGTAGATTTTACGCGGCGTCGGGTGTTTTTTGATTTTCTGGTACATCAACGGCTGGGTTGCGCTCGGCTCGTCGGCTTCGTTATGGCCGTGACGGCGGTAGCACACCAGATCAATAAACACATCGCGTTTGAAGGTGTTACGGAAGTCCAGCGCCAGACGGGTAACGAAAGCAACCGCTTCCGGATCGTCCGCGTTGACGTGGAAAATCGGCGCCTGCACCATCTTACCGATATCGGTACAGTACGGCGTGGAGCGGGCATCCAGCGGGTTGGAGGTGGTGAAACCAACCTGGTTGTTGATCACCACGCGCACCGTACCGCCCACTTCATAACCGCGCGCTTTGGACATGTTCAGGGTTTCCTGTACCACGCCCTGACCCGCCACCGCCGCGTCACCGTGAATGGTGATCGGCAGCACTTTATTGCTGCTCGGCTCAGAGAGGCGATCAAGACGCGCGCGTACGGAACCAATCACCACCGGGCTAACGATTTCCAGGTGCGACGGGTTAAACGCCAGCGCCAGATGCACCAGGCCGCCTTCAGTCTCAACGTCAGACGAGAAGCCCATATGGTATTTCACGTCGCCGGTACCGAGGTGTTCTTTATGTTTACCGGCAAACTCGTCGAACAGATCCTGCGGCTGTTTGCCCAGCACGTTGACCAGCACGTTCAGACGACCGCGGTGCGCCATGCCCAGCACCACTTCGCGGGTGCCGCTTTTGCCTGCATGGCGAATCATCTCTTTCAGCAGCGGTATCAGCGCATCACCGCCTTCCAGCGAGAAGCGTTTCGCGCCCGGGAACTTCGCCCCGAGATAACGCTCCAGACCTTCAGCTGCCGTCAGTTCGCTTAAGAAGCGTTTTTTCTCTTCGCTGCTGAAGCTCGATTTTCCGGCTGCTGACTCAATCCGCTGCTGGATCCAGCGCTTCTCTTCAGTGCTGGTAATGTGCATGTATTCCGCGCCGATCGAACCGCAATAGGTCTCTTTCAGCGCTTTGATCAATTCGCCCAGCGGCAGGGTATCTTTCCCAATCGCAAAGGAACCTACGTTATAGCTGTTCTGGTAATCCGCTTCGCTCAGATCGTGGAATGCCGGATCCAGATCGGCAACGCGCTCTTGCTGCCACAGCCCCAACGGATCGAGATTCGCATGCTGGTGACCACGGAAGCGGTAGGCGTTGATCAACTGCAGGACTTTGACCTGCTTAACGTTGGTGTCGGGGTCGGAAATAGAGGAAGAGTAACGTGAGGCATCTTTCGCCAGTTGACGGAAATAATCACGTGTTTTGGAGTGGAACTGATCCGGTTTGACTCCGGTGCCCGGTAACTGCTGGAACATAGATCGCCAGTTAGCATCTACCGAGTCAGGATCGGTTAAGAAGTCTTCATAGAGCTGTTCTATCCAGCTCTGGTTCGACCCAGAGAGGTAAGAAGAGTCCAGCCAGGCTTTCATTGCGCCGTTCTGCATCGTGATCCCTTAAGCATTGTTATGCTTACTTCGCCGTGGATAACTACGACGTACACCGAGTAGCGCACGTCCCAGGGTTCACTTGCGGGCTCTTGGCGGCCCGCGAAGGAACCTTTAAAAACTGCCCTAATCTTCGCTGTCCGGGCTGCGACTGTGTTGGCTGCCTTCACTTACCCTGGTCACATAGTTCACTATGCTCCCAGGGATGCGCTCAGTTGCCGCCTTGTCTCGCTCCAGACATCTCGATTATGTCTTTGTGGCGGTTTTTAAAGATTTCCTGCTTTTGTATCGCCCTTACCGGGCCGACAAACATCACTCATACTGTAGGCCGGATAGGCGCAAGCGCTATCCGGCACGGACTCATTACGCACTTCTTTGCAACAACATCGACTTAATATGGCCGATGGCGCGCGTCGGGTTCAGCCCTTTCGGACATACACTGACGCAGTTCATGATGCTGTGGCAGCGGAATACGCTGAAAGCATCGCTCAACCCTTCCAGACGGCTGTCGGTTTCGGTATCGCGGCTGTCGATCAGGAAGCGATACGCCGCCAGCAAGCCAGCCGGGCCGATAAACTTATCCGGGTTCCACCAGAATGACGGGCAGGACGTAGAACAGCAGGCGCAAAGAATACATTCGTACAGACCGTCAAGCTTTTCACGCTGCTCTGGTGCCTGTAAATGTTCTCTGGCCGGTGGATTTTGCCCATTATTCAATAAGTAAGGTTTAATCTTCTCATATTGGGCATAGAATTGTCCCATGTCCACCACCAAATCGCGGATAACCGGCAGCCCTGGCAGCGGGCGGATAACGATCTTCTGTTTGCCGTTGCCAAGCGCGGAAATCGGGGTGATACAGGCAAGACCATTCTTACCGTTCATGTTCAGACCATCGGAACCACATACACCTTCACGGCAGGAGCGGCGGAACGACAGTGTAGAATCCTTTTCTTTCAGCTGGATTAATGCATCCAGCAACATCATGTCACGCCCTTCTTCCGCTTCCAGCGTGTAATCCTGCATACGCGGCGCGTCATCCACATCCGGGTTATAGCGATAAATCGAGAATTCGAGTTTCATCATCCTGTCTCCGCATTAATAAGTACGAATCTTCGGCGGGAACGCCGGACGCAGTTTCGGTTCCATATTCACGCTACGGCGCGTCATGGATTCCGTTTCTGGCAGATACAGGCTGTGGCACAACCAGTTCTCATCGTCACGATCCGGATAGTCGAAGCGGCTGTGCGCGCCACGGCTTTCGGTACGGAAGTTTGCGGAAACAGCCGTTGCGTAGGCGGTTTCCATCAGGTTATCCAGCTCCAGGCACTCAACGCGCTGGGTATTGAACTCGCTCGACGTATCATCCAGACGAGCCTCTTTCAGGCGCTCGCGGATCACTTTCAGTTGTTCAAGACCTTTCGCCATCGCATCACCTTCGCGGAACACCGAGAAGTTATGCTGCATACACTCTTGCAGCGCTTTGCGGATGGTGACCGGATCTTCGCCGCTGCGATTGTTATTCCAGCGGTTGAGGCGGCTGAGCGACCCTTCGATATCCGATTCGCTGGCATCGCGCAGCGCGCCCTGTTCAGCGATAGATTCTTGTAAATGCAGACCTGCTGCACGGCCAAAGACCACCAGGTCGAGCAGCGAGTTGCCGCCCAGGCGGTTGGCGCCGTGAACCGATACGCAGGCGATTTCGCCCACCGCAAACAGCCCCGGGATCACGACATCTTCGCCCTTCTCGTTGACCGTCAGCGCCTGGCCGGTCACTTTGGTCGGAATACCGCCCATCATATAGTGGCAGGTCGGGATCACCGGAATTGGCTCTTTCACCGGATCCACATGTGCGAAGGTGCGCGACAGTTCCAGGATACCCGGCAGACGCGATTCGAGTACTTCTTTACCCAGATGATCGAGTTTCAGTTTGGCGTGCGGTCCCCATGGACCGTCGCAACCGCGACCTTCACGGATTTCGATCATGATGGAACGCGCCACCACATCACGGCCCGCCAGGTCTTTGGCGTTCGGCGCATAACGCTCCATAAAGCGCTCGCCGTGTTTGTTAAGCAGATAGCCGCCTTCACCACGGCAGCCTTCCGTTACCAGCACCCCTGCCCCGGCGATACCGGTCGGGTGGAACTGCCACATCTCCATATCCTGCACCGGTACACCCGCGCGCAGCGCCATACCCACGCCGTCGCCGGTATTAATGTGCGCATTGGTGGTGGACTGGTAAATACGGCCTGCGCCGCCAGTTGCCAGCACGGTTGCGCGGGCTTTGAAGTAGACGACTTCACCGGTTTCGATGCACAGTGCGGTACAGCCCACGACAGCGCCATCCTGGTTTTTCACCAGATCCAGCGCGTACCACTCGGAAAAGATGGTGGTGTGATTTTTCAGGTTCTGCTGATAAAGGGTATGCAGCAGCGCATGGCCGGTACGGTCCGCTGCCGCTGCGGTACGCGCCGCCTGCTCGCCGCCAAAGTTCTTCGACTGGCCGCCAAACGGACGCTGATAGATACGGCCATCATCAAGACGGGAGAACGGCAGGCCCATATGCTCCAGCTCAAGAATCGCTTCCGGGCCGGTTTTGCACATATATTCAATCGCGTCCTGGTCACCGATGTAGTCGGAACCTTTTACCGTGTCATACATGTGCCATTCCCAGTTATCTTCATGGGTATTGCCCAGGGCTACGGTGATACCGCCCTGCGCAGACACAGTGTGGGAACGGGTTGGGAAAACTTTGGAGAGCAGCGCACAGGTTTGCCCGCTCTGGGAAATTTGCAGCGCCGCGCGCATACCTGCGCCGCCCGCGCCAATAACAACAGCATCAAATTCTCTGACTGGCAATTTCATTACACACCCCACACCACAACGAATCCATAAATCACGTAAGCCGCCAGCGCCACAACAATAACCAGTTGCAGAATCAGGCGTACAGCCAGCGGTTTAACGTAGTCGGTCAACACTTGCCACATGCCAATCCAGGCATGGATCAGAATGGAAAACAGAGCCAGCAGAGTGAAGACTTTGGTAAAGGCGGAGGAGAAGAAGCCGGTCCAGACCACCCAGGTCAGGTCGCCATGCAGGGCGAAAAAACCCACCATATAGATGATGTATAACGTCAGGACGATGGCGGTAGCACGGACAAGAATAAAATCATGTACGCCGTTGCGTCCTAATGCGGAGGCGTTGCTTACCATACGAGAACTCCTGCGAGAATTGAAAGCACGACAGTGATCACAAAAGAAAGGTTTGCGGAACGTTTTCCTGCTTCGAAGGTTTCTTCCAGCCAGCCAAAATCCATCAGCATGTGACGAATCCCGCCGACAGCGTGATACGCCAGCGCGGTGAGGATGCCCCACAGAATGAATTTAACGAAGAAGCTGTTCACGATGGCAGAGGCAGTCAGGAAGCCGTCTTCAGATGACAGCGACAGGCCCAGTAACCACAGCAGAATACCGACGGCTACAAACGTAATAACGCCGGAGACGCGGTGAAGAATGGAAGCTATAGCCGTAACAGGAAACCGAATTGTTGTCAGATCCAGATTGACAGGTCTTTGTTTTTTCACATTTTTTATCATGAATAACGCCCACATGCTATTCTTATAGTTTCCTTCCTCCGGTCTGCGTGCGGGTCAGACAGCGTCCTTTTCTATAACTGCTCGTCATGCAAAAAATTAGCTTCCAGATGCTAAACGACAGGTTACAACGCTGGGTGGCTCGGGATGGCAGGGTATTCCGGAGACCTGGCGGCAGTATAGGTCGTTCACAAAATCATTACAATTAACCTACATATAGTTTGTCGGGTTTTATGCAGAACAGTGACACTCATCACGATAACAACATTCTTTTAAAATTTAATCATCTGATTTGACAAAAGTTAAACATTATTGTTACAAACTACGCCAAATAAGGCTTATAATTCGCAAAAGTTATGGGGTCTTGCTTTCACCTGAGAATAAGTTATGTAACAGTGTGATGGTATTGACCGATGTAATCAGGGCAGTTATTAGTGATATACAGGTTTGACAAATTCGGACTGCTGAGACGCTGATTTGCTGTTTTTTCACTGTATTTTCAATGTGTACTGGCACGCGCCATTGCTCTGTACCCTGGTTCTCCCTCTCCACAGAGCTGCGAGCTAATAACAAACTGGTAACGTTGACGGGCAGTTGAAAGCAAATCCGGTAACTGGCAGTCTTAAGCAATAAGGCGCTAAGGAGACCGTAAATGGCTGATAAAAAAGCAAACATCACCTACAATGGTGACGCTGCTATTGAACTGGATGTGCTAAAAGGCACGCTCGGTCAGGATGTAATTGATATCCGTAGTCTCGGTTCAAAAGGGGTTTTTACTTTTGACCCTGGTTTTACCTCTACCGCATCGTGCGAATCAAAAATCACTTTTATCGACGGTGACGAAGGTATTTTGTTACACCGCGGTTTCCCGATTGATCAACTGGCGACCGAATCCAACTACCTGGAAGTGAGCTACATCCTGCTGTACGGCGAAAAACCGACGCAGGAGCAGTTTGAAGAGTTCAGACTGACGGTCACCCGCCACACCATGATTCACGAGCAGATCACCCGCCTGTTCCACGGTTTCCGTCGCGACTCACATCCAATGGCAGTACTTTGTGGCGTGACCGGCGCGCTGGCAGCGTTCTACCATGATTCGCTGGATGTGAACAATCCGCGCCACCGCGAAATCGCGGCGTTCCGCCTGCTGTCCAAAATGCCGACCGTAGCGGCGATGTGTTACAAATACTCCATCGGTCAGCCGTTTATCTATCCGCGCAACGATCTCTCTTACGCCGGCAACTTCCTGCATATGATGTTTGCCACTCCGTGCGAACCGTATGAAGTGAATCCGGTGCTGGAACGCGCCATGGATCGTATTCTGATCCTGCATGCCGATCACGAGCAGAACGCCTCCACCTCTACCGTGCGTACCGCCGGTTCTTCTGGCGCGAACCCGTTTGCCTGCATCGCGGCCGGTATCGCCTCTCTGTGGGGACCGGCGCACGGCGGCGCCAACGAAGCGGCACTGAGAATGCTGGAAGAGATCAGCTCCGTAAAACATATTCCGGAATTCCTGCGTCGCGCCAAAGACAAGAACGATTCGTTCCGTCTGATGGGCTTCGGTCACCGTGTCTACAAGAACTACGACCCACGCGCTACTGTGATGCGTGAAACCTGCCACGAAGTGCTGCGCGAGCTGGGTACGAAAGATGATCTGCTGGAAGTGGCGATGGAGTTGGAGCACATCGCGCTCAACGACCCGTACTTTATCGAACGCAAACTCTACCCGAACGTCGACTTCTACTCCGGTATTATCCTGAAAGCGATGGGTATTCCGGCGTCCATGTTTACTGTTATCTTTGCGATGGCGCGTACCGTGGGCTGGATTGCGCACTGGAACGAAATGCACGACGACGGCATCAAGATTGCCCGTCCGCGTCAGCTTTACACCGGCTATGCCAAACGCGAATTCTCCTCCGATCTGAAAAAAGATTAAGGGTGAATCCGCATAAAAAACGCGCCTGTGGGCGCGTTTTTTGTTTCAGCGTTGACAGCCCGGGCACCAGTAAAACGGGCGCGATGAGAGCGTGGTTTTTTCGATGATCCCACCGCAGCGCTCGCACATCTCCCCTGCCCGGTGAAAGACCCGGAAGCGAAACAGCGCGCCGTGATGCTTGTTCTCATTCACAGTGCCGCGTGTCTGCCAGGACAAACGAGGAATATCCAGCAACGCCTGCGCCAGCACGTCAAGCTGGGTATCATCCAGTTCGGCGGCACAATGCTGCGGTGCCAACGCACAGTGCCAGAGGATCTCTACGCGTAAATAGTTGCCCAGCCCGGCCAGAAACGCCTGATCGAGGAGCAAACCGGAGAAGCGACGACGGCGAAAACGCGGCGATAACAGACGTTCTTTCACCTGCGCCGCAGTGAGCGTCATGTTCAACACATCCGGCCCAAGCCGCTGTAGAAACGGGTGCTGCGCCAGTTGTTCTGGCGTGAGTATGGCGATATCTGACGCGCTGTAAAGCAAGATGGCTTTATCGGTCGTCTGTAATTTTACGCGCAACACGCGGTTGGTTTGCGGCGTTTCGCCCGCATTCACCACGCGCCAGACGCCGTAAAGCTGGTTATGGCTGTAGAGGGTTAACCCGCCGGAAAAGTGCGTCAACAGCGCCTTGCCGCGGGTTTCAATCTGCTCGATGCGCTGTCCCACCAGACCTGGGGCAAAATCGGTTAGCTGCGGCGGAGCAAACCAGACATCGGTCAGTGGTTTTCCCTGAACCGCCGCTTCAAGCATGTCCGCCGCCCGGCGGATCTCCGGTCCTTCCGGCATGTAAAACTCCTTGTGTTATCGCGCGGAAATGATCACCCCACGCTGGGTAAAAGCAGCATGCAGACGGCGGGCAAACAGTAACGCATGTTCACCATCGCCGTGCAGGCACACCGTTTGCGCCTGCACGGGAACATATTCGCCTTCAATACTTTTGACACGCCCTGCCAGCACCATCTCCAGCGTTTGCGCCAGCGCCACATTGTCATCAGTAATCAACGCGCCCGGCTCGCTGCGTGGTACCAGCCGACCATCGCTGCGATAGCCGCGATCGGCAAACACTTCCTGGCGGGTGATCAGCCCCCAGTTTTTTCCGGCGCGGATCAGTTCGCTGCCCGCCAGCCCGACCAGAATCAAATCCGAATCAACATCGTGTACCGCACTGGCGATAGCGTCGGCCAGTTGCGCATCATTTGCCGCCTGGTTGTATAACATGCCGTGGGGCTTCACATGCTGTAATTTACCGCCCTCAGCATGCACCATCGCTGCCAGTGCACCGATTTGGTACAGCATCTGGGCATACACGGTTTCCGGCGGCAGTTGCATCGCTGTACGACCGAAGTTTTCCCGATCGGGAAACGAGGGATGTGCGCCGATGGCGACCCCGTTACGCAGCGCTTCGCGCACGCATGTCAGCATCGTCCCGGCATCGCCCGCATGAAAACCGCAGGCGATATTGGCCGACGACACCAGTTTCAACAACGCAGCATCATTGCCGCAGCCTTCGCCAAGATCGGCGTTTAAATCAATCTTCATGCGTTAACCGCCATGCCAGTTGTTCAAGGTAACGCTGTTGGTCCTGGCGGGCATGCAGCGCTTCATCCAGTGAACACTGAACAAAATGCACCGGTTGCCCAAGAGGAATTTGCGCCAGATGGTACATATCGGCCTCAATAATGCAGGCAATACGCGGGTATCCGCCGGTCGTCTGAGCATCATTCATCAGCACAATCGGTTGGCCATTTGATGGCACCTGTATAACGCCGGGTAATAAGCCGTGGGAGAGCAACTCGCGCGAGGTCGTCCGCAACAGTGGCTGCCCCTGTAAGCGGTACCCCATGCGGTTGCTCTGCGGGCTTATCTGCCATGGCAGACGCCAGAATGCTTCCTGCGAAGCCGTGTCGAATTCGTGATATTCCGGCCCCGGCAGCGCGCGAATGCGGTTACCCCACAGCAGTTGTTTTACGCCCTGCTGGGTACGAAACTGCCGCTTCGTTTTTGCCAGAGGCAGCGTATCGCCATCACGTAACAGTCGCCCTTCCAGCCCGCCGATAGCGGCTTTCAGATCGGTACTCCCTGAACCCAGCACCTCCGGCAGCGCGAAACCTCCTGCCACTGCCAGATAGCTACGCACACCGTGCAGCGGGCGTTTCAGCACCAGCCGCTGCCCGGCTTTTGCCACAAAACGCCACCCCGTCCACACGGGTTTACCGTCGAGCTTCGCTTCACAACCGGCGCCGGTCAGGGCAAACCAGCAGCGGCTTTCGAACACCACTTCGAACTGGCCGAGCGTAATCTCAAGCCCGGCCGTATCAGGCGCATTGCCCACCAGCGCATTGCCAATTTGCAGCGCAGGCGCGTCCAGCGCGCCGCAATAGCTGATTCCGGACTGGCGCAAACCGGTACGCTTACCACCCTGTAAGCTGGTGTAAATACCGGCGCGGATAATGTTCAACATACGCCCTCCTTACGCGGAATGAAGCGCAGCGTGTCGCCAGGACGCAGCAATGAAGGCTCCGCTAAACGCGGGTTAAAGAGCGCCAAATCTGTTCGTCCAATCAGGTTCCAGCCGCCGGGCGTCTCCAGCGGGTAGATGCCGGTTTGTGCGCCGCCAATACCGACAGAACCGGCTGCTACGCGAACACGCGGTTCAGCGCGTCGCGGCGTGGCCAGTGCTTCCGGCAGGCCACCCAGATAGGGAAAGCCAGGCTGGAAGCCAATAAACCAGACCACATAATCAACAGAGGCATGAAGCTCCACTACCTGTTTTTCACTCATCCGGCAATGTTCCGCCACCCGTCCGAGATCCGGCCCGGCATCGCCGCCGTACAGCACCGGGATCTCAATGGCGCGAGATTCCGGCTCCAGCGCCTCGCTCTCTTCCCACCAGCGCTGTAAGCGTTCAATGGCATCGAGCGCCAGCGTGCCCGGATCGCGCAGCACAACCGTAATGTTATTCATTCCCGGAATGACTTCTGCCACCTCCGGCACCGTGGACAGCCGCTGCGTCAGCCGCCAGATCCGCTTTTGCGTCGCCAACTGCACAGGAGGCTCCAGCTCCAGCACCACGGCGGTTTCCCCTAATAAATAACAACGCGCTCGCTGCACTTGTTTGCTCCTCAGGCCGGGTTCGGAATATCCACAAACGTAACGTCAAGATCGGTATGGGTATTCAGCCACTCGCTCAACGCGCGAATGCCGCCACGTTCGGTGGCATGGTGCCCCGCCGCGTAGAAATGCAGCCCCTGTTCACGCGCAGAATGAATGGTCTGCTCCGATACCTCGCCGGTGATAAAGGCATCCACGCCAAAGCGGGCGGCTTTATCGATAAAGCTCTGTCCGCCGCCGGTACACCAGGCGATACGTTTCACAACATCCGGCCCGGTATCGCCGCACCAGAGCGGCTTACGGCCGAGACGCGCTTCGATCCACGAAGCCAGTTCCAGCCCCGGCACCGGCATCGTGAGTTCTCCCCACGGCAACAGCTCTTCGATTTCGCCCTGAATGGTAATACCGAGCAGCGCCGCCAGTTGCGCGTTATTGCCCAGCTCCGGGTGCGCATCGAGCGGCAGATGCCAGCCATACAGGTTGATGTCGTTCGCCAGAAGCGTTTTCAGGCGGTTACGCTTCATGCCCAGAATGACTGGCGCTTCGTTTTTCCAGAAATAGCCGTGATGGACAATTACCGCGTCCGCCTGCTGACGCACCGCTTCATCCAGCAACGCCTGGCTGGCGGTCACGCCGGTGACAATTTTTTGCACCGTTTCCCGCCCTTCAACCTGGAGGCCGTTCGGGCCGTAATCACTGAATGCCGCACTGTTCAGCTTCTCGTTAATCAGTTTTTCCAGTTCGGTATTTTTCATCAATGCTCTCTTTTACGCTTTACGGGCGGCTTCATACGCCGCCAGGGTGGCGGCTCGCGCCTGTTTATGGTCCACAATCGGGCGAGGATAATCGAGACGTTGCCCCTGTTTATCCGCCCACGCCCAGGGCTGATGGAGATGCTTTTCCGGCACTGCTTGCAGTTCCGGCAGCCAGTGACGAATAAACTCGCCGCTGGCGTCAAAGCGCTCCCCCTGCGTGGTGGGATTAAAAATGCGGAAATACGGCGCCGCGTCGGTCCCCGTTGAGGCTGCCCACTGCCAGCCACCATTGTTTGCCGCCAGATCGCCATCAATCAACTGAGAAATAAAATAGCGCTCTCCACAACGCCAGTCGATAAGTAAGTCTTTGACCAGGAAGCTGGCAGTAATCATCCGCAGCCGATTGTGCATCCAGCCAGTGCTGTTCAACTGGCGCATTGCGGCATCGACAATCGGAAAGCCAGTCTTGCCTTCTTGCCACGCCGCAAGCTGCTGCTGGCTCCCCTGCCACTGCACCCTATCAGTCCAGGGGATAAAAGGTTTGTGCTTGCAGAGCGCCGGATGAAATGTCATCAGATGACGGTAAAACTCACGCCAGATCAGCTCATTGAGCCATACTGCGCCGCTTCCACCATCAAGCGCCTGCGGCTGCTCGGCCAGTAAACGATGCAGACACTGGCGCGGCGACAGTGCGCCAATCGCCAGCGCGGCGGAGAGGCGGCTGGTACCTTCAATCGCCGGAAAATCACGCTGCTGCTCATACTCCGCCGCCTGCTGCTGGCAAAAGTGACGCAGCCGGGCAATCGCGCTTTTCTCATCGGCGGGGAAAAGTTGTTCATCAAACGGCTGCTGCGGATAGTTAAGTGCGATCGGCTTAGCGACAGGCTGCGCCCCTTCGCGTGCATGTGGCGCGGCGACGCATTGCGGCAGTTCCTCTTTTAGCCGACGCAAAAAAGCGTTTTTGAACGGCGTAAAGACTTTATACATCTCGTGATTACCGGTCATAACGCTGCCAGGTGCCAGCATCACGCTGTCATCAAACCCCTGGCAGGATACGTTCGGCAGCGCTTTTTCTACCGCCGCATCACGCTGGCGTTCATTGAATTCATATTGATAGTTATAAAAAAGATGGCTTACCTGCTCGCTGGCACAGATTTGGGCGATGGCCTGCGCGCAGGCAGCAAAATCATCCACCTCGCGGTAGAGCAGCGGAATGCCCTTCTCCGCCAGCGCCTGTTGCAGCGCATTAAGATGGGCGTTGAGCAGCGCCGCCTGACGGGGAGCCATATGATGCTGCTGCCACTGTGCTGGCGTGGCAATGAAAAGCGCAATAACTCGGACATCGGGATAACGGCAGGCGGCCGCGAGCGCAAGATTATCATGTACGCGTAAATCCGCGCGAAACCAGACCAGATGGGTGGTCATATCACTCCTTAATGTCCACAACGAAAGCGCAGCGTAGCGGATCTAATCCGCTACGCCAGGCGGCACAGTGTAAATGTAGCAAAAAGGTTACTGCAAAAAAAAACCACCGCAAGGCGGTGGCTTAGAGAATTTGCTGTGTGTAATCGATTAATAAAAGTCGCAGGCTACTTTTTCGGCCTGGTCCATCCACACCGGTTTTTCACTGGTTTTCGCCCAGACGCGGTGCAGGTAGCTGTAAAAACGCGCGCGATCTTTCCAGAATAACATCACTGGTAATGCCAGAACGCCTGCCAGAATGGCGAAAGCGCGACGCATCAACACAACGTGTACCGGAAACGCTTTATATGTGTTCATAATTCTCTCCCCTTTGTCAGGCCGGCAATCACTACCGGAAATGTTCCCGCCTTACAGAAAATCAGGGCGGCGCTGAAATCTGGTTAAAATAGTATCGCTTTATTCGTAATTTTACTACTCATCCGACCACTATTTTTCTGTCAATTTACGATTTATTGATGTCCCGGCGGTAAATTAGTTACAAAACAGTTAAATTAATACTAATCATTAGTTAAATTGTGGTTTATCGATTTTCGTTACGTTGAAAGCCCCTGGGGGATCCCCCCGCTTGTCCGCCCAATGTTTTTGGCCATTTTTATATTTTTTTTACACCCCGCCTGACGATTTTTGCGAAATCTTTGCGCCGAAAAAACTACTTTCACAACACATCCTTAAATCACCCCGGAGGTGAATTGTGAGTGCAGGCGTAATAATCGGCATCGTGCTGGTTTTCCTGTTATTGGGCTACCTGGTTTATGCCCTGATTAACGCGGAGGCTTTCTGATGGCCGCTCAGGCGTTTCTTCTGGTCGCCAGCTTTTTGCTGGTGCTGTTTATTCTTGCGCGCCCGCTGGGATCGCTGCTGGCAAAACTGATTGCCGGACAAGCGCTGCCCGGCACGGCGACAATCGAAAATATCCTCTGGCGTGGACTGGGTATTGATACCCGTGAAATGAACTGGCGGCACTATCTGTTCGCCATCCTGTGGCTCAATGTGCTCGGTATTGTGCTGCTATTTGCCATGCTGATGTTGCAAGGCATTTTGCCAATGAACCCGCAAAACTTGCCCGGCCTCTCCTGGCATCTGGCACTGAATACGGCGGTCAGCTTTGTCACGAATACCAACTGGCAATCCTATTCAGGCGAAAGCACACTGAGTTATTTCAGCCAGATGGTCGGGCTGACGGTGCAAAACTTCCTCTCTGCGGCAACGGGGATTGCGGTGATATTCGCGTTGATCCGCGCCTTTGCGCGCCGCAGCATGGATACGCTCGGCAACGCGTGGGTAGATCTCACTCGCATTACTCTGTGGGTACTGCTGCCGATTTCGCTGATCCTTGCCTTGTTCTTTATTCAGCAAGGCGTCCTGCAAAACTTTTTACCTTATCAGCCTTACACCTCGCTTGAAGGCGTTCAGCATCTGATGCCGATGGGGCCAGTCGCGTCTCAGGAAGCGATCAAAATGCTCGGCACCAACGGCGGTGGCTTCTTCAATGCCAACTCTTCACACCCGTTTGAAAACCCGACCGCATTGACCAACATCGTGCAGATGCTGGTGATCTTCCTGATCCCGGCAGCGCTTTGCTTTGCTTTTGGCGATGCAGTGGCGGACCGTCGCCAGGGGCACATGCTGCTGTGGTCGATGTCGCTGATTTTCGTAGTCTGTGCCGGGGTGGTGATGTGGGCGGAGTTCCAGGGTAATCCGCACTTCCTGACGCTCGGTGGCGACAGCGCCATCAATATGGAAGGTAAAGAGAGCCGGTTTGGCATTCTGGCGAGCAGCCTGTATGCCGTGGTTACAACCGCCGCTTCATGCGGCGCGGTGAATGCCATGCATGACTCCTTTACCGCGCTGGGCGGCATGATCCCGATGTGGCTGATGCAGATTGGCGAAGTGGTGTTTGGCGGCGTGGGCTCGGGTCTTTACGGCATGCTGCTGTTCGTGCTGCTGGCGGTGTTTATTGCCGGGTTGATGATTGGCCGTACGCCGGAGTTTATCGGCAAAAAAATCGATGTCCGCGAAATGAAAATGACCGCGCTGGCGATCCTCGTCACCCCGGCGCTGGTGCTGATTGGTACCGCGCTGGCGATGATGACCGATGCCGGGCGTAGCGGCATGTTTAACCCCGGCATTCACGGCTTTAGTGAAGTGCTGTACGCCGTCTCGTCGGCGGCCAACAACAACGGCAGCGCCTTTGGCGGATTAAGTGCCAACACCCCGTTCTGGAACTGTCTGCTGGCGTTCTGCATGTTCTTCGGCCGCTTCGGTGTGATTGTTCCGGTGATGGCGATTGCCGGTTCACTGGTCGGCAAGAAAATCCAGCCCGCCAGCACTGGCACCCTGCCGACGCACGGCGCGCTGTTTATCGGCCTGCTGATCGGCACGGTACTGCTGGTTGGCGCATTGACCTTTGTTCCTGCCCTGGCGCTCGGCCCGGTGGCGGAATACCTATTATTTTGAGACTGGCGGAGACGCGTTTTATGAGTCGCAAACAACTGGCCCTGTTCGAACCGCACCTTGTTCGTCAGGCGCTGATGGATTCGGTGACCAAGTTAAGCCCGCAAGTACAGTGGCGTAACCCGGTGATGTTTATTGTCTGGATCGGCAGCCTGTTGACCACAATTTTGACTGTGGCAATGGCAACAGGCCATCTTGACGGCAGTGCATGGTTTACTGGCACAGTCAGCCTGTGGTTGTGGGTTACGGTATTGTTCGCCAACTTTGCAGAGGCGCTGGCGGAAGGTCGCAGCAAAGCGCAGGCCAATAGCCTGAAAGGGGTGAAAAAAACCGCTTTCGCCCGCAAATTACGCGCCCCGCAGCATGATGCACAAATCGACCATATTCCGGCAGCAGACCTGCGTAAAGGCGATGTGGTGCTGGTTGAGGCCGGTGACATTATTCCGTGCGATGGTGAAGTGATTGAAGGTGGCGCATCGGTAGATGAGAGCGCGATAACCGGCGAATCGGCACCGGTTATCCGTGAGTCCGGTGGCGATTTCGCTTCGGTCACTGGCGGGACACGCATTCTTTCTGACTGGCTGGTGATCCAGTGCAGCGTTAACCCCGGCGAAACGTTCCTCGACCGCATGATTGCGATGGTGGAAGGTGCGCAGCGGCGTAAAACACCGAACGAGATCGCGCTGACCATTCTGCTGGTTGCCCTGACTCTTGTCTTCCTGCTGGCAACCGCCACTTTGTGGCCATTCTCGGTATATGGCGGCCAGGCAGTCAGCGTAACTGTGTTGGTGGCCCTGCTGGTATGCCTGATCCCAACGACTATCGGCGGGCTGCTGTCTGCGATTGGTGTTGCCGGGATGAGTCGCATGCTGGGTGCGAATGTGATTGCCACCAGCGGTCGTGCGGTAGAAGCAGCAGGTGATATCGATGTGCTGCTGCTGGATAAAACCGGCACCATCACCTTAGGTAACCGCCAGGCATCCGATTTCCTGCCCGCGCAGGGCGTGGATGAAAAAACGCTGGCCGATGCTGCGCAACTCTCTTCGCTGGCGGATGAAACGCCGGAAGGCCGCAGTATTGTGATACTGGCTAAACGCCGCTTTAATCTGCGCAAGCGCGATATGCAGAGCCTGCAAGCCACCTTTGTGCCCTTCACTGCGCAAACCCGCATGAGCGGCATCAACGTGCAGGATCGGATGATCCGTAAAGGTTCGGTGGATGCTATCCGTCGTCATATCGCCGCCAATGGCGGCCAATTCCCGGCCGATGTGGAAACGCTGGTCGAACGCGTCGCCCGCCAGGGTGCCACGCCGCTGGTCGTTGCCGAAGGGGCGAAAGTGCTGGGTGTTATCGCGCTGAAAGATATCGTCAAAGGCGGGATTAAAGAGCGTTTTGCCCAGCTGCGTAAAATGGGCATTAAAACGGTAATGATCACCGGGGATAACCGTTTAACCGCTGCGGCGATTGCTGCTGAAGCCGGTGTCGATGACTTCCTTGCGGAAGCGACGCCGGAAGCGAAACTGGCGTTGATCCGCCAGTATCAGGCGGAAGGTCGTCTGGTGGCGATGACCGGCGATGGCACGAACGATGCGCCAGCGCTGGCGCAGGCGGACGTTGCGGTAGCGATGAACTCCGGCACCCAGGCCGCCAAAGAGGCGGGCAACATGGTGGATCTCGATTCGAACCCCACCAAATTGATTGAAGTGGTGCATATCGGTAAACAGATGCTGATGACTCGCGGTTCGCTGACCACCTTCAGTATCGCCAACGATGTGGCGAAATACTTCGCCATCATTCCGGCTGCGTTCGCAGCAACCTATCCCCAACTGAATACGCTGAACGTGATGCATCTGCACTCCCCGGCGTCGGCAATTTTAAGCGCGGTGATCTTTAACGCGCTGGTGATTGTGTTTCTTATCCCGCTGGCGCTGAAAGGGGTGAGCTACAAGCCGCTTACTGCTTCCGCCATGCTGCGCCGCAACCTGTGGATTTACGGGCTGGGGGGGCTGGTAGTGCCGTTTATCGGTATCAAGGCGATCGACCTGATTTTGACCCTGTTTGGCCTGGTGTAAGAGGTATAAAAAATGGCTTTATTACGTCCCGCATTTCTGCTTTTGTTACTCTTCACCCTAATTACCGGCGGGATCTATCCGCTGGTGACCACCGCGCTCGGGCAGTGGTGGTTTAACGCGCAGGCGAACGGTTCGCTGATCCGTGAGGGCGATACTGTGCGCGGTTCGCGCTTGCTGGGTCAGGACTTTACCGCGCCGGTTTATTTTCACGGCCGCCCTTCTGCCACTGCCGATGCACCTTATAATCCAATGGCGTCTGGCGGCAGCAATCTGGCAGGCAGCAACCCGGAGCTGGATAAAGAAGTGGCGGCGCGCGTGGCGCAACTGCGTGCCGAGAATCCACAAGCGGATACGCATGTGCCGGTGGAGTTGATTACCACCTCGGCGAGCGGCCTTGATGGTCAGCTCTCTCCGGCTGCCACCGCCTGGCAGATCCCGCGCGTGGCGCAGGCTCGTCACTTACCCGTGACAGAAGTGGAAAAAATGGTGGCCGAACATACCACCACACCGCTGGTCAATTTTATCGGCCAGCCGGTGGTCAATATTGTGGAACTCAATCTGGCGCTGGATGCGCTCAAGGATAAATAAAGCATGACTGACGAGCCTTTGCGTCCCAATCCCGACCGCTTGCTGGAACACGCCGCAACGGCGCATCGGGGAAAGTTGAAAGTCTTCTTCGGCGCCTGCGCCGGTGTGGGCAAAACGTTCGCTATGCTGCAAGAAGCGCAGCGTCTGCGGGCGCAGGGGCTTGATATTCTCGTTGGCGTGGTGGAGACCCACGGGCGCAAAGAGACTGCCGCGCTGCTGGAAGGGCTGGCAACCCTGCCGCCACGCCGTATCGCCCATCGCGGGCGACTTATTCAGGAGTTTTCGCTGGACGACGCCCTTGCGCGCCGTCCGGCGCTGATTTTAATGGACGAGCTGGCGCACAGTAACGCGCCCGGCTCGCGCCATCCGAAACGCTGGCAGGATGTAGAAGAGCTGCTGGAAGCGGGCATTAATGTCTTTACAACCGTCAACGTCCAGCATCTGGAAAGCCTCAACGATGTGGTCAGCGGCGTGACCGGTATTCAGGTACGTGAAACCGTACCGGATCCCTTTTTCGATAACGCCGATGAAGTCGTACTGGTGGATTTGCCGCCGGACGATCTCCGCCAGCGCCTGCACGAAGGCAAAGTCTATATCGGCGGCCAGGCCGAGCGCGCCATCGAACACTTCTTCCGTAAAGGTAATCTGATTGCCCTGCGCGAACTGGCGCTACGCCGCACCGCCGACCGTGTGGACGATCAGATGCGCGCCTGGCGCGATCGCCAGGGTGAAGAGAAAGTCTGGCATACGCGTGATGCCATTCTGCTCTGCGTCGGGCATGGCGCGGGCAATGAGAAGCTGATCCGCACGGCGGCGCGGCTGGCAGCCAAGCTGGGCAGCGTCTGGCATGCGGTGTACGTTGAAACGCCGTCGTTACATAAATTGCCGGAACCGCAACGGCGGGCGATTTTAAGCGCCCTGCACCTTGCACAGGAACTGGGTGCCGAAACGGCAACGCTTTCCGATCCGGCGGAAGAGAAGGCGATTCTGCGTTACGCCCGCGAGCATAACCTCGGCAAAATTATTATTGGCCGACGCAATAAGCACCGCTGGTGGAACCCGGAATCATTTGCCGATAAGCTGGCACGCCGCGCGCCGGATCTCGATCTGGTGATCATCGCGCTGGACGACGCTCCGGCAGCATTGCCCTCACGCGCCGGAGATACACGCCCATTGATTGAGCGCTGGCGGGTGCAGTTAAAAGGTTGTGCCGTCGCCCTCGCCCTCTGTGCGGCAATCACGCTGATCGCCGCGCAGTGGCTGACTGCTTTCGACGCCGCCAACCTGGTGATGATCTACCTGCTCGGCGTGGTGCTGGTTGCGTTGTTTTATGGGCGTTGGCCATCCGCGTTCGCCACGGTGATTAACGTCATCAGTTTCGATCTCTTTTTTATCGCTCCGCGCGGCACGCTGGCCGTTTCCGATGTGCAATACCTGCTGACCTTTGGCGTGATGATGACGGTCGGTTTGGTCATTGGCAATCTCACCGCCGGGGTGCGTTATCAGGCGCGTGTGGCGCGGTATCGCGAGCAGCGCACCCGCCATCTTTATGAGATGTCGAAAGCGCTGGCGGTCGGGCGTAATAACAAGGATATCGCCGTCACCAGCGAAACGTTTATCCAGTCTACCTTTGATGCCCGCAGCAAATTGTTGCTGCCGGACAGCCACGGGCAGTTGAAAGCGGTGACGCAAACCCACGGCATGACGCCCTGGGATGACGCAATAGCCCGCTGGAGTTTTGATAAAGGCCAGCCTGCCGGAGCGGGAACCGACACCCTGCCCGGCGTGCCGTATCAAATTTTGCCGCTTAAAAGCGACCAAAAAACCCATGGGTTATTGATTGTGGAACCGGCCAACTTACGTCAGTTGATGATCCCGGAACAGCAACGCCTGCTGGAAACCTTCACCCTGCTGGTTGCCAGTGCGCTTGAACGCCAGGCGCTCGCCACCAGCGAAGAACAGGCTCGCCTCGCCAGCGAGCGGGAAAGCATTCGTAACTCCTTGCTGGCCGCACTCTCCCATGATTTGCGCACACCGCTGACTGTGCTGTTTGGCCAGGCAGAGATCCTGACGCTCGATCTGGCAAGTGAAGGCTCCTCGCATGCGCCGCAGGCCAACGAGATCCGTCAACATGTGCTGAATACCACGCGACTGGTGAATAATCTGCTGGATATGGCACGTATTCAGTCCGGTGGTTTTAATCTTAAAAAAGAGTGGCTAACGCTGGAAGAGGTGGTTGGCAGCGCGCTCAGAACGCTGGAACCCGGACTTGGCGGCCGCCATATCAACCTCGCCCTGCCCGACCCGTTAATGCTGGTACATGTTGACGGCCCATTATTTGAACGGGTGCTGATCAATCTGCTGGAAAATGCGGTGAAATATGCAGGACAGCGGGCAGAGATCGGCATTACCGCCCATGAAACGCCGCAACAGTTGATGCTGGATGTGTGGGATAACGGGCCAGGTATTCCGGCAGGGCAGGAGCAGGCCATTTTTGATAAGTTCGCGCGAGGAACCAAGGAATCAGCGATTCCTGGCGTCGGTCTTGGGCTGGCGATTTGCCAGGCGATTGTTGAGGTTCATGGCGGTACCATTAGTGCCCGCAATCGTCCGCAAGGAGGTGCGCTGTTTTGTGTTACACTTCCCCGTGAAACACCTCCGCAACTGGATGAATTACCTGAGGATCTGTGATCAACGTTCTGATTGTCGAAGATGAACAAGCTATTCGCCGATTTCTGCGTACCGCGCTGGAAGCTGAAGGGTTGCGCGTCCATGAAGCGGAGACCTTGCAGCGCGGTCTGATTGAAGCCGCCACCCGCAAACCCGATCTGGTGATCCTCGATTTGGGGCTGCCGGATGGCGACGGTCTGGACTTTATCCGTGATTTGCGCCAGTGGAGCCAGATGCCGGTGATTGTCCTTTCGGCGCGTGCTGAAGAGAGCGACAAAATTGCGGCTCTTGATGCCGGCGCCGACGATTACCTCAGTAAACCGTTTGGCATTGGCGAGTTGCAGGCCCGCCTGCGCGTTGCCCTGCGCCGTCATGCGGCCACAACCCTTGGCGAACCGGTGGTGGCCTTTGCTGATATTCGCGTCGATCTGGCTAACCGCCGCATCCAGCGCGGTGAGGAAGAGATCCATCTGACGCCCATTGAATTTCGCCTGCTGGCCGTGCTGTTGAACAATCACGGCAAAGTGTTAACTCAGCGACAACTGCTAAGCCAGGTCTGGGGGCCGAATGCCATCGAGCACAGCCACTACCTGCGCATCTATATGGGCCACCTGCGCCAGAAACTCGAAGCCGATCCTGCCCGCCCTCGCCATTTACTGACTGAAACAGGGATTGGCTACCGGTTTATGCTTTGAGGGCGTATCCTGCTGTTTTTTGGGAGAGTAATGATGAGCGCCTGGCTAATTTATGCGTTGTTATCAGCGGTCACCGCTGCGCTGGTGGCTATTTTCGGCAAGATCGGTTTGCAACATCTCGACGCCAATACTGCCACGGCGATCCGTGCGGTGGTAATGGCCGTATTTCTGGTCGGTGTGGTCGTGGTGCAGGGCAAATTGTCGCTGGTCGCCACCGTGCTGGCCGATAAAAAAGCGCTGCTGTTTGTGGTACTGAGCGGCATCGCGGGCGCGCTGTCGTGGCTGTTCTATTTTATGGCGATCAAAAGCGGCAACGTGTCGCGGGTTGCTCCCATCGACAAGCTGAGCGTGGTGTTTGCCGTGATCCTGGCTGTGATCCTGTTTGGCGAGAAAGTCTCACTGATTGCGGCAGCAGGCGTGGCATTAATTACTGCCGGTGCGCTGATGGTTGCGCTGGGGTGAGTTTGCAACAGATGGCAGCCCCCGATCCGCAAAAATTTAAGGCTCCCGAAGGAGCCTTTTTTCTTACGCGTTTTTCAGCACTTCGCTGACAATTTCTACCGCTTCTTTTTCAATCAGCTTCCGGTGTTCGTCACCGAGGAAACTTTCGCAGTAGATTTTGTAGGCGTCTTCAGTACCTGACGGACGCGCGGCGAACCAGCCGTTGTCGGTCATCACTTTCAGGCCGCCAATCGATGCGCCATTGCCCGGAGCAGCCGTCAGACGCGCAGTGATAGGGTCGCCTGCCAGCGTGCTGGCGCTCACCATTTCCGGAGAGAGTTTGGACAGCGCGGCTTTCTGCGCGGAGGAGGCAGAAGCCTGCAAACGGTTGTAGCTCGGCGCTCCGAAGCGTGCCGCCAGCTCATCGTAATGCTGCTGCGGGTTTTTCCCGGTCACGGCGGTGATCTCAGCCGCCAGCAGACACATGATGATGCCGTCTTTATCTGTTGACCACGGTGTACCGTCGAAACGCAGGAAGGACGCGCCCGCGCTCTCTTCACCACCAAAGCCGAAACTGCCGTCATGCAGACCATCAACAAACCATTTGAAACCCACCGGCACTTCCACCAGCTTACGGCCAAGGTCGTTAACCACGCGGTCGATCATCGCTGAAGAGACCAGCGTTTTGCCGACGGCAACATCTTTGCCCCACTGCGGACGGTGCTGGAACAGGTAGTTGATAGCAACCGCCAGGTAGTGGTTCGGGTTCATCAACCCTGCCGGGGTTACGATGCCGTGACGGTCGTAGTCCGGATCGTTAGCAAACGCCAGATCGAACTTGTCGCGCAGCGCCAACAGACCCGCCATCGCACATTCGGAGGAGCAATCCATACGGATCGCGCCGTCTTTATCCAGGTGCATAAAGCGGAAGGTCTGATCGACCTGATCGTTAACGATGCTCAGATCCAGCTTGTAGTACTCCGCGATACGCTTCCAGTATTCAATACCAGAGCCACCCAGCGGATCAACGCCCAGTTTCAGGCCAGCTTTCTGGATTGCCGCCATGTCGACAATGTCCGCCAGCCCTTCAATAAATGGCTGCACAAGATCTTTTTCTGTCACATGACCGGAGGCCAGCGCTGCATCCAGCGTAAGACGTTTCACGCCTTTCAGACCATCCGCCAACAGCGCATTCGCGCGGTCTTCCACCACTTTGGTAACGTTGGTATCAGCCGGGCCACCGTTAGGCGGGTTGTACTTGATCCCGCCATCTTCTGGTGGGTTATGCGACGGGGTGATAACGATACCGTCCGCCTGCGCGCCGCCGTTTTTGTTGTGTACCAGAATGGCATTTGAGATGGCAGGCGTGGGCGTGAAGCCGTTATTTTCCTGCACGATCACATCCACACCGTTTGCTGTCAGCACTTCCAGCACGGAGATAAACGCCGGTTCAGACAGCGCGTGAGTATCTTTACCCACATAGCACGGCCCGGTAATCCCGTTTTTTGCACGCTCTTCGGCAATCGCCTGAGCGATGGCCAGAATGTGTGGCTCGTTGAAGCTGTGGCGATGGGCGCTGCCACGGTGGCCGGAAGTGCCAAATTTCACCGCATGTTCTGAATTACCGACTTCAGGTTTCAACACATAGTACTGCGCAGTAAGCTGGGCGACGTTAATCAAATCGCTCTGTTGTGCAGGTTGACCCGCACGCGGGTGGTTAGCCATTGCCTGGTCCTTTCAATGCAAGGATTAAATTGTGCCGCAAACTTTTTCAATCAATTCCGCCGGGAACTGCATTGACTGCATGATGTGCTCAATCATGCTGCATTTACGACCCGTATTGGTGTTGGTGATGACCCAGTAAGGGGTGTTCGGCACCTGCTTCGGTTTGGTCTGGTTGCCGTTCTGCAACAGGGTTTGCTCATTGACGGCAAAGTATACTCTTGTGCGCCCGTGCAGTGATTCAGTGGATTCCGTAAAGCCTTTGTCGTCGAGTGAATAGAGGGTAGACAGCACCATCAGGAAACGATTGACGGCCTTTTTCTGCTCGGCATATTCATCAGAGAGGAGCAGCTCACGCACGGCGCGGACTTTATCTTTTGCGGTATTAGCCGGTTTGATGCCTTCGACAGCAACGACGGTACGCGGCTCTTTTACCGTTGCAAGAGAAGCGGCAGGCTGTGCCGGTGATACGGCGGAAAATTTCAACATGCGCCGTAAAATGTCGGATGCGCTCTCGCCGATATGCTTAGTATGGCTGGCAATATAACTGTAGAGCTCATCATCAACTTCGATCGTTTTCATCTTAATCCAGTGCGATATCTAATCTGAATACAAGTGTTGGGATTATAAAGTGAAATCTCAACAGCGGATAGCGTCAAACCAGGATGGCGGCAAAAGTAAGAGTAATTCTTAACCTTGCAGCCGGGCGGCAGAATGTTCACCATAATAACCTAACCCGCCAGAGTGAAAAAAAGAACTTTCCTATGAAATTGAATACGCGAGCGCAATCTGCACAACATCCGCACAACAATTCTCCTGTCGTCCTTGTCCACGGGCTGTTTGGTAGCCTCGATAACCTCGGCGTACTGGCCCGCCAACTGGTACAGGAGTATGACGTGGTGCAGGTTGATATGCGCAACCACGGTCTTTCCCCCCGCTCCGACGAGATGAACTATCCGGCAATGGCGCAGGATCTGCTGGATACGCTGGACGCCCATCATATCGACAAGGCTATATTTATTGGGCACTCAATGGGCGGCAAAGCCGTGATGGCGCTGTCGGCACTGGCGCCGGAACGCGTAGAAAAGCTGGTGGCGATTGATATTGCACCGGTCGATTACCATGTTCGCCGCCATGACGAGATATTTGCCGCGATCAATGCCGTCACTGACGCGCAGGTCACTACGCGCCAGCAGGCGGCTTCGCTAATGCGCGAGCATGTAAAAGAAGAAGGCGTGATCCAGTTTCTGCTGAAATCGTTTGTTGAGGGCGAGTGGCGTTTCAATGTTCCGGTGTTGTGGGAGCAATATCCGCATATTGTCGGCTGGGAAACCATTCCCGCATGGCCTCATCCGGCACTGTTTGTCTGCGGCGGCAACTCCCCTTACGTTACGGAGCAGTACCGGAGCGCTTTGCTTGAACAGTTCCCGCAGGCGCGCGCGCATGTGATTGCTGGCGCCGGTCACTGGGTGCATGCGGAAAAACCTGAAGCGGTAATGCGGGCAATTAATCGTTATCTCGCTGAAAAGTCAAACTGATTAAAAAGGCGGCGACCAGTCGCCAGAACGCGTCCGCCCGTTGGCGCGCCCGTTATGCTGATGTATGATGGCGCGCTATTCAGCCCGGGCGGCAGCCCGATTGCTTGTCTTTCCCGTAGTATGCTTAAACATGGCTAAAGAACAAACGGACCGTACAACCCTGGATCTGTTCGCGAATGAGCGTCGCCCGGGACGGCCGAAGACGAATCCGCTCTCGCGTGATGAACAGTTACGCATCAACAAACGCAATCAATTAAAACGCGATAAAGTTCGTGGGCTTAAACGCGTCGAGCTAAAACTGAATGTTGAAGCCGTTGATGCATTAAACGAACTTGCCGATGCGCGCGACATGAGCCGCAGCGAACTTATCGAAGAGATGCTGCTGGCACAGCTGAGCGCATTGCGCGGAAAGTAATTACTCCGAATCACCTCTCTTATTTTTACGTTTTCATGTGTCATACAGTGCACTCCGCGGCGATAGCTGTTTTCGCGCGCTTCTCTGTTCTGCTATGATTGCCCTTATCTGTGGGCGTAGCGCCACCATCATATTCATTAGGTTTCAAGAGGTTATTTTACTCATGGCAATTACAGGTATTTTCTTCGGCAGCGACACCGGCAACACCGAAAATATTGCGAAAATGATTCAGAGTCAGCTTGGTAAGGACGTTGCCGACGTACATGACATTGCCAAAAGCAGCAAAGAAGATATCGAAGGATATGACATTCTGCTGCTCGGCATTCCGACCTGGTATTATGGCGAAGCGCAGTGCGACTGGGATGATTTCTTCCCGACGCTGGAAGACATTGATTTTAATGGTAAGTTAGTTGCGCTGTTTGGCTGCGGCGATCAGGAAGACTATGCAGAATATTTCTGTGATGCGCTGGGTACGATCCGCGATATTATTGAGCCGCGCGGCGCGACCATCGTGGGCCACTGGCCGACTGCAGGCTACCATTTCGAAGCCTCTAAAGGTCTGGTGGATGATGACCATTTTGTTGGTCTGGCCATTGACGAAGATCGCCAGCCAGAACTGACCGCAGAACGCGTGCAAAAATGGGTTAAGCAAGTTCGCGAAGAGCTGCATCTTGATGACATCATCAACGCCTGATTTTACGGCGTAATCTGTGGGTTACGTGGTATTAATAGGTAAAAGCAATGGAAATAATTGCTACAAATTTTTAACTTTTTTCTCCATCGCTGTACAATAAGCCCTGCTAAAGTGGTGTCATAAAGCACAGGAGTTGCTGGTGACACCACGTTTTAAAAGCTTACTTTACTTGAGGACTTGCAGTTTTCATTTAGCCATGGCAGTTCTATAATGAGACGCATTATCCCAGGTGCATTCCTTCTAACTTCCATTGAGGAAGTGAATCGTATAGCAACAGGACAGATTCCGCATGACTGACAACAATACCGCATTAAAGAAGGCTGGCCTGAAAGTCACGCTTCCTCGGTTAAAAATCCTGGAAGTACTTCAGGAACCGGATAACCATCATGTCAGTGCGGAAGATTTATATAAACGACTGATCGACATGGGCGAAGAGATCGGGCTGGCGACAGTATACCGTGTACTGAACCAGTTTGATGACGCCGGCATTGTGACCCGTCATAACTTCGAAGGCGGGAAATCCGTTTTTGAACTGACTCAGCAGCATCACCACGATCACCTGATTTGCCTCGACTGCGGCAAAGTGATCGAATTCAGTGATGATTCCATCGAAGCGCGCCAGCGCGAAATCGCCGCGAAACACGGCATTCGTCTGACGAACCATAGTCTTTACCTGTACGGTCACTGCGCCGAGGGTGACTGCCGCGAAGATGAACACGCGCACGACGCGAAATAATCCCTTTTCATACTCAAGCCAGCCTTCGGGTTGGCTTTTTTTTGCCCTTCAAAAACAAAAATGCCCGGCAGGTTTGCGCTGCCGGGCAGGTTACTTCAGCAATAATTACGCTTTCACGCTATCCACACGGCTGAAACGTTTACCGTCCGGGCTGGCGGTACGGATCTGCACTTCCCCGCTCACCTGAGGACGCGCTTTATTATCGTAGCGCAGCCAGTTTTTACCGCCGTCCGTAGAATATTCCACGACCATTCCCGGGAAGCTGGTATTGGCTTCCAGCTTGCTGCCAACCACGCGCGCGCCCGGTACAGGCAGACGGTAGTTGATGCCTGCTTTGTCCAGTTTTGCCAGTTCACGATGGCCTAACAGATTTGCAAAGCGGCTCCAGTCTTTATCCAGCGCTTTTACATCGACCAGATGAGTTTCACCGCCTTTGTACTCGCGCCCGGCCTGATAATCCTGTTCCCAACCGGCGCGGTGCCAGGCACGCTCTGCGACCGCAATCATGCGTGGATAAATCATGTACTCCATCTGGTTGTCGGTACGCACCACTTCACTCCACAGCTGAGCAGAAAGACCATAGGCTCCAGGCCACGGTTTATCCGATTTCGCGCTGAATGGATTGCCGTCACGATCCAGTGAAGTTTCAGCATCTTGCGGCATGTTGTCCGGCGCAAAGCTGAAGATCTTGCGCTCATCGCTAAAACGCGTGCCCCAGTAGTAGCCGCTTTCCGCCGGATGGACTTCGTTCGGGAAGTCGAGGTAAACATAGTCCGGGTTCGAGACAATGACGCGGAACCCTTTGTTCGCCCAGTCATTTACTGAATCAAAACCGCCCCAATAGAGCGTATCCCAGAAGTTAACATTGACGTGATCGGTGGCAAACTCAGCGGCATTTTTGGCATCTTTCAGGCCATCCTGCCACGCCTGCATGGTACCGATACCGTGCGCTTTCACCAGCTTGCTGACCTCAATACCAAAGTAGCTGGAAAGATGCTCAACATCTGCAACTTTACCCTCTTTAACCATAGTCTGGCAGACCTGAGATTTTGCCCACGGTTTGTCCTGCTTGCTCTGATCGATGATACCTTTGCCCGCTTCCGGTTTTTTCTGGTCGGTATAACCCGCCCCCAGATAGATGTTTTTCGCTTCGTCACCGCCAAAATGCCAGGTGTTCAGCGGTACACCCGCTTCTTTGTGCATTTGCTGGATTTCGCCAATCACTTTATCGACGAAATTGCGCGACGAATCGAGACAAGGGTTCAGATAGCCAGTGCGGTTATAGAACTGTACCCCGGTGGTATTAGAGGTGTCCGTCGGATCCAGCAAACGGTACTGATTCGCCTCTTTCTCTTTACCCTCTTTCATCAGGCGCTCATAGCGCGCTTCCATTGAGATCACGGCTGCACGGGCGTGTGCCGGCATATCAATTTCCGGGATCACTTCAATCTGGCGCGCTTTCGCGTACTTCAGTATGTCGATGTAATCGGTACGGCTGAAGTGGCCGCTACCATTGTTGTTGCTGTCCGGGCCGGAACCCAGTTGCGGCAGCAGGCAGGTTTTCTCGCTCAGATCGTGGCAACGTTTACTGCCGATGTCGGTCAACTCAGGCAGACCAGGGATCTCAATGCGCCAGCCTTCGTCATCAGTAAGGTGAAAGTGGAATTTGTTCAGCTTATACGCTGACATCTGATCCAGCAGGCGTAGTACGGCATCTTTGCTATGGAAGTTACGTCCCACATCAAGCTGAATACCGCGATAATCAAAACGCGGTGCGTCTTTTGCTTCAAGCCGTGCGATTTTCTGCTCGCCACTGGAAGGGATCAGCGACAGCAAAGATTGCAGGCCGTAGAACACGCCAGCCTGATCAAAGCCGGTGATTACCGCCTCATTTGCCCCAATGTGCAACTGATAGGCACCAGATATGGCTTCATCACCCGCAAAAGCCTTCACTGCGATCTCTGTACGGATGGGATAACTGCCCTCTTTGACGCCCAGCAGCGCGAAGCGCGACTTCACCGCTTCCTGCGCATCCGCGCCTAGCGCAGAGAGATCGAGCTTCACGCCTTTGCTCAGATCCACATCCTGACCGGAGATTTTTACCTCCTGCGGCGTGGGTATAATCTGGCCGCGCAACGTGGCGAGGTTCAGCGCTTTGACGTCGCTATTTTTCTCAAAGCGCGCTTCAGCGGTCATCAGGATGTTTTTATCATCCGGCGTACGTTTCCACTGGCCGTCGAGCGGTGTAACAAACTGGAACAGGTCTTCGGTATCGGTATTGGCGATCATTTTTGCCGTCGCACCTTCGGCCGTCACATACCAGCGAGGCAGCACATCGGTAACAAACAACTGCCAGTACTCGTTAACAACAGGAATTTCCACTGCCTGCTTCGCCGGGAAGCCGGTAAATTTGTCCGTTGGCTCCAGTTTGTGCAGATCGCCCATGATATGGCTAACCTTAAACTGGTCATTTGCCACTTCCAGTATCGGACGGATGCTGTGGAAGTAAATCGCCCAATCCTTGTCGGTTACAGCCTCACCTTTGTTGGTCAGCGTGATCACCGCCTTATTGCAGGAAGCCCAGTCAGCACCCAGCTTCGCACAATCAATGCCGTTCTGTGCGGCAAAGTTATCCTTCACCGCGTAGTTAAGATGAAACTGGCTGATGGCGTCGACAGTATTCTGGTTTGCCAGCGCAGGGCTGCTTAATACCCCAAAGATTGCGCTGGCTAAGATGCTTAAACGTACTGTTTTCATTACTTATTCCTTGTATTTCAGCCGGGCATAACCCGGCAAACGCATCAGAAGATGGTGAATGGTGCGATAACCATAAATTTCACGTCGCGCTCATCCTGGAAGATGTTGCCATAGCCGCCGCCATAGCTCGGAATGTCAGAATGGTTGTCGTATTGGGTAAAGTGCAGCTTGAACATCGTGCCTTTGGCGCGACCATCCTGAACGGTATAGATCGCATCAAGGCTGTAAGCGGATTCTTTCAGGCGGTAGTTTGGATCGTAATACGCATCCGGTGTTGCCATATCAGCCGGCTTCGCGTCCCACGCATAGGCGTAAGAGGCGCCGACCGTAAAGCCAGGCAGGTTCCAGTTCTTCAGGTCATACATCGCGCCGAAGAAGAGAGCTTTTTCACCATTGGCATTAAAGTCAGAGCGGTTATCCCACCAGATATCGAGACGTCCGTTGGATGACGCATAGGTTGGCGTCATACGTTGCAGGAAGTATCCTTGCTGACCGTCAGCTTTGACCCAGGTGCCTTCAAGACGCAAATCAACCTGACCAATTTTGTAGCCAAAGGTCAACGCTTGCAGCCATGCAGTGCCGTCGTAAATATCGTTCACGCCGCCATTGCTGACTTTGTCGCGGGCGCCGTAGAACTGGTAGCTGGTGCTGAGCGGGCTGCCTGCCACGTCAAATTTGTAGCTGGCTTTAGCGAAGTATTGATCGACGTAGCCTTCCGCCTGGCCAAATGCGGCCTCCAGCACCAGATCGTTTTTGAAGTCATATTTCGCGCCGAGCGAGTGCAGATAATCGACTTTGGTTTTTCTGTCGTTCTGATAAAACTTATCCATCTCGATATGCCACGGCGCCTTGTATTCATTGGTCCACATATACGAGAAGCTCAGCGCACCTGCATCGCCGTAATCAAAATTCGCCCCGGCTTCCGCCCCCTGGTAGGTGCCCGGCATAAAGCTCCAGTGCGGCGCTAACAGCGTTTGGCCGGTTGGCTGAATGTAACCCGCGCGCGCCCAGACCGGGCCATATTTAAATTTCGCGGCGGCTTTATACAGGCTGATTCCGCTTTTATCTCCTGACCAGTCTTCTTTGTAGGCTTTGTTACTGGAGGAGAAAGCAATTTCGTTCGGATGCGCGCTGTCGCCGTTTTCTGCCATTTCAATCGCGGTAAAAGCCGCAATATCCAGACCGAACATGTCCGCGACATAGCCAGACTGGAAATCCAGATTGGCGTTCCAGGTCGAGTGAGAAAGGTTAGTTTTGTATTTATTTTCCAGAACATCTTTGCGGTCACGTTCACGCTGCCAGTAATAGATACCGCCCGTGAGCGTGGAATCATCGATAAAACCTGCTGCATGAGCCTGTGGAGATACAACCCAGCCCGATATTGCTGTGACACTGGTAATAGCCAGTGCCAGTGCACTACGTTTACCACTAAACATACGCATGAGTGATTCCTTCTGGACGCATATAAACCGCCGCGACGGCGAGAAAAAAAGCAAAAAGTTTAGGTAGTTATGAAATACCCCCGAAGTAACTACCGGGTTAAGACTATTTTTCGCGACGCGAATTATCAATGCTTTTTAGTGAGCAAAATGCAGGATTATGATGAAGTGCACATAATTGGTAGTGTTTTGAAACAAATTACATAGACCGGTTAAATGATTAATTTTAACGCAATTAAATAGCATATAATGCCTTTTGTTAGCGATTACATCTTATATTTATCTAAAATTATCTATTTGCGATCTTTTCCGATAGGTTAAGTCAACATCAATAAGAGACGACATTAATTCGCGTCGCGAATATATTGTGTGATAATGGCCTAATGAATAAGCAAAAAAAAACGCCGCAGTTCGCGGCGTTTTAAGCTGATAGTCCGTGGTTGACTTAATCAGTCACCCATTTTTGCCCAGGTATCGCGCAGCCCGACTGTGCGGTTGAAGACTGCTTTGGTAGCGCTTGCATAACGGCTGTCGAGGCAGAAATAACCTTCGCGCTCGAACTGATACGCTTTACCCGGCTGCGCCTCTTTCAGAGAGGGTTCAGCATAACCCTGCTTGATCACCAGCGATTCCGGATTGATGGTGGCAAGGAAATCATCCGCCGCGCCCGGGTTCGGTACACTGAACAGGCGATCATAGAGACGGATTTCTACTGGCAACGCATGCTGCGCGCTTACCCAGTGGATCACACCTTTCACTTTACGCCCATCAGCCGGATCTTTACTCAGAGTGTCCGCATCGTAAGAGCAGAAAATGGTAGTGATATTGCCTTCGTCATCTTTCTCCACGCGCTCAGCTTTAATTACATACGCGTTGCGCAGGCGCACTTCTTTGCCCAGCACCAGACGTTTGTATTGCTTATTCGCTTCTTCACGGAAATCTGCGCGATCGATCCAGATCTCGCCGCTAAACGGCACTTCACGCGTGCCCATCTCCGGTTTATTCGGATGGTTCGGCATGGTGACGATTTCGCTGCTGCCCTGCGGATAATTTTCGATAACCAGTTTCACCGGATCGATAACTGCCATTGCACGCGGCGCATTCTCGTTAAGATCTTCACGGATACAGGATTCCAGCGAAGCCATTTCGATAGTGTTGTCCTGCTTGGTCACGCCAATGCGTTTACAGAATTCACGGATGGAAGCGGCAGTATAACCACGGCGGCGCAGACCGGAGATGGTCGGCATACGCGGGTCATCCCAGCCTTCCACATGCTTCTCAGTGACCAACTGGTTCAGCTTGCGCTTCGACATCACGGTGTATTCCAGATTCAGACGCGAAAACTCGTACTGGCGCGGATGAACCGGAATGGTGATGTTATCCAGCACCCAGTCATAAAGACGACGGTTGTCCTGGAATTCCAGCGTACACAGGGAGTGCGTAATGCCTTCCAGCGCATCGCTGATGCAGTGGGTAAAGTCGTACATCGGGTAGATGCACCACTTGTTGCCGGTCTGGTGATGTTCTGCAAATTTAATGCGATACAACACCGGATCGCGCATCACGATAAACGGCGATGCCATATCGATCTTCGCACGCAGGCATGCTTTACCTTCCTCAAAGCCGCCTGCACGCATTTTCTCAAACAGCGCCAGGTTCTCTTCTACACTGCGATCGCGGAACGGGCTGTTTTTACCCGGCTGAGTCAGCGTACCGCGATATTCACGGATTTCATCAGCAGAAAGCTCGTCAACATAGGCCAGACCTTTGTTGATCAGCTCGATCGCATACTGGTACAGCTTGTCGAAGTAATCCGAGGAGTAGCAGATGTCGCCAGACCAGTGAAAGCCCAACCATTGCACGTCGTTTTTGATCGATTCAACGTATTCGATGTCTTCTTTAGCCGGGTTGGTATCGTCAAAACGCAGATTGCACTGGCCCTGGTAATCTTGTGCGATGCCGAAGTTCAGGCAGATAGATTTCGCATGGCCGATGTGCAGGTAGCCATTCGGCTCCGGCGGAAAACGGGTATGGATGGTAGTGTGCTTACCACTGGCCAGATCTTCATCAATGATCTGGCGAATAAAGTTAGTCGGGCGGGCTTCTGCCTCACTCATCACGGGTTCCTCAAGGCGTAAACAACGTATAACGGCATATGATCTAATAACAGGGCGCAGGAAACAACCTTTACTTATACAAATCAGCGTTGCCCGCTGGAAAGGTAATCGGCTATGGCTTGTGCGCGCGGGCAGCCTCTCTGAAACAGTGGCAAACAGAGTCAAAAGCACATCCGCTTCATGGTATCCCTTGTAATAAAGCGGCTGCAGTATGGCATTGATTAAGTGCGGGGCAAAAAAAAAGCGGCGGAGGTTCTCCCCCGCCGCTTAAGGCATTAATGCTTACTCAGGAGCAACTACTTGCCTTTAATCTCATACAGCGGCGTCTGACCGGCAACAAGCTGACCCTGCGCCTTAATAACCAGACCGCTAAAGTCATCGATATTGCTGACGACAACCGGACTAATCATTGAGCGGGCATTCGCATTGAGGTACGCCAGATCCATTTCCAGTATTGGCTGGCCCGCCACAACTTCTGCGCCTTCTTCCACCAACCGCGTAAAGCCCTGGCCGCCCAACGCCACCGTATCGATGCCCATATGCACAACGATTTCAGCGCCTTTTTCGGTTTCCAGGCAGAATGCGTGGTTAGTATTGAAGATTTTAACGATGGTGCCCGCTGCCGGAGAAACCACAATGCTTTCAGTTGGTTTCACCGCCACACCGTCGCCAACAGCTTTGCTGGCGAAAGCTTCATCAGGCACCTGATCCAGCGCAACCAGTTCACCCGTTACTGGCGATACCAGTTCAGCAATCACTGTTGCGTTCGGTACGGCCTGAGGCTTAACACTCGCCACGGGTGCAGTGGCTGGCGCAGCATTACCTGCAGCCGGAACATGGCCGGTGGTCTTCATCGCATTGGCGATTTTTTCCGCCACAAAACCAACGATGATCTGCACGCTGGTTTTGTTCAGACGGATAACACCGGTTGCGCCCAGGCGTTTAGCCAGCGCATCGTTCACCAGTGCAGAGTCTTTCACGTTCAGACGCAAGCGGGTGATACAAGCATCAATGCCGGTCAGGTTATCAGTACCGCCAACTGCGGCAATATACTGACGCGCCAGCCCACTCACATCCTGCTCGGTATCCGCACTTACGTTTACATCCTGACCATCGGTTTCGTCACCGGCAACAGCCAGCTCACGGCCCGGCGTCAGCAGGTTGAATTTGGTGATCGTGAAGCGGAAGATCACATAGTAGATAACGAAGAACACCAGCCCCTGCGGGATCAGCATCCACCACTGGGTTGCCAGCGGGTTACGCGAAGAGAGCACCAAATCCACCAGACCCGCACTAAAGCCGAAACCGGCAATCCAGTGCATGCTCGCAGCGATGAAAACAGAGATACCGGTCAGGATCGAGTGGATGACATACAATACCGGCGCCACGAACATGAAGGAGAATTCCAGCGGTTCGGTAATACCGGTGAAAAACGCGGCAAACGCGCCGGCCATCATGATGCCCAGTACTTTGGCTTTATTTTCCGGACGAGCGCAGTGGTAAATCGCCAACGCCGCGCCAGGCAGACCGAACATCATGATCGGGAAGAAGCCCGCCTGGTAACGACCAGTGACGCCAACAACCGCTTTACCAGCTTCGATAGACTGTGCGCCGCCAAGGAAGTTAGGAATGTCATTGATGCCAGCAACATCGAACCAGAACACGGAGTTCAGCGCGTGATGCAGACCAACCGGGATCAGCAGACGGTTAAAGAAGGCGTAGACACCCGCACCGATTGACCCCATTTTCTGGATATGTTCACCAAAACCCACCAGACCGCTAAACACGACCGGCCAGATAAACATCATGATGAAAGCGACCACGATCATCACAAACGATGTGAGGATCGGCACCAGACGGCGGCCACTGAAGAAGGAGAGCGCTTTCGGCAATTCGACATTGCTGAAGCGGTTATAAAGTTCGGCGGCAATAATCCCGACCAGAATACCAATAAACTGGTTTTTGATTTTGCCGAACGCAGCAGGAACCTGATCCGCCGGAATCTTCTGGATCATGGCAACCGCAGCAGGTGAACACAGCGTGGTTAATACCAGGAAGCCGACAAAACCAGCAAGCGCAGCAGCGCCATCTTTATCTTTGGACATACCGTAAGCGACACCCACCGCGAACAGCACGCCCATGTTATCGATAATGGCAGAGCCGGACTGGATGAAAAACGCCGCCAGTGCGTTTTGTCCACCCCAGCCAACCGGGTCAATCCAGTAGCCGACACCCATCAGTATCGCCGCCGCAGGCAGAGTGGCGACAGGCACCATCAGCGCACGGCCAATCTTTTGTAAATAACCTAGAATACTCACTTTTATTCCCCCTATGAACCCATCGTGAGCTCACTGAAACAGTCGTTTTTTATTGTGTAACTAACCTGAAATCACGGCTATTTTTTCACTACCTTGCAGAGTGTGTGAAAAATTAATTCGCCTCGCAAATTAAAAGCATTTTTTTTGTGATAAGAGTCACTAACTATCGTCAATAAGCCTCCCGAATGCTAGCAAACAAGTAAAACTTATTTTATGATCAAAAATATCAAGACGGACTGCTCCCTCTCTGTAACGAATTCAGGTTACGCTTAACACCGAGCCAGTAAGCATTCCGCCAACTTTATTCATTTAACTTTTGAGGTGAACAATGAGACTGATTCCCCTGGCGACAGCTGAACAAGTCGGAAAATGGGCAGCCCGCCATATCGTAAATCGTATCAACGCATTCAAACCGACGGCAGATCGTCCGTTTATCCTTGGTCTGCCAACCGGCGGTACGCCGCTCACCGCTTACAAAGCGCTGGTTGAGATGCACAAAGCAGGCCAGGTTAGTTTCCAGCACGTTGTCACCTTCAACATGGACGAATATGTTGGCCTGCCGAAAGAGCACCCGGAAAGCTACCATAGCTTTATGCACCGCAACTTCTTTGATCACGTTGATATTCCGGCAGAAAATATTAACCTGCTGGATGGCAATGCGCCTGATATTGACGCAGAATGCCGCCGCTATGAAGAAAAAATCCGTTCCTACGGCAAAATTCACCTGTTTATGGGCGGCGTAGGTAACGACGGGCACATTGCGTTTAACGAACCGGCCTCTTCTCTGGCTTCACGCACGCGCATTAAAACCCTGACTCATGACACTCGCGTGGCGAACTCTCGCTTTTTTGACGGCGATGTGAACCTGGTGCCGAAATACGCGCTGACTGTCGGCGTGGGCACGCTGCTTGACGCAGAGGAAGTGATGATCCTGGTACTTGGCGGCGTGAAAGCGCAGGCTCTGCAGGCGGCAGTAGAAGGCAACGTAAACCATATGTGGACCATTAGTTGCCTGCAGCTGCATCCGAAAGCAGTCATCGTCTGCGATGAACCGTCCACGATGGAGCTGAAAGTTAAAACGCTGAAATACTTCAACGAGTTAGAAGCGGAAAACATCAAAGGTCTGTAATTCAGTTTCCGCTCCGCAAGGGATGACTACGGAGCGGTACACATTTGTAACCGGGGGTCGTTATGTATGCTTTAACCCATTGCCGAATCTACACCGGCCATGAAATTCTGGATAATCACGCGGTTGTGATTGCCAATGGCCTGATTGAACGTCTTTGCCCACAGGACGAGTTGCCGACGGGAATCGAACAACGCTCGTTGAATGGCGCCATTCTGGCCCCCGGATTTATCGACGTGCAGCTTAACGGCTGCGGCGGCGTACAGTTTAATGACACCGCGGAAGCGGTAAGCGTAAAAACGCTGGAGATAATGCAGCAGGCGAACGAAAAATCCGGCTGCACCAGCTACTTGCCGACACTGATCACCACCAGCGATGAATTAATGAAACAGGGCGTGCAGGTGATGTGCGATTACCTGGAGAAATATCCGAATCAGGCGCTCGGCCTTCATCTGGAAGGGCCGTGGCTGAATATCGTTAAAAAAGGCACCCATAACCCGGCGTTTGTGCGTAAACCGGAACCTGCACTGGTCGATTTTTTGTGCCAGAACGCCGATGTTATCACCAAGGTAACGCTGGCACCGGAAATGGCGGGCGACAAAGTCATTCGTCAACTGGCGGATGCAGGGATTGTGGTTTCCGCCGGGCACTCTAACGCCACGTTGAAAGAAGCGAAAGCCGGATTCCGCGCCGGGATCACTTTTGCGACGCACCTTTATAATGCCATGCCATACATCACCGGTCGTGAGCCGGGTCTGGCTGGCGCGGTGCTCGATGATACGGATGTTTACTGTGGCGTTATTGCAGACGGGTTGCACGTCGATTACGTTAATATCCGTAACGCTAAGCGTCTGAAAGGTGACAAACTTTGCCTGGTGACCGACGCGACCGCGCCAGCGGGTGCAAACATTGAACAATTTATTTTTGCTGGCAAAACAATATACTACCGGAATGGGTTGTGTGTGGACGAAAACGGAACGCTGAGCGGTTCCTCCCTGACAATGATTGAAGGGGTTCGCAATCTGGTAGAGCATGTCGGCATCGCACTGGACGAAGCGCTGCGTATGGCAACACTCTACCCCGCTCGCGCCATTGGCGTTGATAACCGCTTAGGCAGCCTCGCCATCGGCAAAGTGGCGAACCTGACCGCGTTCACACGCGATTATAAAATCATCAAGACCATCGTTAATGGCAACGAGGTCGTCACTGTATAAAGAGAAAGTATGACATCAGGCGGACAGGCTCAAATTGGTAACGTTGACCTCGTAAAACAGCTTAACAGCGCGGCGGTTTACCGCCTGATTGATCAACATGGCCCCATTTCGCGCATTCAGATTGCCGAACAAAGCCAGCTTGCTCCTGCCAGCGTGACCAAAATCACGCGTCAACTGATTGAACGCGGGTTGATCAAAGAAGTCGATCAACAGGCCTCCACCGGAGGCCGCCGCGCCATCTCCATCGTCACCGAAACCCGCAATTTTCAGGCTATCGGTGTGCGTCTTGGTCGTTATGACACTACGCTGACGCTGTATGATCTGAGCAGCAAAGTGCTGGCTGAAGAGCACTACCCTTTACCGGAACGCACCCAGGAAACACTCGAGCATGCGCTGCTTAATACCATCAGCCTGTTTATTGAAACCAGCCAGCGTAAGATCCGCGAACTGATCGCCATTTCGGTCATCCTGCCGGGGCTGGTCGATCCGGAAAGCGGCGTCATCCGTTACATGCCGCATATCCAGGTCGAAAACTGGGGGCTGGTGGAAGCGCTGGAAAAACGCTTTAAATTGACCTGTTTTGTTGGTCATGACATTCGCAGTCTGGCACTTGCTGAGCACTATTTTGGGGCAAGTCAGGACTGCGAAGACTCTATTTTGGTGCGCGTGCATCGCGGCACCGGCGCCGGAATCATCTCCAACGGGCGTATTTTTATTGGTCGTAACGGTAACGTAGGCGAGATCGGTCACGTGCAGGTCGAGCCGCTGGGTGAACGTTGCCACTGCGGTAACTTCGGTTGTCTGGAGACGATAGCCGCCAATGCTGCCATTGAACAGCGCGTGCGCCATCTGCTGGAACAGGGCTATCAAAGCCGCCTCACGCCAGACGATTGTTCAATTAAAACGATCTGTAAAGCCGCAAATAAAGGCGACGCGCTGGCCTGTGAAGTGATCGAATATGTCGGCCGTCATCTTGGCAAAACCATTGCGATTGCCATCAACCTGTTTAATCCACAAAAAGTCGTGATCGCAGGCGAGATTGTTGAGGCCAGCAAAGTCCTGCTCCCCGCCATTGAAGCCTGCATTAATACCCAGGCGCTGAAAGCGTTTCGCAAAAACCTGCCGGTGGTGCCCTCCACGCTGGATCATCGCTCGGCTATCGGCGCATTCGCGCTGGTGAAACGCGCCATGTTGAACGGTCTGCTGCTGCAACGTTTGCTGGAAAACTGACAGGGTTTATAGTTATTACTTCATTTTTATCCGGACAGTCCATGACCATTCAGAATGTAATCTGTGATATCGACGGCGTGCTGATGCACGATAACGTAGCGGTGCCTGGCGCGGCAGAGTTCATTACGCGCATCCTTGAGAAAGGAATGCCGCTGGTGCTGTTGACGAATTACCCTTCTCAGACCGGCCAGGATCTGGCGAACCGCTTTATTTCCGCCGGTATTGATGTACCCGCCAGCGTCTTTTATACGTCGGCCATGGCTACCGCGGATTTTCTCAAGCGTCAGGAAGGGAAAAAAGCCTATGTTGTTGGTGAAGGCGCGCTGATCCATGAGCTTTATAAAGCAGGCTTTACCATTACCGACATCAATCCGGATTTTGTCATCGTCGGCGAAACCCGCTCCTATAACTGGGAAATGATGCACAAAGCGGCCTTCTTTGTCGCCAATGGCGCACGCTTTATTGCCACCAACCCGGACACCCACGGGCGCGGTTTTTACCCTGCGTGCGGCGCGCTGTGTGCTGGTATCGAAAAAATTTCTGGCCGTAAACCGTTTTACGTCGGCAAACCCAGCCCGTGGATCATCCGCGCCGCGCTGAATACGATGCAGGCACACTCGGAGCAGACGGTGATTGTCGGCGACAATCTGCGTACCGATATTTTGGCCGGTTTTCAGGCCGGTCTGGAGACCATCCTGGTGCTCTCGGGCGTTTCACAAATTGATGATATTGACGCCATGCCGTTTCGCCCTTCGTGGATTTACCCCTCCGTCGCGGAAATCGATGTTATCTGACAGAAACCACGTCTTCGGGCGTGGTTTTTCATTTTGAGCCTGATAAAAAACAACGCCATTCAATAAAAAGCGCTTTATTTTAATGATTCATCAATAACAGAGTTCAATCTGTACTCTTTTTTCAGCATTCGATAATCACTATTGCACTTTTTAAGTTTACGCTCGCAAAAGGCTTGCGCGCCCCTGCGCTTTTGCGGCATTTTGAATGCAAGCACACAACATTACAGCAATGCCCTCAAGGTTAACGGAGAAGTCTATGTGTTCAATTTTTGGCGTACTGGATATTAAAACCGACGCAGCAGAATTACGTAAAAAAGCGCTGGAATTATCCCGCCTGATGCGCCACCGCGGCCCGGATTGGTCCGGCGTGTATGCAAGTGACAAAGCCATTCTGGCCCATGAGCGTCTCTCTATTGTTGACGTCAACGCAGGCGCGCAGCCGCTGTATAACGAGAAAAAAACGCATGCGCTGGCGGTTAACGGTGAAATCTATAACCATCAGGCTTTACGCGCAGAATACGGCGATCGTTATGCATTCCAGACCGGTTCCGACTGTGAAGTGATCCTGGCGCTGTATCAGGAGAAAGGTCCGGAATTCCTCGACGATTTGCAGGGGATGTTTGCTTTCGCCCTGTATGACAGTGAAAAAGATGCTTATCTGATTGGCCGCGACCATATCGGTATTATTCCGCTGTACATGGGTCACGATGAGCACGGCAACTTTTATGTTGCCTCAGAAATGAAAGCGCTGGTACCGGTTTGCCGCACGATTAAAGAGTTTCCGGCAGGCAGCTACCTGTGGAGCAAAGACGGTGAAATCCGTTCTTACTATCAGCGCGACTGGTTTGACTATGACGCTGTAAAAGATAACGTGACGGATAAAGCCGAGCTGCGCCAGGCGCTGGAAGAGTCGGTGAAAAGCCATCTGATGTCAGACGTGCCGTACGGCGTGCTGCTCTCCGGCGGTCTGGATTCTTCTGTCATTTCAGCTATCACCAAGAAATTCGCTGCGCGTCGCGTTGAGGATCAGGAGCGCTCTGAAGCCTGGTGGCCACAATTGCACTCCTTTGCTGTTGGCCTGAAAGGCGCGCCGGATCTGAAAGCCGCGCAGGAAGTGGCTAACCATCTCGGCACCGTGCACCACGAAATTCACTTCACCGTGCAGGAAGGTCTGGATGCGATCCGTGACGTTATCTATCACATCGAAACTTATGATGTGACGACTATTCGCGCTTCAACCCCGATGTACCTGATGTCGCGTAAAATCAAAGCGATGGGTATCAAAATGGTGCTCTCCGGCGAGGGTTCCGATGAAGTATTCGGCGGCTATCTCTACTTCCATAAAGCGCCGGATGCCAAAGAACTGCATGAAGAGACCGTACGTAAACTGCAAGCGCTGCATATGTTTGACTGTGCGCGTGCAAACAAAGCGATGTCGGCCTGGGGTGTTGAAGCACGCGTTCCGTTCCTTGATAAGAAATTCCTCGACGTGGCAATGCGCATCAACCCGCAGGACAAAATGTGCGGCAGCAACGGCAAAATGGAAAAACACATTCTGCGCGAATGTTTTGAATCCTATCTGCCGGCAAGCGTGGCGTGGCGCCAGAAAGAGCAGTTCTCCGACGGTGTAGGTTACAGTTGGATCGATACGCTGAAAGAAGTGGCGGCGCAGCAGGTGACGGATCAGCAACTGGCGACCGCCAGCTACCGCTTCCCCTACAACACGCCAGCGTCAAAAGAAGCGTATTTGTACCGCGAAATCTTTGAAGAGCTGTTCCCGCTGCCAAGCGCAGCAGAATGCGTACCTGGCGGTCCGTCTGTTGCCTGCTCTTCGGCTAAAGCATTCGAGTGGGATGAAGCATTCAAAACCATGAACGATCCGTCAGGACGCGCAGTGGGTATTCACCAGTCCGCTTATTAATAAGTGGCGGTTATTCTTACGGGCCCTGAGGGGTCCGTATTTTTTTGTATCACTGATTTCATGAATAAATTCGAATTTTGTTGAATAAAGCATCCATGCTGTTCGCAACCTAACCAAACAGTCACATTACGGCAATTTTCGATGAAAAAGGTATTGACGCTGTAAGGCCCAATACGCATAATGCGCCCCGCAACGCCGATAAGGTAACGCGAAAAAAAGATGGCTACGTAGCTCAGCTGGTTAGAGCACAGCACTCATAATGCTGGGGTCACAGGTTCGATTCCCGTCGTAGCCACCATCTTTTTTTGCGGGAGTGGCGAAATTGGTAGACGCACCAGATTTAGGTTCTGGCGCCGCAAGGTGTGCGAGTTCAAGTCTCGCCTCCCGCACCATTCCCAACAGGTGTTGCACGGATGGGGTATCGCCAAGCGGTAAGGCACCGGTTTTTGATACCGGCATTCCCTGGTTCGAATCCAGGTACCCCAGCCATCTCTTCTTCGACTCCTGCGTGTAAACGCGTCAGTCGTTGGGGTATCGCCAAGCGGTAAGGCACCGGTTTTTGATACCGGCATTCCCTGGTTCGAATCCAGGTACCCCAGCCAGTCGATGACTGGGCAAGCAGTAAAATTTGGCTACGTAGCTCAGCTGGTTAGAGCACAGCACTCATAATGCTGGGGTCACAGGTTCGATTCCCGTCGTAGCCACCATATTTAAGGTGTAGTACTTTAGCGTATTAAACCTGAAAGATTTGTTGGGGTATCGCCAAGCGGTAAGGCAGTGGATTCTGATTCCACCATCCCGAGGTTCGAATCCTCGTACCCCAGCCATCTCAAAGACGTCTGCTTTTGCGGGCGCACATTTGGGGTATCGCCAAGCGGTAAGGCAGTGGATTCTGATTCCACCATTCCGAGGTTCGAATCCTCGTACCCCAGCCACTTAATGCAAAAAAGCTCGCTTCGGCGGGCTTTTTTGTTTTTTCATCCCCGGAATTGGTAGCGAGTATCCCGTCAAAATCAGTGGTAATTTAAACCATTACTCAGCAGGGATGACATCATGAACTACCAGACAACAGCCTTCCCACTCTACTCCCCACTCTACATTCTGTTAGGTGTATTTTGCCTGGCACTGGCTTTTTTCGGCCTCTCCGCACCCTTTTTGTATGGTCTGCTGATGGGTCTCGTGTTTCCGGTGCTGGTTTCGATGCGACTGCACACGCTCAGCCAACATGGCCAGGCCACGCTGCTCAGCGAAATATCTAACTGGAAAGTTTACATACAAGGCATTCCGCTGGAAGAGCAACGCGCTTCGCTTAAAAACCCCTGTTTTCGTACGCCAGAACGTCTTCAGCAATTCTACTGGCGGGGCTTTATTGCCCGGCTCATTTTGCAGTTAATGACCTTAGGACTGTTGATACAGCAGACGCGGGAAATTGAGTGGACGAGCTATGCAGGGATCGCAGCAGTAGCGGCATTTATACTTCTGCTGCTGCCGATCTACCATACACTGACAACAATGCGCGATATGCGCGCCGGTGCATGGGCATTGCAACATGTTGAAGCAGCTGACGGCTATCAGGCTTTTTTCCAGCAGAAAATGCGCGTGCGTACTGCGTTGGATGTACTGCTTTCGTTACGCTAATGCGAATCAAAGGCCGCGAACACTGGATACTCGCGGCACAAAGTTAACATCTATAGTCCTAAAGCATATTTCAGCGCCTGACGTTTCAGCACTCCGGCACGCTCCGCCGCCATCAGACCAATATTACGCAACAACCTGACCGGGCCAAGGTTGTTGCTGAACCCGGCATAGAACAGATCCATACCGCTTTGCATAATAAAGTTATCCGCCATTCGACGCGTCTGATAGCGTTTTAAAATCGCGTGACTGGCCCAGGCTTCGCCGTGCGTACGTGCCCCGGTAAGCACTTCCAGCAAGGCATCAACATCACGATAGCCCAGATTGACGCCCTGCCCGGCCAGCGGATGAATGGTATGTGCCGCATCGCCCACCAGCGCAAGGCCAGGGCGAACATATTGCAACGCATGACGGCGCGCCAGCGGGAATGCCGCCGCCGCAACCGGCTTCACGCGCCCCAGTCGCGGAGGAAAGTTGCGAACGATCTCCTGCTCCAACTGCGCCATAGTCAGCGTCTGTAACTGGCGAATACGCGCAGGCGTGTCATACCATACCAACGAGGCCCAGTTGCCAAACAGCGGTAAAAAGGCGTGCGGCCCATCGGGAGTAAAATGTTGCCAGGTGCTCTCGCCTGCCTCAGCTTCGCACTCAACGGTAATCAACATACAGGATTGCTGATACTGCCAGGCGTGAATGCCAATTCCGGCCGCCTGCCGAACGCGGGAGTTAGCGCCATCCGCGCCAACCACCAGCTTCGCCGTTAACGACTCGCCCTCCTCGAAGGTCAGTTGGTGATGATCGCCATCCGTATGTAATCCGCTGAGTGCCGCGGGCACACGTAACGTGACCTGCGGATGCGCCTCAAGCGCGTCCCACAGCGCACGTTGCAGGACATTGTTTTCAACCATATAACCGAGCAGCGGCAATTTCAGCTCGCGGGCGTCAAATATCACATGGGCGTTTTCCCACTCCCAGGTTTCCAGCTGGCGATACGGGTGGCAGCGCATCGCCTGCACACGTTCCCAGACACCCAACCCGCGCAGCAACGCCACCGATGCGGCGCTAATCGCCGAAATACGCACATCCGGCTGCGCCGTCGCATCAAACGCGGGCGGCGCATGCTGCTCAATTACCGTAACGGTAAATCCATGTTGCGCCAGCCCCAGCGCCAGCGCTCCGCCGACCATGCCACCGCCAACGACGGCGACTTCAGTGTGATGTGTCATGGCTAATTTTCCTTAAACGAGAATCCCTTAAGTTTACCGGATTTTTTCTCCCTTGCGTCTGACATCCGTCATACTGGTCAGCACGCGACCAAAGCATTACAATACGCGGCCTGCAATCCTGGCTTATACCCGTCATACTCGGGGTATATGAACTTAAGCAAGAGCAAGTCGATGACTAAAAAACTCCACATAAAAACCTGGGGCTGTCAGATGAACGAATACGATTCATCGAAGATGGCCGATCTGCTGGATGCCACACACGGCTATCAACTGACCGAAGTGGCGGAAGAGGCGGATGTGCTGCTGCTCAATACCTGCTCGATCCGCGAAAAGGCTCAGGAAAAAGTTTTCCATCAACTGGGTCGCTGGAAGCTGCTGAAAGAGAAAAACCCCGATCTGATTATCGGTGTTGGCGGCTGCGTAGCTTCTCAGGAGGGCGATCACATTCGCCAGCGCGCCCACTACGTTGACATTATTTTCGGGCCGCAAACTCTGCATCGCCTGCCGGAGATGATCAACTCCGTGCGCGGCAACCGTAGCCCGGTCGTCGATATCAGCTTCCCGGAAATTGAAAAATTCGATCGTCTGCCGGAGCCGCGTGCCGAAGGTCCGACCGCCTTTGTCTCTATCATGGAAGGTTGCAACAAATACTGCACTTACTGCGTGGTGCCTTACACCCGTGGTGAAGAGGTGAGCCGCCCATCTGACGACATCCTGTTTGAAATCGCTCAACTGGCGGCGCAGGGCGTGCGTGAAGTGAATCTGCTCGGCCAGAACGTTAACGCCTGGCGCGGTGAGAACTTCGACGGCAGCGCCGGTACCTTTGCAGAACTGCTGCGTCTGGTCGCCGCGATCGACGGTATTGACCGCATCCGTTTCACCACCAGCCACCCGATTGAATTCACCGACGATATCATTGATGTCTACCGTGATACGCCAGAACTGGTGAGCTTCCTGCATCTGCCGGTGCAGAGCGGCTCCGACCGTGTGCTGAACATGATGGGTCGTACGCACACTGCGCTGGAATATAAAGCAATTATTCGCAAGCTGCGTGAGGCGCGCCCGGATATCCAGATAAGCTCCGACTTTATCGTTGGCTTCCCTGGCGAAACCACCGACGATTTCGAAAAGACGATGAAGCTTATCGCCGATGTCAATTTCGACATGAGCTACAGCTTTATCTTCTCTGCACGTCCGGGGACACCGGCCGCCGATATGGTGGACGATGTACCGGAGGAGGAGAAAAAACAGCGCCTCTATATTCTGCAGGAGCGCATTAACCAGCAGGCGATGGCCTGGAGCCGGCGTATGCTCGGCACTACCCAGCGCATTCTGGTAGAGGGCACTTCACGCAAGAACATCATGGAACTGTCCGGTCGTACCGAAAATAACCGCGTGGTGAACTTTGAAGGCTCGCCAGAGATGATCGGCAAATTCGTCGATGTGGAAATCGTTGATGTCTATCCAAACTCCCTGCGCGGCGTACTGGTCCGTACCGAAGACGAAATGGGTCTGCGCGTCGTGGAATCCCCGGAATCGGTAATCGCCCGTACGCGTAAAGAGAACGACCTCGGCGTTGGCACGTACCAGCCGTAATGCCACTGGCCTGCCATTTCTGGCAGGCCTTGCTTTTCCCCTGCCTGCCCCAACATCATGCGCTAAGCTTGCGACTTCTTAATATGCCGTGAATAATTCCCTGATGGGCAGAGCCCGCGACACACTGAAAAGAGGAACAGTTTGAACATAGATACGCGTGAAATTACCCTTGAGCCAGCGGACAACACACGCCTGCTAAGTCTGTGCGGCCCGTTTGACGACAACATCAAACAACTGGAGCGGCGACTGGGCATAGAAATCAACCGTCGCGATAATCACTTCAAACTCACCGGACGCGAAATCTGCGTCAACGCTGCGGCCGACATTCTGCGCACGCTGTATGTCGATACTGCGCCAATGCGCGGCCAGACGCAGGACATCGAACCGGAACAAATTCATCTGGCGATCAAAGAAGCCCGCGTGCTGGAACAAAGCGCCGAGAGCGTGCCGGAATACGGCAAAGCTATCCATATCAAAACCAAGCGTGGTGTGATTAAACCGCGTACGCCAAACCAGGCGCAATACGTCGCCAATATTCTCGATCACGATATCACCTTCGGCGTAGGCCCGGCGGGTACGGGGAAAACCTACCTTGCGGTTGCGGCGGCGGTGGATGCGCTGGAGCGCCAGGAAGTGCGCCGTATTCTGCTGACGCGTCCGGCGGTTGAGGCAGGTGAAAAACTGGGCTTCCTGCCAGGCGATCTCAGCCAGAAAGTGGATCCATACCTGCGCCCGCTGTATGACGCGCTGTTTGAAATGATCGGTTTCGAACGCGTGGAGAAACTGATTGAGCGCAACGTCATTGAAGTCGCCCCGCTGGCCTACATGCGCGGGCGGACATTAAACGACGCCTTCATTATTCTTGATGAAAGCCAGAATACCACCATCGAGCAGATGAAGATGTTCCTGACGCGTATCGGCTTTAACTCGAAAGCGGTGATCACCGGCGACATTACGCAAATCGACCTGCCGCGCAATACCAAATCCGGTCTGCGTCATGCGATTGAAGTGCTGGCGAATGTCGATGAAATTAGCTTTAACTTCTTCCACAGCGAAGACGTGGTCCGCCATCCGGTTGTTGCCCGCATCGTTATCGCCTATGAGGCCTGGGAAGAAGCCGAACAGAAACGTAAAGCAGAACTGGCTGCCGAACGTAAGCGCGAAGCGCAGGAGCAGGAACAGAAATGAGTCAGGTGATCCTCGATTTACAGTTGGCGTGTGAAGATAACAGCGGCCTGCCGGAAGAAGCGCAGTTTCAGAAGTGGCTGGACGCGGTTATCCCGCAGTTTCAGGAAGAAGCGGAAGTCACCATTCGCCTGGTCGACAGCGCGGAAAGCCACGAACTGAATCTGACTTATCGCGGGAAAGATAAGCCGACCAATGTGCTGTCATTCCCTTTTGAAGCGCCGCCCGGCATCGAAATGCCGCTGCTCGGCGATCTGATTATCTGCCGCCAGGTGGTGGAACAGGAAGCGCAGGAGCAAGGTAAACCGCTGGATGCGCACTGGGCGCACATGGTTGTGCACGGTAGTTTACACCTGCTCGGTTACGACCATATTGCAGACGATGAAGCGGAAGAAATGGAAGGGATCGAGACAGAGATAATGCTTGCTCTGGGCTATGAGGATCCGTACATTTCCGAGAAAGAGTAACCGGAAAGCCTGCGCATCCACTCTTAACTGCCGTCCGGCGCTGAGTTTACGCGTGACGAGCGACAAATTAACCAACATGAGAACCCACACGACGCCATGAGCGACGATAACTCACACAGTAGCGACACAACCAACAGCAAGAAGGGATTCTTCTCCCTTTTACTGAGTCAGCTTTTCCACGGCGAACCAAAAAACCGTGACGAATTACTGGCTCTGATCCGAGACTCCGGGCAGAACGAGCTTATCGACAACGATACGCGCGACATGCTTGAAGGGGTGATGGATATCGCGGACCAGCGCGTGCGCGACATCATGATCCCCCGTTCACAAATGATCACCCTGAAACGCAACCAGACGCTGGACGAATGCCTCGATGTCATTATCGAGTCTGCCCACTCGCGCTTCCCGGTGATCAGCGAAGACAAAGATCATATCGAAGGGATTCTGATGGCCAAGGATTTGCTGCCTTTTATGCGCAGCGATGCCGAAGCCTTCAGCATGGAAAAGGTGTTACGCCCGGCAGTGGTGGTACCGGAAAGTAAGCGTGTGGATCGCATGCTGAAAGAGTTCCGTTCCCAGCGCTACCATATGGCTATCGTGATTGATGAGTTTGGTGGTGTTTCCGGTCTGGTGACGATTGAAGACATTCTGGAGCTGATCGTCGGCGAAATTGAAGATGAGTACGACGAAGAAGAGGATATCGACTTCCGCCAGCTCAGCCGTCATACCTGGACAGTGCGCGCACTAGCGCCGATTGAAGACTTCAACGAGACCTTTGGCACCCACTTCAGCGATGAAGAAGTGGACACCATCGGCGGGCTGGTGATGCAGGCGTTTGGTCATCTCCCGGCGCGCGGAGAAGCGATTGACATTGATGGTTACCAATTCAAAGTCGCTATGGCCGACAGCCGACGTATTATTCAGGTCCATGTCAGAATGCCGGATGATTCGCCGCAACCGAAACTGGATGAGTAATGTAAATGGTATTTGCCTCACTGTTTGAGCGCCAGCGCGTGCGTCTGCTGCTGGCGCTGTTATTCGGAGCCAGCGGAACGCTGGCTTTTTCTCCTTATGACTTCTGGCCTGCAGCTCTTATCTCTCTGATGGGCCTGCAAGGATTAACCCTCAATCGTCGACCGCTACAGTCCGCCTGGATTGGTTATTTCTGGGGGCTGGGGCTGTTTGGTAGCGGCGTGCACTGGGTTTACGTCAGTATTGCGCAGTTCGGCGGTATGCCTGGCCCGGTCAACGTTTTCCTGGTGGTTCTGCTGGCCGCCTATTTGTCGTTGTATACCGGTCTGTTCGCCGGGATTTTGTCACGCCTTTGGCCGCAAACCAGCTGGCTGCGCGTGGCTGTCGCCGCCCCCGTGGTATGGCAAATTACCGAATTTTTGCGCGGCTGGGTGCTGACCGGGTTCCCGTGGCTGCAGTTCGGCTACAGCCAGATCGACGGCCCGCTGAAAGGGCTGGCGCCACTGATGGGCGTCGAAGCCATCAACTTCCTGCTGATGGTAGTTAGCGGCTTACTGGTGCTGGCGCTGGTGAACAAAAGCTGGCATCCGTTAGTGATTGCGGTGCTGCTGTTCGCCCTGCCGTTCCCGCTACGCTATATCCAGTGGTATCAGTTGCTGCCACAGCGCACCACGCAGGTTTCGCTGGTACAGGGCAATATTCCCCAGGCGCTGAAGTGGGACGAAAAGCAGTTGTTCAACACGCTGAAAATCTACAGCGACGCCACTGAGCAGGTGATGGGGAAATCGCAACTGATCATCTGGCCGGAGTCCGCCATTCCGGATCTGGAAATTAATCAACAGCGCTTTTTAACCGCCATGGATGATCTGCTGCGGGCGCATGACAGTACGCTTATCACCGGTATTGTCGATGCGCGGCTGAATCAACAAAACCGTTACGATACCTACAACACCATTATCACGCTGGGTAAAGACAGCGCCTACAGCTACAGTTCATCCGATCGCTATAACAAGAACCATCTGGTACCGTTTGGCGAATTCGTACCGCTGGAGTCGATTCTGCGCCCGCTGGCGCCGTTCTTCGATCTGCCGATGTCCTCATTCAGCCGCGGATCGTATGTACAACCGCCGCTGACGGCGCACGGTCTGAAGCTGACGGCAGCTATCTGCTACGAGATCATTCTTGGCGAGCAGGTGCGTGATAACTTCCGCCCGGATACCGATTTCCTGCTGACCATCTCTAACGATGCGTGGTTCGGCAAGTCTATCGGCCCGTGGCAGCACTTCCAGATGGCGCGTATGCGCGCGCTGGAGTTGGCGCGTCCTCTGCTGCGCAGTACCAACAATGGCATCACCGCAGTGATCGGCCCACAGGGCGAGATTCAGGCGATGATCCCGCAGTTTACCCGCGAGGTGCTCACCACCAGCGTCACGCCGACATCCGGTTTGACACCATACGCACGCGCAGGTAACTGGCCGGTGTGGATCCTCTCCGCCCTCTTCGGCTTTGCCGCCGTGATCATGAGCCTGCGCCAGCGCCGCCGTTAATCTGCTCTTTTAAGCGCCGAAAGGCGCTTCGCTTATCCGGCCGACAATTCACACACCGTAGGCCGGATAAGGCATAGCCGCCATCCGGCAACGCTTCCTAAAGGCCCCCCATCTTCGCAGTCATCCAGTCGTTTCTGGCATGCCATTTGCTTATACATATCAGGCAGCTATGAAATCCGCTTATGTGCAACAGAGTCGCACCGGCAGGGAACATTAGCGGCACCAGTTTGGTGCAATGGAAGATTTTTGCCTTTAAACGGTGCGGCGCGCCTCGCAAAAATAAACAATACCGCAGCAAAATCTTTACATTAAGCCAGACTAAATGTAACAAACACACACGACACTGCACGAAAATGTCGCAGTCTATAAAAAACACAACATACACAACGGGTATCAATGCGTCTCTGGCGCTGACGATAAAGGAGTCTGGATATGCAATTACGTAAACTGGCCGCCGCGATGCTGGTGATGGGAATGTCCGCCGGTCTGGTTCATGCTGAAGATGCAAAACCTGCCGATGCGGCTGCTCAGCAGCAAACGACGCTGGATAAAATTGCCAAAAACGGCGTTATCGTCGTGGGTCACCGTGAATCTTCCGTACCGTTCTCCTATTACGACAACGAACAGAAAGTGGTCGGCTACTCGCAGGATTACTCCAACGCTATCGTTGAAGCGGTGAAGAAAAAACTGAATAAGCCGGATCTGGCCGTTAAGCTGATCCCTATTACTTCGCAGAACCGTATTCCGCTGCTGCAAAACGGTACTTTCGACTTTGAATGCGGTTCCACCACCAACAACCTTGAACGTCAAAAACAAGCGGCCTTCTCCGACACCATTTTCGTGGTCGGTACGCGTCTGCTGACCAAAAAAGGCGGCCCGATTAAAGATTTCGCAGACCTGAAAGGCAAAGCGGTTGTCGTGACCTCGGGTACCACGTCCGAAATTCTGCTCAACAAACTGAATGATGAGAAGAAAATGGATATGCGCATCATCAGCGCTAAAGACCACGGCGACTCCTTCCGTACGCTGGAAAGCGGCCGTGCTGTGGCCTTTATGATGGATGATGCTCTGCTGGCGGGTGAACGTGCGAAAGCGAAGAAACCCGACAACTGGGAAATCGTTGGTACGCCGCAGTCCCACGAAGCGTACGGCTGCATGCTGCGTAAAAACGATCCAGAGTTTAAAAAGCTGATGGATGACACCATTGCTCAGTTGCAAACCTCCGGCGCGGCAGAGAAGTCCTACGAGAAATGGTTTAAAAGCCCGATTCCGCCAAAAAACATGAACATGAACTTTACGCTGTCTGATGACATGAAAGCGCTGTTCAAAGCACCGAATGATAAAGCTCTTAACTAATTAAAACCATTAGGGGCGGGTTTACCTGCCCTCTCGATTGTCGAAGTAGCACGGACAGACTATACGTTGAATGGTCGTTCCCCACTCAACGCGAAAACTCGCTCTTCATACAATCTTCGAGGGTAGCGCTGCTACCCTTTTTTTTCCGGAGTAGATTTATGTCCATAGACTGGAACTGGGGAATATTCCTGCAACAAGCCCCGTTCGGCAACACCACCTACCTTGGCTGGCTATGGAGTGGTTTTCAGGTCACTATCGCGCTTTCCATCGCGGCCTGGATTATCGCTTTTCTTGTCGGTTCACTGTTTGGCATCCTGCGAACAGTCCCTAACCGTTTCCTGTCCGGCATTGGCACCTGCTATGTCGAACTGTTCCGTAACGTTCCGCTGATCGTGCAGTTCTTTGCATGGTATCTGGTGGTACCGGAACTGCTGCCGGAAAATATCGGCATGTGGTTCAAACAGGAGCTCGATCCGAACATCCAATTTTTCATCTCTTCAATGGTTTGTCTGGGGCTGTTCACCGCCGCTCGCGTATGCGAACAGGTACGGGCAGCGATCCAGTCGCTGCCGCGCGGTCAAAAGAACGCCGGGCTGGCAATGGGGCTGACGCTGCCGCAAACCTATCGTTATGTGCTGCTGCCGAATGCCTATCGCGTGATCGTGCCGCCAATGACCTCCGAAATGATGAACCTGGTGAAAAACTCCGCTATCGCCTCCACCATCGGTCTGGTCGATATGGCGGCGCAGGCAGGGAAACTGCTGGATTACTCCGCGCACGCGTGGGAATCCTTTACTGCTATCACCGTAGCCTATGTCCTGATTAACGCGGTCATTATGCTGGTGATGACGCTGGTAGAACGCAAAATTCGCCTGCCGGGCAATATGGGAGGCAAATAAACATGTACGATTTTGACTGGAGTTCAATTGTTCCTTCTCTGCCCTATCTGCTCAACGGGCTGGCGATTACGCTGAAAATCACCGTGACCTCCATTGTGATCGGGATTGTCTGGGGCACCCTGCTGGCAGTAATGCGTTTGTCGACGTTTGCGCCGCTGCGCTGGTTCGCCAAAAGCTACGTGAACGTCTTCCGCTCCATCCCGCTGGTGATGGTGCTGCTGTGGTTCTACCTGATTGTGCCGGGTTTCCTGCAAAACGTGCTGGGCCTGTCGCCGCAAACCGATATCCGTTTGATTTCGGCAATGGTGGCGTTCTCAATGTTCGAAGCGGCTTACTATTCGGAAATTATCCGCGCAGGAATCCAGAGTATCTCGCGTGGGCAATCCAGCGCAGCGCTGGCGTTGGGTATGACGCACTGGCAGTCAATGCAGTTAATCATCCTGCCGCAGGCGTTTCGCGCCATGGTTCCGTTGCTGTTAACGCAAGGGATCGTACTGTTCCAGGACACCTCTTTGGTGTATGTCCTGAGCCTCGCGGACTTCTTCCGCACGGCATCCACCATTGGCGAGCGTGATGGCACTCAGGTCGAAATGATCCTGTTTGCCGGCGCCGTGTATTTTGTTATCAGTCTCAGTGCTTCGCTGTTGGTCAGCTGGCTGAAGAAAAGGACCGTCTAATGATTTCCCTGAAAAATGTTTCTAAATGGTATGGCCACTTTCAGGTGTTGACCGACTGCTCCACCGAAGTGAAAAAAGGCGAAGTAGTGGTGGTGTGCGGCCCATCGGGTTCCGGTAAATCCACGCTGATTAAAACCGTTAACGGTCTGGAGCCGGTACAGAAAGGCGAAATCATCGTCAACGGCACCCAGGTTAACAACAAGAAAACCGATCTGGCAAAACTGCGCTCGCATGTTGGTATGGTATTCCAGCATTTTGAACTCTTCCCGCATCTGTCGATTATCGACAACTTGACGCTGGCGCAGGTCAAAGTGCTGAAGCGTGACAAAGCCGCCTCACGGGAAAAAGGCTTAAAACTGCTTGAGCGTGTCGGACTGTCAGCACACGCCAACAAATTCCCGGCACAGCTCTCCGGTGGTCAGCAGCAGCGTGTGGCAATCGCCCGAGCCCTGTGTATGGATCCGGTGGCGATGCTGTTTGACGAACCGACGTCAGCGCTCGATCCGGAGATGATCAACGAAGTGCTGGATGTGATGGTCGAATTGGCAAACGAAGGGATGACGATGATGGTGGTGACCCACGAAATGGGCTTTGCCCGCAAAGTGGCAAACCGCGTGATCTTTATGGATGAAGGGAAAATCGTTGAGGATTCAGAGAAAGACGCTTTCTTCAATAATCCAAAATCCGAACGGGCAAAAGATTTCCTCGCCAAAATCCTGCACTAACAAATTAACGCCTGCCAGTACCGGCAGGCGTTTTTGCCTTAAGGTTCAAAGGGGCGTCGCTGGAACTGATCGTGCCCGCATTTAGGGCACAGCGGCAACACATCCGGGGTATATACTGCCAGGTGGAAGTGGCACTTCTCGCATACCAGATTCCCCAGCCCCACCACTTCGCCACTGTGGTAGACACCGTGATGATTGAGATCCTGGAATACTTCGCGCCATTCAAGCTGCGTTTTATCGGTGATATCCGCCAGTTCCTGCCAGATACTCTCTTTAATTACCCGCATAAAGACGCTGTCCGTCACCTCTTCCTGACTTTCGTTATAGCTGCGGGCAAACTCTTCGAGATCGCGGCGGATAGCCCGCATCAGCTCGTCGATCTCGGTGCGAGTTAACTCACCGGTCTGTGAGACGCGCTGGCGCGCCTGATCAACTAATGCGTCAATATCGCGCTCTCCATTGCGCAAACGTTCGGTTAACGTCGCTACCAGTTCACGGTAAAAATGAGCAACCTTGTTCATCGTTTCGCCTCCCGGTTCAGTAACTCTCTCTAATGGTAGACGTTATTTACCGTACGCAGTGCCGACTGCGCCGCACTGTTGGCAAAAAGTTAACGGCAAAAGCGCCGGGCTATTTCGTTCGCGGCTCGCGGAAAGGCTGTTTTGAGGCTGACGTTTGGGCTATGCTATGCCGATCTGAAAAACCACGTAACAACGCTACATTTGTAGCTGTAGCAAAAACAGGACTACTGGCTGCCATGCAAGAGCAATACCGCCCGGAAGAGATAGAATCCAAAGTACAGCGTCACTGGGAAGAGAAACGCACATTCGAAGTCACTGAAGACGAGAGCAAAGAGAAATACTATTGCCTGTCGATGCTCCCCTATCCTTCTGGCCGACTACACATGGGCCACGTCCGTAACTACACCATCGGCGATGTGGTTTCTCGCTACCAGCGCATGCTGGGTAAAAACGTATTGCAGCCAATTGGCTGGGATGCGTTCGGTCTGCCTGCGGAAGGCGCGGCGGTGAAAAACAACACGGCGCCGGCACCGTGGACTTACGACAACATCGCCTATATGAAAAACCAGCTCAAAATGCTGGGTTTCGGCTACGACTGGAGCCGCGAGCTGGCGACCTGCACCCCGGAATATTACCGCTGGGAACAGAAGTTCTTCACCGAACTGTACAAAAAAGGTCTTGTTTACAAGAAAACCTCTGCGGTGAACTGGTGCCCGAACGACCAGACCGTACTGGCGAACGAACAGGTTATCGACGGCTGCTGCTGGCGCTGCGATACCAAAGTTGAGCGTAAAGAGATCCCGCAGTGGTTTATCAAAATCACCGCCTACGCCGACGAACTGCTGAACGACCTGGATAATCTGGATCACTGGCCGGATACCGTGAAAACCATGCAGCGTAACTGGATTGGCCGTTCCGAAGGCGTGGAAATCACCTTTGACGTTCAGGACAGCGACCAGAAGCTGACGGTCTATACGACCCGTCCGGATACCTTTATGGGCGCGACCTATCTGGCCGTTGCCGCAGGTCACCCGCTGGCGCAAAAAGCCGCAGCCAGTAACGCAGAGCTGGCCGCTTTCATCGACGAATGCCGCAATACCAAAGTGGCGGAAGCCGATATGGCGACGATGGAGAAAAAAGGCGTTGCTACCGGCTTTAAAGCGGTTCATCCGCTGACCGGCGAAGCGATCCCGGTCTGGGCGGCAAACTTCGTACTGATGGAGTACGGCACCGGTGCGGTCATGGCCGTTCCGGGTCACGATCAGCGCGACTATGAATTTGCCACCAAATACAACCTGCCGATCAAGGCGGTTATTCTGGCGGCGGACGGTTCAGAGCCGGATCTGTCTGAGCAGGCGCTGACTGAAAAAGGCACGCTGTTCAACTCTGGCGAGTTCAGCGGTCTGAGCTTTGAAGAAGGCTTCAACGCGATTGCCGACAAGCTGGCAGCCAAAGGCGTGGGCGAGCGTAAAGTGAACTTCCGTCTGCGCGACTGGGGCGTTTCCCGTCAGCGTTACTGGGGTGCGCCGATTCCGATGGTCACTCTCGAAGACGGTACAGTGATTCCGACGCCGGAAGATCAACTGCCGGTGATTCTGCCGGAAGATGTGGTCATGGATGGCATCACCAGCCCGATCAAGGCCGACCCGGAATGGGCGAAAACGACCGTTAACGGTCAGCCTGCGCTGCGTGAAACCGACACCTTCGATACCTTTATGGAGTCTTCCTGGTACTACGCGCGTTATACCTGTCCGCAGTACAGCGAAGGCATGCTCGACCCGAATGCGGCGAACTACTGGCTGCCGGTTGATATTTATATTGGCGGTATCGAACACGCCATCATGCATCTGCTCTACTTCCGCTTCTTCCATAAGCTGATGCGCGATGCGGGCATGGTGAACTCTGACGAACCGGCTAAACAGCTGCTGTGTCAGGGCATGGTGCTGGCGGATGCATTCTATTACGTTGGCGTAAACGGCGAGCGTAACTGGGTCTCCCCGAAAGACGCGATCGTTGAGCGCGACGACAAAGGCCGTATCGTGAAAGCGAAAGATTCGGCGGGTCATGAGCTGGTTTACACCGGCATGAGCAAAATGTCCAAGTCGAAAAATAACGGTATCGACCCGCAGGAAATGGTTGAACGCTACGGCGCGGATACCGTTCGTCTGTTCATGATGTTCGCTTCCCCGGCTGATATGACGCTGGAGTGGCAGGAATCCGGCGTGGAAGGGGCGAACCGCTTCCTGAAACGCGTATGGAAACTGGTTTACGAGCACACCAGCAAAGGCGCGGTTGCCGCACTGGATCTGGCCGCGCTGAACGACGAGCAGCAGGCGTTGCGCCGCGATGTTCATAAAACCATTGCTAAAGTTTCCGATGATATCGGCCGTCGTCAGACCTTCAACACTGCTATCGCAGCGATTATGGAGCTGATGAACAAACTGGCGAAGGCGCCTCAGGAAAACGATCAGGATCGCGCGCTGTTGCAGGAAGCTCTGCTGGCCGTAGTTCGTATGCTGAACCCGTTCACGCCGCACGCCAGCTTTACGCTGTGGCAGGAGCTGGGCGGCGAAGGCGATATTGATAATGCACCGTGGCCGGTAGCGGACGAAAAAGCAATGGTGGAAGACACCACGCTGGTTGTCGTCCAGGTAAACGGCAAAGTGCGTGGTAAAATTACCGTTGCCGTGGACGCCACCGAAGAACAGGTGCGTGAACGTGCTGGCCAGGAACACCTGGTGGCGAAGTATCTTGATGGCGTTACCGTGCGTAAAGTGATTTACGTACCGGGTAAACTGCTCAATCTGGTCGTTGGCTAAGCGCGGGAGGAAGCGTGCGATATCTGGCAACATTGTTATTGTCACTGGCGGTGCTGGTTACCGCCGGATGTGGCTGGCATTTGCGTAACACCACGCAGGTTCCGGGCGAAATGAAAACGATGATTTTCGATTCCGGCGATCCGAACGGTCCGCTGAGCCGTGCCATTCGTAACCAGCTGCGCCTGAACGGCGTTCAGTTGCTGGAGAAAGGTACGCTGCGTCAGGATGTGCCTTCGCTGCGTCTGGGCGCGGTGACGTTTACTCGCGACACGGCATCGATCTTCCAGAACGGCCGTACCGCAGAGTATCAAATGGTGCTGACCGCGAATGCCAGCGTGCTGATCCCGGGGCATGATATCTACCCGATCAGTACAAAAGTGTACCGTTCATTCTTTGATAACCCGCAAACGGCATTGGCGAAAGCCGCCGAGCAGGACATTATTATTCAGGAAATGTACGACAAAGCGGCAGAGCAACTGATTCGCAAACTGCCGAGCGTCCACACGGCTGATGCCGCTGAGACGCATAACACCCAGGCACCGTCCTCTCCCTCCGTTTCCGTCACGCCGGGTAGCTAATGCTCAGGTTGTATCCGGAACAACTCCGCGCGCAGCTCAATGAAGGGCTGCGCGCGGCGTATCTGCTTCTCGGTAACGATCCACTGCTGTTGCAGGAGAGCCAGGACGCCGTGCGCCAGGTTGCCGCCACGCAAGGCTTCAGCGAACATCACACGTTTACACTGGATGCCAGCACAGACTGGGACGCTATTTTTTCCATCTGCCAGGCACTTAGCCTGTTTGCCAGTCGTCAAACCCTACTGTTGCTGCTGCCGGAGAACGGTCCAAACGTCGCCATTAATGAACAACTGGCAAAGCTGGTTTCGTTGCTACATGAGGATCTGATCCTGATCGTACGCGGCAACAAGTTGACGAAAGCGCAGGAAAACGCAGCATGGCTGACGCAACTGAATAACCACGCCGTGCAGATTAGCTGCCAGACGCCAGAACAGGCGAATCTTCCCCGCTGGGTCGCCGCACGGGCGAAGCAAAACAAGCTGGAGCTGGATGACGCCGCAAATCAGCTACTTTGCTATTGCTACGAAGGCAATCTGCTGGCGCTGGCGCAGGCACTTGAACGGCTGTCGCTGCTGTGGCCGGATGGCAAATTAACGCTGCCGCGCGTGGAGCAGGCAGTCAACGACGCAGCGCACTTTACCCCGTATCACTGGGTTGATGCACTGCTCGCGGGCAAGAGCAAACGTGCGCTGCATATTCTGAACCAGTTACGGCTGGAGGCATGCGAGCCGGTGATCCTGCTACGCACGGTGCAGCGCGAATTGCTGCTGCTGGTCACGCTCAAGCGTCACGCCGCGCATACGCCGCTGCGTACGCTGTTTGATAAACATCGGGTCTGGCAAAATCGCCGTGGCATGATGGGCGATGCGCTGAACCGCCTGAGCGCCGATCAGCTACGCCAGGCGGTGCATCTGCTCAGCCACATTGAGCTGATTGTGAAGCAGGACTTTGGTCAGTCGGTGTGGGCCGAGCTGGAAGGGTTTTCTCTGCTACTCTGTCATAAGGCATTAGCAGACGTTTTTATTGATGGTTGATATGAATCAGTTGCAGGCACTGTTTGGTGGTACGTTCGATCCTGTCCATTATGGGCATCTGAAGCCGGTTGAAGCGCTGGCGAATCAGATTGGGCTGTCACGGGTAATCATTATGCCCAATAACGTACCGCCGCACCGTCCGCAACCGGAAGCCACCAGCCAGCAACGCAAAATCATGCTCGAACTGGCCATCGCCGACAAACCGCTGTTTACCCTCGATGAGCGGGAACTGCGCCGCGACACGCCCTCTTACAGCGCGCTAACGCTGCAGGAGTGGCGAGAGGAACAAGGGCCACACTGCCCGCTGGCGTTTATCATTGGTCAGGATTCTCTGCTTACCTTCCCGAGCTGGCACCACTACGAAACCATCCTGGATAACTGCCATTTGATTGTCTGCCGCCGCCCCGGCTACCCGCTGGAGATGGCGCAGGAAGAGCATCAACAATGGCTTGATGAACATCTCACCCAGCATGTCGAAACGTTGCACACGCAGCCTGCGGGAAAAATCTATCTGGCTGAAACGCCGTGGTTCAATATCTCCGCAACGCTTATCCGTGAGCGGCTGGAGCACGGCGAAAACTGCGATGACCTGCTGCCTGCCGCCGTACTGGAATATATCAACGCGCAGGGGTTGTACCGCCAAGCGCCCGGCGCATTGCCGTAACCAGCCGATCATTTTCCTCTTTGCTGCGCACCGCAACGCGGTAATAACGATCATCCAGCCCCGGATAGTTCGCACAGCGACGAATTAAAATATGCTGTTCCAGCAGCGCACGCTGTAACTCCACCCCAGGCGCATCACAACGCAGAAACAGGTAATTCGCCACACCAGGCCAGACAGTGAGTGCCGGAAGATCGTTCAGTGCGGCGAACAAACGCGGACGCTCACCCGCCAGCCACTGCCAGCTCGCCTGCTGATAAGCATGATCATGCAGGATTACCTCTCCCGCCAGTGCAGCAAACGCATTGATTGACCACGGCATCTGCGCAGCGCGCATCTGCGTCACTTTCTGTTCATTGCTGCCCAACAGATAGCCGAGCCGCAAACCCGGAATGGCATAAAACTTGGTCAGCGAGCGTAGCACCCACAGATGCGGATTGCCCGCCAGATGCCGGATAAAGCCGCGGCGTTGCGGGATAAAATCCATAAACGCTTCATCGAGAATAAGCTGAATGCCCAGCGACTTGCAGCGCGCCGAAATGGTCTGTAGCAGCGCATCATCCGGCAGCAGCCCGGTCGGATTATTTGGCGTGCAGAGAAACAGGCAGTCCAGATCCGGCGTCAGCGCCCCCAACAGACGTTCGGTCAATTGCCAGCCCTCGTCTTCGCGCAACGGAAAATCGACGATGTCACAACCTGCCAGCCGCAGCGCACGGCGATACTCAGCAAACCCAGGCGTGATAAGCATCGCCCGACGCGGCGCCAGCGCATTGACCAGGGCGAAGATCACTTCCGTCTCACCATTTCCGGCCAGCAACCATGACGCTGGAACCTGATGATGTTCCGCCAGCACCTGGTGCAGGCGCTGATACTCCACGTCCGGATAGCGCTCAGCCAGCGCCATATTCTCCAGCAATGCATGCCGCAAAGAGTCTGGCATACCCGCCGGATTAATATTGGCGCTGAAATCCAGTAACTGCTCTGGGGCAATGCCCAGCAGTGCGGCCGCCTCGCGTGTATTGCCGCCGTGCGCGCTATGAAACATCGCTCTCTCCGCTTGCTTAAAGCCGCTATCTTAAACGAAAAAGGGATGTGGATTGAGGGGCGTGGTAAACTTTGCGCAGTAATCCAGACGGGAGATAACGATGCGACTCTGGCTGATTCGTCACGGTGAAACCGAAGCAAACGTTGCAGGGCTTTACAGCGGCCACGCCCCCACTCCGCTGACGCCAAAGGGTCTGGCGCAGGCGCAAACCCTGGGTGGATTGCTCAGCGAGGTCCTCTTTGATCGCGTACTGTGCAGCGCGCTGGAGCGGGCGCAACAGACGGCGGAACGCGTCCTTGAGCGGCGGGAAATCACCATTGAAACCACGCCGTTACTGAATGAAATGTTCTTCGGCGACTGGGAAATGCGCCATCACCGCGATCTGGCGCGCGAAGATCCGCAGAACTATGCCGCCTGGTGCAATGACTGGCAGAATGCCATCCCGACCAATGGCGAAGGCTTTCAGGCATTTTCCGCGCGCATTGAGCAAGTTATCGCACATCTGGCCGATATTAAGGATCAGCAGAATATCCTGCTGGTGAGCCATCAGGGCGTTTTGAGCCTGTTAATCGCCCGCCTGTTAAAGATGCCCGCCGCCTCGCTATGGCATTTTCGTGTTGATCAAGGGTGCTGGAGTGCGATCGATATGCATGAGGATTTCGCCACGCTGCGAGTACTTAACAGCCGCGCCGTCTGGCGGGCTGACGAGTAAGCGTGTTTTTCAACCATCCCATTCAACGTGGTGATTCGGTCATTGACACGCCATGCAAGGCTGTTATCCTCCGCGCGCAGAAATTGTTTTACAAAAATGGCGATGCAATCACACGGTCATGATGGGATGATAGCCCGCTTTTAAAATTGCCGGGTCAGACATTTGTCCCGACAATCGATGCAGTTCAGGTATAATGTCAGGCCGTTCATTAACAGTACATTTTTCACTCACCCAGGGGGAACACTTGCAGGGTAAAGCACTCCAGGATTTTGTTATCGACAAAATTGATGATCTGAAAGGTCAGGACATCGTTGCAATTGACGTGCAGGGCAAATCAAGCATCACCGATTGCATGATTATCTGCACCGGCACTTCCACTCGTCATGTGATTTCCATTGCGGATCATGTGGTTCAGGAATCCCGCGCCGCCGGTCTGATGCCGCTAGGCGTCGAAGGCGAAAGCGCAGCCGACTGGGTTGTGGTCGATCTGGGCGATGTCATTGTCCACGTAATGCAGGAAGAGAGCCGTCGCCTGTATGAGCTGGAAAAACTCTGGAGTTAATGCGTGAAACTGCAACTGGTCGCCGTCGGCACAAAAATGCCGGACTGGGTACAGACAGGTTTTACTGAATATCTGCGCCGTTTTCCCAAAGATATGCCGTTTGAGCTGATTGAGATCCCGGCAGGAAAGCGCGGTAAAAACGCAGATATCAAACGTATTCTCGACAAAGAGGGTGAGCAGATGCTGGCGGCTGCTGGCAAGAATCGCATCGTCACCCTCGATATCCCCGGCAAACCCTGGGATACGCCGCAGCTTGCAAATGAACTGGAACGCTGGAAGCAGGACGGACGCGATGTCAGTCTGCTTATCGGCGGTCCGGAAGGGTTATCCCCCGCCTGCAAAGCGGCAGCAGAACAAAGTTGGTCTCTCTCTGCGCTAACGCTCCCGCACCCGCTGGTGCGCGTGCTGGTGGCTGAAAGCCTGTATCGCGCATGGAGTATTACCACCAACCATCCTTACCACCGTGAGTAATGACGAGTCTTAGGTAGATTAAGCAGCGGATGAAATTACAGAATTCTTTTCGCGACTATACGGCTGAGTCCGCGCTGTTTGTACGCCGGGCGGTGGTCGCCTTTACGGGGATTTTGCTGCTTACCGGCGTGCTGATCGCTAATCTTTATAACCTGCAAATCGTCCGTTTTGCGGACTACCAGACCCGTTCTAACGAAAACCGCATCAAACTGGTTCCCATCGCGCCAAGCCGCGGCATTATTTACGATCGCAACGGCACGCCGCTGGCACTTAATCGCACCATTTACCAGGTCGAAATGATGCCGGAGAAGGTCGATAACGTGCAGCAAACGCTGGATGCCCTGCGCGACGTGGTAGATCTGACCGATGATGATATTGCCAACTTCAAAAAAGAGCGCTCGCGTTCGCACCGCTTCACGTCAATTCCGGTAAAAACTAACCTGACCGAAGTTCAGGTGGCGCGCTTTGCCGTTAACCAGTACCGCTTTCCCGGTGTGGAAGTGAAAGGCTACAAACGCCGCTTCTATCCTTACGGCTCCGCCCTGACTCATGTTATCGGCTACGTCTCGAAAATTAACGATAAAGACGTCGATCGGCTGGATAAAGAGGGCAAACTGGCCAACTATGCCGCCACGCACGATATCGGTAAGCTGGGGATTGAGCGCTATTACGAAGATGTTCTGCACGGCCAGACCGGTTATGAAGAGGTTGAAGTTAACAACCGCGGCCGCGTGATCCGCCAGCTTAAAGAAGTGCCGCCGCAGGCCGGGCACGATATCTACCTGACGCTGGATTTGAAATTACAGCAGTACATCGAAACGCTGCTCGCTGGCAGCCGCGCCGCGGTGGTTGTCACCGATCCGCGCAACGGCAGCATTCTCGCGCTGGTGTCGATGCCGAGCTACGATCCCAATCTGTTTGTCGATGGTATCTCCAGCAAAGATTATTCGTCGCTGCTTAATGACCCGAACACACCGCTGATCAACCGCGCCACGCAGGGGGTTTACCCTCCGGCGTCAACGGTGAAACCGTATGTAGCGGTTTCCGCGCTCAGCGCCGGTGCGATCACCCGCAATACCAGCCTGTTCGATCCCGGCTGGTGGCAATTGCCGGGTTCTGAAAAACGCTACCGCGACTGGAAAAAATGGGGCCACGGTCATCTGAACGTCACCAAAGCGCTGGAAGAATCCGCCGATACCTTCTTCTACCAGGTCGCTTATGACATGGGAATCGATCGCCTGTCGGAGTGGATGGGTAAATTTGGTTACGGCCACTATACCGGCATCGATCTGTCGGAAGAGCGCTCCGGTAACATGCCGACGCGCGAGTGGAAACTGAAACGCTTTAAGAAGCCCTGGTATCAGGGTGACACCATCCCGGTAGGGATTGGCCAGGGCTACTGGACGGCAACACCATTGCAAATGAATAAAGCGATGATGATCCTGATTAACGACGGTATCGTCAAAGTGCCACACCTGCTGATGAGCACGGTGGAAAACGGCCAACAGGTGCCGTGGAAACAGCCTGTCGAACCGCCGGTCGGCGATATTCACTCCGGCTACTGGGAGATCGCGAAAGACGGGATGTACGGTGTGGCGAACCGCCCGAATGGGACCGGCCACAAATACTTTGCCGATGCACCGTATAAAGTTGCAGCGAAGTCCGGTACTGCGCAGGTCTTTGGCCTGAAAGCGAATGAAACCTATAACGCGCACCGGATCGCTGAGCGGCTGCGTGACCATAAACTGATGACTGCGTTTGCACCGTATGATAATCCGCAGGTCGCCGTCGCGATGATTCTGGAAAACGGCGGTGCAGGACCGGCAGTCGGGACCATTATGCGCCAGATCCTCGACCACATTATGCTTGGCGATAACAACACCGATTTGCCGGCGGAAAACCCCTCAACGGCAGCGGCGGAGGACCAATAATCATGACGGATAATCCGAACAAAAAATCGTTCTGGGACAAAATCCATATCGATCCCACGATGATGCTAATTATCCTCGCATTGCTGTTTTACAGCGCGATCGTGATCTGGAGCGCCAGCGGCCAGGACATTGGCATGACCGAACGTAAAATCGGCCAGATCGCTATGGGGCTGATTATCATGGTGGTGTTGGCGCAGGTGCCGCCGCGCGTCTATGAAGGCTGGGCGCCCTATCTCTACATTTTCTGCATTATCCTGCTGGTAGCGGTGGATGCTTTCGGCGCGATATCCAAAGGCGCGCAGCGCTGGCTCGATCTCGGCGTTGTACGTTTCCAGCCTTCCGAGATCGCTAAAATCGCCGTGCCGCTGATGGTGGCGCGCTTTATTAACCGCGACGTTTGCCCGCCTTCGCTGAAAAATACCGCTATCGCGCTGGCGCTGATCTTTCTGCCAACGCTGCTGGTGGCAGCACAGCCGGATCTGGGTACCTCGATTCTGGTAGTGCTCTCGGGACTGTTTGTCCTGTTCCTCTCCGGCCTGAGCTGGCGGCTGATCGCTATTGCAGCGGTACTGGTTGCGGCGTTTATTCCGGTGCTGTGGTTCTTCCTGATGCATGATTATCAACGCCAGCGCGTGATGATGTTGCTCGATCCGGAAACCGATCCGCTCGGCGCAGGCTACCATATTATTCAGTCGAAAATTGCTATCGGCTCCGGCGGCCTGAGCGGCAAAGGCTGGCTGCACGGTACGCAGTCGCAGCTGGAATTCCTGCCTGAACGCCACACCGACTTTATTTTCGCCGTGCTGGCGGAAGAGCTGGGGCTGATCGGGATTCTGATTTTGCTGGCGTTGTATGTGCTGCTGATTATGCGCGGGTTATGGATTGCCGCGCGGGCACAAACCACCTTTGGCCGCGTCATGGCTGGCGGTTTGATGTTGATTTTGTTCGTTTATGTATTCGTAAATATTGGTATGGTGAGTGGCATACTGCCGGTGGTCGGCGTACCGTTGCCACTGATCAGTTACGGGGGATCAGCCCTGATCGTACTCATGGCCGGGTTTGGTATCGTTATGTCGATCCATACTCACAGGAAAATGTTGTCTAAGAACGTTTAAGAGGTGCGCAATGCGTAAGCAATGGCTGGGGATCTGCATAGCAGCAGGGTTACTGGCGGCATGTTCAAATAATGATGGTCAGCAGCAGACCACCGTAGCGCCTCAACCTGCGGTGTGTACTGGTCCTGTCGTTGAAATCAGCGGCGCGGAGCCTCATTACGAAGCACCGAACGCCACGGCAAACCAGGATTATGAGCGCGACGGCAAGAGCTACAAAATCGTTCAGGATCCCTCCCGTTTTAGCCAGGCTGGCTTAGCAGCCATTTATGATGCTGAGCCGGGCAGCAATCTGACCGCCTCCGGCGAAGTGTTCGATCCTATGCAACTGACGGCAGCCCATCCGACGCTGCCAATCCCAAGCTACGCACGTATCACCAACCTGGCGAACGGCCGCATGATTGTGGTCCGCATTAACGATCGTGGACCGTTTGGCAACGACCGAGTGATCTCGTTGTCGCGCGCAGCAGCGGATCGCCTGAATACATCGAATAATACCAAAGTGCGTATCGACCCGATTATCGTCGCTCAGGATGGCTCACTTTCCGGGCCAGGCACTGTCTGTACTAAAGTCGCGCAGCAAACCTACGTGCTGCCTGCACGTCCCGATCTCGGCGGCGGTCTGGGCAGCGCCTCCTCTGCTCCGCAACCTGTACAGCCGCAGGGCAACGTTCAGGCCATCAGTAACGATTCACTAAAAAGCGACAATGCTACTGGCGCGCCGGTAAGCAGCGGCGGATTCCTCGGTGCACCGACACCGCTCGCCAGCGGCGTGCTGGAAGGCAGTGAAACAGCGCAACCGGCCGCAACCACGACCACGACGCCGGTCGCGCAAACCGCCACGCCGGTGACGCAAACCGTGATGCCAGCAACCCGCACTTCGCCGGTTACTGCACCTGGCTCTGTTCAGGGGCACGTGCAAAGTTCTGTCGCCGCCAGCAGTGCAACAGCCGCCGCCAGCAGCGGTTATATGGTGCAGGTCGGCGCCGTCAGCGATCAGGCTCGCGCGCAACAGTATCAGCAGCGCCTGGCGCAGCAGTTCTCTGTACCGGGCCGCGTGACGCAGAACGGTGCGGTATGGCGCGTTCAGCTTGGGCCGTTCAGCACCAAAGCAGACGCCAGTGCATTGCAGCAGCGGTTGCAAAATGAAGCGCAGTTACAGTCTTTCATCACTGGCGCGCAGTAATTGGGTAAGGTGTCTGACTTTGTCAGCTTGTGTAAGCAGCATTAACAAAGTCATGCTTAAAGTCAGATGCCTGCCGATATAGCTTTTGCTATAGTAAGGCACTTTTTTTAACTCCATCACGGATGTCGTTGTTCGACCATGAAGACCACTTTTTCCGTTCGTTTTATGCAGCGCCTGGCGCTCACCACCGCGCTGACCGCAGCATCTCTTACCGCTGCCCATGCCGATGATCTGAATATCAAAACCATGATCCCAGGCGTTCCGCAGATTGATGCGGAATCTTACATCCTGATCGATTACAACTCCGGTAAAGTGCTGGCGGAACAGAACGCCGATGCGCGCCGCGACCCGGCGAGCCTGACCAAAATGATGACCAGCTATGTCATCGGCCAGGCGATGAAAGCGGGCAAGTTTAAAGACAGCGATTTGGTGACTATTGGTAACGATGCATGGGCGACCGGCAACCCGGTATTCCGTGGTTCTTCGCTGATGTTCCTGAAACCAGGCATGCAGGTGCCGGTTTCTCAGCTGATTCGCGGTATCAACCTGCAATCCGGTAACGACGCCTGTGTGGCGATGGCCGATTATGTTGCGGGCAGCCAGGACGCTTTCGTCGGTCTGATGAACAGCTATGTGAATGCGCTCGGTTTGCAGAACAGCCACTTCCAGACGGTTCACGGTCTGGACGCTGATGGTCAGTACAGCTCCGCACGCGATATGGCGCTGATTGGCCAGGCATTAATCCGCGACGTACCGAACGAATACGCCATCTATAAAGAAAAAGAGTTTACCTTTAACGGCATCCGCCAGACCAACCGTAATGGTCTACTGTGGGATAACAGCCTGAACGTAGACGGTATCAAAACCGGCCATACCGACAAAGCGGGTTATAACCTGGTGGCTTCGGCAACAGAAGGCCAGATGCGCCTGATCTCTGCCGTCATGGGCGGTCGTACCTTTAAAGGCCGCGAGACCGAAAGCAAAAAACTGCTGACCTGGGGCTTCCGTTTCTTTGAAACTGTCAGTCCGCTGAAAGCCGGTAAAGAGTTCGCTTCTGAGCCAGCCTGGTTTGGCGACAGCGATCGCGCATCGTTAGGCGTCGATAAAGACGTTTATCTGACTATTCCACGCGGCCGCATGAAAGATCTGAAAGCCAGCTATGTGCTGAACACCAGCGAACTGCACGCGCCGCTGCAGAAAAATCAGGTTGTTGGTTCCATTAACTTCCAGTTAGATGGCAAAACCATCGAGCAACGCCCGCTGGTGGTGTTGCAGGAGATCCCGGAAGGCAATTTCTTCGGCAAAATCATTGATTACATTAAATTGATGTTCCATCACTGGTTTGGTTAAAAATTGAACACTTGAAAGTGTGATTTCCGTCCCCATATACTTAGCATCTCAGAAAAACTCCTGCTCATCCGGCAGGAGTTATTATTTTTTACGCCGGAGCTGACATGAAAACCAATCTCAAAGAACTGCTTGAATTCCCGACACCCTTCACTTACAAAGTGATGGGTCTGGCGAAGCCAGAGCTGGTTGATCTGGTGGTTGAAGTGGTACAGCGCCACGCGCCAGGTGATTACTCCCCGCAGGTAAAACCGAGCAGCAAAGGCAATTACCACTCGGTATCCATCACTATCACTGCCACCCATATTGAGCAGGTTGAAACGTTGTACGAAGAACTCGGCAACATCGAAATTGTGCGTATGGTTCTGTAATCGTTTGACGTTACCCGGAAACATTCGGGTAACGTCTTCGCTGTGATATACTCCCCCCACTCTTTTCTCCGCCGGAGATGCCGTTTTGTCTCAGGACACCATTCTTATCCGCAATCTGGGCCTGCAATATTACGAGCCAGTGTCCCAACAAATGCATGACTTCACCGATACCCGCGACGATACAACGCCCGATGAAATCTGGCTGGTAGAGCACTACCCGGTGTTTACTCAGGGCCAGGCCGGTAAAGCTGAACACGTTCTGGCGCCCGGCGATATTCCGGTGATCCAGAGCGATCGCGGCGGCCAGGTGACCTATCACGGGCCAGGCCAGCAAGTGATGTACGTGCTTATCAACCTGAAACGCCGCAAAATTGGCGTACGTGAGCTTGTTACGTTGCTGGAAAATACGGTGATCAACACGCTGGCGACGCAGGGTATCAATGCGCAAGCGCGTGCTGATGCGCCGGGCGTTTATGTACAAGGGAAGAAGATCTGTTCGCTGGGTTTGCGTATCCGTAAAGGCTGTTCATTTCATGGGTTGGCATTAAATATCGACATGGATCTGGCGCCGTTTATGCGCATCAATCCGTGTGGCTATGCCGGGATGGAAATGACGCAGGTCAGCCAACTGACGGAAAATATTGAGGTGGATAAAATAAGGCCAATTCTTGTTCAGCAATTTTTAGCGTTACTAAACAATCCACCCCATCAATATATAGGTGCTTAATATATCATGTATTTTGGCCCGCATTTCGTGCGGGTCGTTATTTAATTGGCATGTTAGCGCTTTACAACAGATGCCTTATTCTCTATTTTCAACCTACCTGCCTTGTCTGGCTAATATGCATTACGGTGCTATTCCGGGCTTCGTATGCGTGCTTCAGGCCAGCCATTTTGAGCGCAATGTTCGCATCACGGTGAAAAATCTACGTAATGATGATGCAGGACAGGATGTTAACTCAAATTAATAATCAACTAAAAAAACAAATTCAACTATCATTCATATTGCGAATGATTATGGAGCACAAGCGTGGATAATAATAACCAACCGGAAAAGCGAATAACCGTGCGCCCTGAAGATGATAAGCCGCAAATCTTCCGGACGCTGCGCAATATTGATCTCAACTTACTGACGATTTTTGAGGCAGTATATGTTCATAAAGGGATCGTTAACGCGGCAAAAGTGCTTAACCTCACGCCTTCAGCTATTAGCCAGTCGATTCAGAAACTGCGCTTAATATTTCCAGATCCGCTTTTTATTCGTAAAGGCCAGGGCGTTACGCCGACCGCCTATGCATCGCATTTACATGAATATATCAGCCAGGGGCTGGAGTCGATCCTCGGCGCGTTGGATCTTACGGGTAGCTACGACAAACAACGTACCATTACGATTGGCACGCCGCCGTCCATCGGCGCATTAGTTATTCCGATTATCTTTCAGGCTATTAAAGAAAACGCGCCGCATCTGATGATGCGTAATATTCCGGTAAACGACGCAGAAAGCCAGCTTAGCCAGTTCCAGACGGATTTGATTATTGATACGCATATTGCTAGCTCGCGCACGCTCAATCATCACGTGTTGTATAGCGACCGGATGATGCTGGTGTGTCGTAAAGGGCATCCTTGTCTGAATGGGCCGATCAACGAAGAGGTTTTGCAAAAGTATGAGCACACGCTGCTGATGCTGGAAGGGCAAAATCTGAGCGGGCTACGCCAGCGTATACAGGATCTCTTTCCGGAACGTCAGGTGAGTTTCAGCAGTTACAATATGTTTACTATTGCAGCACTGATCGGCAACAGCGATATGCTCGGCCTGATGCCAACACGTTTGTTCAAACTCTTCAGTGGTTGCTGGCCGCTGGTCGAAATCGATTTTCCGCCGCTTAGCAGCGAACGGCTCGATATATCCCTGTATTACAATAAATTGAGTTTGCGCGATCCAGTGCTGGAGAATGTCATCAATGTTATCCGACGGGCTTTTTAACGCCCGTTCACCCCTGGTGAAAGTACTAACGCTTGCTGGGCGTTTGGCACAAAACAACAACTATTTTACAAATTGCCCCGCTGTCAGGCTGCTTTCTACTCGCCGATAATGGTATACTGCGTGCACGTTAATTCAAAAATAGTTGATAAATACAACATTTCCTTGAATTGAAATACTTACTTCGTTATCCGCAACTGGAACACGCACGCTATGAGTAAACCCATTGTGATGGAACGCGGTGTTAAGTACCGCGATGCCGATAAAATGGCTCTTATCCCGGTTAAAAACGTGGCAACCGAGCGCGAAGCTCTGTTGAGAAAACCGGAGTGGATGAAAATCAAACTCCCGGCAGACTCTTCCCGTATCCAGGGGATCAAAGCAGCCATGCGTAAAAATGGGCTGCACTCTGTGTGTGAAGAGGCATCGTGCCCGAACCTTGCTGAGTGTTTCAACCACGGAACGGCCACCTTTATGATCCTCGGCGCCATCTGTACACGCCGTTGCCCGTTCTGCGATGTGGCGCACGGCCGTCCGGTGGCGCCTGACGCTAACGAACCACAAAAACTGGCGCAGACAATTGCCGATATGGCGCTGCGTTATGTGGTTATCACCTCCGTTGACCGTGACGATCTGCGTGATGGCGGTGCACAGCATTTCGCGGATTGCATCACCGCAATCCGTGAAAAAAGTCCGTCCATCAAAATTGAGACGCTGGTTCCGGACTTCCGCGGTCGTATGGATCGCGCACTGGATATCCTCACCGCAACGCCGCCAGACGTGTTTAACCACAACCTGGAGAACGTGCCGCGTATCTATCGCCAGGTACGTCCAGGTGCGGATTACAACTGGTCACTGAAACTGCTGGAGCGCTTTAAAGAAGCGCATCCGGAGATCCCAACCAAATCAGGTTTGATGGTAGGGCTTGGCGAAACGAACGCTGAAATTATCGACGTGATGCGCGATCTGCGCCGCCACGGAGTGACGATGCTGACGCTGGGGCAGTATTTACAGCCTAGCCGCCATCACCTGCCGGTCCAGCGCTATGTCAGCCCGGACGAGTTTGACGAAATGAAAGAAGAAGCGCTGGCAATGGGATTTACCCATGCGGCGTGCGGCCCGTTCGTTCGCTCTTCCTATCACGCGGACCTGCAGGCAAAAGGCGTTGAGGTGAAGTAACACCTGCTTACACTCCAGACAAAAAAACCGGCCTCTACGCCGGTTTTTTTTCGCCTGTCGGGGCGGCTCACTCTTTGTGAGTGAGTTTTTCTGCTGTCACTTCGTCAGCGTCTTTCTTCGCAGCATCGTCATCATTCATGGCTTTTTTGAAGCCTTTGATGGCCGCGCCCAGATCGCCGCCCAGCGTACGCAACTTCTTGGTTCCAAACAGCAGAACAACCAACGCGGCCACGACCAGCAGCTTGGTAATACTAATTTCACCCATAGATACCTTCTTTCGTAAAACAGGCTGTATAAAACGTCATTATAACCTGACTTCATTAACGGTCATTCGACGCGCGCACACAATAGCAATCTGTAACGAGATGAATCAAGCATTGTTTAAAAAAACATCACAGGAGTTGCGGCGGCGCAAAGCGTCGGTTCTGTAAAACAGGAAGTTTCTCTCGCGTTTGCGCCACGCGGTCTGCAGTGACATCCGCATAAATTAGTTGTGGTGCTTCAGCTGCCGCAGCAATAGTTACGCCTTGCGGATCGATAACCCGACTCTGACCAATATTCTTGTTGCCACACTCCCCGGCGGCCACCATGTAACAGGTGGTATCCAGCGCCCGCGCAGACAGTAATGTCGCCCAGTGCTGCTCTTTTAGCGGCCCTCGCACCCATGCGGCAGGCAGAACCAGCAGTTGTGCGCCAGCAAGCGCCAGTGCCAGCGCCAGTTCCGGAAACCGCAAATCATAACAGGTCATCAACCCGACCTTCATTCCGTCAATCTCAATCAGCGGTGGCAGAATGTTGCCTGCATCCACCCGCGCAGACTCCTGCATACTAAATGCATCATAGAGATGGAGCTTTGCATACTGTGCAATGATTTCCCCCTGGTATAACGCCACCAGCGTATTGACTGCCCGTCCTTTCGAGGAAGGCACATGCACCGTCAGTATGGTGGTCATACTGTTCCGGCGACTCTCTTCAAGTAGCAAATGCAGGAAGCCACCATCCAGCCTCTGCGCCGATTTTACCGAAAGATGGGGGTCTGCATCATCCCGGGCCATTAACGCCTCTGGCAGCACCAGCAGCGATGCCTGTTGCTGTGCCGCTTTCGCCATCAATTCGACACAAGTTAATGCATTAGTTTTCCAGTCCGGTGTAACGGCAAACTGCCCAGCTGCAACAATCATCGTTTTCCCTCCGCTGTGCCGTCATAGCCAGAAAGTGGCTGCGGCGCTAAACTCAACACTCTAGCAAATCAAATAGCAGGATTTCACGGTGTTACAACTTCTTTTAGCGGTATTTATCGGTGGCGGTACAGGTAGCGTTGCGCGCTGGATGCTCAGCATGAAGCTAAACCCGGCGCATCAAATCATTCCCCTTGGCACATTAACCGCCAACCTGATGGGCGCTTTTATTATTGGCATGGGGCTGGCGTGGTTCAATCGAATGACACATATCGATCCGGTGTGGAAAGTGCTGCTTACCACCGGCTTCTGTGGCGGGCTGACGACATTTTCCACCTTTTCGGCTGAAGTGGTGTTTTTGTTGCAGGAAGGTCGTGTCAGCTGGGCGTTGTTGAACGTAGCAGTTAACCTGCTGGGATCGTTTGCGATGACTGCGCTGGCTTTCTGGCTCTTTTCGGCCGTTAATGCAAACTGAAGGCAAAAAAAACCCGCCTTATCAGCGGGTTTTGGAATTCTTGCTTACGTAGCTGAATTAAACAGGCATTACGTTTGCAGCAGAAGGGCCTTTGGCACCGTTAGTGATTTCAAACTCAACGCGCTGACCTTCAGCCAGAGTTTTGAAACCATTGCTCTGGATTGCAGAGAAGTGTACGAACACGTCTTTGCTGCCATCTTCCGGAGTAATGAAACCGAATCCTTTGGATTCATTAAACCACTTAACGTTACCTTTAATCTTAGACATCAAAATTACCTTTACATGAAAAAACGACACAAATGCTGTGTCGGGTATCAGTACATCAATTGTGGCGACCTTTGTCCAGTCGTTATTCGCTAAAAAGTGATAAATGTCGCTAAGTTTTGTTCTTTGACGCTTTATTCCGCATTTTTTGTACTGCTTAAGAACTGTGCAGAGCATCATCCGCTGGCCAAATCAGAACTGAAAGCGCATCCACGCGAAGTAAACGTTTCCGTTATTGTAAGTTCCTGGGATGTAGGTCATCTGGAATGTTGCCGGTCCATAGCCAATTGAAGCCAGCGGTAACAGCACCGGAATCGGAATGTAATGCCAGTTATCGCGCGCAGTCACGCCTGCGGTGTAACCGAGCCCGAGACGAAAATTATCATCCGCCAGTGGTCGCCAGGTTTTCTCCCAGCCATAGCCGCCAATCGGTTCCCATTTGTTAAACGAATCTTTAAAGGCCATCAGGTACAAGCCGTGCCAGTTGCCTTTCTCATCCCAGCGATCCTGACCAAATCCGGCGCCCCATGGGCGTTCGTTATAACGGTCGGTTTTCTCCTTGTCATAAGCAAAACGCGCATGCCAGGTAATAGCCGGTACATAGAGATCGTAATGCTCTGGCGCTTGCCAGGTTTGCTTTACGTTGTCGGTAAAATCGGAGAACCAGGACTGCTGAGCTGCGTGCGTCAGGGAAACCACCGAAAACTGACAAAATATAGCGAAGAGTGTGAAAATTTTATTTTTAACAGACACCGTATGCATTCCATTTTACGTATTGACGTATAGTCTGTAGCAGGATATCTGAATAAACTCTTAACGAAATCAGATTAATTCTGAAAACATGGCGAAAATTCCTTATTCCGCTAATCATTTTCAGGTTAAATACAATATGTTACGCCGCAACAATATTGCGGCGTACATTTTCTTAGCGTCGACGATGCAACAAGTAATACACCGCCGGAATGACCAGCATCGACAGTAATGGCGCAGTGACCATACCGCCGATCATCGGCGCAGCGATACGGCTCATGACCTCTGATCCGCTGCCACTGCCCCACATGATGGGCAACAATCCTGCCATAATGGTCGCGACAGTCATCACCTTAGGCCGCACACGCAATACGGCCCCCTCATGAATTGCCCGCAGCAACATCTTATTTCCTCCCTGCGGATCGCATTGACGATATTTATCCAGTGCATGGTTCAGATAGAGCACCATAATAACGCCGAACTCCGCCGCAACACCGGACAGCGCAATAAATCCAACGGCCCCGGCAACGGATAAGTTATATCCCAGTAGCCACAATAACCAGACACCGCCAATCAATGAGAAGGGTAATGTCCCCATTATTAACAGGGCATCGGTGACACGTTTGAAGGTAATAAACAGCAAGACAAAGATAATCATTAACGTTACCGGCAAGACGATCTTCAGCTTCGCCGTTGCACGCTCCAGATATTCAAACTGACCGGACCACGACAGTGTCACACCTTGCGGTAGCTTAACCCGCTGCGCCACTCGCTGCTGCATCTCTTCAACGGCGGATTTTAAATCTCGTCCGCGCAGATCGACGTAAATCCAGTTGGACAGGCGCGCATTTTCGCTTTTCAGCATCGGTGGCCCTTCCGTAACTACGATATCGGCCAGCTCACCAAGTGCAATCTGGCTGCCATTCTCGGTTATTACGGGTAATGTGCGCAGATCATCGACGTTATCGCGTATTTCACGCGGATAACGCACATTAATCGGGAAGCGTTCACGACCTTGCAGCACTTCGCCAATATTTTCCCCACCCACCAACGTGGAAACCAGTAATTGCAGCTCTTTCACCGAAACGCCATAACGCGCGGCCTGCGCCCGGTTGATGTTGATATCGACATAGCGCCCGCCCGCCAGCCTTTCCGCCAGTGCCGAAGTCACTCCCGGCACGGTTTTCACAACCTGCTCGATTTGCTGCGCCACGCGCTCGATATCGGCGATGTTATTACCGTTCACCTTTATGCCGACCGGGCTTTTAATACCGGTCGCCAACATATCCAGGCGGTTACGGATCGGCGGTACCCAGACATTCGCAATCCCCGGAATACTCACGGTCTTATCCAGCTCATCAACCAGTTTCTCCGGCGTCATTCCAGGGCGCCACTGGTCACGCGGTTTAAAGCGGATGGTCGTTTCCACCATGGTGAGCGGCGCAGGATCCGTTGCCGTCTCCGCTCTTCCCGCTTTACCAAACACGCTTTCCACTTCCGGCACGCTTTTGATCAGCCGATCGGTTTGCTGCAACAAACGGCTGGCTTCACGGGCGGAAATCCCCGGTAGCGTCGAGGGCATATACAATAAATCGCCTTCATCGAGCGGTGGCATAAACTCACTGCCCAGACGACTTAACGGCCACAGCGTCGCCACCAGCAACAGCAGCGCAATGCCCAGCGTCGCTTTTGGCCATGCCAGCACTTTATCCAGTAGCGGCTCGTACAGACGGATCAGAAAGCGGTTAATCGGATTTGCTTTTTCATCGGGGATTTTGCCGCGAATAAACAACCCCATCAGCACCGGTACAAGCGTGATCCCAAGCCCTGCCGCAACCGCCATCGCCCAGCTTTTGGTAAATGCCAGCGGGGAAAACATGCGCCCTTCCTGCGCTTCTAGCGAAAACACCGGAATAAATGACAGCGTGATGATCAACAGGCTGCAAAACAGAGCAGGACCAACTTCCACCGCCGCCCGCTCTGAACAGCGCCAGTAATCAGCACTCGTCGGTTGACGATCGGGGTTATCATGTCGCCACTGCTCCATCACCTTATGCATGTTCTCGATCATCACAATCGCGGCATCCACCATGGCGCCAATGGCGATGGCAATCCCGCCAAGCGACATTATGTTGGCGTTGATGCCCTGATAGTGCATGACAATAAACGCGCCGAGAATCCCCAGCGGCAACGAGACGATGGCCACCAGCGCAGAGCGGAAGTGGAACAAGAACAGCGTGCAAACCAGAGCAACAACGATAAACTCTTCAATCAGTTTATGGGTGAGCGTCTCAACCGCATGCTCAATCAGCGTCGAACGGTCATAAACCGGTACGATCTCCACCCCGGCGGGCAGCGTTTTCTGTATTTCACCCAATTTGGCTTTAACGGCGTGGATAGTATCCAGCGCATTTTTGCCGTAACGCATGACGATAATACCGCCTGCAACTTCCCCTTCGCCGTTGTACTCCGCCACGCCGCGTCGTAGTTCCGGACCCAACCGCACAGTCGCCACATCTGAAAGCATCACCGGCACGCCCTCGCGGCTGGCGATCACTATCTGACGAAAATCCGACAACTGCCGCAAATAGCCGGTTGTACGCACCATGAACTCGGCTTCGCCCATCTCCAGCAGCGCGCCGCCGCTCTCCTGGTTTGCCGCCTGCACCGCATTGACAATCTGTTCATGGGTAATATTCAGCGCCCGCATTCGTGCCGGATCCGGCACAATCTGATACTGACGTACCATCCCGCCAACACTGGCGACCTCCGCCACGTTCGGCACCGTTTTTAGCTCGAACTTCAGCGTCCAGTCCTGTAAAGCGCGTAGATCCGCCAGATTGTGCTTACCGCTGCGATCGACCAGTGCATACTCATAAATCCAGCCAACGCCGGTAGCATCCGGCCCCAGCCCGACGTTTACCCCGGCAGGCAGCGAGGACTGGATCTGGCTAAGATTCTCCAGCACCCGCGATCGCGCCCAATAGAGATCGGTATCGTCCTCGAATAAAACATACACATAGGAATCGCCGAACATCGAATAGCCACGTACCGTTTTTGCGCCCGGCACGGAAAGCATGGCAGTGGTGAGTGGATAGGTGACCTGGTCTTCAATAATTTGCGGCGCTTTGCCCGGATAGCTGGCGCGAATAATCACCTGCACATCCGACAAATCCGGTAGTGCATCGAGCGGTGCGCGTTGAACCGCCCAGATCCCCCAGCCGGTCAGCACCAGAGCGGCCAGCAGGATCAACAAGCGATTGCGCAGCGAGGCACGAATAACGGCGGCGATCATTTCATCTCCTCCTGCATCGGCATCAGGTGAGTGATGACTGCGCCCTCTTCATCATCCAGTACAAAGCTGAACATCACTGTCTCGCCCGGCTTGACACTGGGATCGGGTTGTTTGAGCACGAAGTCCATCGTCATCGCTCCCCAGTTCAGTGCCGGAATGGGTTGGTGCGACAGGGTAATACTGCCTGCTTCGATGGCTTTCACCACGCCGGTTCCTTCATAAGTCTCGACTTTCTTCGCCGCTGGCTGTTGTTGCGCCTGCTGTTCCGGCAATGCACTGCGCAAACTGGCTTCCGAATCAATCAGGAACTGGCCGGAAGTGACCACGTTGTCACCTTCCTTGACGCCGGACAGCACTTCAGTCCAGCCTTGCGCCGTGCGCCCGGTCGTCACGTTTGCCGCCTGGAAGTGGCCATCGCCCGTAGCCAGCAGCACACGGCTGGCAGCCCCCGTTGCAATCAGCGCCTCTTCCGGGATCGCCAGCACTGCCGGTTGCCGTGCAGATTCCGGCTGCGTCACGGTGAGAAACATACCGGGTTTGAGTTTTTGCTGCGGATTATCGAGCACAATGCGCGCTTTCAGCGTACGGGTGGTGGTCTCCAGTTGCGGCAACAATTCGCTGACGCGGCCATGAAACTGCTCGCCCGGCCAGCTTGCAGAAGTTGCTATCACTTCGCTGCCTGCACTGAGCGCCTGTGCCTGGCTTTGCGGATAATCGACAACCAGCCACACCGGATCGAGGCTGGCGAGCTCAAACAGGGTTTGCGTGGCGGCCACTTGTGCGCCTTCACGGGAATCCAGCTTGACCACGTAACCGTCGCGATCGGCGCGCAGCGTCAGGCGGGTTTGTGGTTTCCCACTGCGCTCGACAGCGCGGATAATCGCTTCCGGCATAAACTGCAATGCCAGACGTTCGCGGGCAGCGCGCGTCAGTTCGCCATCGCCCAGGTGGCGTACCGCCAGATACTCCTGCTGAGAAGTCGTCCATTGCGGGATCCACAACTGTGCCAGCGCTTCGCCTTTTTTCACCCACTGCTGCGGCGCACGGACAAACAGTTTTTCTACCACGCCCGCCGCCGGAGAAGGCACGCTCTGGATGCTGCGTTCATCGGTGGTTACGGTGGCAAATGCAGAGAAGGCGCTACCGAGAACGCGTTTTTCCACTTTTGCCGTGGTCATGCCGAGATTCTGCTGCTGCTGCGCACTTACGCTCACACCGCCGCTGGCCGGGGCTTCATCGGCATAACGTGGTTTGAGTGGCATATCCATAAACGGTGATTTTCCGGGTTTGTCAAAACGCTGATCCGGCACCATCGGGTCGTACCAGTAAAGCACTTTGCGTTCCTGCGCTTGTTCGCCGGATGCGGCAGGCGCGGTGTGTTGCCGCCCGATAAAATAGCCTGCGCCCGCTGCGACACATGCGGCGATCGCGACAGCCAAGAGGGTCTTCTTCATCACATCAACTCCTGCGGGATCAACCAACGGATCGCGGCCCATTTCTGCGCCATCTCTTTCTCGGCCTGATTAACGGCCAGCTCGCTGTCGAGGACGTTACGGCGCGCTTCCAGCAGCGCCGACAAATCCGACTGCCCGGAACGATACTGGGCTGCCAGCAAGGTGGCGCGCTGACGCACCATCGGCAGCACTTCATCGCGCTGGCGCATCCACAGCGTTTGCGCCGCGTTGTACTCAGCAATCAGGGAATGCAGTTGCGCCATATGATCCCGCTCGGCCAGCGCCAGTTGATCGTTGGCCTGCATGGTGCGCGAGACATCCGCAGCGTGATCTTTATCCTGACGATGGGACTGGAACAGCGGCAGGTCGACGGTGAACATCACCCCGGCCATATCCTCGTAACCTTCAGCGCGACGTCCGTACCACACTTCAACTTCCACATCCGGAATGGCCGCAATCGCTGACTCCGCCGAACGCGCTTTCGCGCTGTTGGCGGCGCTGGCGGCAGCGACAATGTCAGGATGCTGAGCAATGCCCTGCTCCAGCGTTTTTTCATCGGCAGGCAAGCGTTGATAACGAGGAAGATCGCCAGAAACGGCAGTCACCGTCTCGCCGGTAAGCTGCATCAAGCGGGTTTGTGCCAGTTGCACATCACGTTCGGCGAGGGTGACTTTGTCGCGCATCGCGCTTAAGCCCACGCGAAATGCCAGCACGCTGTCCGGCGCGGCATTACCTGCGCCGACACTGGCGCGCTGTGCGCCCTGCTGGCGTTCCGTTTCTGCCAGCAGCTTACGCGCGGTTTGCAGCGCCTGTTCTGACAACGCCAGATCGAGCCACGCCTGCGCGGTATCACGCTGTAAATTAGCGCGCACCACTGAGGATTTGGCACTGACGCTCTGCGCTTCGGCCAGCAGGGTTTCGGCTTTGCGGTCGCGTTTTTCCGCGCTGACGTACTGCTGCATGATGCCGATCCGCTGCATAGTCATTCCCTCACGGGTTAAGCGGCGGTCATTGTTGCCCTGCACCGGCACGTTTTCGATACCAAATTTCAGTTTTGGATCCGGCAACTGGCGGGCGGAATCCGCCATCGCATCCAGTGCCTGCGCTTCATTACGGTTGGCGGAAAGTTCGGCAGAGTAGCGTTCCGCGGCGGCCAGGGATTGCGTCAGCGTCAATGGCTCCGCCTGCACGGCGGAGCACATCAGTCCGAGCAATACCCCACCGAGCCGCAGGCTCAGTGAGTATCGTTTCATTGTCGCTCCCGGTTATTTTTGTGGCGTCAATGAAACGAGCTGGTAACCGCTCTCACTCTGAACAAAGGTGAAACTCACCTTGTCGCCCACTTTTACCGCAGGCAACGCGCTGCCCTGCGCCAGTGCGAATTGCATGGTCATTGGCGGCCAGTTCAGCGCCGGAATAGCAGCGTGAGCGATGGAAACAGAATCGGCGGTGAGTTTTTTGATGGTACCCTGGCTCTGGTATTCCTGAGCCTGAGCCTGCATTGCCGCATGTTGCGACATATCGTGCATGCCGTGCATCGCATGCATATCTTCCGCCTGAACAGCGGAAACGGAGAACAACAGCACGCCAGACAGCATGCACAGTACATAAGAACGCATAATAAGACTCCTGTTAATCATAAATTAAATAAAATTCAATGAATTAACAGTTGTCTACTCCCTGAACCGGCAAAAACGGATCGTTGCCGGCGGGCCTGCGGCGGGCGGGGTTAATGACCAACCCTCATCGACGACGGGGGAACAAACCGGCGTAACTTCAGCCAGCGTCAGTGAAACCGGCAGCGCCACCAGAGGCGGGTGGCCGCTATCCTTCTGTGCTGCATCCGGCACGCAATGCTTTTCGCACAGCGGGGATTTCATCATGTCCATACGCGGTGTCGTATCCGACATCATCATATGGCTTATGTGCTGGGTTACTGCTCGCGATTCGTCAACCTGCAAGTCGCAGTGATGAGAAGCAATCGCCACCTGACTCTGGATTAATAGCCAGCCGAACGCCATCAGCAGCATCAACAGATGCCGCTTTATAAAGCGAATTCGGTATAGCCATTCAGCGTGCATAAAACACCAGGTCCGTGGGAAATTAACGGCGAGTATAAGCAGCACTATTTTTATTTTTAAAGATATTTTTAGCAAATTTACGTCTGGCGCTGTATTGAAACCTAAATAATCAAACTAATTAACTAGTTTTTATCATTTAAAATACAAAATTATCGTAATGCATTCGCTTAACTTATCAACCAGCCATTATTTATTCTGTAGATTGATAGCAAATTCCCGCGATATTTCCCTCAACATCACGCTTCATTGATTTTAATCATCTACGAACCGCACGTTATTCGGCACATTGCGTTGCTGATTTTTTTACTTACTTATCTTTCAGGTCAACCTCCGGGACCAATAACATGACTTTAACATTGATCGAACTGCTGATCGGCGTGGTGGTGATTGTCGGCGTTGCGCGCTATATCATCAAAGGCTATTCCGCCACCGGCGTGCTGTTTGTCGGCGGTCTGGCGTTATTAATCGTCAGTGCGCTGATGGGGCACAAAATATTACCTGGTAGCGCCACCAGTACCGGTTACAGCGCCACGGATATTGTCGAATACATTAAAATCCTGCTGATGAGCCGCGGCGGCGATCTCGGCATGATGATCATGATGCTGTGCGGCTTTGCCGCCTATATGACGCACATTGGTGCGAACGATATGGTGGTCAAGCTGGCTTCGCGCCCGCTGCGTTTTATCAACTCACCTTATTTGCTGATGATTGCCGCGTACTTCGTTGCCTGCCTGATGTCATTGGCGGTGTCGTCCGCCACGGGCCTCGGCGTGCTGCTGATGGCAACGCTGTTCCCGGTGATGGTCAACGTCGGGATCAGTCGCGGTGCGGCAGCGGCGATTTGCGCCTCGCCAGCGGCAATTATTCTCTCGCCCACTTCCGGCGATGTAGTGCTGGCCGCGAAAGCCGCCGAAATGCCGCTGATCGATTTTGCCTTCAAAACCACACTGCCAATCTCGATTGCGGCGATTATCGCCATGGCAATCGCGCACTACTTCTGGCAGCGCTTTCTCGATAAAAAAGAGCACATTGTCAGCGAAATGCTGGATGTGAAAGACATCACCACCACGGCGCCGACGTTTTACGCCATTCTGCCGTTTACGCCAATTATCGGCGTGCTGATTTTCGACGGTAAATGGGGCCCGGAACTGCACATCATCACCATTCTGGTGATCTGTATGTTGCTGGCAGCAGCGCTGGAATTTTTACGCAGCTTTAATACGCAAAAAGTCTTCTCCGGGCTGGAAGTGGCATATCGCGGTATGGCCGACGCCTTCGCAGGCGTGGTGATGCTGTTGGTCGCCGCCGGGGTTTTCGCCCAGGGCTTGAGCACCATCGGCTTTATCCAGAGTCTGATCTCCATCGCCACCTCTTTCGGTTCGGCAAGCATTATTCTGATGCTGGTCCTGGTGATCCTCACCATGCTGGCAGCAATGACCACCGGTTCCGGTAATGCGCCGTTTTACGCCTTTGTCGAGATGATCCCGAAACTGGCCCATGAATCCGGCATCAACCCGGCGTATCTGTCGATCCCAATGTTGCAGGCATCCAACCTCGGTCGCACCATCTCTCCGGTTTCCGGCGTGGTGGTTGCGGTGGCCGGGATGGCGAATATTTCGCCATTTGAAGTGGTAAAACGCACATCAGTTCCGGTGATGGTTGGCCTGATTGTGGTGATTATTGCTACTGAATTTCTGGTTCCGGGGGTTGCGGTTCATTAATCAACAATAAACGCCACTTATGAAAAAGCGCCTGCCCGGCGCTTTTTTTATGCTTTAATAACTCATAGTAATTACCCGGACTCACCCATCAGGAAATGAAATGATTAAAAAGGGACTCTCCATCGGCCTGTGCGTTGCCGCCATCCAGTTCTCTTCTGCGTACGCAGCACCGCTCCAGCCCGAACAATATGGTGATTTCGATCGCTATGTGCTGGCACTATCCTGGCAGACCGGATTTTGCCAGAGCTTGCATGACCGCGGGCGTAACGAACCCGATGAATGCCGTCTGCAAAAAGAGCCCGCCAATAAAGCGGATTACCTGACGGTACACGGTCTGTGGCCAGCTCTGCCGAAATCCATCGCCGTGCGCGGCGTCGACGATCGTCGCTGGATGCGTTACGGCTGTGCTACCCGCCCGGTTCCCAATATGCCGGAAGCCAGAGCCAGCCAGAAATGCGCCGCAGCGGAAACCGGTTTATCGCTCGAAGTGGCGAATAAACTGAATGCCGTCATGCCCGGTGCAGGCAGCAATACCTGCCTTGAGCGTTATGAATATGCCAAACACGGCGTCTGTTTCGGATTCGATCCGGATGACTATTTCGGTGCGATGGTGCGCCTGAACACCGAAATCAAAGCCAGCCCGCTCGGCGTTTTCCTCGCAGAAAATTACGGAAAAACCGTTACCCGCGATGCATTCAACGCAGCCGTCGCCAAAGCCTACGGCGAGCAAAGCGTGAAAGCGGTGAAGTTGACCTGTAGCGGCAATCCGGCGTGGCTGACGGAGATGCAAATCGCCATCAAAGCCGATGCCATCAATGCCCCGCTGGTCAGCGGTTCCTTTTTGCCGCAGCCGCATCCCGGTAACTGCGGGAACAGTTTTGTGATTGATAAAGCGGGTTACTGAGCCGACGATCGGAACATTCATAATTCCGGCAAATGTGCGCCGCATCACTTCACACCGGGCCGCGCTCTCAGTATCATCCGTTGTAGACAAACCCTCGCTGCCCGTCGGCGAGGGTTTTTCTTTGGATCAATCAAACAACATGGAGTAACTGATGTCCAGACCTGCCATTATGATTAATGAGCGAGACGCCGAGCGTCTTGACCGGTTGCTGGAGCAACCTGATTATGCCAGCCTGCCGGTCGCGGATGCGTTGAATGATGAGCTGGATCGCGCTCAGATGTGCGCGCCGGAAGCGATGCCGCACAATGTAGTAACAATGAACAGCACGGTGAAATTCCGCGAACTGAAAAGTGGTGAAGAGCGGGTGCGCACGCTGGTGTATCCGGCGCAGATGACCGACAGCGCCACGCAGCTTTCCGTGCTGGCTCCGGTTGGCGCTGCGCTGCTCGGTTTACGGGTGGGTGACAGCATTCACTGGCAGTTGCCGGGCGGCACCACCACCGATCTTGAAGTGCTTGAGCTGCTTTATCAACCCGAAGCAGCAGGCGATTTCAGGCTTTAATTCCCGCTGCTTTTTCCGCAGAGGATGCGCCCGCATCCTCTTTCCGTTCCCGCCATCCTATTCTTCATATTTGCCATATACGCAGCAAAAAATTCACGCCCTTTATGGTTCAATCAGCACAACATAACCCACAGGGAGAAGCGTTTATGTATCAGACCATTATTATGCCGGTTGATGTTTTCGAAATGGCGCTGAGTGACAAAGCGGTGCGCCACGCTGAGTTCCTCGCCCAGCGCGAGGGCGTTATTCATCTTCTGCATGTATTACCCGCTTCCGCCAGCATGAGTCTGCACCGTTTTGCTGCCGATTTGCGCCGCTTCGAAGAGCATTTGCAGCAGGAAGCGCAAACCCGCCTCGACACCATGAAGACCCATTTTTCCATTGAGCCGTCACGCGTGCGCACCCATGTACGTTTTGGCAACGTGCGAGATGTGGTCAATGAGCTGGCAGAAGAACTGCTCGCGGATATGGTGGTTATCGCCTCGCGCAATCCGTCAATTACCACTCACCTGCTCGGCTCCAATGCCGCCAACATCGTGCGCCACGCGCATATTCCGGTGCTGGTGGTGCGGTAAATATTGTTGGGTTGCCGGATGGTGCTAATGCCATTCGGCATAAAAAAAGAGGCTACCCGAAGGTAGCCTCTTTCATTTGCAGGTATTGCTTACTTTCTTATTTTGCTTATGCAGTCTTAGTGCGAATCAGGTAATCAAACGAACTCAGGGAGGCTTTAGCGCCTTCACCGGTCGCAATGATGATCTGTTTGTACGGCACCGTGGTGCAGTCGCCCGCCGCGAACACGCCTTTCACGCTGGTTTCGCATTTGGCGTCGATGATGATTTCGCCCATGCGGTTGCGCTCAATCGCGCCTTCCAGCCAGGTAGTGTTCGGCAGCAGACCAATCTGCACGAAAATCCCGGCCAGCGCGACCTGATGTACGTCACCGCTGATGCGGTCACGGTACTCAAGGCCGGTCACTTTGCTGCCGTCGCCTTTCACTTCGGTGGTCTGCGCGTTCAGAATGATGTCGACGTTTTTCAGGCTGCGCACTTTATCCTGCAATACCTGGTCGGCTTTCATTTCCGGGGCGAATTCCAGCAGCGTCACGTGCTCAACAATCCCCGCCAGGTCGATAGCCGCTTCCACGCCAGAGTTACCGCCGCCGATCACCGCCACACGTTTGCCTTTAAACAGCGGGCCGTCGCAGTGCGGGCAGTAGGTCACGCCTTTGGTGCGATACTGATCTTCACCCGGAACGTTCATGTTGCGCCATTTCGCGCCGGTCGCAATGATGATGCTGCGAGCTTTCAGCACCGCGCCGGACGCGGTTTCAATCTGGTGCAGACCGCCTTCAACTGCCGCCGGGGTCAGTTTTTTGGCGCTCTGGCTGTCAATCACATCCACGTCGTAATCCGCTACGTGCGCTTTCAGTGCACCCGCCAGTTTCTGGCCTTCGGTTTTCGGTACGGAGATGTAGTTTTCGATATCCACGGTATCCAGCACCTGGCCGCCGAAACGCTCGCCCATCAGGCCGGTACGAATACCTTTACGCGCAGAGTAGACTGCCGCCGCCGCGCCCGCCGGGCCGGAACCGACGATCAATACATCGTAAGCGTCGCGTTTGTTCAGCTCTTCCGCCGCACGTTTTTCCGCGCCGGTATCGATTTTGGCGACGATTTCCGTCAGCGTCATACGCCCCTGGCCGAACTCTTTACCGTTCACGAACACCGCCGGAACGCCCATTACGTTGCGATCGGTGATCTCATTCTGGAACGTACCGCCGTCAATCGCCGTATGTTTGATGCGCGGGTTCAGCACGGCCATCAGGTTCAGCGCCTGCACTACGTCCGGGCAGTTATGGCAGGAGAGCGAGTAATAGGTTTCAAATTCAAAGTCACCGTCGAGATCGCGGATCTGCTCCAGCAGCGCCTGCGCCTCTTTCGACGGATGCCCACCGGTCCACAGCAGTGCCAGCACCAGTGAGGTAAATTCGTGACCCAACGGCGAACCGGCAAAGCGCGGGCCGCTGGTTGAGCCTGGGTTGGTGATCAGGAATGACGGTTTGCGCACCGCCAGGCTGTTGTCTTCTTTAAAGGAGACTTTGTCAGACAGCTCAGCGATTTCGCCCAGCAGTTCTTTGATTTCTGCCGATTTCGCGCTGTCATCCAGCGTAGCAATCAACTCAACAGGTTTAGTCAGTTTCTCAAGGTAAGCCTTGAGCTGGGTTTTCATTGTGGTGTCGAGCATTCTTAATCCCTCGCTTAAAACATCATCATGCAAGCCGCGTTGTTCAGGGCTGCATCAATGCAACTTGCATCATGGTGCTGAATAAAACGGGCACCAAAAGCACCCGTTTGTAAGATAATTTCCCCAGTATTTCGTGTCAGAGCAAGGCGACCAGCCTGAAAGTACCCGGCAGCTTACATCAGTAAGTGACCGGGGTGAGCAGGTGACGCCAACGCCGTAATGACGCCGGGAAATTTAGATTTTGCCGACCAGGTCCAGAGACGGAGCCAGAGTCGCTTCGCCTTCTTTCCATTTAGCCGGGCAAACTTCGCCTGGGTGAGAAGCAACATACTGAGCCGCTTTGATTTTACGCAGCAGATCAGAAGCGTCACGGCCGATGCCTTCAGCGGTTACTTCGATGGCCTGGATGATGCCCTGCGGGTCAACAACGAAAGTGGCACGGTCAGCCAGACCTTCGTTTTCACGCATGTTTTCGAAGTTACGGGTCAGGGCGCCAGTCGGGTCGCCGATCATCGCGTATTTGATTTTCGCGATGGTTTCAGAGCTGCTGTGCCACGCTTTGTGGGTGAAGTGGGTGTCGGTAGAGACAGAGTAAACGTCTACGCCCAGTTTCTGCAGCTCTTCGTAATGGTCAGCCACGTCGCCCAGTTCAGTCGGGCATACGAAAGTGAAGTCAGCCGGGTAGAAGAAGAAGACGCTCCAGCGGCCTTCAGTATCTTTCTCGGTTACTTCGATGAACTCACCGTTTTTGAACGCCTGGTTTTTGAAAGGTTTGATCTTGGTATTAATTAAGGACATCTATACTTCCTCCGTGTTTTCGTTGGGGTGTAAGTTAACGAACTTTGTTTGATCGAGCCAATGCGTTTGCTTTATCAAATCAATAAGCGTTAGCTAACAAACCCTAACGAGCAACCATGTGAACGGCTGATTTGCCAAAAGTAAAAAGGCCACCGCGACGGGTGGCCTCGATACCTGAAATACCCGTGGGTGCTTCAGCGCCAGCAAGCTGGCTATGCGTTGCGCTCATAACCTAAAGGCCATCAAGCTGTTCGATTAGAACACTGTGGGCGGCTGACGACAACGTTTCATTTCGCGATCCTGCCGATGATTGTGATAGGTTTTCCCTAAGTCGAATATTAACCATTTAATTAGTAAGGATTTTTATGCTTAAGCGCCTGTTAATGCTGACGTTGCTGCCGCTGACCCTGCATGCTGAAGAGTTACCTGCTCCGGTAAAAGCCATAGAAAAGCAAGGCATCACCATCATCAAATCCTTCGATGCGCCGGGCGGTATGAAGGGATATCTCGGTAAATATCAGGAGATGGGCGTTACCATTTACGTCACGCCGGACGGTAAACACGCCATCTCTGGCTATATGTACGACGAAGCGGGCACCAACCTCAGCGAGAAGTTAATCACCAAAGAGATTTACGCCCCGGCGGGCCGCGCGCTGTGGCAGCAGATGGAAAAAGCCGACTGGATCCTTGATGGCAAAAAAGAGGCGCCGCGCGTGGTGTACATGTTCGCCGATCCGTACTGCCCGTACTGCAAACAGTTCTGGCAGCAGGCGCGTCCGTGGGTGGAATCCGGCAAAGTGCAGCTGCGCACATTACTGGTTGGCGTGATCAAACCGGAAAGCCCGGCGGCCGCTGCGGCAATCATGAGTGCGAAAGATCCGGCGAAAAGCTGGCACAATTATGAACAGTCCAACGGCAAGATGGCGCTGACGCTGCCGAAATCTGTGCCGCCGGAGATCATGAAAAAGCTCAATATCAACCAGAAAATCATGGACGATCTCGGCGCGAACGCCACGCCAGCGATTTACTACATGAATGAAGATAACGTGTTACAGCAGGAAGTGGGCTTGCCGGACGCGGAAAAACTGAAAACCATTATGGGCGAGAAATAACGGCGACGCAGACCGCGCCGCCGGGAAGCATTACAGCTTACGCAGGCGCTCTGCCGCGGCCAGCAGCGTCGATTCCTGTTTCGCGAAGCACAGGCGAATCAGCTTGTGCGGGAAGGGATCGGCGCAGAACACCGACAACGGGATCGCTGCCACGCCCACTTCTTTGGTCAGCCACTGACAGAAACTCACGTCATCCAGATCGGAAACCGCACTGTAATCCGCCAGCAGGAAGTAAGTCCCCTCGCACGGCAAAATCTCCAGCTTGCTGTTGCTGAGCGCATTCACCAGCACATCGCGACGTGCGCGGTAAAATTCCGGCAACTGGCGATAATGTTCCGGCTCGGCACGCAACATATCCGCCAGCGCCAGTTGAGCCGGGGTATTGACCGAGAAAGTCAGATATTGATGCACTTTGCGCAATTCGGCGCTGATCGCGGCAGGCGCGACGCAGTAACCCACTTTCCAGCCAGTCATATGATAGGTTTTACCGAATGATGATACCGCCACTGCCCGCTCGCGCAGTTGCGGATGCTCCAGCACGCTGGCATGGCCCTCTTCGGCAAAACAGATGTGCTCGTACACTTCATCGCTCAGCACGTAGATTTCACGATCGGCAATCGCCTGCCACAGGGCGGCAAAATCCGCTTTGCGCCATACCGTTGCCGACGGGTTATGCGGTGTATTCAGAATCACCAGCCGCGTACGATCGCTGAGCTGCGCGGCAAACTGCTGCCAGTCAACGCGAAAGTGCGGCGGCTGCAAGGCAATGCGTTTCAGCACACCGCCAGAAAGCTCCACCGCAGGCGCGTAGCTGTCGTAGCTCGGGTCAAAACAGACAACTTCATCACCCTGACGCACCAGCGCAGTGATCGCCGCATACAGCGCTTCTGTCGCCCCGGCGGTCACCGTAATATCGGTGTTCACATCCGGTTTATGGCCGTACAGTTCCGCCGTTTTATCGGCAATGGCTTCGCGCAGCGCCTGCACACCGGTCATCGGCGCGTATTGATTCGCCCCCTGCGCCACATGAAACGCCAGACGTTCCTGCAAATAGCGCGGGCCGTCGAAATCCGGGAAGCCCTGCGACAAATTAATGGCGTTGTGCTGCTGCGCCAGCGCGCTCATTTGCGTGAAGATGGTGGTGCCTAAAGCGGGGAGTTTACTTTGCGGAATCAATGCGTTATTGCTCATCGTTGTGTGCCTGCTTGTAATACGCGTGTTGCTGCCACTATAACACGATGTTAGTATTTGGCAATCAAGACGCTTAGACGTCTATACGATAACAATATTCCTTATAAGGAAGGGTTATGACAGACCACCTGCAACTCCAACAACTCGTCGCCGCCTGCCACTGGATCGGCGCGAAAGGCTGGGCGCCCGCCACCGGCGGTAACATGTCCGTGCGCCAGGACGCCGACTGGTGCTGGCTGAGCGAATCCGGCAAAGACAAAGGCAGCCTGACGACAGCGGATTTTTTGCAGGTTTCCATTGCCGATAACCACGCGCCCTCCGGCCGCAAACCCTCGGCGGAAACCGGCCTGCATACTTTGATTTATCGCCTCTACCCGCAAGCGAACGCGGTGCTGCATGTGCACACGGTGAACGCTACGGTGCTCTCACGGGTGGAGAAATCCTCTGCCCTGTTGCTGAACGGCTTTGAAATGCAAAAATCCCTCAGCGGCCAGACCACGCACCTCGACACTGTGCCGGTGGCGATTTTCGATAACGATCAGGATATCGACGCGCTGGCCGCACGCATTGCCGACTATGCGCAGACGCACCCGCTGCGCTATGGTTTTCTGCTGCGCGGCCACGGGCTGACCTGCTGGGGGCGCGATGTCGCCGAAGCTCGTCGCCATCTGGAAGGGCTGGAATTTTTATTTGAATGCGAAATGCAGCGTCGCCTGCTGGAGAGACCATGATCCGCGCTATCGTTACCGATATTGAAGGCACCACCAGTGACATCCGCTTTGTGCACAACGTCCTGTTCCCGTACGCCCGCGAGCGTCTGGCCGGGTTTGTCACCGCAGAGCAGTACAAAGATCCGGTCAGCACCATCCTCAATAATCTGCGTGAAGAAGTGGCGCAACCGGAGGCAACCGCCGCCGAACTGATCGAGGTGCTGTTTGCCTTTATGGATGAAGATCGTAAATCGACGGCGCTGAAGGCGTTACAGGGGATCATCTGGCGCGACGGCTATGTGAATGGCGATTTTAAAGGCCATCTCTACCCGGATGTGCTGCCTGCTCTGGAAAAATGGAAAGCACAGGGCATTGATCTGTATGTATATTCCTCTGGCTCAGTGGAGGCGCAAAAACTGTTATTTGGCTACAGCGACGAAGGTGATATTACTCATCTGTTCAGCGGATATTTCGACACGCTGGTCGGCGCGAAACGGGACGTGCAGTCGTACCGCAATATTGCGACGCAAATCGGGCAGCCGCCCGCTTCCATTCTGTTCCTCTCCGATATTCATCAGGAGCTGGACGCCGCCGAAGCGGCAGGTTTTCGCACCACGCAACTGATTCGCGGCGATGATGACGCAGCCAGCCATCATCACCAGGTTCACTCTTTCAGCAACATTAAGCCGGAGCAGATCCCTTCATGAGCGCACTGACGATTTATACCGATAAAGATGCCAGCACGCTGGTGTGGCACAGCACAGAGGCCAGTGAAATTCAGCAACAGCTAAACGCCAAAGGCGTGCGTTTTGAGCGCTGGCAGGCCGACCGCGATCTGGGCGCCAACCCGACGCCAGAGACGGTGATCACCGCTTACCAGCATGCCATCGACAAACTGGTGGCCGAAAAAGGCTATCAGAGCTGGGATGTGATCAGCCTGCGCGCCGATAACCCGCAAAAAGAGGCGATGCGCGCCAAATTCCTCAACGAACACACCCACGGCGAAGATGAAGTTCGCTTCTTCGTTGAAGGCGCGGGCCTGTTCTGCCTGCACATCGGCAGCGAGATCTACCAGGTGCTGTGTGAGAAAAACGACCTGATTTCCGTACCCGCCGGAACCCCGCACTGGTTTGATATGGGATCGGAGCCAAACTTCACCGCGATCAGGATTTTCGATAATCCCGAGGGTTGGATTGCGCAATTTACCGGGAGTGATATTGCCGAAGGGTATCCGCGGTTGGCGTAATTTTTGTTCCTATTACTTGGGCCTCTTTCTATCAGAAGGCCCTGTATTCTGTTCAGCTGTACATCCCTTCATAATTAATGAGTTTTCATTATTGATCCTCTAGCTAAAACATAGCGCCATTTCACAAAAAAAAGATATATGATTGCCAAAAAACCAAGAAAAGAATAGAACAATACATATCAAATCTATCTATTAGAAATAAAAAAATCATTGGATAAAAAAATTTAATATCATCATTTAGATGATAAACTAAAAATTTACCCCTCTTGTTTATAGACATATTACTTGAACCAACTCATTCTTTCACAGCAAAAAGGAGTTGTTATATGGTAGATGTACGTATAACTTGCATTACGCTTTCTGACTCAAATGCCATACATGAACACATCACTCATGTAGGAAGCCCACAATTTAATCCTCAGGGTTCAAAATGGACTGTAGCACAGGTCGTGAATGCAATTGAAAGTAAGTTGCATACTTTTCATGTAACTGATAATAATCAAAACACTGCCTATGTTGGTGTGGTTGATCCCGGAGGTGGAAAACCAAAATATATCCGAACATATGCTGACGGAAAATGGAATAACAATTTACTTTCTCTTCCAAGATGTTGAAATTGCGAGGGGGATTCCCCTCGCATCTTAATCAATCATCAACATGCGCGTTTTCACGACAACAAGATTAACAAAAAATTAAAACAGCAAACATCATGCCAAAGAGACGAAGGTTACTAGATTTTTCTTATACGCTCTTCACAAACATATTTGTTGCAAGCTTTGTTGCAAGCATAGAATAAAACATCAATAAAAAGAGAGTATTAATACTTTGAAAATAACAGTATTAATCCGGTTAACTCCTTGCAATCCAGCCGATTTTCCTCCTTTATAGAATCATGATGTTTTTTGTTTAGAGCTTATCTCGCGCTTATCCAACTCCCTGCGCAACAGCCGCTTAATCCACCCCGCTTTGTTATCGTCGCCGTCTTCTTTCATTGCGATAGCCAGTCTTTCGGATAGATCAGCATCCAGGCGGAGTTGTACCACGTGCCTTTCTTTTTGGTTGTCTTTGGTTGACATTGGTTGCCACTCCTGTATATTTTACACGCTGGTGTTCAATGTACACCAACGTAGTGAATTTAAAAAGCAACGCCCCGAAGTGCGGGAACACTGTCGAGGCGTCTAACCACATCATTACTGGAGGTAATGTATGGCTGTTGCCAATGGTACCACGTACGAATATTTAAAGCCCAACCCCTTCTCTGCTAACGCTTTTGTTTGCCTGTCTGTTGTTCGTCTCTCCGCTTCGCAGGAGGTGCGCAATGCTGCCTGACACCGATATCCTCTCCTCTGAACTGCGCGATATTTTCCGGAAACTGGATCTCTCGCAGCTCAGCGCGGAAGAGACTTTTCAACTGGCGAACGGTTGTGAAGAACACATTGCCGGGCTTTGCCATGGTCTGCACTTTCTGGGCAAGACCTTTGTCTCATTTGCAGGCAGCAACGTGCTGGAGTTTTCCCGCGAAAGTCTGTGCCAGTTGGGCCACGGGTTAAAATCCGCCGCAACCCTGCTCCCGGCATTGATGGAACTTCATCAAATCACTGAACAGAAAATTATCGCAGAGGATTATCTGCTCTAACCCAACATGGCTCCCACGGCGCGCAGTCAACGTTTTTGGGAGCCTGCACGGTTTTTCATTTCACATCCCTTGCGACAGATACCCGGTTTGAGTTGCAATTCGCGCTGTCCGATCTTATCGTTATGTACGGATTTTAACCGTACATAACCTGATAAAGATTATTGGCTGGTCTGTATAAATTCAGGCCGCCGGGGAGAGAACCGCTATGCCCGCATTGAAAAAACAGCGCATAGATCTGCGACTAACGGATGAGGATAAGAAAATGATCGAAGAAGCGGCGGCAATGACCAATCAGACGGTCACACAGTTTCTGGTTAACAGCGCTTCTGAACGCGCCGCGGAAGTGATTGAACAGCACCGTCGCCTGATTCTCAGCGAGGAATCATGGAACAGGGTTATGGATGCTATCGAAAACCCACCAGCACCGAATGACAAACTTAAACGCGCCGCAAAACGTCTGCAAAACATGGAGTGAATCGTGGACAACCTGACCATCGAGATGTTCTCAGGAGAGACAGAGTATGAAACAGGAGGTTTTGATTGTGGTGAGGTATCGCTCAACGCTTTTTTAACCAACCATCTCAAACGCCAGCATGATGGCAAAATTTTACGTGCCTGGCTCCTCGTAACGAAAACGCCCAGGCCGCGCATTTTAGGCTATTACACCTTGTCTGGCGGCAGTTTCGAGAAAGAACAACTGCCCACGAAAACGCAGCAAAAAAAGGTGCCTTATCACAATGTCCCCTGCGTCATATTAGGTCGGCTCGCTATTGATAAATCACTCCAGGGAAACGGCTGGGGAGAAATCCTGGTGGCTCATGCTATGAGGGTGGTTTACACCGCCTCACTTACCATCGGCGTATATGGATTATTTGTCGAAGCACTCACTGGCAACGCCAAAAAATTCTATGAAAAGCTGGGCTTCATTCCGTTAGCCGATGGCAACCAGCATTCACTGTTCTATCCAACAAAGTCTATTGAACGCCTGTTCGAAGAGTAAGCTATCTCCAGCGGCAGTGGGTAACGCCGTTCGTTAACGTATCCCCTGCAATATATCCCCTGGCTCCAGGCCCACCAATCTCGCCAGATGCACAAACTCAACCACATCTAACCTTCTTTCACCACTCTCAATTTTGGCGATAAAAGATTGCGGGCGACCAAGCGCTTCGGCAAGTTGCGCCTGAGTAACGCCACGTTCTTTACGGGCTTTTTTGAGCACGATGATCACGCGCTGGTACTCTTCTGAATAGACGGATGCCATTTGCTCCACTCTTTTTTCACTATTGCGAAATCTCATTTTCATGAGCGCCTTTTACCCCAAATGAAACAACCAGTCAGAGAGGCCTCTGTTTTTACCGCGGCGCTTTCTGCGTATTTACGGTAGCTAATCGTTTCTCGCAATGCCTTTCGACCAAAAGGTGTGATCCGCGCAGAATACACCGCGTAGCCCGCTGGCAATCTCCCCCATCACCAGCAACACTCCTTAAGCCAACAGACAAAAGGAGCGAAACATGTCGGGTGATTTTTACTGGATCAATGAGCCGCAGCAGTGGCGCGACGCGCAGGGCAAAGTCGAGGTGCTCACCGATGGCAACACCGATTTCTGGCGCAAAACCTGGTACGGGTTTGAGCGCTTCAACGGTCACGGTTATGTGCGTGATGTAGCGGGCGATTTCACCTTTCAGGTGCGGATCCAGGCGCATTTTTCCGCGCTGTATGATCAGGCGGGCGTGCTGTTGGTGGCGGATGAGCAGAACTGGTTAAAAGCCGGGATCGAGTTTAATGACGGTGCGCCCGCCATCGGCAGCGTGCTAACGCAGGGCTTTTCGGACTGGGCAACAGGCATTTTCACCGGCGATGCCGGGGATTTCTGGCTGCGGCTGAGCCGCAAAGGCGACGCATTGCGACTGCAATACTCCACCGACGGACGCGTCTGGCCGCTGCTGCGGCTGTGCCATTTTCCCCATCCGCGCTGTGCGGTCGGCGTGATGTGTTGCACGCCGGAGCGAAGCGGGCTGGCAGTGAGTTTTACTGAAATGGCGTTAACGCCGCTGCTGGAGAAAGATCTGCACGATCTCAGCTAATGTTTTGCCCCGCCTTCTCTGCTCACAAAATCCGGCCAGTCCGGTTTCCCTGAATAACGTAGCTGGCCGGTAACACGCTTCTCTAAAAAGCACTCAGCGCATCACCTGCCGATGGATAATCAGGTAGCGTTAATCGTTATTTTTATACTGCACCTTAATTATATTTCAGTAACGCTACATTGGGTTGTTAGTAATATGTAAAGATGTAGAATATATTTATTACAAGAAATCAAAATCACGAAAATATATTATACAGGCGATACAGAAAAATACTCCACTGCACATTTAGCCCTTGTATTACATGGCTTTTTTATTCGCTAACCGGGAAGATAATAAAAGCACTTTTTTATTATTTTAACCATGAAGATTTCCCTTTAGTCGCCGATAAAAATAACATCACCCCTGGAAATGGAATGTATCTGAGGACGTTATGACTATTTTAAAAAAACTGCTATTTGTTTTTGCCATTACCTTTGTCGCCATGCTTCTGCTCGGCGGCTTGAGTATTCGCGCATTAGACAAAGCTCAAGAACGCTTTGATTATGTTATTGATAATAGTCTGCCAAGTATCAGTAAACTCAGCGAGGCACTACAGCATCGCGAAGAGGCAAGGCGGCAAATTCTGATGTCATTGCTGATTAATGATGAAGCCGTTTTTACTAAGCATATGGCGCAGGCGAAAGAGGAGTTGAATAAAACCAAAGCGATATTTGAATATTACAAAGCGAATTTAATCAGTGATGATACTGATGCCCGGCAACTGGCCAGCACACAACAATCCTTTGATGATTATGCGCAGAAATTAGAATCGATGACAGGCGTTTACCACCGTGACGGTATCGAGGCTGCACGGCAGATGGTGTCGGATGGCGGAATTATTGCCAAGGCTTCCTCTGCATTAAGTGCGAATATTACGGAAATGTTGAAGCGCAATTATAATATCGCTAAGGAATATGCGGCTAATAACCATACGCAGTATCAGAATACGTTCTGGTTATTAATTTCAACGATTATCTTTTTATTAGTACTGATTGCCGTATTTGCCTCACTCATTCTTGGCTATCTGAATAAAGGATTGAAAAACCTACAAACCAGTATGGGCACTATTAGCGAATCACTGGATTTAACCCTGAAAGTGGATCTCGATAAAAAAGATGAACTGGGCGCGACTGCGGCGAGTTTTAATGGCCTGATGGAAAAAATCCGCAATGTATTGAGTAGCGTGAAAGAGGCCAGCAGTGAAGTCGATACCGCCGCCAGTGAAATCGCCAAAAGCAACGACGATCTCTCTTCACGCACAGAATCACAGGCGTCCTCGCTGGAACAGACTGCCGCCAGTATGAACCAGCTTTCAGCGACGGTGAAACACAATAAGGACAACGCACAGGAGGCGAATGCCTTTATTGGCCGTCTGCAGACGATGATGAACGAAAGTCATCGCGAACTGAGTTCCCTGCAAAAATCGATCGATGATATTTCCGCTTCATCGGCGAAGATCTCTGAAATCACCGACATTATTGACAGCATAGCTTTCCAGACCAACATTCTGGCGCTCAATGCGGCAGTGGAAGCTGCCCGCGCGGGCGAACAGGGTAAAGGCTTTGCCGTTGTGGCGGGCGAAGTGCGTTCGCTGTCGCACCGCTCATCCGTTGCGGCACGGGATATTCGCGGGCTGATCGATGAAGCGATTAAGAATGTCAGTGAAGGGGTCAGTTATGCCTCCAGCGTTACTACGCGGATGAATAATGCGCTAGGTGCAGTGGATGAAACCACATTGCTGATTAATCAGGTGAATAACTCATCCAGCGAGCAGAGCCACGGTATTGAGCAGGTGAATATTGCCGTCAACCAGATGGAAGGTAACCTGCAACAGAACGCCGCAATGGTCGAACAGATGGCTACCGCCGCCAATTCGCTCAGCCATCAGGCCGGGAAGCTGCTGAATGATGTGAATGCGTTCAGGCTGTAGCCGAAATGCCGGGTGGCGCTCGCGCTTACCCGGCCGGTTGTACTCAGAATACGGGGTAACAGCAGTGCAGAAGATCGGGTTACTTTATTGTCGCGAAGCCACCAGCACCTGCAAGTATTTCAGGCAACTGCCGCCCCATTTCATTTCCATATCGCGGTACAGTTCTTCCGCCAGCCGGTACTCTTCTTCGCTGAGGGGAGCATCCGCTTCAATGAGGTAATCGCAGATCGTTTCAAAAGCCAGCCCGCTTTCGTTGTAATCCACATAATCGATGGCAAATTGCAGCCTTTCAGCGTCCACACGCCCGAAAAAGCGCGCGCCAAAGGCTTTCACTCTTACATCCATCATCGCACTTCTCCGCCTTTATTCGTCACCAGTGCCGCTAACGCCGGAACCGACACCGCAATCAAAAACAATACAACACTGATAGCCTGGCTCCCCCTCTCGCGCCAGTTGCCGAGCAGCACCGAGAGCAGAAAAAACGCTGCGCCGCAAAATAACATCGTCACACCAAATACGCGGTTCGCCCGATACCAGGCCGCTTCATCACGCAGCGTAAGCGCCGTGCGCACACCGTAAAAACGGTTCGGTTTAATGCGCTGCCACGCCAGCGGGATCGCCAGCGCCATCAGAACCAGGCAACCGATGCTCAGGTAAACAAAGGTCTCGTTCATGGGTGAAGCTCCTTTCCCATTGCGGGCTTTTATCGTTATCCCGACAAAGGGATAAAACCCTTAATATCCCCAGGTCGGGATATTGCGCCCTGGATGACGAAATAAGAACCCACAAATCCTGGTGGGTGAATTTCACAACACGCACGGCTGTCACTGCAGCCGACAGTAGCAGATCGACTGCTGTGCAAGAAAGGCGTTGCCGGATGGCGCGCTTATCCGGCAAACCGGGTTACGCTTGCTGTTCCCGCTGGCGATGAATTCCCATTGCCAGCACCTGCGCCGGGTCAAACAGCGACAGGCTCTCAACCTGCGATAACAGCAGCACTTTGCGGAAATCCAGCGCCGGGCGCGGCCCGGAAGCCAGCTCGATATTGTGTTCGGCGTACCACGCGCTGTAGTTGTGCTCGACATGCAGATCCAGCGTCTTTTCATCGCGATAGCCGCTCAACATCGGGATCAGCACAATGTTGTTCGCATCGCCGCTGTCAAACGTAGCAGTGTGGATCATACCGATGTAAATGCGCTGCGACTTAAGCGTTATCCACGCCAGATCGCCCGTTTCCATACATTGATAAATCAGCCCTTCCACGCCGTTGGCGCGTGACAGGTGTTTATACAGTTCACGACGCCCGGAGCTGTCCAGCCGCGCGCTGCCGGACCAGTTTGATCGCCAGAGACAAAACAGAACGGCAAAAGCCAGCATAATCACCACCGGCGCCTGAATGCCTAAAAAGCTCCAGTTCATAAAACTCATGTGCAAGTGATGCTGTTCGGCGCCAAATTCCGCAGGCAGTTGGTTCATCACGGTGGAAGCGATTAACAGACACAGCCATAGCAGCGCCGTGGCCAGAATGCCCTGCAGTACAAAAACGCAGCCATAAAGCGCCACCAGAAAATAGACATCCCAGCCGAAGCTACGTTTGAATTTAAAGCGCGTGGAGAGATCGTGCGAGGTATACCAGTAGCCGCAAACCATTAATACCATGAAGATGGCGGTTCCCATATTTACGCCCTCTTCAATGCGTCAACATGACGTTTAAAATCGTCCTGCACCTGCTGACAGTGAATATTCACCGAGGTATTACCGTCGGCATCAACAACAATACGATCGCCATCTTCAATCGAATCCTGGATCTCGCTATGGCTCATCACCTGCAATAACCGATCGGGACTGGCAAACAACGAATACAACATTTTTTTCATTCATCACCTCCGCAGTCAGTATAGAAACCGACTGCGGATTATGTGTTTTTTTATCCGAACAGAAGCAAATAGGGCGTGATGAATGACCAGCAGTGCGCCGGACGCTTACGCCATGAATAGCGGATTAACATCGCCGATGTGCGAAGTAGGGGTGCAAATTCAATAGCCGCTTTTTGAAATAAAAAACCGGAGGACGCTCCCCTCCGGTCTGCCATTTACTGGCCGTAATAGGCGTGCGAACCGTGCTTACGCAGATAGTGTTTGTCCATCAACGCCTGCTGCATATCCGCAAGCTGCGGGGACAGTTGGCGTGAGAACAGCCCCATGTAAGCGCACTCCTCCAGCACCACCGCGTTATGCACTGCATCCGCCGCGTTTTTGCCCCACGCAAACGGGCCGTGCGAATGCACCAGCACCGCCGGGATCTGCATCGGGTCAATATCGCGCTGTTCAAAGGTTTTGATGATCACTTCCCCGGTTTCATACTCATATTCGCCGTTGATCTCCTCTTCGGTCATCAGCCGCGTACAGGGAATAGCGCCATAGAAGTAATCGGCGTGCGTGGTGCCCCATGCCGGCAGATCCAGCCCGGCCTGCGACCAGATAGTGGCATGGCGCGAATGCGTATGCACAATGCCGCCAATCTGCGGGAAACGGCGGTACAACGCCAGGTGCGTCGGCGTATCGGACGACGGTTTTTTGCTCCCCTCCACCACGCGCCCGCTGGCAATCTCCACCACTACCATATCGTCGGCAGTCATCACCTCATATTCCACGCCAGACGGTTTGATCACCATCAACGTGCGCGTGTCGTCCACGGCGCTGACATTGCCCCAGGTAAAGGTCACCAGATGATGAGCGGGCAGCGCCAGGTTGGCGGCCAGCACCTCGGCTTTCAGTTGTTCTAACATGCGAATCCTCCTTCCTGCATACGCGCTTCAATCCAGCGCCGCGCCTGAATAATCTCCAGCACCGGCTCTTTGGCTTTTTCGGTCCACATCTCAATCAAAAATGCGCCGCGGTAGTTCAGTTGTTGCAGCGTGCGGAACACGCCGACAAAGTCGACGCAGCCTTCACCAAACGGCACATCACGAAACTGGCCGGGGCTGTCATCAGTCACCGGCTGTGTGTCTTTCAGGTGAATGGCGGCAATACGGTCGATACCCAGCGACAGTTCGGCACTGACATCGTTGCCCCACGCGCTGAGGTTGCCGACATCCGGATAGACGCTGAACCACGGCGACGCGAGCATCTCATCCCACTTTTTCCACTTACTGATCGAGTTCATAAAGGCGGTATCCATGATCTCGACCGCCAGCATCACTTGCGCGGCGGCGGCCTGTTCCACCGCCCACGCCAGCCCTTCGGCAAAACGCTGCTGCGTGCCTTCGTCATGCTCTTCGTAATAGACGTCGTAACCGGCAAGCTGAATGGTGCGAATACCCAGATCGCGCGCCAGACGAATCGCTTTGCGCATGATGTCGCGCGCCCGCTCGCGCACCGCTTCATCGCGGCTGCCAAACGGAAAACGCCGGTGCGCAGAGAGGCACATCGAAGGAATTGCCACGCCGGTTTCCAGCATCGCTTCCACCAGCGATGCCCGCTGCGCAGTGCTCCACTCCAGCCGTGATAAGCGCTCATCGGTTTCATCCACTGACATTTCGACAAAATCGAAACCGCAGCTTTTCGCCAGCACCAGCCTCTCCGGCCAGCTCAGCTCTTTCGCCAGCGCTTTTTCATAGATGCCTAACGGATGCGTACGCATTAGTTATCTCCCCAGATGGCGCGAATTTGCGCGTGGAAATCGCTCGCGGTCTGTGCCGGATCCGCCGCGCCGGAAAGCGCACGCCCGGCAATAAAGGCTTTGACGTTAATATCTTTAAACAGCGGCAGATCGGCAGGCTGCAGGCCACCAGTCACCGACAGTTCAAGGCCGATATCCGACAGCGCTTTCATCCGCGCCAGATCGGCCTCACCCCACTGCTGGCCGCTGGCCTGCGCATCGCGTCCACGGTGGTAAATCGCCTGACGCACGCCAATGCGGTACCAGTCTCGGGCATCATCAAACGTCCAGTTGCCGAACAGTTCGATCTGAATTTCGCCGTTATGCGCCTGCGCCACGGCGTGGCCTTTCTCAATGGTCGCCAGCGGCGCAGCGCAGATAATGGTCATCCAGTTCGCGCCCGCGCCCAACGCCTGTTGCGCCAGTGTTTCTCCGGCATCGGCCACTTTCCAGTCGGCAACGATAATCTTCTCCGGGCACTGCGCACGCAGGGCGCGTACGGCGTTTAGCCCCTCGCTAAGGCACAAAATGGTGCCGGCTTCGACGATGTCCACGTGATCCTGTAACAACGCCACATCGCGCCGGGCAGCCGCAAGGCTGGTATGGTCGAGCGCCAGTTGCAGTAATGGTCGGCTCATAACGTCTGCTCCTTAATGCGGGCGTGAAAGCCCTGTAGTGCTTCAATCAAAAACTGGTAATGCGCGTATTTGCGCTGGTAGGCGGCGTGCGCGGCCATATCGGGAGTGAGCGTACGAATGTCATGCTTCAGCGTTTGCTGCGCGTGGTGAAAATCGCGGAATACGCCGGTGCCAACCAGCGCCGCCAGCGCCGCGCCGAAGCAGCCGGTCTCTTCCACCTGCGGTAATTCCACCGCTAAGCCGCTGACATCCGCCAGCATCTGCATCCACACGTCGGAGTGCGCCGGGCCGCCAGTGACCCGCAACGCGCGTACCGCGGTAAAGCGTTCCCGCATGCGATTGAGGTGAGTCATATGGCAGAACACCACGCCTTCATACACCGCCTGCAACAGATGCGCGCGGGTGTGCAGCGCCTGCATGCCGTAAAAACCGCTGGTCATCTCCAGCCCGGCGTTGCTGCCGTAGAGAAACGGCAGGAAGAACAGCTCGCTGCCTGCTTTCGGCAGGCTGGCCACCGCCTGGTTGATCTCGTCGAAAGAGATGTCTCCCCACTGAGCGGTGAGCCACTCAAGATTGCCCGAGGAAGTCGGGCTGGCTTCATGCACGATGTACTGGCCGTCATTGACGTAGCGACCGTAAACATAAGGATGCGCTTCGTGATCGCGAAGCCCGTTGGCAATGCCGCTGGTCACCGCCCATGTTCCCATTACCGCATTGAGCCGCTGCTCATCCTGCAATCCGGCGCAGAGTGCGGTGGAAACCACATCAAACAGACCGCCAACGACGGGCGTACCCGCCGCCAGACCGGTTATGGCGGCTGCCTGAGCGGTGATTTCCCCGCAAATTTCGGCGCAGCGGACAATCGGCGGCAGCGCGGCGTCAATTTCCTGAATACCCAGCCACTGCGACAATCGTGCGTCGTAGCGCTGGCTTTCCATGTTGTAGAGATTGGATTCGGAGATATTGCTCTCTTCGCAGCCTTTGCGACCGGTCAGGCACCAGCGTAAATAGTCGTGCCCCATCATCACGCAGCCAATCTGTGCATAACGGTGTGGTTCGTTCTCCTTCATCCAACGCAGCAGCGAAACCGGGTGCCCGGTCCATAACGTCTGGCGGGTAAGCGGATAGAGTTTTTGCGGGATGTCATCAGCACGCCAGCGGCGGACAATATCCAGGGCCCGGCGATCGGAGGACAAGATCGCCGTTCCCAATGGCTGATCGTTTTTATCGAGCAGAAATAATCCTTTCCCCTGTGCCGAAATCCCCACGCCGCGAATAAGTTTCCCTGGTGTGTGGGTCTGTTTTAGCAGGCGGGAAATCGTTTCGGCACACGCCGTCCACAGCGCGAGCATATCGCGCTCGGCATAGCCTGGTTGCGGGCTGAGCGTTTTCAATGGCTGGCGCTCAATGCCGTGCTCCCGGCCCTGGCTGTCATATAAACCGGCTTTCAGATAAGTACCGCCACAATCGATACCCAACCAGAAGGTCTCTTTTTCACTCATCTTTATGCTCTCGTTGTTATTGCCGCTGATTGCCCGGTAAGCACTGCGCCACCGGGCATTGCGGTCAGGCTTCGCGTTTGCGCGCGCCGAGCGGGTTAACAGCGGCGTTTCCCGCATCGCACTTCGCTGGCAGCAACAGCGCCATCAACGCGGCGAGCGCCAGGGAAATCGCCAGGCAATAGACCCCGGCATCTTTGCTGTAGAGGTTGATCAGCACACCCACCGCATACGGGCCGCAGAAACCGCCGAGGTTACCCAGTGCGTTAATCACGCCGCGCGCGCCACCGGCCATTTCCGCGCTGAACAGCCGCGCCGGAATGGTCCAGAACACGCCCGCTGCCGATTGCAGGAAGAAGCCGCAGCCAACCAGCGCCGTATAGGAGAGCCAGATGCTCTCTTTCAGCGCCACCGACAAGAACATGCACAGTGCAAACCCCACCAGCGGCAACGAGACAAACAGCTTGCGTTTACCGGTACGGTCAGAGAGGGAAGAGAAGATAAACATCCCGGCAATTGCGCCGATGTACGGCAGAATGGCCAGCATGCCCACCTGCCCCATGGTGCTGTGAGTAAGTTCTTTCAGAATGGTGGGCAGCCACAGGGTGTAGCCGTAGATGCCGGTCTGGTAGAAGAAGTTGAGCGCAATCAGTTGCCACATGGTTCTGTCGGAGAGCACGGCGCTCAGCGAGGCGTTCTTCACCTCTTTCCCGGCAATCGCGCGCTGCTCTGCCGCCAGCGTCTCAACCAGATATTTTTTCTCGCTCTCCGAGATCCAGCGCGCTTCCTGCGGACGGTCATAGATAGTCATCGCCCATAGCACCAGCACCACAATGGAGAGCAGCCCTTCGATGATAAACAGCCAGCGCCAGTCCAGCGCGGTAATGATCCAGCCGGAGAGCGGCGCGGTGACGATACCGGCAATCGGCACAAACATGATCACAATCGCGTTGGCGCGGCCACGTTCCGCATCCGGGAACCAGTTGCTGATCATCGTCAGCACCACCGGCAGCATGCCGCCTTCCGCCACGCCGAGTAAAAAGCGCAGTGCCAGTAACTGATACTGGTTGGTGACCAACCCGGTCAGTACCGAGATCACCGCCCAGGCCACCAGCGACCAGCCGATAAATTTCTTGCCGCTACCGTGCACAGCAATTTTGCCGCCAGGCACCTGCAAGAAGAGATAACCGATAAAGAAAATTCCCCCGGCGAGACCGGCCATCGACGCGGTAATACCGAGTTCCTGATCCATCCCGCCGGGCATGGCAAACGCGATATTCACGCGGTCCATATAGGAAATAATGCAAGCGATAAGAATCGGGGGAATTATTCTTAACCAGCGCTGATGCGGAATATCCGCAGGTGTAGAGTAAGAGGATGTATTCATAATTAGCATCTCGTTAAAAGTAACAGGTATGCGATGACAGAGTTTGTTGTATTTATTGTCTGGCTTTATTTAATGCGGTAATGCCGTCGCGTAATATCGCGACGCGATGGTCAACACTGGCCCTGGCATCAATTTCCAGTAATTTAATGCCGCTGAATAATAAATTATCGTTTGCCGTGGCGTTAAATAACGCGCTGGCACGATCGACCGTTAATAAACTCTCGGCGCAAAACGGAGCAAATGGCGCGTGCAAATCCTGCCATTCACCGTACGCGCCCTGCTGCGTGGTGCCGGAGAACATCAAGCCGCGCAATTTCCCGGCCTGTTGCGCCCGTTGCGTATGGCTGAGCGGCAGTGTCGTATTGCGCCCTTCAATAGCGGAGCGCGCCCAGTTAATGCACACGCCAACCTCCACGCCCGCCAGCGTTTCCAGTACATTTTCCAGCGGCAAAAAGCCCTTACGTGGAGCGGGCTGGTTCATTGCATCGCAATGTTCGAGCACCAGCTCGCAATCCCAGTCCCAGCGGGCAATTTCCGCGATTGATCGGGCAAATGCGTCGGTAGCTTGTTCCACGCTGGCATTACCCGCCAGCGGCGCGGCCTGCATCTCCAGCGCGATGATTTTGCCGGGAAAACGGGCGTTGACCGCGCGGATTTTGTTATGCAGATGGCGGTAATAATCAACGCAGGCGCGGCGCTGTTCTTCATCGCTGGAGGCGAGGCCAAAACCGCCGTTCGACGCGCGGCGACGCATGGTTTCCATCACCGCTGTCACCACTATCTGCCACTCGCCCGGCGTGTGTTTCAGCAGCCACTCATCGCCAAGCGGGTGCAGATTCTCCAGACAAGGCTGTTCCAGCCCGGCAATGTGCGGCGTATCCGCCAGTTGCCGCCAGAAATCCCGTTCCTGCTCTTCACCCTGTTGGTGAAACGACGGCGCGCAGGGATACGCACCGATAATATAACCGGCATTATTATTCATATTTCGCTCCTGCTCAGTGGCAAATTAATTCAATGCAGCAATCGCCACCTTCACAACAATTTTACGAATAGCCGTTGCGCGATGTTTATTACAGGCCGGACGATGAACATCCTGCGGGAAAAATATCGCGTAGCTGCCTGGGACCATTTCAAAAAAGGATTCGTTTTCACTGCCCTGGTAATAAATAATATCGCGCTGGGCCAGTAGTTCTTCCTGAATAACGTTATTTCCGCGGTCAATGGCAATACCGATCTCTTCTTCGCCCCACGCCAGAAACTGAATATCCAGATAGCGGCGGTGAACTTCCGGTTTCTGCTGCTCCCTGGGCTGGGTGGTCAGGTCAAGAATCTGCGCAAAGACCGTGCGCCCGTCAATTTCCACTACACCAGGTTGCAGGGTGCGGAAATCGGTGGTGCGCAGAAATTCCAGCGCGGTTTCAATCGCTGCCGGTAAGCGGCAGGGATTGGGCTGTGAAATATGGCCGAAGATCATCGTTCCTCCTTACAGCGCCTGGATTTTGGCCCACACGCTGTCATCCACGGTGATGCCATTGTGACGGTTCTCTTCCAGCAGGCGAGTAAACTCGTGGCCCGGCAGGCGAACCGGCGCATTTTCATCAGCGCGTTCCGCGGTGGTGATGTAATCCATAATGCGTTGCAGCTTGGCATCGCGCGAAGCGCCGTCTATCAGCTTATCGACTTCAATGGCGATAAAGACTTGCGAAATACCGTATTCATCGCTGTTATCCTCCGTCACTTCCGCGACAGATGCGCCATCAGAAAGCAGCGTGGCAATCATATCCAGCACAATCGACAGGCCAGAACCTTTCCAGTAACCCATCGGCAGGATGCGACGGTTTTTCTCAATCACGCCCGGCTCTTTCGTCAGGTTGCCGTCATCATCGAAGCCGCCATCCACCGGGAGCTTGCGCCCGGCCAGCCGGTTCACTTCCAGCATGCCGTAGGAAAACATCGACATCGACATATCCACCATGGTGATCGGCGTGGAGGGAATGGCGACGATCAGCGGGTTAGTGCCGATACGACACTCTTTTGCGCCCCACGGCGGCATCACGGCGATGGAGTTGGTCCAGCAGATACCGATATAACCTCTCTCCGCCGCCTGCCAGCCATAACTGCCACCGCGCATCCAGTGGTTGGCGTTACGCACCGCCACCAGGCCAATGCCGTGATCCGACGCCAGTTCGATAGCGCGATCCATCATCTTTTTCGCCGTCAGATTGCCAATCGAGCGCTGTGCATCCCACTGTTCAATCGCGCCAAGATTGGCGATGCGCTTAGCCTGCGCCTCCGGAATGATGTCGCCGGCATCCAGTTGCTGAATAAAACGCGGGAAGCGGTTAACGCCGTGGGAATAAACGCCGGATTCGGTGGTGCGGGCGAACATTTCTGCACAGGCATCGGCAGTCTCTTCACGCACCTTGCGGGAAAGCAGCACGCGTTTGAAAGCGTGTTTCAGCTCTTCGAAGGTTACCTTCATTTTTTTCTCCTGATTGCATCGAACATCTGTGCTTTTTTTATACCCCTGAATTTCAAAATACGAAATAGCATTCCGTATAGTAAAATTAAGATATGTGATCATCGCGTCACTTTAAATTTCCAAGTTTATTACTATCAATGAGTTACAAACGTACCGCGATTTTGTGTGGCCCGTTCCATTTTGCGTTAGTATTGAAGCTGGCAAATTTAACGGGTCCGTAAGTGGCAGGAAGCGAGAGCGCATCAATGCAAGAAGAAAAAGAGAAACCGTCGGGTAGCCAAAGCCTGTTTCGGGGATTACAACTGCTGGATATTCTGAGTAACTACCCAAATGGATGCCCGTTAGCGCATCTTTCTGAGCTGGCGCAGTTGAACAAAAGTACGGTGCACCGCCTGTTGCAGGGGCTGCAATCCTGCGGCTATGTCAAACCCGCACCAGCGGCAGGCAGTTACCGTTTAACCACCAAATGCATCGCCATCGGGCAAAAGGCGTTGTCGTCATTAAACATCATTCATGTTGCCGCGCCGCATCTTGAAGCGCTGAACCTGGAGATCGGTGAAACCATCAACTTCTCCACCCGCGAAGATGATCACGCGATCCTGATTTATAAACTTGAGCCGACCACCGGCATGCTGAGAACGCGGGCATATATCGGCCAGCACCAGGAGCTGTATTGCTCGGCGATGGGCAAAATCTACCTGGCTTATGGCCGCCCGGAGTATGTTGTCGAGTACTGGACAAACCACCGGGAGAGGATCAAGCCGCTCACCCGCTACACCATCGATAAGCTCGATGTGATGCAGCAGGAGTTGCAGGAAATTCGTGCGCAGCAGTGGGCAAAAGACAGGGAAGAGAATGAGTTAGGCGTCTCCTGCCTCGCGGTGCCAGTGTTCGATATTCAGGGCCGCGTGCCATACGCCGTCTCCATTTCGCTCTCCACCTCGCGGCTGGAATTGTTAGGTGAAGCACGTCTGCTTGCGGCGCTGAAAAATACCGCCAGAGCGATTTCCCAGGAACTGGGCTACGAAGAAAAAACAGCCTGATTGCACGACGCCGGAAAGCCACGACTTTCCGGCAAATGTCAGAAGATCCTTCGCACCATGCCTGGTAACGCGCCAAACATCAGCAGGTGCATCTTCAGCACCGCGCTTTTTGTCGCCGTAGTTCAGTTGCGTCAGCACGACAAAATTCCAGGAAATGGCTAACGTTACTGCCACCGAATAGATATCTCATAGATGGGCATCACTTAACCCGCAGATAAAAACTGGTTAATACGCGGATATATTGCCACGGAAATATTAGCAGGCAACATCGAGCTGCCAGTAATAACCCGATACTTCAGGTAAGTTGCCGGTTTCTTTGTTTTCTTCGCCAGTAATTTTATTTCCATTTCTGGCAAAATGGATTAACCGAAGCAGAAAAGGCCATAAGATTGTCACGACCATCGGAATGGTGAGTAATGAGGGGGTTAATTTCAGTTTAGCAATAAAAATGCAGTATCCGCGCCGCAATCAACCCAAACAGGTTAAATTTTTGAGGGTCATTGTTGGTGGCAACAACATCACTGGTAAAAAGCTGATCACAACCACCGCGCAAAAGAACATAAATTAGATATAAAACAAGCCAATAAATTTAACGACATCCATTGATATTTTTTTATAAAAAAAGACAAAAGTAGCTATAATTGCAATTAAAATTAATGCAATCCAGAAGGTGATGATTAGTTTGCTGTGTGAGTCAGTAAAAACAAAAAATATAATTAACATGCACTAATTAAGCTCTGCGCAATTTCATTATCACTACTAATTAATAATAATATTAAAACATACCCAGTGGCTTCACCAGCGCTTTTAAAAATATAGGATTTTCCTTGATTCTTTATTACGATGAGCTTGCTGTGCCATGTTGGCTTATCAGGTAAGGAAGAGATGGATAACAGAATACAGGCAGCGATCACGCTGCGAAAACAGGGCGAGTACGAACAAAGCCGCCAGGCGCTGAAAGTGCTTGTCGCGGAACCGACGCTACGCGCGCTGGCGTTGCTGAATATCGCCTGGTCGTATGATAACGAAGGTAATGAGCAGGAAGCAGAGCATTGGTACCGTGCCGCACTGGAAGCTGGGCTGACAGGCGAAGATGAATTTGAAGCCCGCTTTGGCCTGGCCTCAACACTGCGCTGCCTGGGGCAGTACGCGCAGGCGAAAATCCTGTTTGAAGAGATCCTTACCTGCTGGCCGCAGGCTACAGAGGTAAGGCCATTGTATGCTTTGTGCCTGCACAATCTCGGCGAACATCAACAGGCGGTCAGCTTGCTGCTTAACTGTATTGCGCAGCACCCGGATGCGCGCACCGCGCCTTACGCCAGAGCGCTGCGCGAATACGCACAACGCCCTGAAGGTTGAGCTACCGATGCTGTTTCTGCGCTTGCCACAGCGCCATGACGCTGAGGAATACCGTCACCATCAGATACAGCCCCGGAGCGAAGTGGCTACCAGTGGCGCTGATCAACAGCGTACAGATAAACGGTGCGAAACCGCCAAACACCGTTACCGCCACGTTATAGCTGATCGACATGCCGCTGGCGCGGGTCGATACCGGGAAGATATCGGCCATCAGCGACGGAATGGTCGAGAAGTAAATCGATTTCAGCAGCGCCATCCAGCCTACCAACAAGGCCAGTGACAGCGGCGTGACGTTCAGGCTGGTCAGCCAGAAAGCGGGCAGTAGCGTGAACGCCATCAGCACCAGTGCGACCCACAGCAACTTCACGCGACCAACACGTTCAGCCAGCAGGCCGCCAATTGGCGTTACCACTGTCAGGATCACCCCGGCCAGCAGCGTGGCGCTATACGCGGAGGACGGCGGCAAACCCAGGCTTTTCGTCGCCCACGTCGGCACGTAGTTGAGCATATAGTTGATCGCCGTCGAAACCACCATCAGGCCAATCGCCAGCAGCACCAGTCGCTTCTGCGCGCCGAGCAGCAGTTTCACCGGATGGGCAGGTTTTTCTGCCTGAGCGTAGGCTGCCGGTTCATGAACATGACGGCGGATCCACAGCCCGACCGGGCCAATCAGCAGGCCAAAGGCAAACGGAATTCGCCAGCCCCACTCCTGCAACTGCTCCGTTGTCAGCCACTGCGCCAGCCCCAGACCAAACGCGGAGGCCAGCAACGTGCTCGCGCCCTGCGTGGCAAACTGCCAGCTGGCGATAAAAGCTTTGCGTTCGGGAAAGTGTTCCACCAGAAACGCCGTCGAACTGCCAAACTCACCGCCCGCCGAAAAGCCCTGAATCAACCGTGCGACCAGAATCAACAGCGGTGCGGCAACGCCCAGCGTGGCATAGCCGGGCATAAACGTGATCATCGCGCCGCCGAGCATCATCAAATTGATCGACAGCAGCAGCGACGCTTTGCGCCCGTGTTTGTCGGCATACGACCCCAGCACAATCGCGCCCAGCGGGCGGATCAGAAAGGCGACGCCAAAGCTGCCAAAGGCCAGCAGCAGTGATACTGTCGGGTTAGCGGTCGGGAAAAAGACATGGGCGATATAGCTGGCAAAAAAGCCGTAAACCGCAATATCAAACCACTCCAGCGCGTTGCCAATACAGGTAGCGAAAAGAGTTTTATAGAGGCTCGGACGGGTACCGCCCTGATCCATTTCTCGAGCCAACGTACTCATTGCGCACCTCCGGCCTGATGTAAACGGTGGCGCGCCAGCAGCTCTGCGCCCTGCTCGCCTAAATCCCAGAATAAACGCGTCATGATCGCCAGCCCTTCGCGGGCGATGGCGACCGGCAGATGCTCATCCGGCGCATGCTGGCCACAGGCCGGATAAGAGTGCGGCACCCACAGCGTCGGCAGACCTAAAATCCCGGCGAACACATCGTTGGGCAAGGAGCCGCCGAGGTTTGGCAGCAGCGCCGGTTTGTTGGCGCTGGTCTCCGCCATCGCCTCCAGCACCCAGTGCACCAGCGGATCTGTCGGGTCAAAGCGGGTTGCTGGTGTACCACGCACTTCACTGAGGGTGACCATCGAAAAGCCGTGCGCATCGATATGCGCGCGCAGCGCATGTTCCAGTTGTTGCCAGTCAGTGCCAACAACAAAACGTAGCTGGCAGACCGCCGTCGCGTGGCCGGGAATAGCGTTCATCGGCTGCGCCGGGTTGCCGGTGAGAAACGACAGCACTTCCAGCGTGTTCCAGCCAAACAATTTCTCGGCAGCAGTTAAGCCCGGCTCACCCCAGTTTGCATCGGTCGCCGGATCGTTTTTACCGCTCGCAGGCGTGATATCCGCGAGGATCGCTTTCAGTTCCGCTGTCAGCGCGGGTGGTTTCAGCGCGGCAATCTGGATTTCGCCTTTACCGTCCACCAGGCTGGCGATGGCGTTCGCCAGTTGCGTTCCGGGGTTGCTCAGCAAACCGCCCCAGTTACCGGAGTGGTAATCTTTGGCGCGGGCATGAATGGTCAGACGGAAGTTGGCGCAACCGCGCGAGCCAAGAAACAGCGTCGGGCGATCGGCGCTCAGGCGCGGGCCATCAGAGGCGATAAACAGGTCGGCGTTAAGGCGCGTTTTTAACTGCTTGCACACCTCCGCCAGCCCCGGCGAGCTCATCTCTTCACCCATCTCGCACAGCCAGACGCAGTTAAAACCCAGACGCCCGTTACGCGCGTGATACACCTGCGCCAGCGCCGCCAGGTTCACCGAGTGCTGGCCTTTGTTATCCGCCGTACCACGCCCGTACCAGTTGCCATCGCGCTCGGTCAACGTCCATGGCGAAAGCCCTTCGGCCCAGCGTGCATCATCGCCAAACACCACATCGCCGTGGCCGTAGCACATCACCGTCGGCAAGGCGGGAGCTTCCTGATAGCTGGCAAGCAAAAATGGCCGCGCGGCGTTCACCGGATTCGCGATAATCTCGGTTTGAAAGCCCATTTCGTGAAACGCCGGAATAAACGCCTCGTCGTAGTAACGACGTAATGCTTCGTCGCGATCGGTGCGCTGGCTCTCACTGGGGATCGCCACGCGTGCGGCAAGCGTCTCTTTGAAGTGGCCGCTATCAAACCACGCCAGCGCCTGCGCAATAATTTGTTGTGTTGTCATATTGTTTGCCCTGTCTGATTTGCTGCCGATGGCGCAAATATCTGTTGTTGTCTTTTTGTTCTAAACCAGAACAGAGCGTTGCCACAATAATAATAATTGCAACTTAGCGTTGCCTTTTTGATAAGTGTGAGTTGCACAATTCCAGAGCAATACAGGAAGGGGTTTAAGTAAGAGAAATGCCTGACAAAGAGAATAACGCCATCGCAAAGAGGGCTAGTTTCACTGCAAACATCCGTTCCATGTGCCTCTACGATCCGGGGTAAGATGCCCCCTAATAGCTATCGATAAAACTGCCCTGAATTCTGACTCCAGCCGATCCAGCGAAGCGGCTTTTTTTCAATGCAACGAGCAGCAACGGGCATCTCATCGAAGCAAAGCAGATCCGAATCTTCATCTGTCCCTCTGTCGATACGATATCCGTCGCCAAAATCCATAATAAAAACATCATATCCACCATCGCTATATTTGTGTGGAATCCCGTACTTCGCCTTTATCATCTCCTTATTGGCTTCCCACCAGGCTATCTGTCTGCTTTTCAAATACCGTCAATCTCATCCCGCCACATAAAAACCACCTCATACGTAAGGTTATTGTTGGCGATAATACTTCAATATCAGACAGATGAAAAATAGCCAGCAAGACTTTGCCGCCAAATTGTGCGCTGGATTCAGGAACCTCAATCCGACAAATCCGGGCGGGGCGGCATCCTTTCGCATCCGCTGGTTCAGGCCTGTTCCCCCCGGTTTTACTCGCCCTGTGCGGCCCGTTGATATCAGTACAAAAAACAACTTTAACGTGCAATATTCTTCCTTTCCCCAATGGAGCCTTATCGCAATGCTGACCAATGAACTGCGCTACTTTTTCGCGGTGGCGACCTCCGGCTCGCTGAGCACCGCCGGCGAGCAACTGTTTGTCGCGGGTTCCGCTATCAGCCGACAGATTCAGAAGCTGGAAGCTCGCCTTGGCGTCACGCTGTTTGAGCGCCATGCACGCGGGATGGTGCTGACCGATGCCGGGCAAATTCTGGCTAATCACGTGCGTAAAAGCATGCGCGACATGGAGTTTGCGCTGGCGGAAATTCAGGGGCTAAAAGCGGTACGCAAAGCGCTGGTGCGCATTGCCTGCACCGACGGCATGGCGTTTGATCTGCTGCCCGGCGTGCTGGCGCGTTTTCGCCAGCAGCATCCCGGCGTCAATTTTGATTTGCAGGTTGGCACAGCGTTACAGGTGGCGCAGTGGATCCGCCATAACGAGTGCGATGTCGCGTTTCAGTTCAGCCTGGCTCCTGAGCGCGAGGTGGAGATCATTGCCGCATGGCCTGCGCCGGTCTTGCTGTTGCTCGATGCCGGACATCCGTTAACGCAGCAGGCGAGCGTCACCCTCGACGCGCTACATCACTACCCGTTGGTGCTGCCGGAAGCCGGAACAACGATTCGCCAGTTGTTCGATCTCTCCTGCCGGATGGCAAACACCTTTCTGGAACCGGCGTTCAGCAGCAATAACTTCTCGGCGCTGTATGAGTTTACCCGCCATACCGCGCAGGCAATTACCGTGTGCAGCCATTTCAGCGTGCTGTGGCGCGCCCGGCTGGATGCAATGACACTGAAAGCCATCAATAACACCTCGCTCAGCCAGCGCTCGTTACAGATTCAGGTACCGGGCAGCCGACACCGCCCGGCAGCGGTAGAAACTTTTCTGCAAATGGCCACGCAGATGCTCGGCGAGGAGCACAGCAAATGGATGGCGCAACTGGCGTAACGATCAGTGCGCCGCGTCGGTTAGCCCGTCGATAATCACCTGCTTCATCCCCTGCGAACAGGGTTCCACGCGCCCGCGCACTCCATAGACCTGCGCCAGACTTTGCGGAGTGATCACCTCATCAGGTTTGCCGTTGGCTAACAGCTTGCCCTGCTTGAGAATCAATACATGGTCGCCGTGGCGCAGGGCGATATTGATATCGTGCACCACCACCACCGTGACAATGTTGCGTTGCTGCGTTTCGCGCTTCACCAGATCCATGACATGGAACTGATAGTTGAGATCCAGCGCACTCAGCGGCTCATCCAGCAGCAGCAGCGACGGCTGGCGGATCAGCGACTGCGCCAGCCCCACTAACTGTTTCTGCCCGCCGGAGAGCTGATCGAGAAAATGCAGCGCCAGATGCTCGATTCCGAGCTGGCGCAGCAGCGTCATCACTTCCGCCTGTTTTGCCGCGCTGTGCAGGCCGCCAGAGGCGCGCTGGGCGACGATGATCGACTCCAGCACATGCAGATGCACGCCCGCCGGTAACGACTGCGGCAGGTAGACCACCTGCTCCGCCCGTCTGGCAAACGGCTGGCTCAGCAGATCGACATCATCCAGCAGCAACTCGCCCTCGGCTTTGTTCAACCCGGCCATTGCCCGCAGCAGTGTCGATTTCCCGCTGCCGTTCGGCCCCAGCAGAATGGTGACTTTGCCGCGCGGCAGCTCAGCGATATTGAGATCGTGAATAATCTGCCGTTTGTGATAGCCCGCGCCAAACCCGCGCAGGCTCAGACCGCTGTGGCTCATACACTCCCCCGGTGACGCACGATGATGGTGATAAAGAACGGTACGCCCACCAGAGAGGTGACAATGCCGACCGGGATAATGACGCCGGAGATCAGGTTCTTCGAAACGATGGATGCCAGCGACAGCACCAGCGCGCCGATCAGCGCACTGGCCGGCAGATAAAAGCGGTGATCCTCGCCAAACAGCAGACGCGCAATATGCGGCGCTACCAGGCCGATAAAGCCAATCGGCCCGACAAATGCCACCGACAACGCCGACAGGATACTGATACGCAGCAGCGTTGCCAGACGCAGACGACGCACGTTAATCCCGAAGCTGATGGCCCGGTCTTCGCCGAGGCGCAACGACGTGAGTTTCCACGAGCTAAGCATTGACAGCGGCATAATCACCGCCAGCGCCAGCAGCAGAATGCCGAGTTTCTCCCACGACGCGCGGGCAATGCTGCCCATCGTCCAGAACACCAGTCCCTGCAAGGTATCTTCATTGGCAATAAATTGCAGCATCGACACCAGCGCATTAAAGGTGAATACCAGCGCAATGCCGAACAGCACCACGCCGGAGGTCGCCACCTGCGTCCAGCGGGTGATGCCATCCAGCAACAACGCCGCCAGCAGCGCGAAAATAAAGGCGTTTGCTGAGATAAACCATTGCGCCGGAATGCCCGGAATACCAATACCGAGCACAATCGCCAGCGCCGCGCCGAACGCCGCCGCCGACGAAACGCCAAGCGTAAACGGGCTGGCAAGCGGATTATTGAGGATGGTTTGCATCTCCGCACCAGCAAGGCCGAGCGTCAGGCCGACGATAATCGCCATCAGCGCGTACGGCATGCGAATATCCCAGACAATCACCCGCGTCCCGGCATCAACGCTGGCCGGATCGATCAGCGTATGCCACAGCGTATCCAGCGGCAGGCCCGACGGACCAAGGGTAAAATCGAGCAACATCGACGCCACAATCAATACTGCCAGCACAACCAGCAGGCTGACGCGGCGGCGCAAAATCGCGCGGTAGTTGAGCATCAGGCCGTCGGTCTGTGACGCCCCCGGTTCAATAGTAGTACTCACGGTTATTTACTCTGCTGCCAGCTAAAGACGAAATTGTCGTCCGGCAGTTTGGTGAAGTTTTTGATGATGTGGTGATACGTCGCATCCGGATTGAGATCCGCGAAAGCCTGCGGATAGATATCTTTCGCCAGATACTCCATCCCCACAATGTTATATGGATGGTTGTAGAAGTGGTGATAAACGCCATAAACGTGTTTCGCCGCCACCGCCGGGATCTGGGCGACGCCGGTACGCTGCAACAATACCTGCGCCTGAGCATTCACCTCCTGCGGCGAGGTTTTCAGCCCCAGCGGCAGTACCTGGCTGTTACCACGTTTCGAGCCGGTCATGATGTAAACATCCGGGTTTTCGCTAATCACCTTCTCCAGCGCGATAAAACCGCTGGCGCCTGGCAATAATTCAGAACCGATATTTTTCGCGCCGACGGCTTCCACCAGCCCGCCCCAGCCGCTGTGGCCGTGGGTAAAGCAGCAGGCATCGGTATTACCGGCCAGCGCTTCAACAAACACTTTCGCCTGCGGTTTGATGGCCGCGGTTTTCTGTTCGATGGCGGTTAACTGCTGGCGATAGTAGGTGGTATACGCCGCCGCATTGCTCTCGCGATTCAGTACTTTTCCCAGCAGATCGACGCTGGAAGCGGTATCTTTCACCGGATTGACTTCATAATCGATAAACAGCACCGGAATATGCAGCGCCGCCAGCTTGCTGAGCACACCGCTATCGGCGAGTGCCGGTTTAGCCCGTAGCTGGGCAACCATCAGATCCGGCTGTTTGGACAGCACACTTTCCAGATCGACGTTACCTTTATCGCTAAAGCCCATATCCATAATGCTGGCCGCTTCCGGCCACTGGGTTTTCAGCATCTCCCAGGTGGCAACATCCTGTTTTTTCGCGAGGTTATTCCACGCCACCAGGCGTTTAAACGGATCGTCACGATCGAGCAGCGCCATCGCCATAATGTCGCGGCCATCCTGCAAAATCACGCGCTGTGGCTCGTGCGCAATGGTCACTTTTTGGCCGGAAAAATCGGTCACTGTCAGGGGATATTGTGTAGCGTGAGCCAGCAGCGGAACGGCGAGAAAAGCGGCGAGAACGAGCTTGCTGATGGATTTTCCTTGCATAAAAACAACCTTGCTGAGAGTTGGATTGTAATGATTTTGATAATTATTATCATGTTAAACTAAATGAATCATATACAACACCAATAATTCGTTGTACCGCAACCCCGCTTTAACATCCTGATCCGTTTTCTGTTTCGCTGACATAATTTATTACGGATTATCATCAGGCTGATGATTACCCTCGGTTTTTTTCTTAATTCCCGGAAACACTCTATGAAATATTCATCCTTGTTGCTGCTTGCCTTCCTCACCATGGCGCAGGCTGAAGACAATGCCGTCCGGCTTAACTGCCCAACTCGCGGTAATATCACGATCTCCTTTTTCAACTACCATCTGATCACCATGAAATGGGGCGACCATTTTCAGGTCGCGGCGGGCAAGGAGCGCAACCATACCAAAGCGGGCGTGGCATTCTGGAGCACCACCTTTGGTAACGGCGACGATTTGGCTTTTTTCCCGGATTCGGGCCAGTACTATCTGTTTTATGCCGGGTCGGAAGATCCGGAGCCGTGCCGGGAAACCAGCCGTTTTGTCTATCCGGTGATCACTCCGCCACGCTACGACAAGCGCAGTAACGAGCCGGAAAACCAGGCGCAAACTACCGATAATGATGTGATAGTGCAGCGCCCGGAGGCATGAATTAGCCACCGGGCATTATGTCAAATAGCGCTAACGCTTATCCGGCTGGCGAGTGCTCCGCCAATGCGTTATTTCGGCTGGAACACGCCGTTTGCCACCTCCGCAGGCGTCACCACGCCGCTGTCGAGCACCCAGCCGCTGATAAGCGCCGCAGGCGTCACATCAAACGCCGGGTTGTAGACCTGCGCATTCTCCGGCGCCCATTGCACCGCGCCGAAACTGCCCGCCACGCCAGTCACTTCCGCAGCCGCACGCTGCTCAATCGGAATCGTATCGCCATTCGGACACAACGGATCGAGCGTGGTTTGCGGCGCGGCAACATAGAACGGAACATGGTGGAACTTCGCCAGCACCGCCAGCGAATAGGTGCCGATTTTGTTCGCCACATCGCCGTTGGCAGCAATACGATCAGCGCCGACCCACACCGCATCCACCTGCCCTTTCGCCATCAGGCTGGCGGCCATCGAATCGGTAATCAGCTGATAAGGCACGCCCAGTTCGCCCAGTTCCCAGGCCGTCAGACGACCGCCCTGCAGCAGCGGACGGGTTTCATCCACCCAGACATTCGCCACTTTGCCCTGCTGATGCGCCAGCGCAATCACGCCGAGCGCCGTGCCGACACCTGCTGTCGCCAGCCCGCCGGTATTGCAGTGCGTCAGCAAGCGGCTGCCAGGAGTAACCAGCGCGCTGCCCGCCTGCGCGATGCTGTCGCACAGTTGTTTGTCTTCATCAATAAGCCGCAGCGCTTCGGCGCTTAACGCGCTAACAAAGCTCTCCTGCGCCAGCGCTCGCTTCATACGATCAAGGTTGTTCATCAGATTGACCGCCGTCGGACGCGCCGCGCGCAGCGTTTCCAGCGCCTGCGCTAACTGGTCGCGGTTTGCGCCCTGTTCGGCCAGCAGTGCCAGCAACAGGCTGGCGGAGAGGCCAATCAACGGCGCGCCGCGCACGCGCAAAGCGTGAATATGGCCGACAAGTTCCGCTACCGTATCCGCCGACAACCAGCGTTTCTCCTGCGGAAGCGCCTGTTGGTCGAGAATAAATAAGTGATTGTCGGCGACTCGCAGGCTGGTGGTCTGTAATGCGTGCATATCGTTAAATCCCTGTTGCGTTGTTGTATCGTATTGTGTCAGGATGACGTTCAGATGTATAGACGTCTAAATGGCTTAATCAGCAAAAAGAGGATCGAGGCAATGTCGCAATACCGTACCTTCTCCGCCCGTGATGCCGTGGCGTATGCACAACAATTTGGCGGCCTGGACAACCCGTCCGAACTGGTGGACGCGCAGGAAGTGGGCGACGGTAACCTCAATCTGGTGTTTAAAATTTTCGACGCGCAGGGCGTCAGCCGTATCATCGTGAAACAGGCGCTACCTTATGTGCGCTGCGTCGGCGAATCCTGGCCATTAACGCTGGACAGAGCCAGGCTGGAAGCGCAAACGCTGGTGGAACACTATCAGCACAGCCCGCAGCACACGGTGAAAATCCACCACTTCGATCCGGAACTGGCAGTGATGGTGATGGAAGATCTCTCCGACCATAAGATCTGGCGCGGCGAACTGATCGCCAATGTCTATTACCCGCAGGCGGCCGCGCAACTCGGCAACTACCTGGCGCAAACCCTGTTCCACACCAGCGATTTCTACCTGCATCCGCATCAGAAAAAAGCGCAGGTGGCGCAGTTTATTAACCCGGAAATGTGCGAGATCACCGAAGATTTGTTCTTCAACGATCCGTATCAGATCCACGAGCGCAACAACTATCCGGCAGCGCTGGAAGCGGATGTTGCCGCCCTGCGCGACGACGTTCAGCTCAAGCTGGCCGTTGCGGCGCTGAAGCACCGTTTCTTCTCTCACGCCGAAGCGCTGCTGCACGGCGATATTCACAGCGGCTCGATTTTTGTGGCCGATGGCAGCCTGAAAGCTATCGATGCTGAGTTTGGTTATTTTGGGCCGATTGGCTTCGACGTCGGCACGGCGATCGGCAACCTGCTGCTCAACTATTGCGGTCTGCCAGGGCATCTGGGCATTCGCGATGCCGCTGCGGCACGCGAACAGCGCCTCGCCGATATTCAGACGCTGTGGACCACGTTTGCAGAGCGCTTCCAGGCGCTGGCAACGGAAAAAACCCGCGACGTGGCGCTGGCGCAGCCCGGTTATGCTTCGGCTTTCCTGAAAAAAGTGTGGGCCGATGCGATTGGTTTTTGCGGCACCGAACTGATTCGCCGCAGCGTCGGGCTGTCGCACGTGGCGGACATCGACACCATTAAAGATGAAGAGATGCGCCACGAATGTCTGCGCCACGCTATTTCGCTCGGCAAAGCGCTGATTGTGATTGCCGAACGCATCGACAGCGTGGAAGAGCTGATCGCGCGGGTGCGCCAGTATTCGTAAAACCATCCGGCAAATATTGTTCCCCAATATTAAATGCCGGGTGGCGGCTACGCCTTACCCGGCCTACTCAGTCTCGGCTCTACAGCAACGCATTCGCTATTTCCAGGCACATCCCTTACAGCAATGGGGTTGACCCCCCGCTCGAAATCGGCGAACCGGAGCACAGATGACAAGGTCTGGACGCCATGGATGGCGGCCAGAGGCGAGTCGAGACACGACGTCGAGTCGAGCCGACCGCGGGCAGATGTGCGGGAGGTGAGCGCAGTGCGCAGCACCGATTTCCCGCGGGGCCGCGGGGGATTGAAAAGGGGGAGCGCGGCGGCGCCCCCTTTTCCCGTTCACGTTCCACATAGATTATGTGTCTGCCAAACGTCTGGTGAACGGAATCCCTTCTCATACGCCGAATTAGCGGTTTTGCCGAATGGCGGCTTCGCCTTAACCAGCCTGCGTTTTACCCCAGATACTCAATCACCGACAACCCGCCGTTGTAATCGGTGCTGTAGATAATCCCCTGCGCATCAACAAACACATCACACGACTGGATCACGCGCGGGCGTCCTGGCCGGGTATCCATCATTTTCGCGGGCGCAGCAGGCACCAGTGCACCCGTTTCCACCGGGCGATACGGGTTAGAAATATCGTAAGCACGGACACCGGCGTTCTGGTAAGTGGCGAAAATCAGCGTCGAGCTGATAAAACTGCCGGGACGGTTTTCGTGCAGGTTGTGCGGGCCGAAATGCGCCCCTTTCGCCACATAATCCGTCTCGTCCGGCTGCGGAAACGTTGAGATGCTGACCGGGTTCGACGGCTCGCGAATATCAAACAGCCAGATCAGCTTCTCGCCATCTTCCTGATTGTCGAGCACCGCTTCATCCAGCACCACCAGCAGATTGCGATCCGGTAAGGGCAGCGCGGTATGCGTACCACCGCCAAACGGCGGGCTCCAGTTCCGATGGCTGATCAGCTTCGGCTGGGTACGATCTTTCACATCCAGCAGCGTTAAGCCTCCGTCGCGCCAGCTTCCGTAGGCGGTGTCACCACTGATAATCGCGTGGTGCAGCGCATAGCGTTTGCCTTCCGGCCATGCGGGCGTTTCGCCGGCCTGCTGGTTCATGCCCGGTAGCCACCAGCGCCCGGCGACCTGCGGCTTGCGCGGATCGGCCAGATCGATGGTCAGAAAAATGTAGTCGGTAAAACCGTCGATCAGTGCCGATACATAAGCCCAGCGCCCGCCAACGTACCAGATGCGGTGGATACCAATGCCATTGAGCGACAGGAAGCTGATTTCGCGCGGTTTATCCGGCGTGGAGATATCAAAAATGCGCAGCCCGGCGCTCCAGCCTTTATCCTGCACGTCGCTGACCGTATCGCCTACCGAGCGGGTGTAGTACACCTTTTCATCGGCAAAACGCGCATCGGCGAACAGATCGCGGGCGTTAATCACCAGCAGCAGATCGTCATGCGCCTGTAAATGCACATTCCAGGTGCCCGGCGGCGCAGGTACGTAGCCTGCGGGTTTCGGGTTTTTCGGGTCGCGGACATCGACAATAGAAAAACCCTGCGACACCATATGGCCGATATACGCAAAGCCGCGATGCACCATCAACTGGACGCCATCCGGGCGTCCCCCCTGATCGCTGTGCCCAATCAACCGCATATTGCGGCTGTATTCGGGACGCGGAAGTTCAGTTGCCATGATTAATCCTTTCCGATGCCGGATTTAAAAATGCCGGATGGCGCTAACGCTTATCCGGCAGTCGTAAGCAAACCTATCCGGCGAAGTTATTTGTTTTTCGCTTCCAGCGTCGCGAACCACGGCGCAATAAAGTCTTCCGTCTGGCCCCAGCCCGGAATGATTTTGCCAAGTGACGCGACGTTCACCGCGCCCGGCTGGCTGGCCAGCAGCGCCTGCGGGATTGCCGCCGCTTTAAAGTCGTAGGTGGCAGGCGTCTGCTCACCGGCAATCTTGTTGGCAATCAGGCGGACGTTCGTCGCGCCAATCAGCTTCGGATCCACCGCCACGCTCACTTTCCACGGGCTGTTAGCTTCGCGCATCAGTTGCAGATCCTGGTTGGAAATATCGATGCTGTAGAGTTTGATCTCCGTGCGACCATTCTCTTTCAGCGCCTTATACGCGCCCTGGCTGAAGGCATCCCAGGTACCCCAGATAGCATCAATCTTACCTTTCGGGTATTTCGCCAGCACCGCGCCGACCTTGTTAGCCGTATCGCCCTGCACATCGGAAGAGACCGCGCCGATGGATTCCAGTTCTTTAATACCCGGATTAGCTTTCAGCAGCTCGGCATAAGTCGCCTGACGACGCTCCATCGGCGGGAAACCGGCGACCCACAGTTTGATAATGTTGGCTTTGCCGTTGAAATCGTTTACCAGCGCACCGAACGAGAGTTTGGTCAGCGAGGCGTCATCCTGCTGGGTGACGGTCACGCCCGGAATTTCACCGTTAACAGCGGTATCGAACACCGACACTTTGATCCCAGCGGCCACCGCTTTTTTGATCAGATCGGTGGAATAGGGATCGCGACCCTGCGACAGGATAATGCCGTCATACTTCTGGCTGATCGCCTGATTTACAAAGTCCTGGAATTTGGCATCGTCGCCATTGCTCAAAAAGGTACTGATTTTAAAGCCGAGTTTTTTACCTTCCTGTAAGGCGCCGGAGACGAACTGCGTAGTGTTATCGTCCGAGCCAAGGTTACGGATCAGCGCAATGCGCACCGGGCCGTTGTGATTGGCGATGGCATCCGGCACCGGCGCTGGCGTGGCCGCATGGCCCGGAAGCGCGCTCAGTAACCCCAGCGCTAACAGTGAGAGTGCAATTTTTTTCATGTCTGTTTTTCCCCTGAAAATTAACGACGCTGGAAGTAAGTCAACGCAAGAGCACTGGCCAGCACCAGCCCCTTAATAATGTCCATTGCATAGTAGGGCACCGACAGCATCACCAGCCCGTTTTGCAGCACGCCAAGGATCACCGCGCCCACCAGCGTGCCGAGCGCATTCGGTTTACCGGAACCGGCAAGCGAAAAGCCGATCCACGCCGCTGCCACGGCATCCATCAAATAACCGCCGCCCGCATTCACCTGCGAAGAGCCAATACGCGAGGCGAGCAGAATGCCGCCAAGGCCCGCCAGCAGCGAGGCAATAACGTAGGCCGCCACTTTATAGCGCGTGGTGCGAATACCCGACAGGCGCGCCGCTTCCGGATTGCCGCCAATGGCATACATCCGGCGGCCGTGCGTGGTGAGCGACAGACCGAGCTGCGCCACTACCGTCACCACCAGCATAATGATCACGATCGTCGGCACCTGGCCAAGCAGGCTAAACGCGGCTGGGATCGTCCCTTCCGCCATATCGCCGCTCGGCAGCACCATATTTTCCGTGATCGAGCCGCCGTAGCTGTAGGTCATCGCCACACCCTGAATAACAAACAGGCTGCCGAGCGTCGCCAGCATGTCGGGAATACGCAGCACCACAATCAAAAAAGCATTGAACAGGCCGACCAGCGTACAGAGCGCCAGAGTAATAACGATCGCCTCCGTCGTGCCGAAGCCGTGCCAGACAAACAGCGAAATCACCAGCGCATTCGCCAGCGAAGCCGTTGACCCCACGGAGAGATCAAAGCCGCCGATTGTCAGCGAAATCGAGACGCCTACGCCAATCACCGTCACAATGGCGATTGAGCGTAAGATATTGATAATATTGAATGGGTCGAGGAAGTTGTCCGACGCGAGGCCAAAAATCGCGATCAACAAGACCACGGTGAGCAACATGCCCCATTTATACAGAAAATCAAAAAACTGCTGGCGGGGCGTTACCGCCGCATTGACTGACAGGGCCTTACTCACAGCGCCGTTCCTCCGGTGGAATAATAAAGTAATGTCTCTTCACGGGCCTCCTTACCCGCCACTTCTGCTACGATGCGTCCGTCCCACAGCACACAAATCCGATCGCACAGCCCAACCAGCTCGGCGAATTCACCTGACGCATAGATCACGCCTTTCCCTTCCCGCGCCAGCCCGTCAATTAACTGGAACAGGTCGGTCTTCGCTTTCACATCCACACCTTTGGTCGGCTCGTCGAAAATCACCACGTTAGCGTTACCGCGCAACCACTTCCCAATGGCCACTTTTTGCTGATTACCGCCAGAGAGGCGGCGCAGCGTCTGCGCCGGGCCGGTAGTGCGAATGCCGACACGGGCAATCACCTCTTCCGCCCAGCGCCAGGCCAGGCGATGACCAAACAATCCCCAGCGTGAAAAGCTGTTATCCGCGCTGATGGCGAGGTTCATGCTGATCGGCTCATCAACAAAAATGCCCTCTTTGCGCCGCTCTTCCGGCACCAGCGCCAGTCCACGTATCACCGAATCAGCCGGATCGCGCGGTCGCCACGGCTGGTTATTCAGCTCGCCACGATTGATACGGCTTTTACTTGCGCCAAACAGCGCCTTGCACAATTCGGTTTTCCCCGCGCCCGCCAACCCGGCGATGCCCAGAATTTCGCCTTTGCGCAGGCGCAGCGAAATATCTTTCAACAGCCCTTCGTCGTGCAGACCGTCAATACTCAGCAGCACTTCATCGCTGTGCGGCGGGCGCGCAGGCGGATAGATATCGCTTAATTCGTGGCCGAGCATCTTCTCGACAATCTCTTCGCCGCTCAGCTCCGCCATCGGCCCGGATTCAATCAGCTTGCCGTCGCGCAGCACCGTTAAGGTGTCGCAAATCGCTTTCAGTTCATGAATGCGGTGCGAGATAAACACTATGCCAATGCCCTGCTGTTGCAGGCGTTTCACCACGGTGAACAAGCGCTCACTTTCATGCTGATCGAGCGGTGCGGTGGGTTCATCAAGAATCAAAAAACGGCAGTGGTGCGACAGCGCCCGCGCCAGCAGAATTTGCTGCTTCTCCGCCAGCGTGCAGCTATCAATTGAGCGCTTTACATCAAGCTGAACGTCAAGCTGCGCCAGCGCATCACGCGCCTGCTGGCGGATCTCATTCCAGCGGAAGCGGTGCCCGGTTTCCGCCAGCGTATCGAGCATAATGTTTTCGGCGATGCTTAAACCGGGGATCAGCGCAACATCCACTTCCTGCTGCACCAGATGGATACCGAGTTGTTTGGCGTCGCGCGGGGTGCGAATGGACACCACCTGATTGTTGATGCTGATTTCACCTTCGTAGTGATCGTGCGTACCGCACAGCACCGCCATCAGCGTCGATTTCCCCGCGCCGTTTGCCCCGGTTAAGGCATGCACCGAGCCGCCGTGCAGGCTGAAATCCACATGCGACAGCGCCTTGAAGCCGCCAAAGGCCAGGCTAATGGTGCGCATTTCGAGGTGGTTACGGCTCATGGTGCATGAATCCCTGCAATTAATAGATTGATTTAACGAATTTTTCACAGCCTCGCTTGACTGGCAACGACGGAAAATGCATAAGATAAAGCAAAATATTATTAGCCATCCGGATGTCCAGACATAACATCGGGTTAGCAAACACGCACAAGGACACTACACATGAGCAACACTGATATTCGCGTCGTACCCGGCCCTGCCAATTATTATTCCCATGCCGGAAGCCTTGCGCGTTTGCACGACTTCTACAGCGCAGAGCAGCTCTCGCGCGCGGTGTGGATCTACGGCGAACGCGCTTTTGCCGGGGCCAAAGCCTTTCTGCCGCAAGGGTTTAATGCGCCGGGCGCAAAGCACATTCTGTTTCAGGGCCATTGCAGCGAACACGACGTGGCCGAACTGGTGCGGCAATCCGGCGATGACCGCGCAGTGGTGATTGGCGTTGGCGGCGGAGCACTGCTGGATACCGCCAAAGTGGTGGCGCGCCGCCTCGGTTTACCGGTAGTGGCTATCCCGACCATTGCTGCGACCTGCGCAGCCTGGACGCCGCTGTCGGTGTGGTACAACGATGCCGGGCAGGCGCTGCATTTTGAGATTTTCGACGACGCCAACTTCCTCGTGCTGGTCGAGCCGCAAATCATCCTCAATGCCCCGGCGGAGTATCTGCTGGCGGGCATCGGCGATACGCTGGCGAAGTGGTATGAAGCCGTGGTGCTGGCACCGCAGCCGGAAAACCTGCCGCTGACCGTGCGGCTGGGGATTAACGGCGCACTGGCTATCCGCGATGTGCTACTGGAAAGCAGCGAACAGGCGCTGGCCGATCAGCAGCGCGGCGAAGTGACGCAGGCATTTCGTGATGTGGTGGACGCAATCATTGCTGGCGGCGGTATGGTTGGCGGGCTGGGCGAGCGCTATACCCGCGTGGCGGCCGCACATGCCGTGCATAATGGCCTGACGGTACTGCCGCAAACGGATAAATTCCTGCACGGCACCAAAGTCGCTTACGGCATTCTGGTGCAGAGCGCCCTGCTCGGCCAGGACGATGTGCTGGCACAGCTAATCGATGCATATCAGCGCTTCAACCTGCCCACCACGCTGGCGGCGCTGGAGGTGGATATCAACAATCACGCCGAGCTGGAGAAAGTGATTGCTCACATCCTGCGTCCGGTGGAATCCATCCACTACCTGCCGGTAAACCTCTCCGCCGACACGCTGCGAGCGGCGTTTGAAAAAGTCGAAGCGCTGTCGCGCTAATCATAGTGCCGGATGGCGCTGGCGCTTATCCGGCCTACGGTTTCGGTGCTTGCCCCGGCAGGTAGCGTGTAAGCCGGATAAGGCGAGGCCGCCATCCGGCAATAAGCTGCGATGCCAGACAAAATACTGGCTGGCGCTTATTCTGTTTATCCTGGTTGGAAATCCTGCTACGTAAATCGGAAAACATCTTTCATCGTGCCTCCCCGACAGACAGTCAAAAAAGAGGTTGAATCTCTTCCACCTAATCGCTACGATTTTTTAAAAATCACACTGATTGAGGTGTCCAAATGCCTGGGACGAAAGTACTGACAGCGCATGTACCTATTGAACTCGCCGATAAAGTCGATTTACTTGCCGAAAGCAGCGAACGCTCGCGGGGCTGGATTATCAAACGTGCGCTCGCGGAATATATTGAGCGTGCAGAATTACGCCAGGCCATGATCCAGCAAGGCCTGGATGCCGTTGAACGCGGTGAAACCGTCAGTCATGCAGAAGCGGCGACCTGGCTTAAAAGTCTGGGGACGGTTAATCCAATGCCGCTGCCAGGCGTTAAAAAACGGGGATGATAAATGCAGTTAGAATGGACGCGACTCGCTCTTCAGGATGTAGAGAGACTGTCAAAATTCCTGTTTATCCAAAACCCTGAAGCCGCCCGCAAAGTTGTCATCATGTTGGCTGACGCCCCTGAAATGCTCTTGCTCCACCCACAAATAGGCCCGCCGGATGAAAGCTGGTATCCGCGCGAAATCCGTTCTTTGTTTGTTGGCAGTTATGAAATGATTTACGAACTGACGGACAGCCATATCATCATCCTGCGAATCTGGCATACAAAAGAAGACCGTTAGCGCTCATTGCCGGATGGCGGCTTCGCCTTATCCGGCCTGTGGTTTTATCCGTCGTATGAACGTATCCGCCCCACTCATGCAGGCCACAGCCCCATCGCCATTCGCGCGATGCCGAGCAGCGTTTCGCGACTGGCGCCGTCCCGCGCCTGAATCGACATCCCCTGCTGAATGCTGACATACAAACGCGTTAGCGCGTCGATATCGGTTGATGGCGGTAATTCGCCGCACTGCTGCGCTTCACTCAGGCGTGCTTTCAATAGTTCAAAGCCGCTATTACGCAACTGCTGAACCCGCGCGCCGAGCCGTTCGTGACCTTCGCTGGCGACGGACGACAGCGTCACCATACAGCCATGCGGCAAATCACTGCGGGTTAAGGTTTCCGCTGAACGCTCCAGCCACTGCGCAATCGCCTTTTTTGGTGACGGCTCGCTCTCCATGCCGTTCCAGATATGCGGTGCCACACATTCTTCGTAGTGCTGCAACACCTCGTCGTAGAGATCCTCTTTGCTGCCGAACGCGGCGTACAAGCTGGGGGATTTAATCCCCATCGTCGCATAGAGATCATTCATTGACGTCGCGGTATAACCCTTCTGCCAGAAGAGTTTCATCGCTTTGTTCAGCGCATCCGTGCGATCAAATTCACGAGGTCTTCCACGGCTCACTTCGCTACCCTCACATTTTGTGCTGATCGGTATATTAATAATATTGACGAATATATGGAAGCGTGATTATTTTAATTATGTATCAATCGACACATAATTCAGGAGCCACTCATGTCACACTCACTTGCAGGTAAACGCGCACTGGTCACCGGTGCGAGCCGCGGTCTGGGGAAAGCCATTGCCTTAACGCTGGCGCGCGCCGGGGCGGATGTCGCCATCACCTGGGAGAAATCAGCAGAGAAAGCCGAAGCGGTTGCCGCAGAAATCCGCGCCCTCGGGCGTAACGGCGTTGCTATTCAGGCCGACAGCGCCAAGCCGGAGGCGGCACGCACGGCGGTTGCGCAGACGGTAGAACAACTGGGCGGGCTGGATATTCTGGTCAATAACGCCGGGATTGCGCGCGGCGGTTTGCTGGAAACGATGTCGCAGGAAGATATCGATGCGTTGATCAACGTGAATATTCGCGGTGTGGTCTATACGACACAGGCGGCCATCTCCCATCTGCCGAAAGGCGGGCGCATTATCAATATCGGCAGCAACCTTTCCGACCGCGTACCGCTGGGTGAAATTGCGATTTACTCGATGACCAAATCGGCGCTGAACTCGTTAACACGCGGACTGGCGCGGGATCTGGGGCCGCGCGGCATCACCGTCAATATGGTGAAACCCGGCTCGACAGAAAGTGATATGAACCCGGTGGACGGTGAAACCTCCGATGCGCAGCGCCGCTTGATCGCGCTGGGCCACTACGGTGAAGCGCAGGATATCGCCGAGGCGGTTGCCTTCCTGGCCAGCCCGGCGGCGAAGCAGATCACCGGGGCCGATATTGTGGTGGATGGCGGTGCCAACGCGTAACGCCAGCAGAGGCGGCGCGTCAGCAGCAGCGCGCGCCGCCTTTACCGCCGTAGCGCGCATCCTGGCGTTCGCGGAAAAACTCCTCGTAGGTCATCGGCGTCTGCTCCGGGTGCGTAACGCGCATATGCTCAACGTAGTTGTCATAGTCCGGCACGCCAATCATCATCTTCGCCGCCTGGCCCAGGTATTTTCCGGCTTTCGAGAGCGTATCAAACATCTTTTCCCCCTGAGAAAACCCTCTCCCGCAAGGGAGAGGGGGAAACCATTAATGGGCGCTTTTTGCCTGGCCGACAATCTGCTCAAGATTCTCCGGCATCGGCTCGTACGGCGTCTCTTTCGCCGTTGGTTCACTCACCTTCAGCGCGGCCAGCGCGGTTTTCAGCGAGTAAAACGCCAGCACCACCACAACCACCATAAAGAAGATGGTCAGCCCGGCATCAAGACGGTTGTTAAATACCAGTTGCGCCAGTTGTGACTGGGTATACTGCGCCGGAATGTTGCCGCTGTCGATCATCGCCTGGAACTTGTTGGCGATCGCCAGGAAGCCGACTTTGCCATCAGGGCTGAAGGCTTTTTGCCAGCCAGCGGTCAGCGTACACACCAGCAGCCAGGCGGTTGGCACTAATGCCACCCATGCATAACGCTGGCGTTTCATTTTAAACAGCACCACCGCGCAGAGCATCAGCGCCATGCCTGCCAGCATCTGGTTGGCGATACCAAACAGCGGCCACAAGGTGTTAATGCCGCCAAGCGGATCAACCACGCCCTGATGCAGGAAGTACCCCCACGCCAGTACGCACAGCGCCGTCGCCAGCAGGTTAGCAGGCAGTGATTCGGTCCGTTTCAGGTTCGGCGAGATAACGCCCAGCAGATCCTGCAACATAAAGCGCGCCGCGCGCGTACCGGCATCGACAGCTGTCAGAATAAACAGCGCTTCAAACAGAATGGCGAAGTGATACCAGAAGGCAACGTCCATCATGCCGCCGAGCGCGCCGTGCAGGATGTACGCCATCCCCACCGCCAGCGTCGGCGCACCGCCCGCCCTTGAGATGATCGACTGTTCGCCCACTTCGCTGGCAATCTGCGTCAGCGCATCCGGCGTAATGGTAAAGCCCCAGCTACTGACCACCTGCGCCGCCGAGGCGACAACATCCGCCGTGCCTGCAGGCGCCAGTACCGCCATCGGGCTGTTCATCGCGAAGTAAACGCCCGGATCGATAATGCACGCCGAGACCAGCGCCATGATCGCCACAAACGATTCCATCAACATACCGCCGTAGCCGATAAAGCAGGCCTGGCCTTCGCTGGCGAGCATCTTCGGCGTGGTGCCGGAAGAGATCAGCGCATGGAAGCCGGACACCGCGCCGCAGGCGATGGTGATAAACAGGAACGGGAACAGGTTGCCGGTCCACACCGGGCCGGTGCCGTCAACAAATTTGGTTAGCGCCGGCATGGTCAGCGTCGGGCGCATAATCAAAATGCCAATCGCCAGGCCAATAATGGTGCCGATTTTCAGGAAGGTGGAGAGATAATCACGCGGTGCCAGCAGCAGCCACACCGGCAGTACCGAGGCGACAAAACCATAGCCCACCAGCATCCACGTCAGTTGCACGCCAGTGAAATCGAAGAACGGCGCCCAGGTCGGACTGACGGCAACCCAGCCGCCGGAAATAATGGCAAACACCAGCAGCACAAGGCCGATTACCGACACTTCACCGATGCGCCCGGGGCGCAGATAGCGAATATAAATGCCCATAAAAATGGCCAGCGGAATGGTGAACGCTACGGTGTACGTGCCCCACGGGCTGTGGGTCAGCGCTTTAACGACAATCATCGCCAGTACCGCGAGGATGATCACCATGATCATAAAGGTCGCCACCAGCGCAATCACGCCGACAGTCGATCCCATCTCTTCTTTCACCATCTCACCGAGCGAACGCCCGTCGCGACGGGTCGAGATAAACAGCACCATAAAGTCCTGCACCGCCCCGGCCAGCACCACGCCTGCGAGGATCCAGATCATGCCCGGCAGATACCCCATCTGCGCCGCCAGCACCGGCCCCACCAGCGGGCCTGCCCCGGCAATTGCTGCAAAATGGTGACCGAACAGCACTTTTTTATCCGTCGGCACATAGTCGAGACCATCGTTGTGCCGTACCGCCGGGGTCATGCGCGTCGGATCAACCTGCAGCACATTTTTGGCGATATAGAGGCCATAAAACCGGTAAGCAATAAGGTAAATGCAGACGGCAGCAACCACGATCCACAGTGCGTTGATCGGTTCGCCGCGATTGAGAGCGATATAGCCGAGGGCAAAGGCTCCGACGAGGGAGAGGATTGCCCAGATAAGGTATTTCCCTGGGTTGTTCATAGCGGTTATCCGTGTGAGAAACAGAGAGATGTTACATTTTGTATCTATATCAACCCACGGCTTTTAACAACTTTGAAACAGGGGAAATTTGCCCTGCAACCAGGTATTTACATGATTGTGTTAACGGGATCGCAAGAATGCCCTCTCCGCGAAAGGAGAGGGAGAAATTAGCCCAGCACGGCGGTGCTCAGGCGGCAGGTACAGCAGCGACGTCCTTGTTCATCGAACACCACAATTTCCCAGCTCTGGTTTTGCCGTCCAAGATGCAGCGGCTGGCAAACGCCGCGCACCTTTCCCTGGGCAACCGGACGATGATGCGTAGCGTTTAACTCCGTACCGACCACGCACTGGCCGTCACGCGTCATCATATAGCCCGCCATCGAACCGAGTGTTTCCGCCAGCGCCGCCGACGCGCCGCCGTGCAACAGGCCAAATGGCTGATGGGTACGGGCATCGACCGGCATTTCGGCCTCGATAAAATCGTCGCCGATGCGGGTATAGAGAATAGCCAGATGCGCCACCAGCGTATTTTCACTGCTGGCATTCAGTTCCTCAAGCGTTAAGTGACGTTTCCAGATCATCTACGCCCCCAGCGTTGAGCCGCCATCCACCACGATATCCTGCAGGGTGATATGGCTGGCCAGATCGGACGCCAGAAACAGCACGGTGTTCGCCACTTCCTGTGGCCGGGCGATTTTGCCCAGCGGAATGCCGAGCTTGAACTGCTCGCCAAAACCGCGAATGCGCTGCTGTTCAGCATCATCGCTCACCCACAGCGTGCGCTGCATATCGGTATCCGTCGAACCCGGCGAAACAACATTACAGCGCACGCGGCTTGCCGCCAGCTCAAGGCCGACGGTCAGCGTCAGGCTTTTCAGCGCGGCTTTCGACGCGCCATAAGCGCTCATGCCGATGCGTGGCGTATGCGCCGCATCGGACGCCACCGTGACGATCGCCCCGCCCTGTTGACGGCGGAACTGCGCCATCGTCTGCTGGAACAGGTTGAACGCGCCGCCAACATTCACAGCAAAGGTGCGCTGCCAGGCTTCTGCGCTCAGCGCATCGGTCGCACCCATATGCAAAATCCCGGCGGCATTGACCAGCACATCCAGCCGATCGTTCTGCGCCAGCAGCCGTTTGCAGGCGGCCTGCGCCTGCGCGGCATCGGCAATATCCACCGTTTCACAGGAGAAGGGATAATCGCGGCCAGGAAAAGCCAGATCGAAGCCGGTAACCTGCGCGCCCGCCGCAACAAAGGCCAGCGCGGTAGCATAACCGATGCCCTTCCCTGCGCCAGTCACCCACACGATTTTGCCGGTAAAATCCAGGCTGGCCATTATTTCACCTCGCGCGCGAGCAGCGCCCACCACGCATCGATGGTCGGATTTTTCGCCAGCATCACAAAATCGATATCGCCGTGGACTTTGCGCCAGCGCGCGGCCAGCGCCATCATGCGCACGGAATCCAGGCCGTAGTCGATCAGATTATCGTCATCCAGCGGCTCGTCGGATTCATCGAGCAGCGGCAGAACCACCGCGCGCAGCGCCGCTTTGCTGCCCGGCACCGGCAGCAGTTCCTGGGTGAGCACCACGCGGCCGGAACGCCCGGCGACATATTTCAGCGACATCAAATGTTCTTCGCGGCTGAAATCCGCCAGCGCATCGGCCACCATAAACGGCTTGATATCGCGCATAAACGCATCCGTGGCTGTGGTCATGCAGCCAATATGCGAATAGACGCCGGTGATGAGCAACTGATTGCGCCCGGTTTCTTTCAGCATCTGCTCCAGCGGCGAGCGATGAAACGCGCTGTAGCGCCACTTCACCAGCACTGTATCCGCTTCATCGGGAGCCAGTTCGGCGACGATTTTCTGCTGCTCCGGCGAACGGGTCAGCCCCGGCCCCCACATGTCATTCAGTAATGCGCGGTCCTCATCACTCTGCGCTTTCGGCTGCGCGGTGTAGTAAACCGGGATGTGGTGCTGTTTGCAGAACGCACGCAGTGCAGCAATATTCGCTATCACCTGTTGCATCATCGGGCAGTTATCGCCCCAGAAACTGACAAAATAGTCCTGCATATCATGAATAAGCAGCGCTGCACGCTCCGGCTCAAACGGCCAGCTGACTTTGTTCTGCGGGATATCCGCCGCCGCAGGCAGTGCGTAACCCTCTAATTTTGGAATCGCCATCTTCTCTCCTTTACGCGGTGGCGCGCTCGGCCAGCCACTGACGTAACTGTTTCTTATCAACCTTACCGACCGGCGTCAGCGGCAGTGCCTCCAGGCACTCCACGCGATCCGGCAGCTTAAATTCCGCGACGCCCTGCTCACGCAGAAAACGACGCACCGCAACGGCACGTAGCGGTTCTTTCACCACCAGGTACGCGCAGCTTTTTTCTCCCAGCAGGCTGTCTTCCATGCTCACCAGCGCGGCATGGATAACCGACTCGTGGCGCAGCAGCAGGTTTTCGATCTCCTCGGCAGCGATCTTCTCGCCGCCGCGGTTGATCTGATCTTTCTCCCGCCCCTGCACGGTGATGTAGCCCTGCTCATCAAGCGAAATCAGATCGCCGGAGCAGTAAAAACCGTTCGCATCGAAGGCGCTGGCGTTGTGTTCGGGGCTGTTGAAATAGCCACGGAAGGTGTACGGCCCGCGCGTCATCAGCCGCCCGACATGGCCTGACGGCAGCCGATTGCCGTGTTCATCCGCCACCCACACTTCATCATCCGGGCACATCGGGCGGCCCTGCGTATTAATGATGCGATCAAAGGGATCGTCCAGCCGGGTGTAGTTCACCAGCCCTTCGGCCATGCCAAATACCTGTTGCAACTGGCAGCCGATCTCCGCCGGAATACGCGCCGCCAGCGTTGCTGAAAGCCGCGCGCCGCCGACCTGTAACAGTTTGAGCGATGCCAGTTGCGCATTGCTGCCCCACTCGGTGATCGCCTGCAACCACAGGCTCACCGCAGGCGGCACCAGCGCAGTCACGGTAATCTGGTGTTTTTCGATCAGCGGGAAGCAGAGCGTGGCGCTCGGATCGGCGGCCAACACCACGCAACCTTGCGCGAGGAAGACGCCCAGCGCGCCGGGAGAACTCATCGGGTAGTTGTGCGCTGCGGGCAGTGCGCACAGGTAGCGGGTTTGCGCGGTGAAGCCGCAAATCTCGTTGCTGCGCGCAATGCTGTAGTAATAATCGTTGTGGGTGCGTGGGATAAGTTTCGGCGTGCCGGTACTGCCGCCGGAAAGCTGGAAAAATGCCACTTCATCGGCCGGTGTCGGCGTGGCGACGAAGTTATCCGCCGGGTGGGCAATCGCTGCCTCCAGCGCGTGCTCGCCCTGTTCGCCGCGCAACAGCACCACGCGAACAGAATCCAGCCTGGAAATAAACGCGTCGTTGGCAAACAGCGCATGATCGCGATCGGCAATCAATAGCGCCGGTTTGATCTGTGCGGCATAGGCGGTCAGTTCGCTGCGCTGATGGCTGAACAGCGCATTCACCGGCGCAACGCCGAGTTTCAGCAGGGCAAACAGCGTGATGTAGAACTCCGCCACATTGCCCAGTTGCACCAGCGCGGTCTGGCCGCGGGCGATCCCCTGCGCCTGCAAGCTGCACGCGAGGTTATCGGAAGCCTGATGCAACTGGCGGTAGCTCAACGAACGCTCGCCATCAATTACTGCGGTGGCATCGCTGTGCGCATGGCGGGTCAAAATGTCAGTAAGCGGCAGATCCTGCCAGTACCCTTTTTCGCGGTAACGGCGGGCGAATTCTTCCGGCCAGCGGGTAAAAGGAATGGTCATCTTCGCTCCTCAGTGCAGACCAAATGCGTTCAGCATGGTGGTCAGTTTCACCCCGGTTTCGCGCCACTCCGCCAGCGGCGAGGATGCAGGTACAATACCGGCTCCGGCAAACAGCCGGACGTGGTTTTCATTAATGCGGGCGCAGCGGATGGTCACCACCCACTCGCCATTTCCTTCGTCATCGCACCAGCCGACAATGCCGCCGAATAGTTCACGGTTGAATGGTTCCAGTTCGGCAATCAGCTTTTTCGCCACCTGATGCGGGAAACCGCTCAGCGCAGGCGTCGGGTGCAGCAGGCAGGCGAGCGTCAGGGCGTTTTCTCCCGCCAGCGCCGTGCCTTCAATTGGCGTCGCCAGATGCCACAATGTCGGCGTGGTCACCAGTTGCGGCGAATCCGGTAAGTTCAGAGAGCGGCTGCGCGGCTGCAGCACTTTTTTCATCGCCTGCGTCACCAGTTCGTGCTCGTGACGATCTTTTCCCGACGCCAGTAACTTGTTGCCCGCTTCGCGATCCAGCATGTCATCCGGCTGGCGACGGGCGGAACCGGCCAGCGGCAGCGAACTGAAGTGGTCGCCCTCTTTGCGCAGCAGCAGCTCCGGGCTGGCGCCCAGCAGCGCGCCGCCATCCGGCAATGGAACGTGGAAGTTGAAACTGGCCGGATTCTGGGCAATCAGCCGCTCCAGCAACACGCCGCTATCGATGCGGCTGTCGGTGGCAATCTCAATCAGACGGGAGAGCACCACTTTGTCCACTTCCGGCGTGGCGGTCTTCTGCGCCGCGCGCGCCACCATCTGCATGAAGGTTTCCTGCTCCGGGATTTCGCGTTGCGCGACAACATTCGGCATGTCACTGGCGTTGAAATAGCGGGCAGAACGCTGGCGCGCCGGACGGGAGAAGGTTTGCCACGACGCCGGAATAAACAGCGCGGAAGGTTGCGTGGTATCGAACGGGATCGCGCCAACCATCACCGGCCGGGCCACGCCCTGCGCTTTCGCATCGGCAAAGGCCTGCGCCAGTTTGGTCTGGAAGGCGCTCTCCGGAGAATCACCGCCGACGGCAGGTTCAGAGAAACGGGCAACGCACCCGGAGGTTATAAAACTGCGGTACGGCGACATAAACAAAAACTGATCCGCGGCCAGTGTCTTCGCAGACTGCTGGATATCCTCAGCCAGGGACATATCCATATCATCCTCCAACAATGATAAGTGAGATTAATAATGATTATCATTTGTGTTTTGTGGCGGTAAGATAAAAAGTTATTACCCGCGCTGTCAACAGCAGATTCCTCTTCTGCGCCGCTAATGCTTGCATCCCCTTCATACAATGATGAAAATGAGAAGCATTAACCTCAACAAAAACAGGACGCAATCCGTGAGATTTTCTTTTTTGTTCCGTAAGCCCTTAGTGATTCTGGGCATTTTTGTTTTAGGACTAACCTCAGCAACCGCCGCCGACTGGCCTCGCCAGGTCACCGACAGCCGCGGTACGCATCAGCTCGACAGCAAGCCGCTGCGCATTGTGTCAACCAGCGTCACCCTTACCGGATCGCTGCTGGCGATTGACGCACCTGTAATTGCCAGTGGTGCGACCACGCCGAATAACCGTTTCGCCGACGCGCAGGGCTTTCTGCGCCAGTGGGGCGATGTGGCGAAACAACGCAACGTCGCTCGTCTTTACATTGGCGAAGCGAATGCCGAGGCCGTTGCCGCACAGATGCCGGATCTGATCCTCATCAGCGCTACCGGCGGCGATTCCGCCCTTGCCCTGTACGACCAACTTTCCACCATCGCGCCGACGCTGGTTATCAATTACGACGATAAAAGCTGGCAGGCGCTGCTCACCCAACTGGGTGAAATCACCGGCCAGGAAAAACAGGCCGCTGCGCGCATCAGCGAATTCAACCAGCAACTGGCCGACGTCAAATCACGGATGAAACTGCCGCCGCAGCCGGTTACTGCGCTGGTTTATACCCCCGCCGCGCACAGCGCCAACCTGTGGACCAGCGACTCCGCGCAGGGCAAGTTGATGCAGCAACTGGGCTTCGCCCTTGCGCCGCTACCGGCCAATCTGCAAACCAGCCAGAGCCAGGGTAAACGCCACGACATCGTGCAACTGGGCGGAGAAAACCTTGCTGCCGGACTGGGCGGTGAAGCGCTGTTCCTGTTCGCCAGCGATCAAAAAGATGCCGACGCGCTGAGCGCGAATCCGCTGCTGGCGCATCTGCCTGCGGTACAGAACAAACGCGTTTACGCCCTCGGCGCAGAAACCTTCCGCCTGGACTACTACAGCGCCACCCGCGTGTTGCAGCGTTTGTCGGCGCTGTTTGGTTAACCTTTTGTCGGTCTTATCCGGCCTGCGATCGAGATCCGCTAAACATGTAAGCCCGAAGCACCATCCGGCCGTAAGCTTTCTATGCAGTAGGCTGCGTCTGACGAAAACGGCGCAGCTCGCTGAGCGCCACCACCAGCACTAAACCGATCGCCGCCAGTACCAGCCCGCTGATGCTCGCCGATGAGGCGGGCGTCATCATCGATCCCATCGCCCCCAGCAGCGCCGCGCCAATCGCATCGCCCGTCACGTTCTGCGCGGTCCACAAGCCGTTAATACGCCCGAGCATCGCTTCCGGCGTCTGGGTTTGCAGCAGGGTGTACTGCAACAGCGAACTCACGGCGGTCAGCCAGCCGCATAATGCCAGGAACAGCACACCAAGCGCCCACACCGGCATCAGGCTGAACAGCCCTATCGCAACAAAAGCGCCGACGCTGGTCATCAGCATAATCACGCCAGGCCTTTCGCTGTGCGCCAGCTTGCCGCTGGTCAATGCCCCAATCGCCGCACCAAGAGGCAACGCGGCATACAGCAGGCCGATTTCCGCCGCCGACATGTTCCAGCTCATCGCCAGCGCCGGATAAAGCACGCGCACCGCGCTGGCCATGGTTAACAGCCCGCCGAGCAGCGCGATACCGCCAATCAACGGGTTACGAAATAAAAATTGCAGCGCCGTCAGCAGCGATTTCAGCGGATGCTCGCGCGGCTGCGGCGGTGGCGGCAACGCGGGCAGGCTGAGTAACGGCAACAGGGTGATAAATGTCCCCGCCGCTGCCAGACCGTAGTTCCACACCACGCCGCCCGAAGCCAGCAGCAGACCGCCGCACATCGGCGAAATCACCGACCCCAGACGCACTGTCAGCATGGTGATCGCACCCGCCTGCATCAGATTTTCCCGCCCGACCAGCGCAGGCGTTGCCGCCAGCAGCGCCGTCACGCCAAGCGCGCCGAAAAAGCCGTCCCACAAACCCAGCAGATAGATCGCCGCCAGCGAAGGCTCCGCCAGTTGCGCGTTCAGACACAGGCCGATAAACCCAACGCCGCAGGTCGAACGCGCCAGTAAAATCAGTTTCTTACGTTCATAGCGATCCGCCAGCACGCCGCCAAACATCAGGCCAATAAACATGGCCGAACCGGTCAGCGTGACCGATAACCCCACCTGCCAGCTGGAGTGGGTCATTGCCTGAATCTGCACCGGCACCGCTACGCCAAGCAGGCCCAGCGATAAAATCGAGATAAAACGCGCCAAAAACACTGCGCGAAAAGCCGGATGCGTGTGCAGCAGGCTAAGGTTCAACAGCCAGGATTGTTGTTTCATCACAGCGCCTTAAATACGTACTTTTTATGTCCATATACCGGCTTCGCATGTTAACATACCAAAACAAGATCGATAACGATAATTACTATCATTATCAAATTTGGGACGTCTTATGTCGTGTTCTGCTTTTCCGGCGCGCCCCTTTGCTCTCGCCGGACTATTGATACTGCTTGTTGTCGCCGCCGCACTCAGCCTGTTTATTGGCGCGAAACCGATGCCCGCCGCCGTGGTGATCGACGCGCTCTCCGGTGTCTGCCAGAGCGCGGACTGCACCGTAATCCGCGATGCGCGCCTGCCGCGCACGCTGGCGGGTCTGCTGGCTGGTGGCGCACTGGGGCTTGCTGGCGCGCTGATGCAAACTCTCACCCGTAATCCGCTGGCCGATCCCGGCCTGCTTGGCGTTAACTCCGGCGCCAGTTTCGCCATTGTGCTCGGCGCAGCGCTGCTCGGTATTTCGTCTCCGATGGAACAATTACTGCTGGCGTTTTGCGGCGCGCTGGCCGCGTCGCTGCTGGTGGCCTTTACCGGCAGCCAGGGCGGCGGGCAACTCAGTCCGGTGCGTCTGACGCTGGCGGGAGTCGCGCTTGGCGCGGTACTGGAAGGGCTCTCCAGCGGGATTGCGCTGCTGAATGCCGATGTCTATGACCAGTTGCGATTCTGGCAGGCCGGGTCGCTGGATATCCGCACCCTGCAAACGTTGAAAATTGTGCTCATTCCGGTGCTACTGGCGGCGGCGATCGCGCTGCTGCTGAGCCGCTCACTCAACAGTTTGAGTCTCGGCAGCGATACCGCCACTGCGCTTGGCAGCAAGGTGGCGCGCACGCAATTACTTGGATTAGTGACCATCACCGTGCTGTGCGGCAGCGCGACGGCGGTAGTCGGCCCGATTGCCTTTATCGGCCTGATGATGCCGCACATGGCGCGCTGGCTGGTGGGCGCGGATCACCGCTGGTCGTTGCCAGTCACATTGCTTGCGACACCAGCGTTGTTGTTGTTCGCCGATATTATTGGCCGCCTGATTGTGCCCGGTGAGCTGCGCGTATCGGTAGTCAGCGCCTTTCTCGGTGCGCCTGTGCTGATTGTTCTGGTGCGCCGCGCACGCGGAGGTGGCCTGTGATTTCACCGTCCCGCCGTTTAGTCGCCAGTTGCCTGCTGATGGTGTTTTGTGCCGTGCTGATGGCGGTCTGGAGCCTGCGCAGCGGCGCAGTGACGCTGGAATTGCCCCAGGTGATGAACGCACTAACTGGCGATGCGCCGCGCGCGATTCAACTGGTGGTGATGGAGTGGCGTTTACCGCGCGTGCTGATGGCGCTGCTGGTCGGTGCCGCGCTCGGCGTCAGCGGCGCGATTTTTCAATCGCTGATGCGCAACCCGTTAGGCAGCCCGGATGTGATGGGCTTTAACACCGGCGCGTGGAGCGGCGTGCTGGTGGCGATGGTGCTGTTTGGTCAGCATTTAACGGCCATTGCGCTGGCGGCGATGGCGGGCGGTATGCTCACCTCGCTGGTGGTCTGGCTGCTGGCCTGGCGCAACGGCATTGAAACCTTCCGCCTGATTATTGTCGGCATTGGCGTGCGTGCGATGCTGGTGGCGTTCAATACCTGGCTGCTGCTGCAGGCGTCGCTGGAAACTGCCGTCACCGCCGGGCTGTGGAATGCTGGCTCATTGAACGGCCTGACCTGGGCGAAAACGCTGCCTTCCGCGCCAATCATTATGCTGATGTTCGTGTGCGCCGCCCTGCTCGCCCGCCGGATGCGGTTGCTGGAGATGGGTGATGACAGCGCCTGCGCGCTTGGTGTCAGCGTCGAGCGTTCACGCTTGCTGTTAATGCTGGTGGCGGTGGCGCTGACAGCGTCGGCTACCGCGCTGGCGGGGCCGATTTCATTTATCGCTCTGGTAGCGCCACACATCGCCCGGCGCATCAGCGCCACCGCCCGTTGGGGCTTAACGCAGTCGGCCCTGTGCGGCGCGTTGCTGTTATTGCTGGCGGATTTTGTCGCCCTGCAAGGGTTTACGCCTTATCAGTTGCCGGTGGGTGTGGTCACCGTCAGCCTTGGCGGTATCTACCTTATCGCCTTGTTAATTCAGGAGTCCCGCAAGAAATGACCGATTTATCTTCCCGTTTGCGCGGCGCAGACTTAACGCTGGGTTATGGCAAAAAAATCATTGCCGAGCAGCTAAGCGTTGCCATTCCCGACGGCCATTTCACCGCCATTATCGGCCCCAACGGCTGCGGTAAATCAACGCTGCTGCGCACGCTGAGCCGCCTGATGACGCCCGCACAGGGGCATGTTTATCTCGATGGCGAGCAGATCCAGCGCTTCGCCAGCAAAGAGGTGGCGCGGCGTGTCGGGCTGCTGGCGCAAAACGCCACCACGCCGGGCGATATCACCGTGCAGGAGCTGGTGGCACGCGGTCGCTACCCGCATCAGCCGCTGTTCACCCGCTGGCGTAAAGAGGATGAAGACGCCGTGGCGCGGGCGATGAAAGCCACCGGCATGGATTCGCTGGCCAGCCAGAGTGTCGATACGCTCTCCGGCGGCCAGCGGCAACGGGCGTGGATTGCGATGGTGCTGGCGCAGGAGACGGCCATCATGCTGCTCGATGAACCCACCACCTGGCTCGATATCAGCTACCAGATCGATCTGCTGGAGTTGTTAAGCGCGCTGAACCGCGAGCAGGGTTATACGCTGGCGGCGGTGCTGCATGATTTGAATCAGGCCTGCCGCTACGCCACGCATCTGATTGCACTGCGCGATGGCAAAATTGTCGCGCAGGGCGCGCCCAAAGAAATTGTCACCGCCGAATTGATAGAAGCGGTCTACGGTCTGCGCTGCATGATTATTGACGATCCGGTGGCGCATACGCCGCTGGTGGTGCCGCTGGGGCGCAGCGGAATAGAGTCCCGAAAGACTTAGCGCAATCGGCAAGCAGTGCCACATAATCTCAGCCCGGGGAAAGCGGGTTTCTCCACAGGATATGTCACTCCAGAGGTATTGTTCCGTTCACCTGGCATGCAAGAGTTTCAGAAACGCACTAACACGTGAACGGAACCACTCCACAAACGCCTTATCCGGCCTACGATGCAAACCTCCTGCCCGCTAAACGCGTTAGCGGGCAACAGGCAATATCACTCCCCCAGGATCTCCCTTAACACCGGCCCGATACGCTCAAACGCCTGCGGCGAAATAATATCGACATGGGCGCAATCCTGGCGATACACCGCCAGTTCCCGCACCCACGGCGCCCAGGCTTTGTGCGGATCGGTGCCTGCGGGCAGAGTGCGTTCGGCGACAAACAGCGTCGCCTTACCGTCAAATGGCAGGCTGTGCGCGGTGGTCAGCAAACGCACCGCATCGGCGTAGTTGCCTTCAATAGTCGAAAACAGCTCGCCGGAGCCTTGCCCCTGTTGGGCGGCAAGAAAGGCCTGCCGTTCACGCTCAATCTCTGCCAGCACTTGCGGATCCAGCCCGTTGGCCTCTTTCTCCGCCCAGTTTTGCGTCTCCGGCGGCCAGGTGTCGAGCAGACCAAGGAAGGCCACCTCTTCGCCCCTCGCCCGCAAACGCGCGGCAATGCCCTGCGCCAGCGTGCCGCCAAGCGAGTAACCGAACAGGTGATAAGGCCCGTGCGGCTGCTGCACCAGCAGCGTGGCAAGATGTTGCTCGCAGGCTTCATCCAGCGTTGCCGCCTGCTGTAGCGGCCCAAAAGGTCGCGGCGACTGAATGCCGGTTATCGACCAGCGCGGCGCGAGGTAACGCGCCAGCACGCTGAACTGCCAGGCAAAACCGGAAGCCGGATGGAAGCAGAACAGCGTCGGGCCGTCGCTTTCACGCAGCGGCAGCAGCGTTTCCATACCGAGGCGCTGCGCCTGCTCCGCCGTCAGGCTCTGCTCCAGCAGCGCGGCGAGTTTCTCCACCGTAGATGCAACCATAATCTGCCCCGGCGTCACCGGCCTTTGATGCTCGCGGCTGAGCTGTGCCGCCAGACGCATCGCCAGCAGCGAGTGGCCGCCCAGCGCAAAGAAATCAGCCTGCGCATCCTGCACCTCGCAACCCAACAGCGCGGTAAACGCCTGCGCCACGCGTGTTTCCATCCCGGTATTCACCGGGCGACCACAGCGTGCCGCCGCCAGTTCCGGTAACGGCAGCGCTTTGCGATCGAGTTTACCGTTCGCGCTCAGCGGCAAGGCGCTCAGTTGCAGCAGGCGCACCGGCACCATATGCGGCGGCAGTTGCTCACGCAGTTGATCCAGCAACGCGGCGGTATCGAGCGGCAAACCGGACGCGGAAACCACATAGCCCACCAGTTGACGCGCATCGCCGCCGCTGGCCGCCGCCTGATTAAAGACGCAGGCATGCGCCACCGCCTGCGCCACATCCGCCAGGGCCAGCATCGCCCGGTCAATTTCGCCCAGTTCAATACGCTGGCCGCGAATTTTCAGTTGATCGTCGCTGCGCCCCAGATATTCCACCGCACCATTTTCCAGCCAGCGCGCCACATCGCCGGTACGGTACATACGCTCGCCGGGGGCGAACGGATCGGCAATAAAGCGGCTGGCGGTCAGATCCGGACGTCCCAGATAGCCCTGCGCCAGTTGAATACCGGTCAGATAGAGATCGCCTGCCACGCCCGGCGGCACCGGACGCATCATGCCGTCGAGAATACGCAGCCCGGTATTCCACACCGGGAAGCCAATCGGCACGCTGTTGCCGCGCACCTGCGCCAGCGCTTCGCCGTGCGCCGGATACCAGCTCACGTCCACCGCCGCTTCCGTCGGGCCATACAGGTTATGCAGCGGCGCGCCGGTCAGGTGTTGCCATTCGCGGCACAATTCTGCCGGCAACGCTTCGCCGCTACAGAACACCTGTTTAAGCGTTCGACAGCGCTGCTGCGCACTCTCCGGCGTTAGCGAAGCGACAAAAGCCGCCAGCATCGACGGCACGAAATGGGTCGTGGTCACACCATATTCGGCAAAGAAAGCCTGTAACGCTTGCGGATCGCGGTGCGCTTCCGGCTCGGCCATCACCAGGCTGGCCCCGGCGATAAACGGCCACCAGAATTCCCACACCGAGACGTCAAAACTGCATGGCGTTTTCTGCGCCACCACATCCTGCGCAGTCAGCGGGTACTGTTCCTGCATCCACAGCAGGCGGTTGACGATGGCGGTCTGGCCGACCATCACCCCTTTCGGTCGCCCGGTGGAGCCGGAGGTAAAAATGATATACGCCGTCTGTTCCGGGCGTGCCAGATTGAGCGCTTCACTGCCCTGCGCGGCCAGCGGCTGCTGGTAGCAGAAGTGCGCCAGCCCCGGAATATCGCTAAAGCGGGAGAGTTGATCTTCTGCGGTGATCAACAACCTTGGCTGCGCATCTTCCAGCATCATCCGCAGACGTTCGTCCGGGTAGCCAGTATCCAGCGGCAGCCAGGCGGCGCCCGCTTCGACAATGCCGTGCAGCGCCAGCGTCAGGAAGACCGAGCGCGGCAACGCCACCGCTACGCTGTCGCCGGGTTGCACGCCAAGCTGACGCAGATGCTGCGCCAGCGCGACAACCTGTTCACGCATTTCGCGGTAACTGAACTGCCAGCGGGCATCGCGCAATGCAGGTGCGTCCGGGGTTTTCGATGCCTGCATCGCCACTAAATCGCTTAAGGTTGTGGTCGGCAGCATCATGCCGGTATCGTTAATCTTCGCCAATTGTTGCGCTTCGTGCGGGGCAAGCAGATCGGCATCGCCGCTGCGCAGCGCCGGGTTTTCAGCAAACTGCGCCAGTAATTGGCCCAGCCGCGCCACATGGACGCGCAGTGTGGCTTCATCGTAACGGCTGCGGTTCGCCAACACTTCAACGGCAAGGCCGCCCTCTTCATCCGGGAACAGTGCAATCTCCAGATCGTTGACCGGCCCGGTCGCCAGCGTGTGCGTGATGCCGTGAATGCCATCGACATCCAGCAAGTAGTCAAACATTTTGACGTTGAATACCGGGCCAAACAGCGGCTCATCGCCGGCGGCGCGGCCCGCATCACGGACAATTTGTTCGGCATCGTAACGCTGATGGCGACGCATCACTTTCAGGCTGCCCGCCAGTTGCGCGGCCAGTTCCGCGAGGGTTTGCGCGCCATCGATATGAATGCCCAACGGCAGCACGTTGAGTACCGGCCCGGTCGACGTCAGCGCAGCGGAACCCATGCGGCGCATAAAGATAAACCCGGCGGCGTAATCCATCCGCCCGCACAGACGACCGAGCCACAGCGCCACCAGCGCCAGCCCCAGATCGGCAGGCTGGCTATTCGGCAGCGCGCGGGTTAAACGGCGGAAATCATCGGCATTGAGCGCAACGTTCAGGCGCAGGATATCGGTGGTCGCCGCGCGTCCCGGCAGCGGTGTCGGCGAGAGTGAAACCGGCGGTGGCAGTTCGCTGCGCTGTTTCGCCCAGAAAGCGGCATCGCGCTGCCAGCCGTCGCTGTCGCGATAACGCTGATACTCTTCCACCACTTCCGCAAACGGCGTAAAGGGGGATGACGGCGTTTCGTCGCCGCGTCGCCAGGCGCTGTAAATTGCGGCAATCTGGCGGGTAATTGCCGGGAAACTGAAGCCATCGACCAGTAAGTGATGATAGCGCTGATACCAGTACCAGCACTGTTCGCCCACGCGCAGGAGTTGATGGCAGACCAGCGGTTTACCGCTCTCGACGCGCAGGTTTTGCGCCAGATCGGCGCGCATAATGTTCAGCGCGGCGGTATGCGCATCGCTGTGGGAGCGTAAATCGGTGATGGCGGGCTGCGCAAACTGTTGCGATTCATCCACCCACTGCCAGACGTCGCCGTTATCTTCCTCAAAGCGCATGCGCAGCGTATCGGCCTGCGCCATACCGGTGACAATCGCCTGCGCCAGCAGCGCGGCATCGATATCGCCCTTCAGCTCAACATAGTGCGCCACGCTCCAGGCATTGGGCAGCGACGAGAGTTTTTCCGCCATCCAGATCCCTGGCTGGGCGGCGACCAGCGGTAAACGTTGCGTCATTGGCCGCTCCTTGCAGTCACGTAGTGCGCCGGGGTTAAGGTCTGCCAGTGAGCGTCAAGCCACCTATTGCAGGCTTCCTGTGGCTGCGGTTCGCACACCACGCGCCAGCCGCCAGGCAACGCGCACTGTGCAGGCCACAAACTGTATTGCTGCTGGCTGTTTTGCAGAATATAAAACCGCCCTTGCGGATTATCGAAGGGGTTGGTGAACTCCATAGCAAACTCCTGTCATAGAAAGGCGCGTCAGCGGGCGCGGGTCAAAGGCTGCCAGAGGGTAATCAGCCCGGAAGTCAGCCCGCCGCGCCAGCAAAGCGCATCATGTCCGCCGTCAACCTGACGCCAGAAAACCGGCTGCTGTATGCGTTGTAACAGGGAAAAAAGCGCCTGATTGGCGCGAAAAATCAGCGGTTCGCGCGCGCCCGCTTCCAGCACAATGCGCAGGCCGGAGGGGTGCAGTTCACCGCGTTGAAGTTGTTGGATAAGGATGCCGTCCTGCTCTGCGCCGCGATGCGGCCACCAGTAAGAACCAGACTGGCTCAATACGCAGCCAAAACGCTGCGGCCAGTGCAGCGCGGCATAAAGTGAAGAGAGACCGCCAAAACTCTGCCCGGCCACCACCGTGCGCTCAGCGCGATTGCTGAACGGCGCCAGCGCCTGCACCTGCGGCAGCAGCTCTTCCTGCACCGCCAGCCAGAAATCGGCATTGCAGGGCAGTTCGCGCGTGCGGTGCACATTATCAATCACATCGATCAGCACATAGACTGCCGCCGGTAATTGCCCCTCGTTGGTGAGCGCGGCCAGCGCGGGCCAGACCGGCATACTCTGCGCCCAGAATTGCCCGTCGAGCAGCACCGCCAGCGGGCGTTCGGCCACGTTTTCCTCGCCGGTGGTGTAGATCCACACGCGGCGCGTGTTGTTCAGCCGCTGGCTGCGCCAGTGCAATAGTTGCGGTTCATTGAAAGGCGTATCGGATGCCTGCCATCCCGGCTGTAGCGGTGCATCAGGCATTTCCAGCGCCGAAACCGGATGGCCGCGACCGCCGCGCCAACTTTGCCGGTTAAGCGGATCGGCAATCGCCTGCGCCAGCAGTTTGCGCCAGCCTTCGCGCAGAGCGGCGCGATCCGGCGGAATGGCAGCAAACACCGCGGGGGAAAAATCGTCGTGATTTTGCGAAGGCATCAGGCAATAGCTGCCCCGCCAGCCCGCTTCAAGGCGGATCTCACGGTACCAGACATCAGTACCGGCAATGCGCTCAAGCGATTGCGGCCGGGCATTTTGATGATGATCGGTCACGCCGGTGATATAGAGCCAGACCCGTTGAATGGGGGAAGTGGCTTCCGTGCCTGCCGGATCCCGCCACCAAAACGTGACGCGGTATTCGCCCGCTTCCTGCACCCATTCCGGCCCCTGTTTTGACTCCCACCAGGCATCACTTCCCGTTGTTGACGTCACGTCTATTACCCCAAATATGCTGTGGAAATTTTTGCTTGCACTTCCAAATTTGTTGATAATATTATTGATAACAATTTGCATTTGCAATAGCGTATTAGCGCGCTGTGGGAAGCGCGTCTTTCACTCAATTGGCCACCTTTGTCGATGCTGCTCAGGGCTGAATAGCTCGCTTTGTGCTGGCTCCATTATGCCGCCTCCTCTCCCCCTGGGAATGGATGAACCGGGGAAGCGGCGATGAAAATCAGGTAAAACAATGAATAACAAAATCAAGACCTTGACCTTATTGGTCAATCTGGGAATTTACGGTGCTGCTTTGCCCGCCATGGCGGCAGACAGCAATACCACCAACTCCACCGAGAATGATGACACCATCGTTGTGACCGCCGCGCAGCAAAATTTGCAGGCGCCGGGCGTTTCCACCATCACCGCTGACGAAATTCGCAAAAACCCGCCAGCGCGCGACGTTTCTGAAATTATCCGGACCATGCCGGGCGTTAACTTAACCGGTAACGCCACCAGCGGTCAGCGCGGCAACAACCGCCAGATCGATATTCGCGGTATGGGCCCGGAAAACACCCTGATCCTGATTGACGGCAAACCGGTTACCAGCCGCAACTCCGTGCGCCTTGGCTGGCGCGGCGAGCGTGACAGCCGTGGCGACACTAACTGGGTGCCGCCGGAAATGATCGAACGTATCGAAGTGATTCGCGGCCCGGCAGCAGCGCGTTACGGTAACGGCGCAGCCGGCGGCGTGGTGAATATCATCACCAAAAAAGATAAAACAAACGAATGGCACGGTGCCTGGAACACCTATTTCAACGCGCCGGAACATAAAGACGAAGGTTCCACCAAACGTACCGACTTCAGCCTGAGCGGCCCGTTGGGCGGCGATGTCAGCTTCCGCTTGTATGGCAACCTGGCAAAAACCCAGGCCGACGCATGGGATATCAACCAGGATCACCAGTCTGAACGTACCGGGATCTATGCCAACACCATGGCCGCCGGTCGTGAAGGTTCGATTAACAAAGATATCAACGGCGTGGTGCGCTGGGATTTTGCACCGTTGCAGTCGCTGGAGTTCGAAGCCGGTTACAGCCGCCAGGGCAACCTCTACGCGGGCGATACGCAGAACACCAACAACGACAGTAGCACCAATAACTACGTGAAAGAGAACTACGGCAAAGAGACGAACCGTCTTTATCGCCAGAACTACTCTGTCACCTGGAATGGCGGCTGGGATAACGGTGTGACCACCAATAACTGGCTCCAGTACGAACACACGCGCAACTCGCGTCTCGGCGAAGGCCTGGCGGGCGGTCTGGAAGGGTTATTCAACACCAATAAGTTCACCGATATCGATCTCTCGGACGTGATGCTGCATAACGAAGTGAACCTGCCGCTGGATCTGCTGGTCAATCAGACGCTGACGCTGGGAACCGAGTGGAACCAGCAGCGGATGAAAGACATGGCGTCGAATAAGCAGGCTTTCCAGGGCGGCCCCATTTCCGGTCTGAGCAGCACCAACCGCAGCCCTTACTCCAGCGCTGATATCTACTCGGTGTTCGCGGAAGACAATATGGAGCTGACCGAGAGCACCATGCTGACGCCAGCCCTGCGCTTTGATCATCACACCATTGTCGGCAATAACTGGAGCCCATCGCTGAACCTGTCGCAGGGTCTGGGCGATGACTTCACGCTGAAAATGGGTATCGCCCGCGCTTACAAAGCGCCGAGCCTCTATCAGACCAACCCGAACTACATTCTCTACAGTCGTGGTCAGGGTTGCTACGCCAGCGGCACCGGCGTGGGCTGCTACATGATGGGGAACGACGATCTGAAAGCGGAAACCAGCATCAACAAAGAGATTGGCCTGGAATTCAAACATGAAGGCTGGCTGGCCGGTTTGACCTGGTTCCGCAACGATTACCGCAACAAGATTGAAGCCGGTTATTCACCGCTGAGCCAGACCTCGGTCGGCAGTACCAAAACCGATCTCTATCAATGGGAAAACGTGCCGAAAGCGGTAGTGGAAGGTTTAGAAGGCACCCTGAACGTGCCGGTCAGCGATGCGGTAACGTGGAGCAACAACTTCACTTACATGCTGCAAAGCAAAAACAAAACCACTGGCGAGCGCCTGTCGATCATTCCGGAATACACGGTCAACTCCACCCTGAGCTGGCAAATTGTGCAGGATGTTTCTGTTCAGTCGACCTTTACCTGGTACGGCAAACAGGAACCGAAAAAGTATGATTATCAGGGTAACCGCGTGACCGGTTCCGCCACCAACGAAGTCAGCCCTTACAGCATTGTTGGCCTGAGCGGCACCTGGGATGTGACCAAATACGTCAGCCTGACGGCCGGTATCGATAACCTGTTCGACAAACGCCACTGGCGCGCGGGTAACGCCCAGAGCACCGGCGGCAGCACTGGCTGGATGTACGGCGCTGGCGCAGAAACCTATAACGAGTCGGGCCGCACCTGGTATATGAGTGTGAATACCCACTTCTAAGTTGCACCCGCCCTCTCCCCCAACGGAAGAGCCCCGCTTCCCGGCGGGGAGAGGGCCGGGCGAGGAAACGCCATGCACACCACTCATCACACCGTTTCCCTCGCCGATCACACGCTTCATCTGATCGATTTTCTTCCCGCGACGTTTACTCCCGCCGATCTGCTCTGGCTGCCGCATCATGAGGCGCTTGCGCACTGCGCGTTAAAGCGCCAGACCGAGCATCTGGCCGGGCGCATCGCCGCGCTGCACGCATTGCAGGAGCATGGTTTCAGCACGATTCCGGCCCCTGGCGCGGCTGGCGAACCCTGCTGGCCGCAAGGCGTATCGGGTAGCATCAGCCACAGCGGGCAGCGTGCCGTTGCCGTAGTGGCGTCGCATCCTGTCGGCGTGGATCTTGAAGCGCAGTTCAGCCCGGCGCTGTGCGATGAACTGGCCGCAAGCATTGTTAACGCGCAGGAACATGCGCTGCTCGCCGCCTGCCCCCTGCCGTTTACGCTGGCGCTCACGCTCGCTTTCAGCGCGAAAGAGAGCCTTTACAAAGCGTTCTCCCCGCAGGCAAAGCCCTTCCCCGGCTTTGCCAGCGCGCACATCACCGCCATTGATGAACAGCATCTTGAGCTGCGTTTTCTGGCGGAATTTTCCCCACAACTGGTTGATAAAAAAGTAAACGTCTACTGGCGAGCCGACCACGAACGGGTAATGACGCTGGCCGTGGGTTTACCGTTCGGATCGTGATCCTTTTCTCCTTTTAAGAAATTAGCTGCGCAAACCGTAGACAGTTTGCCGTCGCCGAATTATCGTTATTTTGAATAATAAATCATTATTGAATATATATTCAATGTGGAGAAAAAGATGAAAAAGACCCTACTGCAATCCGTTGTACTGGCTTCGATGATCGCTGCATCCGGCTCGCTTTTCGCCGCAAATAACGGCCTGATCGCGATTATTACCCCTTCCCACGACAATCCGTTTTTTAAAGCGGAAGCCGATGGCGCAGCAGCCAAAGCGAAGGAGCTGGGCTACACCACGCTGGTCGCTTCCCATGACGACGATGTCAACAAACAGAACCAATTGATTGAAACGGCGATCGCCCGCAAAGCGAAAGCGATCATTCTGGATAACGCCGGGGCAGATGCCACCGTCGGCCCGCTGGAGAAAGCAAAAGCAGCAGGCGTGCCCACGTTTCTGATCGATCGTGAAATCAACAAAACCGGTGTGGCGGTGGCGCAAATCGTCTCCAACAACTATCAGGGCGCGCAACTGGGCGCGGAGAAGTTCGCCAAATTGCTGAACGGTAAAGGCAAGTACGTTGAGCTGTTAGGCCGCCAGTCAGACACCAACGCCAGCGTGCGTTCCCAGGGCTATCACGATGTGCTGGATGACAACCCGGAGATGAAAATGGTGGCGCAGCAAACCGCCAACTGGAGCCAGACTGAAGCCTTCACCCGAATGGAAGCCATTCTGCAAACGCACCCGGACATTGTCGGCGTGATTTCCGGCAACGACACCATGGCGCTTGGCGCGGAAGCAGCGCTGAAAGCCGCCGGAAAAAATAACGTCATCGTGGTCGGTTTTGACGGCAGCGACTACGTGCGCGACTCGATCATCAACAAAGGCAACATCAAAGCCACCGTGCTACAACCCGGCTGGCAGCAGGCGCAAATGGCCGTCGTTCAGGCAGATTACTTCCTGAAAAACGGCAAAGCGCAGAAGGAAGAGAAACAACTGATGGACTGCATGCTGATCGATGACAGCAACGCCAGCAAACTGAAAATGTTCAACCTCAGCAAGTAACGCGGAGGCGCTATGTGGTTAAAACAATGGGGTAATGCGCTCGCAGGGTGCGTTGCCCTGTTGCTCACGGCCTGCACCGTGGTGGATCTGGATGAGAACGGCAAGCCGATTATGCCTGCCGATCCGCATGCCAAAGCCAGCTTTGACAACCAGACGCCGCAGCAGATCGCGCAACAAACCTGGCAGGAACGCGTGATCAACGCCGCGCACCAACATGCGCTGAGCGCCGACACGCTGGCCGCCCAACAAAAAAACCCGGCCGCCGCGCCGCAGAGCGTCTTTGTCCGGCTGACAAGCCAGGTCGAACGCATTGATACCAGTAATGAACGCGAACAGCAGATGCTGATTAACGTTAACGGGCAACCGCTGCCGGTGCAGCTTGGCCCGGTAATACGCGGTAACGCAATTCGCGATGCTACCGGTTTTAAATTTGAAGACTTTACCAACCAGGTCCAGTTTGCGCAGCTTTCCCGCGCCTATAACCGTGAAGCAGCAAAACATCTGCCAAAAGTTGACGCCAGCTGGGCCGGAAAACCGGTCACCGTACTGATAGCGGTCACGCTCAGCGGCGGCAAGCTTGATGACGCCGTGGCACTGGAGTTGCAACAGGAGGCACAGTAATGAGCGATCTACCTGTGGACGACATCATTCTGCGCACGCGCGGCGTGTCGATGCTGTTTCCCGGCACCGTGGCGCTGGACAACGTCGATTACAACGTCTGGCGCGGCAAAGTAAACGTGATTATCGGCGAGAACGGCGCGGGCAAATCGACGCTGATGAAAATTCTCGCCGGCGTGCAGCAGCCGAGTGTCGGCACCATCGAACTGAATGGCGAAACGGTGAACTTTTCCGACACCCGCTCCGCCGCCGCACACGGTATTGGCATGGTGCACCAGGAGCTGAATCTGTTTGAAAACCTCAACGTCGCGGAGAATATTTTTCTCGGCCGCGAGCTGCAAAAAGGGGTGACGCCGATTAACGAAGCGGAACAGGAAAAACGCACCGCTGAACTGCTCAGGCGCCTCGATCAGCCCATCTCGCCGCGCGAACTGGTTGGCAACTTAAAAGTCGGCCAGCAGCAACTGGTCGAGATCGCCAAAGCGCTGGCCGAGGATGCCGATATTCTGATCCTCGACGAACCCACTTCGGCGCTGAGTAAAACGGAAGTGGAGATCCTGTTCCGCGTGATACGTGAACTCACGCGCCAGGGGGTGTCGATTATCTACATTTCGCACCGGCTGGAAGAGTTAATGGCAATTGGCGATGTCATCACCATTCTGCGCGATGGCAAATTTCAGGCCGAAGCGAAGGTCTGCGATATCGATGTGCCGTGGATCGTACGCGAAATGCTCGGCAGCGATCCAGTGAGTAACTTCCTCTCGCCGGGAAGAACCTTCGGCGCGCCGGTTCTGGAAGCTGAAAACATCACCTGCGTAAACGCCAGCGGCGTCACCACGGTAAATGATGTCAGCTTTAAAGTGCATGCTGGCGAGATTGTCGGCATCTACGGCCTGATGGGTGCCGGACGTACCGAGCTGTTTGAGTGCATGCTCGGAACCGAACGCAACTATCTCGGCAAGCTGTGGCTCGACAGCAAACCGGTGCCGCAACGGCTGACGCCCGCGGAGCGCATCCGCATGGGCATGAGCCTGGTACCGGAAGATCGCAAACGCACCGGCATCTTTCCCATCTCGTCGGTAGCGAGCAATCTCACCATCGCCAGCCTGTGGCGGCGCTTGCAGCGCGGTTTCACTATCGCCACAAAGGATGAAGAAGCGGTGGTCGCCAGCGCCATTGGCAACCTGTCGATTAAAGTCTCCTCGCCGGAGGTGGAGATCCAGGCGCTCAGCGGCGGCAACCAGCAGAAAGTGGTGATTGGCCGCTCGCTGCTGACTAACCCGAAAGTGCTGTTTCTCGACGAGCCAACGCGCGGCATTGATGTCGGCGCAAAAGCCGATGTGTTCCGCATGATGGTACAGCTTTCGCAACAGGGGATCGCGGTGGTCTTTTCCACCTCCGATTTGAAAGAAATCATGGCGGTTTCTGACCGCATTATGGTGATGTCCGGCGGCAAACTGACGGCCGATATTGAACGCGCCCGGGCCGAAGAGTCGGCACTGGTAACAGCAAGTGCTCAGGGGTTCTGATATGAAAACAACACAATCTATGGCCATCGTGCCGCGCGCGGGCGCATCGTTATCACGCGAAAGCATTCTGCTTTTACTGTTGAAGCTGCGTACCTTTATCGCGCTGTTCCTGATCGTCGGCTTTTTTACCGCCACCGTGCCGGGTTTTCTCTCCACCGGCAGCCTGCTGATCATGATTAAACATATCGCCATCAACGCCTTTCTGGCGCTGGGCATTACCTTTGTGATCATCACCGCCGGAATCGATCTGTCGATTGGCGCAACGCTCGGGCTGTGCGGAATGATCGCTGGCTGGATGATCACCAAAGGCATTGTCCTGCCGATGTTCGGTATCGCCATTTTCCCCAGCGTGTGGGTGATTGTGCCGCTGGTACTGCTGACTGGCGGGCTTATCGGCGCGGTAAACGGCTGGATCATCACCCGCTACAACGTTGCGCCGTTTATCTGCACCCTTGGCACCATGTACGTGCTGCGCGGCGCGGCGATGCTGACCTCCGACGGGCAGACGTTTCCGGGGCTTGCCGGCAACCCGCTGCTCGGCAATACCGGGTTTGATGAAATTGGCGCCGGGACGCTGTTCGGCATTCCGTGGGCCATCTGGCTGATGATTGTGCTGGCCGCAGTGATTGCTTATATCGCCCGCCGCCTGCCGTTTGGCCGCCATGTTTATGCGATTGGCGATAACGAACGCGCCGCCGAGCTCTCCGGCGTGCGGGTGAAGCAGGTAAAAATCTGGGTTTACACCCTCTCCGGGCTGTGCGCCGCGCTGGCGGGCATTGTGGTCTCGGCGCAGTTGCTGGCGAGCCACCCGGCTAACGGTACGGCTTTTGAAATGAATGCCATCGCCGCCGTGGTGCTGGGTGGTACGTCGCTGGCCGGTGGTCGCGGCACCGTGCTCGGTACGCTGATTGGCGCGTTCGTGATCGGTTTTCTCGCCGACGGGCTGGTGATGATGGGCGTCAGCGAGTTCTGGCAAATGGTGATCAAAGGGATCGTGATTATCGTGGCGGTGATTATCGATCAGATGCAAAACCGCATGCAGCAGAAAGCGGCAGTGGTCGCGCAGAAGGCGGTGATGGAAGGTAAATAGACCAGCTTGCCCGGCTCTGATGCACCGGGTTTTTACCGCCCGGCTCGCATGATGCGGCCGGGCATTTTTTTATCAGAACGCTTCCCACTCGCTATCCGGCGCTTTGCTGGCGCTGGCTAATGCCGGGCGCAGCACCGGTTTTCCGGCTTTCGGCGCTTTCGATGCCGGTTTGCTGGCGGCGCTTTGTGCAGCAACATCGCCCGGCAGTTTAAACACCGACACGATTTCGGTAAGTTGGTAAGCCTGCTGTTCCAGCGAACTGGAGGTGGCGGAAGACTCTTCCACCAGCGCGGCGTTCTGCTGGGTGACGCCATCCATTTGCGAAATCGCCGTGCCGACCTGGCCAATCCCTTTACTCTGCTCGCTGGATGCCGACGCGATCTCGCCCATGATGTCCGTCACGCTGGTGACGGAACGCAGGATGTTATCCATCGATTCGCTGGTCAGCGTCACCTGGTCGTAACCGTTATTGACGTTAACTACGGACTCGTCGATCAGCGTTTTGATCTCTTTCGCCGCACCAGCGCTGCGCTGCGCCAGGTTACGCACTTCGCTGGCGACGACGGCAAAACCGCGCCCCTGCTCACCGGCGCGCGCGGCTTCCACGGCGGCGTTCAGTGCCAGAATATTGGTCTGGAAAGCAATACTGTCGATCACGTTGATAATGTCGGTAATTTTCTGCGAACTTTCGGTAATGTTCTTCATGCTGGCGATAACCGCCTGCACCCGTTCTTCACCGGTGTTCACCGCTTCCGACGCAGTTTTCGCCAGTTGGCTGGCCTGATTGGCGTTGTCGGCGTTCTGTTTCACCACCGCACTCAACTCCTCCATGCTGGCGGCGGTTTGCGTCAATGCCGCAGCCTGCTCTTCAGTGCGCGAAGAGAGATCGGTATTCCCGGAGGCGATTTCGCTGGCGCCCTGGTAGATTTCTCCGGCGCTGTTACGGATCTGCGCGACGGTTTTCACCCAGTTCTCCTGCATCGTTGCCAGATATGGGATCAACTGCCCGACTTCGTTGCGCCCCAGATCTTTCGTCGGTTTATCCAGGCTCCCGACCGACAGCACCTGCAAATGCTGTTTCACCCACTCCAGCGAACGCCCCAGGCACAGCGCCAGGTAACGTTCCGACAGCACCAGCATCGCCAGACCAATGACCATCGCGATAATAATGATGGTGCGCGTCACCGACACCCAACTGGCAATACGCCCATTCGCCGCGGATTTCAGATCGTGAATCTCCTGGTTATAAGCGACGATTGCCTGCGAAAAACCGCTGCGCAGCGGGCTGAACTGATCTTTCGACAGCTGCGCATAACTCGCGGCGTTGTTCTCCTTGATAGCGGCAAACATGGGGGTGATGGCCTGGTTAAACAGCGTCAGCGAGCTGTTGTAGATATTGTCCGTAGCAGTAGTGCTGATATTGGCGTGGTCGGTGACTTTAAACTGGTTCAACCCGCCCTGCAGAAAGTCGATATCTTTGCCGATGCGCTCGATGGTTTGTTGGTAGTTTTGGGTATCGTTATTTGCCTGGTAAACGATTGCGCGATCCATCAGCAGTTTCACCTGATAGTAACGGTCGCTGGCATTATTGATAATGTCACCGTTTACCTGCTGAACGTTGGTGAGTTCAACTTCGTCCGTTAAGCCGCTTAATGCATGCAGAGAGAAAAACGACACGCCGCCCCAGAGCAGAGTAAAAATGATCAGGATCGCAAGCATCACGACCTTGATTTTTAAATTTCGAATTATGTGCATAAAAACCCCGGTAAATTGCTGTGAAGAAAAGGAACAACAGCGATACAGCGCTGCTTAACTCTCCATCGGCGTTACAGCGAAGTTAATTAAGATTAAAAAGAAGTAAGGCAATAACTTTTATTTAAAACAGCGATAACAATCGCGGCGGGTGTGGTGGTGGGAAATGCCTGGTGGCGCAGCACGAACCGGGTCTGCGAGTTTAGCAAAACCGCTGCTATGAGAAAGGGTTCCGTTCACCAGGCGTTCAGTAGTTTCAGAAACATGGCATCACGTGAACGGGACAAGGGGAGCTGCCGCGCTCCCCTTGCCAATCCCCGCGGCCCCGCGGGAAATCGGTGCTGCGCACTGCGCTCACCTCCCGCGCATCTGCCTGCGGTCGGCTCAACTCGACGTCCTGTCCCGGTTCGCCTCTGGCCGCCATCCATGGCGTCCAGACCTTGTCATCTGCGCTTCGGCTCGCCGATTTCAGCGGGGACACAACCCCCTCGCTGTGAGAGTTGTGGCAGAAAATAGCTTATGCGTTGCTGTAATTACGTAGGCCCGATAAGCGCTGCGCCAACGGTAATTTTGCCGCCAGGCCGCCAGGCCTTACTCAGCCTGCACCAGGCTACGAGCCGTCGGATAATCGGTGATCAACACATCAATATAGTTGCCCTGCAACGCGCCGCGAATGGCGTTGCGTTTTTCGATACCGCCCGCCAGCGCAATCACCTGCGGGCACTGGCGGATCTGCGCCAGTTCCATGCCGATCACCGGATCTTCTTCATGGCTCAGTACCGGGTTGCCCGCCGCGTCGTAATAGTGCAGGCAGATATCGCCCACCGCGCCGCGCTCCGCCAGCAGTTTCAACATGTTTTCGTTGTAGTAGTTACCGGAATTTTTCAGCAGTTGCGACGGCTCCAGCTCACCGATACCGACAATCGCCACATCCACTTCGGCAAATTTCGCTACCACGGCGGCAACATCCGGGCTGTTCACCAGCCGCGCCCGCTCATCCACCGAATGCTCAATACTCTGCGACGGCAGCAGCCACGCCGGACAACCGAGGTGCGCCGCCAGTTGCTGCGTCAGGATCGTCGCCTGCACGTTGCCGTTCGGCCCGACACCGCCCAACAGCTGAATCACCCCGGCTGCGCGGATACTCTGCGGGTGCATCTCATCCACCATGCAGCGAATGGTGCTGCTCCACGACGAGATCCCGACCAGGTCTTCCGGGCGCAGACGCGTTTCGACATAGTGCGCCGCCGCGCTGCCGATGGCGTGTTTTATCGCCGCGTTAGCGGGATTTTCCCCGACATCCACGACAATCGCCTGCCGGATGCCGTACTGCTGCTCGATCGCCTTCTCCAGCGCGACAAAAATATTGGTCGGCTGCACGACGGTGATTTTCACCAGCCCCTCTTTCTGGCAGCGCGTCAGCGCGCGCGAAACAAAGGATTGCGAAAGGTGCAGCAGCGTCGCGATCTCAGACTGTTTTTTATTTTCGTTGTAATAAAGCGTGGCGATTTTCACCAGCAGCCGCTGTTCATCCTGCTTTGACATGAGATTCCCCTTTCTCTGATGCCTGATATTTTTATTCATCATTGAATAGATAACAAGCCAGCCCGATGCGGCAACCCTCATCCAAATGTGATCCTTTTCTCCTTTCTTCCAAATTTGCCCGATCCGGGCGTAGACAAACCTTAACACAAGGCATATCTTTAATCATGAATAATAAATCAACAGTGAATATATATTCCAACTCAGTCACAACCTGTCGTAAAAACTGACGATAATGCGTTGTCACCTGCTATCCGGAAGCCTTTTCACGCCCTGATTGAATATTTATTCATGACAGATTATACATTCAAGAGGTACGCTATGAATCCGTTTTCACTCTCTGTGGATGAACTTGAAAAAAAAGCCCGCGCGGTACGTCGTCGCATTATCGTGCTTAACGCCGAAAGCCCAGCTGGCGGGCATACCGGAGCTGATTTATCCCAGGTAGAAGTGCTGACTGCGCTCTATTTTCGCATCCTGAACTGCTCACCGCAGACCAAAGAGAGCGATGAGCGGGACATCTACATTCAATCAAAAGGCCACGCGGTCGGCGGTTATTACTGTGTGCTGGCCGAAGCCGGTTTTATTCCTGTCGACTGGCTTTCTACCTATCAACACGCCGATTCGCACCTGCCCGGCCATCCGGTGAAACACAAAACCCCCGGCATTGAACTCAACACCGGCGCGCTCGGTCACGGTTTGCCGGTCGCTGTCGGCATCGCGCTGGCCGCCAAACGCAGCAACAGCGCGCGCCGCGTTTTCGTAGTCACTGGCGATGGTGAACTGGCGGAAGGCAGCAACTGGGAGGCCGCGCTGGTGGCGGCGCACTACCAGCTCGACAACCTGATCATTATTAACGACAAAAACAGCCTGCAACTCGCCGGGCCAACCAAAGAGATCCTCAATACCGATCCGCTGGATGCCAAGTGGCGTGCCTTTGGTATGCAGGTAACGGAATGTCGCGGTAACGATATGGCCGATGTGGTGCGCACGCTGGAAGGCTTACGGCCCGCAGGTAAACCGCATGTGGTGATCGCCCACACCACCAAAGGCGCAGGCATCTCCTTTATTCAGGGGCGCCCGGAGTGGCATCACCGCGTACCGAAAGGCGACGAAGTTGAACTGGCGCTGGAGGAGTTGAAAGATGAGTAACAGTGAACACCTGGCGACGGTGATGGTGAACGCCTTTATCGACGCGGTCGACAACGGTATGGATCTGGTGCCGGTAGTGGCGGATTCCACGTCCACCGCCAAAATCTCACCGTTTATGCAGAAATTTCCCGGCCGCGTGGTGAACGTCGGCATCGCCGAACAGACGCTGGTCGGTGCCGCGGCAGGCCTCGCGCTGGGCGGCAAAATCGCCGTCACCTGTAACGCTGCGCCGTTTTTGATCTCCCGCGCCAACGAGCAGATCAAAGTCGATATTTGCTACAACAACACCAATGTGAAGCTGTTCGGCCTGAACGCCGGAGCCAGCTACGGCCCGCTGGCCAGCACGCACCACAGTATCGACGATATCTCGGTGCTGCGCGGTTTCGGCAATATCGAAATCTATGCCCCATCCAGCCCGCTGGAGTGTCGGCAAATTATTGATTACGCCCTCGCCCACGTTGGCCCGGTCTATATCCGCCTTGACGGCAAAGCGCTGCCGGAACTGCATGACGAAAGCTACCGCTTTGCGCCGGGTAACATTGATGTGCTGCGGAGCGGGCGCGATATCGCGCTGGTGGCGATGGGGTCGACGGTCCATGAAATTGTCGAAGCTGCCACACAACTGGCAGCAGAAGGTATTGAGGCCAGTGTTATCAGTGTACCGTCTATTCGTCCCTGCAATATATCCCAGCTACTGGCCGCGCTGAAATCCCACCGCGCCGTAGTCAGCGTCGAAGAGCACAACATTAACGGCGGCGTCGGCAGCCTGGTGGCTGAAGTGCTGGCCGAAGCCGGATGCGCGCTACCGCTGCGTCGGCTTGGTATTGCCGACGGGCAATACGCCATCGCCGCCGATCGCGCGGCAACCCGCGCCCGCCATCAAATCGATGCGGCTGGCGTGGTAAAAAATGCCCGCGAACTGCTGAACGCACGGCAATAACAATAAAAAGAACATCTTACTGGAGAGAGAACAATGTCCCGAATTCCGCAAACACTGACCATGGCAGTGATCATTGGCAACCGTGGTTTCTTCCCGAGCTATCTGGTCGCCGAAGCCCGCGAGCAGGCCGTCGCCCTGTTCAGCCGTCTTGGCATCAACACCATCATGCTTGATGAAGCGCAAACCGAACTGGGCGGTGTAGAAACCCGCCAGGATGCGAAAATCTGCGCTGAACTGTTCCGCGCTCACCGCGATGAGATCCACGGTGTGGTGGTGCTGCTGCCCAACTTTGGCGATGAAAAAGCGGTGGCGGAAACCCTGCGCCTTTCCGGGCTGAATGTGCCGGTGCTGGTGCAGGCCGAAGAGGATAATCTGGACAAAATGGGGCTGGCGACGCGCCGCGACAGTTTCTGCGGCAAAATCTCCCTGTGTAACAACCTGCGCCAGTACGGCATTCCTTTTACCCTCACCACTCAGCATGTTTGTGCATTAAGCGGCGACGTGTTTGAAAAAGACCTGAAACGTTTTGAGCAGATTTGCCGGGTGGTCAGCAGCATGCGCGGCGTACGCGTTGGCGCAATTGGCGCGCGGCCTGCCGGATTCAACACCGTGCGTTACAGCGAAAAACTGCTCGAACGGCTGGGCATTGCAGTAGAAACCCTCGATCTTTCCGAAGTCTTTACCCGCATCAAAACCCTGCGCGATGACGATATTCGCGTCGATGAAAAACGCCGCCTGCTGCTGGATAACGCCGATGCCAGCGCCATTCCCGCCGACAAACTGGTGACGATGGCGAAGCTCTTCGTGGTGATCAGCGAATGGGTGATCGCCAACGATATCGACACCACCGCCATCCAGTGCTGGACCTCGTTGCAGGAGAATCTCGGCATTAACGTCTGTTCGATCATGAGCGTGATGTCCGGCCAGTTGATGCCGTCGGCCTGCGAAGTGGACGTGATGGGCGCGCTGTCGATGTATGCGCTGGCGAGCGCCAATATGAGCCCGGCATCTATTGCCGACTGGAACAACAACTTTGGCGATGATCGCAACAAATGCGTGCTGTTTCACTGCGGTAACTTCGCTTCTGCCAGCCTGGAAAGCCCGCATATGGGCACCGCTGATATCATCGGCACCACCGTCGGCAAAGAGAACACCTGCGGCGCAGTGCATGGCCGCCTGAAAGCGGGTGCTCTCACCTACTTCCGCTTAAGTACTGACGATCTGAGCGGCGAGATCAAAGCTTATGTCGGTTCCGGGCAGTCGGTCGACGATCCGCTTGATACCGTCGGCTGCCGCGCGGTGATTCAGGTGCCCAACTTGGAAAACCTGCTGGCGTGGATCTGCCGTAACGGCTTCGAACACCACGTGGCGATGAACCATGCGGACAGCGCGGAGATCCTGCACGAAGCCTTTACCCGTTATCTCGGCGTCGAAACGTATCTCCATCAATAAGCCGCCGGGAGAGACGCCATGTCGCTGAATAAAGAGATCATTATCGCGCTGGACGAAGGCACCACCAACGCGAAAGCCATTGCGCTGGATGCCCGCGGTGCCGTGGTTGCCAAATGCGCGCGGCCGCTGAATATCCAGACGCCGCGCGAAGGCTGGGTCGAGCAGTCCGGCGAGCTGCTGCTGGCGGCCTCGCTGGCCGTGGTGCGCCAGGTGATTGACGCCGTCGGCGCACACAACGTTGCAGCGCTGGCGATCAGCAACCAGCGCGAAACCGCCATCGGCTGGTATCGCGCCAGCGGGCAACCGTTAGGTCCGGCGCTAAGCTGGCAGTGTTCGCGTACCGCCGATTTTTGCCACGCCCTGCGCGAACAGGGGCGCGAAGCGGAGATTAAAGCCGTGACCGGATTACCGGTCGCACCGCTGTTTTCCGCCTCGAAAATGCGCTGGCTGCTCGATGCCACACCCAACACCCGCGCGCTGGCGGAGCAAGGCGAGATTTGCCTTGGCACGATCGATAGCTGGCTGCTGTGGCACTTCACCGGCGGCGCGGCGTTTTGCTGTGATTATTCCAACGCTTCGCGCACCCAGTTGCTGAATCTGCAACGCGGCGAGTGGGATGACAGCATGCTGGAACTGTTCGGCATTCCGCGCCGGGCGCTGCCCGAAATCCGCCCCTCCAGCGGATTGTTTGGTCACACCCGAGGGCTGGAGGGAATTCCGGACGGCATTCCGCTGCTGGCGATGATTGGCGATTCCCATGCCGCGCTGTTCGCCCACGGGCTGGGCGCGGCGGGCTGCGTTAAAGCGACTTACGGCACCGGTTCTTCGGTAATGGTGCCGGTCGCACCGGCGCAGGGTGACGTGAAATCGCTGGCGACGACCGTCGCCTGGCACGACGGCGAAAAACTGGTTTACGGTCTGGAAGGCAATATTCCGCACACCGGCGATGCGGTTGCGTGGATGGTCGAAAGCACCGGGCTGAGCGAGCTGCCGGAAGCCGATCTGGCGCAGGCGCTCAGCACGTTGCCCGCGTCGGTGGATTCCACGCTTGGCGTCTACTTTGTTCCGGCGCTGACCGGGCTGGGCGCGCCGTGGTGGGATGAGCAGGCGCGCGGTTTGATCCACGGTTTAAGCCGGGGCGTTAAGCGCGCGCATCTGATTCGCGCGGCGCTGGAATCCATCACTTATCAGATTGCTGATGTGGTGGTCGCCATGCGCCAGCACGGTGATTTCACGCTGAAGGCGCTGATGGTGGACGGTGGGCCGACGAAGAATGACTGGCTAATGCAGTACCAGGCAGATCTGCTCGGCTGCCCGGTAATGCGCAGCGACGTTGCGGAACTGTCAGCAATCGGCGCGGCGCTGCTGGCGCGCAAAGCGCTGCTGCGCATCGATGGAGAACAGTTGCGCCGCTACCTGCCGGAACACATCACTTTTCAGCCGGATATGGCGCGTCATGGCCGCTTGCAAAAACGCTGGTTTGACTGGCAAAACGCAGTGCAACTGGCGCGCTCGACGAAGTAATTCTCTCTGCGCGGGGCGCTCGCCCCACGCATCTTTCCCCTAATGACAAAACAATCTGGCTTATGCGCATGCAGCATATAGAAAGATGAATTTAAACTTTAAAAAACGCCGGCAGCTGGCCTACCTTAGCGGTACAAAATAATCACATCATATTAACTTTTCAGGGATTTCTTATGACTAAAAAACTGCTGCCTGTTGTCATATTGGCGCTCCTTTCTGCTGCCAGCTACGCGGCAACACCGCCGGATACGCTGGTCGTCGCTCAGGGTTTAGACGATATTGTCAGCCTTGACCCGGCGGAAGCGAACGAGCTTTCCAGTATTCAGACCGTGCCGAGCCTGTACCAGCGCCTGGTGCAGCCCGATCGTGAAAACCCGGAAAAAATCACTCCGATTCTGGCTGAAAGCTGGCAGGCGGACCCAGCGGCAAAAACCCTGACCATCAAACTGAAGAGCGACGCGAAATTTGCCTCCGGCAACCCGCTGCGCCCGGAAGATGTGATTTTCTCCTATACCCGCGCAGTAACACTCAACAAATCCCCGGCATTTATCCTCAACGTGCTGGGCTGGCAGCCGGATAATATTGCCAGCCAGTTGAAGAAAGTGGATGACCACACCCTGCAACTGCACTGGACGGCGGATGTCAGCCCGGCGGTAGCGCTGAATATTCTCTCCACGCCGATTGCCTCGATCGTCGATGAGAAGCTGGTCAGCGCCAATGTACAGGGTAATGACTTCGGCAACGCCTGGCTGAAAATGCACTCAGCGGGCAGCGGCGCGTTTAAAATGCGTGTCTACCAGCCGCACCAGGCCATCGTGCTGGATGCCAACGCCAGCGCGCCTGGCGGCGCGCCGAAGCTTAAAAACATCATCATTAAAAACGTGCCGGATCCGGCTTCCCGCCGCCTGCTGATCCAGCAGGGCGATGCCGATGTCGCACGCGATCTGGGCGCCGATCAAATCAGCGCGCTGGCGGATAAGAAAGGCGTGAAAGTGCTGAGCATTCCGTCTGCCGAGCAGAATTACCTGGTCTTTAACACCGGCAACAGCGCCAACCCGCTGCTGAACAACCCGGCGTTCTGGGAAGCCGCGCGCTGGCTGGTTGATTACAACGGCATCACCAAAGATCTGCTGAAAGGACAGTATTTTGTCCACCAGAGCTTCCTGCCGGTCGGCCTGCCGGGGGCGCTGGAGGATAACCCGTTCACCTTTGATCCGGCGAAAGCCAAAGCGATCCTCGCCAAAGCGGGCATTAAAGACGCGCACTTCACGCTGGATGTCGAAAACAAACCGCCGTTTATCACCATTGCCCAGTCAATGCAGGCCAGCTTCGCCCAGGGCGGCGTGAAAGTGGATCTGCTGCCCGCAGCGGGTAGCCAGGTGTACGCTCGCGTGCGGGCAAAACAGCATCAGGCGGCGATTCGTTTGTGGATCCCGGATTACTTCGACGCCCACTCTAACGCCAGCGCCTTTGCCTGGAACGATGGCAAATCCAGCACCGTGGCCGGGCTGAACGGCTGGCAGATCCCGCAACTGAATAAAGAGACGCTGGCGGCGGTGGCCGAGCCGGATGCGGCAAAACGCCTCGAACTGTACAAGAAAATGCAGCAGGAGTTGCAGCACAACTCGCCGTATGTCTTTGTCGATCAGGGCAAAACACAGATCGTGGTGCGCGATAACGTGAAAGGCTACCAGCAGGGGCTGAATGCGGATATGGTGTGGTACGACCGCGTCACCAAATAACGTTTCCTCCTCCCGCCCGCGCGGGAGGGTTCTTTCGCTGAAGACGAGTTTTTCCATGTCTGTGGTTTTACCCAACAGAGCAGAGCGGCGCGTAAAACGTCCTCTGCTCGCGCTATTTCAGGGGCTGCTCACGCTGGCCCTGACGCTTTTTGGCCTGCTGCTGGTGACCTTTTCGCTGTCGGCCTTCTCCCCCGTTGACCGGGTTTTGCAGATTGTCGGCGATCATGCCAGCCAGTCCACCTACGATCAGGTACGTCATCAACTGGGGCTGGACCAGCCTCTACCGGTGCAGTTCTGGCACTACCTGGTGAACCTGGCCCATGGTGATTTAGGCACTGCCAGCGCCACCGGGCAACCGGTGTTACAGGATCTGCTCGCCGCATTTCCGGCGACGCTGGAGCTGGCAACGCTGGCGCTGATTGTCGGCAGCGTGCTCGGCGTGATCGCGGGCGTTTTATGCGCGCGCTTTAAAGGCTCACCGTGGGATATGGCGGTGCGCACCTTTACGCTACTTGGCAACTCGGTGCCGATTTTCTGGCTGGGTTTGTTGATGCTGGCGCTGTTTTACGCCCGCCTGCAATGGAGCGCCGGGCCGGGCAGGCTCGATGATATCTACCAGTACACCGTCACGCCGCGCACGGGCTTCGCGCTGATCGATACCTGGCTTTCCGGCGACAGCGGCGCGTTTAAAAATGCGCTCAGCCACCTGCTGCTGCCGGTACTGCTGCTGGCCTACTATTCGCTGGCGAGCATTACCCGCCTTACCCGCTCTGCCTGCCTGAGTGAGATGAACAAAGAGTACATTTTGCTGGCGCGCGCTAAAGGCGCAGGCGAGATGACCATTCTGCTGCGCCATGTGCTGCCGAATATTCGCGGTACGCTGCTGACGGTGATCGCACTGGCGTACACCAGCATGCTGGAAGGCGCGGTACTCACCGAAACGGTCTTCTCCTGGCCCGGCATTGGTCGTTATCTCACCACAGCGCTGTTCGCTGGCGACACCACCGCCATCATGGGCGGTACGCTGGTGATTGGCGTCTGCTTTGTGCTGATCAATAACCTGACCGACCTGCTGGTACGGTTAACCGACCCGAGGGTGCGCTGATGCCGACGACACTTTTTCTGCACCGTCTGCGCCGCTCGCCCGCCGCATTCAGCGGGCTGCTGATTGTCGCCTTGCTGCTGCTGATCGCCCTGTTTGCGCCGTGGCTCGCACCGCGCGATCCCAACTGGCAGGACGCCGCCGCGCGCTTGCAGGCACCGAGCGCACAGCACTGGCTCGGCACCGACAGCTACGGGCGCGATTTGCTCTCGCGGCTGATTTACGGCACCCGCCCGGCGCTCGGCCTGGTGGCGCTGGTGACCGCCATTACCCTGCCTGTCGGGCTGCTGATCGGTATTATTTCCGGCTACTACGGCGGCTGGCTGGAGCGCGTGCTGATGCGCTTTACCGACGTGGTGATGTCGATGCCGCGCCTGATCCTCGCCTTTGCTTTTGTCGCCATGCTTGGCCCTGGGCTGGTGAACGGCGCGCTGGCGCTGGCGCTCACCACCTGGCCCGCTTACGCCCGCCAGGCGCGCAGCGAGATCCAGCGTTTGCGTCACAGTGATTATCTGGCTGCCGCCGAGATGATGGGCATTCGCGGCTGGCGGCTGCTGTTTGGCCATATTCTGCCGCTCTGTTTGCCCTCGGCGATTGTGCGCCTCGCGCTCGATCTGGCAGGCATCATTCTGGCTGCCGCCGGGCTGGGTTTCTTAGGGCTGGGCGCACGCCCGCCGATGGCGGAATGGGGTGCGATGATCGCCGACGGTATGCAGGTGATTTTCGATCAATGGTGGATTGCCGCAGCGCCCGGTGCGGTGATCTTACTGGCAAGCCTCGCCTTTAACCTGCTGGGCGATGGCCTGCGCGATGTACTGGAGCCGCAACATGACTGAGACACGCGTCGCGGTAAGCGGCCTGAATATCGACTACCCCGGCGCGCGGGTGGTGAAAAACCTGAGCTTTACGCTTGGCAACGAGCGGCTGGCGCTGGTCGGCGAATCCGGTTCGGGAAAATCGATGACCGCCCGCGCCCTGATGGGGCTGGTGCGCAAGCCGGGCCACGTCAGCGCCACCACGCTGAATGTGCTGGGACGGGATGTCACCACGCTCAACGATCGCGGCTGGCGCGTGCTGCGCGGCAACGACATTGCGATGGTATTGCAGGATCCGCGCTATGCGCTGAACCCGGTGAAAACCGTGCTGGCGCAACTGGATGAAGCGCTGACGCTCCACCAGCGGCTGAACCGCAAGCAGCGGCTGGAGAAGATCAACGAGGCGCTATGGGCGGTGGAACTTGAACCGACGGTGCTGCAACGCTACCCCGGCGAACTCTCCGGCGGTATGGGCCAGCGGGTAATGATCGCCATGGCGCTGGTTAACGATCCGCAGGTGCTGATTGCCGATGAACCCACTTCCGCGCTGGATGCGCGCCTGCGTAACCAGATCCTTGAACTGCTGGTCGCCCAGTGCGAACAACGGCAAATGGCGCTGCTGCTCATCAGCCACGATCTGCCGCTGGTGGCGCAGCACTGCCACCGGGTGATGGTGATGTATCAGGGGGAATGCGTGGACACGATGGCGGCGAGCGATCTGCCTGATGCGCAGCATCCCTACACCCGCACGCTGTGGACCTGCCGACCGGGCGCGGAAACCTGGGGTCAAATGTTGCCGACGCTGGATCGCAGCCAGTCCTTTACGGAGGCGAATGATGAGCATCGTTGATATCGCGCAGTTGCAGGTCACTTTTGCTGAGAAAACAGTGGTGAAAGGCGCCAGTTTGCGCGTGGAAGAAGGTGAAACTTTCAGCCTGATTGGCGCGTCCGGCTGCGGGAAATCAACCCTGCTGCGCGTGCTGGCAGGTTTACAGCGCGAATGGCAGGGCCAGCTGTCGCTGTTCGGCCAGCCGGTGAAAGCCGGAACGCGTTATCAGGGTATGCTGCGGCGCAATGTGCAGATGGTCTTCCAGGATCCTTACGCCTCGCTGCACCCGAACCATACGCTGTGGCGCACGCTGGCGGAGCCGCTGAAAATTCACGGTAAACCGGAAATTGACCAGCAGGTGGCTACCGCGCTGGAGCAGGTCGGGCTTCCGGTTGATGCCGCACGGCGTTACCCGCACCAGCTCTCCGGCGGCCAGCGTCAGCGCGTGGCAATCGCCCGCGCACTGTTGCTGCGACCAAAAATTCTGCTGCTGGATGAGCCGACATCGGCGCTGGATATGTCGGTGCAGGCCGAAATTCTTAACCTGCTTAACCGCCTGAAGCAGCAGCACGGCATGAGCTATCTGCTGGTCAGCCATGATGCCGATGTGATTGCCCATATGTCTGACCGGGCAGCATTTATGGCCAATGGCGTGATTGAGCGTTTCTTTGACCGTAGCGCGCTGGTGCGTGGTGAACACCGGATGGGGTAATGCCGCGCACCGGCAGCCACCAGTGCGCGGTGGCTTACTGCTGTTCGTGGAAGGTATCAAGTTTCTGTTTTTGTTGCCCCTGCGCGTCAAAGTTATCCGCGTTCAGCCACGCGGAAATGGCGGCGTCGCGCAACGGCCACTCGTTGTCCAGCATCGATAAATAGTCGGTATCGCGATTGCGCCCTTTGCGCACCATATGCTGGCGGAAGCGCCCCTCCCAGGTGAAACCGATGCGTTCTGCCGCGCGGCGCGAGGCGACATTCAGCGAATCACATTTCCACTCCACGCGGCGATAACCGCAGGCAAAAGCGTGGCGCAGCATCAGCCATATCGCTTCCGTGCCGAGAACGCTGTTTTGCATCTGCGGCGACCAGGTGACATGACCAATCTCTACCGAACCGTTGTCGGCGTTGATCGCCAGCCAGGCAATCACGCCGAGCGCATCGCCGCTGGCATTTTCCACCACGGCAAAAGGCGCTACGCTGGTGTCGAGCGTTTTACCGACGATCCAGCGCGCCATGTTCTCCAGCCCGTCAGGCCGTTCGCCCGCCAGCCAGGTCCAGCCGCTGTCATCTTCTGCCTGCGCGTAAGCCTGCAAGAGATCGTGCGTATGCGTTCTGGCGTCGAGCGGTTCGAGCCGACAATATTGGCCCGGCAACACGCTGTGCGGCAGCGGCTGAACACCGTTCCAGTGCGGCAGCCTGTCGCCGACTGTTTGACCAAAGTGATTGATTTCCGGCACGTTTCTCTCCCCGGCAAAAAAGACCAATATAAAAGAGATGTTTTATCAAGTCTGCGCGCCGGAATATAGTGCTAAAAATTGGGGGGCGTTGTTAAAAAAGCTTTTCAAATCAGAGGAATGAGCAGGTCTGGCGTCAGAAAGCTCTGACGCCAGAGGGATTATTTCGCGAAATGGCTAAATTGCGCCAGAACACGGTCAAAAATGTCCAGGCCTTTATTCACTTCTTCCGCGCTCATGGTGCAAGGCGGCACCACGTGGATGCGGTTTTCGACGATAAAACTCAAAATACCGGCCTGCGTGAGCGCCGCTTTGATGGATCCCATCTCTGCCGCCGCCAGCGGGGTTTTGCTCTGCCGATCGCTGACCAGTTCCATCGCCTGGAACATGCCGCGCCCGCGCACGTTGCCAATCAGCTTATGTTTCGCCGCCAGCGCATCAAGCCCCGGACGCAGCACGCCGTTACCCACCAGCGCCGCATTCTCCACCACTTTCTCCTCTTTCATCGCATCCAGCGTGGCGACAATCGCTGCCATTGCCAGCGGATGGCCGGAGTAAGTCAGACCGCCCGCGAAGAAGTGGTCGTCAAAGTAGCGTGAAATCGGCTCTGAAATCAGTACGCCGCCTGCGGGCGCATAACCGGCGTTAACGCCTTTCGCGAAGGTGATCAGATCCGGCACGATGCCATCCTGTTCAAAAGCGAACCAGCTACCGGTGCGGCCAAAACCGGCCATCACTTCATCAAGGATCAGCACAATGCCAAACTCATCGGCCAGCGCGCGCACGCCCTTCATATACCCTTCCGGCGGCACCAGAATACCGGCCGTTCCCGGTACGGATTCGAGCAGGATCGCGGCGATAGATGCCGGCCCTTCAACCTCAATCATGCGGCGCAGGTGCGCCAGCGCACGTGTGCACTCTTCGGCTTCCGTCGTCGCGTTGAATTCGCTGCGATAGAGGTACGGGTTAAAGAAGTGCACATGCCCGCGTGAATATTCGTTCGGTACGCGCCGCCAGTCGCCGGTGGCGGCAATCGCGCTACCGGTGTTGCCGTGATAGGAGCGGTAGGCGGAGAAAATCTTGTCGCGCCCGGTGTAGAGACGCGCCATACGGATGGCGTTTTCGTTGGCATCCGCCCCGGCGTTGGTAAAGAAGACTTTACTGAAACCTTCCGGCGCCAGCGAGACAATGCGTTTGGCCGCTTCGCCGCGCGCCAGGTTGGCCGTCGCCGGTGCGATCGTCACCAGTTCGTCAAGCTGTGCTTTCATCGCCGCCAGCACGCGCGGATGCTGATAACCAATATTAACGTTCACCAGTTGGCTGCTGAAATCGAGATACGTATTGCCTTCGTAGTCCCACAACTCACAGCCTTTCGCCCCGGCAATCACCATCGGATTAAGGTTGCCCTGCATCGACCATGAATGAAACACATACGACCGGTCCAGTTGACGTACGTCGTCGTTGGTTATCGCCATCTCGCTCTGAAGTGCCAGTTTCATATCCTGCTCCTCTCATGCCGTTATTGTTGTCCGTATCATGCGGCGCGCGGGCAAACCGCGGATAGAGCCAGTCGTGTTAGCAACATGTGACACAGGTGTCACACCGCGACATAACAACTGGCACTGTCTGGCGCGGGCGGGCGTTTTTATAGTGACGTCACAAACCCGCACAGGAGAAGACGATGAGTGAAGCAAAGAAAGTGGTGTTTATTACCGGAGCAACCTCCGGTTTTGGCGAAGCGGCAGCGCAGGTGTTTGCCGATGCGGGCTGGTCGCTGGTGCTGAGCGGGCGTCGTCTGGCACGTCTCGAAAGCCTTAAAGACCGCCTTCAGGGAAAAGTGCCGGTGCATATTATTGAGCTGGATGTCCGCGATAAAGATGCAGTGAAAAGCGCCGTGGCGTCGCTGCCAGCTGAGTTCGCCGATATTACCGCGCTTATCAACAATGCCGGGCTGGCGCTGTCGCCGCAACCTGCACAGCGCGTGGATCTTGAAGACTGGCAGACCATGATCGATACCAACGTGACCGGGCTGGTCAATGTAACCCACGCCCTGCTGCCCACGCTGATTCAACACGGCGCAGGCGCTTCTATCATCAATATCGGTTCAATTGCCGGGCAGTGGCCCTATCCCGGCAGCCATGTTTATGGCGCGACCAAAGCATTTGTGAAGCAGTTCAGCTATAACCTGCGCTGCGATTTACTTGGTACCGGGGTGCGTGTGACCGATTTAGCGCCGGGTATTGCGGAAACGGAATTTACGCTGGTGCGCACCAAAGGCGATCAGGCCGCATCGGATAACCTCTATCGCGGCACCACGCCGCTGACCGCGCAGGATATTGCCGAACAGATGTTCTACATCGCCACTCTGCCGGATCATATGAATATCAACCGCGTGGAAGTGATGCCGGTGCGTCAGGCCTGGCAGCCGTTTGCCATCGACCGCGACTGAGTTACCGCCCTCTTCCTGCGGGGAGGGGGTTAACTGGCGTACAAAATAAAACGCCCCGGCTGATGCCAGGGCCTGGTGTTTTAAGTGTAGCTAAGTACTGCAAGGTTTTACCCCGCCCGGCGCTTATCTCCGGCACTCACATAAGATGTGGCGTTAGCTCTGTAAGGGGTGTAGAGATAATAGTCAATCGGATTAATCCTGGCAATATGTAACGCGCACGGCGCGAAAGATGTATGACGTCGATCATTCTTTTCGCGCCACTGGCACGCAGAAATACGACAACTGTCACTAACCACGCGCGCTGCGCCTGCTTATGCTGCCTTTTCCCACCCCGATCCCCCTCCCTGCCCCATCACAAAGCAAACGCGCCGACATCTGCACTAAATTGATGAGTAAAATTCATTATCGTGCAGCCAAATGCAGTAAAAATGCGGAAATTAACCCCTGGCACAAAAATGGCATGGTGAAAAAGAAACCTAACCAGTTAGTCAAAAAACAGGGGGAGCAGGATGAGCCAGGTGATGTTTGCTGAGGAGAGCGCAGTGGTGTCCTTAAAGACCGCCAGCGCCACAGCGCGGCCCGCCATAACCGTCAGTCAGGCCAGCGTTATCTATCCGGCGGCGGATAAACCCGTACATGCGTTACAGGACATTAATCTGACGATTCGCCAGGGCGAGTTTGTCTCGTTTATCGGGCCATCCGGCTGCGGCAAAACCACCCTGTTGCGGGTTATTGCCGATCTTGAGCCGATTACCTCCGGCGATGTGCTGGTGAACGATATGTCGCCGTCGGAAGCGCGCCAGGCGGGGGCTTATGGCTATGTCTTCCAGGCCCCGGTGCTGCTGCCGTGGCGCACCGTGATAGCCAATGTCAAATTGCCGTTGCAGATCCAGGGCGTACCGCCAGAACGCTGCGATGAAATCGCCCGTGAGCAGCTTTCACGCGTTGGCCTGAAGGGTTTTGAGAAAAAATACCCGTGGCAGCTCTCGGGCGGCATGCAACAGCGCGTGTCTATCGCGCGGGCGCTCGGCTTTGAGCCGAAAATTTTAATGATGGATGAACCCTTCGGCGCGCTCGATGAACTGACCCGCGACAACCTCAATCAGCAGCTTCAGCAACTGTGGTACAACGAGCAGCGCACGATGGTGTTTGTTACCCACTCCATTGCCGAAGCGGTCTATCTGTCGACCAAAATCGTGGTGATGTCGCCGCGTCCGGGGCGCATCGTGAAGGTGATCGACTCCCCGCTTCCGGCACAGCGCGATTTGGCGATCCGCAATACGCCCGCGTTCCTCGCACTGGCGCAGGAGGTGCGCGAAGCGCTGGTGGAGGGACATCATGATCGCTGAGCGGCGTCTTATTGCGAACGCACTGCCGGTGGGCATGGTGCTGCTGGTCGCGCTGGTGCTGTGGTATTTGCTGGCGCTGGCGCTGAATGCGCCCGGCGTGATTGACCGCGTACTGGCCCCGCGCGGCGCGTGGAATTATCACGATGTGATGCAGGCGGCGCTGAATGCCAGCCGTCCGCTGTTGCCCGCACCGCACCAGATTGCCATCGATATCTGGAACAGCATCACCCAGTGGCCGCTTACCTCACCGCGCAACCTGCTGTTGCATACCTGGGTCACCGCCAGCGCAGCGCTGACGGGTTTTGCCATGGGGGTGGTACTCGGCGTGGTGCTGGCGGTGTGCATTGTTCACTCGCGCACACTGGATAAAGCGCTACTGCCGTGGATCGTCGCCTCGCAAACCATTCCGGTACTGGCGATAGCGCCCATTGTGCTGATCATTCTGGGCAGCGTCGGCATCACCGGCATGCTGCCAAAAGCCACTATCGCCATGTATCTCTGCTTCTTCCCGGTCACCATTGCCACCGTGCAAGGGCTGCGCTCGCCGCAAAAAATGGAGATGGAACTGATGCACACCTGGGCTGCCCGGCGGGTCGATATCTTCTGGACAGTGCGCCTGCCCTCTTCGCTGCCGTATCTGTTTCCGGCGTTTCGCGTGGCGATTGCCAGCGGGCTGGTCGGTACGATGGTGGCCGAGTTGCCCACCGGGGCACAGGCCGGGCTGGGCGCGCGGCTGCTGACTGGCTCCTACTATGGCAACACCATTCAGATCTGGTCGGCGCTGGTAATGGCCTCGCTGCTTGGGCTGGCGTTAACCGGGCTGGTCACGCTCACGGAACGGCTGGTGATGCGCCAGCGTAAGGGGGGATGATGAAACGCACTGCGATACCCGGCACGTTTTTGCTGGTCGGCGCGCTGCTGTTGTTGATGCTGTCGCTGATCCAGTTGAGCGGGCAAACGCCGTTATCGGCTCCGCTGTTGCTGGTCAATATCCTGCTGGTGCTGTGCGCGCTGGCAGGGTGCACCACCACCTTCAGCCTTCTGCGCGGCGCTCTGTTCGCCGTCACTTTGCTGGCGAGCGTACTGTGGCTGGCGTGGCAGCCGATTCACGGTCTGACGCTGGGCGCCGTAGCGCTGCTGGCGATGGTCAGCGTGCAACGTCTGGCGCGCTCAACGCTTCCGGCAGCCAGCGTCGCGGCGCTGCTCGGCCTGTGGCTACTGTGGTTCTGGCAGATTCTGGTCACCGGTTTTGCCGTTCCGCAGGTCATTCTGCCCGCGCCGCTGGACATTCTTGCCGCGCTGGTCAACAGCGTTCCGCTACTGGCGGGCGATGTGCTGCAAACGGTGATCAAATCCGTGCTGGCAGGTTATCTGCTCGGTAGCGGGCTGGGGATTGGCGTGGCGATTCTTATCGACCGCCTGCCGTTTTTACAACGCGGATTATTGCCGGTAGCCAGCCTTACCAGCACCGTACCGCTGGTCGGCGTCGCGCCGATTGCGGTGATGTGGTTTGGCTTTGACTGGCCTTCCAAGGCCGCCGTGGTCATGCTGGTGACCTTCTTCCCGGCGCTGGTCAGTACGCTGGCCGGGTTAAAAGCCAGCGGCAAGCTGGAGCAGGAACTGATGTATTGCTATGCCGCCACGCCGGGGCAAAGCCTGCGGGTGCTGCGTCTGCCTGCCGCGATGCCGTTTATTTTCAGCGCTCTGAAAGTGAATGCCACACTGTCGCTTATCACCGCGATTGTGGCGGAATTTTTCGGCTCGCCAACCGCCGGACTGGGCTTTCGCATCTCCACCGAGTCGGCGCGCATGCATATGCCGGTAGTGTGGTCGGCAATTGTTGTCGCCTCGATCGCCGGTTCCCTGTTCTACAGCCTGCTGGTTCAGCTCGACCGGCGCGTGAATTTCTGGCACCCCACGCTACGTGGGAGCGCCGCTCAGAAGTAAAACAATTAGCACCTATCCAGGTCCACTAACCCGAGGAGTTCTCTAATGATAAAAAGTTTCGCTTTGCGCCGGGGTTTGTTGCTGGCGGCAATGTCTGTACTGGCCTTTCAGGCGGCCGCCGCCGAGAAAGTCACACTGCAACTGAAGTGGCTGCCGCAATCACAGTTCGCCGGTTATTACGTGGCGCAGCAAAAAGGGTTTTATCAGGATGAAGGGCTGGATGTCACCATTAAACCCGGCGGCACGGATATCTCCCCGGTGCAGGTGATTGCCGGTAAATCCGCCGATGTCATTGTCGACTGGCTGCCGGATGCGCTGGCCTCGCGCGAAGCGGGCGTGCCGCTGGTGAATATCGCCCAGGTGTACGATCGTTCCGGGATGATGCTGACCTGTAAAAAATCGAGCGGCATCAAAACCCCGGCCGATTTCAAAGGCAAAACCCTTGGCGTCTGGTACGGCGGCAACGAATACCCGTTCTTTAACTGGATGAACAAGCTGGGCCTCAAACCGGGTAAAGACATCACCATTTTAAAACAGGGCTTTAACGTTGATCCGCTGTTACAGGATCAGGCCGCCTGTATTTCGACCATGAACTACAACGAATACTGGCAGTTGATCGACGCCGGGCTGAAGCAGGACGACTTAATCACCTTCCCGTATGAGGATCAGGGCGTTTCTACGCTGGAAGATGGGCTGTATGTCCTCGGTTCCGATCTGAAAGATCCGGCGTTTGTCAGCAAAATGGCGAAATTCCTCAAAGCGTCGTTTAAAGGCTGGGATTACGCGGTGAAACACCCGGATGAAGCGGCGAAAATCGTGGTGGCAGAAGATGCCTCCGGCGCTGCCACGGAAGAGGTGCAAACTCGCCAGATGGAGAACGTGGCGAAGCTTATCACCAACGCCAATACGCCGAAAATCGGCTATCTCGATCCGGCCGCGTACCGTCGCACCATCGACGTGTTGCTGCACAGCGGTGGCGATACGCCGGTTATCAAGAAAGATCCGGGCGACAGCGGTATGACGCACGAAGTCTGGGATGCCGCCGCCAAACTGAAATAACCCCCGCCGCCAGGGAGGGCGGTTTTCTCACGGAGCACACTATGAATGAGGTTCTTCTCCACGGCGTGGTGGAGTCACCCGATAAGGGACGCATTCGTCAGGATAACGAAGCCATTATCCTGCCAGCGGCGGAGCGCGTATTTGCCCGCTACGGCTTTCGCGGCGCGACGATGCAACAGATTGCCGATGCCGCAGGTCTGCCGAAAGCCAATCTGCACTACTACTTCGGCAACAAACACAATCTCTACCTGCGGGTGCTGGAAAACATTCTCCACGACTGGTTGTCGCCGCTGGAAGGGATCTGCGCCAGCGCCGAGCCGAAAAGCGCGCTGGCGGAGTATGTCGGGCGCAAAATCCACTTCAGTTTCAGCCGCCCGGAAGCCTCCAAACTCTTTGCCAACGAGATCCTGCAAGGTGCACAGGTTGTGCATCCGTTACTGAAAAGCGAACTGCGACAACTGGTGGAAGAGAAAGCGCGCATCCTCGATGGCTGGATTGCCGCCGGTAAAATGCGCACGCTGGATACCACGCACTTCTTCTTTACTGTCTGGTCGATGACGCAAACCTATGCCGATTTCGATATCCAGGTGGAAGCCGTCTGCGGCGAAGATGCTCACAGCGACACGATGCAGTCGCGCGCCACGCAGCATGTGCTGAGCGCCGTCTGGCGCATCTGCGGTCTGGAATAACCTTCTTGCTGCTAAATGCAGCAATAATCGGCAAATTTGGTGCGAAATGCACCAAAATGCGACGATCATTTTAGTGCAATCGATCCTGAAGATCCCTGAACCGCTGATTTTGTCTGCCCTGCTGCTGCTGCCGTCAATATGGCACACAAATAGCATGGCTATTTGTGAAAACTTAACCATCTGGTCAGGATTATTCAGGAGGCATGATGAACACACTCGATACGCCGGGGATCTGCCCCGGTCGGCTGACGCCCGCGGAGTATGCCCGTGCGTTCAGCGATTGCGACCCCGCGCTCTCTTCCACACAGGCGGTGCTGGAAGCGGAACGCTGCTACTACTGCTTTGATGCCCCCTGCACCCGCGCCTGCCCGGCGGAGATCGATGTGCCGAGCTTTATTCAGCGCATCGCGCAGAGTAACGATCGTGGCGCGGCGGAAGTGATCCTGCGGGCCAATATTCTTGGCGGCACCTGCTCACGCGTCTGCCCGACCGAAACCCTCTGCGAGCAGGCCTGCGTGCGTAATGCGCAGGATGGCCGTCCGCTGGATATCGCCCGTTTGCAGCGCTACGCCACCGATCGCTTTTTCGCCGCTCCCGGCAAACCGCTGTTTACCCGCGCCGCCAGCAGCGGTAAACGCGTGGCGATTGTCGGCGCCGGGCCTGCCGGGCTGACCGTGGCGCATGCGCTGGCGCTCGCCGGGCATGCGATTGATCTGTTTGATGCCCGCGCGAAAGCTGGTGGTCTGAACGAATACGGCCTGGCCCGTTACAAAGTGACCGGGGATTTTCCGGCGCAGGAAGTGGAGTGGCTGCTGTCGGTAGGCGGTATCACCCTGCATTGCGGCAAAACGCTGGGCCAGCACTTCACGCTGGCGCAACTGCGCGCAGAGTATGACGCGGTATTCCTTGGCACCGGTTTAGCGGGCGTGAATGCGCTCGACAGTGATACGCCAGAGCCGCACGGCGTGCGCGAAGCCGTCGAGTTTATTGCCGAACTGCGCCAGTGTGCCGATCTCAGCCAGATGCCAGTGGGTCGCAATGTAGTAGTGATTGGCGGCGGAATGACCGCGGTGGATGCCGCCGTGCAGGCGAAAAAGCTTGGCGCGCGCGAAGTCACCCTGGTTTACCGCCGTGGCGAAAGCCAGATGAAAGCCTCCCTGAAAGAGCAGCAGTGGGCAAAAGCGTGCGGCGTCACATTGCGCTTTCTCGCCGCGCCGCTGCGCTTTGAGCAGCAGGATAACCGCTTAACTGGCGTCACCTTTTCCCTCATGCAACAGACCGATGCAGGGCTGACGCCTGGCGGTGAAACCTTCACGCTGGCGGCGGATATGGTGCTGAAAGCCATTGGGCAAACCTACGATCCGCGCCCGGCGCAGGGCGTGGCATTAAGCGGCGGGCGCATCGCCGTTGACGAGGCAGGACGCACCTCGCTGCCCGGCGTCTGGGCCGGTGGCGACTGCTGCGCTGGCGGGCTGGATCTCACTGTCGATGCGGTTAAACAGGGCAAAGCCGCCGCCCGCTCCATCCTGCTGGCACTGGCCATTTCACAGGCCGATGCCGCCAATGCCACCTTTTTCCAGGAGCCGTCTCATGGCTGATCTGCATAGTAATTTTCTCGGCATTCACAGCCCCAATCCGTTCTGGCTGGCTTCAGCACCGCCCACCGATAAAGAGTACAACGTCGAACGCGCGTTCCAGGCTGGCTGGGGCGGCGTGGTGTGGAAAACGCTGGGGCTTGATCCGCACGTCGTCAATGTCTGCGGGCCGCGCTACAGCACCCTGCGCGGCGCGGACCGCCGTATTCTTGGGCTGAACAATATTGAGCTGATCACCGACCGCTCGCTGGAGACCAACCTTGAAGAGATCGCGCGGATTAAGCAGCGCTGGCCGGATCGGGCGGTGGTGGTGTCGATCATGGTGCCCTGTGAGGAAGAGGCATGGAAATGGATCCTGCCGCAGGTGGAAGCCACCGGCGCGGATGGCATTGAGCTGAACTTCGGTTGCCCGCACGGCATGAGCGAACGCGGCATGGGCGCGGCGGTCGGCCAGGTGCCGGAGTATATCGAAATGGTCACCCGCTGGTGCAAGCAGTATTGCAGCCTGCCGGTGATCGTCAAACTGACGCCGAACATTACCGATATCCGCTACCCGGCACGGGCGGCAAAAGCGGGCGGCGCGGATGCGGTTTCTCTGATCAATACCATCAATTCGGTGATGGGCGTTGATCTCGACCAGATGCTGATGACGCCGCACACCGGCAATCAGGGTTCCCACGGCGGCTACTGCGGCCCGGCGGTGAAACCCATTGCGCTGAATATGGTGGCGGAAATTGGCCGCGACGCGCCAACGCGCGGGTTGCCGATCTCCGGCATTGGCGGTATCTCCACCTGGCGCGATGCCGCCGAATTTATCGCGCTGGGCTGCGGCACCGTCCAGGTCTGTACGGCAGTAATGGTGCACGGCTTTCAGATTGTGCGCGACATGATAAGCGGCCTGGAAAACTACATGGATGAGAAAGGGTTTCGCACGCTGGAGGATTTTCGCGGCATGGCGCTGGGCAGCGTTACCGACTGGCGCTACCTCAACCTTAATCACGTCGAAAAAGCCGTCATCGACCAGACAAGCTGCATCAAGTGCGGGCGCTGCCACCTGGTATGCGAAGACACCTCGCACCAGGCGATCTCCACCAGCCTGATGGGCGAGCGCCATTTCGCTGTGCGCGAGGAAGATTGCGTTGGCTGCAACCTCTGCGCCTCGGTTTGCCCGGTAGAAAACTGTATTTCGCTGCGCCACCTGCAACCCGGCGAAGTGGATAAACGCACCGGAAACGTGGTTTCCGACCAGTACGCCAACTGGACAACCCACCCCAATAACCCGATGGCGACCACGGCGTAAACCGGGTCAGGCACAGGAGAAGAGCATGCGTAATGTGTTGATTAAAGGCGGCACGGTGGTCAATGCGGACTGCCAGCGCCGCGCCGATGTGTTGTGCGTTGATGGCCTGATCGCCGCCGTCGGCGACGCCTCACTGTGGGATCTTCCGGCACACACACAAGTCATTGATGCCGGAGGCCTGTATGTGATGCCCGGCGGCATCGATCCGCATACCCATATGAATTTCCCGTTTATGGGTACGACAACGGTCGATGATTTCTACAGCGGCACCGCCGCCGCGCTGGCGGGCGGCACCACGACGATTATCGATTTTGTTATCCCCAATCCACAGCAACCGCTGATGGAGGCGTATCAGCAGTGGCGCGGTTGGGCAGAAAAAGCCGCCGCCGACTACAGCTTCCACGTCGCCATTACCTGGTGGGATGAGAGCGTGCGTGAGGATATGGGGCAGCTTGTACAGCAGGAAGGGGTGAACAGTTTTAAACACTTTATGGCCTACAAAAACGCCATCATGTGCGACGACGAAACGCTGATGAACAGTTTTCGCCGCTGCCTGGAGTTGGGCGCCATGCCGACGGTGCATGCGGAAAATGGCGAGATGGTGTATCTGCTGCAACAGGAGATGCTGAAACAAGGGATCACCGGCCCGGAGGCGCATCCCCTCTCGCGTCCGCCGGAAGTGGAAGGTGAAGCCGCCAACCGCGCGATTACCGTCGCCAGCATTATGGGTGTGCCGATTTATGTAGTGCATGTCTCCTGTCGGGAATCGGCAGAAGCCATTGCCCGCGCGCGCGGCCGCGGTCAGCGCGTTTACGGCGAAGTGCTGGCGGGCCATCTGGTGGTGGATGACAGCGTTTACCGTCACCACGATTTCGCCTTCGCTGCCGCCCATGTGATGAGCCCGCCGTTTCGCGATAAATCGCACCAGGCTGCGCTGTGGCACGGTTTGCAGTCCGGTCAGCTTCATACCACCGCCACCGATCACTGTACCTTCTGCGCCAGCCAGAAAGCCGCCGGACTGGATAATTTCACCAAAATCCCGAACGGCTGCGGCGGCGTGGAGGAACGTATGATGGTGCTATGGGATGCAGGCGTTAACAGTGGCCGTCTGACGCCGAGTGAGTTTGTCGCCATCACCTCTGCCAATACCGCGCGGCTCTTTAACATCTACCCGCGCAAAGGTGTGATCACGCCAGGCGCGGATGCCGATCTGGTGCTGTGGGACCCGCAGGGCAGCAAGGTACTGTCTGCTGCGACCCACCATTCACGCAACGACTTCAATATTTTCGAGGGCCGCGTCGTCACCGGCGTCCCGGCTTATACCCTCAGCCAGGGCGTGGTGGTCTGGGCTGACGGTGAACTGCGCGCGCGCGAAGGCGCAGGACGCTATATCAAACGCCCGGCCTTCGGACCGGATTTCAGTGCCGCCGCGGTCTGGGAGCGCCATCGTGCGCCGCAGGCCGTGCAACGTTAACCTGGGAGAAAAAAGATGAGTGAAACGATCTCCGCGCCGGACGCCGTGGTTGCGACGGGCGACCTGCGTATTAATGGCCAGCGCCTGTGGCAGTCGCTGATGGATCTGGCGCAAATCGGCGCAACGCCGAAAGGCGGTTGCTGTCGCCTGACGCTCACCGACCTTGATCGCCAGGGGCGCGATTTGGTGGTCGGCTGGGGCAAAGCGGCCGGGCTGTCGGTGGAAATAGACCAAATCGGCAACGTCTTTATGCGCCGCGCCGGGCGGAATAACAGCCTGCCGCCCATCGTCGCCGGAAGCCATATCGATACCCAGCCGACCGGCGGCAAATTCGACGGTAACTTTGGCGTGTTATCCGCGCTGGAAGTGATCCGCACGCTCAACGACAACGGCATTGAAACACAAGCCCCCGTCGAGATGGTGTTCTGGACTAACGAAGAGGGTTCGCGCTTTGTTCCTGTGATGATGGGTTCTGGCGTTTTTGCCGGGATTTTTTCGCTGGAACAAGCCTATGCGGCAACCGATACCGCAGGCAAAACGGTACGCGATGAGCTGTTCAACATTGGCTATGCGGGCGAGCATACGCCAGGCCAGCATCCGATTGGTGCCTATTTTGAAGCGCATATTGAGCAGGGGCCGATTCTGGAAGAGCAGGATGTCGCCATCGGCGTGGTGCAGGCGGTGCTGGGGATCCGCTGGTATGACTGCACGGTTACGGGGATGGAGTCGCACGCTGGCCCAACGCCAATGGTGATGCGCAAAGATGCGCTGCAAGTGGCAACCGGTCTGATGCAGGAAGTGATCACCATCGCCAACCAGTTTGCCCCGCACGGGCGCGGAACGGTGGGCATGGTGCAGGTGCATCCGAACAGCCGTAACGTGGTGCCGGGCAGCGTCACCTTCTCCATCGATTTTCGCAATATGACCGATGCCGAGGTCGATAAAATGGATGCCGCGCTGAAAGCCGTTATCCAGCAAACGGCGCAGAAAACCGGGCTGGATATCGCTCTGCGCCAGGTGTCGCAGTACCCTGCAGCGCCCTTCCATGCCGATTGCAAAGAGGCTGTGCGCCGGGCGGCACAGCAATTAGGTTATTCTCATATGGATATTGTTTCCGGCGCCGGACATGACGCCGTATATATGAGCATGCTGGCACCGACCGGAATGATCTTTATTCCCTGCAAGGACGGCATCAGCCATAACGAAATTGAGTATTCGTCGCCAGAACAGGTGAGCGCCGGTGCCAATGTGTTATTGCATGCGATGCTGGAAAAAGCCGGTGTCGTGGCGCGCAATACCTGATGTCCGTGAGGGAAATAACCCGATTGTCTGCCGTCGGGTTATTTTCTTGCCTCAGTTGCCGATAAATATCGCAATACTGTATGATTCTGCCATTCCGAATTTGACTTAAATTCCCCGGAAGTTTACAAAAGATACTGCCTTCCCCAGCTCCGACTTGCGTCTTTTCCGTTTTCGTCCAGGCTTCCATTTTACCCTGCGGAAAAATGGCGGGGGTTGACCAGGTCAAACTCGCGCATTACCGACTTTTAAAAGATTTGCAGGCATCTGTAAGTGGAGTTTCGCATGTTCTCTTTTGTCGCCCGCCAGGCGATTTTTGATGCAAATATGAACACAGTCGGTTACGAGTTGTTGTTCAGAGACAGTATGACAAACCGGTTTCCCGACGTAACGCCGGAGTACGCGACTGCTCAAATTATTGTGGAACAATTTCTCGGCGCGCCGCTGGGCCGTCTGAAAGAGTACAGCGCTATTTTCGTCAACTTCCCCTATGAATTGCTGGTGCAGGGCATGGCGGAAACGTTGCCGAAAGATAGAGTGATTGTGGAAATTCTCGAAACGGCCAAACCGACGCCGCTGCTGCTGCATACAGTAAAACAGCTTTCTGCGCATGGCTTTCGCATTGCGCTGGACGACTTCGAACTTGGCGATGGCTGGAATGCCTTTCTCCCCTATATCAACATCATTAAATTCGATGTGCGGATAAACACGCCGGAAGAAATAAGCGGCTATATCAAAGACAAAGGCGCCTTACTAAAAGATACGGTGTTTCTGGCGGAAAAAGTCGAAACGCAGGAAGAGTATGAGTGTTTTAAAAATATAGGCTGCACGCTGTTTCAGGGCCATTTTTTCAGCAGACCGGTGATCCACTCCGGCAACAAGCTGATTCAAAACCAGGCCATCACCCTGAAACTGATGAAAGAGGTGAATACCGATTCGCCGGATTTCAGCAAGATCGAGGCGCTATTGAAGCAGGATCTGGCGCTGTCGTTCAAAATCATGCGTTATGCGCAAAATATTGTCTTTAATGCCCGCGGCATTAAACATATCCGCAGCCAGTCGTTAAAAGACATTATTTTCTATCTTGGCACCAATGAGTTGCGCCGCTTTGTGCTGGTCTCCTGCCTGACATCGGTCAATAAAGACGAGACCGATGATATTTATCGCCAGAGCCTGATTCGCGCCAAGTTTTGCGAACTGGCATCGGCGCACTCGATTAGCCGCCACTCCGCAGACGACGCGTTTATCGTCGGCCTCTTCTCACAGCTCGACAACATTTTCGAAATGCCGATGGCGGATCTGATAAGCCAGATCGATATCTCCGCCAACGTCATGCTGGCGCTGCGGGAAAAAAAAGGCACGTTGTACCCTTACCTGCGCCTGATCGAACTCTACGAACAGCACCAGTGGGAAGAGGTCAGCGCCCTTGGTCACCGTCTGGGTTTCAACCGCAGCATGATTGCGGAACTGATTAAAGCGGCAACCAAATGGACCGACGATATTCCTTCTGACAGCCTCTGAGGCCAGGGCAGTACAGAGACGACAGTTTTTTTACACCACGATTTAAGTTTTTCCCTCCGATGGTCGCCTTTTCAGAGAAGACGGAAAAGAGGCACTTTGCGCTTTTCATCCTCTTCCCTGAACATCTGGATTGAAACGATGGAAAAACTCACTGTTTATGGCTATCGCCTGGGTAAAAATAGCGAAATAGAATTTGTACCTTTTAAAAAAAGCCTTATCCGCTATGGTGCTGCGGAAAGTAATGTCAGTTTACGGCTAACAATGGCTAATTTGCTGACCTACCTGTTAAGTCATGCAGTTGGCACCGTGGTGGCGGATAAAGCATTACAGATCCAGGTATGGGAAAACCACGGCCTGCGCTGCTCCAGCCAGCGTTTGTGGCAGGTGATGAATAACCTGAAGCGCAAGCTGGAGCAGTTTGATTTACCGGAAGATTTTATAGTGCGGGTGGCGGGAAAAGGTTACATGATCCCTGATGAGATGGTGCTTAAACTTTATTGTCGGGAAGGTTTTTTCAAAACGGATGGCGACGCACGGCTTCAATAAATAAATGGAAGGCATTACTGTGCTGTTGCCGGTTCGGGTAATAGAGAAAATAACCGGGGAAAACCGGGCACCACTCCTCTAACACCTGTACCAGCTCGCCGGATGCCAGCGCATCGTTAACAAGATCCTCAGGCACATAAGCCAGACCAAGCCCGGCACTCGCCGCTTCAACGCACTGCCTCACAGTATTGACAATAAATCGCCCTTTCACTTTAACTTTAATATCCTGCCCGGCCCTGGCAAATTCCCAGCAATAAATACCTCCGCTCGTCGAGAGTCGAAAATTAATACACTCATGCTGATGTAAATCATCCGGTGTTACAGGCGCGGAATGGCGTGAAAAATAGTCTGCAGAGCCGACCACCTTCATACGAAAATCGGGGCTGATGCGTACCGCAACCATATCTTTTTCAATGAATTCTCCTAACCTGACGCCAGCATCAAAACGTTCAGCGACAATATTATTAAAACCATTGTCGATAAACAGTTCGACATTAATTTTTGGCCAGGCCGCGAGGAATTCTTTTACCTTTGGCCATAAATAAGCATCCGCAGCATGTTCGCTGGTGGCAATGCGGATATTTCCCACCGGCGAACTGTTATTACTTGCCAGATCGTTGAGCTTTTCATCAATTTCCCCCAGACGTGGAACAAGGATATTCAGTAACTGTTCGCCAGCATCCGTTGGCGCGACATTGCGCGTGGTGCGGATCAGCAATTTCACCCCCAGACGCTCCTCCAGCGTTTTCACCGAATGACTTAATGTCGATTGGGTAACGCCAAGTCTTGCCGCCGCTTTCGTAAAACTGCACTCACGAGCCACTTCAATAAACGATAACAGATTGACAATATTCTCTCGTAGCATTGATTTTATGCACTATTCCCAACGTTAATTTTTATGTGCAGAAATCCTTTTCAGGCAACTCCCGGCGTCAGCATACGCTGATATTTCGACAAGGGATTTAACACTTCAAGCTATTATTCTTACTAATTGAAATATTGCATGAACACCTAACAGAAATGTCATCAGGCTGTCAGCCTGCTGTTAGAGTTCGTTTTTTTACGTCTATTATTTCGCCGCTGCTTTTATCTATGAATATCGCTCATAAACACAAGCCACATTAATAATAGGTTTATACTTTTCTCGCCACCGGCCTCTTTCAGATTGATAGGGTGGCGCGGTAAAACGCAGCTCCGCTGGTGCGGCGTCATCGGGCTTATTCAATGCGCGGAGTAACGCAGCGTGTCAATTAAACGCGCAAAGGCGGCGGTATGTTGTTTTCGGCTCGGATAATAGAGAAAGTAGCCGGGAAAAGGTTCGCACCATTCATCGAGCACAGTCTCAAGCATTCCCTGCGCCACCGCATCGGCCACGCAATCTTCCGGTACGAACGCCAGCCCCATTCCGCTGGTTGCCGCATTAATACGCGAAGCCAAATTATTGAAGGTTAATTGCCCTTCGACCCGTACGCGAATCTCCTGTCCGTCTTTAGAAAATTCCCACGCGTATAATCCGCCGAGCGTCGGCAAGCGCATATTAATACAGTTGTGGCTCTGTAAATCATGTGGCGTTTGCGGTTTACCGTAACGCGCAAAATAAGCCGGAGAACCCACCACAACCATGCGCCAGTCGGGGCCAATACGCACCGCAACCATATCTCTGGCAACCTGCTCGCCAAGGCGGATACCGGCATCATAGCGCCCGGCGACAATATCGGTCAGGGTATTATCAATGGTTAATTCAACGTGAACATCGGGGTAGGTTTCGAGAAACGGCTGCAGCGCGGGCCACACGGTGGAATGCAAAGCGTGTTCACCAAGATTGATGCGAATATTCCCCGCCACGCGATCGCGCATATCGGTCAGTGCAATCAGCTCTTCCTCAATCTCTTTAAAACGTGGGCCAATACTATTAATTAATGACTCACCCGCGTCGGTTGGTGCGACGCTGCGGGTAGTACGCGTTAATAAGCGAATTTGCAGTCTCTCTTCCAGCCCGCGAATAGCATGACTAAGCGCCGATTGCGATACGCCTAATTTTGCTGCCGCGCGGGTAAAACTCCGTTCCCGCGCTACCACAATTAAATAGAACAGATCGTTAAAATTATCTTTTAGCATTTCTGCTCCTTTGTCAGATTATGTCATTGCGGGTTATGCTACACTCTGCCTGCCATTAAATATATGTTCATAATTCACGAATCGTGCGGCAAAATGGCTCCAATTGCGAAGCAGGTCACTTGTTTTCATGTTATAGACATCCTCTGAAAACACCTTTAATGAATTTACTTCATAACCTCAAGTAATAATCACCCCTTAATCAGTGCTCATCCAGACGGTAATATCACGGTCGTTATGGCAGTAATATCCCCCACAAAACTGACGAGGTTTTTATGCAACGTTTCACTTTTATCATGGCCACCCTGTTTATTTTAGGCACAACACAACAGGCATTTTCCGCTGAACAAATTAGCGACAGCACAGGTAAACAAAGAATTGGCGTGGTCTCTGTCAGCAATGCGCTGACGCTGGATGAACTGGTGAATCAGCTTGCCGAAAAAGCCGATCGGCAGGGTGCGAGCGCTTTTCGGGTATTATCGACGACCGGCAATAATAAGCTACACGGTGATGCCGAAATTTATAAATAACGGCACGACAATCCCCACAGCTCATTCACCGAAGACGTCTGGAATTTTAATCAACCGGGATTGTGGTTGACAAAAAATCAAGGTTACTAAAAAGGATGCTTCAGTGGTCAAACTCGAACATATCATTGATGAATTACTCATCTGGATTGACAGCAACATTCATAAGCCGCTGAAAATAGAAGATGTGGCACAGCGTTCCGGCTATTCAAAGTGGCATCTGCAACGCGTTTTCTATCAGGTGAAGAATACCAACCTGGCGAATTATATTCGCGACAGAAAACTGGAAATGGCAGCACGAGATTTAATCCAGAGTGACGAAAGCATACTCTCAATTTCGTGGAAATATGGCTTCGACTCGCAACAGTCGTTCACCCGTAGTTTTGCAAAAAAATACCGTTTACCGCCCTCCCGCTTTCGGCGTTTAAACGGCAAGACAGAAACCTCCCACGCACCAGTTTGATTCTGCCTGCCCTTTGCTTTCGATGACTCTTTGATGTCGATTTTTTCATCAGCCGCCCCATTTTTGCCTGGGTGCTGGCGATTATTGTGATGCCTGCGGGCATCGCATTGGCGTCGGCAACATCGCTGTCGGTTCGTCGTCAGCGATGTGCGCATGGTTTGATCCCAACAAACTCACCCCGGCGGAAGAGTTCACCAATATTCTGCTGAAAGTGAACCGCGATGGCTCACAGGGGGTTGCAGGATGTCGCTCGCATTGAACGCAGTGGTGAAAATCCACAGCAACCCCGTCAGCGCCGGTAATTCAACCGGCGAGCGGCGTGAAGAGGATGGACACACGCGAAGCCACGATAAGGACGACGAGTCATTTCAAGCCAGAGGCCGGAATTTCCGGCCTTTTTTATTTTCCGCTATTTTAATTTATATTAATTATATTTACCCATGCAGCAGCGGCAGATATTTAAAAATCAAATATCCGCTATTAGCGGCCAACCAAAATAGCCACCTAATTAACCCTGCAAATTTAAAAGCACATATTGCCAATAAAACTCCCGGGGAATACCCCGGGGATATTAAAAAATAAGCAATAGACAACTAAAAAAATGCAATGAGGTTAATAAAACGCTGTTAACTTACCCCACTTACGGCGCAAAAATATTATCGATATGTGCGATAAAAAATAGTTCAACAGAATCAATGTAAATATTTATCAATCTGTGCTAAAAACAATTTACATATTTACAGACACGGATCCCCGGTGATAAACAGTGTGGTACAACCTGAATTAACCATGAATCATTTTCATAAATGGTGGCGGATTCTTGTTGCTATTAAAAAACAGTGGCAATTTCTAAGGGTTTATTTATATGAAAATTTCTCAACTGAGTCTTTTAGTCTCTGCTGCAGTGCTGTGCTCTTCTGTACAGGCTGCGGAAATCTATAATAAAGACGGTAATAAGTTAGACTTATATGGTTTGATTTCAGCAGAACATTATTTTTCTGATAATAGCGGCTGGAATGGCGACCAGACTTATATGCGTCTTGGCTTCCGTGGTGAAACGCAAATCAACGATCAACTGACGGGTTACGGCCAGTGGCAGATGCATATCGATGCCAATAAATCCGAAGGCGATACCAATACACCGCGTACTCGTTATGGTTTTGCTGGTTTAAAATTCGCCAATTATGGCTCACTGGATTACGGTCGTAATAAAGGCGTTTTGTATGACTCACTGGGTTATACCGATATGCAGCCTGAGTTCGATGGTATGACCTACGGTTCCGATCAGTTTATGTTCAGCCGTGGTAACGGCATGCTGACTTACCGTAATACTGATTTCTTCGGCCTGGTCGATGGTCTGAATTTCTCCCTGCAATATCAGGGTAAAAATGACGGCGCGGGTGAATCTGGAGCCGGTCGTAATGTGCTGCGCCAGAATGGCGACGGCTACGGTATGTCGCTGGAATATAACATTGGCGCAGGCGTAAGCGTTGTCGGCGCGATGAGTTCTGCCGATCGTACTAATGCACAGAATGATACAGCCAATATTTATGGCAGCGGCAAACGCGCAGAAGCCTATTCCGGCGCAATCAAATATGACGCCAATAATATTTATCTGGCAGCCATGTTTACTCAGGCTTATAACGCTTCACGCTTTGGTAGCTCATCCAGCGATACGCAGACTTTCGGTTATGCTAACGAATCGCAGATTTTTGAAGCCTATGCCAGCTATCAGTTCGACTTTGGCTTACAGCCGTTCGTTGCGTATAACGCGCTGAAAGGCAAAAAAATCGGCAGCAATACCAGCGGTGTTAGCTACGGTGATGAAGATATCGAAAAATATGTTGACCTGGGTGCAACTTACTATTTCAACAAAAACTTCAATATGTTCGTCGATTATAAAATTAACCTGATCGATGACGATAAATTCACCGATGCGGCTGGCATCAATACCGATGACGTTGTCGCTGTAGGTATGGTTTATCAGTTCTGATTCTGTACAGAGGCGGCGCTCGCCGTCTCTTCTTTTCCCCGCTGATTTTGTATTCTTCCCTATGCGTAACCTCTTTTTATTAAAAGAATTGTTGAGTTTTGTTATCTGACAAGTTCGTAATTTTCAGGTCAGAATCCTGTCAGCCTCGCCGCGTAAAATAGCAGCTGTAAAGACGATTTATTTACTTCTGTATAGTATGAGGTGGTTAAGATGAAAAAGGTTACAGCAGCGCTTTTCGCAACGAGTCTGGTTATTTTCTCTACGGCAACCTGGGCAGCAACTCAAGTGACCTCGGCTGCCGGAATGCAGCCGATTGGCAGCGTCTCCGTTTCCGGTGCCGATACCTTAAGCGACCTGCAACACCAGTTGAATCAGAAAGCAACGCAAGAGGGTGCCAGCAGCTTTAAAATCGTTTCTGCCGGTGGCGATGATAAATATTACGGCGTTGCGACGCTGTATAAATAAGCCGCAGGCCGGATATCCGGCAACCGGTGAATGAAAAAAGGGGGGCCAGCCATGCCCCCCTTCTCTTTTCGCATCCTGAAAAGCCGTTATACGATTCGCTTGCCTGCGGCATCCACAACCTGCTCGCCATCTTCTTTCGTGAATGCCCCTTTTTGCTGACCGGGCAGAATATCCAGCACCACTTCCGAAGGACGACACAGCCGCGTCCCCAATGGCGTCACCACAATCGGGCGATTAATCAGGATCGGATACTGCAGCATAAAATCGATCAACTGCGGATCGGTGAATGTCTCCTCCGCCAGCCCCAACTGCTCGTAAGGCGCGACGTTTTTACGCAGCAGCGCCCGCACCGAAATGCCCATATCCGCAATCAGCTTATTCAGTTCATCGCGCGACGGCGGCGTCTCAAGATAGAGAATAATGGTCGGCTCTTCGCCGCTGTTACGGATCAGCGCCAGCGTATTGCGTGACGTGCCGCATTCCGGGTTGTGATAAATAGTGATGTTACTCATAGCAGTGTCCCGTTACGGATGAATAGAGAGGCGTAGCGCCAGCGCCACCAGCGTGACAAACAGCACCGGCAGCGTCATGACCACACCGGTACGAAAGTAGTAACCCCAGCTTACGCGTACATTTTTTTGTGCCAGCACATGCAACCACAGCAGCGTCGCCAGGCTACCAATCGGCGTGATTTTTGGCCCAAGATCGCAGCCAATCACGTTGGCATAAACCATCGCTTCTTTCATTACGCCGGTTGCCGAACTGCCATCAATGGCCAGCGCGCCCACCAGCACGGTCGGCATATTATTCATCACCGAAGAGAGGAACGCTGTGATGAATCCCGTTCCCAGCGTGGTCGCCCATAATCCTTTATCGGCCAGCATATTCAGAATGTCGGTGAGATACGCGGTTAATCCGGCGTTGCGCAAGCCATAGACGACGAGGTACATCCCCAACGAAAAAATCACGATTTGCCACGGGGCGCCGCGCAGCACTTTACCGGTATTGATGGCATGACCTTTTTTCGCCATCGCCAACAGAATCAGCGCGCCAACTGCCGCAATGGCGCTGACCGGAATACCCAGCGGCTCCAGCACAAAAAAACCGACCAGCAACAGCAGCAGAACAACCCAACCGGCGCGGAATGTTGCACGATCCTTAATCGCCAGCGCTGGCTCCCGCAGTTTTTCCATGTCATACACCGGCGGGATATCCCGGCGAAAGAAGAGATGCAGCATGATTAGCGTCGCGATAATCGCCGCGATGTCCACCGGTACCATCACCGAGGCATATTCCCTGAACCCGAGCCGGAAGAAGTCGGCCGAGACGATATTGACCAGATTCGAGACAATCAGCGGCAGACTGGCGGTATCCGCAATGAACCCCGCCGCCATCACAAAGGCCAGCGTGGCACGTTTACTGAACCCCAGCGCCAGCAGCATGGCAATAACAATCGGCGTCAGGATCAGCGCCGCGCCATCGTTGGCGAACAATGCTGCCACCGCAGCACCAAGCAATACAATATAAGTGAACAGGAGCCGACCGCGCCCGTTTCCCCAGCGGGCAACATGCAGCGCCGCCCATTCGAAAAAGCCGGATTCATCCAGCAACAGACTGATAATAATGACCGCAATAAAGGTGGCCGTCGCATTCCACACAATATTCCACACCACCGGGATATCGCTGAGGTGAATCACCCCGCAGACCATTGCCAGCCCGGCGCCGATCACCGCGCTCCAGCCAATACTCAACCCCTTCGGCTGCCAGATAACCAGCACCAGAGTGAACAAAAAAATTGCCCCTGCCAGTAACATCACTTACTCCATCACATCTGAATTTATGAATATGTTTGAGGCGTTAACAGCTGCCGGACGCGGCGGTTTTTAGCCTTTCGCGCGTCTCTTCGCGCAGGCAGTTCCAACTGGTATCAATGACGTCAGCAGCCCAGGCCGGAATATGCGGAGAGAGACGATAATGAACCCATTTCCCCTCACGCCGGTCGATAACCAGGTTGTATTCACGCAGGATCGCCATATGGCGGGAAATTTTGGGCTGCGATTCTCCCGTCGCCGCACAGAGATTGCAGACGCAGAGTTCTCCGGATTCGCGGAGCAGCATCACAATTGACAGGCGGGTTTCATCGGAGAGCGTTTTGAAAAGCTGAACCGGATGTAGCATGCTGAGTCTCGATGGCGTTCATTTACACATATGGTAAATCATATATGTAATAACTTAAAGCGACACATTGAGGTAAAGAGTCTGGCGTGGAACGAAGCGTTTCGCTTCTGAGTAACATCGTCGCGTGGAATACGGCGGGATCTTCCCCGCCGCTTCAGCATAAGGTATTTGCCCTTAGCGCTTTTCCGCCTCGCGGCTGGCCGCTTCGCGCTTCAGCGCCAGGGTAAAGCCGAAGGTATTGATCCCGTTTGCGCTGGTGGCAAACACATCGCCCTGATGCATGTTCGCTACCGCGCGGACAATTGACAGCCCCAGCCCGTGGTGCGTATCGCTGCGGGTGCGGGAGGCATCCACACGATAGAAACGTTCAAACAGCCGCGCAAGGTGGCTTTGCGCGATCTCCTCGCCGTTATTCGACACCGCGACATGCGCCAGTTCACCGACGTTTTGCAGCCGCACAATGATTGTGCTGTCCTGCGGCGCATGGCGGGCGCTGTTTTCCAGCAAATTCGCCAGCGAACGATGGAACAGACGGCGGTCAATGGATGCCGTGACATCTCCCTCGACCTGCACCTGGAGATTCTTCTCGGCAAACGAAGGCTCGACATACTCAAACGTTTTGTAAGCCTCTTCGCGCAGAGAAACCGTGGTGAGCTGGGTGGCGTGTTCGCCCGCCTGGGCATGGGATAAAAACAGCATATCGTTGACGATGGAGGTCATGCGCTCCAGCTCTTCGAGGTTGGACTCCAGCAGATCCTGTAACTCTTCTATGGAGCGTTGACGTGACAAGCCAAGCTGCGTCTGGCCAATCAGGTTGGTCAGCGGAGTACGCAGTTCGTGCGCCACATCGGCATTAAAGCTCTCCAGTTGGCGCCAGGCGATCTCCTGGCGCTCCAGCGCACCATTAAACGAGACCGCCAGCGTTTGCAGCTCGTCCGGCAAAGTATGCGCCTGCAGACGCTGACCATGATTACCCGGCGCAAGCTGGTGTGCCTGCTCGCTTAATGTATTCACCGGACGCATACCGAAACGGGCGATCAAATAACCCAGCAGCGCAATCAGGAAGACACCGATACAGCTGACCAGCACCAGTGCACAGGTAAATTCATACAACGTGCCCATATAAGGCGTGGAATCTATCGCCACCACATAGCGCATCGCCGGGCGTTCGCCGCTCGCCGGGATTTCGCGGGAGTAGAGGAACAGCAGGCAGGATGCTTCCGTTTCGCCTGGCGCGGTGCTGAACCCGTTTTTCAGCGAAGCCCACTCCACGCCTTTCGGCGGCGGACCGCCCATATCAAAGCGGGGATCATCGGCCACCAGCCAGTACTTCACGCGCCCGCCCTCATAGGAGGAGAGCGTATTAAATTTGGTGGTCAGGGATTTCCAGCCGTCGATGGACTGACGGTTTTCCACCCACGGCGCCATCAACGATTCGCGGAATAATAATTCGTTATGCATCTGGCTTTGCAGCGACTCATACAACGAGCTTCTGAGCACAACGCCAAAGGTGACGACGACAAACACATACGCCACGGCGAACATCAGCGCCATGCGTCCGGCAATCGAGTGTTTACACAAAGAGAGCGCGTTCAACTGGCTTTACTCTCCTGGCGGGTTTCCAGCACATACCCCATACCGCGCACCGTATGCAGCAGCTTAACGGGATAAGGATTATCAACTTTGGCGCGCAGGCGTTTAATCGCCACTTCAACCACGTTGGCATCGCTATCAAAGTTCATATCCCAGACCTGTTCGGCGATCATCATTTTTGACAAGATTTCGCCCTGATGACGCGCCAGCAGGCTCAGCAGCGCGTACTCTTTCGCCGTCAGTTCAAGGCGGTCGCCGCCGCGCGTTACGCGCCGCGCCAGCAGATCGAGGTGCAGATCGTGGATATGCAACTGAGTGATGTCCGCGCCGTCGCCTGGTCTGCGGCGCAGCAACGCCTGAATGCGCGCCACCAGCTCGATCAGCGAAAAGGGTTTTGGCAGATAATCATCCGCGCCGTGGCGCAGCCCTTTTACCCGCTCCTCAACCGAGCCGCGCGCCGAGAGCATCAGCACTGGCGTCTGTTTGCAGGCGCGCAGCCGCTCAAGAATCTGGTAACCGTCCATGCCGGGCAACATGATATCCAGCACAATCGCGTCGTACTCGTATTCCAGCGCCAGGTGCAGCCCTTCGACACCATTATCAACGACATCGAGAGTGAAACCCTGTTCGCTCAGCGCACGATTAATATATGACGAGGTCTTTTCCTCGTCTTCGATGAGTAACAGCTTCAAAGGGGCGACTCCTTCAACGTTCCGGCACCTGCCGCAAACATATTCATAGCCGCAATGTTACCGCTGTTGGGCTGACATTTAGCTGACATTTTTTCACCGTTTTAGCGACAAAATGCAACCTGATGATTAACCACGTATCGTGGCGTCAATTCTGCGCTAGCGCTAGCTTTGATGGTACCGACGCCATACGCCCGGCGGCATATGGTATTTACGGGCAAAGGTGCGGGTGAAGGTTTGCTGTGAGTCATAACCATAACGCGTGGAAATGGTGATGATCGAATCTTCCGTCGTCAGCAGCGCCTCGGCAGCGCTTTCCAGCTTCTTATTACGGATATAAATCCCTAACGGCACCTGCATCACTTCCTGAAAAAGACGCTGTAAATGCCATTTTGAATAACCGGCCCGCGTGGCGACATCGCGAATTCTGAGCGGACGGTCGAGGTTTTCATCGATCCACTGCTGGATCTCATGTACCACCATCTGTTGCATACCCATCGTGAAAGCCTCCTTCTTAAGGAGCTCTCACCTTAACGCAGGGATACTGACTCAAAAGTGACGCGAAAATGATAATCCTGTCAGTTTTGTTACCCCTGCCGGGTAGCTTTTACGTCAGCTATCTTAGCAACACCACCACAGTCGCTGACTTATGCCAGCAACTGGATTGGTTCAATCTTGCTACATCGTCGTAACGCGTATGATTTGATCTTGAGAGAGCAGATACTGCTTTTTTATTTATCCGATTCAAGATAATCAGTCAGGAAAGCCTGGGCATTTCCTTCGGAGGAGTATGCTTTGCTGTAATATATTGGTATCGCTTTATTTTCGCCCGGCAGATTCAGCTCCCCCCACCCATTACTATTAAAAAACAAGACGGTAAATTTTTTCCCATCAACCAATGTGTAAACATATTTTTTCGTACCCACATCATCCACGTTCATTAAATGAATTTTTTTATTCCATGGATGATCAATATCCGTCATCTGCACAATCATTTTTTTCTCGTCAGGTTTACCATAACGCAGTGTCCATACAATGGTGCCTTCCGCCCCTTCATAAGCCTTGACCCTTTCAGCCACTTCCGGTCGCACTACCTGATTTACAGTCGCCGTTCCCTCAGAGTGAACCAATCCTGGCATCGTAATAGCTACAGAGACGGCAATGGACAATAAAATTTTTTTCATCGATAACCTCAAACCTGACATTGTTAACATCAACCAAAAACAAATAATGTATTACCACTAAACCTTAACCTTATTTTTATGCAACGAAAATTAGCATTCATTGTCTGCATGATAAAATAAAGTTTGCACACTACTTGATCTAATCAAATATCCTTTCCGGGAAACCCTCAGGATAAACTCATCACTGACACCTGATTTACTAACGTTATATTTGAGATCATTTATAACCTGCCAAACCCGCTGAACTGACGCGCGAAGGCCGTTTCGCTCCCAGACATCACTCATAAGCATGTCATCAGAAACAACGTTGTTAACCCCATGACACAAAAGGTATTCCAGTAAGTACGACTGGGTTTTTCTCAGAGAAATATATTTCGCCGTTCCATAAAGGCAGATGAGTCTTTTTGTTCTACAGTCATAAATCACACTCTTTTCGATAAGGAAGCCCATGACTGAAAGCGCTTTATTTTCCTCGTCTGGCATACCCCTCCTTAGCGTTTACACAGATGTCTGTACCGCACAATTTTATTGTCAAAATGACAAAACAACACGCTGTAAGTTATTCGTATAATAAATAACATTTATTTCTTGCATGTAAATATCATTAATATTCACAAGGCAGCAATCCCTGGTTAACTGCCGAAAGATAAAACCATGTTTAGTTCATTAAGACAATAACAAACCTTCAGTAATAATAACTAAAAATAATCCACTTTAGCCAGAGGATTGAACCAAACAAAAAACCGTCCCCACAGATAAAAGACTAGTAAAAATTACGTATCATTAACATTCAGACCATTTACCTTATTAAAATAAAAGTATTACCCCCAATGTTTATAAAATAAAAATATCAATTTCCAGAATTTTTTCGGGATAAATAACACCTTCATCGAATCTACTGCAAAAAATAACGATATCCAGCCAATTGTTCTGATCGCTCGCACTGACTGAAATCACAGAATTGACCGCCGCTGGCGGCATAATCCGCCCATTCACGATGGTTTAATGATTAAGCGATACGCGTGCTGTCCGTCCGGATTACATCAATGAGAAAGGCAAATCACTATCGGGACATCCTTGTCCCTCGCTCTGCGACACCGTTGTCTGGTTCATGTATCATGGCATCGCGTTTGTTCAGAAGCGTCAGGTATTCACCAGCACACCGGAGGCAAGCTGCGCCGAACTTTCCCGCCGGGCATGCTCGGTGCGAAAAACGCTCATCAACGCCACCAGATTCCGTGACTGATCGCGCAGATGATCGACCGCCGAACTGGAGGCGCCCACCAGCGCGGCATTCTGCTGCGTTACCTGATCGAGCTGGGCAATAGCATCATTCACCTGCGCAACGCCCAACTCCTGCTCCTGAGTGGTCATACCGATTTCGTTAATCATTTCCGCGACATGGTGCGACTGCTTAACCAGCTCGCCGATGGTAGAACCGGCATTGTTGACAAGCGTAGCGCCGTTATCCACACAATCAATACTGGCCTGAATCAGCCCTTTGATCTCTTTCGCCGCCGTGGCGGAGCGCTGCGCCAGTGAACGCACCTCTCCTGCGACCACGGCAAAGCCTCGCCCATGCTCACCGGCACGTGCCGCTTCCACCGCCGCATTGAGCGCCAGGATATTGGTCTGGAAAGTGATGCCGTCGATAACGGTAATGATCTCGCCGATTTTGCGCGCGCTCTGGCTGATCTCATCCATGGTGCGCACAATGTTGTCGATCGCTTCCCCGCCTTTGGCGGCAATGTCGCTGGCGGCGGTGGCCTGCTGGTTGGTGACGCGCACCGTGTCGGCATTCTGGCGAATGGTCTGGCCGATTTGCTCCATTGACGCCGCCGTCTGTTGCAGGCTGGCCGCCTGCTGTTCCGTGCGCTGGCTAAGATCCATACTGCCCGCCGCGACGCCGCTGGCCCCTGCCGAGATCGATTCGCTGCTCTCACGAACCTGCGCCACAATGCGATTGAGGCTTTGACGCATCGCCTCCATCCCGGCCAGCAGGCTGTGGCGATCGCCTGCCGCCAGCGTCACCGGCATTGCCAGATTGCCCTCAGCGATATCGTGTACCACTCGCAACGCATAAGCGGGTTCACCGCCCAGCTGCCGCTTGATAAGCCGCGTGGCAAACCAGGCGATCAACACGCCAAACAGCGTTGCCGCTGCGGCCAGCATCAGCAACAGATCGCCAGACGCGCGCGCACTGCCGGTGCTCTCCGCCGCTGCCGCGGTCGTGCTGGCCTGCTGGCGCTGGATCATCACAGTGATTTCATTAAACAGTTGTGCCTGAACCGGTTGCAGTTTATCCACCGCCATCGACTGGGAGTCGAGCATCTGGCCATTTTTCGCCATGCTCACCGTCTGGCGCACAACCGCGACGTATTGCGCCTGCGTCTGTTTAAAACGATCCAACATCTGCTGGACATCGCTGCCCTGAATATTCTGCTGTAACTGTTTGACCAGCGTGTCGATACGCTGGATTGCCGCTTCGGTGACCTTCTCTTCGGCCTCCTGTTTATCGGCGTCATCCTGAAACACCATAATAAAGGTCGCTTTGGTAGCGTTATTTAACGTGTCCTTTAACTCCTGCATCGCCAGCAGGTTAGTCAGGTGATATTTTTCATAATATTCAATGTGTTTGCTGGTGCTAAGTAATTGTGTCCGTCCAAAAATCGCCACCAGGAAACTGATCACAATAATGGCGGCAAAACCGGTGCCTAAAAGCGCACCAAGAGAGAAGGGTTTGATGACTCGCATAGTATCCCTCGTAGTGTTTCAACGAATTCCACAAGCTGTGTAATGGGTGCGATTTCACTATACGAAGGCTATAACCTTACGGAAAATATGAAATTACGATGGGATCGCCGGAGGGCAGCAGCGTCTTATCAGACCTACAGGCGGGGTATATTGCCGGTTTAATCGCAGGGCTGATGTCGCGCTGGCAATAAAAGGCAGAGGTCGAACGGCCCAATAATAAAGGAGAAGCCGGATGCGCCGCCGCTGCCCACAGTGACACGCGGTTCGGGCATTTGTTGCTGAAATGCTGGCTCCTTATTACTGATTAACGGTTCACATCGCCCTTGAGGGATTCGCTGCAGTGCCAGGCTGTAAGGCGCAGTGCAGTTAATGATGATTTTGCCGGCAGTACTGCGATCGCGTACTGACGGCCTTTTTCATGTGGAATAACGATCGATGCAATCGGCTTCACTACTGAACCTTGTCAGCATCAAGGCCAGCGTTTTCGGAGTACTAAACAGACGGGCAAAACTAAAGCGCTGGTCGATATTATCCATTATGCCCGAAACTGATTGGCTGCATTGGCGGCTAGCGCCGAAGCAGGGAGACATCCTGGCTCCCTTTTTTCTCAGTCAACAACGATGCGGTCTTAATTTATCTCAATTCGACGGCGTGGTGGTGGTGGTGGTACTGGTTGACGTGTTACTGCCGTTGTCACCGCCCATTGCCAGCAATGCCAACCCGGTGACGGCAGCAACGCCCGCGACACCAACCCACGCCGAATTTCCAATGGCACTGTCTGAAGCGTCACTTCCTGCGGCAGAGCCTTCTGCTACCGGTGCTGCGTGTGCTAATCCAGAAATAATAAAACTAACGACCAAAATAATGCGATGTAAATGCGTCATGAACCAACCCTCATATTTTATTGGGACCTTTCGCACTTTAAATCGCCATCACAAAATAAGATCGCAAATTAAGACATTCCTCGACAATATGGAAACAATTGGGAGATTCCTCAGTTCTATTTAATTATCTAAACGAAGCGGCAACAGCTTGCATAAAACAAAAATAAGAATATCCTCAGTTAACAACTTTTTAGCAATATGATACAGATCAAACTAGAAAGAGAAGAAGGATCAAAAGCAGAAACCATTTTTTACCCGCCAATGTTTTTACACACAGTTTCATACGAACCGGGAGGATGTTAACATGGGAAGAAATATAGATATCGTATTGTTCAAAATTAATTGCTCTTATACCAAAAAAGGTATAATTCAATTAGTAAAAGAAATCAGAAATTGCAGTGAAATACACATTGCCATTAACTTTAGTGCGCCTTTTTCCAACCGAGGGATGCTGGTTGTGACTAAAGGTCATTTTTCTCCCTTTACCCTGGTACATACACCTATAATTGTAATTCCCGATAAAATACAAGTGGATGTTTTATTGGATATTTTAACTGAATTTATAAATGGACGCGTCAGTAGCCATGTAAAAACCATTCGACTGGGCCGTCGAGAAATCGCAATATTGAAGGGCATGATCTTCGAGAAGAGCGATGATGAAATATCTAACCTACTGAGCATTAACAAAAAAACCGTCTCATCTCATAAGGATAACATTAAGAAGAAAATATCAGCCAACTCCAGGATTGATATTTTTTACGCCTTCAGTATTTTTCCATTCAAAGATTGTGGACTGGCCGAAAATGAGGAAGAAATAATGCCATTCCCCCAGCAAAAAACGCCAAATCGTAGAGTGGTGGCCTACGGCTGATTATCACTACAGGTTGAAATAAAAACCTGATGTTCACAACGTAAACCATAATAATTCAGTATTGCGATATATCCTCTGTACCTGTTTACGTTCGAAACAGACAGCGTAAAAATATAATAGCAGCAGGACTATCGTCGGTAATATTTTCTGGTGTTGCCGACGTTTCTGGAACGAACCACTTTTAAATGCTTATAGAATGAAAAAATGATTATAACCAGTAGCACACCAATCACAGTCAGTTCGATGATGATCATTTTGTGTACTCGCATAGAAAGCATGCTTTATTTACTGATGAACAGCGTTACACGTCAATAGCTGACACCGAAAATAAGACTGGCCTCACCACAAATGTTATTTTGAAAAGACTTATTCATTTAAAAACAAGAGAAAATTACCATGCCTACTAACCTTTGTAGTATGACCGCCTTGCGCCACTATTATCTGCGTATTTTACGTCGTTATTCCTCGCTCAATGCGGTCGAAGAAATTTATGAACTTCGGAGCCAAAAGCTAACCGGAATTGAGCTGGAAGCGCTGATCAGTGCCAGCGATCATCGCCGCGCCGAACTTGTTCACCATTGCCGCTGGCTGAAAGTTCCGGCCAGCGCATGGCGCAATGTGTAGGCTCCTGAGCGTCATTCATTCACCGTAGCTATATGAAAAGAGTCTTGTACCAGTAGTAAACATTCTTAGCCGCCTGCCGATAGCTTAAAAGCCTTTTGTGACATTGACGTTGAGCAGGACAAAAAATGAAAAGACATCCCCTTTCTTGCAGGGCGCTAAAGGCGGCAGGTTATGACCCGAACTCCAGCGTGCTGGAGCTTGAGCACAGTAATGGCCGCGTTGAGCAGTATCTCGGCGTACCACCGAAGATCTGGCAGGGTTTTTTGATGAGCCAGCAGCAGGAAGCGTACTTCCGCGAAAATATTGCCAACAGCTACTTAAAAATCACCGTTGAACCGGCGAATCGCAGTCGCTTTTAGTCTGTAACACGGTCATTTTTAGTGTTTTTGTGTTAACGTTGTCTCCCCGCGCAGACGACGCGGTTTCCTGTTGACTAAGGCTTTTGACAACGTAAGAGGGTATATGAGAATTGGTATTGCCTTTCCGGTGCTGGTTTTTATTGTAGCGGTCGCTTTCCTTGCCTGGTTTATCCTCGGCGGCTACGCCAACCCAGGTTCCTGACGTCTTTTCCCCTCCGATTTATGCCGACGGCGCATTCGCGAATGCCGTATCCGCTTACAGAAAATAAGTAAAACCAATGGAATGAATGAGCCTGCCGTTCCGTTAGCGGGTGTAAACTACCGGGCAAGTACGTTTACCGGAGTGGTTCATGAATATCATTGAAATCATCATGTCGGCGGGCAAGGTTTCCGTGGATGTTGCACTGTATACCTTGCTGCCGATCATGGTGGTGATGCTCATCATAATGAAGTATCTGGAGGAAAAAGGGGTTCTGGATGGCATTGTTCGTCTCACCTCCCCGGTATTAAAACCTTTTGGTATCAGCGGAATGGGGATTTTCGCCCTGATTCAGCTTAATTTCGTCAGCTTTGCCGCACCGCTCGCCGCGCTGGCGATTATGGAGCGCCGCGGAACTTCCGATCGCCATCTTGCCGCCACGCTCGCCATGTTATTCGCCATGGGTCAGGCGAATGTGTTTTACCCTCTGACTCCGTTCGGCCTGCACTGGGGCATAGCGATTGTGATTTCGATGATTGGTGGTCTTGCCGCCTCAACGCTGACCTGGTACGTCACGGGACGCAGGCTCTCTGCCGCCAGCCTGCGCGATGAAGAGGGTGAACTGAATAAAGATAAACCGCGCGCGAGTTTGATTTCGGTGATTAACGGCGCTGGCGCAGATGCGATTCGCCTGGCGCTGGGGTCGCTGCCGATGCTGTTGTTATCGCTGACGGTGGTGGGCTTACTAAAAGCGGCAGGCGTGGTAGAAGCGCTGACATCGCTGTTAACGCCGATGCTGGAATTCTTCCATATTTCCACAGTATATGTGCTGCTGACGCTGACTAAATGTCTGGCGGGCGGTACGGCCTATTTTGGCGTGGCCTCGGAGATGGCGCAGCACGGTCAACTGACGGCGCAGCAGATCAACGCCTCGGCGGGCTTCTTGGTGCAAACCCTCGATTTACCAGGAATTGGGATTTTCCTCGGTATCGCCAGCCGCTTTGTCCGCCTGTTCCGCTTTGTACTACCCGGCGCGATTGTCGGCATTCTGGTCCGCACGCTGTTACATGTGATGGTGTTTTAATGCGGGAAAAGCACAAGGGCACGATTCGTGCCCTGCTGAGTTTGTTGCTACGGTAAGCGCTATTTTCCCAGTGCGGCGGCCATTGCGGCGCTGCATTTCATGGGCTCGAATTCAACAACGTCGTAATCGGCCACACCTTCACGGTAAAAGGGATCTTCTTGCAGCAGCGCATCCAGCGCCGGGCGGGCCAGCGCGCGGGTTAAAATCACGCCACCACTGCGCGGGTTCGTTGGCCCGGCCGCCAGAAAATAGTCCTCTTTAAAGCACGCGTCGAGATACGTGCGGTGCTCCTCAACAAAGCGCTCGACCTCGCTTAACGGCTTTTTATATTTCAACGTTACGATAAACATGCGCAAACTCCTCTCTATGAATAGATAATTATCAACATGTTACGGTGCAGTATTCATGAGAGTTATATTGCGGTTAAATAGCCGTTCAGGCTATTGCCATTTTTAACCGAGTTGAGACCGGATTTGTTGTGGACATCAAACTGCTGCGATCGTTTACCGTTGTTGCCCGGCTTGAGCATATCGGCCAGGCGGCTGAAAGGCTGAATATCTCATCATCCCCGCTGAGCCGACAAATTCAGATGCTGGAAGATGAATTAGGCGTCACGCTGTTTCATCGCGAGAAAAAACGCCTCCATCTGACCACTGAAGGGGAAAAATTTCTCGACGAAGTGGGGCCTTTTCTCCAGCATTATGATCGGCTGAAAGATCACGCCAGACATCTGGGTCAGGCCAACGCCGGACGCATTGATATCGGCTATGTCGAAGCGGCGATTCACTCACGTCTGCTGCCCGATGCGCTGGCAAAATTAGCGCTCCCGCCAGAGATCGATATCAAGCTGCATTCGATGCGTTCAAAACAGCAGCTTGAGCAGCTACAGGCCCGGTTAATTGATGTGGCGTTCTTATACACGCTGCCGCCGTCAAGCGACGCGCAGTTTTGCCAGAAAATCGTCCTTACCGAGCCGGTGTTGCTGGCGATGCCGAAAGCGTTGGCTCTCCCCGCGCCCACGCCCGCGCAGCTTGAGCAGTATCCCTGGATAGCCGAGCAGGAAAACCTGAACCCGGCAGCGCGCGCGCAGTTACTTCGGGCCTGTCAGGAAAAAGGCTTCACCCCGCGCATCAGCCTGGAAGTTTCCGGCCCGCTGGCCGCGCTCTCTTGTGTCGAAGCAGGACTGGGATTCACGTTTATTCAGCAAAGCCTGGCGCGCATTGCCTCGGAGAATGTGGCATTAGTGGCTTTGCCATGGCTACCGCTGGAGATCGCGCTACACCTGGTGTGGAGAAAAAACGAAACAAAGCCGCTGGTGCGACGTCTCCTGGCGGCTTTCGATTAGCGCCGCTCACCGGGACTGGCGCGGATTCACTCCCCCAGGCCCGGTAAGCGTACGCCATCAGGCAAAACGTTATTTCTTCACCGTATCTTCGAGGAAAAAGCGACCGAGCGGATTCTGATAGAAACCTTCGATATTTTTCCGGCTCACATTGCGGTACGGGCTGTAGTAGAGGTCGATCCAGTTCACATCGGCTTTGGCCATTTTTTGCAGATCGATATACATCTGTTCGCGTTTTTTCGGATCCATTTCCACGCGAGCCGCAGCGACCAGCGCTTTCACCTTGTCATTCTTATAACGCGTCATGTAGTTCATGTTCGCATCGTGGCCCAGCACAAAAGTGGTTTTCTGATCCGGGTCGAGAATATCGTTGGTCCAGTACATCACCGAAATATCGTATTCGCCCGCCACCAGCATGTCCCAGCTCTGGCTGGGGTCAACTTTTTGCAGGTTCACCTTCACACCCGCTTTCGCCAGTTGCTGTTGCAGCAGAATGGCGATCTGCTCATCCACTTCATCCCCGGCGTTAACCACATAATTCAGCGTTAAATCGGAAGCGCCAGCGGCTTTCAGCATCTGTTTGGCTTTTTCCGGATCGTAGGCGCGGCGCAGGTTATCGCTGTAGTGATACAGCGCGCCAGCCGGGATATAGGAGTTCGCCACCTGGCCGTAGCCAAAGGTCACGGTCTTCACAATCGCATCTTTGTCGATGGCGAAGTCCAGCGCCTGGCGCACTTCCACTTTACCGAGCGCACCGTGCGAGTGGTTGATCAACAGATGATCTTCACGGGTTGATGGATCCAGCTCCACCTTCAGATTGCTGTCTTTTTGCAGTGATGCAATGCGCGAGAACGGCACCGTCAGCGCGGCATCCAGCTCACCGGCCTGCACTTTCAGCATGCGGGTGTTGTCATCGGGAATAGTCAGCCAGTCCACTTCGTCGAGGCTGACGTTCTTCGCCTGCCAGAAGTTCGGGTTCTTCACCAGCACGATTTTCTCGCCGCGCACCCACTCTTTCACGCTAAACGCGCCAGAACCGACCGGTTTTTCGGCAAACGTCTCTGCTCCTTCGTCCTTCAGCGCTTTTTCCGAGATCACCGACGCATTCGGCAATGCCAGTTGTGACAGGAACGGCGCAGACGGCGATTTCAGCGTGACGACCAGCGTGCGCGCATCCGGCGCTTCGGCTTTGTCGATAATGCTGTACGAATCGCGCCACAATGAACCGGCATCGTCACGGATACGCAGCAGGCTGAACGCGGCATCACTGGCACTCACTGGCGTACCGTCGGAGAATTTGGTGTCGCGAATTTTAAAGGTATAGACCTTGCCGTCCGGCGAAATGCTCCAGCTTTCCGCCACGCCCGGCTCCAGTTTGGTGCCGGTTTTATCTACCCGTACCAACGGATCAAAGACGTTGGAAAACACCCAGTTGTCGGCGTTTTGCGCCGATTTGATCGGGTCGAACGTGGTGCTGTCTTCGCGACGGCCAATGGTTAATACGCCTGCCGCCTGCGCCATTTCGCTGACCACACTGAGCGCCAGAAAAACGCTGGCCGCCAACAACTTAACATGCCTGTGCTTCATCAAAAGATCTCCTGGTTAAAGGAAAAACAGTCTCATCGCCTGTGTGGGTCAACACACAGGAATATGCGTGATCGGCAATCTGCCGGGTTGGAGGTAACGCGCCGGTGCGACACTGCACCTGCGCATAGGGACAGCGCGGATGGAAAGCGCAGCCCTGTGGAATGGATAACGGGCTGGGCGGTTCTCCGCCAAGCGGCTCCGCGGGCAGCGGTTTATCGGGATCGATTTCCGGGATCGCCGCGACCAGCGCGGCGGTATAAGGGTGACGTGGCTGCGTGAACACCGCTTCGGACGGGCCTTCTTCGACAATGCGCCCGAGGTACATCACCGCCACGCGATCGCACAGGCGGCGCACAATCGCCAGATCGTGTGCGATAAACAAAATCGCCAGCCCCATCTTTTCGCGCAGTTCCATCAGCAGGTTAACGATCTGCCCCTGAATGGAGACATCCAGCGCCGCCACGCACTCATCTGCCACTATCAACCGGGGTTCGAGCGCCAGCGCGCGGGCAATCCCGGCACGCTGGCATTGCCCGCCGCTAAGCTGGCCGGGTCGGGCCTTCGCTTGCTCCGGGCGCAACCCGACTAACGTCAGCAGTTCAGCTACCCGCGCATTCACACCGCTGCGCGGCACTTTCTGATGCACGCGCAGTACTTCCGCAATGCTGTCGCCGATGGTCTGGCGAGGATTAAGCGAGGCGAAAGGATCCTGAAAAATCATCGCCGTTTGCAGGCGCAACCGCGCCACGTCGCTCTTCAGCCCATGAGTAATGCGGTGACCATCGAAGCGCACCTCGCCCGCCGTCACCCGCTCAAGCTGCAATAACGCCCGTCCCAGCGTGCTTTTGCCGCTGCCAGATTCGCCCACCAGACCGAGGGTTTCCCCGGCGTGAATTTTCAGTGTGACGTCATTAACGGCGTGCACCATCCGCCTGGCGCCAATCAGGCCGCCGGAAACCGGAAAGGTCACGCTGACGTTGTCCGCCTCTAACAGGGGCCAGTTTGCTGATGTCGTCATGCGCCCTCCCGCAGGCTAAGTGGTTGTAATGCATGATGGCAGGCCGCCGCATGCGCCAGCGTGTCGCGCCCCTGCCGCAGCACAGGCTGTTGCTGACAAGCCGCGCTGGCGTACTGGCAGCGGGGATGAAAGCGGCAACCGGCCGGGAAGTTATCCGCCACCGGCGGCTGACCGCTGATGGTCACCAGACGCCCCTGCCCGCCTTCGCTGGCCGGCTGGCAATCAATTAATCCACGGGTGTAGGGATGCAGCGGCTGCGCCAGCACATCGCGCTTGCCGCCCACTTCGCACAACCGCCCGCCGTACATAACAGCGATGCGATCGCAGGTTTGCGCCACCACGCCGAGATCGTGGGTGATCATGATCACCGCCAGCCCCAGTTGCTGGCGCAAATCGCTGAGCAGACGCAGGATCTGCATCTGCACGGTGACATCCAGCGCCGTGGTTGGTTCATCGGCAATCAGTAGCGACGGTTCAGGCGCCAGCGCCACGGCGATCATCGCGCGCTGGCGCATGCCGCCGGAAAATTCATGCGGATAGTTATGAATGCGGTTTTGCGGATCGGGAATACCCACCTGGCGCAGCAGTTCTTTGGCATCTTCCCGCGCCTGTGCTCGGCTGGCGCCTAAATGACGGCGACGGCTTTCGGCAATTTGCTCGCCAATGGTCATCACCGGGTTCAGGTGGCTGGCGGGATTCTGGAAAATCATCCCCATTTCGCGACCGCGCACCGCCGACATCTGCGCTTCGCTGAGCGACAGTAAATCACGGCCGCCCAGCCGCACTTCGCCGCCGGTAATGGCCAGCCCCTGGCCGGGCAGCAGACGCATCAATGCCCGACAGGTCACGGTTTTCCCGGAGCCGCTCTCGCCGACCAGGCCGAGCATCTCTCCGGCATTCAACGTAAATGAGACCTTATCGACCAGCGCGATATCCGGCTCGCGGGTAATGGTCAGTTCTGAGACGGTCAGCAGGGTCATACGCGCGCTCCCAGTTTATCGCCGAGGCCATCGGCCAGCAGGCTGAAACCCATCGCCAGCAGCACAATCGCCAGCCCCGGAAAGGTGGTTATCCACCACGCGGTGGTGATAAAGCTCTGCCCCTCCGCTACCATCACGCCCCACTCCGCCGTGGGCGGCTGCACGCCCAGCCCAAGATAGCTGACCGCCGCGCCATTCAGCAGCACCAGCACGCAGTCGGACATGGAGAACACCAGCGCGCCGGTGATGGCGTTCGGCAACAGATGACGGAACAGAATGCGCGCGTGGCCGTAGCCAAGGCTGCGCGCCGCGACAATAAAATCCCGCTGTTTTAGCGTCAGCACCTGCGCCCGCACCAGCCGTGCGTAAGAGACCCAGCCGACCATCGCCATCGCAATGTAGAAGCTGCCCAGCCCCGGCCCGAGGATGGCGATGATCGCCAGCATCAGTACCAGAAAAGGAAACGCCAGTACGATGTCGATCAGCCGCATAATGGCCGCATCCACCACACCGCCGAGATAACCAGACAGCGCGCCGAGCGTGGTGCCGAGCAAAAACGGGAAGATAACCCCCAGCAGGCAGATTTGCAGATCCACCCGCGCGCCCCACAGCACGCGCGAGAAGATGTCGCGGCCAAAGTTATCGGTACCGAACAGGTGCGCGCCGCCGGGAGGAAGCAGGCTCGATGCGGCATCCTGCGTAATGGGATCAAACGGCGCCAGCCACGGAACAAACAGGGCGATAAACAGCCACAGCCCGACAATCACTATCCCGGCGCGCAGCGCGTGCTGGCGTGGGATCGCCCGGCGGCGTAACCCGGAAATCACGCTGAGAGCACTCATAATTTGACCCTCGGATCCAGTGCCACGGTCAGCACATCGGCCAGCAGGTTGACGACCACGGTCGCCAGCGCAAACACCATCACCACGCCCTGCACCACCATGTAGTCGCGGCTAAAAATCGCTTTCACCAGCAACTGGCCCAGCCCCGGAATGGCGAACACGCTCTCAATCACTACCGTGCTACCAATCAGCCAGCCAATATTCACCGCCAGCAGGTTTAGCGTCGGCACCAGTGAGTTGGGCAACACGTGACGCCAGAAGATACGATTTTCGCGCTGCCCCCGCGCCCTGGCCGCCACCACATAGTCACTGCTCATCTCCATCAGCAGGCTGGCGCGCAGGTTGCGAATCAATACCGCAGACAGCGCCAGCGCGACCGTCAGGCACGGCAGCACCATATGGTGCAGTTGGTCGGCAAAATCGCTACCGTAACCGGAGACCGGGAACCAACCGAGCACCACGCTAAAAATGATGATCATCATGATGCCGAGCCAGAACGCCGGAAACCCTAACCCGGCGGTGGTGAACAGACGGATCAGTTGATCCGCCGCCCGCCCGCGCTGTCGCGCTGCCAGCGAAGCCAGCGGAACGGTGAGGATCACCGCCAGCAGCACACTGCCCAGCACCAGCCACAATGTTGGTTCGAGCCGCGAGTTAATCAGCTTCAGGGTATCGACGCGGTAGACAATCGATTTGCCCAGCTCCCCCTGTAATAAATTGCGCAGAAAGTAGCCGTACTGCACCCATAACGGTTCATCGAGACCAAACTGCGCACGGATACGCGCCAGCGCCTCTGGCGTACTGCGTACGCCGAGCAGAATGCGCGCCGGATCGCCGGGGATTGCCCGTACCATCGCGAAGGTGATGATGCTGATCCCAAGCAGCACGGGCAGCAGTTGTAAGGGTCGAAATAACAGAAAACGGTAACGATGCATCAGCGAACTCCCATGGTGCATACGGTGGTGAAAGTTAAAAAATCGCTCCGCCGTAGTGCAGCCCTGCGTCATAAATTTGCGCCCGGTCAGCCTTAGCGGGCGTTTTCTTTACGCTAACGGCATCATTCAGGGCTGGGTAGTTAGCAAAAATACTAGTTTTACCTTTCTCGCAGGACGGCACCGGAATTGCATGCTTTGGCGAAGCCATGGGGAAATTGCACAAACCGTGCCCGTGGCATGGCACCGTTTACCTTGGGGGAGTTCATTATGCGCATTGATATCGAAAGCCCTGGTGCAACCAACGCCACCAGGCTTGAAGAGGCTTTTGCCGGGCTGTTTGCCCGGACGCAGGCGTTGGGTTTTGATGCGGTGATTTACGACTACACGCCGGTGCCGCGTTCGCTGGAAGGCGCGCTGATTACGCCGTCGCTGCTGGAGATGCGCAATGTGCCGGATGATATGCGCAGGCTGTGGTGCGAACGCGGCTACTATCAGGTCGATCCGGTTCAGCATTTTGCGCTGGAGAGTTGCGCGCCGTTCGTCTGGTCTTATCAACGCCCGGATCGCAGCGCATTGCAGGGGCGACTGGATGAGAACGCGCAAGAAGTGACGCACTACATGCGCGATAACAATATGCCCTGCGGCGCCACCGTGCCGCTGCATCTGCCCAATGGCGGTTTTGTCACGCTGACCGGAATTGTCACCGACCAGCGGGAAGAGCGGGATATCAGCGAAACACTGGCGCAGCTGACCTTTCTGGCGCACCGCTTCCAGGAGTCGGCGTTTCCGCTGTTTGACGCCTCAATGCTCACCTGCCGCCATGTCAAACTGAGCAACCGCGAGCGCGAATGTCTGGCGTGGTCCGCCGAAGGGCTGACGGCGAAAGAGATTGCCCGCAAGCTGCACCGCTCAGTTGCGACTGTTACGCTGCATCTGAACACGGCGGCGAAAAAGCTCGGCGCGACCAACCGCGTGCAGGCAGTTGTCCGTGCGTTGCATTACCGTTTGCTGGACAGTTAAGAACTAGCATTTTTGCTAGTGTTCAGCGTAAGCAGTGACGTTCTAACCTGAAAGCCAGTTCACTTAACAGGGTAAACGTCACTCATGTACACCATTCGAGAAGGCTATGTTCCCTTCCGGGGATATCAGACCTGGTTTCGCATCTGCGGCGATCTACACAACGGTCAAACGCCGTTGGTGGTCGCGCATGGCGGCCCCGGCTGCACTCACGATTATGTTGATGCGTTCAAAGATATCGCCGAAACCGGGCGCGCCGTGATCCACTACGATCAATTGGGTAACGGACGTTCCACCCATCTGCCGGAGAAAAGCCCGGATTTCTGGCAGCCCTCGCTGTTTCTCGACGAACTGAATCATCTTCTCCAGGCGCTGGAGATTGCCGACAACTACGCGCTGCTGGGGCAATCCTGGGGCGGAATGCTGGCGGCAGAACATGCAGTCACCCAGCCGCAAGGGTTGAAAGCGATGATTATCGCCAACTCACCGGCATCAATGGCGCTGTGGCTGGAAGGTGCAGCGAAACTGCGCGCGCAGCTTCCGCCTGACGTCCAGCAGACGCTGCTGGCGCACGAAGCAGCGGGCACGCTGGACAGCGCGGAATACAAAGCGGCAAGCCAGGTGTTTTACCAGCGCCATGTCTGCCGTCTCTCCCCCTGGCCGCCGGAAGTACAGCGCACCTTTGATGCGATGGACGCCGATCCGACGGTGTACCACGCAATGAACGGCCCAACAGAATTCCACGTGATCGGCAGCATGAAAGAGTGGACGATTATCGACCGTCTGCCGCAGGTGTGCGTTCCGACATTACTGATTTCCGGGCGCTATGACGAAGCCACGCCAGAAGTGGTGCAGCCGTTTATGGATCATATTACCGGGGCACAATGGGTGATTTTCGAATCCTCCAGCCATATGCCCCATGTCGAAGAGCGGTCGTTGTGCATGCAGACCGTCAGTGATTTTTTGGCGAAAACCTGTTGATTCTCAGCCCACACCAGGTGGATTGTGTTTGTTGTTTTTAAGCGCCGGCCAGGCGCTTTTTTTGTGCCTGCCAGCCAGCAACACCGTGCATTAACGGCACATCGCGGGTGCGCTACCGGTACGCATCGCTGAATAGAGCGAACAGAGCGCCTGCAAGCTCTTGGTGCCGGTACGTTTCATCAGGCTGTTGCGCTGCACGCTGACGGTGGTCGGGCTGACGCCGCGTATCCGCGCGATATCCTCCACTGAATGCCCGCGCAGCAGCAAGCGCATAATTTGCTGCTCGGCGCTGGTGAACTTAAAGGCGCCATGAATATAGCCGGGCTGCTGGTTTTGCTGACAAAGCAGGATCATCACTTCCAGTGCCTGGCGCAGCTCATGTACGTGAACATCTTCTGCAAGGCAGAGTTTCACCAGCCCAGGGAAAAGTAGCGTCAGTGAATCGAAATGGCGTTCAGAGGAGATGAAAATAGAGTAATGCGGCGGCGGGCTGGAGAAAAACAGTGAATACATTTCCACGATATCCATTCCCGCGGTCACATATATAGCGGCGCCACCGCTGCGAAAACGGCTACCTTTTTCTCTGCTCAGTTGCCTGAGTATTTTCTCAATACCGTAGATGAAAAGGCGATCCTTTCCATAGATTGTCATAGCGGCTCCAGAGGATAATTTTTATATTTTCCGCTCCGTTAACGGAGGCATGTTTTTTCCTGAGTGTTAGGGATACGTTAAGGCAGATCAAGCATGGCTGACTGTCTTGTTTAGCTTTCGTTTAGGTTGTTGATGACATCCCGTCTGGTTCTGCATTCCGCACTCTCCCTGTTGCACTCAGTGTATTGCATTTTTCGTCAAATGTTCGCAATTTACTCCAGGAATAAATTTATTAACTTATTTATTTTCGATAGTAAATCAACAATACATCTCTTTATTCATCATCTCACTTAGAAAACTTATCTTGTTGTTTATAAATGATTTATTATAAATAGGAATATCTTTAATTCCATCATTTGAATAATTTCCAGTCTGTATTTAAATGTTCGATCTCAGTCTCAAAACATCATTTCAAATTGTGTAAAAGTGCGTTCCATATGATTAAGTAAGATATGAAAACAACAAGATTAATGCACCCAATTAATCCTGATAATTTGGTTGATAACGTATTCTGTGTGGTGAATCCCCCTCAGCGGCGGGGTCATGCTGATATGAGGTTATCCTCAATGATGTTTCATTTTTATGGGCGAACTGGAGAGATCGGCCTCCAGTTCACCGGGAGGCACCCGGCACCACACACCACATTACCGGCACAGTGATTATATTCGTCATAATTATTACGCCTGCTAATTATATCAATTTTTATCAGCAGGGATTGTCACATTCCCTCTGAATTAAAACTATCTGCAATTTTTTTGCGGAGAACCTTCTGTACCTTTGGGTTAAAATAATAGGGGATATTATGTTGCGCACGTTGTTATTAACTACCATACCGTTGTTCAGTATTGCGGCTCATGCGGTGACTTTTGATTATCGTCATGAAATAAATGACAGTGGCGGTAATAACCACAAAGATCGTTTATTAATGTCGCACCGCTTTGCAAATGGTTTTGGTTTATCGCTGGAAGGCAAATGGAAAGGCTCACAAAATAAAGACAAGGCGTATCACGAAACCGTCAGTAATGGTACGGAAGTGGTTGCCAGTTATGTTTATAAAATTAATCCGACCTTCCAGATTGAACCGGGTTTTTCACTGGACAGCAGTTCAACCTCGAACAACTATCGCCCGTATCTGCGCGGCAAGGTCAACTTCTCCAGTGATGTCGGAGCTACGCTGCGCTACCGCCCTTACTTTAAGCGCAACTCCAACAACATCGGCACCACAAAAGACACCAGCGAAAACGGCTACAACCTGACGGCTGTTATTTCGTGGAAACTGTTTAATGATTATCAGCTCGACTACGAACTGGATTATAAACACGCGACGTCCGCTGGCGTGCTGATTGCCGATAATGAAAATTACGACTGGACGCATGATGTGAAATTAACCTACAAATTTGATAAAAACTGGTCGCCGTATGTTGCGATTGGTAATGTATCCGGCAGTAAATATACAGATGAACGTCAAACTCGTTATCGCGTCGGTGTGAAATATAATTTCTGATAACCCGGATATAAATAAGGATTTCGGCAGAAATCCTTATTTTTAAAGAGGCGAATAATGAAACTGTCAAAAATAACGCTGGCATTAACGATGTTGAGTACCTTCTCCTGCGCGGCCATTGCGCAGGAGAGCGCGCGCCTGAGCAGCGTCAAAGCCTTTGCCGACACGGTGATGACGAAGGCCGCCGCACAAAATCAGCCCAACGTGCCGTTACTGGCCGATGGCGTGGATCCGCGTACCGGCAAGCAGATGGAATGGATCTTCCCCGATGGGAAAACCGCAGTGCTGTCGAATTTTTCCGCGCAGCAGAACCTGATGCGCGTGCTGGTTGGGTTAAGTAATCTGAGCGGCGATGCAAAATACAAAAAACTGGCCGAAGAGAACGTTCGTTACTATTTCCGCCATTACCAGGACAAGAGCGGGCTGCTGCTGTGGGGCGGACACCGCTTTATCGATCTCAACACGCTGCAACCGGAAGGGCCAAGCGAGAAAGAGATGGTCCACGAACTGAAGAACGCCTACCCCTACTATGATTTGATGTTTACCGTCGATAAACCGGCGACCGAACGTTTTATCCGCGCGTTCTGGAATGCTCATGTTTACGACTGGAAGATCCTGGAAACCAGCCGCCATGGGGAATACGGCAAAGTAATGGGCAAACTGTGGAACAGCGAGTTTGAACAACAGCCGCCGTTCTTTGCCACCAAAGGCCTGAGCTTTCTCAACGCGGGAAATGATCTGATCTACTCCGCCTCGCTGCTCTATCAACACGATGGTGACAAAGGCGCGCTCACCTGGGCAAAACGGCTGGCGGAACAGTATGTTCTGCCACGCGATAAAAAGACCGGGTTAGGCGTTTATCAGTTTACCCAGGCGTTAAAACGCGCCGAAACCAGCGACGACAGCGATACCAACTCAAAATATGGCGACCGCGCGCAGCGCCAGTTTGGCCCGGAGTTTGGCGCGGATGCACTGGAAGGCAATATGATGCTGAAAGGCCGTACCAGCACGCTCTATTCGGAAAACGCGCTGATGCAACTGGCGCTGGCGAAATCTCTCGGACACGACGGGGATGACATCAAAAAATGGACGCTGGATGGCCTGAAAGCTTTCGCCAAATATGCCTATGACGCGAACAGCAACACCTTCCGTCCAATGCTGGCAAACGGCAGCGATTTGTCGGGTTATACCCTGAAACGTGACGGCTACTACGGTAAAAAAGGCACCGTGCTGAAGCCTTATCCGGCAGGCAATGAATTCCTGCTCTCTTACGCCCGCGCCTGGACGCTGGAGCCGGATACAGAGATATGGAAAGTGGCGCGCGGGATTGCCCGTAGCCAGGGGTTGGGTGATATCGGCGAACCCGGCGGCAAAAACCACAAACTGGATCTCACCACGCAAAACAGCGAGCCGTACGCCATCTTTGCGCTGATCGATCTGGCGCAGGCAACCGGCGATAAAAGCTACCTCACGCTGGCGGATAAAGTGGCGGACAACATTATTGCCCACAAACGGCTGAATGGCTTTTTCGTCGATGATCAGCAGTATATCTACGCCAATATCGACAGTATCGCCCCTTATGCCTTGCTGGCGCTGGAAGCGGCGATGCGCGGTAAACCGGATGCGGTGGCTCCGTTCCTCAATGGCGCAGGGTTTACCGAAGGCGCATACCGGCTGGATGATGGTACGGTGCGTTACTCTACGCGCGACGACGAGTTGTTCAAACTCAAGCCGGGCGAGCAGTTAAAACCTAACGGTAAGAAGTGATTGAAAGGCCTCTCACTGCCAGCCAGTGAGAGGCCATGTTGTTGATTTTTTTTCCCCTGAACAACCCGATAATAACCTGCACAATCCTGCCGCAAGCGCTGCGAAAAAGGGAAACAGATCTCCGGCGCATAGCGGCCATATCCTGCTGATCGCACGGCACTTTGGGAAAATGACGAAAATATATCCCTGTGCTAGATTTTTCCTATACCAATAATCAGGAGGAGTGGAGCATGAAGTTCAATGATGAGCACACGGGACTCATTGGATTAGCCATTGGCGCAGCAGTAATTGGACTGGTTTCGGAGCGAAAGACAATTAACCGCGACAACATTATTCAGGAGATTGAACGGCAAGGCAGAAGCCGGGGTGATGGGGTTGAAGATGAGGTTTTTCTGGAAGCAGCGGAACTGGTACGCAAAGGCGTTTAGCTCCGCTTAGCACTTTCAGGCAGGCGAGCCTGCTGCGGTCTGGCTCGCCTGAATTGATTATTTTACCGTGCCTTTCACGCCGTGCGGCTCCGCGCGACGATACTGCGGCGCAACATGCACCGCGCCGTGCAACGCTGCGGCGGCATGCCACGGCCAGCGCGGATCGTAAAGGGCACCGCGCGCCAGCGCAATCAGGTCTGCGTCCCCCTGTTGCAGAATCTCTTCTGCATGCTGAGGTTCCGTAATCAGCCCAACGGCGATCACCGGCATAGTGGTCTGCTGACGCAGCGCTTTGGCGAACGGCACCTGATACCCAGCGCTCACTTTAATGCTCTGCAACGGCGACAACCCGCCGCTGGAGACGTGAACATAATCGCCGCCCGCTGCTTCGATTTCCTTCGTCAGTACGATGGATTGCTCCAGATCCCAGCCGCCTTCTATCCAGTCGGTGGCAGAAATACGGATGCCGACCGCCACGGATGATGGCACGGCTTCACGCACCGCGCTGAAAACTTCCAGCGTAAAACGCAGACGGTTTTCGAGGCTTCCGCCGTACTCGTCGGTACGCTGGTTGGAGAGCGGCGACAGGAACTGATGCAGCAGATAACCATGAGCGGCATGAATTTCGATCACCTCAATGCCCAGCGCCACGGCGCGGCGTGCGCTGTCGACAAAGCGCTGTTTGACGCGTTGCAGATCTTGCTGGCTCATTTCACGCGGCGGGCGTTCGCCCGGATCGTGCGGCACGGACGAAGCGGAGATCGTTTGCCAACCGCCCTCTTCCAGGCTGAGCTGTTTGCCGCCCAGCCATGGCGCGCTGACGGAGGCTTTACGTCCCGCATGGCCCAACTGGATGCCCATTTTTATCGGTGAATACTGGCGAATATCATCCAGCACCACGCGCAGCGCCTGCTGTGTCTCATCATCCCACAAGCCCAGATCCTGCGGTGAGATACGCCCTTCCGGCTCTACGGCGGTGGCTTCGATAATCAGTAACCCGGCCCCGGAAAGCGCCAGGTTGCCCAAATGAATGCGGTGCCAGGCAGTCGCTTTCCCCGCGTCGGCGGAATACTGACACATCGGAGCGATAACAATGCGGTTATCCAGCGCAACGCTGCCCACGTTTGCTTGCGTAAATAATTGGCTCATTTCTTCTCCTTAAGTCCGGCTGAGACTCATGACTTTCTGCCTGCCGCGCGCGATTGTCTTTGGCGGAACGTGCCGTTTGTTGGCTTTTGGTTTTCACAACATGATGAAATATTTCAACATTTATAAATCAACCACGCCGCGCGCTGCCGCGTCATCCCGCCACTCCAGCAGTAAAGCGTAATCCTCGCGTGTGACAGCGGCAAAACCGCCAATCAATGCCGCCGCACAAACGTGCTGATACTGTGCATCGCTGACCAGTTGCTGTAATGATTCCCGCAGCAGCGCCAGACTGGCGGCGGAGGTTGAAGCGGAGGTGATAAGCGGTAGCCCGGGTGTCAACGGGCTTTGACCGATAATCGTCAGCCCTTCAAGTAAGTCCGGTTGATGGCGCTGCAGCAGCGCCCAGGTGACACAGTCGATGGCGGCGATATCCGCACGATCTTGTTGCAACGCCACCAGCGATTGCCGGTGGCTACCGCTAAACTCCACCGTGGCAAAAAAACGTTCCCCGCCGGAGAGCGCTGCGACCATTTTCCGCAGGGCGTTATAGCCCGATTGTGATTCGATGGCGTTGCAGACGGCGCGCTGACCGCGAAAATCCCCCAGCGTTTTCCCGCTCTCTTCTTCACGCGTCACCAGGAAACTGCGGTAGCCGATGCCTTCGCAGCCCGGTGCCTGATAGTGAAAACAGCCCACGGTTTGCACTTTATCAAGCTGCGTGACCAGCGGATAACCGCAGGTCTGGCTTAACAGCAGCGCATCTTCCTGCCAGTGCGTTAACAGATCCGGCGGCGGCCAGACATGCGTGGCCATGATACCGCGAGCGGCGAACAGTTCTTTCAGCACACCGCCCAGCGCCACGGTATCTGCGCGGTGCAGATCGTACATGGGCAAGGAAAACAGGTTAGTCGTAGTGTTGCTTGCAGCCTGGGTGTGCATTCACGTCCACCGATGTAAACAAAAAGCGTCGTAACCATTCACTATAGCCCCGAACCAGAAATCCGCGATTACGTTGGCGGTACGCCTGCCGATCACGCAGGTAGAGCGTGCGCAATCCATACCAGGGCACACTGGGCAGATCGTGGTGGATGGAATGGTAGTTGAGGTTCAGAAACAGAATACGCCACGGCAGCGCCGCTTCATTAATCACCGAGCGCGCCAGCGGATCGTCTGCCGCCTGATGTTCGAGAAAGGAGCGGATTTTGGTCACCGCCAGCGCCGGATAACTAACCGCCAGCACAAACCACAGCGGTGAAAAATCGCAATGCGCCATCCACATAAACAGCGCCGCAAGCAGTACACCGTGCACCAGCCACATGACGATCGCTTTCCTTTGCCGCTGATAAAATGCGGTCATCATGACTGCCAGCAGTTGCCCGATATCGAGCAGCGGTGCCAGTAGCAATCGCCCGGGGAACGTGTTGCGCAGACGAATGATGTCGCGCTGCACGCGCGAGAAACGCTGCCAGCGCTGAGGGGCAAAATAATAAGATTCAGGATCCGCGTGCGGCAGTGTCAGCTCCGGCGTGTTGTGGTGCGCGAGATGGGAATCACGGTAAAGGCCGTACGGATACCAGACCGCCAGCGGCAGCAGGCCCAGCAGTTGGTTAAACCACGGCCAGCGCGTTGGATGACCGTGAATTAATTCATGCTGCACAGAGAGATACCAGCAGGTAAACACAATCAGCAGCAACGTTGCCGGCCACAGGCCTAAGCTTTGCCAGTTCGCCAGCGTGGCGAACCAGCCGCTATACACGGCGATAATTACCGTCCAGGTGGGAAGCTCATAGCGCCACAGCCAGCTGCGGGCGCGCTGTTGGATAAAATGACGTTGTTCTTCATGTAAATAGACCGCACGACGTTTTGCCATTCACTCATACACTCTCTGCGCTTATTCGCGTCACGATGTGAGGGAACGGCAGAAATCACAACCAACTTAAATGGCGTAACTATTGCTGAAAATGGCAAAACGCCGGGCGGCGCGGCGCAGGCCACTTTGCCGCGCGGATCCAGAATGTTGCTGCGCCACGTCATAACGCACGCCTTCGCGATGAAGGAGGCGCATATTTTTGACCACCGTCGCCAGCATCCGAAAGAACGTGGCGGCCATTTCCGGCACCGCGGCATCAATAAAGGTCTGCCAATCGTCGGGATAGTAATAGAGGGCGTTTCATTGTTCTTGCCACTCAGGGCTGGTTGATAAACACATGGATGCTGGCGATACGGCCATCACGAACGGTGAAAATGTCTTCGCCGTGTACCAGCCCGGAGTCGTTCTGCGGGCCATAGCTCCAGGTCACGCGGCCCAGCCCATGATTCCAGGTCACGGGCGCCGGATGGAAGACAAAGCCCGGATGTTCGCGCTGGACGCGGGCAATTAACGCCACAACCTGCGGATAGCCGGTGGCGATGTCGGCGTAATCGGCGACATAAAAGTCCCCGGTATAAACCTCGCCAAAGCTACTGATACGCGGCTGCGGATCGTTCCAGATGACAAAGTGTTTATCGATCAGGTGCTGAGCGATTTGCAGTTCAGGTGATGTCATCTCTTTATGCTCCATTGTCTGTGCGCGAACCTGCGGCAGCGCCATCGACGCTGCCGGCACCAGCCCGCGAAAAGTGAGGGCGTTGACCATCAGATTTGCGCCATGCCGCCATCAACAAACAGCTCTACGCCATTGATAAAGCTGGAGGCATCCGACGCCAGGAAAGCCACCACTTTGCCGACCTCTTCCGGTTCGCCAAGACGGCCCAGCGGTACTTGCGCGGCCAGTGCGTCAAACAATCCCTGACGGTGTTCATCCGGGACTAAATCGCCAAGACCCGGTGTGCGGATGGGGCCAGGGCTGACCACGTTGACGCGGATACCGCGGCCTTGCAGATCCAGCGACCACGAGCGGGCAAAGTTACGCACGGCGGCTTTACTGGCGCTGTAGACGCTGAAGTTGGCTGTCCCTTTGATCGACACCGTGGAGCCGGTCAGTACAACCGATGCGCCATTCACCAGCAACGGCAGCGCTTTCTGTACGGTAAACAGCACGCCGCGTACGTTGGTGGCAAAAATGCGGTCGAAATGCTCTTCGGTAATCGACCCCAGCGGCAACATATCGCCGCCCCCGGCATTGGCGTGGAGGATGTCCAGTCGCCCGGCGCTTTTAGCGATTTGCGCATACACCGCGTCGAGATCCGCCGGAACTGACGCATCGGCACGGATGCCGGTTACGCTGGCACCGACTTCAGCGACAGCGGCATCCAGCTCTTTCTGTCGACGACCGGTAATAAAGACACGTGCGCCCTGGGCTACCAGTTCTTTTGCCGTAGCCAGACCGATACCGCTGGTACCGCCAGTGACAAGGGCAATTTTTCCGCTCAGTTGTTTCGTCATTTTTCTGTTCCTCAGTTTGGGTTTTAGGGTTTACCGGCGGTCAGTCGGGCTGACGTCTTCGGTATAGCTGCACTGTAGCGCTGGCGTTTTTATTGAAAAATACCGAAAAATGAAAATGACTATTCACCGTGGTGTATAATCAATTTTCGCCAGTAAGGGGGGACGTATGGATCAGTTGCAGGCAATACGGGCTTTTGCCCGCGTGGTGGAAGCCGGAAATTTTACCCGGGCGGCAGATTCACTGGAGATGCCTAACGCCACGCTAAGTAAACTGGTGCAGGAGCTGGAAGCGCACCTCGGCGTGCGGTTGTTGCAGCGTACCACTCGCCGCGTGACGGTGACGCCGGAAGGACGCGACTATTACGACAAAACCGCGCGCATTTTGCGCGATCTGGAAGATATCGATACCTCCTTTAACAGCGTGCGCAGCCATCCGCGTGGTCAGTTGCGTATTGACGTAGGCGGCTCCACGGCGAGCGATGTGCTGATCCCGGCGCTACCGGAGTTTATGGCGCGCTACCCGGATATTCGTATCGATCTCGGCGTTTCTGACCGCCCGGTGGATCTGATCAGTGACAATGTGGACTGCGTAATCCGTGGCGGCCCGCTGGATAATTCCTCGCTGATCGCCCGCCAGATTGGCGCTGCAACACTGCTGACCTGCGCCACGCCCGCGTATCTGAAAGCCTTTGGCACGCCCGCCTACCCGGACGAGCTGAAAAATGGCCACCGGCTGGTGAGTTATCTGTCGCCGCAAACCGGCAGAGCCTTCCCCTTACGTTTTGAGCGCGACGGCGAAAAGTGTGAAATCAAGGTCGATCACCGCATCGGCGTAAACGAGAGTAATGCCCATCTGGCCGCCGGTCTGGCCGGGCTGGGGATTATTCAGACCTTCAGTTATGCGCTGGAAAGCGCGCTGAAGAGCGGCGCGCTGGTGGAAATTTTGCGCCCGTGGCGTCCCGCGCCCTACCCTTTCCATGTGGTCTATCCGCAAAACCGCCATGTTACGCATCGCCTGCGGGTTTTTATTGACTGGCTGCTGGAGAGTTTCCCGAAAAATGTTAACCGCTAATGTCAGCATATTATTTTCGTGACTCAAGGAATAACAACGTTAATAATGAAGAGAATTTGAAAACATTATGAATTAACAATGATGGTTTGTTTTTATTATTTACCCACCTCGCAACCTAATTTTAAAAAATATTTATAACGCATTGATTATAAATAGTATTTTAATTTGTAAATTTTGAATAGTTATTATCTTGATAATAAATTTCATTTCTATTAACGTCATTCGCGCATGATGAGGATTCTCTGGCGAATAACGTTTTCCCCATCGTGCAAATAATCCCTCTCGTTTTTACTCATTTACTGACGCAGATAACCGCCGCAGTCCGGGCATGTATTCTCTTTTTTATGCCACGGCTCAGGGAGGCGTCACGACGCCCGAAAAAAGCGAGAACCGTACACATAAAAATACAGGGAATATGGCATGAAACACGCTTCACATTATCCACTGGCCATGCTGATTCACGTGGCACTGTGGGGTCTGACGCTTCCGGTACAGGCCGCTGACACCAGTAATACTTCTGACCAAACCGCGACGGACACAACCAAAACGCAGGAAGATACGCTGGTGGTGACCGCCGCCAAACAGACGTTGCAGGCTTCCGGCGTATCCACCATTACCGCCGAACAAATCCGCAAACACCCGCCCGCTCGCGATGTCTCGGAACTGATCCGCACGCAGCCTGGCGTCAACCTGACCGGCAACTCCACCAGCGGCCAGCGCGGAAATAATCGCCAGATCGACATCCGGGGTATGGGGCCGGAAAACACGCTGATTCTGGTGGATGGCAAACCGGTGACCAGCCGTAACTCGGTGCGCTATGGCTGGCGTGGCGATCGCGACAGCCGTGGCGACAGCAACTGGGTACCGGCGGAAATGATCGATCATATCGATGTGATCCGTGGCCCGGCCGCCGCGCGCTACGGCAACGGCGCGATGGGCGGCGTAGTGAATATCATCACCAAACCCACTACCGGTGAATGGCACGGTTCATGGAACACTTATCTGAATGCGCCGCAGCACCGCAAAGAAGGTTCGACGAAACGCACCAACTTCAGCCTGAACGGCCCGCTTTCCGATACCGTCAGCTTTAATTTGTGGGGCAATCTGAGCAAAACCCAGGCCGACGCACAGGACATCAACTCCGGCCACGAAGCCGCACGCACCGGTACCTACGCCGGTTCTTATCCGGCAGGCCGTGAAGGGGTGATCAATAAAGATATTCACGGCAAAGTGCGCTGGGAATTCGCCCCGATGCAGGCACTGGAGTTTGAGTCCGGCTACAGCCGTCAGGGCAACCTGTACGCAGGCGATACGCAAAACACCAACACCAGCACGCTGGTGAAAAGTATGTATGGCAAAGAGACCAACCGTCTTTACCGCCAGAACTGGGGCGTGACCTGGACCGGCGGCTGGGACAATGGCGTAACAACCAACACCTACGCGCAGTATGAACGCACCCGCAACTCCCGGCTCGGCGAAGGACTGGCTGGCGGCACGGAAGGGATCTTCTCCAGCGATAAGTTCTTCGATATTGATCTTTCCGATGTACTGCTACACAGCGAGGTCAACATTCCATTTACGCTGGGCGTCGATCAGAACCTGACTATCGGCACCGAGTGGAACCAGCAACGCATGAAAGATGGCGTTTCGACAACCCAGTCGCTCTCTTACGGATCGATTGATGGCGTCAGCAGCACCAATCGCAGTCCATATTCCAGCGCGGAGATCTTCTCGCTGTTTACCGAAGATAATATCGCCCTTACCGACAGCACCATGCTGACACCGGCGCTGCGCTTTGATCACCATTCTATTGTCGGCAACAACTGGAGCCCGTCGCTGAACCTGTCGCAAGGGCTGGCGGAGGACTGGACGTTAAAACTGGGGATTGCGCGCGCCTATAAAGCGCCAAATCTTTATCAGCTCAACCCGAACTACATTCTCTACAGTAATGGCCAGGGATGCTATGCCAGTAGTTCAGCCTGTTATCTGATGGGTAACAGCGACCTGAAAGCCGAGACCAGCGTTAACAAAGAGATCGGCATCGAGTACAAACACAACGGCTTCCAGGGCGGCATCACTTACTTCCGCAATGATTACCACAACAAGATCGAATCCGGTTATTCCGCCGTCGGTACCGCCAGCAATGGCACCACCAATATTTATCAGTGGGAAAACGTGCCGAAAGCGTTGGTGGAAGGGCTGGAAGGCACGCTGAATGTTCCGGTTAGCGAAAGCGTCAACTGGAGCAACAACATGACGTGGATGCTGCAAAGCAAGAACAAAACCACGGGCGATCGTCTGTCGGTGATCCCGCAATTTACCCTGAACTCGACGCTGGCCTGGCAGGTACGCGATGATTTGTCGCTGCAAAGCACCTTTACCTGGTACGGACGGCAGAAACCCAAACGCTTCAACTATAAAGGTGAAGCGGTTTCCGGCAGTGAATTGAATGAAGTCAGCCCTTACAGCGTGGTCGGTCTGAGCTCGACCTGGACGGTGAACAAAAACCTGAGCCTGACCGGCGGCGTGGACAATATCTTTGATATCCGCCACTACCGCGCCGGTAATGCGCAAACCACCGGCAACAGCACCACCGGTGCTTACCTGTACGGCGCAGGCGCAGAAACGTATAACGAATCCGGACGCACCTTTTATGTTAGCGTGAACACGCATTTCTGATGTCATCATCCAAGCCGGAACAGGTTACTTTTCCGGCTTTTTTGTGCGCTAAATCCGCGCTGTTATATATGATGACAAAATCTTCATCGCTTCTGCATAATCCTTTCACGATGCGGGTTTATTATTAGCGCAGTTGAGTTCGGCGGGAATGGATCCAGCAGAAATCAACTGTGGTGTAATACCACTCCTTCATAAAAGTAGTACTCCATCCCCCCTTCCAAATCCCAACCGCAGCCATGCGGTGGAGGGGGGATTTCCCTTCACTGCGCTCTTTTATTAATGATTTCCTCGACTAACGACTTTATGCTCAGCAGCCCCTTTTTTCATACATATATTATCCATGCTTTCTTCATTTTAACTGACACATTATTTGTTATTGTCTCAGCGTTCTTTGTTGAGTGCAGAGGACATCATTCCTAATAAACTCTTCCCCCTTCCCCCCCGTTCAGGAAGGGGGCTTTTTTAAGGAGTGAGTCAAAAATAATATTACACCCCTCGCAGACAAACTTTTTGATATTAACATTCCAATAAAGTTCCTTGCGTGCATATTATTTTTACCTGCGTTGTATATCCATGCTTTCTCCATTCTTTCCCCATGATTAAATGCAATCCTGCATTTCTATTTGCAGCCGTTCTCTTTGAAAATATCTCTTAGACGAAACTTTCATGCTTAAAAAATACAATATCATCGCCGGTTTATTGTTGTCTCCTTGCGCTTTGCATGCCGCCACCTCTTTGAAAATCAATGATATTCAGTTTGAAGGTTTGCAACGCGTTACCATTGGGGCAGCACTGCTCAGTATGCCGATCAAAGCGGGTGAAGATGTCACCAATGACGATATCAGCGAATCGGTACGTGCGCTGTACGCCAGCGGCAGTTTCGATAATGTGCAGATCCTGCGCGAAGGCGAAACATTGCTGGTAAAGGTCAAAGAACGGCCAACAATCGCACAGATTAGCTTCGCCGGAAATAAAGCGATAAAAGATGATGTGCTCAAAGAGAACCTGCGTGCCAATGGCATTCAGGAAGGCTCCGCGCTGGATCGCAATAACCTTTCGGAAATAGAAAAAGCGTTACAGGACTTTTATTACAGCGTAGGGAAATACAGCGCCCAGGTTCATTCCGTGGTAACGCCATTACCGCGCAATCGCGTTGATGTGAAATTTGTTTTTCAGGAAGGGCTTTCCGCTAAAATCGTCCAGATTAATATTATTGGCAACCATGTATTCAGCGAGCAGACCTTGCTGGATCAGTTGCAATTACGCGATCAAGTACCGTGGTGGAATGTGCTTGGCGATCAGAAATATCAAAAGCAAAAACTTGAAGCCGATATCGAGACTCTCCGCAGCTATTATCTCGATCGTGGGTTTGCACGTTTTGCGATTGATTCCAGCCAGGTCAGTATGACGCCGGATAAAAAATCACTGTATATCACGTTGAATATTTCCGAGGGTGAGCGCTATCAGGTCGTCAGCACACTGGTGAACGGCGAGTTGGCGCAGCGCAATAAAGAGGTGGATGCACTGGCGCAAACACTGCAAGGGCAAACTTACAGCGCAGCGGGCATTACTCGCGTCGAAGAGGCGATCAAAAAACTGTACGGCAAGGATGGTTATGCCTGGCCGCAGGTCAAAACCGTGCCGGAGATTGACGACAAAAACCATAGCGTCACATTGCGGATTAATGTCAATGCCGGGCGTCGCTACTCGGTACGCCAGATCCGGTTTTCCGGCCACGATACGTCCCGCGATTCGGTACTGCGCCGGGAAATGCGCCAGATGGAAGGCGCATGGCTGAATGATGAGAAAGTGCAACAGGGGAAAGCGCGGCTGGAACGCACCGGCTATTTCGAAACCGTTGAGAGCCATATCACACCGGTTTCCGGCCAGCCGGATCAGGTGGATGTCGAATATAAAGTGAAGGAGCGTAATACCGGCTCTTTTAATGTCGGCCTCGGCTACGGTACGGATAGCGGTATCAGTTACCAGTTGGGCGTTTCGCAGGATAACTGGCTCGGCACCGGCAACACCGTCAGTTTTAACGGTACGCGCAGTAGTTACCAGTCTTATATTGAACTGGGCGTCACCGATCCTTATTTCACTGTTGATGGGGTAAGCCTCGGCGGCAAAATTTTCTATAACAGTTACGATGCCACTGATGCCGACACCGGTAGCTACAATCAGCAAAGTTATGGCCTCAGCGGGAATATGGGCTTCCCGGTCAGCGAAAATAATACCCTCAATCTCGGGCTGGATTATGTCCATAACCGGTTAACCAATATGGAACCGGAGCTCACCACGTGGAATTACCTTAATTCACGCGGTATCTACCCTAAAGTGGTGAGCAAAGATGAAGACAGCAACGCGGAATATAGCGCCAATGACTTCTTTGCCTCGCTGGGCTGGAGCTATAACTCGCTGGATCGCGGCTTTTTCCCCCGTTCCGGCAATAAAAGTAGCTTAACCGGCAAAATAACCATTCCGGGTTCCGATAACAGCTATTACAAAATCAGTTTCGACAGTGCGCAGTATCTGCCATTAAACAGCGACAAAAATTGGGTGTGGATGGAACGTCTGCGTGCAGGATATGCCGGCGGGTTGAATGGTAAAGAAGTGCCATTTTATGACAACTTCTACGCTGGCGGATCTTCGTCAGTTCGCGGCTTTTCCTCAAATACTATCGGGCCAAAATCAGCTTATTACCGCTGTAACGGATCAGAAAGTAGCTATAGCGAATGCCCGCTGGAAAACTCAGATGATGCGGTGGGCGGAAATGCAATGGTGGTGCTGAACAGCGAATTTATCGTCCCGACGCCATTTGTCAGCGATAAATATGCCGACAGCTTGCGCACCTCATTATTCGTCGATGCCGGAACGGTCTGGAGTACCTCCTGGCATAACACGGCACAAACGCTGGCAGCGGGTCTGCCAGATTACAGCGATCCTTATGATATCCGTTTTTCCGCAGGTATCGCCTTGCAATGGATGTCGCCACTGGGACCGCTGGTCTTCTCTTATGCCCAGCCCTTTAAAAAATATGCGAACGATAAAGCCGAACAGTTCCAGTTTAATATTGGCAAGACCTGGTAACGCGGCATACGCCATTACCTGACAGAATAAAAGGATGGTATGAAGAAAAAACCACATATGACCGTCAACAAAGTGGATTTCTTTGATTTCCGGTATGAGCTGGAGCGCGCCGTACTGGCGACGGATCGAGATTATTCTCAACAATGTTTGACGCGGGCGAAATTCCTTAGCTACTTATTGTGTCGGAATCTGAGCCATCAATATGTGGTAATGTTTAACGAAACATTCAGCAGTGCTGAAATCGCAGTTGACGAAACAACCAACAAGAAAGAGAAAACGCGCCTCTTCAGAGATAATTTTTATAGGTTGAAACAGGCGCTAAACATGGAATGACGGGCTTTTGGGCGCAATCTTACCTTTGTATGGATGAAAAATGGTGAGTTGCGCATTATTTCCTCAACAAGCCAGGCGGCATTAACTGTGGCTCAACATTAAAATAACCCTTAAAGGATATGGTCTTTTCCCGTATATCGCTGGCTAAATTTCGCTTTATCCACATGTATGAGGTAGAGCATGTTTACAAAAGTGAATTTATATTTGCTAAAAAATATAATTCAGTATTGATTTTTATCTCATGATCACTAAAAATTAATTCCGATAGAATTTACATTTCTCTGCACACGGAGTGACGCTATGTCAGAAGCATTAAAATCATTAAATAACATTCGCACCCTGAGAGTTCAGGCTCGTGAAGTTACGCTCGAAGCACTGGAAGAGATGCTTGAGAAACTGTCTGTTGTCGTTGAAGAGCGCCGCGAGGAAGAGTCTTCAATTCGCAAAGAACAAGAAGAGAAAGAAGCCAAGCTGGCGGCATTCCGTCAAAAACTGCTGGATGAAGGAATCGATCCAACCGAGCTTTTATCCTCCCTGAAAGGGCAAACCACGAAGTCTAAATCTGTTCGTGCGCCTCGCCCTGCTAAATATAAGTATATCGACGAAGACGGCAGCGAAAAAACCTGGACCGGCCAGGGTCGTACGCCGAAAGCGATTGCAAAAGCCATTGAAGGCGGCAAAAAGCTGGAAGACTTCGAGCTCTAAAATGTATCAGGGGCAGCGCAACTGCCCCTTTTTTTTATTTCTGCCCAGCCACTCAGCTTTCTTTTCTGACCTTTCCCTCACACCGCCGCCATTTATCCCTTAAGTAACGTCTGATAGCGCTAACTGCAACACGAAACAGCCATCGTGCAACACCGAAACGATCGGCTCCTGCCATCGGACGCTTATTTAGCTTTTCCCTGAGTATGCTTTGTGCCAACAACATTCCCGTCTATGCTACCGACAGGGTTTATTACCCGGCACACAATTTGTTGCCCGATCAACTTCCTCCTGGCGATGTTAAGTGACTATTCTTGCGCTTCGTCATTCATTGCACGACCTGTTGAATTAGCGAATATACCGTAAAGCATGCTATCCGAAAGATCTGGCAAACGGCAGGGAGAAAACAAACATAGTCGCCGCAGCGAAGAATTCCCCCTGAAATTAATAGGGCCTTAACGTTATTCTTGTGTCTGTTCTACTCGTAGTACAGTAAATGCCCATCACCCCATCCGGGGCGAATGTTAAGAAATCAGGCTGCCTAATGTATTGCCATGAAAATTAAACGAATCATGCGGATTATTTATCCGCTGTATAAACCTGCATATGAGGAATACTCAACTGACAGCAACAATGCCCACAGTCGTTTTTTTCCTGTATCTCTGTGGTTAATTCTGTTGGTGGAGGCAAACATTGCTGAAAAATAGAGTCTGCACAATGTAATGTCCCGCACTCACCAAAACGATGTTTCGTCATACATCCATCGCGATGCCGTCGGCAGTCCTCGATTAAAGTCCAGCCCTGGACAAGATTAAGCAGCGGCATCGACTGCCCATCCATCAGGCTGTCGTTACAGTAAGCGCGCCAGGCCTCGATGATCTGCTGACATTCACTCGCGCGGGTATGTATTTTCACCAGCTGCACGTTGTTGCAAAAATGGCGCACATGCAACCGGGTATGCGGATCCCCCGCGTCGATCACGTCGAGAGGTTCATTAACCGCTGAATTATTAACAGGTTGGTTATCATCGTCGATAAATAATCGCGCCGCTGAACTTTTCGTCGCTAAAAATAGTGCTAAAGATAGCTTTTGCAGCTCGAAGTAAATGTTTTTATCTACCATGATGCAACTATAATACTCACTCCACTGGTGATCCGATCATTCATTTTAAATGAAACATTACCACAGGAGATTCATTTATCAATGAATCAATTGTGGAACTCATCTCGCAAAAAAAAGCATCAATAAAATTGAATATTAATGCTTTCTTAATATTTGAAATAAATTAAAGCATGAGATGAATCTCATTCTCATCTTAATTCAAAATCATACCAGCAATGTGCCTGGAAGAAAAAACCGCCGCGCTTCTTTTCATCCTGTCACACTGACCGAAGAAGCCATCTGGCAAACGCAACAGGTGAAATGCGGCACTTCTCCCATCTCTGACGGATTGCAGTGGTCCCCACTGCGCCACTGTGTGCTAACATTGATCGCAGCAATAAATAGCATGCTAACAATGGCACGGATTGCCAAACATAATGGTTATTGGAACCGAGAGGGATTTTCAGGTGAGCAACTCTATTTTTATTTCCAAAAGGATGCGTAATTTTATTGTCCTGGTGCAGACCAAAAGCATTGCCAGAGCGGCGGAAAAAATTCATATGACCGCATCGCCCTTTGGCAAAAGCATCATCGCGCTTGAAGCGCAGATTGGCTACCCGCTTTTTACCCGAAAAGATAACAGCATCTGCCTGAATAAAGCCGGTCAGGAGCTTTACCAGAAACTCTTCCCGGTTTATGAACGGTTATCGGCCATTGAAAACGAGCTCCATAACTCAACGCAGCGCTCACAGAAAGTGGTGCTCGGTATTGATAACACTTATCCAACCATTATTTTCGATCAGCTCATAAGCCTGGGCGATAAATATGAAAACGTCAGCACCCAGGTGGTTGAATTTAGTGAAAATGGGGTGATTGACGATCTGTTGGGTCATCAGCTCGATTTTATTATTTCACCACAGTTGGTCTCGCCACGCGTTCAGGAACTGGAAAACCTGATGGTTACTGAGCTTCCACCTCTGCGACTCGGTTTTCTTGTCTCGCGACGCTATCAGGATAAACAGCCGCAGGAACTACTGCGCGAATTGCCGTGGCTGCAAATGCGTTTCCAGAATCGAGCCAATTTTGAAGCCATGCTGGATGCCCACATCCGCTCATGCGGCATTCATCCGACGATTATTTACCGGGCATACAGCTTTATGGCCAAAATCAGCGCGGTGGAACGCGGGCAATTTCTCACCGTGATCCCCTGGTTCGCCTGGCCGCTGGTGAACCCGCAGACATTAACGTATTTCGATGCGCCAAACGGCCCGATGGCGATGCAGGAATATCTTTATTCACTGAAAAACCAGCGGCATACCGCCGCGATATGTCAATACATTGCTGACGATCGCGACGGTACGACGGTTTAACCCAGCATAGAACCCGTTTTCAGTAACGAGGTGTGCAGTTCAAAGACGCGGCTAAGATCGTGGCGTATATGCCCGCCAGACGTGGATTCCAGATAACGATGGAGATAATCCCGGTATAGCGGGTGGGCGCAATTTTCAATAATCGTATGGGCTCGCTCAATCGGCGAAAGCCCGCGCAGGTCGGCAATCCCCTGCTCGGTAATGATCACTTTGACGCTGTGTTCGCTGTGATCGACATGACTGCACATCGGCACAATCGTCGATATTTTCCCCTCTTTTGCAATCGAGGGTGCCATAAAAATCGATAAGTAAGCATTGCGCTCAAAGTCTCCGCTGCCGCCAATGCCATTCATCAGGTTAACGCCTGCCACATGCGTTGAATTGGCATGACCGTAAATATCGAACTCCAGCCCGACATTCAGCGCAATGACGCCAAGGCGGCGAATTATCTCCGGGTTGTTGGAGATCTCCTGCGGCCGCAACACAATGCGTTCGGCGAAAAAGTCCATGTTATCGTAGATTTTCCGCAACGCTTTGTCGGAAACCGTCAGGCTGGATGCACTAGCCCCTCTGACTTTTCCCGTTTCGAGCAGATGGACCACCGACTCCTGTAGCACTTCTGAATACATCATAAACGGCGGGATATCCGGGTTTTCGCCAAGACGCGCCATCACCGCGTTATTGATATTACCGACGCCGCTTTGCAACGGCAGAAACTCTGGAGGAATACGTCCGTGTGCGATCTCATTGAGCAGGAAGGTCACTACATTGTCCGCAATCTGCTGACAGACCGGTTTCTCCTCCTCCAGCGTGTTACCGGCATCAGGCAATTCGGTATCCACCACTGCGATAATCTTTCGCGGATCAATCTGCACATAGTGCAGGCCAATTCTGTCCAGCGTACTAAAAATAGCGACACTGTTGCGGTACGGTGGCGCGCCAGGTGAGGCGATATCAGCCAGTTGAGCCACCTGCGGGCTGTGATAATGGTTGTACTCAATGATTATCCGTTTTGCCTGACGCAGCCAGGTTGGCGCATTACCAATACCACTAGAAAGCCAGATCTTGCCATCGCTCGTTAGCGCCGAAGCCTCGATAACGGCGACATCAATGTCACCGAAAAAGCCATAGTTCACCATTTGCGCCACTTCACTCAGATGCAGGTCAACGAACTTCACCCTGCCCTGATTGATTTTTCGCCGCATGCCCGCTGCCGACTGGTACGGAGCGCGCCAGGAGACGGCATCCGCTTCAGACAATACATCATCGGCAGCAGCACCAATGGATGCGCCGGTCAGAAGGCGAATCTGAAAAGGTTGCTGTGCTTGATGTAACTCACGTGCGCGCCGGGCAATCGCAGCGGGTAGCGCTTTAGGCGAACCGGCGGCAGTAAAACCACTAAATGCCACCATTTCATCATGCCGGATAAGCGCGGCCGCCTCGTCAGCGCTTAACCGGGGCCAGAACTCTTTCATGCTGTTCTCCGTTGCTCAGTAGCCCAGAAAATGCGGTTTGCGTTTTTCCATAAAGGCACTTCGCCCTTCCTGATAATCCTGGCTGTCATAAACCGCACGACGCATGCCCTGAATTCGCTCGAATTCATCCGCGTTCATGGTATGCGCTTCCCCCAGAACCCGCAGTTCCTCCTTAATAACGGCTATTGCAAGCGGGGCTTTTTCACAGATCTGATGCGCCATCAGCAAGGTAAAATCTTCCAGCTCATTCGCGTCCACGATATGGTTCAGAATGCCTACGGCCAGAGCGCGCTCAGCGGTAATCGGCGCTGCGGTAAAAATCATCTCTTTTACGATATGAAAACCGGCATCGCGCGTTAGATTATGGATACCGACAAGGTTATACGGCACGCCGAGGTTTACCGGCGTCATTGAGAAGGTGGACGTTGTGGCTGCCACCACCAGATCTGAGCTCATGATCAACTCAAAAGCGCCGCCCCAGACGCTCCCTTCAACCATCGCAATAACCGGTTTCGGGTATTTCTGGATCATGCGGGTAATCTGCCGCAGCGGATCATCATACGAGAGCGGATCGCGGCGGCCAGTCGGCAGCTCATGAATATCATGCCCGGCGGAAAAAACCTTCGCGCCGTGCGGAGCGCGGAGAATTACGCAGCGAATCTCCGGAGTGTTGAGATCCTCCAGCGCCTGAAGCAAATCATCGATAAATACCTTGCTGAGCGCATTCAATTTGCGGGCATAGTTAAATTCAATAACAGCCACTTTTTGTATGATCGTGACGACAACATGCTGATACGACATAAAGTTACCTTCTTATTGTTCAAAATAGTGATGCTGAAGAAATTCACGGATGTGCTGTAAGCCGGTGCGCGGAGCCTGTTGGTTATTTTTCACGCTTTCCAGCGTCTGGCTGAAAGTCTGGCGAAAAATCTGATGGGCAAAAAGCTGTCGCAGCGCTTCCTCTTCGGCCTGCTTCTGAAGCCATTTCATCGTTTGTTGCTGGCGCAACTGCGCCAGTCCCCCGCTTTGCGCCATGACCTCGCTAAAGCGGACAATGCACTGCCAGACATCCTCAATCCCACGCTTTTCCCGTGCGCTGCATGTCAGCACCTGCGGCGACCACTGCGGATACTTATGTCGCACCATCGAAAGCGCGCTCTCGTACACCTGGCGCGCGGCCGCAACCGCCAGGCGGTTGTCGCCATCGTCCTTGTTGATAACGATGACGTCGGCCATCTCCATGATGCCTTTTTTAATCCCCTGCAAATCATCACCGCCGCCGCCGATTTGCAGCGAGACAAAGCAGTCCACCAGGCCAGAGACTTCCGTTTCCGACTGACCAACACCCACGGTTTCAACGATCACCACGTCATAATTCGCCGCCTCGCATAACAGGATCAATTCAGCGGCACGCTGACTGGCTCCCCCGGCATAACCACCGGAGGGCACAGGACGAATAAATGCCGCCTCCGCACGCGCCAGCGATGTCATTCGTGTCTTGTCGCCAAGCAAACTGCCGCCGCTCAGCGGGCTACTGGGATCAACAGCAATCACGGCGACCCGCTTACCGAGCCGGATGAGCAGCATGCCGAAGGTATCCAGAAAAGTGCTTTTCCCGGCGCCAGGCGTACCGGTAAGGCCAATGCGTAGCGCCCTGCCGGTTAGCGGCATAATGATATCCAGCAACTGACGACTGAGGCGTTGATATTGCGGAAGCTGGTTTTCCACCAGCGTCATCGCCTGAGCGAGCGCGACACGATCGCCGGCACACAACCGATGAATCGTCGCTTCCAGCGTTTTTTCGTTAATCATGCTGGCGGCTAATCCGTGTTAATACATCGCGTACGCTTTCCAGCATCGGGGTGCCGGGGCCGTAAATAGCCGCCACGCCTTGTTCATGCAGAAAGGCATAATCCTGCGGCGGAATGACACCGCCCGCGACAACGCAGATATCCTCTCGCCCGTACTCTTTCAGCCCGGCAATCAACTCCGGAATCAGTGTTTTATGTCCGGCTGCCAGTGACGACGCGCCAACAACATGCACATCGTTTTCTACCGCCAGGCGGGCTATCTCCTGCGGTGTTGAGAACATCGGGCTGAGATCGACATCGAAACCGACATCGGAGTAGGCGCTGGCAATGACCTTCGCGCCGCGGTCGTGACCATCCTGCCCCATTTTGGCAATCAAAATGCGCGGACGGCGGCCGTGAGTAGTGAGAAATTGCCGGGTCTGCTCAACAATGGCGTCGAATTCCGCTGCGGCATCCTTGCTTTGTTGATAGCTGCGGGTGATGACACCAGTGACGCACTGGCTGGGAACCAGATAGCGATCAAATGCGGCTTCCAGCGCATCGGAAATCTCCCCGAGCGTGGCGCGCAGCCGCGCCGCATGAACGGCGGCCGCCAGCAGATTTTCATTATGCTGTGCTGCATGGGTGAGCGCCGCCAGTGCATCGTGAACTGCCGCCGCATCACGCGTGCTGCGGATCTGCTCCAGCGCGGCGATTTGCTCATTGCGCACCTTCACATTGTCGATCTCCAGCACCGGCGTAATGGCCTCTTGCTCCAGCTTGTATTTGTTTACGCCGACGATCACGCGTTTACCCTGATCGATCTCTGACTGCGCCTGCGCGGAAGCTTCTTCAATCATGCGTTTCGGCAGCCCAACTTCGATGGCTTTCGCCATGCCGCCCACTTCATCGATTTGCCGGATAATCTCCCGTGCCTCTTTGATGATCTGAGCGGTAAGCGACTCGACGTAATAAGAGCCGCCGAGCGGATCGACCGTGCGGCAGATTTCCGCCTCTTCCTGCAAAATAATCTGGGTGTTACGCGCAATACGCGCCGAAAAATCTGTCGGTAGCCCAAGCGCTTCGTCAAACGCGTTGGTATGCAAAGACTGCGTGCCGCCGAGCGTGGCGGCGAGCGCTTCAATCGTGGTGCGAACAATATTGTTATAAGGATCCTGTTCCGTCAGACTCCAGCCGGATGTCTGACAGTGGGTGCGCAGCGCCAGCGACTTCGGATTCGTGGCGCCAAACTGACTGACGGCCTCGCTCCACAAATAACGGGCGGCACGCAGCATGGCGACGTTCATAAACAGATCCATGCCGATGCCAAAGAAAAAAGAGAGGCGCGGCGCGAAGTCATCAATTTTCAGCCCGGCGGAAATTGCGGCTTTAATATATTCAATGCCATCTGCAAGGGTGAACGCCACCTGCTGAACGCAATTTGCGCCCGCTTCGCCCATATGATAGCCACTGATACTGATGGTATTAAACTGCGGCATATTTGCCGAACACCAGGCAATAATATCGGCGATAATTCGCATTGACGGTTTCGGTGGATAAATATACGTATTCCGGCACAGATACTCTTTTAGAATATCATTCTGGATGGTGCCAGTTAATTTCTCCGGCGAGACGCCCTGCTCTTCAGCGGCAACAATATAAAAGGCCATAATCGGCAATACCGCGCCATTCATGGTCATGGAAACCGACATGGTATCCAGCGGAATATTATCGAAAAGGATTTTCATATCCTCAACGGTATCAATGGCGACACCCGCCTTACCCACATCGCCCACCACGCGCGGATTATCCGAATCGTAGCCCCGGTGCGTCGCCAAATCAAAGGCCACCGACAACCCCTTTTGCCCGGCGGCAAGATTACGGCGATAAAAGGCGTTCGATTCTCTTGCCGTTGAAAAACCAGCATACTGGCGAATCGTCCAGGGCTGAGCTGTATACATGGTAGCGCGCGGCCCGCGCGTAAAAGGTGGAAGCCCTGGCAGTGACCGGACAATATCCAGTTCGTCGAGATCCTCACGGGTATATAAAGGTTTAATGGCGATACCCTCAGGCGTCGGTTTTACCAGCGAATCAATCGTCTTTCCTTTCCGACTAAGCTCTTTATTCGCTATTTTTTGCCATTCCAGTTTATTTGACATAGACCACTCCATAATTCGAGGTCAATAAATTAACTGGTGAAAATAATAATTTTCGTCATTGTGGTTGTCGCCAGCAAAAAAGGACCTGCGGAAGTTCATTTTTTGCCGCAGGTCCTGATTAATTGATGAGATAAATATTTAGAGGGAACTTTGCTTTATTTACTGCGCCAGAGACCTGGCGCGCCTAAAAACCACAATACAATTAAGCTCTTTCTTATCCCCTGCCGCCAGTTTGCTCTCATTCCCGGGCAAATGGTCTTCACAAAAGCAGCAGGTGAAAGAGGTAAAATAAATGCACGATATATTTTCTTCTCTCCCCTACAGCCATTCAGAGACACGCCGATAACTAAATATCGGTTAAGGACGCCATCGCCCCTGGTCTCAGGTGCGTCCTTTTCTGCCGCCACACCTGCCTGGACAAAGATTCAGCAGTTACTTTTCATTTTGGATGAATAGCATATGCATAAACCTGTCTTTCGTAAGAAGCCATTATTGCTCGCGATGGCGGCTGCCTGGGTGTCATTCACCCCTGTAACTCAGGCATCAATTGGTACTGAGATTTCCACAACAGAAGGTCAAAGTTCTTTTATCGGTTCATTTGATTCAGTGACGATCACCTCTACAGGAAGTGTCGTCAGCCCCACGGGTAACGCGCTCTCATTCCAGTCTGTTGATATGGGTACCTTTACCAACAACGGCACGATCATGAGTTCCGGCAGTAACTACAACGATTCCGGTATGTATATCGATGATAGTTCGTCTGTAGATCTGTTCTCCAACAACAGTTATCTCGCCGGTAATTCAGGCACTATTGGCGCTTACGGGCTGTATAACCGGGGAACCATCGGCACGCTGGAAAACAGTGTGAATGGCACGATTACGAGTAACGTCGCGCTGAATAACTTCGGAACAATTACCTCGCTGATCAACCAGGGGACGATTCAGGGCCCTAACAGCGGTGTGATTAGCTGGGGCACCATCACCGATTTCACTAACAACGGCCTGATTGATGGCGCCTACGCGGTGCAGAACGCCGGTACGATGACCAACGGGATCACCAACAATGGTACGCTGCGCGGTATCGATGCTGCTATTTACAATATCGGCGCGCTATCGGTCATTAATAACAACGGCACGCTGGCTGGCAACATCTGGAACAACACGTCAAACCCGTTAACCATTAATGGCGGCAGCAGCTACGACAGCCTGCTGACCGGCTATAACAGCGGTGGCAGGGTCTACAGTTCCGGAGCCGATCTGCACTTTGGCACCGGCAAGCTCACCGTGGATGATGATTTCCAGATGGGCACGCACAACGTTATCAACGACGGTGCCTCTTTATTACTTAACCGTACGGTGACAATTAACGGTAATTACCTCCAGCAGGAGCAAGGCGAGCTGGCTATCGGCGTCGCCGATGGCGCGGTTGCCAACGGTAATACGCAGGACAGCGGTTATGGCCGCCTGGTAGTGACCGGCGATGCGATTTTTGCCGCGCATTCCAGCGTTTCGCTGCTAACGACAGGCCAGAGCTACGGTTTTGCTAACGGCCAGCGTTTCCTGGTGGTGCAGGCCTCCGGTTCGGGAACGCAGTACAATGAGAACGCGCTGGCCTACCATGTCGCGGGTTACAACGGTACGGTGACCGGTAAAGCGGTAACGATTGATGGCACTAACAGTCTCGTGGTTTATCTCGACGGTCAGGATCCGGTAACCCCGACGGAACCAACGACACCGACGACACCAACAACGCCAACAGAACCGACGACGCCAACCACACCGACGACACCAACAACGCCAGTGGTTACCCCGAACACAGGTTTTGCCACGACACCAAATGCTATCTCCTCTTTGCGCGGGCTGGGTAACTACAGCGGTTTCTCTGAAGGCCTGCTCAATCTCTATAACGCCTCTATGGCGATCGGCAGCCGCGAAGAAGCCAACCGGGCCGGTGAGCAACTGTCGCCGGTACAGAACAGCGCCGCGAGCAGCACCGCAGCCGCAGCCTCTTCCGGCGCGCTGGCCGTGGTGAACAACCATATGAACAGCACGCGTCTCGCCCGTAACGGTTCACAAAGCGGTATTGCCACCGGTGATGATGCGCTGGATTGGGCCATCTGGGGCCAGCCGTTCTACGGTAGTGCTCGCCAGGGCATGATTGATAACGTCAGCGGTTACACCGCGCATTACGGCGGTGTGGTGCTGGGAGCGGATCGTCAGATCGCTGACGACTGGCGTGTGGGCGGCGCATTCAGCTATGCGCACTCTTCCGTCAATGGCCGCGACAACCTGACGGGTAGCCATACGGATGTTGATGCCTGGAGTGGCATTGCCTACGCAAGCTGGAGCGGCAACCCGCTGTACGTCAACCTGACCGCCAGTGTCAGCACGCAGAGATATGACAGCCAGCGCCGCATCGGTTTCGACGGCTTTGCCGGCCAGGCGGATGGCAGTTTCAATGGGCAGCAAGTGATGACTAAAGCAGAAGTCGGCTACCCGATCTTCTTCGCCAAGGGAACCACGCTGACCCCGCTCGCTGCCGTCAGTTACAGCTACCTGCACCAGGATGACTATAAAGAGCACAGCGATCAGGGTGCCGCGCTGAAAGTTGATTCCAGCCATACGCAGTCGGTGCGCAGCTCGCTGGGCGCAAAACTGGAGCATAGCTGGAGCACAGGAATCGGCGATGTGGTGCCATTCGTGCAGGCGATGTGGACGCACGAATATGACCGCAGCCGCACAGCGACCAGCGCCAGCTACGTCGCCGATGCGCTGGGCGAAACGCGTTTCACCAGCTTCGGCGCCACGCCGGTGTCCGATACCGCGGATATCGGTGCCGGTGTGGCGCTGGTACAGAATGACGACCTGAGCCTCAGCGCGCGTTATGACCTTTCTACTGCGCCGCACTTCGACGCCCAGACAGTCAGCCTGCGTCTGCGTAAATCGTTCTGATGTGATGTAAACCTGGTGGGAGGGCAATAGCCTCCCACCGCAAAAGGCCTGCCGGGGAACGGCATGACATGCAATAAAGCCTTCCCCGCCAGGTCTCTTTTTTCTGTCATCCAGCTTGCAAACAAACGCAAAAAATACCCATCAGGGGGTATTTACACTATCCTTCATAAGAAAATACTTATTACTAATAAACAACATATTGATTCTGCATGCGATAAATTCACCACCGGCAAAGCAGGAATATAAAATATATTTAAAACCAACGTTTCATATTATTGGTTACTGCTACTCAAAAAACATTAACCCATAGAAAAAAACACTGTTTTTATGATACCCAGGCTAATAATTTAAGGAAAAATTAATATTCCCGCGTTCGCAAAAATTAAAAGAAGAATGAAGTTTGATAACTATCACAAAAAAGTATCAACGGTGCTATTTGCATTAAATAAAACGTATCTCAGGCCGTTAATGTAAAAAGACCCGGCGTATTTTATTCATCACAAGAAAAGGGTGAAGCATGCATGTTCTCGATGATAAAAACCTGCCTTCGCTGGCTGGTAATACGCATGGAATACTCAAGCAGACAGCGACATTGATGCTGGCGCTGATGACATTTATCTTTTTTACCATCCTCTTCACCCTCATCCAGACAAAAAGCGATCTTCAGCAAACTGAACAACGGCAAAAAATGCACTTGCTGACTAAAGCGCTTGAAAACAGACAGGAAAACTTACGATTACACCTTGCTGATTACGCCAACTGGGATGACGCTTTTCAAAATCTGACAAGCACCGTGAATGTGCACTGGGCATGGGACAGACAGAACCTGGGAAAATCGCTTTTTAATAAGTTTCAGTATGAAGGCGTTTTTGTCCTCTCACCGGATGGCATAACCCGCTATAGCGTGCTGGATGGGCAGCCCGGGCAGGTTTCCTTTGAAACATGGTTAGGCGTCAATCTGACCGACTCGTTAATAACAACATTAGCCAACAACCAAGGAATAGCGTTCTCCCGGCTGATCACTATCCATGACCAACCCACGCTCGTCGCCGCATCATGGATCACGTCGGATGATTATACGGCTGCCGGGATAAATCCTTCAGAGCATGCGGTAATGATCTTTGTCGATAAGCTTACGCCACAAAAGTTTCAGCAACTTGGTGACGAATACGAAATCAAGGGGTTACATACTTTGCCGCCTGAAGTGGCATCAATGCGCAAAGATACGATGTTTCTCACCGCCGGAAACGATCGCATTTATGTCGAATGGCAGAGCAAAAACCCCGTCGAAACACTGTTAAGCAAAGTGTTGCCTTTACTGGTGCTATTGATGGTGGTTTCCGTGCTGTTCGCCATTAGTTTGATGCGTAAAGCGTTAACAAAAGCGCGCATGAATGATGAAAAAACCTTTCTGCTGGAACAAAGTCGCGCAGCGTTATCCGCCAGCGAACAGCGTTTCAGGGATATTGTTGAAACCACCACGGACTGGATCTGGGAAGCCAATGAAAACTTTAATCTTACCTGGATTTCTGCCCGCTTTCCGGTGATCACAGGCCATCGCATCGATGAGTGGCTGGGACGCAGCTTTACCGATTTTTTAGTCGACAGCCAGCAAACAATCAGCAACTGGTTAACGCTACCGCATCCGGGCGATTATTTAACGTTGTCGCACTGCTGCTATGTTTCCGCGCTCGGCAGCCAGCGCTACTGCAATATCACGTTAAAAAGAATTACCCTGCCGGATGGCGCGATCGGTTTTCGTGGTACGGCTTCGGACGTGACGCTGGAGGTGGAGTCCAGTGAGCGTATTCGCTTCCTCTCCCACCACGATGAGTTAACGGGCCTGCCGAATCGCGCCATGATGCAAGAGTTCCTCGATGGGAAACTGCACTCGCGCGGCGAAGCAAATAGCGCGCTGGTGATGCTCAGTCTCGATCTGACCGATTTTAAACTGGTCAATGATATCTACGGGCATGACGCTGGTGATAAGGTGCTGGGCGAGGTGGCGCAGAGATTGCGCAACTGTTTACGCGCAACCGATCTGGTCGCACGCCAGGGCGGTGATGAATTTATTATTATCGCTCCTGCGATTCATAAAAAAGAGGATATCCGTACGCTCTGCCAGCTTATTATTGCTGTCATCAACAAGCCGTTTATCGTGTCCGGCAATGAAGTCTCTCTCGGCGTCAATATCGGTGCGGCGCAATCACCACAAGATGCCCTGACGGCCAGCGATTTATTACGCTACTCAGATATTGCTCTGTATGAAGCCAGAAATCTCGGCAATAACAGTTTTGTTTTATATCAGGCTGACATGGCGAAACAGATCGTCCAACGACGCGAACTGGAAAATGAATTACGGGAAGCGATTAAGGAAAATCAATTATTTCTCGTATATCAGCCTCGCTTCGACATCCGTGCAGGCTGCATTAACTCTGTCGAAGCGCTGGTGCGTTGGCTACACCCGCGTCACGGGTTACTGATGCCGGATCAGTTTATTCCCCTGGCCGAGGAGTCAGGAATTATTACCGACCTGACGGATTGGGTGCTGGTCAATGCCTGTCAGGACATCGGCAGAGAATTTAACCATATTTCTGTATCGGTCAATATTTCCCCGATGGAATTCAAAGCCAGCGATGTTATCGCACGCATTAAAAACGTACTGGCGACAACTCATTTTCCGGCGGCGCGCCTTGAACTGGAAGTCACTGAAAACGTGACATTATGTAGCCCAGAAAACGCACAGATCGTCATGCAGGAATTAAAAACCTTAGGTATCCGGCTGCTGATTGATGATTTCGGTACCGGTTATGCCTCGCTTTATTACCTGCACAGTTTTCCTTTTCATGGCATTAAAATCGACAAGTCATTTATCTTCGCGATGAACGATTCGGAATCAGCAAAGAGTATTGTGGAAAAGGTCATTGGACTTGGCAAGGATTATAACCTTGAGGTAACCGCTGAAGGTGTTGAAACACAAGAGCAATTGCAGCAATTAATAAAATACAAATGTGACATTGCACAAGGATATTACATAGGCCGTCCAGTCTCATTAGAGGCCGTCAAGGATAACCTGCACATTATTGAATGTAATATCGAAGCGAGGTGTGATGCAGCCCTATAACAACCAACAATAATTGCAGTTTGAGAAGTGAACTCTTTTTCTTGCGGCGCGCAGCGGCGCCGCAAAAAAGCTTACCCAATACGTAGTGGGGAAATACGATGAAAATACTTCGCGATATAACAATCAGAAAAATGGTTTTACTCATCCTGGTGCTGTTCAGTTGCATCTGGGGCATCGCCACGGCAATGACCTTATTTAACTTCGCCACCATCGAAAATTTATTAACGCAGAACACCGCGCAAAAAAACGCATACTCTTATCTGGTTAAAGGCAATGATCAATATTTCCGTACCGTAACACGCATGCTGCGCGCCATGGATTATCGCCTGACCGGTGATGATGCCAATGCAGATAAGACGTTGATTTCCGCGGGCAAAGCGCTGGAGATCAGCCAGGATATGCTGGCGAAGTTCCGCCAGAGCGGCCATCCTGGCGTCAGCGATGAGGTTGTTCAGAGCATGGCTCAGGACTGGGAAAGACTGCTGAACAACGGCATTATTCCTATGTATAAAGCCGCACAGGATAAGCAGGCCGACCAGTTCCGCGAACTGTTTCGCAAAACCTATCCGCCGCTGAGTGTGCAATTTGGCGTGACCGCCGAAAAATATACACAAGCGATTCAAAAAGATGACTTCTTAAACCAGACCACGGCGAAAGTCAGTTTTAACAAACTGGTGCTAATCAGTGCGTTAGTCGCCGGTGTTGTGACGCTGTTCTTAACCGATCGTTATCTGGTCAATTATCTGGTTAAACCACTTGATACCATTGCGCGGCACCTTGAAACCATTGCCAGCGGCAAGCTGCACACCAGGCTCGAAGAGTTTGGGCGTAACTGCGCCGGTCGTTTGATCCCCTTTATTCAGGGGATGCAGGAAAATCTTTCCAGAACGGTGCAGGCGATTCAGGGTAGCTCAACCACCATCTTTACCAGCACCAACCAAATACGCACCGGGAACGAAGAGCTTTCCGGTCGCACGGATCAACAGGCCGCAGCGCTTCAGCAAACCGCCGCCAGTATGGAAGAGCTGACCTCGACCGTCAGAAACAACGCGCATAACGTACGCGAAGCACAAAAACTGGCCGGAAACGCCCGGCAGGTGGCGGAACAAGGCGGAGATATTACATCGACGGTTGTCGCCACGATGCACGGTATTTCGGAAAGCTCGCAGAAGATTGCAGACATCACCAGCGTCATAAACAGCATCTCTTTCCAGACCAACCTGCTGGCACTGAATGCGGCAGTGGAAGCGGCGCGCGCCGGTGAACAGGGGCGTGGCTTTGCCGTCGTCGCCAGCGAAGTGCGCTTACTTGCGCAGCGTAGCGCCCAGGCCGCTAAAGAGATCGAAGCGCTGATCAGTGAATCCGTTAAGAGAGTGCAAACGGGCGCAGAGCAGGTACAAGAGGCCGGCGAGGCAATGTCGACCATTATCAGTACCGTGGGTCAGGTCAATGCCTTGATGGGTGAAATCACCATTGCTTCCGACGAGCAGAGCAAAGGCATCGATCAGATTGGCCAGGCGATGACAGAAATGGATCGGGTGACGCAGCAGAACGCAGTGCTGGTTCAGGAAGCCAAAGCGAATGCCATCGCACTTGAAGAAGAAGCCGGGCGATTAAACGACGCCATCGCGCTCTTTGATTTAGGAGGCAACCCCGTGACTGCCCTTCCCGGACAGGCAGCCAAAACCGCCACGAAGGCAAATCCTCCTTCGCGCAAAACAACCCGTAACGCGACTGCCAACGAAAACTGGCAATCCTTTTAAACCTGACGCGCTGCGGCGTTGATTACCCGACGCCGCCAGCGACGCTGACGCTTTAGCATGGGAGAAACAACGTGAATTTCCAGATCCGATATGCAAGCAGCGAACTGACTGACCCCGTGCTGGCGGTTGCGGAATTTGCCCGGCAGATGCTTCCCGCTGAGCCAGAAACGATCCTTTTCTTCTGTTCCCCGGACTATGACCTGAATATTCTGGGCCGAGAGATGCAAAAAACCTTTCACTGCCCCTGTATTGGATGTACCTCCTCCGGGCAGATCGGCACCGAAGGTTTTCAGCACTCCGGGATATTAGGGCTGGGTCTGAGCGCCGCTTTTCGCACCCGCCATTTTGTGATTCACCCCCTGAATGATTACTCCGCGACCATTGCAGAGATTGCCGAGGAGATCCATCGCGACAGCGCGGCCAGACCCAATTTGCAACGCTTTGGTTTGTTACTGGTTGATGGCTTGTCGATGGCTGAGGAACGCCTTATCGCTAATCTTTATCAGCAGACAGGAAATATTCCGGTTATCGGCGGTTCTGCGGGTGACGATCTGCGTTTCGAAAAGAGCTACGTCTATAACGGTAAAGGTGAGTTTATCTCCGATGCCGCGGTGTTCGCGGTCATCGAAACCTCCTCGCCGGTGGCGATTTTTAAAGTTCAGCACTTCGAACCCAGTAAGGTGGAATTAATCATTACCGAGGCCGATCCTGAAAAACGGCTGATCCGGGAAATTAACGGCGAACCTGCCGCGCAGGTGTATGCCGAATCGCTGGGCATCACCGTTGCAGAATTAACGCCCACCGTTTTTTCCCGCAATCCGCTGGTGCTCTCTTTTGGCGACGAACCTTATGTCCGTTCGATCCAGAAAATGAACGACGATCTCTCGCTGACCTGCTACTGCGCAATTGAAGAAGGGTTGATCGTCTCGATTGGCATTGCGGAAGATCCGCTCGAAACCTTTAGCAAGGCGCTGGAAAAAGTTCATGAAACCATACCGGAACCGGCGGTGATTATTGGCTGCGACTGTATCCTGCGGCGTTTGCAGTTTGAGCAGGAGGAGCTTGACCTGCAGATCGGCAATTTTATGGTGCAAAACCGGATCGTGGGTTTCTCAACCTATGGCGAGCAGTACAACGGACTGCACGTCAACCAGACATTCACGGGCGTGGCAATAGGAGGTAAATGATGTCTCCATCTGAAGCAGTTGTTGCAACACTCTCCCTAACCGATTATCAGCGCAAACTTGTCGCGCGGGATAAAACCATCGAGGTATTAAAGCGACGCATCGCGCAGGAAAGTCGGCACAACCAGATGACCCCGTTCGCTATTCTTGAGCAGAATGTGGGCCTGGAGAAAGTGGTCGCACGTAAAACCATCGAACTGGAAAACGAGCGCCATGAGTTAAAGAAAGCGCTTGCTGAGCTGCGCCTCACGCAGGCACAGCTTCTACAGGCGCAAAAGATGGAGTCCATCGGCCAGCTCGCCGCCGGGATCGCCCACGAAATTAACACGCCCACGCAGTATGTTTCTGACAACGTCGGGTTCGTGAAGACCGCCAACCGTTCGCTGCTCAACCTGCTGGATGCGGCGATCGCCATGGCTGCCGTGATGCGGGAAAAAATGGCCGATGAGCCAACGCTTACCGCCTTCGATACCCTCCTTAAGAGCAGCAAAATTGAGTTTCTGCGCCATCAGATCCCCCAGTCTTTAGATGAATCACTCGACGGGCTTGGCCATATCTCCCGGATTGTCGCCGCCATGAAAGAGTTCTCTCATCCCTCGCAAAATAAAAAGGAGTACGTGGATATACGCGACATCATCAATACCACTGTGACCGTCGCCCGCAACGAGTGGAAATACGTGGCGGAACTGGAAACCCGCTTTGCCGATGATTTGCCGCTCCTGCCCTGTCTGCGCGACATGGTTGGCCAGGCGATGCTTAACCTTATCGTCAATGCGGCGCACGCCATTGCGGACAGCCTCCAGACCCGCGAGCAGGAAAAAGGGCATATCGTTGTCTCTGCGGAGCAGGTCGGCGATATGATGGAGATCCGCGTCGCCGACGATGGCACCGGCATCCCTGAGGCAATACGCGAACGCATTTTCGATCCCTTCTTCACCACCAAAGCGGTCGGCAAAGGCACCGGCCAGGGGCTGGCCATTGCCTATTCGACCGTGGTGGACAAGCATAATGGGCAGATTCGCTGCGAATCGAAACCCGGTTCGGGCGCCACATTCATCATGCGTTTTCCCCTCGTCGTGCAGCAGGAGGCATAAGTATGCAGGTGATGTTCGTGGATGACGAAGCTCGCATCCTCTCGGGTATTGAGCGCGCCTTAATGATGCAGGACAGCGAGTGGCAATGCCGCTTCGCTACCAGCGGTCATGAAGCGTTGAGCCTGCTGGAAGAAACCCCTGCCGATGTTGTGGTGTCGGATATGCGTATGCCGCTGATGGATGGCGCGGAGTTCCTGTCGCAGGTTCGTGACCGCTGGCCCGGCACGATCCGGATCATTTTGTCCGGTTACTCCGAACCCGAGGCCACGGTTCGTATGCTCGGCGTTGCGCACCGTTTCGTCTCCAAACCCTGCGACAGCACGCAATTACTGGCGATGGTGGCAAACGCGCTGGCGTTGCGCACGCTTTTCAAGGATCCCACCGTCGTCATGCTGGTCGGGAAAATTAACCAGCTTCCGCCCGCCCCGAAAGTATTTACGGAAATTAACCGACTCCTTGCCAACCAGGGGACGAATACTCGGGAAATTGCCGAACTGCTGGCGAGCGATCCGGCGCTAAGCGCCCGGATTATGCAACTGGCAAATTCCGCCTGGTTCAGCCGGGGAGCACATATTCATGACATTGGTAATGCGATCGTTCACCTGGGGCTGGAACAAGTGAAGTTGCTGGTACTCGCGTCCCAGGTTTATGCCGATGCCGCTACCGATCCCTATGTGGATAAGCTACAGCAGACCGCCCTTCGCGCCTCAATGCTGGCGGCGCGTATCTCCAGGCATCAGGAACGGGAAGCCACTGCGGCGCTGCTGGCCAATATTGCGCTACTCATTCCAGAATTAAGAACCACCAGCGACGAGGCGACGACTGAGCAGGGTGATATCCCGCTGCGCGCCGCCATCGGTGCCTATTTACTGGCGCTATGGGGGCTGCCGATGGACATTGTTGAAGCCGTCGCAGGCCATGTACAACCTTCACGCTCAGCAGAAAAAACCTTTGGCATGATCGGTGTCGTCCATGTTGCGGTCACCCTTGCCAATCATGGCGTTCCCGATAAACGTTATCTCGAACAAACCGGCATGCTGGACCAACTGCCCGCATGGCAGGAGATGCTCAATGACTGATACTTCCTTACCCCGTGTGTTATGCGTCGACGATGAACCCAATGTGCTCGCGGCCATCACGCGAAATCTGTTTGATGTATTTGATGTGGTGACCGCGCACAGTGGTGAAGCCGGTCTGGATGCGATTCGCAGCGGAGAACCTTTTGCGGTGATCCTCTCCGACATGCGCATGCCGGGAATGGATGGCGCGACTTTTTTGTCCAGAGCGCGGGAAGTCTCGCCGGACAGCGTGCGGATCCTCCTTACCGGGCAGGCCGATGTGGAATCCTCTATCGCGGCAATTAATAAAGGCGCTATTTTCCGCTATCTCTGTAAACCGTGCCCAAAAGAGGATCTGATAGCGACGTTGAATGACGCAGTTCGTCAGTACCGGCTCGTGTGCGCAGAAAAAGAGCTCCTGGCGACCACGCTTTCTGCTTCGGTAAAAACGCTCACAGAAATACTGGCGATGGTTGCCCCCTGGGCTTTTCAGCGCGCAGCTTTTGCGCAGTCCTGCGTCCGCCACGCATTGCCGAAACTGGGGTGGCACGATGAGTGGCTTTACACTCTCGCCGCGTCGTTAAGTCAGATCGGCTGCGTTGGCATTCCTGCCGACATCGTCCAGGCTGATGCCGCACAGCGTAAATTGACACCGGAGGAGGAAAAACTGCTGCATGAACATCCGGACGTTGCGGGCCGACTGGTGGAACAAATCCCGCGTCTTGAACTGGTTGCGGCAATTATTCGTCACCAGGCGAAAGAAGCGCCCGCCAATGCACCGTTAGAAGTGGTACGCGGCGCTCAGCTACTGCGCGCCGCACTGGAGCTGGAACGGCACGCCGCGCGCGGCTGGAGCCTGGAGCGTCCGTGGGAAATCCTGCGTGCGGCGCGTCCGGCGCTGCCTGAATATCTCATCAAAGCGCTGTCAGATTTTCGCTCGAATGTGGAGGGGGTTCGCTCCGCGCGTATCCGTGAATTGATGCCGGGCTGGGTTGTCGATGAAGATATTCGCACCACAAATGGATTAATGGTACTGACCAAAGGTCATGAACTGACCGATACCGCGATCTCCGCTCTTCAGCGCCTGCTCGCCGCGAACGCCGTCGAAGAGCCCATCCGGGTGCGCGGCCTGCCTGGTAAAAACGCGTCCTGAAGATGTGCCCCGCCGGGAGGCGCTTTCTGCCCGGCGGTAATCTGCCCAAATCCCCTTGTTCAACGGCTGTCAGACGTGATTCTGACGGCCTGATTGCCGTCGCATTGCTGGCGGCATCATACAAATTCCGCGCAGGACGATAAGCGGGCTTGAAGTCGCGGCAAGCATTAGTACCAGGATCATTAAATTTCTGAATCAGGATACAGAAATTTGCGATTAGTGAATTGTATGAAGGTAAGTTATAACATGCATAAGGGATATGACTTCTGACAAGCACTAACTTCTTTCACTGGCAGAAACGATGTCGCGTCTGCCAGTTTTTATTTTCCACTTCGTTTGTGACAGCCAAATGAAACGGAAAATAAAAAAGGCCCGCCTGAGCGGGCCCTGAAAAATGATACATAACGTCAATTATTAAGCCTGATGTTCAATGGCTTTCTGTGTATTCTCAATTGCAATTTTGCGTGGTTTTTCGCTTTCCGGGATTTCCTGGTAAATGGAAACCTGCAAGATCCCGCTTTCCAGTTTTGCATTACTGACTTTGGTATGCTCCGGCAAAGTGAAACTCAAACGAAAATCAGAACGGCGGATGCCTTTATAGATCCAGCCCTGCTCATCCTGCGATTCATTTTCAGCGCGTTTACCAGAAACATTCAGCGTTCCGCCGACCGTCTCGATTTCGAGTTCGTCTTCCTTCCAGCCAGGTACGCTTACATTTAACAGATAATTGCTTGCATCGATTTTTTTCAGGTCATAAGCGGGTAGTGAAGTGACCGGAGAGTCGCCCGTTAACTGACTGAACAGCCTGTCGATACGATTAAAACGGTCAGCAAAAACAGAATCGGAAAAGCCCGGAAGTGCTGACAAGGTTCTGAGTGCCATAATTAACCTCCTGAATAATCAATTCAAAAGTTCAACGTAAAGGCAAGCGTTGCTTGTCCGATCCAATAGATAATTCCTCCCGCCCGTTTTTCAAGACCACAAAATAAAAATTTTTTGCGTATGCGTTCCGGGCAACCGCACTGGCAGTGACAAACCTGCAGGGATGGAAAGTGGGTGAAAATAGTGGCCTGCATAAACAACTGACCAGACCAACAGGAAGAGATTAAGTGCCCTGCTCCATCTGAGCGAACAACGTATTGCCGATCGGTTATGCGTCATCCACCCGCGTAACATTTACCTGCAGAGTGCTTGTCTGATGACCATTACACAAGATCGGCACTATTTTGCTGACCAGGTGCGCTACCCATCCGAACTTTTTGGCTCACCTCCTGATTTCCCTTCAATTTCTGTGATCTCCCGGTCCAGTTTGGCCATGGCTTGTTCTGGTTTTATTTGTCTAACTGAACGATATTTAATATTCACATAGCACAGGTACTCGCGACAGAGCATTTCTTGTTTGCCGGTGAGCGCCAGAGTATTTCGTAAGGAGAGATTATGAAGCCAGTAGAAGAAGCGATTGATGATCTGCAATCCCGTGTTTTAGCGTATGAAATAATTTTTCAGTCCATTTGCTCAGAACTGCCGCAATTGTTCATCGATAAAGCCAAAGAGAACATTCAGCTTAACTTCAAAGCATTTGAATCTGGCACACATTCTGAAGCCGGGAAAGCAAAGCTTGAAGCGGCGAAAGCAGTCGCATCCAGAATTATAGGCTCGAAGCTTTAACTCTCCTCCCACGCAGATCCTGAGGTGGAGAGGAATCAACAGTAATTTCTTCTCCGCTTTGTTTCTTCGCCGCGGCGAAGTGGAACTATTCCGCGCACTCAGGGCGTAAGTAACGCCATTCGCCTGTTTCGGTCTCAACGCACGTAGCCGTTAACGGTTTATTGATGATCCCATCAGGAAGGAATTTTGCTTCTGAATGGCGCAGGATTTGGGGCCAGGGTCAGTACCACCCCGTCATCTGAACCGGGGCGGATCGAAAGTGAACAACGCGCTGCCGGGAAGCACAGGTCGCACAACGCTCAGAAGCTATATGTCACCTTCAGGCTGCCAGTGGGCGAGGCTTTTCGTTGCACTATTGGGCTGTTGCGTGCATCACCAGCCAACTGCGTAAAGCCTGCGGCAGCAACCACGCTCCAGTCCTGGTTGAGTTTGTGCGTCCAGTCAACATTCATTGACCAGGCATAAATGCCCGATCCGGCATCATATCGGCTAAACCCCGATGCGGCCGACTGCGATGCACTGACCCCGTAGTAAGTCTGCATATACTTGCTGGTTCCCCAACTGCCGGTCAGCGCCAGCGTCACGGAATTTTTCGATGACTTATAGAACGGGCTGATAATACTGAAATGCAGGGCCTCACCGTTGCTTCGCTGAGAAATCGGCACCTCAGCCTGCAATTGCACATTAAGCCAGTCGGTCACCTCGTACCCCAGGCCAGGCACACCGAGAGCCGAGCCTTTGATGTCCCCCATACCTCGCAAGTCGTCGCTGCCGTCGCTGATCGCGTCGCTGTCCACGTTACGATCCTTACGGCCAGGGCGATAGCTCAGCGCAGTGCTGTAATTCAACTTGCCGATGTTGTTGCCGTAACCGATACCACGCGTGGTACTGACGAAGAAACCATTTGCCAGCGAGTAATCAAGCACCAGGGCAGTCGTGACGCGGCTTTCATCCGAACCAGAATAGCGTGGCGCAACATCCACGCCGCCTCCCAGAGTCAACTCGTTGCCCTGTTTCTGTTCTGCCGCCAGTATCGGGGTCGCCAGTAAGGCCAGGACAGCTCCCGGCAACATTTTTTTCAGCATGCGCCCCGAGAGTAAATGGGGGAACTTATGACGCGGTTCGATGTTTCTCATGAAAGAAGTCCTTGTGGATTCAAATGATTACGATACAAGCGGTTTTAAACGCCAGAACGCTCAGTTTGAATGCTCACCCTAAAGTTCTCATGAGCCCAAAATGAAGAAAGACTGAAGCAAGTACAGGGGCTGCAAACCTGATAGATTTCCTGATACCGTTTTTTTCTTCAGACGTTCTTCATTCACTGTTGATACCGTAACCATTGTGAAAATTCTCCTCATCGAAGACGACCTGGATCTCGGCAATGGCGTGCGTATTGCCCTTGCAGATCAAGGATTAGATGTCATATGGGTTCGCCGCAAAGTGGATGCACTGCATCAACTTGATGTCTGCGCGCCAGAACTGGTATTGCTCGATCTCGGGCTGCCCGACGGCGATGGCATGAGCCTGATGGCAAGCTTGCGTCAGCAGCTCAAGGGGATACCCGTCATCATCCTGACCGCACGAGGCACCCTGCAAGATCGCCTCTCCGGGCTGGATGCCGGTGCAGACGACTATCTCGTCAAACCTTTTGTTCTCGCCGAGTTGCTCGCCAGGGTGAGAGCACTTGCGCGCCGCAGTTACGGTTTTCAGAATGAGGTGATAGAAATTCGAGGGTTATCTCTTCACGTGCCGACGCGTCGCGTGACAGTGAGTGAACGTAATGTTGAGTTGACGGCAAGTGAGTACGCGCTGCTTGAAACGTTAATGTTGCGCACTGACCGCGTACTGACACGAGGGTTTCTGGAAGAAAGGATATTCGGCGCAAAAGAAAACATGAGCAATGCTCTCGATGTGCATATGGGGAATTTGCGGCGCAAAATCGGCGACGGCTATGTGCGAACGGTGAGAGGCGTAGGGTATGTCATTGATACCGTACCGATTCAGAAAGGGACAGGCTGATGCTAAATTTTTGCCGCCGCCTGAAAACCCCGACGCTTGTACGGCGAATTATGATCGCCCAGATGCTACTGCTTACGCTGCTTTGGTGTCTTTTTCTGACCTACATTTTATGGGAAAACTTGCGTAGCCCCTCTATGTTATTGGGCAACAAGACTTACGAAACCATTCTTACGTTGGTTGATCGGATGGACGATCGCCCACAGGATCTCACCGATGTGCTGGAAAAGTTCAGCAAGGCGTTGCGGGAAGGTTATGGCGGAGGCGAAGATCCGGAACTGTCGATCAGCCTCATTGTTCGGAAGAATAAAGCGATAATTTATTCATCGGATGGCGCTCCAACGGGGGTGAAAAACACCCTATACGGGAAAATTCAGAGCATTGAGAGTGAAGGCCGCACCTGGACTAGCCGTACCCTAAAATCCGGCAATTCCGACGCGGAGGTCACGCTCGTCACCCCTGCCGGCGGCTGGAACTTCTTTATTTACCTGAACTCGCGTGGATACTACATATTGCCGCTGCTGGTATGCATTCCTTTTCTTTTGTTTCCCGCGTGGCTGTCAATCCGCATTGCAATGCGCCCCTGGAACAAGGTGGTCAATGAAATTGCCTCACGAACTCCAGAAGATCTCTCTCCCTTAAAAGCAGTGCCAAAGCACAGGGAGCTTCGCCAGATGGTGGATGCTGTTAATGTTTTTCTTGCCAGAGTGCGGGAAAGCACGGAAAGGGAACGGGTTTTTATTGCCGATGCCGCTCACGAGCTGCGTACCCCCCTGGCTGCGATGAGAATCAATGTTGAGGCTTTACAGTCTTATGTTAGCCGCGATAGTCAACAGGAGTTGCTTGCAGGGATTATTCGCAGCAACAGCCGTGCGGCTCGTCTCGTCAATCAGTTGCTGCTGCTGATGCACAGCGAAGCGCGCATTGACACGGTTATGGAGCCTGTGCCGCTGACCACACTGATACAAGAGCGAATGGCGATGCTGGCACCGCTGGCTGCCGAGCGCGGGATTGAGCTTGAATTCTACTCGCATGATGAGATCTGGGTGACAGGCGTCCGAGAACGCCTGATGTCGCTGCTCGACAACGTCATTGAAAATGCCGTCAAGTACAGTCCTGAGGGCGGCCGGGTTGAGGTAGAGGTACGATCATTAGATGAATCCACGCAGCTACGTGTCTCCGATGCCGGGCCCGGCATTCCCGTTGAATTGAGAGAGCGCGTGTTCGATAGATTTTTTCGCGATCCCAATCAGATGCAAAGCGGGAGTGGATTAGGGCTTGCAATAGTCAAAGCGGTTGCGCAGCTACACAACAGCAGCGTGTACCTAAGTACGTCTGCAGAAGGTGGCCTCATGGTTACTGTTGACTTCCCAAACCGCAGGCCAGCCTGAAGAAAACGCCATGTTGTCTATGCAATAACATGCCCCAATTCGGTTGTTCCAAATCCCTTCAATATTGTTCCAGGGTGGTTCCATATATAAATCATATAACCCAGTTAATACATAAAGTTACTGCCTAAAAACATATATAGAACAACCGGAACAACAGGAACGGCCTGGTAACCTCGCAGCTTAAGGAGTAATAGTCAGATAAGTTGAATTCCCTTAGCTTTGAGGTGGGCTTATGCAGACTAACAAGCGTGATTCCGATGAGATGGCGAAGGCTATCGGCTACGTCGTGATGGAGTTAGCAAGGACAGGATGCGCTATCACGGAAGACACAATCAATGCGCGTCTGGACAGCGTGCTGCACAAAAATGCCAGCGTTGCGAACGAAAGTGTTGAGCTACCAAAGCCGCTCAGGTTTAACGAGTCATTGTGCGGGTAGGTTGCCCCTGAAGGCAGCTAATCAAACCACGTTATTGGCGTAGCGTTCAATGATACGGCCAATCATCATAAATGGGGGGCGTGCATACAAAAGCCCGGCACCGTCCTGCAGATACGTTAACACCTGTTATCACGAAAATGAGAGTTGATGGCCTGAGGCACAGATGAGCTAGCTGGCTTATTCAGTCAGGAGTGCCCTTGCCTCTCCTGCAGGAAACAAGAGCATGATACGTTGATTTTGCTGGCTGAGTCCGAAATGGGAATAGACCGCAAGACACCCCGAAGCCAGAAAACGCAACGGGCCGCCAGGCCCGTTGTGGTGATTACTATTGCAGTTCCTTCACTCTGGCGCGCTGCGCCTGTTGGCAATAATGGTTGTAATGTTCCAGGAACCACTGTTTCTGCTCTTCGGTCATATTGCCGGTCACGGCATCAATATCAACTGGCTGGCCCATGGCATACATACGGGCAAAACTGCGTGCCAGAAAATCAAAATTCCTCACTGCGTTCAGGTCTTGTTTTTTCATTCGCATACTCCTTCAGTCCGCGGACGTGCTGTGTAAGGCCATATGCTTCTCTGTCTTAAGTATTGTCTTATAAAATGGACATTTCATAAGCAATGCGTGCCTTCGCGATGACCCGATTGTCCATAACGTCACCGTGCGCACAGAGTGAAAAAAAAACCTCGCTGAGTATCCACACAGATCACACTCCTTAAGCAAAATTATTTCCCTGCGTATGCCGCGTGTTAATATTGATGAGATAAATCTTTCTTACCGAATACCGAGGCTTCGATGCTGGAGAATGCAACCATCTGATAATCAGCTTTCCGACCTTTGCGGCCGGGCTGGTTATCACTGCGCTAAACACTCACGCTAACCCCCCAGGGTGTTGGCAGGTTTTGCACAAGATGATTACAGGCATTTTCAGCATGAATATTTCCCGTCAGGAACAACGTACCCTGCATGTCCTTGCTAAAGGCGGGCGTATCGTTCATACCCGCGATACGTCCGGTCGCGTCACCGCCGTTGAGTGTTATACCCGTGAAGGGCTATTGCTCAGCGACTGCACGCTCGCCGTCTTTAAGAAACTGAGAAGCAAAAAACTGATCCGCTCGGTAAAGGGTCAGCCCTATCGCATTAACCGTACCGGTCTCAGCAATGTCCGCGCACAGCTGGACAACCAATAATTTATGTTAAGCAATCCCCACCCGCTGGTGGGGATTGCTGCCGGCAGGTTATCCATTTCAACGTTGTGGGGATCTTCCCCCTATAGATTCTTATAGCCTGCCGAGTTTTTCCTTGCCTGCTATACTTCGACACACTAAATTACAAAGAATTAACAGTACGTTACATTTAGCTTCGTTGCATAAACCCCTTATTAACAAGGGGTTATACAGGAAAGGCCGATAAGCGTGATGAAAGTGAATATGTCGATTTATCGCTGTACCCTGGGGCTGTTTTTAATGAGCTCACTGTTTCACATGACCCTGGCCCTGGCTGCCGATCCGCTTCTGACCTCCCCTTCTGCTGGCGACACCGCGCAAACGCATACCGATAATCAGGCACGCGGCATTCTGGTGGCAGTCGATCAAGCGACCCTCTCCAGCGAACTGGCTGGCCGCATTGTGGAGATGCCATTCAGAGAGGGCGAAGCGTTCAAAAAAGGGGATATCCTCGTGCGCTTCGATTGCAGTATTTACCAGGCACAGCTTGCCGCATCGCAGGCGGCGGCCAGAGCAGCCGAAGCTGAACTCAGCCAGAACCAACAGCTGGCGCAACTCAAGTCTGTCGGCAAGCACGCCGTGGCGCTCTCCGCCGCTCATTTAGCCCAGGCACAGGCCGAAAGCCAGGTGTATCAGATTCAGGTCAATCGCTGTCGTATCACCGCGCCGTTTGATGGCCAGGTCGTGAAACGCCGCACGCAAACCTTCGAGAGCGTTGCTCAGGGCACGCCGCTGCTGGATGTGGTGAACAATCGCCACCTCGAAATTAACTTGCTGGTCTCTTCCCGCCTGTTGTCGGCGCTCAAACCCGGATTGACCTTTACCTTTACGCCGGATGAAACCGGTAAACCATTGCAGGCCAGCATCGCACGGCTCGGCGCGCGTATTGATGAAAGCAGCCAGACCATCGGCCTGATCGGTACGCTGGTCAATGCCGACGCCAGCCTGATGGCGGGCATGAGCGGCACGGCGCAGTTCCCGGAGGCGAAGTGAGTACTTCCCCCACGCCGGCTACAGCCAGTGCGGCCATCTTTGCCCGTTTTCTTGATATCGAACAGCAGGCCAGGGCCGCTGCCAGCAGCGAAGAGCTGGCGTACTGCATCGTCAACGACAGCCAGCCGCTGTTCGGCTATCGTCACGCCGCACTCGTTATTAACGGTCGGGTGCGCGCGGTAACGGGTGTCACTCAACCCGCTCCCCACGCGCCGTTTGTGGCGTTTATCGAACGTGCCTGCGCCCGTTTGCAGGCAGCTGAGGGCAAACCACTCAACCAGTGCGGCGTCATTGAAGCGGTGCAACTCGACGAACAAAGCCGCAGCGACTGGCTGACCCTCTCCGCCCCCGAAGCCCTGTGGTCACCGCTCAAAGACCGCCAGGGAGAAGGGTTTGGCGGCATCTGGTACGCGCGCGAACAACCGTGGCAAAACGCCGACCGGGTGCTGGCCGAACAGCTTGCTGGCGCATTCAGCCACGCATGGCTGGCGCTGGAGCCGCAAACCAACCGCTGGCATCACCGTAAAGGGCGCTGGAAGATCGCTATCCCTTTGCTGGCATTGCTCGCCTGCCTGTTTATTCCGGTGCGCCAGTCCGTGCTGGCTCCCGCCGAAGTGGTCCCCCACCTGGGGCGTGTGGTCGCCGCACCGCTGGACGGCGTGATCCAGTCTTTTGCCGTGCAGCCAAACCAGAGCGTACATCAGGGTGATGTACTGGTCCGCTTCGACGACACCACGCTAAAAGCGCAGGCCGACGTTGCCGAGCGGTCGCTGAATGTTGCCGAAGCGGAATTTCGCGCCAGCTCGCAGCGCGCCTTTCAGGATGCAGATTCCAAAGCGAAACTTGATTTCCTGGCCGCACAGGTGGCGCAAAAACGGGCCGAGCGCGATTACGCCAGCGCCCTGTTAAGTCGCACTGAAATTCGCGCCGACCGGGATGGTATTGCCGTGTTTGCCGACGCCGACCGCTGGATTGGCAAACCGGTGCGCACCGGCGAGCGCTTAATGGAGCTTGCCGACCCGGCGCTGGCCGCGTTACGCATCGAGCTGGATGTGGGGGATGCCATTCAATTAAAACAGGATGCGCCCATCACACTGTTCCTCGACAGTGACCCCATCACCCCGTATGCGGCAAAGCTTGAGCGCATCGCCTATGAGTCCGAGCAGACCCCGACAGGCAATCTGGCGTACCGGCTTGATGGCCGCTTTAGCGATGCCCCGCCGCGTATTGGCCTGCGCGGAACCGCCAAACTGTCCGGCGAATATGTACCGCTGGCGGTCTATCTGTTCCGTCGCCCGCTCTCCGTGATCCGCCAGGCTGTCGGCCTATGAACCCGCTCTTACCCGCGCTGCGCCCCGACCTCCAGCTGGCAGAATCGGCTGCGGGTATTAACGGTGCGCCGCAATGGGTACTGGCGGACCCGCTTACCGGTCGCTATTTCACGCTGACGCCCACGGCTATCCGCCTGCTGCGCCACTGGTCCCTGCGTCTGCCACAACAGGTCCTTGCTGCAGCCAACCAGGAGCCGGGCCTGCCACTACAGGTCAAAGAGCTGGAGCAGTTGCTGCAGTTTTTACGCCAGCACGATCTGGTGACCTCGGGCGATGCCGAACAGCGTCAGCGTTACCTCAGCAAAGCCCGCGCCATGCGCACCAGCCTGTGGAAGAAAGTGCTGCACCAGTATCTTTTTTTCCGTATCCCGCTCTGGCGGCCCGATCCGCTGCTCAACCGTTGCTGGCCCTGGCTTAAGCGCTACGGAACAGCAATATTGCTGGGAGTATTCCCGCTGATTCTGGTGCTGGGGCTCTATCTGGTCAGCCGTGACTGGGTGCGTTACACCCATGCGTTCCCTCACCTGTTCAGTCTGCAAGGGATGGCTGTATTCGGGATGTCGCTGGTGATCGCCAAATTCATACATGAACTTGGCCATGCGTTTATGGCTAAGCGCGCGGGCTGCCGGGTGCAGAGCATGGGGGTGGCCTTTATTGTGCTGTTCCCGCTGTTCTATACCGACGTGAGCGATGCGTGGAAACTCAAGAATCGTCGATCGCGTTTGCTGATTGGCGCAGGCGGTATTCTGGCCGAGGTGCTGCTGGCGGTTTTCGCGCTGCTGGTATGGACGCTGCTGCCGGACGGTCCTCTGCGTACGGCAGCATTTATGCTCTCCAGCGCCACCTGGATAACGACGCTGGTGGTTAACCTTAACCCGCTAATGCGCTTTGATGGTTATTTCTTGCTGAGCGATTTCTGGCGGGTGGAAAACCTGCAGGAACGCGCGTATGCCCTGTGCCGCTGGCGTCTGCGCGAGGCGTTATTTGGTTATGGTCATCCGGCACCGCATACCTGGTCGCCGTCGATGCAACGCAAGCTGTTGATATGGGGTTACGCCTCATGGATATGGCGCTTTTTCCTTTTTTTCGGCATTGCACTGATGGTGTACCACTTTTTCATTAAGGTGGTTGGTATTGCTTTGATGTCGGTAGAAATTGGCTGGTTTATCGCGCTTCCGGTGGTGAAGGAGGCCCGTATCTGGTGGTCCATGCGTAAGAATGCTCATCCCGTTAAGCTGTTGCGTTCAGGGCTGATTCTGGCGGCGGTATTAGTGCCGCTGCTGTTTCCCTGGCGCGGCAGCATCCGTATTCCTGCTGTGCTGGAAGCAGAAAACGTCAGCGCGCTGTATGCCCCTATTCCTGCACAGGTCAAAGCGCTCTACGTCACTGACGGCCAGCAGGTACAAGCCGGTGAGAAACTGCTGGATCTCACCTCGTCCGATTTGGACTACCGCATCAATATAGAGCGTCAGCAAATTGCTATTTTGCAACAGCAGCGGCAGCGGGGAGCCGGACGTCAGGAAACCGCCAGCGAAACCCAGGTGCTTGACCGACAACTGGCGGAATCTTTGGCCCGCTATCGGGGATTGGATGCGCAACGCCAGCGCTTGTCTCTCATCGCGCCTCAGGCAGGCCAGGTGAGGGATGTGGCACGAGATATGACGGAAGGCCGTTGGCTGACCCCGGATATGCCATTGCTCCGTGTGGTTGGGCAGGGTATCGGAAAAGTGCAGGGATATTTACCCGACGATACGCTAAAACGCGCGAAAGTGGGGATGCAAGGCTATTTTATCGCCGATGATCCCGCGTATCCCCGCCTTGTCGTACAACTGAAAGATATTGCGCCTACCGGTACCGCCTGGTTACAGCAAGAGATGCTGGCGTCCGATCGCCACGGCCCGATCGCCGTGCGTCGCGACAGGGATCATAATCCTCAACCCATCCAGGCGCAGTACAGTGTGCGTTTCGCGCTGCAGGAGGGGCAATTCTCGCCGCCGCAACAGCCGTTACGGGGCAGCGTAATACTGGAAGGGGAAACGGAATCTATTCTCGGCGCGTTATGGCGACGAATTGCCGCGTTGGGTATTCGGGAAAGCGGATTTTGACAAGATTACACGGATATATTTTACGAAATATATCGCATTCACGTTTGCCATAAAAAACCAATAGTTGTTATCTCAGAAGTCAGTGAAGGAACAAAACCCTATCCGATTGATAATAAATAAAAATTAAAATATTGCTTTATTTCAAGTTATTTCATTTGAATTATGTGCGTAAGTTAATGTTTTTTTATGTATGTTAATTTTACTGACTGAGCTATATTCCTGATGAGTCATACACGTTTTTTGCTCCCCATCGTTATCTTATTATTTTGTTCCATCCCAAATTATAAGGTTGGTTATTAATAACATTTGATCTTAATAAATCAGCTATTCCTCCAGGAGGGATCTGTATGAGATATATTCAGCGTTTATTTGTTAAATCAGCCATCACTACCGCTATCGCTGCCAGTATTCTTTTACCCCAAAGTGCAGCGGCCTGTAACAGCGAATCCTACATTGGTACTGTGTGTTCTTTTGCCATGTCTTTTTGTCCTCGCGGTTGGCTTCCGGCTAACGGCCAGACTGTCCCTATTAATACTAATCAGGCGTTGTACTCTCTGCTGGGGGTCCGGTTTGGTGGCGATGGTAGAACCAACTTTGGGCTACCCGATCTGCAAGGCCGTGCTGTCGTCGGGACCGGTTCAGGGGCTGGCCTGGCAACCGTTAATCTTGGGCAGAAAATCGGCGATCCAGCGGTCAATGTCGTGGTGCCGTTGCCTTTACATAACCATACGGCAACGTTTAGCCCAACGACCGGGAGTACTGTGGTAACCGTGCCGGAAAAAACCGGAACCGGGTTAACGGTAAGCGGCCAGACCATCACGAATACGATGAATCTGACAGCAACGACTTCTGGCTTGCTGAAGATTGCAGGTGGGTCTGCTGTTGCTGGTAGCGCGTCATTACCCACCAATGGCGCGATACTGGCTAAACCCGCGCTTGGTGCACCGAATATTTATAATCCAACCGCGACTGCCGATACTACGTTAGGGCCCAGCCAGACGTTAACCGGCCCGGTCAGCGGCACTATTGATTCGTCGATTTCCAATGGGACGGTTACCGGGACGCCAACAATTCCCTCGTTCACGGTCACCGTACCGACAGTGACAGGCGGTTCGGTTGCGGTTGGTACGGCGGGAACGGCGCAACCGGTCGTTCGAGTGGCAACCCAGTCTCCTTCGCAAGGACTGACGGTGTGCATTATGGCCGAAGGTTTATACCCCGACAGGCCTTAGTGGTTAGCGTTTACAAGACAATAATCTGAAAAAACAGGCCAGTTCGGCATAACGCAGGCTGGTCTGCGTTGTAAATAAATCTACTCCTGAAAGGTATCCTTATGTTGTGGCGTCATTGGCTGAGCAAAAAAAGTCGTCAGGTTCCGCAAGGTGCTGCATGTCATGAGCAGGTACCTTTGGGCGTTATGCTGGAAGCGCGTATGTTGTTTGATGGTGCGGTCGCCGCCACGGTTGAGACTGCTGTCACTCAAAATACAGCGACACAGACAGCCGCGTCGACGGACAGCGGCCAGTCTGGCCAAAGTACCACCGATACAACCAGCCACAATACCGATGCAACCAGCCACAATACCGATGCAACGAGCAATGTTGATACAACCGCCCACAATACTGATACCCAGAATTCGAAGACCGTAGCAGACAGTAGCGTTGCGGTTGCGACCGGCAGTGCCACGCATAAAGAAGTGGTGTTTATTGACACCGCAGTGGCAGATTACCAGCAACTGGCCCGCGGCGTGAAAGACGAGGTTGAGGTGGTGCTGCTGGATGCCGACAAAGATGGGTTAAGCCAGATAACGCAATGGGCGCAAACCCACGCGGGTTACGACGCCATCCATATCATCAGCAATGGTGGCGAAGGCCGACTGACGCTTGGGGGCGTCACATTGACCGACAGTATGCTCGCTACGAGAAGTGCTGATCTGACCACTATCGGCCAGTCGCTGACTGAGTCCGGCGATATCCTGCTTTATGGCTGTAATGTGGCGCAAGGAACACAAGGGCAGACTTTTATTAGCAACCTGGCAGCGCTCACCGGAGCTGATGTGGCTGCGTCCACTGACCTGACCGGGTCGACAGCGTTAAAAGGCGACTGGATGCTGGAATCGCAAGTCGGTCAGATCACTACTGACATTGCGATAACCGCCGCCACACAGAGGGATTATACCCACGTGCTGGATACCTTTACGTTTGAGACAGGTACTGGCGGCGGTGGCGGCAATAACCAGACCTGGCAGGAAGGGGGGTATACCCTACATTTCGATTTTGTCGGAAACGTGCTCTCTGGGCTAAACAGTGACGGCAATAGCCTGATCTATGACGTGCAAACGGATGGTTCCAGTTCGTCAAATTCGCTGACCTTCACCATCAGCATTCCCGGCTATGTTTTTGATTTATCTTCACTGGACTTATTGAATGCCGATGGCACCGGCAACATGAATTACACGATTTCATCCAGTAAATCGACCAGTGGGGACAATCAGAGTGGAGTACTGCCATTCCCCGGGAGCGTGTCTTATACCACTATCAGCGGCTTTAACGGCAATTTTGTCGGCGTTTCTTCCATTACCATTACGACATCCGGTACCAATGAGTACTATCTGGATAACCTGGTATTGAACAATATTCATGCCGCCTCTTCGGTAGATGCGACATCGACCGTAACCGCGGGGCCATCTGGCGAAGCAACGACATTTTCCACTACCGCGACGTCAGCGGCCAGCGCCACCTCGCTGCTGGACTTTACCCTTACTGACCTCGGCACGTCTGATGGTTCGGCCACCAATGTCAGCCAATTCTACGCTAACGTCAGTGGTACGGCGACATCATCAGAATTGAGCAAGATGACGTTCCTGCTCAGTGGCCCGGATGCCACTAACGTCGTCGGCACATACGACAGCAGCACCGGCAGAATCACGTTTTCCAGCTTAAACCTGTCGGTTGCGGATAACAGCAGTGAAACTTACACCATCAAGGCGTATTACAACGACAATACCAGCAGTAACGACATCACCGATCACCACACGGTAATATTGTCGGTAAATGCCAGCAATTTCACCACGGTCTCCGGCGGTTCAACGTTCGCCAGTAGTCAGGCCAACGTGAACAACGGCAGTGGTGCCAGCATTGATGTGGCAGCAACCAAACTCATTTATAGCCAATCGCCGTCCACCTCAGTGGTCAGTGGCATTAACTTCACCACCCAGCCGGTGGTGATTGCCGTTGACGATCGCGGCAATATCGATACTGATTTTAACGGTTCAGTGACATTAAGCGAAAATGGTAGCGGCTCGCTGACGGGCACCACTCAGGCGACCGCCTCAAACGGTATTGCTACCTTTAGCGGTGTGAAGTACACCTCGGCCAGTGATGGTGATGCTAACTTCGTGCTGACGGCGGCGGCCGGTAGCCTGGTCAGCGCCACATCTGCATCGCTCAATCCGGATGTGGTGGCGACGCGACTGGTTTTTTCCACCCAGCCCGTTCCCACGGCGATTCAGAATGGACAAAGTGCCATTTTTACCACTGTGCCGGTAGTACAGGCGGTCGATGCGAATGGCATGGTGGATCAGGACTACACCACCAATATCGTGCTCTCAGTGACTGACCCTAACGACAGCGTCGTCGATGGTACGGTCAATAGCCTGGCGGTCACCTCCGGGGATAATGATGCCAGCGCTACGACGGTAACATTAACGCCGTCTGGCGGTATCGCCACCTACACCGGGCTTATCATACAGTACACCAACAGCGGTAGTATCAATACGCTGGCACTGCGCGCCACGTCAGGTAGCCTGACGGCGGTCAACAGTTCGTCGATAACCTCAACCACCAACACCGCCCCCGTCTTCAGCAACCTCAATGGCGGCGCGACCTTTACTGAAAAAGGCAGTGCAGTGGTGATGGACAGCGATGTCACTGTTGCCGATACCGAGCTGGATATTCAGGGCAACTATAACGGAGCCTCTGTTTCAATCGCCCGTAACGGCGGGGCGAACAGTGTCGATACCTTCGGCAATAGCGGACTGTTGGGGGCACTGACTCAAGGGCAAAACTTCACCTATAACGGTACGACGGTGGGCAGTGTCACGGCGAATTCCTCAGGCACGCTGACGCTGACGTTCAATAGCAATGCAACGGCGGCGATAGTGAATGCGGTGCTGCAATCCCTGACCTATGCCAACAGTTCTGACGATCCACCGTCCAGCGTGACGCTTAACTGGACCTTTAATGACGGTTCGCTCAACAGTAGCGGCACCAATCAGGCGGTGCTGAGTATCACGCCGGTCAACGACGCACCGGTCATCAGCAATACGTCGGTCAGCAAGACTTTCAATGAGGATAGCGCCCAGACCTTTAGCGTTGCCGATTTTGGTTTCAGTGATGTGGACAGTAGCGACACCCTGCAATCCATCACTATCGTCACAGCACCAACCGCGGGTGAGCTGTTTATTGACGCGAACAACGACGGTGTACGTGGCGGCGGCGATACATTACTGGGCAATGGTTCGGTGGTCAGCGCGGCTGATATCAGCAAACTGACCTTCCGCCCGACCGCAAATGCCAACGGTGCGGGTTATGCCTCCTTTACCTGGCAGGTCAGCGATGGCACGGCGTTGTCCAGCAATACCGGAACAATGACCCTTAACGTAACGCCAGTTAACGATGCGCCGATCATCAGCAATACGTCAGTCAGTAAAACCATCAATGAGGATAGCGCCCAGACCTTTAGCGCCGCAGATTTTGGTTTCAGCGATGTGGACAACGGCGACACCCTGCAATCCATCACTATCGTCACAGCACCAACCGCGGGTGAGCTGTTTATTGACGCGAACAACGACGGTGTACGTGGCGGTGGCGATACATTACTGGGCAATGGTTCGGTGGTCAGCGCGGCTGATATCAGCAAACTGACCTTCCGCCCGACCGCGAACGCCAACGGCACGGGTTATGCCTCCTTTACCTGGCAGGTCAGCGATGGCACGGCGTTGTCCGCTAATACAGGAACGATGACCCTTAACGTAACGCCGGTTAACGATGCGCCAACGTTATCCAGCGGTGCGACGGTCACTCTGACATCCACAACGGAAGATGTAACATCGTCTGCCACCACAGTATCGTCATTGCTCAACAGTGCGGGTTATGGGGATGTCGACAGCGGAGCGTCCAGCGGCATTGCGATTACGGCGACAGTAGGGAACGGTGGCTGGCAGTATTCCACCGATAGCGGAGCTAACTGGTTCAATATCGGCACGGTATCCAGTTCAGCAGCCCTGCTGCTCGGGTCAACGGCACAGTTGCGTTATGTACCGGACAGCGCCAATGGTGAAACCGCAACCCTAAGTTTCAGCGCGTGGGATCAGACCAGTGGTACGGCGACGGCAGGTAGCAGCAAAGGTCTTGCGGATACCTCGACCTCTGGCGGCAGCAGTGCGTTCTCCGCCAATAGTGCACAGGCGTCGTTGATGGTAACCAGCGTGAATGATGCCCCTACCATGGGAAGCACGGTCAGTCCCCAAAGCGCCACCAAAGATACAGTGTTCAGCTTCGCCGTGCCTGCCGGTACTTTTGTCGATGTGGATAGCGGTGATACGTTGACGCTGAGCGCGACGCTGGCCGATGGCTCGGCACTGCCCGCCTGGCTGAGCTTTAATCCTTCGACCCGTACCTTCTCTGGCACCCCGGGCTACAGTGATGTCGGCAACCTGACGATTCGTATAACCGCGACTGACGGCAGTAATGCCTCGGTCAGCACCACCTTTGGGCTGACGGTGAATAACAGTAATCTCCCGCCCGTGGTGTCCATCCCGATGGACGAACAGTCCATCGCACAAAATGGCAGCTTTAACTTCACTGTTCCTGCGGGAACCTTTACCGACCCGGATATCGGCGACACACTGACCCTGAGCGCGACGCTAGCCGATGGCTCGGCACTGCCCGCCTGGCTGAGCTTCGAGCCGGCCACAAGAACCTTCTCCGGTACGCCGGGTAATGGCGACGTGGGCAATCTGACCATTCGGGTGACGGCAACCGATGGCAGCAATGCGTCGGTCAGCACCACTTTCGGGCTGGTCGTCACCAACGTGAACGATGCGCCGGTTATCGGCGCGACGATTGCGCCGCAGAGCATTGCGCAGGATGGCAGTCTGAGTTTTACCGTACCTGCGGGCACCTTTGTCGACCCGGACGGTGACCCGCTGACCCTGAGCGCCACCCTGGCAAATGGCAACCCGCTGCCTGCGTGGCTGCACTTCGATCCCGCGACAGGCTCGTTTTCCGGCACGCCGGGGAATGCGGATGTCGGCAACCTGAATATTCGTATCACCGCCAGCGATGGCAGCGCCTCGGTCAGCACCAGTTTTAGCCTGATGGTCACCAATGTGAACGATGCCCCGGTGCTCAGTACGCCGATCCCGCCGCAGAGCGTGGCGCAAGACGGCAGCTTTAACCTCACCGTCCCGGCTGGCACCTTTGTCGATCCGGATGGCGACACCTTAACTCTGAGCGCGACGCAGGCGGACGGTTCCGCACTGCCTGCCTGGTTGCGCTTCGATCCCGCGAAAGGCTCGTTTTCTGGCACGCCGGGCAACGCCGATATCGGTAGTCTGGTCATTCGGGTTACCGCGACCGATGCCGGGAACACGTCAATCAGCACCACCTTTAGCCTGACGGTTACCCGCGCAGGCATTACCAGCGGCGATCCGCAGTTCCGTATTTCAGATGGTACGAACGGACCACGTCCGGTGGACAGCCAAACACCCACTATCCAGCCTCAGGAGGCTGCCGCACCGCCGCTCAACACATTGATTACCCCCACCTCTCTCGGCAGCTTTAATGCCGGACGCACCGCCGGGAGCGGTTCGATGATGGCCTCCATCTTCGGTGCCAGCAGCGATGGGGCAAGCGGGAGAGATGCGACGAAGAGCGAAGTGGCGAATGTCTTCGGGCCCGGTTCATCGTTCGGCAGCCATTTTGAGAGTTCGCTGGGCTCATTCCCCAGCTTTAACAAAGATCCGGCGCTGGGTGGCAGCTCGTCGCTGGCCAGCGTTTTCTCCGGCATTTATCTGCCTTCACTGACTCCGATGGAAGTGTTTACTGGCGGTAGCTGGAAAGATATCAACCTGCATGCACAGGGAGTGACAGAACAGGGGCAAGAACAGGCGACAGCCGCGTTTATCCCATCGTTCCACCGGCAATTACAACACATTGGCGATGCTGAAGGACAACGTCTGTCAGCCATTGAACAGGCGTTGTACGACCTGGGCCAGCAGCAGGGCTAATAACTACAAGACTACAGTAAAAGGCGTTAATTCTATGATGAACGTGATGGTGGCAAACCGGTTGTCGGTGGTGACAACTGTGAGTGGCAGCGAAATGATGCGTAAAGGCCGCAAGCTTTTTGCTCTGAGCGTACTGGTCGTGGCGCTAAATGGGTGTGCCGTGACCAGCGACCCGATTACCAAAAAAGAGAGCGAACAGCGCAGCCAGCAGGATCGAGTAGCGATGTTCAGCCAGCAGGAGCCGGTTACCGCGCCAATCACCCTGTATGACGCGATGGCCCGCGCACTAAAATATAACCTTGAGTCGCGCTTAAAAGTCATGGAAAGCGCGCTGGCCCAACAGCAGTTGGATCTTTCCCGTTATGACATGCTGCCAAAGCTGGCGGCTTCGGCGGGCTACGTAGGGCGCAACAACGCCAGCGCCTCCAGTAGCCGCAGCGTGGAAACCGGACAAACCTCTCTGGAACCATCCACCTCGCAAGATCGTGACCGCGATGTGGCGGACCTGACGATGGTATGGAACGTGCTCGACTTTGGCGTAAGCTACGTCAGTGCGAAACAGCAATCGGATCAGCGCTGGATTGCCGAAGAACGTAAACGCAAGGTGGTACACACCATTTTGCAGGATGTCCGTTCCGCCTACTGGCGTGCAGTTGCCGCCGAGCGTCTGTTGGGCCAGATCGATACGCTGATTGACCGGGTAAACCAGGCGCGTGAAGCTAGCGAGCGGATGACCGCCCAGCAGGTCGGCGACCAGGTTGAAGCCCTGAGTTACCGCCGTGCGCTGATTGAGGCCACCCGCCAACTGGAAGAGCAGCGCCGTGCGCTGTCACTGGCGAAAACCGAACTTGCCACACTGATGAACCTGCCGTTGGACACGCCATATGCACTGGCACTGCCCGCCAGCGGTGACGAGACGGTTCCGCAGTTGAATGTGGATCAGAAAACCCTGGAAGAGACCGCGCTGGTGAGCCGCCCGGAACTGCGTGAGCAGGATTACCAGGTACGCATTAACGCCGCCGAAACCCGTAAAGCGCTGCTGCGTATGCTGCCGGGTATTGAGATTAGCGCAGGCGGCCACTATGACAGCAACTCATTCCTCGTCAACAACAGTTGGGCCGACGTGGGGGTGAAAGCCACCTGGAACCTGTTCAACCTGATGTCTGGCCCGGCTGCGCACAGCGCGGCGAAGGCCAACGAGCAGGTGGGCAAGTTGCAGCGTCAGGCGATGTCGCTGGCGATCATGGCGCAACTGTACGTGGCGCGCGCCAACTACAACGAAGCGCTGCGTCAGTATAAAACCAGCGAAGAGTTGCGTGATCTGGACGGGCAAATCGTTCAGCAACTGCGTAACCGCTACAAAGCCAATAGCATCGGTGAGTTGCAGCTAATTCAGGGCGAACTGAATGCGCTGAACGCCGATCTGCGTCAGGACCTGGCCTACGCGGAGCTGCGTAACACCTACGGGCAGATTATCTCCAGCGTGGGCGTAGACCTGCTGCCGAAGACACTGCCGTCGGACAAACTGGCGGATATCAGCAACGCGCTGCGTCAGTCGGAAGTCAACTGGCAGCAAGGGAAGATCAGCACGCTGCAGTCGTTCTGATAACACAGTCCCGGCGTCTGAGTACGCCGGGGCTCCCTTCTTACCCCGCCAGTGCTTTTCCCCCAGTGAAAACAGTTCGGTCACACACAGATAATTCCTCGTGAACGGTTATAATTCAGTCCGTTGAACGTACTTTGCCGATCCTCAATCTGTTTAACCATCGGACGACGAAACTCAAAACCACCGGGATAAGCAAACAGATGGGATTGAGCAAAAGCCCCCCTCCACTCGCTCCGCAAAACACTTCAGTTTCATGGCTATATCGATCAGCTCCCGGATACCACAGGAACATCTCCCTTCTCTGCTCCAGGTATTGCGCATGGTTATAAGTGCCGCGAATGGTATTCTTATCCACGTGAGTAAGCTGTAACTCAATCCAGGCAGTGTTATAGCCCTGTTCATGCAGGAGAGTACTCATCGTGTGCCGAAATCCGTGCCCCCTGGTCTTCCCGTGATAACCAATCCTTTTTAAAACCTGATTGATACTCGCTTCGTTCATCGGCTTTGTGATGTCGTTACGCCCGGGGAATACCAGCTTATAACGCCCTGTAATTGCCCGAATTTCTCGTAACGCTGATTAACCTGATCGGAGAAGGCACCAGAAGTGGCCGCCGCATCTTCATCCTTTCTACCGGTACTTTCCAGACCCGCTTATCGACATCAAATTCTTTCCACTCCGCCATGCGGAGTTCAATGGTACGAACGCCCGTTAGCATCAGAATACGATTTGGGTATAACTGGGTTGACTTCGATAGAACTCGTGACAGAAAAATCCAGTAATTTCAGGGGGTATAAAGGAGAAAAAGAGAATTTAGTAGAGGTCCCTACAGGATTCGATAAAAAATCATAATAAATTGATTAAAAAAGAAAATATTAAGTTCAATATTATAAAGCACCCCCAAATGCACCCCCACTACCCTGAGGCTTCGTTCTCAATCCAACGATCCAGTATCTGCCCATGCCGGTGAAACGCGTATACACATGCAAAAATGATTGTTCCGGTTGTTCCAGTTGTTCCACCTTCGACAATCAATTGAATTTTAAATATAAAAAATAAAAAACTGGAACAATCCATACGAAAATGAGTTGTTCCAATGGCATGTTTTGGAACCACTCCTCCTGAAAGTATTACAATAGGGACTGTATTCTGCTAGGGATTGAATCGATGGTGTACTACCAGAGCATGCTTAAACCGAATCAAGACCTAACGAACGCCCTAGCGCATTTACGAAAGCCCGCAGGAGATAAAAATGGATATGGCTTTTTGGGATCTCAATCAGGTTAGTTCCGTAATAGGCTTCGGAAAAACCAAGATTTATAGCATGGTCAAAAAAGGCGAATTTCCCAAGCCAGTTAAAATAGGGAGACGCGTAAGATGGGTATCAACTGAGGTCGAAGAATGGATGAGAAAGATAATAGAAATGAGAAATACTGGCAAAAATGACAGATAGTCGTCGCCAGACATGTTTAATCTGTCTTAAGCTAAATATTTTGTTCTGATCCGCAATAAAGCGTTTAGTTCCGTTTGGATTGCTTTATCCCATGCTATGGATAATGAAATTGTTATGCTCGTATTTCTATCTTTTATTCCGGCCACAGGATTACCTTCTAAAAAAGATAATGGAGCCTGACGATCCTCTCGGGTGATAAAGGTATGGGAATTGCGGCTTGTCACTCACGCGGCAAGCTTTCATTCTCCCTTTTGATACCTACCTGATAATGTGAAGCATAGATACTCTCAATATCGAAGCAGACTCTATCCTTGCCAGGCTGCTTTCCATTAACCAGCCGCCTTTATGTCATTTACGTTGACGTGGAACTGCCACTTCTTGCCTTTCAACCCAAGCATCTACTTCAAATCGGTTGTACATTATCGGGCTGTTATCCTTGGGCTGACAATCACCAGAGTAATGTCGGTACTCCCTGCCTTCCATCCACGACTTTTCTCGTGCAGATTTAATTGCATTTTTTGATAAACCGGTAATCAACATCAACAATGATTCTGTCACCCACTTGTTTGGTACTAATTGAGCGGCTTGCTTTTCCATACTTTCCTCTCACTGCTTACTGTTCTACCCTAGATAATGTTTATCTTTGCACAAACCTCACATGGGGATGTACGCATAATGAACAAACTACGCACAGATTTAACTGATGATTCATTCATCGATATGAACTACATCACAAACGACTCAGGGTTTACTGCTAAGTACTTCTATTCACTCATCAATAAAAAAGAATTTCCGGCACCGATTAAGCTTGGCAGATGTTCCAGATGGCTACTAAAGGATTACACTGGCTGGAAAAAAAAGCATATGCTCAATCGAGTTGATTGAATACCGTACTTTTCTTCGGGAAGGGGAAATGTGGACGTTGAATGGTAGTACCTAAGGCATTGTTAACGGGAATAGATAAGGACTGGCATGATGGCCGAAATGCGGCGACAGAGCTTACCTCTTGGTAAGAGACATAGTCGACCTTCGTAGAGACCTAAACGATACTCTTCACATACCTCGTACATAAAAACTGGAAGGGGGCGGACAGTTCTGATTGCGTTGTTGCAGGGACTCGCCTATAAAATAATCATTGACGATGGCGCCAAGTAACGTAGACTTTACCTTAAAGGTAAAGCGCCTTTTGTCAAATGCTTGTTGTGCAGGTCGCATTTAGTGCGTAAGCGAAACCACACTGTATAGACGCAAGTCGTCTGATCCCGTATGGGAGGAAGTTATGTTTAAATTTGATATGAAAATCGACCAGAACTATGCCTCTTTTTATAACCATGATAATGGTAAGGCTGTTTTTGTTGATTCTTTCGATAATGTTGAATTTGATGTGCGCGTTGGGACGCTGCGTTATAGTAGACATGTTGCAACCGTGCAGGCATACAGTAACGACGAACTTAACTCTAAACTGCAAGAGATCTGCGAGCAACATCTATGCCAATAACAATCCAAGGCATAAAGGATCTTGAGGCAGATATAAATGATATTTTAGAGCAGGATTGCGCTGAGGTTAATTTTACTTTTCATGCTATGTTTGATAGGTTAAATGATCCTCGCAACCACCCGCCTATTACACTCAGTGAACTTGAAGCAGTTTTCAAGGAATTTATTGCGGTTCACCTGAACACATTGCTTAGTTATCCTGATGGGACCACTTTTACTATAAAGTGTAATAAAACAAATCTGCATTTCCCTTGCTCTGTTATTCACGACTTCAGGATTGGGAAAAAATGGATCGTGCAATCAGTTATAACGGTAATGAGAAAAGCAGGATTCAAATCAAAAGACCTTATCATCCTTGAGATTAACTAAGCCCACTACAGTGGGCTTTTTGCTGTAGTGTTGCACCCCAATGAAGATTTATTAGTACATGATATATTCATTGAGATAATAAAAAACACGTATTCTTTGACTGGCCCACACACCCCAACACTAAACTGTGCGTTTTTTTAGTGTAACTCCATACCGTTTCGTTTGGCGTGAACCAGTAAAAGACTGGTTTTCTTTAAGCGATAAACAGCTAGGTAGAGGAAATTTTTTTCATATCAGATTTTCAGGAGCCAGCACCTTTCAACTCGGAAATCTCTGCATTCAGTACATCAACTTTTGCACTCAGCGCCTTGATGGCGGCCAGTGCATCCATCAGCAACGGGTTAAGATCGAGAGTCATCTTTCCTACACCCTCAGCCGGGTGAACGTATTGAGGATCGATATTCTCAACTTGTTGAGCAATAACCCCGCGGCGCTCCGCTGCTGATTCATCATCCTTATACGTGAAGCGCTTGAACTCCATGGCGTTTATATTCGCCAGCGCTTCATTAACATCGAGATCACCAAGGACATTCTTAAGGTTAATATCTGATGTCCCTACGGCCTGCATCTGCGTCCATGCGTATGTTGAGGCTGAAGCATTGTATTCCCCCTCGGAAATACTTCGGACATAAAATCCGGAACCATTAGCGGAAATGAAATACATCTGGCGCCGAACAGAGTCATATCCTGTAATAACACCGCTTCCGGCGGTCTGTGGCTTCCATCCAGAGGCGCTGGATTCGCCATAGAGGCCAGACATCAATAACGGTATTGCCGTCTGTCCGGTGTTACTAAGTATTGTTCCAAGTCCGTATTGACCCTGCAACATGACATTACCGTTCACCCCGAAACCAGTATTGAGTAGGGCCGCATTTCCTAGCCCCAAATCGGCTCGCGCGGTAATTGCTGTTCTGGCGGTTAGAAGGTTAGTCCATGCCACAGATTTATCAGCCAGGTCATTCAGGTTGTTGGCCTTTTGAAGAAGATTGTCCGGGTTAACGCTGGCGGCTGCGGCTTGTGCATCCGTTTTGGCCTGCTGCGCTGCTGTGTTGGCCGCCACCGCATCCGTTTTAGCCTGCTGTGCCGTTGTGTTTGCAGCGGCCGCATCTGTGGCCGCCTGAGTCGCAGTAGCTACATCGCCTGAAACCTGACTCGCCTTAGTGTCAACATCCTGCCGATCTGTTGCTACCTGCTGAGCATCTGCCGAAACCTGATCTGCAATCTGCTGCAACCCAGCGGGATCAATATCAGCCAGGAGATCACTGATTTTCTTCCAGCTCGGGCCGGTGAAGCTGGAACCATCAGGAAGGATTACGGTGATATCTCCGCTGTCACTGAATACGGCCTGCCAGTTCTGTTTGTCACTGTTTAAGCCGCGCAGCGCCTCTGTGGTTTGCGCCACCAGCGCAGCCGTAATCTGGTTCTGCGCGGCGCGCGGAACGGCTGACCATGCCACACCCGACTGTGTTGGTCCGGGATAGTTGCTGATGAGCGTCAGAGATGTTGCGCTCTCTACTGATTTGACAGGTAGCGTGTAAGTGATGCCGCCGACTGTGGCGACAATAAAATCACCGGCGGCCAGGTCTGTCGTGAATGACGTTCCACTGCCACCCACCGCAGCAGAATTATTGATCAGGGTTAAAGTTCCTGCGGACATATAGACTCCAGGCAATAAAAAAACCGCCGAAGCGGTTCTTTTCATTTCGATTAAGTTTACTTACAGGTAGAAGACGTGAAATTATTTTTATTCACCCATCGCCAGTTAAAAGGGTCACCCGCCTTATATTCAGTCTGGTTTGCAATGACACGCACACCATAAACCTGTACCGTTTGAGGAAAACCACCCAGCATCGCAGTTGCCTGACATACGGGCTCTTGTTTTTCCAGAATGGGGGATGAACAGCCTGATAAAATAATTGCCAGTAAAAAAACAGAAAACACAGTTTTCATTTGAATATTCCCGGAGGTGTTTATTAATACAACTTACTCCGGAGTTGAAAATACTTAAAATAGATTAAATAGATCAATTATCAGAAAACGATCGATTAAAACGATCAAATTAATCATAGACATCTGTTTTTATCGCTATGATTGCATTCCCGTTATTTGTGTTGCCAACAACAGAACCGGAAGCGTTACTACTGGAAGCGGCGCTTATTCTGGAAGTGGATCCATTGAATCTGCATCCGGTGTACGCGGTGGCCGCAATAACCTGCGGCTGACCCTGTACCATTACCTGTATCAGCGTTGCGCCCAGAATGCCAGGACACACGGCATAACTTCCACTTAGTGTCTGGTCTATGTTTATTCCGCCGTTGTTGCCCGGCGTGCCGATTGTAACCAGATCACTTAATACCCGACTTTCATTGGTTAACACCAGCTTGCCGCTTGCATCCCATATAGCCATACCCCACTCAGGCAGCGTTTGTGGGAAAATGGCGAAGACATAAGCGGTCAGCGTGTGGGATTGCCCGTATGGGTTTCCCGAGCTTACCATTATGTTATTTCCTGACCTTATGGCACTGACATAGGTTGGTTGGGCTGTGTTACTTGTTTTACAGAAAGCAATTACTGGGTAAGAAGAGTTAATAGGTATTGATGCTGACGCGCCATGAAATGTCCCATTAGCAGCAGAATTGACAACAACTTTTCTGTATAAACAAAAAGGTGTGGAGTTCGGTGTTACAAAAGGATTTCCATTAACATTAATTAATGCACCGTAATTCGCCATCAGGCATTCTCCAGAAAAACTATCAACTCGCACTCTGAAGCTGCATAGTTACCTGCACCGGTGCTGCTTGCTGCGCTAATCGTTATGGTATTTCCTGATGCGACTATACGCCTTCCGACGCCAACAGCGCCCTGATCAAGGGATAATGTAAACCCAACTTTGTAACCTGATGGTATCGTAAACGAGTACGATCCTGACGTCTGTCCCGCCAACAGGCTTACAATTCCCACCACCGACACTGGCTTTATTCCATAGTTGTTATAGACGCCTGATGCGTCCCACGTTGATATTCCGTATGCCATTATTTGCCCCACACGAATAAGGTGCCATCATGGCGCCATAAAGCCCTACCATGTTCCGGTTAGTCGCCCTATCTGCACCCTGACAACATTATTACTGTCTCGCACGGTTATAGTCTGGTTATCCTGCTTCATCGAACCCTCGCCACTTGTTGACCCATAGTTAACAAAAGTGCCACTCTTATCCAGCCGCCACCCCGCCAAACCGGCAACATAGTTATTAGACTGGATATAGCTGCCTATTTTGGCGTTTGTGATCGTTCCGTCCTGAATGAATGCGCTGGAGATAAACACCTGGCCGTTGACCACCGCGAAGGGCGAATATTGCGTGGTACCACTGCCGCTCATCAACACAAACTGGTTAGCATTGAATCCAACCCGCGTCACGACTGGCTGCCCTGCCTGCGCCAGCACGGCGATCGACATTCCGGCGTTATACATCACACCGTTTATCCTGACGCCGGTCTTCAGCGTATAGATAGCCGTTGCGCCGTCGCCATCCACAACCGCAGTGAGCTTATCCTCCAGCGTTGCGGTAACATCATCAATCTGCGCCTGTACCTGGGTGGACAGCTCCGCCATCGCATTATCGACTTCGGCGATCGTCGTTTTCACGACCAGAATATCCGCCCGCACTGCGCCGTACTGTGCCCACTGATGCTCAACAGTGCTGTTATTGGCCAGCGCATTTTGCAGGGCAGCTTCCAGATTGGTGTCAATGTCACTGGTCAGGCGCTCACCGTCTGCGGAGGTGAGGAAATCGCCGGTAACATCTCCAAGGTAATCAGAAGCCTGGTCGTTTACCATCCCCCTGATCCAGTCGGTATAACCGGATTCGTTGCCGGTTTTATCGACAAGTTGCGCGCGATACCAGAATTCCTGCCCGACTTTCAGCCCGAGCTGGGTGTATTCAGCCGACGGGTAAGGGACATCGGAAAGCAGCAGCGGATCCGAAAAATCGCTGTTGGCTGTGTACTGAATTTCCGTTTTCAGCGTGTCAGCGGTGTTAGCCGGGAATCCCCAGTTGAGACGGATGCCCCAGTTAATACCTGTCGCCATAAAACCAACCGGCTTGGGCGGGTTACCTTCTTTTCCGGTCAGCGTCGTTTCGGTTGAGTATCCCCAGCCACTGGAGATTTCAGCGGCGTTGATGGCGCGCACGCGCACAAGATAGCGACCCGCATAAATGCCCGGCACTTCAAACGAGGTGGTGGAGCTGCGCGGCACGTTCACCCAGTTGCCGTCGTTGCGGCGCCACTGCGCCTCATACGCAATAGCATTGGCCGTATCAGACCATGAAACACGCATGGTCTGGATGCTGATACCCTGATTCACCACAGAATAACTGCCGATCACGATATCATCGGGCGCGACCTGGCTGCCCGGTGGCACGACACTGACAGGACGGCTGTCGATAATGGCTCCGGTATCAATGCGGGCATATTTGTCCGGATCATGAGCCGCGCCGGTAATGGCAAACGTGCCATCATTATTGTCAGTGACACTGACCACCCGGTATTGCTGGGCATACAGCTCGTCGGATTCCACAATCCAGATGCTTTCCGCTTCCGGCGTTTCGCTGTAAGCGGTGGTCACCGTGACCACTTTTCCATTAACGGCCTGAATGGTTCGGCTCTGCGCAGCACCGGAAGGCAGATTGAGGAACAGCCGATTACCGGCAACAGCATCTGGCACCCTGTCCAGGGTGATCACCCGGCCATTTACCGCACTGATACGCCCGCCGGTAACTTTTCCCGACAGGTTCTCGTCGGCCACAGCGATGATGTAGCCAGGCTGTGGGATCATGCCATCCAGCCCAACGGAGAAAGAAACCACCCGGTCTTTGTTGTTGGTGAGGATCCCCCAGCGCCCTTTGCGGTTAGCTTCTGACTGGCGGGTACAGCCGATCGCTGTCATCTCAAGCTGGTTAAAGCCTTTATAGCGGGAGACCAGTTCCTGCTCAAACACCGGCTCCATTGCATCAGCATAGCCATTATCCGGATCGGAATATGAAACCAGCGCGCTGGTATAACGGTTTTTCGTTGTACTGCTGCTGTAGCTGAAACGACCATCGATGACATTTGCTCTGGTGTAGCTGTAATCGACATCGCGCGGCATGTCCGCAAGAGTAACAATCTGGTTGCCGCCCCAGTACGTCATCCCCCGGAAGATAGCGGCGAAGTCACGCAATACCGTATAAGCGTCGTTGCGATCCTGAACATAGACGTTACAGATATAGCGTGGCTCGGTGCCGCTGCCGCCTTTACCGTCCGGGACCGGCGCATCGCAATACTGCGCCACCTGATAGAGCGTCCATTTATCGATGTTCTCAGCCGTCAGCCGATCGCCCAGACCGAAACGGTCAGAGACCACCAGATCGTAAAATATCCATGCCGGGTTATCGGTCCATGCCCATTTAAAGGCACCGGACCACGTGCCACTGTAGGCGCGTGTTTCCGGGTTGTAATTGTCCGGCACGCGGATCACGCGTCCGCGTGGCTCGCAGGAAATCTGCGGAATGGAGCCGTTGAACTGGCTCGAGTCAAATTCGATATAAAGCAACGCGGTGTTGGGATAGCGCAGTTTGGCGTCGATAACTTCCGTGTAGCTCTGGAGCGTCATCGTGTCGCCGATTTTTGCACTGTTGGCATCAGCGGTAATTTTCCTTACCCGCACAGTCCAGGATGTGGCTCCGGAAGGCAGATCGATACGGTGGCTGCGCTCGTAGCCTGATGTGGTTTTCCCGCTGACGGCGGTGTTAATTTTCGTGACAAACGCACCGCCATCCACCTGCAGATCAATCGCGTACTGAACCTGATTACCCACCAGATCGCCGTCATCTTCTTGTTTAAAGAGTGACGCCCATTTCAGGCGCAGGCGTACCGCAGAAAGCTGAGAGTTCGTAAACGTGTGTGTCCAGGCCACTGAGCTTTTAATCTCGATGCCAGCGCTGATCTCATTCTCGGTTCCCGGAATACCCTGGATATAACTTTGCGCCTGTGTGCCAGGACGAAACTCCCAGGTCACCCCACTGAAATTCGATGAGCCATTGGCATTCAGCAGCGGCGTGCCGTCGAGAAAAATACTCTGGCCGGTTAGCTGGCCGGAAAATTCCCCCTCGCCCAGCGCGACAAGGATCTTCGCCTTCGCGACAGACTGGAGATCGTCAGGCTGTTCTGTGGGCGTGCGGGAACTGGATCTGCCGCCTTTGCGCCCCTGAATTTTCGTGTTTGCCATATTGCGCCCATAAAAAAACCGCCCTTAGGCGGTTGTATTTAGAGATTAGATTTTTCAGTCCCAATGCTCGTTAGAGGCTTCATTGTCTAGCATTGCAGCGATAATTCTTTTCTGGTCATCGGTGAAAGTATTCCAGACCAGCTTTAATGCGCTACTGGCATGGTTATGCCAGTTATGGACCGGTCCACCTTCACTCCAGGCAGGATTCTGCCAATCAAGGAATTTAGCATCGGAATATGCATCTGCAATATGGTCTTTTTTAGGTTTTTCTGGTTCAGAAATTAGTGTATTAACATTTGATGTATAAGATATTATTTTATCACCACGTAATTTCATTTATTCACCTATTGCTGGTCTTCGACGTAAATACCGGCGGAAATAATTGCACCGCCGATACGGCGTTTACCATAAAGAAGCGGCACCGGATAACCCTGAGCAGCAGTATTTGTCACACCGCCGAATGCGTAAGAGGCCCTGTTATCGGCATCCTGTTTGCTGGCCAGTCCGGCGGTCTGCGGGGAAAGCATTTGTATAATGCCACCAGCCATCAAGCCAATACCCGAGCTGATTAAAGCTCCACCTACTGGGGCGGCCATACCCCAACTTAAACCGGTTACCACCACACCAACAACGACCAGTACCGCCCCGAGAATAGTTTGCAGAAGCCCGGATTTTTTACTTCCCATTACCACCGGAACAATTTTGATAACCTCACCTGTCACAGGGAAACCGAGATCATCAATACCAATATTCTTTTTGCCACGAAAAACTGCATATGTCAGACCGCGCCGCTTACTGGAAATCATAAACTGCTCAAAGCCTTTTACCGTTGCAGCCAGCGCGCGGGTTGCTTCATGGGTGGTGCTTATTAAGCGATGATGCACCTTACCAAATGTTTTGCCGAGGATGCCGCCCAGTTCGATTCTGGTCATTATTTCCTGCATGATTCTCCCCTGCTATAAAAAGTCTTTATACCGAAGAATTTTCATTGTTCTTTCCCGCCAGTAACCGCCCCACGGCTCACGATTACTCAGTCGTCCGTACAGATGGTGCAGCATCATGTTGCCTTCCAGCAGGATCGCGGCATGGTTCCACTTACTGGCCTGCACCTGCATGATCAGCACGTCGCCAGGGGCTGGCGCGCCGGACACTTCCCGGAATCCGCATTCGTACCAGTTGTCCTGGTATAAATTATCGGGATACTGGTCTTCCCACCACGGATAATCGACCCGGTAATCAGGCAATTCAATGCCGTGTGTTTGCCGGAACCAGCTCATCACCAGCCCCCAGCAGTCGTAAACGCCGAGCACAAACGGGCGCTCCAGCAGCGGCAATTCACCGCGCGGCAGGATGGTACGAAAGTCGCCTTCCGGCCAGCTCACGATATGCCAGGGCAGCGCACTCAGATCGCATTGAGCTTTGTCGGCCTCACTGGGCTGGGTGGTGGCGTCGGGGTGACTGTGGACGATTGCCGTTACCGTGCCCCGGTCTTCTGCTGCAGCATAGTCCTCAAGGCTGAGGACAAAATTGTCCTCTGGCTTCTGCGCTATATTGCGGCACGGAAAATAGCGCGCCACCCGGCTTTTCTGCACCACCAGACCACAGCACTCGCGCGGATATTCGGCGGCCGCATGCGCCATAATGGCATCAATTATTTTCTGATGCATATCAGCTCCGGATCAGCGATGTGCCGGGGAATCCACCAAACGACAGTTCATTATTTTCCCCGAAACGCAGTTTGCACCCTGTCAGTGTGCCGTTGCATTCATCCAGCGACGGGTCGCTTACCGGGTTATTGTGCTTATCGAAATAGCGCGTTCCGGCGTAATCACAGCCGTTACCGGAACGGTACTGGTTGCGAATGCACCAGGTACAAAGCGAATGAAGCTGGCGCGTCGGAATCATCAGTCCCTGCAAATCCATCGGGCTGGAAAGCGTGAACTCCACAACCTCATTCGTCTCGCTGCTTTTCGCATCGATGTACCAGACCTGCATCTTTTCCTGTAACGGATCAGCGGTCGGGTTTCCCTCTGTAAAGTTCTGCGCATCAAGGTACTGCGCCAGCGTGTCGTGGATGGTGACTTTCGCCTGCAACATATCATCGTAGGCAAGGCACAGCGCAGTGATCGACGCATCGAGGTTAGCAACCGACAGCTTCGGCGATGCGCTGCTGCCACTGGTTGATGCTTCAATCCCGTCCAGTTCATACGGCCAGGCTTTGTACTCGTTACCCTGCCACCAGATGGATTTCGCCGGCAGCAGGGCTTCATCACCACCCGCCGCGGTAATTTCCTCCTCAGTGTGAGGGATGTTGTGGCTGTGGAAGCGCAGAACATCACCCACACCGAAGGCCGAACCATCAACCTCGACAAGACGGATCGCGTTGCCCGGCTCCAGTTTTTGATAGTCACTGTTTAAACTCATGGTGCAAATGCCTGTTCAAAAGTTGCAGAGAGGTTGTATTTTCCCGCACCGAGTGCCGTCGGCTTATAGGTGTTGCAGCGGAATAAACCGATGGGCTCCAGCGGTGGCCGCCATGAAAAGGATTTTGTCCCGGCATGGCGATCCAGAAATGCTTTTATATCGGCGATATAGTCCTCAGCTCCGGTAAATTCCACGGTCCATTTTTGTGACCGTGGGTTTAAGCCATCGCCGGAAACCTGCTGGTAGCCATCACCGAACTGTGCGGAACGGGTGCGAAAATTGACTTCCTCTTCAGCGTTGATACGGGCGCACCAGGTAAATTCCTCAATAGCCATCATCGGCCCCCTTTAGCCAGATTCCATATTGAACCACCCGGAGACAAATCACGCCGTTGCAGCTCGCGGTAACGCTGGTCAACATAGTTACCAATGTCACGCCCGAAACTCTCATAGCCACTGGTTCCGGTCGTATTCGTGTTGCCGTTGCTGTCGATGTGAATGTTTACCTGAGGTGCGCCGCCGGAAGATGTGGCGGTGTTTACCCCGGATCCCACCGCCCTTACACCCAGCGAACCATCTGAAGCGCGGGTCAAAGGCATAATGGCTTCGGGTCCGGCTTCAGCGAACACGCCAGCTCCCTGGGCGAAGGCAAAAAGCTGCGGGGAGTTATAGACACCGTTACTGTAGGCGCTCAGCGATGGCGAATCGTAAACACCACCCAGCGCATTGAACTGGAAGTTAGCCACAGCCGACTGGATGGCCGTTCCGCTGCTTGCCGTGGATGCCGCACTACCGCCAAAGAAGCTGGTCACCCCACCAACGAGAGAGCCAAGCAGACCGGAAGACGATGACGAACTACCCATTGCGCTGACGACCGCCATTTGCAGCGCCACCTTTTCGATGATCTGAAGAACAGAGATCCCCCACGATTTCCAGGAGACTTTGTTACCTTCAAGCATCGAGGTGACATTACTGAAAGCACCGTCCAGCGACGACTTGACGCCATCAGAAACGGTACCGGCAATATCAGTCATTTCGTCGAACCAGTTGTTGTAGCCCTTCGAAACGCCGTTGCGCCAGTCAGCCTCTGATGCTGCTATCACTTTGTATTTTTTATCCAGCGCATCCAGTGCTGCGGTACGGGCAGCAACTGCTGCGGCGCCACCATCAGTATTTGCGAATACACGATCAATCTGTTGTGTTTCATCAAATCGCTGGCGCTGTCTGTCACTCATCCCGGCGGTTTCGGTTGTCAGCACTGCATCATCGTTAAATTTGCGCGCGGCTTCCGTCAGGTCTTTCAGCGCATCGGCCTGCTCACGCACTTTTTTAACGTGATCGTCAGCGAGTTGCGTCAGCCTGGCTAGCTCAGCAGACTGGGCCTGAATGGCTTTGCGCTGCTCGTCTGTCCATTTTGCGCCAGTCTGGTTTGCGGCGGCATAAAGCTCAGCAGCCTGCTCACCTTCTGAAGCACGTACTTTCTGGACTTCAATCGCAACGCTCAGATCAGCCAGTTTGCGGCTGTACTGCTCAGCCTGCGCTGCCGCTTCCCGCTCTGCTTTGTTTTGCGCGTTGGTGGCAGCAGTGGCATCTTTCTTCACCTGCGCTGCTGCCGCATCTTTTTTCGCCGCCTGATCCTTGTTGTAGATGTAGGTGGTATAAAGCGCGCCGGTAAGCTTGAGATCCTCAGCCTCATAAACATACTGCTGATGAAGTTTCGCCAGCCCATCCAGGCTCGCAAGCACATTATCCCGCCGCGACTTTTCCAGGGCTGTCTGTTGCTGCGGAGTGGCACTTGCGGTCGATACTACCGGCCCGGCATATTGCGGCGGCGTTGCGTTGGCCGTGGCCGACATAGACCGGTTAAGAAGGTCATACGCACCTTTCAGAATGGAAACGGCACCAGCCTGTTCAACAGCTTTTTGCGTTGCCAGATCGCTGGCCTGGTTCACCAGCTTCTGGGTGGCTTCAACTTTTGATGCGGCCTGCTCGCGTTCATATTCAAGCTTATTCAGTTGCCCGGTCAGCTCGATATTTTTGGCGGTAATGTCCGCCTGATCCATGAACGTATTCAGATACGTCATGCGCGGCGATTTATTGTAACTCTCCTGGATTGTAGCCAGCGCAGACTGGCTGTCTTTAACCTTTCTGATCTGCTCATCAAGATCGGCCAGGTCTTTCTTCTGCGCCTCGAGTGAGGCGCTGGCGTCAACAGCTGTTGATCGCAGCCCGGCAACAGACATTTTCTGAAGCTTTCTGTTGATGTCGTCAAGGTTATCAGCGAACGCAACAGCTTCTTTGTGCACCTGCTGGGTATGCTCGTACAGGCCATACATCGCCGCGCCAGCACCAATGATAAGACCAGGCCAGCCGCCAAGGATCCCCAGCACGCCAGAGCCAAGGCGGGACATGAGCGATGCGCTGTTGGTAAGGTTGTTAACGGCACTACTACGGGCTGAGATAGCATTATTAAGCCCTGACTGCGCGGCAATCAGGTTGCGCTCAGCGACAATCTGCGCCTCAATGGAGACTGCGGCGGCCTTTGCCTGCTGGGCGCGATAAACCGCCTGCCGCGCGGCGGCGACACTGACCTGTGCACCACGAACCTGGGCCTGAGCCAGCGCTACTTCTGCGGCAGTGTTTCTCGCGATCTCCGTTGTCGCACTGGCGACACTGCCGACCATATTGCCGAAGAAGCGCGCGAGACCAATTCCAACCAGCGCGCCAGCAGTATTGGCAACGGTATCAATATTTTTTGCCAGGCCATCAAGGATGCCCGAAAGCGTGGAGGACGCACCGACGGCGTTATTTGCCCCACCAACCCACGCCATAAAGGCGTTTTCAACCTTCTGCGCAGAACCGCTGATACTGGCCGGCAGGGTGTCAAATTCCTTGCGCAGCAGACCAACATTGGTCAGCAACGGCATGATTTTTTCGGTAGTAAGTTCACCGTTATTAGCCATATTGCGCAGGCCGCCGACGGTCGTACCCAGCCCGTCAGCAAGTAATTTCGCCAGACGTCCGCCGCTCTCCATGATGGCGTTAAATTCTTCGCCGCGCAGTACGCCAGAGCCCAGCGCCTGGCTCAACTGGGTGATCACTGAGCTGGCCTCTTCCGTGCTGGCGCCTGACAGTTTCAGGGAGGTGGCGACCGTCTCGGTCACTTTAGCCACGTCAGCAGAGGCATATCCGGCATCGCGCAGTGAAGCAGCGATGCGGGAATACAGGTTAGCGTTCGCCTCAAACGATGTGCCGGTGCGCTGGCTGATATCCATCAGGGTTCGCTGGGAGGTGGCAAAGTCATCCGCGCCTGTGGAAGCAAGGCGCAGGCGTCCGTTTAGCTGGTTCCACGTATCGGCATAGTGAACCAGTTGCCCGGTGGCAAATGCACCCGCAAACGCGCCTGCGACACCCGTCGCGGTGGCCTTAATCGATGCCAGCTCACCATTCAGGGCAGCAATGGAACGCTGCGTGTCACGCGTGGCCGCCGCCGCTTTCTTACCACCGTTCTCCATTGTTTTGTAATAGTCCGCCCCCATGCGTGAAGCGCGGGAAATTTCGGACTGAAACGAGCTGGAATTGGCTGAGATTTTAATGATGAGTTCGCGCAGCGTAGCCATTTTTCACCCATTAAAAAGCCCGTGTGCAGCGGGCATTAAAGACCGGAAATCCACTCTTCGAGTTCGCTGATTTCCTCTGTTTCATCCTGCGGCCCATATTTCAGCATCAGATCAACCATTTCGGCTTTACCACCCTGAGCGTTAAAAACCGCAGTTGAAATCTGCGCAGCCTGGGCATCACCACGCCAGTCGCCAATCGGGCTGACGCGATCAAAGGCAATCCACATTTTCAGCTCACTGGCGGTAAGAGTCTGGCGCAACTCATGAAGCGTCCTCCCCAGCCGTAGCGCCAGCGACATCAGAAAGAACGTCAGCGGTTCCTTTACTTTTTTTCGGCTTCGTCCTGTGTAATACCCAGTTTCAGAGCCTGGCTCAGCAGGCGGGCATGTACAGGGCCATAAATTTCAGCAACGGTGGCGCGATCATCTTCGCTGAAAACGCGGGCACCAGTTTCATCCAGCAGCACATCGAGGAAGAGGATCACATCCGCTTCCTTGTTGCGAATAAATTTCTCTGTTTCAGAACGTTTATTTTCATCATCATCAGGCGTCGTGCCAACGAAATCACGGAAGGTCGCCCATGCTTCACCGGATGGCTCACGCAGGGTGACTTTCGCACCATCCCACTCAGGAACGGTGACAGTTTTGGTGCGATAGCCAGATGCTGCCGCCAGCGCCAGATCACGCAAAGAGGTTTTCGGATTGCTCATTATTTTTTCTCAGAAAGGAAAGCAGGAAATAGAAAGCGGCCGTAGCCGCTTTGGATCATGAACCCTGGCTCACGAGGATGAGTTTCGATTTGCCACGCACGCGCAGCGAGTAGGTTGCGCCAACAACACCAGCGGTGGCGGCAGACCACGAACTCTGGCGCACTTCCGCCAGGATGTAATAACCATTACCCGAAGCAAAAGTGATTTTGAAAGCGCGTAATTCGTCATTGTCATACGCGGTTTGCAGAGCCTGCTGCGCCTCCTCATCACCTACCCAGTTGCGGGTAATTGTCATTTCGGCAGGTGCAGCAAGGCCGTTAGTCTGCTCCTGCTCGGTGGAGCAGAATGTCGTTACATCAATGTCACTTTTCTGACCGCCGGTGTACGAGATTTCTTTCGAGGCACAGGACGCTTCGAGGAAAGTCACGCCGACACCAGGAAAACCGGCGGCATTAAAATCATCAACGCTTACCGGGGAAGAAGAAATGCCGATCGTAAGGCCAATTGTCTTGTCATATTTGCTGGTCATGTTTGCTCCAGGCATAAAAAAACCGCCTTCCGGCGGTCATGGATTTAAGGGATGGGTGGGTTACTGAAGGACATGGACTTCAAGCGTTGCCCGGCGCAGGCCGGTGTCCGGCTCGTAGCCGCCAGTTTTGCTCATCTGTGTGAACCCAAGCGGCACAAGCGCGGCAATCACCTGCTCACGCAGCGCCCTGGCTTCGTCAACAGTACGGGAATACACATCGACCTGAAGCGCGCTGTTCTCTTCCGCCGGTCCGCAATACGTGTCGCCATAAACCTGATCCACCAGCGTGAAGGTGATCCACGGCGGTGCGACAGAGGGCGCCCCCTGCTCATTCAACGGCACAATATCGGGATAAACCTGCCCGTCAGCAAGCGCGCCAATCAGCGCAAAAACATCAGATTCGGTCATTTTGACAGTGCCTCATCGATGGCCTGGTTTGCCCGAGCAAAAGCCGCCCTGGTGGCATCTTCCAGCCGGGCATCATAGGCAGGACGGATAAACGGGACCGGCGCGGAATGGGAGGTGCCCAGCTCAACAAAGCGCCAGTAGTAAGCATTACGGGCATTGCTGGCTTTCATCGCATTATCGCTGTTGCCGGTGCGCGGATTGCGCCCACGCACATGAACGCCGGATGTGATGTTGCCATTACGGTCGCGCTGGGTGATCACCACGATGTTTTTCTTCAGTTTCCCGGTTCGCACCGGGGCGCGCTTCACCGCTTCATCTTTAAAAACGGTGGCTCCCGCACGCGTGGCATCGCGCATCACCTTGCGGTTTTCGGCTTTACTCAGCGCCGCCAGATCGTCAGCTATATCAAGCAAGCCGGAAAAATCCAGTTTTGTATCGATCACGGCTTCACCCCCTGCTTACAAAGAATTTCGAGTTGGGAGCCCTTCGAATCGGCAATCGGTGGCGCGACCACATCAAGGACCTGGCCTTTATAGGGACCGGTCAGCACCTTCAGTTTTGATGCGGCAGTGATATCGGTACGGAAGCGAACCCATACACGGATCGTTGCCTCAGCTATTTCAGCACCACTGGCGACCAGTTCGCGACCGCTGATACCTTTAACCTCGGCATAAATATCGCTGCCATCATGCCAGATAGTCTCTGGTTGCCCTGATAGGGTTCTGACAGAGGTAAAATTCATAATGCGCACGCGCTGATTCAGTCTTCCCGCCTGCATATAACCTCCTACAAACCGTAAATACGATGCGGCTGAAGCAGTGCCTCTGTTGCCAGCGGGATTTCAGAAGTGATATTGCCGATGTTGACCGCTTCACGGTTTGCGTACCAGTGACCAATCAGCAATAACATCGCGGTGCGGATATCATCGTCGATCAACAGGCTATCGGGATCATCAGCAAACCCAGGATCAGTGTTGTCTTTGTAAAGCTTACGGCGCGTCCAGGTTTCAACGTAGCGCACGGCGGCGCCTTTAAAGATTTCAAGCAGGTCATCATCGCCCGTAAAATCATCATCGATCCGGCAATGCTTTCGCACTACGGACAGTTCAATAAATTCCATAGACTCAACGCCTTAAAGAAAGGCGGCCATAAGGCCGCCAGGTAACTTAGCTTCCGGATGCACCAGTGAAAGTACCGAAGATGAAGCCTTCCGGACGCTTGACGGCCAGCGCCAGACGTTCTTCGCAGCGAATCGAGATCATGTTTTTCTCAAAGTCGTCGGCGTTTTCCGTGGAGATAACGACGTTCGCATCCTCGCGGTCAAAGATCTGCGCTGCCGTGCTGAACGCACCGCACAGGAACTTGTTACGGAATGCGGTTGCTTCCGTGGCAACCACCGGCATACCCCACAACGTCGGGCCTGTCAGCGCTGACGGGTTAGCCAGGATATAGCGGCCCAGACTATCTTTGGTCAGTTCGATTTTCGCCCAGTCAATGAAGTGCAGCACATGACCGTCGCACGGTACGCGGGCCAGTTGAACCTGAAGCATTGCCAGGCGCAGATCATCAATGCCGTTCTGTTGCTCAACATTGAATGCGGGAACATACTGCGTCGCCTGCGGGATAATGCCTTCAAGATGCGCCCCGGTGCCGTCGCCGAAAAGAATTTCCTGTTCTTCGACGTATTTCAGGCCGTAGTTCATTTCCACATCGATCATTGACTGTAATGACGCAAAATCGTCAAGGATCTGCTTGGACGCTTTGAACAGATGGGCGATAGTGCGGACCGGCGTGATTTTTTCTTCAAACTGAATATCACTGTACGGCTTGGCCGTATTTTCCGGGACAACCGCCGCGTTGTTGGTAAAGCCGGTCTGCTGCACCCAGTAAAGGGTATTGGATGCCGTCCGGCCAGGGGCGATCAGATCACGGATAAACAGGCGCTGTTTGAGGCGATCCAGAATACCGATCTGACGATCAGGCGCGATGACCTGCCCCGGCAAATCCGGTGTGGTCAGCGCAGCCTTAACCGGAATGCTCAGGCGTTTACCACCGCCCACGCTGGCAGCAAAGGTTTTTAACGCTTCAGAAGAAATCACCTGTTTACCGACGGTTTCGACCACGGTTTTCGCATTTGCCAGCGGCATCTGAGCAACCTGCTGTTCCAGCTCACCCAGGGCAGCCTTCAGGGTCTTCTCTGCCTCCTGCAGGGCATGAAACTCGACAGCCATCTTATCGACCGTCTCTTTGGTTTCGGCCGACAACTGACCGGTTTTCTTCGCCTCGGTCAGCGCCTCTTCTGCTTTGGCGTTGAATTTGCCGGTGGCTTCTTCAATGCTGGCAGTGACTTTTTTCAGAATATCGTTTACTTCAGACATAGCGGATCCTTATTTGACTAACGCAGCCAGGGCGTTTTCAAGAGATGAGATGGTTTCGGGTTTAATGTCGTCGGCAGCGCCCGGCGTACCGTCAGTGGTGGTGGCAGCGCCGGGCATGCCACCGGTTAAGGCTTTGATGAGTTTCCGGCGCTCAGCGCGCGGGGTGTTGGTTTTCGCCAGCAGGGCATCGAGTTTGCGCAGCGCCGCCGCGGGCGATTCGTCTTCGGTGGAAATTTCGTCGGCAGAAAGCAGGCTGTCGGCAAAACCTTTATCAACCGCCTCGCTGCCGCCGATATAGGTTTCGCCATCCATCATTGATTCAATGTCAGCCGTTTTCAGGCCGCTGCGCGCGGAGTAGATATCCGCCATCGCTTTATCAAATGGCGCCATCTCGGTAGCGACTTTCTCCAGGTCGTGCCGGTTTCCCATCGCGACAACCCAGCAGTTGTGGATCATCAGGAAAGCACCCCGCCCAATTTGTACCTCATCGCCTGCCATCGCGATGATGGAGGCAGCGGAGGCGGCCAGGCCAAGCACCTTTACCGTCACTTTGCCTTCGTATTCACGCAGCAGGTTATAAATCGCCAGGCCCTCAAACATATCGCCGCCCGGGGAATTGATATTCACGGTGACGTCAGCACCATTCATGGAGCGCAGCGCGCCAGCGATACGACTGGCAGAAACCCCGTCGCCCCAGTAGTCCTTCCCGATCACGTCAAAAATCGAGATGGTATTGTCATTGCTGCTGGCTGCACGGATACCTCCGTTCCAGCGCTCCAGCGCAGAGGCCGGGAGATCCGGTTTTTCGCGCGCAAAAGGCCGCCCCTCCGGCGCTGCCGGAAGGCTTCTGATTGTCATGGGTTCTCCTAGGCCGCCTGTTTCAGCGGTGACTGTTCGAAAGGTATATCGGGGAATACGTGGTTATGGAGACTGCGCAGCGCCATAGCCTGCGCGGCGGTACTGTTCTGCTTCAGATCTTCCAGCGGCGTCAGGTTGAGCTGAACCGTGTAGATATCACCGCCTTCGATAGGCGGCATATTTTCCAGCCGGCGAACGTCATTTCGCGACATCCAGCCATTCTGCAACGCGCTGGTGTAGTACGCCGCGCGACCGGCACTGTCAGCACGCAACAGGCCTTCCACACTGAACTCGGCAAAAACGTCCTCTTCACCACCAAGCAGACACCGTGAAATTTCCTGCTCGATATTCACCAGCAGCGGGCGCAGCGTGTGAGTCAGAAATTGCAGGTTCATCCCCTCAAGGCTGGAAGCCCAGCTACTTTGCTTGGTGGTGTGCCCGACCATAAACGGCGGCACGCGAAACCAGCGACAGATCTCTTCAATGCTGAAGGATCGTGATTCAAGCATCTGGGCGGCTTCCGGGTTCATAGTAACGTTCTGATATTTCAGACCGCCCTCAAGGACCATGATTTTTCCGGCGTTTTTCGAGCCGGTAAAAGCCTGCATATAACTCCGCAGGCGCTCGCGCTGATCCTTGTCCAGCGCTTGCTCTGCGGAAAGAAAGCCTGAACTCTGTAACCCGTTTTCGAAAATCTTGGCGGCGGATTCTTCTACTGCCATCGCGGCGCCAATCACATCACGCCCGGCCATCATCGGCATCATGCCGCAGACACCATCAAGACCGAAGCCACGGATATGCATCAGGTTCTTTTCCGGGATCACACGCCGCGTGCCGTTTTCGGTGTAGGTGTATTCCAGCCGCCCGGTATCCAGCCGTTTAACCACCATATTCTGCGGAAGAAGCGGCACCAGAGAGACCAGTTTAGGACCGATAAACAGTTTTTCGACGAAGGCGTTACCACGCAAACAAACGCTGGCCACCAGCATCAGCATGAATCGTGATGGCGTCATTTCAAGGTTTGGGCGGCGGCAAAGCACCTGATAGACCGGGTTGCCCTGCGCAAGTTTTCGCGATCCATCCGCCTGGCGCTCATAGACCTTGAGTGGCAGCGTTGATATGGATTCACTCAGCAGGCGCACGCAGGCCCAGACAGCCGAAAGCTGAATGGCTTTATCTGCCGTCACCACCTTGCCGCTACTGCTTGTTCCGTACCACTCCTGCCAGAATGTCCCGGTGGTAAGGCTGATGGGTACGCCCAACCAGTTGAGCAGAGCGCTTTTCACCCTGCCCGGCTGCTTATTTTTTTTCATCAGAAACCTACCATGATGGGGTTTTCAAAGAAGCCGTTCAGATCCTGCCGTGTCTCCGGCAGCATCGCGCGGCCGATATCCATGATCAGGGCTGTGGCCCCGTCGATTTTGTTTTCGTTGTGCTCCTTGATCGGCCGCACCACATCATCGTTACCCGGCAGATGTTTACCCACCACGTTGGAAATACACCAGGTAAGGATCGGGTGGCCGTCGTGGTGGAACCGCCCCGCCTCGATCGCCGCCTCCAGCTCCTTCATCGGATCCGACATGTTGGTATAGTTCTGGATAATGGTGATGGGACTAAGCCCCTCATCGGCCAGATGGTGTGAAAGGTTGGTGGCACCATGAGGGTCAATGGCTGACTCCTCGACCGGGTTCTGCCGGTTTGCCGCTTTGGCCTCTTCCAGAATGACGCGGTAATCAATTTCAGCGCCTTCCGTTATCTGGAGATGGCCGCTGTTAACCCATTTCTGAAAGCGTTCTGCGGTGCGCTGCTGATCCGTATCGGTGCTGTAAACCGTGTCATACGGCACCCAGAAGCGCGGCGCCACGCAGTAGTAATGTCGTTTGCCGTCAATGTCGCGGGTGAAGATCCTCACCATGCTGTTCATATCCAGCTTGCGCGCGAGGTCAAAAGCCAGGTAGCAGGGCTGTCCTTCGAACTGCTCAAGGGTAAGCGTTTCATCCTCGCAATTGCGCCAGCTCACCAGGTTGAAATAGGCTGCGCGGGCTGACACCCAGATATTCAGGTGTTTCGTTTTGAAAACGTTGGCCTGGCGGGCGTTGTTCATGGCCCTTTTCTGCTGGCTGAGCAGGAAATCGCTGTAGACCGACACCCCCATATTCGGGTTTGCCTTGCGCAGCACCGCCGGATCTGTCCAGTCGTCACCTTCATCGACGGTGTAGATCACACCGAAAAGCTCATCGTTAGGCACCGTGCCGTTAAGCATCTCGATCACTTCACGGCGCTTGTCATAGCATGGCCCTTCAATGTTGTAGCCAGCGGTGGTAATGGCCCACATCAGCGGCTGACGGCGGGCACCCATGCCGGTGAGCATGGTGGTGTACAGTGCGTCGGTGTCATGTTCGTGATACTCGTCAACGATAGCGCAGCTTGGCGACGCGCCGTCGCCGGGGTTGCCGATCAATGGTTCAAAGCGGGCGCCATCCTCCGGCCGGTTCATATTTGAGGCATTCACCTCGACGCCAAACGCATCACACAGCGCCGGGGTACGTTTGCACATCAGCCGGGCCGGGCGGAATACCTCCCAGGCCTGCTTTTCAGTCGTGGCGCCGGAATATACCTCCGCGCCAAATTCGTCGTCACAGGTGAAGCAATAAAGCGCCACCCCCGCCGAAATCGCTGATTTACCATTCTTACGGGGTATCTCTGTATAAACCTCCCGGAAACGGCGCAGCTTAGTGCCTTTCATCACCCAGCCAAACGCTGAGCAGACGATAAAGAGTTGCCAGGGCTCCAGCGTTATCGGCATGCGTTTAAACGCCCATTCACCCTTTGTATGGGGCAACAACTGGATAAACTTGGCTGCCTTTTCTGCCAGATCCTTATCAAAGCGGTAACGAAACTTCCGGGTTTTCTCTTTTGCCAGATCGTCAAGATGGCGCTGACAGGCGTCGATGACATACCGGCACGCCGGAACCCTTCCCCGCACGATGTCGCGGGCGTACTGATTTGCGGCGTTCACGTTCGGGTAGGATTTACGGGTCATAAGTTTTCGAATGGATTATCAGACTGTTTTTTATTTGGCCCGATAAGGCGCTGGCGGCTGCTCGGGTCGAGCCCCAGCATTCCGCCAAATGATGCCATCTGGCGCATCGCCTCATTGAGCACTGTCAGTGCAGGGTTTTTTATCGGACCGCCCATTGAACCGGCCATCACAATACCGTGCGACTGAATATGCTCCTGCGCCTGGCGGGAGTTCGAATAGGCGATGCAGAACATTTCAAGGTTATGCAGATCGGTGGCGCAAAGTACCTGTTGAGCACAAAGCTCTTTTGAGACCATACGCCACATTGTCGCGGCGTTGTCGTCCAGCCACTCAGGCGGATCTACGCCAGTGATCGGCGTGAATAAGGGTTCAGCTTTATTAAGGGATCGCTTACCCGGATTGCCCGCCAGTACCTTCCTTGCAACAGGCTTAGCCCGGCGCCCGGATCGCCCCGTTGCTCCAGCCATAGATGCTCCGGTTAATTTTTATATTTCGCGGGTGTAAAAATCTGACTGAGGCGGCGGTCCCCGCAAGACACGGGCCTGAACTTTTTACCCGCCCCTCCGGTGATGAGAATCATCATTATTCCCATCGATATAGTTTCAAATGCAACCATTTTGTTGGTATCGAATTTCATTTGAATCTTTCACGACCAGTCTTCGAACGATGACACGACCAGCACAGGCTTTCGAGGTTTGACAGGTCGTCAGTCCCACCGTTGGCTTTGGCGATGATATGGTCAACTGTCTTTGCCGGTGCGATCAGTGCATTTCGTTTGCAGTTCTGGCACAGGTGTTTATCGCGCTTCAGAGCCTCCGCCCTGAGCACGTCCCACTTGCGACCATAGCCACGCTGGTGGCGGCTTTGCCCGCGCTGATGCTGTTGCCAGCCTTCATGGCGGTGCTGCTCACAGTAACCCGATCTGTCCGTGGTTGTTCCGGCACATCCACGCTTACGGCAGGCGCGCGGTATAGCTGCTGGCATTATGCAACCCTCCATGCCCGGCGGCGCTCAGTCCGTCTCTCACCATCGGGATGGCGTTCGATGGGTTCACCGTCAGCGTGATCAACAAGTGACCAACAGGGATATACCACCGGCGCGCCCCATGCATCGCCCAGTGCGAAATCGGCAGGCTTGCTGCTGTCCCAGCGTGCCAGCACCTTTGGCAGATGCTGAGGTGGAACGCTGTAGCACACACCATGAATGAGCTGAGGCAGCGTGATAAAGTCGGCGCGCGTCCTGTCGGCTGCAATCAGCCTTTCAGCAATTTGCAATTGATACTGTGGTGGACGACCGGTGCCAAGATAGAACGAACAAAGATCGTCAGGGAAGCGCGCCAGCCAGTCAGCGACCTTATAGGTAAAGCCAGGAATAGGCAGCGCGTCATCTTCCAGCACGACCATACGACATGTCTGCTCAGTAGCCCGCGCCAGCGCGCGCCGATGATTCCAGTTGGCACCCATGTCGAACTCGTCCATCAGCAGATAAGCGCCCAGTGATTCAGCCAGTCTTTCTGCCTGCTTACGCCGATCATGGTGCCCGACCACAACAAACTTAATTTCTTCGTCCACCAACGACCTCCAATGAGAAAAGCCGCATAATAGCTGCTACTGTCTGGATATCAGGATGTTGCTTTGCTTTAACCTTGGTTAATGTAAGCATTCAGCCCGTCAGTGATGGGACACTGGCGAAGCAAGATAAAGAGGGATTGCTGATTACCTCTGTTTAAGGATGCAATATGAATCAAATGCTGAAAGATGCTCGCATTGAACAAAAATTAAAGGAACTAGAAGGAAAGCTAAACCACCTGCATATTAGAAGCGAAATGACTCTGTATGTAATATCGGCGATGATCGCTGCTGGTGTAGTTAACCGCGAAGGAGTTGAAGAGCTTATACGAGATGCCAAGTTTACAGCGCCAGGTATTAGTCCTGCTATTATCGAAAAAGAGAAAGAAATAGTATTAGAAACACTGGGTAAAGTGAGACTTTCTTGATATTGCCATTTCTTATTAAAGGGGTGTGAATAAATGCCCCTTCATTTTCTTTTGCGTTACCACCCATTCAAATATCCTCTATTTATGCTTAAACCAAGCATGCTCTAATCCAATACCATTAGAACGAAAAACCGTATGCACTGCCGGGCCGGTCACGATGCGATCACCAAAGCGTTTAGCCACAATGCCAAAGGCCAGCATGTCGCCGACGGCCGCCGGGGCTTTCTCTGTCTTCCAGAAGCGCTGACACTCAAGCAGGTAGTACAGCCGCACGATGCCATGAGCAAAAGACATGACGTCCTCTCGTAAACCGCCAATCAGCCCAGCGTTGAGCATTACATCGTTGCGGTGCTGGTCGATGAAGTCCTGATAGATGCGCTCCTGATGATGATCGCGCGCCCAGGCGTCGGCGTAGGTTTTCGGCTCGGAACCTACATAAACCATGCCGGGCACCATATCCGCCCACGGTTCCCGCAGCATTTCGACATCGGTACCGTCAGTACACCAGACGAAGCGATAATGCGGCGCCGCGCGCAGAAACTGCCAGATATGCAGCCAGCGCCTGAAATAAACGTTCATTGCCACTTCCGGCACGGGAACCAGACTGACGCCCGACGGCGTTGATGAAAGCTGGTCAGCAAGCACCACTACATCGGCACCTTTTATAGAAGCCGCCCACCGCGCCAGCAGGCCGTAATCTGCTGGCATGCGCTCATTGCGCTGCGGATCTTGCTCACTGGTCAGCAGCGTAGTGATCACCACATCATGCTGCTGGCGATATTCCGCATAACCGGTATAGCCACTGTCACGGCGCTCATTGTGGATCTTCACGTTGCGCTTAACCTGCTCATCACGATCCTGGCGAGGTACTGAGCGTTCCACCTGCTCATGTTCGTCCAGAGAGTGAATTAGCTTTTCAGAACCAACCACATCAGCGAACGCCCATGAAGTCAGCCCGGCGTTGTAGATGCGCAGTGCCAGATCAGAATGCTCATACATGCCGCGACCGTATACCGGGTCAAAGCCGCCAACTCGCTCAATCACACTACGGTGGTAGTAAAGCATCACGCCGCGCTGGCCTGTGTAGGCGATATGCTGCTCATCGCGATACAGCACCGCGATATCGTTCAGCTTGCGCGCGCCTGCCAGATCGAGAAACTGATAAGCCAGATGAGGCTCGGGGGAGTCGATATAAGGCAACCACCAGCCATCAGCAACCGGCCATGCGTCATCGTCCCACAGAAAAAGATGCTCGCATCCGGCATCCATCAGCGCGGTAAGGCTGGCATTTTTTGAAGCCACAATGCCCAGCGATTTATCGTGCCGGATCAGCTTAACGTCGTCGGGTACCACTGCTGGTGGTTGTGAACCATCGTCAACGACAACCAACAGCGCACCAGGAGGAAGATGCCTGAGTTGATGTTCCAGCGCCTGGCTGAGTACACCAGCGCGATTATGAGTGGAAATGGCAATGCCTATGCGGCTGGTGGTCGTGTTGCAGACAGGCGCATATGGGACACCATCGATAGTGACCTGCATAAAGCTTCCTTTTAGATGTGAGCCTGTCGCATGGGACAGCCGCCCGAGAAAACAGCTTTCCCCATGCTCGCGACTGAAAGACTCTCGATTGTTTAGAGCATGCGAAGCGCATTAAAAAAGCCACCAGTGGAGACCTGTGGCTTGAATGAAGAGGTTAAAAAATACCGAGTTGTTACTTAAGTTGTTCTTTGATAGTAAACTCACCCTCAAAAAGAATTTCTTTCTTTATCTCATTGGTGATTTTTCCATTCCAATAATCACGCGCCATTAACATAGCATCTGGATATAAAATCTCATCCCGCATCAGGAATTCGTCACTAGCCTCATGAGTTAGCCCATCAACTTCAATCCTGAAAACCTTATAGCTACCAGCCGGCCTTCCAAGTGCTGATTCCCAATAAGACAGGCTTTCCTGCCCCTGAGATATCCAAATGCATTTTTGGCGGGATGGAAGGTGAGAAAACTCAGATTGCCTGATATTCTCCCAGATCAACTCTCTTGTATATTTGCAAAAATGCATTGCTATTTGTTGACCAATAGTAGCCATTATCTGTATTGACAGGTCTGTTGTTAATGTGCCAGATCTAATTTGATTTAGATAATCTAAACTACTTAAACGCCGATCGCCAACAATAACTCCACTGGGTAATTGCTGCAAAAAGAAATTAAAATATGGGTTAATATCCCCCGTTCGATAAACTCCCCCGACCTGAAGTTCAGAGAAATTATTCCATGGATCGTCTGTTCCGCCTGAAATGTAGTAATAATCCTCAGCCATGCAACCTCCTTTTGATACGAGAAGATTGCAGCATACCCTCAGGATTTATCCTATAGAAGCATTATCACAGGCACTCAGTGAATGCCTGCTGTAATGTCAATAAAAACCGCCTGAAGGCTGTTTACTTTCTTCAGAATTGTTTTGCCTTATTAGCTACACGCCAGCGGTTTAGTTCGTCATAAGGAACCCATTCCGTGGCTACAATATTGTTTGCACCTTGACAAGATTTGCTTACCGCCTCTGCGGTTATTAGGCTCGGCCAAAGCATCCAAACGACTGTGTTGACTCTGATAAATGGAGGTACTTTAGAAGTCCGGCTGATAGAAACGCCCTGAAGCGTAAAAGGTTCAGATTTTTTGAATTTTTTAGCAAAGGCATCACCTAGTGCGCTGCTAACATGACCACTATCCAAATGTTGGATGTTGGGAACAATAACCAAAATGTCACAACTATTAGCTACCGCAAGTTGATGGGACTTTGCAAGCCCTTTTTGTACAGCAAGATCGCGGTTTTGGATAGTATCCTGTCCGTTAACAACGGAATGAGTGATAAAGCACGGCATATGAAATTCCTTGTATATTATTGAATATACAAAGTACTCCTTTATCCAATATAAAAAAATCGTAGTAAGTCAAAGTTGAGGTTATCCTCAATTTAATTTTTGCCTATTTTTCTCAATTAACCTGATTCCCGCTTTATCCAGATTGCACTGCCCCAGCGCCGTATAGAGCTGAGCGTTTAACTCTAAACTTGCCTGCCACGTGAACGGAACTACCATTTCGGGGAGCGGCGTATCTGCTGTCAGGTCAGCGCTTATTGGCGCTACGGGAGCTGGCACGTAAACTGTCCGCGTATTCCCGCAGGCTGTCAGCAACGGCAGCAGGAACAGGCTGGTTAGCGCACGGATCGCCATGCAGCGCCTGCCTGATGTAGACAATACGAGTCTCTCCTTTTTCAGCCAGTTCTCTTTTCGCATTTTGAGTTGCCTGTGCAATATCGTGAATCAGGTTCATCGCGGTAATGACGTTGTTGGTTATGACTTCAGAGGTATCAGCCCGCACATTCGCCTTGTCACGCTGGTCTTTGTAGTCAATGGCGTTGTTTCGGTAGTGATTCACAGCCCAACCGAGCGAAACAATCAGCAGGATAAGTGCCGTTGTAATGATGGCTGTTATCCTGCTCATCACACACCGTCCAGGCAAAGTTTCCTCTCGGCAGCACGACGCTTAACTAGGCCAGGTAACTGAACCCCGTTGGCGTATACCCAACGTGGAAACTGCTGACATGCATCTGCTACTTTGCTCTGACGTAGCATCCAGAACAGCGTCGATTTCTGCATGGCACCGCAGCCAACGTTAAACGTGATCGAAGTGACGGCAGAAAATGTGTTGTCGCTCAGCTTCGACCCAGCCGCATAGCTGTTTACGCATTTCTCAGCGACGAGAATGTTCTTTTCCCAGTCTGCGGCGATCTGTGCATCGGTTTTACGCGTACCAGCTTTTACTCCGTGGGTATTGCCTATGCCGTCAGTCAGCACGCCAGCAGGACAGACATACGGATCACGACGGCAGGACTCAGCATTTCCGATCAATTCAAGCCCGCGTTCATTCGTCCGCACGTGACCGGCATTAAGCACGATTGCAATAATGGCCCCTACAGCACACGCCATACCGGCAGCACCAGCTCTTTGAAGTGTTGCCATGATTAATCATCCTGCGGTGGGGGAACCATCTTTCCACCAGCCAGAGCCTTTTCATAAGCTCTTGTCCAGCGGCGTTTGAAATACAGGTTCGTGAAATAAGTTGCAGCACCGATGATGATGCCGCTGATCAGCGCAATAAAATTCCAGTCAAGACCGTGAAACCAGTCATAGGCCCGCGCTAATCCTGTGCAGATCAGGCCGCCTGACGTGCAATACGTGGCCGCCGAAAAAATTTTATCGGGCATGATTCTGTGCATCTCTCTCACCTCGCTGTGTGCGGGTGCTGTGTGATGGATTAAATACCTCCGACTGGAGGCGAAAAGATCACTGTGTCAAAGGCACCCGCAGATGCCTTTTGCACAGCGTTATTTTTTGTTTTAGGGGGAAGTAACGGCAGGCCACCAGCATGATGACAAGGACCACTAGCAAAGTAAGATCCATCAGCACGCCAGTAATCAGCCAGGCGGTTATAATACAAAGTACTATTTTGGCCGGGACACAATTAAGAAAGGTGGGCTTATGAGTTTGACACCTGAGCAACAGATAAACCATCTGACTGCTGAGATAAAAAAACTTAGAGAAGCGCAGTACGTTGCAGAAAAAAACGTCGTTAACCTTGTTGCTCGCTCTGAATTCACATTTGCTCTTATTTCCGCACTGATAGTGAAGGGAACTCTTGAGCGGGATGAAGCAATCAACTTCGTAAAACGTGCTCCAGTGGAAATCTCTGGCTTCTCTGATAATGTCGAACAGGCCAGAACTGCGTTAATTCAGATACTGAGCTATGCCAACTTCGACCTGTAGACAGATGAGTTCTGTCACAGAGGCCTGAAAAGAGGAAAGGCCCGCAGAAGCGAGCCTTTGGATATGGTAAATAATCAAACTAACCGAGAAAAGTTTTCTCGACACATTACTTTTGGATGTTTTCGATACTTATGACTTTACCGTCAGCAATAGTAATTTTTTTTCCTGGGCATTCTACAAAGGTCCTATCACAGGTGTATGAAACACTCCGACTGACTAACTGTTTTTTAGTATTTGTAGAAAACTGATATTGAGAAACATTAAAACCATAAGCCGCATAAGCTACACATTCTCTATCGCCAACTGAAACATTATGTGACTTTGCCTTTGCGGCCTCTTCTTTTGAGAGAAGATTCATGGAAACTAATCGATCAGCATTTTCAGGAAAATAAAAACCAGGGGAAAATGATGTCTGAGCACATTCGTGAAAAACATCATACGTTTTCTCTGCGTTCCATCCACTTTCATATGCGGATGAGGCACAACCAGATACGACAAAAACCACACATAACAACAATTTCTTCATAGAATCCTCCTGCCAATCTTAATCGGCAGGAGTCTGTAGTACTTTAACGAAAAAACCCCGCCGGAGCGAGGTTTTGTAAGCGATAAGCTCGTGTCTAAGTGACCACACTTAACAGGCTAAATAGCTTTTTGGAATTCCACAACCTTTTTTGCTTTCGCCGTATAGACTTGCTCTTTCTGGCATTCCCGGTCAATCTCCAGCGTAACGTCGATCATAGCCAGAGCACCTTCCACAAAACCTTCTGCCGCCTGAAGCCGCTTCAGTATTTGGGTATGAGAAACGCCAAGTCTCGTCCCCATGGTCCGCACAGGTATGCCCAAAACGTAATACCATTCCAGCATCACGCAGAGCAGTGGATCATGCTTTTTCAGCCGAACCATGGCCCCATTGATAATCAATCCATCGTCATCACTACATGATGGGCGAGACTTCCTGGAGGAAGGCAGCAAGCCTTTAAAGCCAGCAGCTACGGGTGCGTAATAAATACCGTCATCGGCACTGGCAGCCCATGCTCCCCAACGTTCAAGTACCATCTGGATATCACGCATCTGGAACCTCTGCTAATCGAATATTTTCAATTTTCATCTTCATCACCTGATATCAGAACGGCACATCATCGGAATATTGCGGAGCAGGTTGTTGCGATTTACTGCCATTTGATGGTTTCCGGTTACCACCTGAACGGACTGTTCTGGCGCTTATCACTGAATCAGCAATGACCTGCAAGCCGGACTGGGTTTCACCATTCCCGTCAACCCACAGACTTACCTGCAGGCTTCCTGAAACGCTGATAATGTCACCTTTAGAATGCTTGCTGAGTAGTTCTGCCTGACGGCCAAATGTAGTAACAGCCAGCCATAATGTCGTTTCTCCGTTTTCAGCTTTCTGGCAGGGAAGAGCAACAGCCATACGGGTAAAGGCCATCTGGTTTCCGTTAGATATGGTTTTACTCTGGACATCAGCAACCAGTCGTCCATGTGCTGCAATATGAGCTGTCATAATGATTTCTCCTCGCTTTCATCGAGCTGAACTAACAGATAGGAACGAAGGCGCTGCCCGTTAAGGTGGCGCAGTCTGGGAGTTAATGTCTGATAGCCTTTACCGTTAGCTGGTTTTCGAAGAAGACCTTCGTTGCAAAGGATTCTGGCGAACTGAGATGCATCAAAGCCCTTCGCAACCTCAGCTTTGAATGCAGCAGGAAGAACATAGAACGAAACAGGCTCATCCGGATTTCCATTTTTATCCCGGTAACCGGCAAGGTTGTGGATGGGAAGGCTTTGTTCGTCATACGGCAATGGTGCAAAACGGCTCATTCCAAAAGAACTAAGAAAAGCCATTGCCTGTTCAACGATTTGTTCAACCTCTTTATTGCCCGTACCAAAGACACCGATCCATGTGTTATAGCTGTACTGAATAGCATCACGGCATGTTTCTTCATCCCAGCCAGTTATTTCACGGCCGAGTAGTAGTGCGGCTTCAAGAATGGCAAAACGCCCACCGACACGATGAACCTGCTCTCCGTATTCAGAAGGGATGAGCGCCCGCCAGCGCTCTTCTGCCTTCCTCACCGTCCGGACAGCTTCAGCCTGGTTATCGGCAAGCCAGCGAACCCATTCACGACCAGCGGCGCCGTGGTTATTCTGGTATGCATCTTTCAGCGCATCGGCATGCTGTTTGCCGTTCTGATAACCATGAAATCGAATAGCCCGGCTCATGGGGATATTGAGCAACCGCACCAGTTGACCAGCTTTCGCTTTTTTACCGGCTCCCGCGATGAAGGTTTCCATGTCAACTTCACCAGTGCTGATGGCAATCGTGCGCCAGCGTTTCAGCTCCCGGTTACCACCTTCCTTAGCGCCCTGAAGCTTGCCAGTGCCGTTGAACAATGCATATGCCGACTTATAGACTTCAACCGGATCAGCTCCCTGACCTATTTCGTCAAGGGGCATTAGTGCATCGTTATGTGAAGCAGCTTCGTTCGCCAGCCCCAACGCAGTGCCGTACCAGGTGAGCCGAAGCAGGTCTGGATTGCCATAAAGACTGGCGGCAACATTAGCCGTCGTGGTTTTCCCGGCACTCGACTGTTCATAAAAGTGGATACCAAACCCATCAGCTCCGGTAAGACCGATAAGAGGAGCGGCCAGCGCAGCAGCAACGGCAGTCATCATGGAGTAATTACCGCCAGCCAGTCGTGCCACGCTGTTTTTCCATGTATCACCTGTCCCTTTGAGCGTATAGCCAGCTGCGGCGGAACTGCGGCCATTGAACAGTACCGGGCTTACTGGGGAGCCGATAATCTCCCCATCAGGCATGATGTAAGCGCCACACTGCCAGCCGGTGGCATGCGCAATCTGCCATAACTGACCGGTACCGGAGCACTGTAGCCAGTCGGCCAGGATAGCGCGCAGGTTACTTTTTGTAGTGACATTTACACCGCCAGATTTGAGCGAACGCCAGCCCTCACGCTCGCCGACATCCGCCAGAGGAACAGCACGAACAACATGGGAACTGGAACCCTGAGGCAGCCATCGCATGATTAAAAAGCGATCTTTACCATCAGAACCAATTCCGGCGACCTCCAGAGGAGAACACAACCAGCTTTCATTCCTGCTGATTTCCCCGCTCTCTTTATCCATACGGGGAGTCACCCAGAAAATCCCGTCTTTGCGGCTTTCGACACGGGATTTAAGTGGATCGGAGGTAATGTGCTCCACCTCATTTACCTCAATGTTCACCTGAGCCAGTGCGCTATCTCCTGACTCTGCCTGTTCTTTTATCCTCTGAAGCTGATCGGTCCAGTTTTCGAGTAAGTGATACGCTTCCGAATAAAAACGGGCTTCCTGCACTCCCGCTTTCGCAAGTTTGGTAGCAATAATGCTTATCTGGATTTCGCTCAGAGTGCCGCCCCGGTAAATGCGAACAGACCGGCGACCTTCATCAACTATTTTCAGCTTATTCAGCTCAGCGAGCTGTTGCCTGCCCAGAACAACGGGAGGCACAGTGTCTTTTATGGGGTTTGACTCTTCCCATGCTTTGGCGAAAGTCCATGCATCATCACCGGCAAAGATAATGGCCTCTTCCCACTGATCTGGGGGTAGTTTTTTCACATTGGGTGCATTTTTCATTCTGCCACCTCAATGCGCTGTCGGGGATTCAGGAATACCTGAATCCTGAATCTGAAGAATAAATTCATCATGGAGTCCAGACAAAATTTCCCGCCCCAGCTCCGACAATTCGCCGTTATCACCTCTCATAGCGATATAAAAGCTGATTGCGTTCGCTGTTCCCTGTTCAGCACCATAGCGTTCAATGATGGCAGCCTCGATATTATTCGCCATAGCAAAACGTTCAGCCGCAGGAAAGAGATTCATACCTCCATGCTTTCCTACATAAATGGCGCTATCAAATTCCTCTCCGTTGAAGTTATGGGCGACAGTTGAACCATTCATCTCCTTCTGTTCCAGGAAGAAAATAGCCGCTATAAGCCATCGCCAGATAATCAACGTCTCATCAGCGGAGGTTGCATGATCTGAGTCTCCCCATTCATGGATAATTTTCATTCCTAGGAAAAGCTGTTCATCCCAGTCACCGGCATCAAGTCTGCTGGCTATTTGAGTAAAAGGGACTTGCTCCTGAAGCTCATAAATGCGCTCATCGTTAAGGCGCAAAATATTGATGAAGCCTGAATGAGCTTCGACATGGAACGCATCAACAGACTGGGTGGGGTTAATTTTGTTATGCATTTTCAATCTCCAGTCCGAATTTATTGGTTTTAGGTGCCTTAAGCGCAGCCTTGATTACTTCAGCCATAACCTCATTCATTAAATCGACGCCATCCAGAGTGAGTTTGCTGTTGTCACGGCTCAGTAATGATGAATAGGTCTCGCTCATAATGATTGCGCCCTGCTCCTGCCCGTACCGGTCTGTGCACTGCTTTTCAATGCTTTCTTTAAGGCAGCGGGAAACTGATTGCACGGTCAGATTGTTTATTTCAATAACCTTTCTGCCAATAACCGATTTCAGGGAAGGCTCACCATTGTTGTTTAAACGGCAGTATTCAATGAATGCCGCTGCCATATGCTTTCTGTTGTTTTCGAGATTCTGATTTGCCGGTTTCATAATTACCGTTCTCCTGTGTTCAGGCCGAGCGATTCCCCAGCCTGATGGCTGTAATTTTTCGATAATGTCGGGATGATTAGCTAAGTAGTCAGGCTTTCTTGTTTCTGACTTCCCTCAATACGGCATCAGCTTCACCGGCGTTGAATTTCAGGGCTGCGGCAATACCGGGTAAATACATCAGCATTTCGCCAATATTTCGCAGGTCTTCACGAGCAGCCTTGTCATCATAATTTTCATTATCGCAAGCCCAGAAAATCACATTACCGACAGAGCCAAGACCGGACATAATGCCTTCGTAGGCACCCTCGGAATGCATGCTGATCTTATGCAGCTCTTCCTGCGGCTCGTCGCGGGAGCAGCAACGAGTAAGGATTTGTTCAATCTGGCTCATGAGTTATCTCCTTGTCCTGAACTGACAGCCAGTGATTGGCTTGTTTCAGCAACTTTGCATTTTCGACTTTGTCGAGATTTTGCCCTCCATGCTTCACTGCTGCTGCAAGCCAGTCTTCAAGGAGACTGAAGAAACCGACAATCTGGCCTTGAAGGGCATATTCCTGTTCCGTCAATTTGCCAGCAGAGAAACCAAGGCCGCACATATCCAGAACAACGGATTGCAGATCACCACCCAGACCACGACCATTCTCACGTAAGTGCTTCAGGTAAATCATCGCAAGTGCTTTACCTGCCTCGCAGCCACCAAAGTAACCACCGTGGCGAGGTACAGCCCAGGAGCAATAACCTACTTTAGTTTCCTGGCGATCAACGAAAGGAAGACGCCCCCATACCGAACTGCGTTTTTTATGAAACCGGAGTTTTGTTGATTCAGACATTAGCCACCTCCTGAACAGGAAGACGGCCAGCAAAAGAAAGGATAAAGAATGGTGCAAGCACCATACGAGCATCATGCTCGGTCAGTGCTTCTACTGATACACGACAAAATTTCGCTGACATGTCCGAGCGATTTAATGCCAGAAAGCGCCACTGATATGTTTTTTCAGGGCGAGTTTGGGTACTATGTGAATATGCCATAGTGTAAACCTCACTTACATTGTGGTTAGAGGCCTGGCAAGTGTTGGTAGCACTGTCAGGCCTTGTCTTTTCACCCAATAAAGCAATTAGGTGTCGGACACAACTTAACCCCAAGGTGTCCGACACGTCAATCCTTTTATTTGATGTTTTTTTCAAGTATGCTGTCGGACACCTAACGGACAATGGATTAACCATGGCAACCAAGAGCATCAATGCAAAATCGAAGCGTTTTGATGTGCGCGTACCACATGAAATTGCAGAGGCAGTTGAAACGCTAAAAGAAAATGATGAAAGCACCGGACAGTTTGTCGTAAGTGCTTTAGAGCACGAGATTAAACGTCGCCAGAGAAAGAAAGCCAAAGAAGCATCTGAGTAGTGATCGCTATGGTGATTTAAGGCAGCGCTATTATCGCTGCCTTTTTTGTGCACCCCGGCCAATAGCAACATTAGCGAACCTCCAGTTGCTTGCCGCCACCAATGAGATCCAGCTTTAATTGGCTCAGGCTTTGAACCAATGACTCTGCCCTTTCGAGTACCACAAGATCATCCTGACGTTGGCGCAAACGACGACCTGCATCGCTGGAGTCTTCATCAGAGATCTTGCGCGCACCAGCCACGATATCTTGCAATTCTTGCACGGTGCAGTTGAGGTAGCCATGAGCCTGCCAATCTAATTCTTCCATGTAGTCGTAGACCTTAGCCTGTAACTCATAGCTGTAGCTCATCGCCATCAGGCAAGCTTCGCGTTTGGGATATTCGTAGCAAGGGAGTTTACGACCAGTGCTATCGAGATACTGAGCCAAAAATTTGGCTGAGTGCTCCTCACCCAATACCTTTGGTGATTTGGCAAGGATGTGCTTGTGCTGAATCTTCGTATAGCGCTTGCATGGGAAAGTTAGCCCCTCTGCTTCGGCTTTCGCTTTACGATCAGCATTGATGTAATCGACCATTTCCAGACTACTCATGGTTGGCGCAGGAATACCTTGTTGACTGACTTCGGGTTGCAGGAACCCCTGCACAGAGAGTGCATTTAATTTAGTCATGATTATTTACCTGTATTTAATTCGCTGATAACTGTCGCATCAATCAGATCTTAACCAGATGCTAATTAAACGACACGCAACAAATGCACATATAAGATACTTATTTAGGCAATCTCCTTACGAGATTCTGCGATGCGTTGGTTAATCCAGTCATCAATTTCACTTTCGACAAATGCGATTGAACGGGAGCCAATTTTGATAGAAGAAGGAAACTTTCCATCCCCCATAAGGCGATAAATCCAAGCTTTGCTGTAACCAGTGCGGCGTTGGACTTCTGAAAGGCGAATAAATGATTGAGACATGTTTACCTCGTAACGTCTATCATGGTTTACGAGATAAATAATTACATAGAAAAATACAAAAAGTTCAAACCCTCAGGCATGAGGGGATTTTGAGACCATCATACCCTTAGGGTAAGGGTACTTAATTATAAAGATATCACATTTACCCTTAGGGTCGGCCTATACTTACCCTTATAGTAAAAAATTAAATTAAATTTTTACCCTGAGGGTAAAGTATATTAACCTCAGGGTAAATGTTGTTTATCGCTTAATAGGACATGCAACCATTTCAATAGCTTTAGACTGAACGTTAGAAAATCCTTTTTCCTCAAGTTCTTTAATAATTGCCGTTTGATTCCCTCTGGTTTGCCTATCGTTTTCCTGATCGTATTTAGACCATTCTTTATTTCTGATTTGAATTGCAAGATAAAGAGGATCATCATCCCGGTATTTTTTAATCAGTATAGGGCGTTCATTTTCAAGCTTCCGAACCTGTTTTTTTAGAGAATCAACCTCCATTCGGAGCATCTCAATATCAGCTTCACTCATAGGCTTACTATCAATACTAGACGAAGAGGTTGGGGTTACTTGTTCCAAAGGAATCGACAAATCTATACCGAGCTTGTCAGCCAATAATTTCAACTCAGAACGTCTGAATCCGTATTTATCAAAATGAGGCGCGCTCCAATGATCATTTTTGTTCCAATTCGCCATATGCTTCACCTTATCAATATATTAAAAAGGGATGTCATCAAAATCCATGGGAGGTTCTGGAGGTAAAGTTACCTCCGGCATATGACCTTCTTCATGAATAACCCTAAGTAATGCTTCAAGTGATGTGTCTGAATCATAGCCTGCATCAAGATAAGTTAATTCAATTGACCCAGCAATTCCCTGCCTAACCCATTCAGGAAGCTCCTTGTTGATCATCTCGAGATATAAAAAGTCCGCGATCTGAGATTCAGATACATGAGGTTGGTGGAGCCGTATGCGAGTTATCAATTTCCTCAAGCTTATAAATTCACTTTTTCTCTGCTTAAGAACTTCAGCGATATCCAACATTATACAACCTCACGTCCTCTGATTTTGGGGCTATGTCAGTCCGCAGAGGTGTACGGGTTTTCAGGGGGATCAACCTAGACATAGCCTTATTCACTATGTCTATTATCGTCTCGTATCGTCTATTAGTCCATCATTCACTGTATGCAAAACCAGTAAAATGTTGACTATGACACAAAACAACTTTCCTCAGTCTGGTTGTTCCAAACACCCCCAATGTTGTTCCAGAGTTGTTCCATGCATAAATCATATAAGCCAATGAATACATAAAGTTACTGAATAATGAAGGTATATGGAACAACCGGAACAACTGGAACAATTACTTTCAGCCCCACATGAACGATTTACTCGTATGTGAATCCTTTGCAATAGTAAGAGTTTGGTTCATTGTTTCAGGAAAGAGTCATGAAATTATTTGTGGCCGTAACCGTAGTGGGAAGGCAATGACATGGGACCACCGATTTCTGATGACGAACTGGGATGACCTGCTCCCCGTTGATTAACACACCGCGATGTTAGTAATGTCTTCATAAGCCACATGAGGACATCCCCATGAAGAAGCGTTTTTCCGACGAACAGATCATCAGTATCCTCCGCGAGGCTGAAGC